>OKSA01000001.1_pt1 | contig 401729 bp, 376 predicted proteins | sample 1601181 | NCBI WGS metagenome assembly OKSA01 (sample SAMEA3541538, study PRJEB24748) | human gut metagenome | biome: human gut; feature: human-associated habitat; material: faeces | place: China | collected 2012
ATATGAATTTAGCCATACCTTAGAAACTCAGATTAGAGGACAACTTAAAAATGGTCTCGCTATGATAGATTTTTATGAATCATGTGATAAAAGAAATAGATTATCACGTTATGGAAATGACTATATAGCTACACTTTGCATTAAACTATAATATTATAGAACATCCCTCAGGAGAATAGCCCGTTTTATTTTCCTTAAGGGTTAAAATCTAAATCTCAGTTTGTCGAAGTAAAACTATTAGTAAATTATTTAAGAGCAATTTTATTAGGAAAAGAAATATTGCTTTTAGATGAGCCTTTTTCGACGATGGACAAAAACTGTGTCAAATATCAGGGAGAGTGTTTATGGAATTTAATAAAGATAAATGGATAAAAGATGGTATGATTGTAAATATGCCAAAAAAACAAAAAGATAAATATGAACTTTTTGTTTATTTAGCTTCTATTTGTTTTGATGAAAGAAAATATACAGAAAAAGAAATTAATGAAATTTTAAAGAAATACTATGCGGATTTTTGCTATTTGAGAAGATTTATGGTTGATTTTAAACTTTTAAAAAGAACTGATGATGGAAGCGAGTATTTCTTTGATAAGTCGGGATTAGATTGTATTTAGTAGGAGAGTTATGATATATATAAAAGAAATTTCGGTTAAAGATATTAATTTGTTTTGGGAGAAACATATTAAGTATTTAATTGAAGATGAAATAATTACAGATAAGGAAGATATAGAATATTTTTTAAGTAGTGAGTATAGAGATTTTTTAGAAAATCGTATGATTGTTGATAAGGATAGACATTATATTGCATACTTTTTTGAAAATGATATAGAAATAGGAGCAGTTCAATTTACAATTTATAACAACGAAGATGGAAAATATTTTGGAGAATGTTTTATAATGGATTTTTGGATATATCCTGAGTTTAGAAATAAATTAAAAGGTTTGGAATGTTTTAAGAAGTTAGAAAAATATACAAAGCCACTTGGGGCAAATCATTATGTTTTAAATTCAATGAAAGAAAATTCAATTAGATTTTGGGAAAAATTAGGTTTTAGAGAAAACGGAGTAGATGAATGGGGTATGAAATTGTTTAGATTGTATTAGATTTTCAACATTTTATGGCAAATTAATTTAATAGAGAAATATTAAAGGAGCTTTTTATAAAGCTCCTTTGTCCTTTTTGTAGTTTATTCCTTGGTATGAATTTCTTTGTTTTAGAATTTTACTAATTTCTCCAATAGTTTTAATTTTATTTTTTGACCAAAGGGGAGCAACGAGTTTTTCTTTGTCGCCGTCTCCTGTGAGCCTATGAATTATTATATCTTTGTCTAAATTTTCTATTGCCATAATTAAAGCATTTATATATTCATCCCAAGTTATGACTTTGAAGCTGTTTTTTAGATATTCCTCATATAGTTCACAATCGTTCTGAATATAAAGGCTGTGGATTTTAATTCCCCAAGGTTTTTTAGTATTTACATAATCAATAGTATTTTTATAATCTTTTTCTGTTTCATTTGGAAGACCAAAGATTATGTGGAAAATAGTTTTTATATTTAATTCTTTTAATCTTTTCACACAATTTTCAAAAGTTTCCGTACTGTAACCTATATTCATATTATTTCTTGTGTTTTCATTTGAGCTTTGTAGTCCAAGTTCAATCCAGATTTCAATTTTGTCATTCAGTTCTGCAAGTAAATTATAAATTTCTTCATTAAAACAATCAGCTCTTGTAGCAATGGATAGCACTTTAACATTTGGAAAATTTATTGCCTCATAGTACATTTTCCTTAGTTGTTCTACAGGTAAAAATGTATTTGTATAACTTTGAAAATAGGCTATGTATCCGCCATTCTTATCTTTTTCTTTTAAAAAGCTGATTTGGGCATTTAATTGTTCAGTTATTGACTTTCTTTTTGTTGTAAATTCTCCGCTTCCACTTTCGGAACAGAATTTACAGCCACTTTTTCCATTTTTTCTATTTGGACAAGAAAACCCTCCATCAATGGAGAGTTTTAAAAGTTTTGAACCGAATTTTTTCTTTAGATAAGAACTTAAATCATTATATCTTTGCATATTATCTCTTTCTTAATTGTTCTTTTTGTTCTAAAACATGGCGTTTTAATTCGTCTAGATATTCTATTTCATCATTTGAGAAATCAACATTTTTCAAAAATCTTCCGGCACCTTTTATTACCATTAATTCAGGATTTTCCGGATTTATAACCTCTAGATGAGTTCTATCCGTTATTAATTCAACAAGTCCGGGAATTAGAGATGTACCTCCGGTTAATATTAATCCCTTTTCAGAAATGTCTGCAATTAATTCAGGAGGGGTTTTTTCTAAAGTTTCTGTTATTGCATTTAAAATCTTATTTAAAGTCATTCCAATTGCGTGAGAAATATCTGAATCATTTACAAAAATATGCATTGGAAGACCATTCATTACATTTCTTCCTTTAATTTCATACATTGAGCCGTCATTTGTAGGATATGCTCTTGCAGCTGATAACTTGATAAGTTCTGCTGTGTTTTCTCCAATAAGCATATTATATCTTGTACGAATGAAATCCGCAATGGCTTGATCAATTGTATTTCCACCGACACTTAAACTTTTTGCAATAATTATTTCTCCATTTGAAATTACAGAAATATCAGTTTTTCCTGCTCCGATATCAACAACCATAGTGCCTGATGGATCATTTATATTTATACCACATCCAATGGCAGCCGTTATTGTTTCTTCTAAAAGCACAACATTATTTGCACCCGCAAGTTTTACAGCTTGAGTTATTGCTCTTTTTTGTACTTGTGTCAATTCACTTGCAATACAAACTAAAACATTCGGTCTGAAAAAATTTTTTCCGACAGATTTTTTTATTGCTCTTTTTATAATTGCTTCTGTTGCATTAAAATCTACAATATTTCCTGCAATTACAGGCCTTTTTGCAACTACATTTCCCGGAATACGACCCAATAATTTTTTTGCTGTTTCTCCATAAGATAATATTTTATTTTTATATGTATCCATAGTAACGACTGACGGTTCATTTACAATGATACCTTTATTTTCTACAAAAGTTACTACCTTTGATGTTCCAAAATCAATGGCAAGAGTTTTTCTAAAATACTTCATAAAAATCCTTTAAAAATCTCCTATCTATTTTACTTAAAAATTATTCAAAATGTAAAACCTTGAATAATTTTATTTATAAATTTAGTTTAAACATAATTTTTTGTTTATTTATTTTAAACGAAATTATATTACTATAATTTTACACTAAAATTTACATATAGTAAAGAGTAATTTCCATATAAAAAAATTTGATAAAATTTATGTAGTGTAGTAAAATAAGAATGATATAATTAATAATAAATTACGGAGGACTTTTATGTTTAGAATGAAAAATAAACTTAATAATTTATATAATGCAAATAGAGAAGTTAAGTTTGCTCTTGTTGGAGCCGGAAAAATGGGAAAAGGACTTGTTAATCAACTTTCCAGAATTAAAGGTCTTACAAGTTCTGTTGTAATAGATGAAAAGCCTGAAAAAGCTATGGAAGCTCTTATTTCATCCGGTGTTAGAAAGTCGGATATTACTACAAGCGATAATATAAAAATAATTGAAAATTCTATAAAGAATGGAATGTATGTGGTTTCTGATGACTATTCTATTGCTTGTAAGCTACAAGATATTAAAGGAGTTGTTGATGCAACGGGAAATCCTCCTTTTGGAGCAATTTTAGCAATGGAAGCAATTGAAAATAGAAAGCATACAATTATGTTAAATGTTGAATGTGATGCAGTTATTGGACCGTATTTATTCAATTTAGCAAAAAAGAAAAATGTTATTTATACAGGATCTGCTGGGGATGAACCCGGAGCTATTATGGAACTTGCTGATTTTGCTTTAGGTGCAGGGTTTAAACTTCTTGCTGTTGGAAAAGGGAAAAATAATCCGCTTAATCATTATATAACAGAGGATGAAGTCAGAGAGGAAGCAATTTCAAAAGGACTCTATCCAAAAATGCTTGCCGGTTTTATTGACGGAACAAACACAATGATTGAACTTACAAGTGCTGCAAATGCATTAGGTTTTGTCCCTGATGTTATTGGTTGTCATGGTCCAAATACTACACCTGCTGAACTAGCGAAAATTTTTTCTCTAAAGGAACAAGGTGGAATTTTAAATAATTATAAGACTGTAGATTTTGCTTTTGGAGTTGCTCCCGGAGTTTATGCTATCGTAACAAGTGATAGTGATGAAGTTCACGATTTAATGAAATATTTAAAAATGGGTGACGGACCGAACTATGCAATTTATAGACCTTATCACTTAACAAGTTTGGAAACTCCAATTACAATATATAATGCAATTGTTGAAAAAGAGTCAACTATTGTTCCTGCTTGTGGACAAGTTTCAGACACTGTTACAGTTGCAAAGAAAGATTTAAAAGCAGGAGAAATTTTAGAAGGGATTGGCGGCAAATCTGTTTTTGGAACTATAACAAGCCATGCAGATCAAAAAAATAGAAATCTTTTACCAATTGCTATGATTACTAAAAAAACTAAATTAAAAGTTGATGTAAAAAAAGACGAACTGATAACTCTTGATATGGTGGAATTGGATGAGGATCATATTATAACTAAACTTAGAAGAAAACAAGATAAATTAGGTCTTTAGGAGAAAATATGGAAATAATTTTAAAATATAAAAATAGAATTGCAATAGGAATTTCGGTTATTGCAGTTATTATATTGATTATATTTTTAAGTTTTAAATTTTCAGGCAATTCTGATAAAGAGGTAGCTTATGATTTTTCAAAACCTTATAGTAAAATCGAATTTATAAAAGATGAAATGTACATCTTTGAAAAAAATAAATTTTTACGATTTAATAAAAATGGAAAACTTAAATTAGAAAAAGAGATTGAAAACAATGGAAAAATTAGAGTTTCAAATGATGTCATTTATTCACTTATGCCTAATGAAATAATTATGTATAGCAAGAATTTTGATGAAATTAAAAGAATTTCATTGGAAAAAGAAATTCAAGATTTTATTATTGAAAATAATAAATTAATTTTAATCAATAATGCGAGTTTTAAAATTTTTGATGAGAATCTGACGGAAATATATTCAAATGAAGATGTTCAAAATCCCGGATATGTAAAATTTTCAAAAAGTAAAAATAATTTTGCCTATACAGATTATGTAAAATATGAAAATTCAATTAAATCTAGATTTCATATTTTGAATTTAAAAGATAAATCAACTGTTTGCGATTTTACGTTTTTTAATGAATTTATAATAGAATTTGGTTTTGTAAATGATTCAGATGACAAACTTTTTGTTGCTACAAATGAAAAATTATATTTGTTTGAAAAAAATATTATAAAGAGTCAATACTATATAAAAAATTTAAAAAATGTTGTTTATGATTCAGGGAAAATTTACTTGTTTTCTGAAGACTTAAAAATCTTTAATGCTAAGGATTTAAAACTTGAAAAAACTGTTGATATTGGCGATGACTATATGAAATCTTACATTTTAAGTAAAGATATTCTGTTAGTCAAAAAAAATGGGTATGTATTGATTGATAAATCCACTTTTAAAACTAGAGAGTTTTCAGCTGAAATACTAGACTCTATTCAAAGCGAAGATTCAGTCTATTTAATTCAAAAAGATAGATACAAAAAAATAAAATAGGAGGGATTTTTTTGGACGAAAAATATTTATTATTGACTTTTAATTCAGTTAATCATACAATGCAATTAGAGAAAGAACTTAAGAATTTAGATAAGAAATTTAAAACAATTCCAACACCAAGGGAAGTAAGTCGTTCTTGTGGCCTTGCAATTTTACTTAATCCAAGTGAACTTGAAACAGTAAAATCATTAAAAGAAGCGGGAAAAAATGTTGATTACCTTTGGCTTTTTGAAAAGACACAAGATAGAGGAAATGTTGTAACGGAGATAAATATTAATGAATAAATTTTTTGAAAAATTGATTTATTCGGAATCAATTAGAAGTATAATTATAAAAATAATTTTATCCATAATAGTTTTCTTTTTGGCTAAAATTATAATTTATATTTTTACAAAAGCTTTGACAAATTTAGTTAAAACTTATAAGCAAAATGATTTTAGAAACTCACAAAAGGTAAATTCTATAGTTTCCATTTCATCAAGTGTTTTGAAATATATTATTTATTTTATAGTAATAGTTATAATACTTAGCATTTTTGATGTAAATACTTTATCTTTAATAGCTACTGCCGGAGTTGGTGGTATTATCATTGCATTTGGAGTTCAAAGTATTATAAAGGACTTGTTCAGCGGAGTTTTTATTCTTCTAGATGATCAATATAATATTGGGGATGATGTCAATATTAATGGAATCTCCGGCAATATTATGGCTATAAATATGAGAAATACACAGATTCAAGGTTATGACGGAAGTATAAATACAATATCAAATGGAAGTATAACAACTGTTACGAACTTTAGTAAAAATAATCAAAGATCTGTTGTTACTTTTTGTTTTCCAACTGATGTAGATGTTGAAAAAGTTAAAAAAATCATAAATGATTTTTCGCCAGAATTTTCAAAAAAATATAAAAGTGTAATTAAAGATCCAGTATTTTTTGGAGTTACTGAAACTGAAAAATATTATGTAAAGATTGCTATTGCAATTTGGAGTAAACACTCTACGCAATGGCAAAACGAAAAAAATTTAAGAGAAGAATTGTATAAAAAATTTAAAGAAAAAAATATTGAATTTTTGAAACTTGAAAAGGGTGATAAAATTGTATAAATACAAAGTATCGGACATTGTAGTGTTAAAAAAAGAACATCCCTGTGGCACAAATAGATGGGAGATTTTAAAAACGGGAATTGAAATAAAATTGAAATGTCTAGGTTGTGAAAGGGAAGTTTGGATTAAAAGAATTGATTTTGAAAAAAGACTTAGAAAAGTTGAAATCGACGGAAAACTTTTCAAAGTTTCAAATCTATAAAGGAGGTAAGTATGGATTTTTTAGAATTGGCAAAAAAGAGATATTCAGTAAGAGATTTTTCAAGCAAAAAGGTTGAAAAAGAAAAGATTTTAAAAATTTTAGAGGCCGGAAAAATTGCACCAACTGCAAAAAATAACCAACCGATAAAAATCTACTATTGTACTGATGATGAAAAATTAAAACTTTTAAATGAGTCATCTCCTTGTGAATATAATTCACAACTTATGTTTGTCATAACATATAATTCGGATGAATGTTGGAAATATGAAGACGGAATTCCAAGTGGAGTTGTTGATTCTGCAATTGTTGCAACACATATGGTTCTTGAAGCTGAAGATTTAGGATTAGGTTCAGTTATTATCAAAGCATTTAAATCTGAAATAGTTAAGGAAAAATTTGATATTCCTGAACAAAACAAAGTAGAATTACTTTTATTCATGGGATATAAATCTGATAATGCTATGCATTCACCAATGCATGAAACTTATAAATCAGACGAAGAATTATTTGAGGAATTAAAAATAAGATAATCGGAAAGGAAAATATATGGATAAAATATTGAATGATTTATTTTCTTTTCAAGATATCGAATATAAAAATTTTAATGCTAAACTTATTCCAACAGTAGATAAAGACTTAATAATTGGAGTTAGAACCCCTGATTTAAGAAATTATGCAAAAAAATTATTTAAAGAAGATGAAAAAAGAACTTTTGAATTTTTAAATAATATTCCGCATAAATACTATGAAGAAAATAATTTACATGGATGTTTAATTGAGCAAATAAAAGATTTTGATTTAGCAATGGAATATACAGAAAAATTTATTCCTTTTATTGATAATTGGGCAACTTGCGACTTATTTTCTCCGAAAGTTTTTAAGAAATATCCAAATGAGACATATAGATATATTTTAGATTGGATAAAAGATGAAAAAACTTATGTTATAAGATACGGAATTGGCCTTTTGCTTTCAAATTATTTGGATGAAAATTTTAAAGAAGAACATTTGAAGATTGTTTCAAAAATAAAGTCCGAAGAATATTATGTAAATATGATGATTGCTTGGTATTTTGCTACTGCTCTTGCAAAACAACAAAAGTACGCTATAAAGTTTATAGAAAATAAAAAACTTGATGATTGGACTCATAATAAATCCATTCAAAAGGCAATAGAGAGCAGAAGAATTACGGAAGAAGATAAAGCATATCTAAAAAGTCTAAAAGTTAAAATAGTGAGACAATAAAAAATATTCTGTAATTAAGATTGGGAAGTAAATTTTTAAAGGGACTTCCCAATTTTTTTATTGATAATTTATACGCAATAAAAATATGTTATAATTATAGTTATTAAATTATGTTATAGATTTTAAAAATATTTATTTGGGAGGTTTGTATTTATATATGAATAATTTTTTTGAAGCATTGATAGGAGAAAAATAAGAAAGCAAAAATATATTTTCTCCTCTAATTGGAGAATGGGAAATTGAATGGGTTGATGGAAAAGGAACTGAAAAAGAAAGGCATGTAATAGGAGAATGGTTGTTTTCAGAGATATTGAATGGTCAAGGAATTCAAGATGTTTTCATTTGTCCTTCAAGAGTAGAAAGAGCTGTAAATCCACAACCGGATGCTGAATATGGTACAACTATAAGAATATATAACCCTAAAAAGAAAAAATGGGATATTTGCTATTCTTGTTTAGGAAAAATGGTTTGTTTGGAAGCAGAAAAAATAGATGATAAAATTGTACTAGTGAATAAAGAGAAAACAGAGTGTCTTAATCAATGGATATTTTCAAATATTACTCTCGATACATTTCATTGGGAAAGCAAGACGTCTTTTGATAATGGCAAGAGTTGGGTTACAAATGGTGAAGTATTTGCAAAGAGAAAATATTGAATATATAGATTGAATTTAATATGAAAGGTAGTGTAAAAAATTTTTTTATCTTAACACACTACCGTTTTTGTTGGACTTGACGAAAATATCTTAATAGTATAAAATTAACTGTAATTATATTTTTGTTATTGAATTTAATTAACTCTATTTCTAAATAAAAAATATCCTTTAAAATTTGTACCTACATTATAGGGTAGTACAATCTAAAAATTGTTAAACTATATCTAGAAAGGGGAAATCAAATGAGTATAATAAAATCTTTTAATAGTACGATAGATTATATAGAAACTGTTTTAGAAGATGAAATTGATGAAAAGAAAATAACTCATTTATCCGGATATTCATATGCGATGTTTAGTCGATTGTTTTCTATTTTAACTGAAACAACACTTTCAGAATATTTGAGAGGAAGAAAATTAACAGAGGCAGCGATTGCTTTAAGAGATACGGACGAAAAAGTAATTGACATTGCATTTAGATTTGGATATGAGTCATCAGACTCTTTTGGAACAGCTTTCAAGAATTTTCATGGATTTACTCCTTCTGAAGTAAGAAATGGAAAACCATTCAAATTGGTTTCCAGAATTCAATTAGCTTTAACAGTTAAAGGAGGAAGAAGTATGAATGTTACAATTCAAAAGAAAGGTTCATTTACAGTTGCAGGTTTCAATGAAGAAAATATTAATTCATCATTATGTCCAAAAGTTTGGAATAAATTATATGAAAAATATAGCCATGAAGAACTTGCAAGTCTAGGAGATGGAGAAAGTGTAGGTATTTGTCATGACGTAGAAAGTCCAAATGTAATAAATTACATGGCAGGATATATTGTTACGGATGTAGATAAAGCAAAAAGTATGGGACTTGATATCCTAGAAGTAGAAGAGGCTGAATATGCTATTGTTGAACTAAAAGGAGTAGTTCCTGAATGTATTCACAATGGTTGGAAGTATGTAATGGAAGTGTTTTTTCCGGAACATGGATATGTTCATTCGGGAACTCCTGACTTTGAATATTACTATGAAGGGGATATGGATAGTAAAGATTATAAAATGGAATTATGGATTCCAATTGTAAAAGCGTAATATATTAAAAATAAATTAGAGCCATTGGCTCTTTTTTGTTGGACTTGACGAAAATATCTTAATAGTATAAAATTAACTGTAATTATATTTTTATTATTGAATTTAATTAACTCTATTTTTAAATAAAAAAGATTATATTTTATTGTTGTCGTTGGGGGAGAGATGGAAAATTTAAGCACAGTAGTCGAAAGATTAAAAAAACTGCAACAAAATTTATCAGAAATTGGTGATTCACTTTGACATTTCAAAGTTAGAAGAGACTTATAGAGATTTTGAGACTCAAACTTTCGAAGAAGATTTTTGGAATGATTCTAAAAAGGCAAAGTTAATTTTAGATAATATGAAAAATTTAAAATGTAAAATTGAAACTTTTACTTGTCTAAGTCAAAAAATTGTAGATTCGTTAGAATTTTTGAAAATTTTATCTGATGAAGAATTTATGGAATATGAAAAAGAAGTGTTAAAAAATATTTTAAATATTGAGAAAGAATATTTATCTTTAAAGTTAAATACTTTAATGATTGGAGAATATGATTCAAATAATGCCATTTTAGAAATTCATGCTGGTGCAGGTGGTACAGATGCACAAGATTGGACAGAAATGTTACAACGTCTTTATACAAGATGGATTAACAGTAAGGGCTTTTCATTTTCAATTTTGGATTATAATTCTGATACTGAAGGTGGAATTAAGTCTGTTACTTTAAAAGTTGAAGGGAAAAACGCCTATGGATTTTTGAAAGGAGAAAAGGGAGTTCATAGACTTGTTAGAATTTCTCCTTATGATTCTTCAAATAAGAGGCATACAAGTTTTGCAAGTGTAGATGTTTTTCCGGAGATTGAAGAAATTACCGATATTGAAATAAATCCTAAAGATTTACGGATTGATACTTATAGATCCGGAGGAGCAGGAGGACAACATGTAAACAAAACAGATTCTGCAGTTAGAATAACACATATTCCAACGGGAGTAACTGTTTCTTGTCAATCCGAAAGAAGTCAAATGTTTAATAGAGATACGGCGATGAGACAACTTATTGCGAAACTTTTGATTATAAAGCAGGAAGAAAATAGAGAAAAAATAGAAGATATTCAAGGAAAGTATTCCCAAATTGCATGGGGATCACAGATAAGATCTTATGTTTTTCAACCCTATACACTTGTCAAAGATCATCGTACAGGTTATGAAACAGGAAATGTCGAGTCTGTTATGAATGGGAATATTGATGAATTTATAAATCAATATTTATGTGAATTAATAAAAAAGAGCAGGTGATTTTATGAAAAGAGAAACAGCAACTAGAATCGTTGCACTTGTATTGGCTTTAATGATGGTAGTTGGAGTAATACCGGCAATTATAGGGCTATTTAAGTAATGCAAGTTGTAAATATAAATTATAGTAAATCTAAAGAAGTTTTTGAAGTAGTTTTTGAAGATGAAACAAAACTTCTTTTGAATTATAATATTTTTGAAAAGTATAAAGTTTCGGTTGATATGTATTTTTCAGAAGATGAAATTTTAGAAATGAAGTATTTTTCAGATATTGAAAGGGCAAAGTCGAGAGCAATAAATTATATTTCAGGAAAATTGAAAACAAAATATGAAGTAAGATTAAAACTTAAAGAAAATGGCTTTGCAGAAGATGTTATAGACGAAGTTTTGGATATTTTAGAAAAAGAGGAATATCTAAATGATAAAGTCTATTGTGAGATATTTATTGAAGATAAAAAAAAATTAAATGGATATGGGAAAAATAAAATCAAATCTTTATTAATTCAAAAAGGAATTTCTAAGAATATTTTTGAAGATTTTTTGAATGAGTTTGAATACGATGAAGAATTTGATAATGCTCTTAAAATGGGTATAAAAAAACTGGAACTGTTGTCAAATGAAGAAGATAATTTCAAGAAAAAACAAAAGATTATAAATTATTTGACTTATAGAGGTTTCGGTTTTGATGTGATAAATGATGTTTTAAAGGAAATATTATGATAACTTTTGTTTATATGTTGGAGTGCAAGGACGGAACTTTTTATACCGGTTATACGACTGATTTAAAATCTAGATTTGAAAAACATAATTCCGGTTGCGGTGCAAAATATACAAGAGGCAGAATACCTGTAAAACTAGTTTATTTTGAAATTTTTGAAACAAAGTCAGAAGCACTTAAGAGAGAAATTAAGATAAAAAAGATGAATAGGTTAAGAAAAGAAAAATTAGTATTAAATTTTGATAAAAGCAAATTTTCTACTTATATGGAAGGTGATGTTTTATGATTAATGAAAATTTATATAATCAATATAATGATTTAAGAGAAAATTTAGCGGAATTATTACTTTTAAAAGAAGAAATTATTTCAATTAGAAATGATTTGGTTTTAGAAGATGATGAAAAGTTTAAACTTTTATATAAAAAAAATATGGAAAGCCTTATAAAAATTCAAAAAACACTTGAAAGAGATGTTATGAATCTTTTTAGGGCAGGAGAAATTTTAAAAACACTTGAATTTGCTGATAATTTTGTAGATGTGAGTCAAGTTTATACAATTATAAATTTGGAAAATAGAAACAGCAAAAAATTTAATTCAAATGAGGTTAAAAATTTTGTAGGATTGTTTGATGAGCTTGACACTGATGAAAACAATACTTGTAATGATGTTTTTAAGGCCATTGCAAAGGAAATTTCTCCACAAATAAATAGTAAAAATTGGGATAAAGAACTTTGGAAAAAAACGCTAAAAGCTAAAGCTGATGACAGCAAAAGAACGATGAATAAAATTTTTAAGACGATTGAAGAAGAAAGATTGATAAAAAATCCGATAGATTTTAATGTTGATGAGTATTCAGAAAATATTCGAATTTTGGAAAATAATTTGGAATTTTTACAAAGAGAAGTGAAAAATCTTGGAGAGTCTTGTAAAGATACTCTTGATGAAAAAAAAGTAGAAAAAATGCAGAGATTATTGAAAAAAGTTGAAACTAAAAAGGCAGATATAAATCATTCAATTGAAATTTTAACAAAAATAAAAAATGGGTTAATGGACGGATTTATTGCGTCTCTACCTACAAATAAAAATGGAATGTTAAATTAGGAGGAGAAAATGGAATTAAAATTTGAGATTACAGAGGAATTAGGAATTTTATCTGAAAATGAAAAAGGTTGGAGGAAAGAGTTAAATTTAGTAAGCTGGAATGAAAGAGAACCAAAATATGATATAAGAGATTGGAATCCAAGCCATGAGAGGATGTCTAAAGGAATAACTCTTACAAAGGAAGAAGCTCAAGCGCTTTATGAAATTTTAAAGGAAGAATTTGGAGAATAGTGTGAAAAAATTTTTTGGGAAATTTATTATAGGTCTTTCTAAATTTTTAGATAAAGCTTTAGGGCTGATTGTAAACGGACTATCTTATGTTGTGAATTTGCTTAGCAGTATTTCTGTATTTTTAGTGTTAATAGGAATAGGTCTTCTAACTTTAAGTTCGTTTTTAGCCCCTTTGTTAATTGGAATTTTGATTTTCCATCCGGGTTTTTGGCTAGTTGTATTTGTTTTTTTTATAGTTCCTTTTTTAGGAAAAAAATTTATTTCATTTCTGAGATATATTAATTACTCATTATGTGAATATTTGAATGATTATGGAAATTTTTTGTTGGGAAACAACAGAGGTTATTCATCATTTAAAGAATATAAAAGAAAATATGAAAGAGCTCAAGAAGAACAACGTCAAAGAGAAAGAGAAGAAAGACAAAGAAGAGAACAGGAAGAATGGGAAAGAAGATTTAATGCTTTTAATGAATATTTTTCCAATCAGGGAGGTTTCTATACAGGCTATCAGGGATATTATCAAAATGCCGGTGGAACAAGTTACGATCCATATAGCGACTTTAAAAATAAATTTGAAAATGCTTGTAGGGTTTTAGAGTTTAATACTTATGATATAGATTTTTATCAAGTTAAGTTACAATATAGAAAACTTGCAAAAAAATATCATCCGGATTTGAATAGAGATAGAGATACCACAGAGAAATTTCAAGAAATTAATTCGGCTTTTGAATTTTTAACGGAAGAAAATATAAAAAGATATAATCAGATGAAAAGATAGTAGAAGATAATCGCTATCTTTTCTTTATTTTAAAATTGTGGTAAAATAAATATACAATAAAATATTTGGAGGTAGTTATGAATATAGTAGATCGTTTTGTGGAATATGCAAAAATGGACACTCAATCAAATCCTAAGTCTAATACTGTTCCATCAACAGAAAAACAAAAAAACTTGGGAAATTTACTTGTGAAGCAATTAAAAGAAATGGGAATTGAAAATGCCCATATTGATGAAATGGGTTATGTTTATGCTCATTTGAAATCAAATGTAGGAAAAGATTTAAAAAAAGTCGGTTTTATTGCACATATGGATACTGCAACTGAACTTACCGGAGCAAATGTAAATCCTCAATTTGTTGATTACAAAGGAGGAGATATAAAGCTAAATGATGAAGTTACTATGACTGTAAAAGAGTTTCCTTGTCTGAACGAAGTTGTTGGAGAAAGACTTATAACAACTGACGGAAATACTTTGTTAGGAGCTGATGACAAGTCAGGTATTTCAATTATTATGGATGCAATTCAAAAAATTACATCAAATAATTTACCACATGGGGATATCTCAATAGGATTTACTCCTGATGAAGAAATTGGACGTGGAGCAGACCATTTTGATGTTAAAAAATTTGGAGCGGATTTTGCTTATACTATTGACGGAGGACCTATCGGAGAACTTGAATATGAAAGTTTTAACGCTTGTAGTGCTGTAGTAGATATTAAAGGTAAAAATGTTCATCCGGGTTCAGCAAAAGATATTATGAGAAATTCACTTGTAGTTGCGCATAATCTCTTATCAATGTTACCTGCAAATGAAAGACCGGAACATACTGAAGGATATGACGGTTTTTATCATTTATTGGAAATGAACGGAAATACTGAAAATACTCATATGGAATTTATCATAAGAGATTTTGACAGAGAAAAATTTGAAAACAAAAAAGAATATATGAAAAAAATAGTTGAATTTTTAAATTCCAGATATGATAATTCAATTACTTTAGAACTTAAAGATTCATATTACAATATGAGAGAAAAATTGGAAGATAGAAAAGATATAATTGACCTTGCATATAATTCTATGGTTGAAATCGGAATTACTCCAAAAATTCAATCTATAAGGGGCGGTACAGACGGTTCAAGACTTTCTTTCATGGGTCTTCCTTGTCCAAACATTTTTGCCGGTGGATTTAATTTCCATGGTAGATATGAATTTGTTCCTGTTTCATATATGGAAAAAGGTTCAGAATTACTTGTAAAAATTGTAGAAAATATTGTAAAAGGAGAATAGTATGAATTTAAAACCTGAAAGAGTTTTTCACTATTTTAGAGAACTTTCAGATATTCCTCGTGAATCACATAATGAAAAGGCAGTATCTGATTATATTTATAATTTTGGAAAAAAATTAGGACTTGAAACAAAACAAGATGATATTTTTAATGTCTATATGAGAAAACCTGCAACAAAGGGATATGAAAACAAACCGGGAATAATCTTACAAGGACATATGGATATGGTTTGTGAAAAGGCTACAAGTTCAAAACATAATTTTGCAACAGATAAAATTGAATGGGTAATAAAAGATGATTTACTTTTTGCAAATAACACTACACTTGGAGCTGACGACGGAATAGCAGTTGCAATGGCGATGGCTATCTTGGAAGATGAAACTTTGATTCACCCTGAACTTGAAGTTCTTATTACAGTTACTGAAGAAACTACAATGGCTGGTGCTTTAGGACTTGAAAAAGGACTTTTAAAAGGAAAATACTTTTTTAATATCGATTCTGAAGAAGAAGGCATCTTAACACTTGGTTCAGCCGGAGGAACTTTATTTAGAACAAAATTAGAATTAAAATTTGAAAATAAAGAAGTGGAACTTGTTAAACTTCATTTTGACGGATATTTAGGCGGACATTCAGGAATGGAAATCGGCAAAAATAGAAGAAATATGATTAAAACCATTGCTGAATTTATAAAAGAGAGCGGACTTTCAATCTCAAGTGTAAACTGTGGAAATAAAGATAATGCAATTCCTAGAGTTGGAGAAATTGTAATTGAAAACTCACCAAAATTAGATGAATTAATTTCTAAATTTACAGAAAAATATAATGGAGAGGAACAACTTACAATAGATAAGAAAGAAATTTCAAAAGGAAAAGTTTTAACAAATGAATTGAAAAATACTCTAGTTGAAATTTTAGAAAAGTTGCCTACAGGTGTGAATACAAAAGATGAAACCGGTATTATCAGTTCATCAAATCTTGCAATAGTTCAAACAACTGAAAATGAAATTTTAATTCGCGATTCAATTCGTTCATCTTCATTGAGTATTTTTGCAGATATGAAGTCATCTTTTGCTAAAATTGCTGAAAAATTAGGTTTAAAACATGAATTTTTGGGCGGTTATCCTTCATGGGAAAAGAAAGAAAATTCAACACTACAAAAATATGCAAACAAAGTTTATAAAGAGTTAACCGGAAAGGAATTTGAAAATATTATAGTTCATGCAGGACTTGAATGTGGAGCAATCTATGAAAAATATCCAAATCTTGAGTTGATTTCATTCGGGCCTGATATCAGAGGGGCGCATACTCCACAAGAAAATCTTTCAATTCCATCAACAGAAAGAGTTTATGACTTTACGCTAAAATTAATTGAAGAAATTGCAAAAAATTAATTTTAAAATTTTATTGAAAATCAGCTAAGTGATTAGCTGATTTTTTTTATGTTGATATTTTAAGTTTTATTTAATATAATAAACATATAATAAATAAAAAGTATTTTATGCGGAGGTTTTTATGAGTGATATAGAATTTAAGTTTGGGATTAAGTCAATCAAAAATGGAGAGAGTACTAAACTTTGTTCAATTTTGAATATGACTCCGGATTCTTTTTCAGATGGCGGAAAATATTTTGATATTGATAGAGCTGTAAAAAGAGCAAGAGAACTTGTTTCAGCTGGAACTTATATGCTTGATATAGGTGGAGAATCAACAAGACCTGGAAGTAAATTAATTTCTGTAGAAGAAGAGATTGAAAGAATTGTTCCGATTATCAAGGCAATAAAGTCTGAAATGGATGTTGTAATTTCAGTTGATACTTGGAAATCTGAAGTTGCTAAGGCAGCAATAGATGCAGGAGCAGATATTATTAATGATATTACAGGGTTACTTGGAGATGAAAAAATGGCTGATGTTATTGCAGATTCAAATGTCGGATATATTATGATGTTTAATCCAGTAATTATAAGACCTGACCATGAAGGTTCTAAAATTTTTCCCAAGTTTGGAAAAAATGCTTTTATGACAGATAAAGATTTGGAATATTTACAAGATTTGGATATTTTAGATATGATGGAAGAGTGTTTTAATAAAACTTTGAAGATTGCTATTTCAAAAGGCATAGATGAGTCAAGGATTTGTTTGGATCCCGGCATCGGTTTTGCACTTACGAAGAGAGAAAATTTAGAATTGATTAAGGGAATAGACAGGATTCATAATATGGGATATTTATCTTTTTTAGGGGTTTCCAGAAAGAGATTTGTAGTAAATATTTTAACTGAAAATAATATTGACTCAGATATAAAAACAGAAGAGGGACTTTCTAATGTAGATTTGGCATCTGCATATTTAAGTGCGATTGCATCTTTTAAAGGTGTAAATATATTAAGATTTCATAATTTTGATAAACATTTTTCAGCAATTTTAATTGGAGATGCAATTAGAATGGCAGATAAAAGCGAAGATATTAATTTTGGAGCATATAAAAAATAGGAGGACTTATGAGTAAAGTTTGGATTGCTTTAGGTAGTAATATGGGAGAAGGTCGGAAAAATCTTGATTTAGCAATTAAGATGATGAACGAAAGAGGAGTTTTAGTTGAAAAAGTTTCAACTTATATAGAAACTGAGCCTTATGGTTATACAGAACAGGATAACTTTGTAAATGCAGTTTGTATAGCTGAGACAAAGCTTAGTCCTAGAGAGCTTTTAGAAGTTCTTTTGAAAATAGAGCTTGATATGGGACGAGTTAGAATAATCAAATGGGGACCAAGAATTATTGACTTAGATATTTTATTCTATGAAGATTTAATAATTGATGAAGAAGATTTAAAAGTTCCACATATTGAAATACAAAAAAGGTCTTTTGTTTTAGAGCCTGTGAATGAGATAAGTCCAGATAAAATTCATCCTGTATTTAAAAAGACTGTTCATCAATTATTGTTGGATTTAAACTCTTGTGATATTTAGAATTTAGGCTATAATTCTTGAAAAAATAGAGTTTTTATGTTAATATTATGTAAGATAAAAGATAATTAAGGAGGTTTTTTATGACACCACATAATAGAGCGATAGAAGGAGAAATTGCAGAAACTGTCTTAATGCCAGGAGATCCTTTAAGAGCTAAGTTTATTGCAGAAAATTTTTTAGAAGATGTTACATTATTTAATGATGTAAGAGGAATGTTAGGTTACACAGGAACTTACAAAGGAAAAAAAGTTTCAGTTATGGGAAGTGGAATGGGTGTTCCATCAATTGGAATTTACTCTTATGAATTAATCCATTTTTATGGAGTTAAGAATTTAATCAGAATCGGTTCTTGTGGAGCTTATAGTGATAAACTTAAATTATATGATGTAGTTGTAGGAATGGCTGCTTCTACAGATTCAAACTTTGCTCATCAATATAAATTGGATGGAACATATTCAGCAAACTGTTCTTGGGAACTTTTAAGAAAAACTTATGAAGCGTCAAAAGAGCAAAACATTGATATCAATGTTGGTAATGTATTCTGTTCTGATATTTTCTATAATGCTTCACCTGAAGATTGGAAAAAGTGGGCACAAATGGGAGTTCTAGCAGTAGATATGGAAAGTTATGCTCTTTATTGTAATGCTAATTATGCAGGAGTTAATGCTATTACAATTTTGACAGTTTCAGATTCATTCCATTTTAAAGAAATTACAACTCCTGAAGAAAGACAAAATAGTTTTACAACTATGATGAAATTAGCATTGGAGATAGCATAATGAAATTAAATAGATATATGGATCATACTGCATTAAAAGCAGATACTACTTATGAAATGATAGACAAACTTTGTGAAGAGGCAAAAAAATATGACTTTTTCTCTGTTTGTGTTAATGGCTGTCATGTAAAAAGATGTGCTGAAAAACTAAAAGGTTCAAATACTAAAGTTTGTACTGTTGTAGGATTTCCACTAGGAGCAATGACAACTGAAAGTAAAGTTTTTGAAACTGAAAATGCAATCAAAAACGGTGCAAATGAAATTGATATGGTAATCAATATAGGTGCATTAAAATCAAATGATTTGGATTTTGTATATAATGATATAAAGGCACTTGTAGATGCTACAAGAGGAAAAGCACTTTTAAAAGTTATTATAGAAACTTGTCTATTAACTGATGAAGAAATTGTAAAAATTTCAGAACTTTGTGTTAAGGCAGGAGCAGAATTTGTAAAAACTTCAACAGGATTTAGCACTTCAGGTGCAAATGAACATGTTGTTGCACTTATGAAAAAAACAGTAGGAGACAAAGCAAAAGTTAAAGCCAGTGGTGGAATCAGGGACAAGGCAACAGCTTTAAAAATGATTGAATTGGGTGCTGACAGATTGGGTGTAAGTGCTAGTGTAAAAATAATTTCAGAATAATTTGTGGAAGTTGGAAACAACTTCCTTTTTTTGTAATTATGATTTTTTTAAATAAATTTGAGTATTATTATTTTTTAAAGGGTATATTTTTTATAAAATCAGGAAGGGGATGATTTTTATGAAAAAATTAATAATACCTTTTATTTTATGTGTTTTTATAATAGGATTTGTAGTAACATATAAGGTAAAATCAAAAAAAGGAGAGCAAGTTATGGAAAAACCAAAAGTTGATTTAAGTTCGATTAAAAACAAAGGAGAGATTTATTTAGCAGGAGGTTGTTTCTGGGGTGTTGAAGGATATTTTTCAAAAATAGATGGCATTGCGGATACAACTGTTGGATATGCAAATGGAAATGGCTCAGAGACAAGTTACGAAAAAATTAAAAGTACAGATCATGCGGAAACTGTGCATATAGTTTATGATAAGGATAAAATTTCACTTGAGGAAATTTTACAACATTATTTTAGAATAATTGAACCTACAAGTGTTAATAAACAAGGAAATGATGCCGGTAGACAATATAGAACAGGGGTATATTTTGTTGACGAGAAGGATAAATCTGTTATAGAAAAATTTATTGATGATCAAAGACCAAATTTTGACAAACCTATAACTGTTGAAGTTGAAAAACTTAAAAATTTTGTTGTCGCTGAAGAATATCATCAAGATTATTTAAAAAAACATCCAAACGGATATTGTCATATTGACTTGGGTCTTGCTGATAAGCCTCTTGAAAGAAAGGATGGAAAATATAAAAAACCAAGTAAAGAAGAACTAAAAAATAAATTGAGCGATTTAGAATACAATGTTACTCAAAATGCTGCAACTGAAAGGCCTTTTTCAAGTAAATATGATAAATTTGATGAAAAGGGGATATATGTTGATATAGTAACAGGAGAACCACTTTTTTCTTCAAAAGATAAATATGATGCAGGTTGTGGATGGCCAAGTTTTACAAAACCAATTGATGAAAATATAAATTACAAAAAAGACGATAGTCATGGTCTTAAGAGGGTTGAAGTAAAGAGCAAGGGTGGAGATTCACATTTGGGCCATGTTTTTGATGACGGCCCTAAAGATAAAGGAGGAAAGAGATACTGTATTAATGGAGCTGCTTTAAGATTTATTCCTTTAGAGGATATGGAAAAAGAGGGATATGGGAAATATATTGATAAAGTTAAATAAAAATATTTTTTATATTTAATCATAAAGGGTATGTAATTTCGTTATTTTAATTATATACCTTTTTTGTTGTGTAATAATAAAGTTTTTGAGTTCCAGCCAGCTCAAAAGAGTTGAGAAATGCGTATTGTTTTTATTTTTTATAAAAAAATAAAATGACAATAAAAAATCAAAAGTTTCCCTAAAATACATTGACTTATATACCGATTTAGAGTATAATACAGTTAATAAATTTTATAGGAGGTATTATATGAACTTATTATCTAGTTTTGTATTACTAAGCGATTCGAAACTTGTTGATACTATCAACAAAATAAACGATTTTATCGCTGGTAATATATTAATGTACGGTTTGCTATTTGCGGGATTATTCCTTTCATTTATTTTGGGTTTCCCTCAAATTACAAAAATCGGAAAAGCTTTTAAATTAGTTTTTGGAGGACTTTTCAAAAAGAAAGAAGGACCTAAAGAAGAGGGTTCAATGTCTTCATTCCAAGCATTGGCAACAGCAGTAGCCGCTCAAGTAGGAACAGGTAATGTTGCAGGGGTTGCAACTGCTATTACTGCAGGTGGACCTGGAGCAATTTTCTGGATGTGGTTATCAGCATTCTTTGGAATGGGAACAATTTTCGTAGAAGCAGTTTTAGCTCAAAAGTACAGATCTAAAATTGATGGCGAATTTGTAGGAGGACCTGCATATTACATATCAAAAGGTCTTAAGAAAACCGGAGTATTTGCTAAAATTTTAGCCGGATTTTTCGCGATTGCGATAGTATTAGCCTTAGGATTTATGGGTAATGCCGTTCAATCAAACTCAATAGCATCAGGTATTAGAGGTATTCAAGGTTTTGAAAATATTAATCCTGCTATTATCGGTGTAGTTATTGCTATTTTGGCTGCTCTAATTTTCATCGGTGGTATTGACAGAATTGCAAAATTTGCTGAACTTGTAGTTCCTGTAATGGCAGTAGTTTACATTTTAGGAAGTATAGTTATATTGGTTATGTTTGCAGGTGAAATTGGACCTACTTTTGCATGGATTTTCAAGAGTGCATTTAATGGGACAGCAGTTGCTGGTGGTATCGCTGGGGCAGCAGTTAAAGTTGCTGTTCAAAAAGGGGTTGCAAGAGGATTATTCTCTAACGAAGCCGGTATGGGTTCTACACCTCATGCTCACGCAGTTGCAAATGTAAAACACCCTGCTGAACAAGGTTTAACAGCTATTATTGGTGTATTCATTGATACAGTATTAGTATGTTCTGCAACAGCACTTGCAATATTAGTAACAGGTGCTTACAATGTTAAGGGAGCTGACGGAAAATTCTTAGCTGGAGCACAATTAACTCAACAAGCATTCAGAACTGCATTTGGTTCAGGTGGAGCTATTTTCTTAGCAGTATGTTTATCATTCTTTGCATTTACTACTATCGTTGGTTGGTATTATTTCGGAGAATCAAATATCAAATATTTATTTGGTAAAGCAGGACTTTTACCATATAGAGCTATAGTTCTTATTTGTATCGTAGCTGGTTCTCTTGGAGAAGTTGCTATCGTTTGGTCATTAGCAGACATTTTCAACAGTTTAATGGTATTACCAAACTTAATTGCTATCCTTTGGTTATCATTTGAAGCTAGAGCTATTATGAAGGATTACAATCAATGTCTATTAAATAATGATGTACATTATGATTATGAAGTAAAATAATAATTTAATTAATGTGATTTTTTAGGAGAGATTTTATCTCTCCTTTTTAATTATAAAAATATAAATTTAATAATTTTGTAACACTTTTGTAATAATTTTGTAATTTTTAGTGCTTATTTTTAGCTATTTGTTGATGTTATATAGAAAATATGATAAAATTATCTATATCAGGTAGTTATTTTAAAATAATTATAAGGAGGTATTTATGAAAATAAGCAAGAGACTTTTACTGTTTTCTATACTAATATCAAGTGTACTGGTTTCAAAAGATACTTTTGTTAGCGAGAAAGTAGTTGAGGCTGCAGAATATAAAAATGGGATATTTTATGGAGATGATGGTAAGCCTGCAAATTGGTGGTACAATGACGGCAAAGAATGGTACTTTTTCCAAAATGGGAAAAAGTATAATGGCTATGGAAAAGATGCTTCCGGAAAGAAATTTTTTGACAACGGAAAATATGCAAACTGGTGGAATGACGATGGAAAGGAATGGTATTTTTTCCAAAAAGGTGAAAAACATAGTGGTTATGGAGAAGATGCTTCCGGAAAGAAATTTTTTGACAACGGAAAATATGCAAGCTGGTGGCATGATGATGGTAAAGACTGGTACTTTTTCCAAAATGGAAAGAAACACAATGGCTATGGAAAAGATGCTTCCGGAAAGAAATTTTTTGATAACGGGAAGTATGCAAACTGGTGGTACGATGATGGCGAGAACTGGTACTTTTTCCAAAATGGAAAGAAATTTACAGGAACTGCGAAAGATGGTTCAGGAATTAGAGATTTCATAAATGGAAAATATTCAAAAGAAATTAAAAATGAGTATAAAAATGGCTTGTTCTACGATGAAAATGGAGACCTAGCTAATTGGTGGTGTGAAGTTGGAAAAGAGTGGTACTTTTTCCAAAACGGAAAGAAACATAGCGGTTATGGAAAAGATGCTTCCGGAAAGAAATATTTTGATAATGGTAAATATGCAGATGGCTGGTATGATAATGGTGAAGATTGGTACTTTTTCCAAGAAGGTAAAAAACATAGTGGCTATGGAATAGACGGTAACGGAAAAAAATATTTTGATAACGGGAAGTATGCAAATTGGTGGCATGATGATGGCGAAGATTGGTATTATTTTAAAGACGGAGATAAACATAGCGGTTATGGAATAGACGCTAGCGGAAAGAAATTTTTTGATAATGGAGAATATGCAAATGGCTGGTATGATAATGGCGAAGATTGGTATTTTTTCCAAAAGGGTGAAAAGTTTACAGGGCGAGCTAGAGATGAATCAGGATATAGATATTTTGTAAATGGAAAATATGGAAAAAGCCCATCTCAATCCGAATTTATAAATAAAATTACACCGGGAGTTTTAAAAGCTATTAAAGGTAAAGGATTATTTCCTTCAATAGCGGTTGCACAAGCTTGTTTAGAAACCGGCTATGGAAATGACAGCTTATCACCTCCACCTATTTATAATTTATTTGGAATAAAAGCCAGTAAAGATACTCCTCCTTCAAGGTATTATGAAATGAGGACTGCAGAATATAAAAACGGTAAAAAATATTATATTACAGCTAAGTTTATGAAGTTTTCAGGTTATGATGAAGCATTTGAATACTATGCGAAATTATTCACAAAAAATAATTGGCTTAGAAAATATTATGCTGGTGTATTGGCTGCAAAAACTCCGGAAGAAGCTGCAGAAGCTTTAACAGGAACTTATGCAACTGATCCTAATTATGGAAAAAAACTTTTAGATATAATTGATAAGCACGGATTAAGAGAATTGGATAAGGAAATTTTTCCTAATGGAGTAAAACCTTAGATGAAGAAATTTAAGAACGAATTTATTGGACTTTGTTCAGGCTTTTTTTGGGCTGTTAATGGTACAGTTTTATCTTTGCTAATGGGGAGTGAATTGCTGAAAAGTTATAATGTAGGAGTTATATTTCTTCTACCTTTAGTTTTTGCAGGATTTAACGACCTGTTTGCAGGATTATTAGTTCTTGGATATAATGGAATTTTTAGAAAATTAAATAGGATATTACCCGCATTGAAAACAAAGACAGGAAAATGGGTTTGTTTTGCGGGTTTGATAGGAGGACCTGTCGGACAATGTTCATATATTATGGGCATTTCTTTGGCAGGTCCTGCTTATGCAATTCCAATTTCTGCATTATGTCCGATGTTTGGAACTCTTTTATCTTTTTTGTTTTTAAAAGAAAAAATTAATTTAAAAACTTTTATTTGTATTATTGGCTGTATTGTAGGGACATTTATTCTTTCATATTCAAAGCCTACAGGAAATTATCCTTATTTTTATCTTGGGATTTTATTTTCTTTACTTGCAAGTTTTAGCTGGGGACTTGAAGCAACTATTGTAAACTTTGCCACTAAAGAGAAACTTGAGGAAGAAATAATCTTAAATATTAGAGAGTTAGTTTCCGGAATTAGTATATTGTTTTTAGTTTTACCTTGCTTAAATTTGTTTGGAAGTTTTATCACGACAATAAAAAGTTTTGATATATTGAAGTGTTTGATTTTCGCAGGATTTTTTGCAGGTTTAAGTTATTTGCTTTATTATAAAGCGATGAGATTAAATGGAGTTTCAAAAGGAATGGCTCTAAATAGTACTTTTAGTTTATGGAGTGTTATTTTATCTGTTATATTTTTTTCTACTCCACTTACTTTAACCTTATTGATGGGTGTTGCTATTGTAACCATCTCAATAGTAGGTTTATCATTTAGTAGTTAGAAAATTTATTAAAAATGAGACAAAAAATATTTTAATTATTTAAGATAAAGTATTTATTTAAAATTAAAAATGTAGTATAATAAACGTATATGAAAAATAAAAGGAGGAAATTTGTATGCATCCAATGTTACAAAAACATGTAGACTCAGGTTATATGAAAGAAGAACATGGTCTATATATCGAAGAAGCTATAGCTAAAGGAGAAACTTTAATTATTTCAGGACATAGATCTGCTGGAATAAGACCATTTATGGCAGCTATTATGGCAGTTGCTAAAGGTTCACATAAAACTGCTCAAGTTAAAGATGAAGCCGGAATCGAAGCTGCAAGTGATGTAGATTATATTTTAATTCCTGCACTTACAGAAGAAAACTGTGAATCAATGGTTCAAGCTGCTTTTAATAAAAAAGGTATGGGAACTATTACTTTCAAAGAAACAGAACTTAAATATTCAATGATGAAAATCATGAAAGTTCAAGCTAAAGAAGTTGGCGATTTAACTAAAGTTGTTCATTTAATTGAATGTAGAAAATTAGATGGTATCCCACACTTAATTAATTTTAGTAAAATGACTTATGATGAAAAAGGAAAAGTTAAGAGAGAAGATTTACTAAGTTGTGAAGATTACGAATAAGATTAAGAGCAAGAATTTGATTCTTGCTTTTTTTGTGCATAAAATTCCTTTATGATAAAATCCTAAAAGTGTCTCAATTGAAAAAAATTGTTTTTTATGTTATCATATTTGATAGTATTGGAGGATTTTTTGTGATTATTTTTGGATTAGATCCCGGAATTGCAATTGTTGGTTATGGAATTATAGAGGCTATCGGGAATAGAGTAAGACTTATAGATTATGGAGTAATTGAAACAAAAGCAGGAATTCCACTTCCTGATAGGCTTAAAATTATTGATGAAGAATTGAACAAATTAATAGAACTACATAATGTTGATGAACTTGCAATTGAAGAGTTATTCTTTAATAAAAATGTAAAAACTGTAATCAATGTTGCACAGGCAAGAGGTGTTGAGATTTTATCCTTTATAAAGAAAAATATCTTGGCTTATGAATATACTCCTTTACAAGTTAAACAAGCTATTACTGGATATGGTAGGGCGGATAAAAAGCAAATGCAGGAGAGTATTAAGATGATTTTTAAACTTAAAGCCGTTCCTAAACCTGATGATGCTGCAGATGCTTTGGCAATTGCGCTTTGTCATTTTTTTAGCTTGAAATTTAAAGAACAATTTAGAATGAAATAGGTGTTTTATGTACGAATATATTAGTGGAGAACTTAAATTTATTTACAATGATTATATTGTTATAGATAATGGTGGAATAGGTTATAAGATTTTTACTTCCAACAATACATTATTTAATGTAACTGTTGGAGATTTTTATACAATTTATACAGATTACATAGTAAAAGAAGATTATGTCGCTCTGTTCGGATTTAAAACTATGGATGAACTTTCAATGTTTAAACTGCTTGTAAGTGTAAATAGTATTGGTCCAAAGGTGGCATGTGGAATTTTATCATCAATGTCTGTTGATAGTTTGAAATTGACTATTGTAAATGGAGATGCAGTTGCTCTTGCTACAGCCAAAGGTGTTGGTAAGAAAACTGCACAAAAAATCATTTTGGAATTAAAGGATAAAATTTCTATTGACAGTATCAGTAGCAAGGATATTTCAGGAATGGAAGTTTCGACTTTAGATAGTGGAAAAAACTTGGAAAAAAGAGAACTTGTTTCAGACGCTTTAATAAATTTAGGATTTATGAAAAATGATATTGAGAGATTTCTTTCAAGTATAAATATTGATGAAATGGAAATAGAAGATATAATTAAACTTAGTATGAAAAAATTATAGGTGTTAGTATGTTTGAAGATTATGAAGATAGAATTATAGGTACGGGTTTTTCAAGAGAAGATATTGAAATAGAGACCAGTTTAAGACCGAAATGGATTGATGAATATATTGGTCAAGAAAAAGCAAAGGAAAGACTTAAAATCTTTATTGAGGCAGCAAAAACAAGAAATGAGCCTCTTGACCATAGTTTGCTTTATGGTCCTCCGGGACTTGGAAAAACAACTCTTGCAAATATCATTGCAAATGAAATGGGTGTTAATATCAGAGTTACTTCAGGACCTGCTATAGAAAAGCCAAGTGATCTTGCAAGTATTTTGACGAATTTAAGTAAAGATGATGTTTTGTTTATAGATGAAATTCATAGAATAAATAGAAGTGTTGAAGAAATTTTATATCCTGCAATGGAAGACTATGCACTTGATATAATAATAGGAAAGGGTCCAAGTGCCAGAAGCCTTAGAATTGACCTTGAAAAATTTACTTTGATAGGTGCAACGACAAGAACAGGACAACTTACAGGACCACTTCGTGACAGATTTGGAATTATGTTGAGTCTTGAATTATATAGTATTGAAAATTTACAAAAAATAATTACAAGATCTGCAGGAATTTTGGGAATTGAAATTGAACCTGAGGGAGCGCTTGAAATTGCAAGACGTTCCAGAGGAACTCCTAGAATTGCAAACAGACTTTTAAAGAGAGTTCGAGACTTTGCACAAGTTAAGAGAAATGGAAAAATTGATTTACAAACTAGCAAAGACGGGCTTGATATTTTGGAAGTGGATTCTCTTGGTCTTGATACGATAGACAGAAAAATAATAACTACAATAATAGATAATTTTTCGGGAGGCCCTGTTGGGATTGATACAATAGCTGCATCTACAGGTGAGGAGAGAATTACAATCGAGGATGTCTATGAACCTTATTTACTACAAATAGGATTTTTAAGTAGAACAAGCAGAGGAAGAATTGTAACTGAAAAAGCATACAAGCATTTTGGTAGAATAAAAAAGTAACGATTATTTGATTGTTACTTTTTTGTGTTTAAGAAGATGTAAATAAATTTATTTTAAAAATGGTTGTTTACTTTAAAAAAATTTGAAAAATATTGAAAAACAATATATAATATAAGCTTGTAGATGTATTTTATAATTTAATAAAAGGAAGAGTGTTAATGAATAGTTTAAAAACTGATGATTTTGATTTTGAGCTTGATGAGTCTTTGATTGCTCAGTTTCCGCTTAAGGATAGATCAAGTTCAAAACTTTTAGTTGTAAATAGAGAAAATTTTGATTTAGAACATAAAAATTTTAAAAATATTGTTGATTATATAAAAAAAGATGATGTTTTGGTAATTAATGATACTAAAGTTATTCCTGCAAGACTTTTTGGAGCAAGACCTGGTAAAGACGAGGCTATTGAAGTTTTGCTTTTAAAAAAACATGAGGATAATACTTGGGAAACTTTAGTTAAACCCGGAAAGAAAATGAAGATAGGCTCAAAGGTTGAGTTCGGAAATGGAAAATTACTTGGAGAAGTTGTAGGTATAAGTGAAGAGGGAGAGAGATTTGTAAAATTTTCTTATGACGGAATTTTTGAGGAAATTTTAGATGAACTTGGAACAATGCCACTTCCACCATATATTCACGAAAAATTGGAAGAAAGAGATAGATACCAAACTGTTTATGCAAAACACAATGGCTCAGCTGCAGCACCGACTGCAGGACTTCATTTTACAGATGAGCTTTTAAAAGAACTTCAAGAAAAGGGAATTAAGATTGCAAGAGTTACTCTTCATGTCGGACTTGGAACTTTTAGGCCTGTTAAGGTTGATAATGTTTTGGAACATAAGATGCATGATGAGTATTACGAAATTTCAGAAGAAAGTGTTGAAATAATTAATACAGCAAAGGAACAAGGAAATAGAATTTTTGCAGTGGGAACTACCAGTGTAAGAACTTTGGAAACAGTTTATAAAAAATATGGAAAACTTGTAGCTTGTAAGGGGAATACGGATATTTTCATATATCCTGGTTTTGAGTTTAAGGTTGTTGATTGTCTTATTACAAATTTTCATTTGCCAAAATCAACATTAATTATGCTTGTTAGTGCTTTTGCATCAAAAGAGATAATAATGAATGCATATAATGAGGCTACAAAGAATAAATACAGATTTTTCAGTTTTGGCGACGCAATGCTTATTAAAAAGGAGAAATAATGGAATTAAAATACGAATTGATAAAAAAGTCTTCGGATTGTAATGCAAGACTTGGAAAAATATATACAAATAGGGGTGTTATAGAAACTCCTATTTTTATGCCTGTAGGAACGAGAGCAACTGTAAAGGCTATGAATGTAGATGAGTTAAAAGAGATAGGTTCACAAATTATTTTAGGGAATACTTACCATTTATATTTAAAACCTGGGCAAGAAATTATTAGAATGGCTGGTGGACTTCATAAGTTTATGAATTGGGATAAGCCAATTTTAACGGATAGTGGTGGTTTTCAAGTTTTCAGTCTTGGAGATATTAGAAAGATAACTGAAGAGGGTGTAGAGTTCAGATCTCATATTGACGGTTCAAAGCATTTTATTTCTCCTGAAAAATCAATGGAAATCCAAAATGATTTAGGCTCTGATATTATGATGGCTTTTGATGAATGTGCACCATATCCTGCAAGTTATGATTATGTAAAAAATTCTATGGAAAGAACTTTACGTTGGTTAAAGAGATGTAAAGATTATCATAAAAATACAGATAATCAGGCACTTTTTGGAATTATTCAAGGTGGAATGTTCAAAGATTTAAGAAGAGAGTCTGCACTTGCTACAATAGATATGGATTTACCGGGATATGCTATTGGTGGGCTTAGTGTAGGAGAACCTAAAGAAATTATGGTTGAATATCTAAATTATACAACACAATTTATGCCTGAAAATAAGCCTAGATATTTAATGGGAGTAGGAACTCCGGATTATTTATTTGAAGCCGTTGAAGCAGGGATTGATATGGCTGACTGCGTTCTTCCAACAAGAATTGCAAGAAATGGAACTGCAATGACTTCAAAGGGAAAACTTGTTATAAAAAATGCTAAATATGCGAAGGACTTTGCTCCACTTGATGATGAATGTGATTGTTATGCTTGTAGAAATCACACAAGAGCTTATATAAGACATTTGATAAATGTTGATGAAATATTAGGGGCAAGACTTCTTTCAATCCACAATTTAAGATTTTTACTTAAAACAATGGAAAATATAAGACAATCAATTAGAGAAGATAGATTTTTAGAATATAAAAAAGAATTTTATAAAAAGTATGGATATGAGGACTAGAAATGAATAAATTTTTAAAATTATTGTTAATTTTAGCGATTACACCTATAATTTTAGCAACAGCAGGTTTTGTTATATTACCGTCATCTGTTTTTGCTTATATTAGAGACGGTAAAGAAGTTTTTATCGGATCCTATATGGTTTATACCTTTGCTTTGATAAATGCAGTATTATCATTCTTTGGAATAACATATTTGAGAAGAGTTAGAAAGAAATTTAATGACGAAAACTATCCAACAGGTGTAACTGTTGTAGCTTTTGTAAATCTGCTTATTTCTATTATGTGTAATTACTTTACATTTTCAGTTTTAAAACTTATGTTAAAAAATTCAAAAATGGAAATTCCATTTTATGTAATTAGATTAGTTTTCACTTTAATTGCAATTTTGACTACAATATATGGAATTTATTTAAGAAGAGTAAATAAAGAAAGTGAATTTGCAATAAGAAATAAATGGACAATGAATAATGATATAGTTTTCGGATTTGCAAATAAATTTTCAGGAATTGTCTTTATTGCAGGTGGAATTTTTATCTCTATAGTATCTTGGATAATAGGCAATCAAAGTCAATTATATATAACAACACTGTTTACACTAATAATTTGTGCAATATCATCAAACTATATAAGTAGAACAATAGGTATGAAATACAAAATGATGTATAAGGAAAAAGATAAGAAAATATAAAATAAAAAATAAAGTGTCAATGAGAAATTTTGACACTTTTTTAGTGGATAAAATGAAACTGAATTAGAATAATAATAAAAAATATACCATAATTTTATAAAAAATGTTGACAAATTTATTTTAAGTGTATATAATGTATATATACAGTAGATAGAGAGGAGGGTTATATGTTAATTAATTTATATAAAGACGATAAAGACCCGATTTATTTACAGATTGTAAAACAGATAAAAAAGGAAATTATGAATAAAAATCTACAACAGGGAGATTTATTGCCCTCAATTCGAGCTTTAGCAACAGATTTAAAAGTAAGTGTAATTACGACTAAAAGAGCGTATATGGAGCTTGAAAAGGATGGGTTTATACAAACTGTTGCTGGGAAGGGAACTTATGTTACAAATAAAACTGTAAATGTAATCGAAGATGAATATTACAGATTATTGGAAAACTCAATTAAAAATGTTTACACTTATGCAGATGCTTTAGGACTATCTAAGGAGGAGCTTAAGGAAATTTTTGAAAATTGGAGGGAATTATGTTAAAAGTTAAAAATCTTGAAAAAAACTACAAAAATTTTAATTTGAATATGACTTTTGATTTAGAAGAGGGCTGTATTATGGGCTTAATTGGGAAAAACGGTTCAGGTAAGACAACTTTGATTTCCACGATTTTAAATATAATTGTAAAAGATAGTGGGAGTTGTATTATTTTTGGAATGGAAAACAACAAATTAACTCCAATTCAAAGGGAAAATATAGGAATTGTTTTTGATGAAATTCATTTTCCGGACAATTTTAAGATATATGAAATTGAAAAATTTTGTAGTTTGGTTTATAAACATTGGGATACAAGTCTTTTTAGAAAGTTACTTGCTGACTATGAAATAGAAATTATAAAGGAAGTCAGCGAACTTTCTAAAGGAATGAAAATGAAATTGCAATTAGCTGTAGCATTTTCACATAATCCAAAGTTGTTAATTTTAGATGAGGCAACTTCTGGACTTGATCCTATTGTGAGAGATGAGCTTTTGGATTCGCTTTTTGAGTTTGTAAGAGATGGTAAACATTCTGTTTTAATGTCCTCACATATTTTATCAGATATTGAAAAAATTTCAGACGTAATAACTTATATTGATAATGGAAAATTAATTTTTTCCGAATATAAAGATGATTTGCTTGAAAAGTATTGCATAATAAAAGGAGATGAAAGTATTTTAAACGAAATTGCAAAATGTGATATTTTAGGAGTAAAACAAGGTCATTATGGAATTGAAGCCTGTGTCAGCAGAAATTCATTCAAAGGAGAAAATTTTGATAAACCTACATTAGAGGATATAATGATATTTTTAAATAAAGGGGTGATTTAATTGAAAGCATTACTTTATAAAGATATAATAGTTTTAAAGAATAATTTAGTCGCAATTTCAATGATATCATTCTTTTTGATTATTGCTATAATATCTGGAAATGTTGATATAGCATATTTGATAGCATCCTTTGGACTTATTATTTTATTTATAAAAATTTTTGAAAGTGATTATAAAAATGGTTTTTATAAATATATAATTTCTAATGCAGTTGAAGAAAAATCTATAGTAATTTATAAATATCTTTTGATATTTTCAGCTGTTATTTTAGTTTTTTTAGTCAACTTTTTACTCGCACTTGTGACTGGTTATGACAAAACATTTTATAGATTTTTGATTTTTTCCAGTATGAATATTTTGCTTTATGAAATGATTATTCCTATAATTTTTAGATTTGCTAAAATTGCCATATCTGTTACTAATTTAGTGGGGACTGTTATTTATATCATAGAAATTTATTTATTAAAAAATGATACTTTTTTGAATTTTGAAATTAGAAATAAATTAAATATATTTGTAATCTTAATTATAATCGATTTAATTTTGTTTGTATTTTCATTTTTATTGAGTTTGAAATTTATTAGTAGAAGGATAAGTTAGGAGTTTGTTATGAAAGGTTTGTTACTTTTAGAATATCTTGAAATAAAGAAAAAATGGTATTTTTTTACTTTAGATTTAATACTGCTGTGTGTTGGAGTGTTTTTCGAAATGTTATTTACTTATATTTTTGTGTTTTCAGTTTTTGGAAGTAGAGATGTTGGAAATAATTTTGAAAGAAATAAAAAGATAAATAAATATATTTTAACAACTAAATTTTCAAGAAAAGATTTAATTATCTCAAAGTTTTTGGTTTCAACTCTAAAAATTTTACTCTATTTTATTATTCTACTAATTTTTGTTTTACTTTTTAATTTAAATTTTTTACTTAGTTTATTAAGTTATTTTTTAACAGCGATATTTATAAATCCAATAGTACAGTATTCATATTTTGTATTTAAAGATAGAGATGATATAGTTCCATTTTTTGTAATGATTACATTTCCTCTACTTTTTATTTTGTTAGGATTTAAATATTTACCTAACCACATTGGACTGTATGAAAATATATATTTACTAATATTATCTTTTATAGTTATATTTATTTTAAATATCCTATGGAATATATATTTATTAAAAGCAACTGTTAGGAATATTGAATACGAAGATTTTTAGAAAAATAAAAGGAGGCAAGACTTCTTTTAGATTGGTGATAATGTCAATGAAAACGGTAAAGCAAAAACGCCAATAAATTGTATACTGAATATTGCTTGAATAAACATAAAAAAGCACAGACAAAAATTATGTTTTGTCTGTGCTTTAAGAAGTCGTTTAAGCGACTTCTTTTAATTTGTATCTTTTTATGAATATTCCTAGTAGTGTATAAAATACTATGAATACAACTTGTGATGCAACAAATAGTAAAAATTTTTCAAAATTTATTTCTTCTAAAAACTTTACAAAATAATATTGTGGCATAAATTTAGAAACATTTATTAATCCTTGTGGTAAGAATTTCATCGGCAAAAATACTCCTGATGAAAATGCCATTATTAATGTGAAAGCAGAATTTACACCATTTACAACTTTTACATCCTTTGAAATTGATACAAGTAGTTGTCCTAGTGAAATTGCAGTAAATGAAAATATAAATACTGCTAGACTCATATATACTAAATTAGTTTTAGGTATTTCTTCGTTCACTCTTGATATTGAAACAGCTAAATAAAAACTTGATATTAATATAGATATTATTACCTGAGCTAAAAATTGTTGTAAAGTTTGTGATTTTTGACTATAAGGGGACAAAGCCATTCTTTTTAAAAGACTTTCTTTTTTAAATTCAGCATCAATATTTATAATTATTGAAATTATACTCATAAAAACTATATAACTTAAGATTAAAAAAGTAGTGTTAAAGGCTTCTTTTCCTTTTTCTTGATTATATAATTTAGTATCTATTATCTTTACATCAATCTCTTTCTTTAATGTATTTATTACCTCTTGTTGATCAACATTTGAATTTATTGCAGACAATGTGTAATTGAGATAACTTTTTAAATCTATTTTTAAAAAGGTTATATATGAAGTTTTTGTTGGTGCTAAAATTGAAATTGCTTTTTTATTATTTAACAAATTTTGTTTAAAATCTTTATTAATTACCATATAAGCTATAATTTTATCCTCAACAATTTGTTTTCTTGCTTCGCTTTCCGTAATTTTTTCTTCTTTTACATTATGTTTTTCTTTTAAATAACTTATTAAGGCTTTTGATTCTTCACTTTTATCTTCATCATTTATCATTAAGTCCAGCTTCATAGGTTTAAATTCAACATTATTATCTTTTGAGCTGGTAAATATAATCAACATAACCATAAAAATTATGAAAGAAAATAAAACTGCTTTTATATTTTTTATAAATATTTTCATATAATTTTTAAATATCATTATACTTATGCCTCCTCAAATATATTAATGCAATTCCAAATAGAATTATAGTAAATGGAATTATAAATTTAGCCATTGTAATCAAGTAGCTATTGTCATTTGCGATATTTACACCTAATAGTGCATTTTCCATATAGAATGTTGGATTTATCTTTTTTATTATAGGGAAAGCTGAAGTTATAGCATTTGTTACACTTGAGCCCATCATTCCTGAAGTATAATTCATTAGAAGAATACATCCAAGTCCAACCATTGTTTTAGTTTCGGTTTTTGCCTTTAGAGCAACTGCAAGGAACATTCCCATAGTTATTCCAAAAATCATAATTAAAAGTAGAGTAATAATTGAAGCAAAATAGTTTGTTATTAGGGTTATCCCAAATACAAGTTTTAAATAAATAATCAATAATGTAGAATTAAAACTTGTAACTATAAGTGCAGATATTATTCCGTTTATTAAATAATTTGATTTTTTTATTGGAGAAACTAACATTCTTACTGCAAAATCAGACGAATCATATAATATATTATCTATGTAGATAACGCCATCAAACATAGTATATAGACTTGCCATAATAATTATTGAAAAAAGTATGGGTTCAACACCTGTAACACCATGGTTTTTGTCCTCTATAAAGTCTTTATCTATATTTTTTATAATTTCTTCCTGATTAATTTTAGTTTCATACATTTGTTTTATTTGGTCAAGGATATTTTTAACAACCATAACTTCTGAATTAGATGATATAATTTTTAAAGATAAATCATCTTCTATAAAGGCTTTATATTCTTTGTTTTTTAGATCTGTTTGAACATCTTCTTTTACTTCTTTAAGATTAAGATATGGAATTTGTTTTAAAATATATTCATGGGGATTATTTTTGTTAATTCCAACATTTACTTTATCAAAATTTTTGCCCATATTAGGAATTACTAGGCAAAAGAATGTAGCTAAAATCATAGGGAAAAAAGTATTCCAAAATAAATTTAGTTTATCTCTAGTTAAATGTAGCAAATTTACTTTTAAAGCAGATAAAATTCCCATTATTCTCTAAGCTCCTTTCCTGTCATTTCTAAGAAAATATCTTCCAGTTTAGGTTTCTTTGAAAAAATTTCTTCATAAACTACATTGTTTTCATCAAGTAGGTAGATTAATTTTTTAATGTTTCCTGTATCACTAGAATAATTAAAAGTTACTTGATTTTCCTTCGCTTCAACATCAATTACCTCGTCTTGTTTTTCTAAGATTGAAATAATTTCAGGTTTTATAAAACCTACAACAGTAATTTTTTCTTTTACACTTACTCCATTAATTAAAGTTTGCATATCTCCGGTTAAGATATTTTTGCCATTATCCATAATAGAAATTTTATTACAAAGATATTCAGCTTCATCTAAATAGTGAGTAGTATAAAGAATTGATGAGCCATTTTCCGCTAAATTTTTTATCCCATCTAAGATAAATTTTCTACTTTGAGCATCAACTGCAACAGTTGGCTCATCTAAAATTACAAGTTCAGGCTTATGTGAAATACCACAAGCGATATTTAAACGTCTTTTAAGACCACCTGATAGTTTCTTTTCCAACATTTTTTCGTGACTTTGAAGTCCTGTAAATTCAATAGCTTCATTTACGAGTCTTTTTCTTTCATTTTTATTTGATACATATAGACCACAAAAATAGTCGATATTTTCTTTTACAGTTAAATTGTTAAAAACAGCAAGTTCTTGTGGAACTATTCCAATTTTTTTCTTAATTTCATATTCATTAGAAATATCTTTTTTTCCAAAAACTTCAATAGTTCCACTGTCATATTTCAAAAGAGAAAGCATACACATTATTGAAGTCGTCTTTCCACAACCGTTTGGACCTATAAGTCCAAGTACATCTCCTTTTTCAAGAGATAAATTAAAATGGTCTAAAACAATTTTTTCTTTAAATTTTTTTATTAAATCTTCTATTTTTATAATCATAATTATCACCTCACCAATATTATATCAACAAATTTTTTTAAAAATTAGTGTATTATGTAATTTTATCAATATGACAAATGTAATTTTTTGAAAAATATGGTAAAATAGTTATAATAGTTTTTAAATGATTATTGTTTTATTTATTTTAAATTAGATGGAGATATTATGGTATTTTTAAAGTATTTTTTATTAAATTTTTTGTTTTTATTTTCAGAAAAAATGAGTTTTGCTAATGTTGCAATTTTTAGCTTAATTTCGTTAATTTTTGTGCTTATAGTTGAAATTAAGGAAAATATATATTATAGTTTAGCTTTGTCAGTGATTTTTTTGATTATAATTTACTTTTTTCCGGAATTTAGATTTTTTAGTTTTTCATTTATTTATGCAATTTATAGCAAATCAATATACAATATCCCAATATTCTTCGTGTTTTTAATTACTAAAGAAATTAACTTTTTTGCTTTATCTTTATTAATTGTTTGTCTATCTCAATATGATAGAGAACTCTATGAAAGAAAAGTTTTTTATCATAGAGAGTTTTTAAATTTTTATAAGACAAATTATAAATTACAAAAAGATTTAAAGAAATTGTATCTGGAAGAAGAAAAAAAGAATTATGATAGTATTTTAAAAGAAAGAGAAAAAATTTCAAAAGAATTACATAATTCAATAGGACATACAATTTCAGCTTCTATTTTGGAACTTAGAGCATTGGAATTAATATGTGATGATGAAGAGATAAAAACTTCAGTTATAAGAATTAGGGAGAATTTATCAGGTGGATTAGTTGATATAAGAAAAATAATTCATAATATGTATAAATCTGCTTTTGACTTAGAAAGCTCTATTGAAAAAATTATAAATGTTCCAAATGTAAAGTCAAAATTAATATATAGAGTTAAAACAAAGATGAATGAAAATTTAAGTTTTGACATTTTAAGCATTGTAAAAGAGGCTTTTGCTAATTTTACTAAACATTCAACTGGAGATAGTTTTACTGTGAGAATAATAGAAAATGAAAATTCATATATAATTACGATTTTTGATAATGGAAAAAATATTAGTATTGAAAAAAATGACGGTCTTGGAATTTTGTCTATGGAAGAAATAGCAAAAAAATATAATGGGCTATTCAATGTTATTACAGATGATGGATTTAAGATAAATATTGCAATAGATAAGGGAGAGAATAATGAAAATTTTAATGGTTGATGATGATTTATTAGTATTAAATGCTTTAAGTACTATATTAGAAAAGAGTGGTTATGAAATAGTATTAGCTACTACAGACTCTAAAAAAGCAATTGAGACTTACAAAGAAAATAAAATTGATGTAGTCATTTTAGATATTAGAATGAAAGAAGTAAATGGAGTTGATGTTGCAATAGAAATTTTAGAATATGACAAAGATGCCAAAATAATGCTCTTAACAACTTTCAATGATAGAGATGATATAATTAGAGCTTTAAACAAAGGTGTTTTAGGAGTTATTTTAAAGGATAATGTTGCATCACTAATTCCTGCGATAGAAAGTGTAAGTCTTGGAAATAAAATTTTAGATAATGAACTGAATTTAAAAAATCTTTTTAATACTACAAAAAAAGATTTTAATCTTTTAACTCAAAAAGAAATTGAAATTTTAGAACAAATTGCAAAGGGATTATCTAATAAAGAAATCTCTGAAAAATTATTTTTAAGTGAGGGAACTGTTAGAAATTATATTTCAGGAATTTTAGAAAAGTTAGAACTTAGAGATAGAACGCAACTTGCAATATATTATTATACGAAGTAATTGAAAGGAGAATATGGTGTTTAAAGAAAAATATTCTAAATTCTTTGAAAAAATTGGAAGAAGTAAATTTATGGTGTTATCAACATCAAAAGATGACTTTGTAACATCAAGAATGGTGAGTATAATTGTAATAGATGGAAAATTTTATTTTCAAACGGATAAAAACTTTAAAAAATATAATCAGATAATTGTAAATCCTAATGTGTCTCTATGTATTGATAATATTCAGATTAATGGGATATGTTGTGATGTCGGGAGACCTATTGAAAATAAAACATTTTGTGAAATATTTAAAGAAAAATATCCAAGTTCATACCAAAATTATTCACTTTTAGAAAGTGAACGTTTATTGGAAATTGAACCTATATATATTGAATGTTGGCATTATATTGAAGGAGTGTCTTATATAGAAGTATTTGATGTTAAAAATAAAAAATATACTATGAAAAAATATGTAAGATAAAAAGCCAACATTTCGTTGGCTTTTTGTCTTGAAACAAGGAGGTTTCAGGTTACCTATTTGATTAAAAGGGAGCTATCAATCATTATGTTTAGAATAATCTAATTCTTTTTCTGAATGAGCAACAACGACTGAACAAGTAATATCACCTAAAATATTAATTGCTGTTCTAATCATATCAAAAATTCTGTCAATTCCTGCTACCAATGCGATTCCTTCAATAGGAAGGCCAACACTTTGCAGAACCATTGTAAGCATAATTACTCCCGCTCCGGGAACTCCTGCTGTTCCAACCGAGGCAAGAGTTGTAGTAAGTACAATTACAACTTGTTGTTGCAGAGATAAATTTATTCCATAAACCTGTGAAATAAATAGTGCACATACACCTTGATAGATTGCAGTTCCATCCATATTTATAGTTGCACCTAAAGGCAGAACGAAACTTGCGATTGGTTTTGAAACACCCATTTCTTCTTCTGCTGTTTCCATAGAAACAGGAAGTGTTCCTGCTGATGAAGCAGTTGAAAAGGCTACAAAAAATGGAGTAGAAGCTTTTCTAAAAAAAGTTCTGACTTTCATTTTTGTAAAGATTTTTATAGATGATGAATACACTAAAAGTGCATGAATTATACTAGCTAAATAAACTATAAAAATTACTTTAATTAATGGAATTATAACTTTTGGTCCATTATTTGCAATAACTGGAGTAATTAAACCTAATACTCCAATTGGAGCAAGTTTCATTATTCCATTTGTAATTGAAATCATCGCATTTGATATTCCATCAAAAAATGCAAATACCGGTTTTGATTTTGTTTCTCCTAGTGATAGAAGTCCACCGCCAAGTATCAATGCAAATACTATAATTTGTAACATACTTCCATCAACGATTGATTTCATAGGATTTGATGGAATTATATTGATTAGAGTATCTATAAAATTAGGTGCTTCATTTACTTTTACTTCTTTTAAAGTTGTAGGTAGAGTAAATCCTGAACCGGGTTTTAAAACATTAGTAAATGCTAAACCCAGAATTATGGCAAAGGTAGTTGTTAAAAAATAAAATACAAAAGTTTTTAAACCTATTTTTCCAAGTTTCTTTATATCTTTTAATTCAGCAACTCCAACAACCAAAGACGAAAATACTAAAGGAACTATTACTAATTTAATTAAATTAAGAAATATTGTCCCTATAGGTTTTAGATAAGTATCAGCAACCTTTGGATTTGATTGTAAACACAGACCTAAAGCTACACCAATGAAAAGTGCAATTATAATCTGTAAGGGTAATGAGATTTTCTTTCTTTTTTTCATGGTTATTCCTCCTATAATAATTTATTACTATAGCACAATGCACCTATATTATATCATATATTTAAATAAAATAAAATATCTTTATTGATAAAATTCGTCACGGTAAATTATTTTCCTGCAATTTTTAATAAAAATTTATTAAAAAACTAGCATTTTTTTAAATATATTAAATTGTATAGAAATTTTTGTCAAAATATTTTAATAAATATTATTTTATCTTTTTAAGTGTTATATATTTTTAAAAATATTGTATAAATATTTAATTTTAATTGAATAAATTTACAAATTTTGTTATAATACATAGTGAGTGGAGGTGTATTAATTATGAATAAAAATAAATTCGAAAATGGCAGTATTAAGATATCAAACGATATTTTTTATATGATTGCTGCAATGGCAACTATCGAAGTTGAAGGTGTAAAATCTATCGTTGGAATTCCTACCGATGTTGAAAAAATTAATGCAAAAAATTCTAAGAAGGGAATAGAAATTGAATTTCTAGAAAATGGAATTCACATTGGTGTTAAAGTTTCTATAGAATATGGACAAAAATTTGAAGAAATCGTTAAAAAAATTCAAGAAAATATAAAATTAAAAGTAGAAATGATGACAAGTATTAAAGTTTTAGGTGTAAATATTTGTATTGAATCTATTGAAAAGTAGAGTGTTTATATGACTAGAAGTGAAGCACGAGAATGGTGTATGAAGTTGATTTATCAATTAAGTATACATAATAATTTTAAATGTGACGAGATAGAAAGTTTTATAGAGTATTTCGATTTGCCTAGTAGCGAGGTTAAATATATTAGAAAAAATTGTAAATCTATAATAGATAATCTTGATAACATTGATAATATTATAAAGGAAAACTTAGAAGGTTGCTGGAATTACAATAGAATAGCTAAAATTGATTTGGCAATTCTTAGAGTTGCAGTAAATGAAATTTATTACTTAGACGATATTCCTGAAAGTGTTGCAATAAATGAAGCTATAGAAATTGCGAATAAATATTCTACTGACGCTTCATATAAGTTTATAAATGGAATTTTGGGAACTATCGTTAGAGCAAAAAAATAAAATATATTTTTAGGAGGTAGTTATAATGTTACTTAATACTTTATTGTTAGTTGTGTTCGTTGGTATTGTTTTTTCAGGCATAGCTGTGTCAACTTTTTTAGTTGGAACTGAAGGCAACAAGAGATGGATTGTTTATCCAGTTTTCTGTGCGATTTGTATTGGTATATTTTTGTTTTTTAAAAATACTATGAATTTAAATTTCCTACCTTGGAGAAATGCATATTTGATTGTTACATTCTATGTTTCAGCTGTTTGTACATTAATGGCATTTATAGCTATTCCTAAAACATCTTTAAAAGCATTAAAAGAAAGTGTAGTTCCTGCAGTAAGCATATTTACAATTGCCGGAGTTCTTTTAATGATTTACTAAAATAGGAGAGTTTTGATGACAACATTTAAGGTTAAAGAAGTGAGTAAGTATATTTCGAATGTACTTAGGAGAGATTCTTTTTTATCTAACATAAGTGTTGAAGGCGAAGTATCTAATTTTAAAAAATCGGGTGGTCATAGTTATTTTAGTATCAAAGATGATGAAGCTATGCTTAAATGTGTAGTTTTTAAAACTATTCCGATTGCACAAAGTTTGAATCTAACTGACGGACAAAAGGTTGTCGTAACAGGAACTGTTATGACTTATGAAAAAGGAAGCTACTATCAGATTTTATGTAAAAATGTTGAAGAGGTCGGTCGTGGAAATTTATATGAGCAGTTTTTAGCTCTAAAAGAAAAACTTTCAAAAGAAGGTCTTTTTAATTCTGAATTAAAAAAGCCAATTCCGAAATTTCCCAAGAATATAGGGGTTGTTACTGCTAAAAACGGAGCGGCAATTCGTGATATTTTAAATACATTGCGAAGAAGATATAGGATTGCAAATATATATTTTTATCCTGCTAAGGTTCAAGGGATTGGTGCGAGTGATGAAATAGCTCTTGGCGTTAAATATTTAGATTCACTTGATTTTATTGACACAATAATTGTTGGTAGAGGTGGTGGTTCTTTTGAAGATTTGAATGCGTTTAATGATGAAAATCTCATTAGAACCATTTTTAATTGTAAAAAACCTGTTATATCAGCAGTTGGTCATGAGATAGATACAATGCTAACAGATTATGTTGCAGATAAGAGAGCTGCGACTCCGACGGCAGGAGCAGAGCTTTCATCTGTAAGCATGGATGAGATAAAAGAATTTTTAAATCAAGCAGAGAAAAAACTTAATAAAAATATTTTAGAAGAAATTTCTGCTGAAAAAGTTCAGCTTGAACATTTTAAAAAAGAATTGGAATATTACAATCCGGCTAATAGAATTACTACATTGAAAGAAAATCTTGAAAATTTGAAAAAATCTTTGGATGAAAAAATAGTTTCAATTTTTAAATATAATAAACAATTATTAGATTTTAAAAGACAATCTTTGGAGATTATAAATCCGAACAGTATTTTAGATAGAGGATATAGCATTATTTATAATGATAAGAATGAAATTGTAAAGGATATTAAGACTGTAAATGTAGGAGATTCTTTGAAACTTAAAGTTTCTAATGGAGAGATTATTTCCGATGTTAAGGAGATTATAGATGGCAATTAAGTTGGAAAATTATGATAAGGGAATTGAAGAACTTATTAAAATTGTAAATACTTTAGAAAAAGAACAATTAAGTCTTGAAAAAAGTATTGAGCTGTATAAAAAGGGAATGAAACTTCATAAAGAATTAGTTGATATTTTGGAAAAAGAAGAAGGTAGACTATTCTTATTTGATGAAAAGGCTCAAGATGAAGAGGAAAAATTTGTAGAAAAAACTTTAGAAGATGGACAAGTGAGTTTAGAATTATAATGGAAGATTTTATAAAATTAATTCATAATGATAAAAGCATAATTGAGACAAGATTAAATAAAGTTTATGCATATAATAATGAGTTTGAAAAAATGTGTGCTTATTCTTTTTCTGTTGGTGGAAAGAGAATAAGAGCAATTTTGCTTTTAGAGGCTTTTAAAATTTGTAGGGATATTTCAGATATAGCTATAGACTTTTCAGTTGCTTTAGAGCTTATTCATAACTATTCTTTAGTTCATGATGATTTACCTGAAATGGATGATGATAAATTTAGAAGAGGAGTATTATCTGTTTATGGCAAATATGGACAGTCAAATGCTGTTTTAGTAGGAGATGAGCTTTTAAATAATGCAAATTTAATTATGTTTAAAGCCATTAAACAACTTGAAAATATTGATGAAATCAAAAATGCTATTTCTGCAAGTGAAATAATTTTAAATTCAAGTGGAATAAATGGAATGATTTATGGTCAGTTTTTAGATCTTGAAAATAATGTAGAGAATTTAAGTGATATTGAAAAGATTAATTCTCTAAAGACAGGAGAACTTTTTAAAGCTGCAATTTTAGCGGGAGCAAAACTTGGTGGAGCAAGTGATAATGACTTATCATATTTGGAGATTTACGCCAAAAATTTAGGTTTAGTTTTCCAACTTCAAGATGATTTATTCGACTATGATGAGGATGTTGAGTTTAATAAAAAAACTTTTGCAACTGTTTTAGGAAAGAATGAAGTTGAAAAAAAGATTGAAGAATTAAATAAAATATCTTTGCAAGAAATTAATAAAATTTTAGGAAGAAAAGAGTTTTTTGTGAATTTCATTGATTATATGGCAAAAAGGACTTACTAATGGAAAGAGCGGATATTTGTCTAGTCAATTTAGGACTCGTAAAGTCAAGAACTCATGCAAAGAGGATTATTACAGAAAAAAGAGCTTTTTATTGTGGGAAAGTTATAGAAAAAGTTTCAATGATGATTGAAAATCCTGACTTAATAACTATAAATTCAACTTTTGAGGATAGTTATGTAGGGAGAGGAGCCATAAAATTGGACTCTGCAATTAAAAACTTTAAACTTGATTTAAAAGATCTAGTTTGTATGGATATTGGAGCATCAACAGGTGGCTTTACTCAAATTATGTTAAATGCAAATGCAAAAAAAGTATACGCTGTCGATGTTGGTACTAATCAACTAGCAAAGAGTTTATTGGATGATGATAGAGTAGTAAGTTTAGAAAATACAAATTTTCGATATTTAGATTTTGAAGTTATAGGAGAGAAGCTTGATTTTATTTCTATCGACGTTTCTTTTATTTCTTTAAAATATATTTTTGAAAATTTGTATAAATTTTTAAAAGAAGACAGTATGATTGTGGCACTAATAAAACCACAATTTGAATGTGAGGGAAAGAGCTTAAATAAAAAGGGAATAGTAAAGTCTGAAAAAGTTATAGAAAATGTAATTGAAAAGGTCAGACTTTATGCACTTGGAAATAAGCTCGAAATAATTTCCATAATTGATTCTCCAATACTTGGCGGAGATGGAAATAAAGAAAAATTAGCACTTATTAAAGGGATTTTTTAAGAGGTTTTATGAAAAAATATACAAGACAGAGAATTATTTTAGATTTAGTTGAAAATAATGAGATAAAAACACAAGAAGAGCTTTCAGAATGTTTGGAAAAAAAGGGGATTCGTTCTACACAAGCTACAGTTTCAAGAGATATAAAGGAATTAAAAATTTTAAAGGTACAAACTAAAAATGGAGAATACAAGTATAAGGTTGTAGATTCTATTTATGACTCTTTAGATGAAAGATTGAGTAAGATATGTAAACTTGCTATTTTGTCTATAAAGCATAATGGAGACGTGATACTTATAAAGACTATTCCATATACTGCAAGTGTTTGTGGTTCGTATATAGAGAATGCAAAGTTAAAAATGGTAAGTGGAATTGTAACCGGAAATGATACCATTTTTATTGCAATTGACGATAAAACTTTTCTAGATTCTGTAGTTGAAGATATAAGAAAACTTGTAAGGTAGGGATTTTATGTTATCTGAATTATATATAAGAAATTTAGCGATTGTCGATGAAATAAAAATTTCCTTTACTGAAGGACTTAATATTTTAACAGGAGAAACAGGAACCGGTAAATCTATAATTATCGGTGCTATTTCTTTGCTTTGTGGCGGAAGAGCTAATACTTCATCTATTGGTAAACGTAGTGATACTGCTTATGTTGAAGGAGTATTTTTTCTATCTGATTATGACGAGAAAATTTTGAGAAATAAATTTGATTTGCTGGGTTTAGATATAGAAATTGAAGATAATATGTTGGTTATTTCAAGAACTATAAGTAAAAATGGAAGATCAGTTTCAAAGATAAATAATAGAACTGTAAATAATTCTATTCTATCTGATATTATGTTAAATATTCTAAATGTTTGTGGACAACATGATAGTTATACATTATTTAATAGATCTGACTTTGTTGAAATTTTAGATAGTTTTTGCGATGATGAGTTTAGAAAAAAATTAAAAGAATTAGAAATGTTATATGATAAAATAAAAAAGGCAAGTTTTAATTTTAAAAAATTAAAGAATAAAGTAAGTAATTTTGATGAAAATGTTGAAGAAATAAAATCAGAAATTGAAGAGTTAAACAGTTTAGAACTTGAAACTTTGGATGAAGAATTTATTGAAAATGAAATTGATAAATTTAATAATAGTCAAACCATTTTAGGTTGTTGTGGAAATTTAGTTGAGGTTTTTGATGGAGAAAATTCAGAAGTAAATGCCTTTTCCATCTTGAATGAAATAAGTAGAAATCTTGTTATACTTGAAGAAAATGATAAGAATGTAAAATTCAATGAAGATTTTGAAAATATTTCTTTTGGGTTAAAAGAAATTTATACAAAAATTCAAGATTATTATTCAAGTATTTATATTGACGAAGAAAGACTTATGATTTTACAGGAAAAATTTAATCTTTTAAATGATTTGAAAAGGAAACATAAGACAGATAAAAAAGGACTTATAAAATATAAAAATTCATTAGAGGAAGATTTATATTTGCTTGAACATTCAAAAGATTTGTTATTTGAAGAAAACAATAAACTTAAAAATTTAAGTGAAGAATATAAGAAAATTGCTACAGAAATTTCAAATTCCAGAAAAGAAGTTGCAAAGAGAATAGAAAAATTAATTGAAAAAGAACTTTTGGATTTGGATTTAAAAAATTCAATCTTTAAAATAGACATAAAGACAAATAATAAAATTACAAATATCGGTTTTGATGAAGTTACTTTTTTAATTTCTACAAACAAGGGTGAAGAACTTCAAGAAATATATAAAATCGCATCTGGTGGGGAACTTAGCAGAATTATGTTAGGATTTAAGAAGGTTCTATCCGACAGAGATAAGATAGCAACTCTTGTTTTTGATGAAATTGATACGGGTATAAGTGGAATAACCGCTCAAATTGTTGGAGAAAAACTTGCAGAAATTTCAAAAAATCATCAACTTCTCGTAATTTCTCATTTACCACAGATTTCAGTTTTATCTGATACACATTTCATAATAAGTAAAGAAACTGTTGGAGATATAACTTTATCTAAAGTTTTATGTGCAAATTACGATGAGAAAGTTATGGAAATTTCAAGACTTATAGGTGGTGCAAATATTAATGAAACAACTATAAGACAATCTAAGGAAATGATTGAAATTGCAAATGAAAAAAAGGAAAGATTAAGATGTATAGAAAAGTAAAATCGGAAGAAATTTTTGACGGAAAAATTTTGAATTTAAAACTTGAATACTTTGAAAAAGATAATAAAATTTTAAAAAGAGAAATTGTAGAGCATAAGGATGCAGTTGCAATTTTTCCAATTGACGAAAAAGGATATGTATATTTAGTTAAACAATTCAGATTTCCAATTCAAGAAAATTTTTTAGAAATTCCGGCTGGACTTGTAGAAGTAGGAGAAAATTACGAAGATACGGCACTTAGAGAGTTACAGGAAGAAATAGGATTTAGTTCAAAAAAATTGGAGAGAATTTTTGAGGGTTACACAAGTGTTGGATTTTGTACAGAAAAAGTTGTAATTTTTAGAGCTGACAATTTATTCTTTTCAAAATTGCCGGAAGATGAAGATGAGAATTTGAGTGTAGTTAAAATTCGTTTTGATGATTTAAAAAAAATGTATTTTAATGGAGAAATAAAAGATTTTAAAACGGCAATAGCTATTTTAAATGAAATAAATAGGGGGTAATATGGATTTTATAATGGAACATTTAATTGTTGGAATTGCAGTAATGTTTGTAATTATAGCTTGTAGAGTTTTTCAAGCAAATGTTGCTTTAGCATTGGGAGATGATACTCCGAAATTGAATGGATCAACTAGCTTAAATCCTGTAAATCACATTGATTTGGTAGGGTTTATTTGTTTTTTAGTTTTTAAATTTGGCTGGGCGAAGCCGTTAGAAGTAAATGTATCTAAATTTAAAAATAGATTTTGGGGTAAAATAATTTACTCTTTATCAAATGCTTTTATGTGCTTTTTAATAGCTTTGATTTCAGCAATAATATATATAATTATAGGCTCTAATAGTGGATTTTTATTTTTACTTTTTAGAGATATATTTTCAATCAGTATAGTATTTGGAATTATAGGATTGATTCCATTGCCACCTTTTGATGGAGCGATTTTTGTAAGTGCGTTTTTGTCAAGAGAAGTTGAATATGAATACTTTAAACTTTCAAATTATACAACTTTTATTTTACTTGCATTGATATTGACAAGGACTTTTGGAACATTTTTATCACCTGTAGTTAATACAGTTGGGAAATTTATAATTAAACTTGCGTATATGTTGGTGATGTAATGCAATTAACTGTAAATTTAGATGCTTATTCAGGACCTTTGGATTTGTTGCTCGATTTAATTTCAAAACAAAAGGTTGATATTTACGATATTGAAATAAGTAAAATTACTAAATATTATCTTGAGGCAATAGAAAATTCTGTTTATAGTGAAGATACTGATATATCCGCTTTTTTGCTTATGTCAAGTACATTGGTTGAAATAAAGTCCAGAAGTTTGATTCCGAAAAACACAGATGAAGATGAGGATGAAATTGTTACAAAAGAACAATTGGTTGAAAGACTTATTGAATATAGAAAGTTCAAAAAAGTAGGAGAATATTTTAAAAACTTGGAAATAGAGGGAAGCAAAGCATATTCAAAAATGCAATCTGATATAACTGAATATATGACTGAAGATAAGGAAATTATTTTAAATACAGATGTTGATGTGTTGCTTTCTTTAATGGAAAATATTATAAATCAGTATCGAAATAAAAGTGATGAAAATTCTTTTGAAAAAATTATAGAAAAAGATTTATTTCCGATTGAAAAATACATTTCAATGATACAGGAAAGAATACTCAAAAAAAAAGAGCTTTATTTTGAAGATTTAATTTTTTATAATGGGACAAAGAGTGAGCTTATCACAATTTTTATATCTGTTTTAGAGCTTGTAAAAAATAATTTTATTAAGATTTTTCAAGATAAGGATAAGAATATTAAACTTAATTTAGTGGGAGGAAAAGTTGAATAGTAGAGAATATAAACAAGTTATTGAACAGTTGTTGTTTGTTTATGGAGATCCTTTAAAAATTGATGATATTGCTAAAGTCTTGGATATTCCGATAAAAGAGGCTACTGTTTACGCTGATGAACTTGTAGAAGAGTTTGAATTTCAAAAAAGAGGACTCGTAATTCAAAAAATTTCTAATCATTATCAGATAAAGACAAGAAAAGAATATCATGATATTATTTCTAAACTTTTCGAAAAAGTTACAATGAAACATTTAACGAATTCAACTTTGGAAACTTTGGCTATAATTGCATATAAACAGCCAATTACAAGGCAAGAAATTGAAGAGATAAGGGGCGTTAAATGTAATAGTTCCATTGAAACTCTAATGTCAAAAGACTTCATTGAAGAGGCAGGGAGACTTGATAGAATTGGTAAGCCAATTATTTATAAGACAACTTTGAATTTTTTAAATCAATTTAATTTGAAATCTTTAAAGGATTTGCCCGACATTGAAAAATTTATTTCTGATGAAGAAAAAAGTCAAATAGTTGAAGATGAAAATGATGTGGAAATAGAAGAAGATGAGAATAAATAAATTTATTGCAAATTCCGGATACTGTTCAAGAAGAAATGCGGATTTACTTTTAGAACAGGGAAAAGTTTTTGTAAATGGAAAACTCGCTACAAAAGGTATTGATATTTCAGAAAATGATGAAGTTTTAGTTGAAGGAAAGAAAATTAAATTAGAAGAAGCAAAAAAATATTATCTTTTAAATAAACCTATTGGATATTCCAGTACAGCGAAAGCCCAATTTCAAGAAAAAATTGTTTTGGATTTGATAGATTCCAAAGAGAGAATTTATCCTGTAGGACGATTAGATAAGGATAGTTTCGGACTTTTGCTTTTAACAAACGACGGGGACTTAGCTTTTAGATTGACACATCCAAGTCATAATGTTGAAAAAGAGTATATTGTAAAGGTTGATAAAACTTTAAAAGAAAGTGATTTGAAAAAGTTATCTTCTGGGATAATGCTTGAAGAGAAAATTACAAGAAAAGCAAAATTTGAAATGTTAGACTTTAAAAGTAATATAGTAAAAGTTTTTCTAAAAGAGGGAAGAAATAGACAGATAAGAAAAATGTTTAAAACTTTAGACTATAATGTTATTTCTCTTGAGAGAATTGCTTTTGGTAAAATAAAACTTGGAAAATTAAAAGTAGGAAACTATAGAGAACTTAGTAAAGAAGAGATTGAGTATTTAAGGAGTTTATAATGATAGGATTAAAAAATGCCACTCCGGAAGAATTTGAAGAACTTTATGTCAAATATGGAATAGGTGGAAGTATGGATTTATCCATTCCAACATTTTATTTCAGCTTAGTTATGGAAGAAAATATAATTGGATATGTAAAATTAATTTTTAGAGATGAGGATTATTACTTAGAAGAAATAAAATATGATGAAGGAATGGAAAGATTTAATAGATTTTTCATAAAATGTATTGCTTATAAAGTATATACCAAGAAAAAGAAGAGTTTCTATTCTAGATTATTTTTTGAAGGAATTTCAGGAGTAACTAAAATAGAAGATGATTTATACATTTATGATGTTGAAGAAATTTTAGAACAAGGAAAGTGTTGTAGTGGCTGTAATAAATAGTACTAAAAATTTAATAGAATTTTTTATGCATAATTATGTCAAAGATGTTAAAATCGCAGTTGATATGACAGTTGGAAATGGGTTTGACTCTAAAAATATTTTAGAAATTTTAAAACCAGAAAAACTATATTGTTTTGATATTCAACAAGAAGCTTTGGATAATTCTAAAAAATTACTTAAACAATATTCTAATTTTGAGTTGGTTTTAGAAAATCATAAAAATTTTGATAAATTTGTAAAAGAAAATATTGATTTTGCTATATATAATTTGGGTTATTTACCTAAAGGAGATAAATATATAACTACAAATGCAATTGATGTAGAAGAAAGTTTAAAGAAATTACTCGAAAAATTAAATTCTAAAGGAATTATTTTTATAACTTTTTATATAGGTCATTTATCAGGACAAATGGAGAGTTTGGAGTTATCAAAGTATTTGGAAAGTTTGAATCAAAAAGAATATACAATTCTTAAATTCACATTTGAAAATCAAAAAAATAATCCACCTTATGTGGTTATGATTCAAAAGAGTTAGAGGTATTTATGATTGAGATTTTAGTTGTTGGATTAGGTGGAGCTATTGGAGCGATTTTAAGATATTCAATTAGCTTAATTCCATATAAAAATACATTTCCAGTTTTAACACTAATAACAAATTTGCTTGGAGCAATATTGATTGGGATTGTTGTTGGTATTTCGGTTAAAAATAATTGGTCAAAAAACTTAACTTTGTTTTTCAAAACTGGAGTATGTGGAGGCTTTACAACTTTTTCAACTTTTTCACTAGAAGCAAATAACTTATTTCAAATTAATAAGCCCGTTATGGCAATAATTTATATAATATTGAGTGTTGTATTATGTTTGCTTGGAGTTATGTTTGGGATTTTCATTTCAAGTAGAAATTAAGGAGATAATTTTATTAAATATGGAGAAAATATATTTTTTATCTGGATTAGGTAGTAAAATTGAAACTACAACAGAGTTTAATTTAGAATTAAATAAATATGGATATGAAATAAAATATATAGATATTCCGGGACAATATTCAAATATTGATGTAAATATAAAAAATGAAAAAGAATTTTTAGATTGGATTAAATCGGTTATTCCAAAAAATTCTTTAGTAATGGGTTATTCCTTAGGAGCAGACTTATTATTAAAGTTTTCAAGATTTTTATATGCGAAAAAAATAATTATCTTAGATGGTGGAATTTTTGAAGATGATTATATGAAAACTACCTTAGAGGAAGAAAAAGAATATTCAAGAAATTATATTTTAGAAAATGGTTTGAATATGGATATAAATATAATATCTTCTTTATTTGACATAAGGTATGATGATTACAAAGATATATTTTCACTAGGATTGAAAGATGAAATTTTATTGCTTTTATCTGATTTACCTAAAGATGCTTATGAGTATAAAAATAAAAAGGTTGAAAAATATAAAAAGACAGGAAGTAAAAATATAAAAGTTTATTTTATAGAAAATACTACACATAATTTTTATACAGAAAAGCCAAAAGGAATAGCAACTAAAATTTCAGAGTTTTTAAAGTGAAATTAAAAATTGTTGACTAAACAATAAAAATACATTATAATATATGGGTATCGTGGAGAGCTGTCCGAGCGGTCGAAGGAGCACGATTGGAAATCGTGTAAACGTCAAAAGCGTTTCGAGGGTTCAAATCCCTCGCTCTCCGCCATGCACTAGGCGGGGTGTTAGCAGTACCTTGTAACCTGTAATCTGCTATAGCAGGGCTGAATTCCCAAGTTAGATTTTCAAGGGGTGTAGCCGACTTTTGTAAGTGGTGTTGACGAGTGGGTCCTTACGCAATAGAGCTTTACGAATCTGGTCAGGTCTTGACGGAAGCAGCCATAAGTAAAATACTCTATGTGCCGTAAGATTGCTTGCTTTGAGCTAACTGCAAGGGCATCGTGCATTTCTTGTTAAGCGACCTTGGGTGTGCTTACATACCAAAGAGTTATCTGTAAAGATAGCTCTTTTTTTATAAAATTATATTTGTTTTATATTGATTTTATGATAAAATATAGTCAAGAGGTATGGCTATGATAGTAAAGGATAGTATTAAGGAATTATTAGGTCTTGAAACCGAGGTATCAGAAATAGAATATTCCAAGCATGGATTGAAACGGCATCTGGAAAAAAGAAAGCATTATGATGTTTTAAAATACTTAAACCATATTAAAGATATAATAGAAAATCCGGATTATGTTGGACTTAATACAAATGGAAATAAAATGGCTTTAGAATATGTAAAATGTTATAAAAAGAATATTTTGCTTGTTTTGAAGATTAATAGAACTAAGGATAAGTTTTTTATTATAAGTATGTATAGTATAAATGATTATAAATTAAATAGCAGAAAATTTAGTGGAAGGCTAAGAAAGGTTGACAAAAAGTAAAAAATTGGGTATACTATAATCAAGTAAAGAGGTAGTTGAGGGCAGAAATGGTTCCTGCCACACCTTCAACAAGGTATCTGAGATGTTGGATACACCGACCAACCGACTGCTTAATTGTACTTTATGAGAGTTGGAGAAGTCTAACTCTTTTTTTGTAGTCAAATAATTTTAAACCATAGTTTAGTTTCTGAACTTTGTATTTTGAAAATTGTTTTATAAGTTATAAAAACTACATATTAAAATTAGGAGGTAAATATGAAAAACATTAAACTTTATAATGTATTTTTTCCGATTTGGTTTTTACTCTTGTTCCCTATAACTTGGCTTATCGCAATGCCTATAAATTTTGTTATAGATTCAATTGTAATATTATTATCTCTAAAATTCCTAAAGATAGATGATATTTTTCAAAAGTATAAAAAAGTAATTCTAAAAGTATTTCTATTTGGCTTCTTTGCAGATTTTGTTGGTGCAGTATTTTTATTTGTATTTACTAGCTTAGTTGGAAGATTAGAAGAACAATCAGGTCTTTTTAAATGGATTAATGGAAAAATGATCGAGTCTATGATGAGAAGTCCTTTTGAAAATATTTATGCTTTTCTATTAGTAGCTATTGCGGTCATCATTGCAGGACTTTGTATATATTATTTGAACTTAAAAAACAGTTTCTCAAAAATTGATTTAGAAGCAAAAGATAGGAAAAAATTAGCATTTTATATGGCAATCTTTACAGCACCATATTTCTTTTTTGTTCCTACATCAGTAATTTACAATTTGCCAACTTAGATTTTAAATTTATATAAAAATTTTTAAAACAGAGTTAAATTTTTTAACTCTGTTTTTATATTGCCAAAATATAGATAATTATTTAAAAATATTGATAAAAAAATAGTATAATTCTTCTTGCAATTCTATTTTACTTATGATATAACATCTATCACCAGTAAAACAAAGTAATTTTTAATATGAAAAGGAGGAAAAATATGGGATTTGATCATAAGCAGGATGCTTTGCAAAAAGAAGAAACCAACAGGAGAATACTTGATGCGGGTTTCAGTATGTTTTCCAAAATGAGTATAGACAAAGTTTCTATGGAAAATGTTGCAGATGAAGCTGGTATAGGAATTGCAACTCTATACAGATATTATCGAACCAAGTCTGAGCTTGTTGTTGCTGTTGGAACTCATGTGTGGAGCAATTTCATAAGTGATTATATGCCTATTAGAAATGAGGACAATACGACTGCTTCGGAAGAACTTGAATTTTTTCTTGATTCATTCCTCGAATTATATAAAAACCATAAAAAACTGCTTTGTTTCAATCAGTTTTTTAACATTTATATAAGAAATGAAGCAATTTCCAAAAGAGCTTTGAATTCATATAATGAAATGGTTGACCAACTCGCAATGCGCTTTCATAAAACTTATGTTAAAGGCAAGAATGATAAAACGTTATGTACAGAAGTGAGTGAAAATTCAATGTTTTTATCTATCATGCATCTTATGCTTGCTGCTATTACAAGATACGCAGTGGGACTTGCTTATGAAAAGGACATCGAGTCGGATAATGAGCTTGTTTTACTTAAGAATATGCTTATGCATGAATTCAGTCGAAAAAAATAATGGAGTTTATTAAGGAGGAATTTAAAATGGAAAAAGATATGAAAATTAAAAGGGAAAAATCTCTTATAGAGCGGGCATTTATTTTTTCTTTTCCGCTTGTTCTGATGGACATCACTAAAGAAGTAAGTACAAATACAGTAAAGCCTGTTAAATCAAAGTCTCCCGTCAATCAATTTCTTCATGCGAAAGATCTTGCGACATCGGAGTTCAGACAAGTTGTTACGCCAAATGTAGATACGCTGTATTCACAGATTTTTTTTGAATTAAAGGACGATGCACTTGTAATTAAAAAGCCTCGAACTGATAGATATTTGATGTTTCAGATTATGGATGCGTGGTCAAATACCATAGCAATCTTAGGAACCGGTGGAGATACGGATGAAGAGAGAATTTATATACTTACAGGACCTGATTTTAATGGAGAAATTCCTGATGGCATGAAAAGAATAGAGGTTCCTACTTCTATCGGATGGCTTATTGGAAGGACAATCTGTTATGGTACTGAGGATACAGTGAACATATACAGATTACAAAATGAAATGGAAGCAAAAACTTTATCTGTTTGGCTTGATAATGGCGAAATGCCTAATGGTACCTGTGATCCAGATAAAGAAGGGGTTCCAATTGCTCTTGCAATGAAACTGACTCCTGATGCTTATTTTGAAAGGGTAAATAAACTTCTAATTGATAATCCTGCATATTCTGAAGACTGCAAATTGCTTGATGAGTTTGCTGATTTAGGAATAGGTGCAGGACGTCATTTCAGTTCTCTTCTTTCACCTGCAGATTTAAACAGATTCTGGCAAGAAATGAAGGCTTGTGTTCTTCCAAAGCTGATTAAAAAAACAACAAATTTTATGGTAAGAAATGGTAGTTTTAAATTTTATGGAGAACCAATAAGCCGTTTTGGTACACAATATGAATATCGCTGTCTTGTTGCAATTGCAGGTTTTGGTGCTAACCCTGTTGATACTGCAGTTTACCTTAAAGCAGAGGAAGATGCTGATGGTGAAAAGCTTGATGCTAAAAACAAATACTTGCTTCATTTCAAAGCTGATGGACTTCCTCCTGTGGGGAAACATGGTTTTTGGTCAGTAACTGCATATGGAGATGACGATTTTTTGATTTCAAATCCAATTGAACGTTATGCTATAAGTAATCGTAGTAACTTCAAGCTAAATGAAGATAATTCTCTAGATTTGGTGCTTCAAACTGAAGAGCCAGATAAAAATATTGAAAATTGGTTGCCTATAGGTAAGAGTGGATTTCATCTTTATCTTAGAATATACAGACCAGATGGTAGTGTGTTAGATGGAACGTGGGAAGCTCCTACAATAACAAAAATTGACTAAGCGACAAGCAAATTTAAATAAGATGCTATATTATAAAACATATTGAAAGGAGAAAAATATTATGAGAATTAAAAGAAAATCTTCAGGTAGGACTTGTTGCTCTTGTGCGACATCGAGTACGGCTAAAGCTAATCAAACTTGGTATTCTATACTTAACTTTGAAGATGAACGCGAAAAAGAATGTGCATTAAGAGGATTGATTGAATCCCCTGAAAAACTTGTCATTAAGCGTGATGATGGGGAAGTTGCATGGGATCTTGGGAATTTTGATTTTGTCAAGGATAAAGAAGCGCCTGATACGGTAAATCCAAGTTTGTGGAGACATACGCAACTTAATGCCTATGCAGGACTTTTTGAAGTATGTGATGGCATATATCAAGTGCGTGGCTATGACATGGCAAATGCAACTTTCATTAAAACAGATAATGGCTAGATAATTTTTGATGTTTTGATGTGCAAGGAAAATATGAAAGCAGCTATGGAACTTATGGAAAAGCATTTTGGGAAAATTAATATCAAGGCAATTCTTTATAGTCATTCTCACATAGATCACTATGGTGGAATTATGGGTGCAATAAAACCTGAGCAAGTGGCAGATGAAAAGCTCAGTTTAAAAGAGCAGCTTGCTTCCGGTAAGATTCCAATATTGGCACCTGAAGGTTTCTTAAAACACGCTGTAAGCGAAAATATTTACTGTGGGCCCGCTATGGGACGAAGGGCTCAATATCAATATGGTTCTCCTATGAAAGCTGGAGAAAAAGATCGTATGGCAATAGGTATTGGACTCGGTCAATCTGTAGGGACGGTCGGTTTATTGGCACCTACAATAGAGATAAAAGGAAATGATACTGTAATTATAGACGGTTTAGAAATCAACTTTCATTTGACACCGGGAACAGAAGCTCCAGTGGAAATGAATGCATATTTTCCTAAATATAAAGGTCTTTGGATGGCTGAAAATTGCATGGGAACTATGCATAATATTTATACTCTTAGAGGTGCTCAGGTACGTGATGCTGAGGCATGGGCACACTATATACTTGAAGCTGAGTATCTTTTTGGAGATGAGACTGATGTAGTTTTTCAATCTCATAACTGGCCACACTGGGGAAAAGAAACTATAAAGGAATATATGCAAGATACAGCTGCGGTTTATCAATATATAAATAATCAAACATTGTATTGTATTAATCAAGGGATGACACCTGTTGAAATTTCAAGGAGTTTAAAACTTCCGGATAGGCTAAATAAAGTCTGGTATTGTCGTCAATATTATGGTACTCTAAGCCATAATATAAAAGCTGTTTATCAACGTTATATGGGTTGGTATGATGCTAATCCAGTCAATCTTAATCTGCTTACCCCTGAAGATACTGCAAAAAAATGGATTTCATATCTTGGTGATTTAGAAAAAGTTTTGAGTAAAGCGAAAGAGGATTTTGCACGAGGAGAGTACCAATGGGTAGCTCAGCTTACAAAGGAAATTGTGTTTGCTAAACCAAATTTTCAAGAAGCAAGAAATCTTTGTGCAATGGCACTTGAACAGCTTGGCTATCAAGCTGAGTGTGGTCCATGGCGTTGTGCATACCTTATGGGAGCGTGGGAGCTTCTTGAAGGAAATCAGTCAGACAATGAGGGAACTGCAAAAGGTCTCGAAACAATGATGATGGGGATGACAACAGAAATGATGCTCTCATATATAGATATTATGACAGATTCTATGTTGGCACAGAATGATGAATTTACTCTTAACCTTAAGATTACTGATACGAATGAAGAATTCTTTACTATCAGAAGAGATGGTATTCTTCTTGTTTATAAGGGTGAATCAAAAAGTAATGTAGACTGTTCAATTAGTTTGAACCGTCTTCAGTTCTTATCTCTTATATTTGGTAAAAAAGAAGTTATAGATCAGATTGTTGTAACAGGTGATAAAACTGTACTATTACGTCTGTTAAAATATATGGCACCACCAACGACTTCTTTTAATATAATAGAACCATAAGGTGAAAAGAACAGTGCTTAGAAAGAAAAAAGGAGATGCAGTTACCTTCCTTAAAACTGCAAATACCATAACCATATTAGTTATTATCCTTGCAACAGCTACGGCTAGAATGGGAGAAACTTTACTTTTTCGTAGAGTGATTTTTACCTTTCATATGCCAATTTTCTTTCTGCTGTGTGGGCTCGAACTTATTACACATAAGGAGGAAGGGAAAAAAGGATGGTGCGATTTTCTGCGTAGAATGGCTCTTTCCTTTGTTTTTCCTTACTTTTTATGGTCATTGATTTATTCAAATTTTTCGTATAAAAACTTAATTTGGTTACTATATGGTTCGTATGAATCTTTAATTAGAGCTGGTACACTTCCTATATTATGGTTTTTTCCTTGTATGTTTATGGCCAGAATTATATCAGAGAGGGTTATTGTTTTTACTTTGAGTTTTGCTTCTGTGAAGAGATTTACTTTGCCGTTATTTACTGTACTTTTATTTATAGTAGGTATCTTTCTTCCAAAGATTGGGAATCTTTCTTATCCTTGGTGTATCAATATAGCTTTTACTGCCGCAGGTTTCATGTTGGTAGGATATTCTATAAAGCCACTGATTGAAAAAGTAGCAAAGAATCTGCTGAGTACAGTTTTAATATTTATATTTTCGGCTACTGTATTTATTGTAGGAAGTGTTTTAAGAGCAGAAAGTCTTGAAATGGTATTGCTAAGAAGTGGAGATTATGGAAATATAATTTGGTTTTTTGTAAACTCTTTTTCAGGTTGTTTGCTTGTACTTAGTATTTCATCTCTTATTAGCCGTAATTGGGAAAAGAATGAACCGGTAATAAGTGAGCAAAACGAAGAGGGAATTAACCGTGTTACTATGGGAATTTTAGTAATTCATATGCCTCTTTTGCAACAGGTGATTTTACCGCTTCTTGGACTTATCCCTTTTGCTATTCCAAAAATATTGATTTTTCCAATAGGTATGATTATGACTAAGTTTATTTCGGGATATCTTATTAAAGTTATTGCTCGATATGTGCCACAGCTTTTTGGCATTTTTCCTAATGAGCAGATGGCAACAATAAATCTCGAAGATATTTAAAGATTTTTAGTATAAAAAATTGTGAGATTTTAAAACTATATATTTAATATTTTATACAAGAGTGTAATTAACATAGATATTAGGATAAAGTATTTTTGAATTTTTATAGTATAGACTAAAAATTGTAAGGAATGTAAAATAGTATGGAAAAAGGTTTCAAAAAGAATGATAATATATGAATTGATGTAAGAGTATATTACTAAAATTAAAAATAATGTATTAATTATGAAATATCTAATTATTAAGAGACAAGCTTTAACTTGTCTTTTTTTATATTTAATTAGGTATGATATAAAGTATCATAGAAGTATAGATTTATATGTTTCTAGGATAGAAACAATTACTTAAAAATATTGACAAAAATCATTTATAGATTTATAATCTAATTGTGTATAATAAAAGGTTTTCTTTTTGGATATTTATTTGGTGTAAAGCTTGAGAGCATTATTTTTTGCAATAAAAAACTCACTTTCGTGAGTTGGCCTAAACGACTTAGGTTAGCCATTGCTGGCGGTTTGAATAAATTTTTATTTGAACTCGTAATGTAATCTACATAGGCGCTAAGTTCCTATACATAAATTATAACACATATTTTATAAAAGTCAATATAAAGACTAAATTTTTTTGTGGAGGTTGTTGAAAATGGGAAAGCAAGAATTTAATGATTATTATTTAGGATTCGACATAGGAACGAATTCTGTTGGCTGGGCTGTTACAGATCAACAATATAAACTTTTAAGGTTTAATAAAAAGGATATGTGGGGTAGTAGGCTATTTGAAGAAGCGAAAACAGCTAAGGAAAGAAGAGTTTACAGAAATAGTAGAAGAAGGCTTGATAGAAGAAAAAGACGTCTAAAACTATTGGAAGAACTTTTTTTAGATGAGATTTTGAAAGTAGATAGTACTTTCTTTAAAAGACTTGAAGAAAGTAATTTATATAACGAAGATAAGTCTATTAAGTTTAATTATCCTCTATTTAATGATAAAGATTACACAGATATTGATTTTTATAAAGAATATAAAACTATTTATCATTTAAGAAAAGCTCTAGTTTTTGAAGATAGAAAGTTTGATATAAGACTTTTATTTATAGCTTTGCATCATATTTTAAAATATAGAGGTCATTTTATATTTGAAGGGCAAAGTTTTGAAGATATAAAAAGTTTTGATTATATTTTTACAGAAATACAAGATTGGATTTTAGAAAATTTCGAAATTAATATTGATATAAATTTAAAAGAAAAATTAGAAGAAATTATTTTAAGTAATAATACTAAATCAATAAAGAAAATAGAATTTAAAAAGATATTTTCAGATAATAGAATATTGGCTATTTTGAATATGGGTGTAGGATGTAAAGTTGATTTAAAAGATGTATTTAACAATGAAGAGTTAAAAGATCAGAAAATAAGTTTTACTGAAATTGATTATGAAAATGAAAAAAGAGACGAATTTTATCAACTTTTAGGTGAGGGTATTTTTATTGTTGATTTAGCTAAGAAAATATACGATTTTATGGTTTTAAAGAAAATATTAAAAAATAGTGATTATTTTTCAGAATCAAAAGTAGCTTTATATGAAGAACATAAGGAAGATTTGAATCGTTTAAAATATATTTTTAAAAAATATTTAAAATCTTCTGATTACTATAAGTTTTTTAGAAGTAATTCTGAAAAAACAAATTATCCTAGTTATATAGGATTAAATAAAATAAAAACAAAAAGATTAATTGAAAATAATAAATGTAGTATATCTGATATAAATAAGGAATTAAAAAATAAATATCTTAAAGATATACAAGTTGAAGCTGAAGATGAAGAGTTATTTAATCGTATTTTGCATAAAATTAATGAAAATAAATTTTTAGAAAAATTAAAAAGTAGCGAAAATTCAACTGTTCCTTATCAAGTTCATGAAATAGAACTAAAGAAAATACTTGATAATCAAAGAAAATATCATTCATTCTTAAATGAAAAAAGTGATGGTATGACTCTTTGTGAAAAAATTATAAAACTTTTTGAATTTAGAATTCCATATTATGTAGGGCCTCTTAATACTAACCCTAATATGAATAAAAAAAATAAAAACACTTGGGTAGTTAAAAAAGAAGAAAACAGTAAAAGTTCTATAACTCCATGGAATTTTGAAAAAAAAGTTGATGAACAAAAAAGTGCTGAAGAATTTATTAAACGAATGACAAATAGATGTACTTACTTGAGAGGAGAAGATGTAATACCAAAAAACTCACTATTATATGAAGAATTTGTTCTTCTCAATGAGTTAAATAAAGTTACAGTTGATAATGAGCTTTTACATCCTACTTTAAAGAATGAAATTATAGATGAATTATTTAAAACAACAGTTAAAGTTACAAAGAAAAAAATTACTGAGTTTTTGAAGAAAAAGCAAGCTATAAGTGATGTTGAGAGCATTACTGGAATAGATGTTGAGTTTAATGGAAAATTGCAAGGATATAATACATTTAGAAAAATTTTGGGTGAAAAAATAGAAAATCTAAATATAAAAAAATTTGTTGAAAGATGTATAGAACTTAAATGCTTATATGGAAGTGATAAAAAATTATTTAAAAATGCAGTTGGAAAATTGTATAAAGAATATAATGTAACTGATGAAGAATTTACTAAAATAAATAAATTAAATTTTAATAAATGGGGAAGACTTTCTAAAGAATTTCTAACAGGTATAAGATTTGAGAAAACTGATGGTACAGAAAGATTTGAAAGTGTTATAGCAGCATTAAGAAGTACCAATTATAATTTAATGGAACTTTTATCTGACAAATTTAATTTGCAATCTAAAATAGATGAAATTAATGGAGAAGATGATTTTTCTAATATAGATATAAAAGAATATGTAAATGAATTATATGTTTCTCCATCAGTTAAGCGTTCTATTATTCAAACTTATAAAATAGCTATGGAAATAAAGAAAATCACAGGCAAAAACCCTAAAAAAGTATTTATTGAAATGGCAAAAGGTGGAGGAGAAAAAGGAAAGAGAACAGAAAGAAGAAAAGATAAAATTAAAGAATTGTATAAAAATATGAAAGACTCACTTTCTGATTATTGCAATAATTTACAAGATTTAAGTTCACAAGTTGAAAAATATGATGATAATAGATTAAGACAAAAGAAGTTATTTTTATATTTTATGCAAATGGGAAAATCTATGTATACAGGAAATGATATAGATTTATCAGAATTATTTAATAATAATATTTACGATATTGACCATATTTACACACAATCAAAAGTAAAAGATGATAGCTTTGATAATATAGTATTAGTAGAAAAACAAGAAAATCATAGTAAATCAAATGAACTGCTTAAGCCTGAAATTCAATCCAAGATGAACAATTATTGGATCTTTTTAAGAGAAAATAAATTCATTTCAAAAGAAAAGTATAATAGACTTACAAGAAAGAAAAATTTTACAGATGAAGAACTTGGTGATTTTGTTGCTAGACAACTTGTTACAACAAGACAATCTACAAAAGAAGTAGCTAAACTTTTTGAAAAAATTTTTGATGGTACAGAAGTTGTATATTCAAAAGCTTCTTTAGTAAGTGATTTTAGAGAAAGATTTGATATTATAAAGGTAAGAGAAGTAAATGATGCTCATCATGCACAAGACGCTTACTTAAATATTGTTGTTGGTAATGTTTTTAATACGAAATTCACCAAAAATTATTGGAAATTTATAAAAGAAAACAATAGAAAAAACGAAGAAAATCCAAATAAAAAAGAAGGATATAATTTTAAAAATATTTATGAATCAGATGTTTTTCGTAATGAAGATGTGGCATGGGTATTTTCAAAAGAAAATAAAGAAATTAATACAATAAAAACTGTAAATAAAATGGTATATAGAAAAACTGTAAATATAACTGAAATGCTTGTTGAGGGTAAAGGTCAACTGTTTAATTTAACTATAAAGGATAGGACACAATTAAAGAAAAAAGTTGGGAATATAGTTGCAAATATACCTAAATCATTAAAAAACAGAAATACAAAGTTAAAAAGTGATGAATTAGCTAAAAAATATGGCTACTTTGATTCGCTAAATAATTCTTATTTTGTTTTGTTTAAGTATGTAGAAAAAGAAAAGGAAAAGATTGGCTTTGATGGAATAACAATTGTAGATAAAGAAAAGTTAAAAAAGAATTCAGATATAGAAAGGTTTTTAGAAAATAAAGGGAATAAAAATGCTAAGTTGATAAGAAAGATATTTAAGAATCAAAAAGTGTTAATAGATGGATATCCTTATTTATTAAAATCTTGCAACAAAGATAAGGCAATTAGATTTGATAATTTTAAATCACTATATCTTGATGAAAATGATTTGAAGTTTACAAGAGATGCTATTAAATTTGAAAAAAATAATGCAGATATCGATTTGAAAAAGCAAAAATATATTATAAGTTTCTTAAAAAAGAAAAAGCAAAACGAAATTAATGAAACTTATGAAGAATGTATTGAAAGATTGAATAATGAGTTTGATACATTATTTTTAAATCTTTGTGATATTCAAAAATCACCAATATATAAAAATTACAAATTACCTGATTTTATTTCAAAGAAGAATGTAGTAGAAGTAAAGGATAAATTTGAAGTTTTTAAAAATTTGGAACTTTATAACAAATCAAAACTCATTAAAAATTTCTTAAATTATTTTAAATATGATAATAATAAATTAGATTTAATAGCTATTGGTATAGATAGTAAAGCAAATTGTATTCAAAAGCATTTTACAGAAGATTTGATTAAGGATTTTGTTATTGTTGATGAGTCTGTTACAGGATTGTTTGCGAAAAAAGAAAGGCTTGAATAATGGCAGGATGGAGAACAATAGTAATAACTGAAAGATGTAAGCTTGATTTAAGATATAATAATATGAATATAAGGAAAAACGAAAGTTTAAAACAGGTTAATATTTCAGAAATAGGTGTGCTTCTTATAGAAAGCACATCTGTTTCTATAACATCTGCTTTACTTAGTGAACTTATGAAAAATAAAATTAAAGTTATTTTTTGTGATGAAACACATAATCCTGAATCTGAATTGATTCCTTATTATGGGGGATATGATTCAAGTGAGAGAATAAAAAGTCAAATCTTTTGGGATGATGAAATAAAAGAAAATCTCTGGACTCTAATAGTATTTGAAAAAATAAGAAAACAAATGGAAGTTCTGAAGTATTTTAATCTTAAGGAATATAAACTTTTAGAAAATTATATGTTTCAAGTAGAACATTTTGACTTAACAAATAGAGAAGGACATGCTGCAAAAGTGTATTTTAATTCACTTTTTGGAGTTAATTTTAATAGAGATGATAAAGAAAATGTTATAAATATGGCTTTAGATTATGGTTATTCTATCTTACTGTCTCTTTTTAATAGAGAAGTTGTTAGTAACGGATATATAACGAATATAGGGCTTTTTCACAGAAATAAATTTAATCCTTTTAATTTATCTTGTGATTTGATGGAACCTTTTAGGCCTTTAGTTGACAAATTGGTTGTAGAAATTGGAATTGACAATTTTGGCACTGATGAAAAAAGAGATTTACAAAAACTTTTATCTAGTCAATTAATCATAAAAAATAAAGAATATTATCTACCAGATGTTATTAAAATTTATACTAAAAGTTTATTAGATGGCTTAGATGAAAGAGATTTAACAAATTTATGGTTTTACGAAAATGAGTTATAGATTTATGAGAATATTATTATTTTTTGATTTACCAACTTTAGAAAATGAAGATTTAAAAGAATATAGACATTTTAGAAAGTTTTTAATAAGTAATGGATTCATAATGTTACAGGAATCTTGCTATGTAAAAATGCTTTTGAACTCAACATCTGCAGAAAATTTTTTATCGAAATTAAAGAAAAACTTGCCTCCAAAAGGGTTAGTTCAAGTAATTACAATAACAGAAAAGCAATTTCAGAAAATGGAAACTTTAGTTGGAGAATATGAAACAGCTATTTTAGACAGTGATGAAAGGATAGAAATATTTTGAAATTACAATTAAAAAATTTTAATTTTAGTATTGATTTGGATGAAAAAATTAATACAATTATTATTGAAAATAAAATTGAATATAGAAAGATTGTAAATTCGTTTGTTAATGAATTAAATATTCGAGATGGTAATATCTTACTATCAAAGGATATTGAACTTTTAGTACCTGATAAATATATATTTACTTTCTATGATTATTTTACTTTTGATATAAATAAATATGCACTTACTAAGTTATATAAAAAATTAAAAGAAATAGCTATATTGGAACATTCGATTGAAACAGCGAAATTAAAAAGTAAAATTGAAGAATATGTGTATAATCTTACTAAGCAATATGATATGTATTTGGATATATCCTGTGATTTGGATGTTACAGAAATATTTAAGTCTTTAAATGTAAAAATAAAACAATATAGCGAATTTCTACTTGATAGAATTATAAATTATATAAATGTAATAAATGAAATATTTGGAATAAAGTATTTTGTATTTATCGGTTTTAAACAGTATTTTACAGAAACTGAAATTCTTGACTTTTATGAATATATAATCTATAATGATTTTGATATAGTCTTAGTTGAACCTAATAATTTTAAAACTATTCAAACTAAAGAAAAAACTTATATCATAGACGAAGACCTATGTGAAATATTTTGATTACATATCGGCTCGTAACCGTAAAAACTTTCACCTCAAATCCTGCATTTGAGGTTTGAGAGTAATGTAATCTACATAGGTACTAAGACTGAAAAAACAACAACACCAAATATTAATGGTTTGAGAGTAATGTAATCTACATAGGTACTAAGACAAATCATTTTACAAAAACTTGATTTGCTAGGTTTGAGAGTAATGTAATCTACATAGGTACTAAGACTGCATTTATAATTTTATTACTATATCCGTGTTTGAGAGTAATGTAATCTACATAGGTACTAAGACTACTCCAGCAACTCCCACATTATCTGCAGCGTTTGAGAGTAATGTAATCTACATAGGTACTAAGACAAGAGACAAAGGAATTGAAGCAGCAGAAGAGTTTGAGAGTAATGTAATCTACATAGGTACTAAGACAATTGGAGCGGATGGAACTACAATTTATGGTTTGAGAGTAATGTAATCTACATAGGTACTAAGACTGAAAAGAAACAAAATATAAAAAGTGAAAAGTTTGAGAGTAATGTAACCTACATAGCTACTAAAATATAAATTACAATATATCTTTCTAAGGAGAGTTGACTTTTTTGTGATTTTTGGTATTATGTGGTTAAGATTATAATTCTTTAGAGGTTAAGTAAATCTCACATATTAGAATGCAAATAAAAAAGCAAGGCTGGCGAACCTTGCTTTTTATGTTGCTAAAATACAAGTCAAAATTTATAAATATTGACAAAAACTATTTGTGGCTTTATAATCTAATTGTAATATAAATTGATAAATAATGTAATCTATATAGGTATTAGGAGTAAAACTTATAAACAACAAAAAATATATATAATTTTAAGTGTGAAATTAATTTAGATGGAGGGAGATAGAATTCTCACCTCTTTACTTATATATTATAATATGAAAGATTTTTGTAGTAAAAAAGAAAAAATAAACTAGCTTTTATTTATAAGGTTTGGAGGAAGTAATGAATATAAATTGGTATCCAGGTCATATGAAAAAGACTATGGATAATATAAGATCATCATTAAAATTGGTTGATATTGTTGGAGAGATTATTGATTCAAGAATTCCAATAAGTAGTAAAAATCCTGTTATTGATGATGTTTTAAAGGATAAGCCAAGAATTATGATTTTGAATAAATCGGATATGGCTGATGAAAATGAGACTAAGAAGTGGCTTAGTTATTATAGAAAAAAAGGTTATGGAGCTGTTGTCGTAGATGCACTTCATTCAAAGGGTTTGGATAAGATTTATTCAGTTGCTAAAGAGATGTTGGCTGATAAATTTAAAAAGCTTGAGGAAAAAAATCTTTCTGCAAAGACAATCAGAATGATGATTGTAGGAATTCCAAATGTTGGGAAATCCACTTTTATTAATTCTATTTCAAAGAGAAAGAGTGCAAAAATAGGAGATAGACCTGGTGTTACAAAACAGGTTCAATGGATTAAGACAAAGAATGATTTGGAGCTTTTAGATACTCCAGGAGTTCTTTGGCCTAAGTTTGAAGATGAGAGAATCGGGTTGCATTTGGCTTTTACAGGGGCAATTAAGGATGAGATTATGGATATTGAAAATTTAGCTTTTCGTTTTATTGATGAGATAAATAAAAGAGATGTAAATATTTTGAAAAATAGATATAATCTATCTGAAGATTCTTATGAAGATACATTGTATTTAATGGATGAAATCGGAAGAAATAGAGGAGCAATTTTAAAGAAGAAAGAAATTGATTATTTTAAGGTTGCAAATTTAGTTTTAGATGATTTTAGAAAAGTAAAACTTGGAAGAATAACTTTAGAAACTGTGGAAGATATTGAAAAATTTGAGGAAGATAATGGAAATTAGAGAAGAACTGGAAAATATCTACAAAAAATATAATTTAATTATCGGTGTTGATGAAGTTGGAAGAGGCTGTCTTGCCGGTCCTGTCGTTTCTTGTGCAATTATTATGAAAAAAGATAGTAAGATTGAGGGAGTAACGGACAGTAAGAAACTTTCTAAAAAGAAAAGACTGGAACTTTATGATAAAATTTTAGAAGAATGTGTAGGCTATGGAATTGGAATTGTAGATAATGTAAAAATTGATGAAATAAATATAAAACAGGCGAGTAGGCTTGCTATGAAGATTGCCATTTCAAATATAAAGGATTTAGACGAAAATAAAGTTTCCGGCGATTTTTTGATAACTGATGCAGAAAAAGTTGATGTTGATATTCCACAGATTAATTTGATTCACGGAGATGAGCTTTCTTATGTGGTTTCCTGTGCTTCAATAATCGCAAAGGAATACAGAGATAGTATGTTCGTTGAGTATGAGAAAAAGTATCCGAACTATAATTTTATAAAGAATGTAGGATATGGAACAAAGGCTCATTATAAAGGGATTGATGAAAATGGAGTTACTCCTATTCATAGAGTAACTTTTTTGAAGAAATATTTTGAAAAGAAAAAAGAGTATGAAAGCTAAAGATATTGGGAATTTAGGGGAAGATATAGCTGTTAAATTTCTTTTAGAAAAGGGCTATGAAATTATTGAGAGGAATTTTTTAAAACCTTTTGGAGAGATTGATATAATAGCAAAGGATAAAGATTTTTTAGTTTTTATTGAGGTTAAGGCTAGAAAAAATGTAAATTTTGGCTTTCCAAGAGAATTTGTAAATGGAAGTAAAATAAAAAAGATACAAGACGTTGCTCAGATTTATATGATGGAGAAAAATTTATTTGGAGCAAAAATTCGATTTGATGTTATAGAAATAATTTTTGACAATCATAAAATTACACATATAGAAAATGCATTTTAGGAGGATTTATGTTTACTGCTTATGTAATTACCGTTTCTGATAAGGGTTCAATCGGGGAGAGAGTTGATACTTCAGGCGAAGTAATTGTTGAGATACTAAAAGAAAATAATTATGAAGTTCTTGATAAGATTATTATTCCGGATGATCAAGCGACAATAGAAAAAAAATTAAAATATGCTAGTGATGTTTTAGGTGCTAATTTAATTTTAACAACAGGAGGAACGGGTTTTAGTAAGAGAGATGTTACGCCAGAAGCAACTTTGAATGTTGCAACTAAAAATGCATTTGGAATTTGTGATTCCATAAGACAATACAGTTTGACAATTACAAAGAGAGCAATGCTTTCAAGAGCTGTTTCAGTTATTAGAAATGAAAGCTTAATTATAAATTTACCCGGTAGCCCAAAAGCTGTTAGAGAATCTTTAGAGTATATTATAGATTCTGTAGAGCATGGACTTCAAATACTTTTAGGAACGGAAACTGAATGTGCTAGAAAGTAGGTAAGATATGTATTCAAAGACTAAGACTTGTGTGTTAAATGGATTAAATGGTTATGATATTGATGTAGAAGCAGATTTATCAAGTGGACTTCAGGCTTTTAATATTGTAGGGCTTCCTGATTTATCTATAAAAGAATCAAAGGAAAGAGTTAAATCTGCAATTTCAAATAGTGGGTTCTCAATTCCACCAGGGAGAGTTACAATAAATTTAGCTCCTGCAAATTTAAAAAAAGACGGCTCTCAAATTGATTTGGCAATAGCTGTGAGTATGTTACTTGCTATTGGAGTCATTGAGTATTTACCTGATGAAAAAACTGTTTTTTTAGGTGAGCTTTCTCTTGACGGAAGAGTTATAACTTTTGACGGAGCTTTACCTATGATTATCTCTTTAAAAGAACTTGGTTTTAAAAAGTTCTTTATTCCTAATGCTATTAAAAATGAAGTTAATATAGTTCAAGGAATAGAGATTTATCCTATTTCACATTTAAAAGAATTAGTCGATTGTTTAAATGGAGTTATCGAAATAAAAAAAGAAGATATTGTAAAAGTAAATTTAGATGAAGAAATAAAATATGATATAGATTTTTCAGATATAAAAGGTCAGGAAAATTTAAAGAGAGCAATGGAAATTTCTGCTGCAGGAGGACATAATTTGCTGATGGTTGGCCCTCCGGGGAGTGGAAAAACTATGATTGCTAAAAGATTACCGACAATTTTACCTAAATTAACTTTTGATGAATGTATTGAATGTACAAAAATTTATTCAATAGCAGGAAAACTTAAAAATAATAAATTGGTTACTCAAAGACCTTTTAGGTCTCCACATCATACAAGCAGTCCTATTTCTCTTGTTGGTGGGGGTAAAATTCCAAAACCTGGGGAAGTTTCTCTTGCTCATAATGGAGTTTTGTTTTTGGATGAATTTCCAGAGTTTTCAAAACAGGCTATTGAAGTTTTAAGGCAGCCTATGGAAGATGGAAAAGTTACTATTTCAAGGGCTAATTCCTCAATTACTTATTATTCAAACTTTGTAACTGTTTGTGCATTAAATCCTTGCCCTTGTGGAAATTATGGATCACAAACCGAAAAATGCACTTGTTCACAGTTACAAATACAAAGATATTTGAGCAAAATTTCAGGACCAATACTTGATAGAATTGATATTCAAGTTGAAGTTGAACCTGTGAAATATGACGATTTATCTTCAAAAGAAGTTTTAGAAACTTCTGCTGATATTAGAAAAAGAGTTGAAAAAGCTAGAAAAATTCAACTTGAAAGATATAAAAACGAAAAAATATATAATAATGCAAATCTTTCAGCTAGACAGATTAAGAAATATATTATTTTAGATGAAAAACTTGAAAAAATTATAGAGTTTGCATTTAAAAAGTTTAAGTTTTCAGCAAGATCTTTTAATAAAATTTTGAAGTTGACAAGAACAATTGCAGACTTGGACGGAAGTGAAGAAATTAAGGAAGAACATCTGTTAGAAGCAATCAGATATAGAAGTTTGAGCAATAAATATTGGAGTTAGCTATGAGAAATGAAGATGCTTTGTTATTTTTAAGTTATTTGAATTTTGATTATAAAATTAAAGATGAATTGTTAAATCATTTTACTTTGGAACATATTGAGGAGATTTTTGATTTATCGGGAGAATATTTTAAAGAAAATAAACTTTTAACTAAGAATAATATTGAAAAATTAGTTGAAGAGAGAAAAAAATTTAATTCAGATGCTTATAGAGATTTTTTAGAGAAAAAGAAAGTTAAATATGTAAGTATTTTGAGTGAAAATTATCCTATTAATCTAAAAGATATTGAATTTATTCCACAAGTTATTTATTATAAGGGAGATATTTTACCGGAGGATGAATTTGCACTTTCAATTGTAGGCTCTAGGAAATGTACCAATTATGGAGCTTGGGCAACGGAATATTTTGCAAGATCTATTTCTGAACTTGGAATAAGAATTGTTTCAGGAATGGCATTAGGTATTGATTCCATTTCACATAGAGCTGCTTTAAAATCAGGTGGAAGAACGATAGCCGTTTTAGGTTGTGGAGTTGATATAGCCTATCCTAAAACTAATTACAGATTGTATGATGAAATTATAGAAAATGGTGCTGTTATGAGTGAATTTCCTATTGGGATGCCACCTTTAGCTCATAATTTTCCTGTTAGAAACAGAATTATTTCAGGACTTTCAAAAGCATTATTGGTTATCGAAGCACAAGATCGTTCAGGTACACTTATAACTTCAAGATTTGCAAATGAACAGTCAAAAGAAATTTTTGCACTTCCAGGAAATATAAATAGTTTATATAGTAGAGGAACGAATAAATTGATAAAAGACGGAGCATTGATTGCTACGGATTATCAGGATATTATAGACGGTGTTATTGATTTTTCAGAATTTATTTTGAATAAAAATAAAGAAGAAAAAGATTTGGATATTTTGGATGCAAAAGAACTTTTAATTTATAATTTAATAAATGAAGAACCGAAATCTCAAAATAAAATTTCTACTATAACAGGTTTTTCAATCATAGAAACAAATACAATTTTAACTGCATTGGAGCTTAAAGGATTTATAAAGGAGCTTAATGGAGGAATTTTTGTAGTTGATTAGTTTTAAGAGATGATGTTCATCTTTTTTTGATGAGGTAATTATGAATATAGATAGAGAATATGCTATGACTTTATTGAATGAAGCCAATAAATTAAATTGTGGTAGGTGGTTTGAACATTCTTTAAATGTTGCAAAATGTGCGGAGATTATCGCAAAAAATACTGAATATTTAGATTCTGAAAAAGCATTTGTACTGGGATTGTTACATGATATTGGTAGAAGATTCGGATTTTCACATATAAAACATGTATATGACGGAATGATTTTTTTGGATGAAAAAAATTTTTATGAAGGTGCAAGAATTTGTTTAACACATTCATTTCCTATTCAAACTATATATTGCTATAATGGAAAATTAGATTTACCCAAAGAAAAGTTGGATTTTCTTGAAAACAAATTGAAAGAAATTATTTATGATGATTATGATAGATTGATTCAACTCTGTGATGCTTTAGGAACTGCTGAAGGATTTGTAAGATTGGAAATTAGGCTGTTTGATGTTGCAATCAGAAATGGAATAAACGAGTATACTATTGAAAAATGGAAAAAGTTTTTAGAACTAAAAAGATATTTTGATGAAAAATGTAATATTGATATATACAAACTTTTAAATATAGAATAGGTGAATTATGAATTATATAGTTTTTAACAGTCCAATTGGAGAAATAAAAGTTGTTGAAGATCAGGAGAAAATAATTGAGATAAAATTTGTAAAAGATGAAAAAGTTATTAATCCTGAAACTGAAATTTTAAAATTGGCAAAAAAAGAATTGGAAGAATATTTTTGTGGGAAAAGAAAAAACTTTACATTCCCATTTAAAGTGGATGGAAGCGAGTTTGCATTAAAGGTATATAAGGCTTTAACGGAAATTCCTTATGGAGAAACTTGTAGTTATAAAGATATTGCAAGAAAAATTGGAAATGAAAATTCGCAAAGAGCAGTAGGCGGAGCGAATAATAGAAATAAATTGCCGATTATAATTCCTTGTCATAGAGTAATAGGAAGTGACGGAAAACTTGTTGGTTATGCTGAAGGATTAGAAATAAAACAAAAACTTTTGGATTTGGAAAGAAAAAATTTAGAAAAAGATGATTGAAAATTATAAATTTTAATAAAAAAATCAAAAAAACTTAAAAATTTTCAAAAAAATGTAAAAAAAAGTGAAAAAAATTAAAAAAAATCACAATAAAGTGTTGACAAATTTAAATTAATGGGGTATAATATATACAACAAACAAGATAACGCGTTAAATAGTTTGAAGACTGGAGGTAAGACCAATGAAAATTTTAAAAACAATTTCATCAGAGTTGCTGAATCATTGGTTTTTTGTAGAAACTTACGATTCCAGCAACTTGAACAGCAGATAATATATTTTGTGAATGTAGAGATTGGAAAATAGTATAATTAACTTTATTTACTTTTATTAAAAACTAATTGAAAAAAATCACTGTATTAAGTTGTATGATAGGATGATATAAAATTAAATATAATTAAATATAAGGATATCAGATTATTTAAATATTTATAAAATTAAATCTAATGATATTAAGATATTCGAATATTTATAAAATTAAATATAAAAGTATTAAGATATTTGAATATTTATAAGGTTAAATATAAGAGGGTTGAGATATTAGAGTATTTGTAAAATCAAATTTAAAATTGTTAGGATATTGTTATATTTATAGAATTGAATATGATAATATAAAACATTTAAGTATTTACAAAAGTTAATACGAGAGTATCAAGAAATTTGAATATTTATAAAATTGGATATGATTATATAGAACTTTTAAATATTTATAAGATTAAATACGATAGTAGCAAGATATTTGAATATTTATAAGGTTGAGTATGAGAGTATTAGAATCTTTAGGTATTTATAAAATTAAATATTAAGATATGAAGATATTTGAATATTTAAAAAATGTATTAATTTTAAAATCATATAGGCTGATACTAAAGATTAAAGATTAGTAAAATTAAATTATACTAGAGATACAATGTGAAGTAATATAAAACACAAAAGATATTACACGCAATGTGGTTGTAAATTTATCATAAGATTGTATGTATATAGTATGGAAAGACAGAGAAGGTTATTGATATAAAAGTTTATCGGTGATTAGCTAGTTTATGCTAAAGTATTATTATATTGATAGATTTACAAAAACTAAAATTGGAGTTCAAGTGTAAAGAAATTTGGATTTCGCTAAAACTAAAATTAAATATTTAGATATAAAAAGTGCATCATTTTATAATTTGATGCACTTTTATTGCGAAACAACAAGGTTCACGGGAACCCACCCGATGCGAAGCATCGTGGAAGGGTGGAGTTCTTATTGTGCAAAAAATACTTTTATTTATAAACAAATAATAGTATTGAATTTACTCAAATGTTGATTCGGTTGGAAATATATTAAAATAAAAAACTCCCAAAGTTGTCGTATTTGGAAGTTTTATTTATACAAATATTTTATTTACCTACTATTTGCTTTTTGTTTTAATTCTCTTAAATATGTTACTGTATCTCTATCCAATTCTTTTGCATAGTCAAATCTTAAGTTAATTGCTATTTGTAATGACAGTTTTCTAAACAGTCCACAGATATTAAATAGAGCAATCCATAGAGAATCCAATTCTAATTTTGAATAGCAAGTTAAATACTTTTCAAAAATTTCTGTATCAACATAGTTAAAAACTAGTTTATTTTCTTTTCCTAATTCTATAAGGTATTTATTTTCAGATAGAACATAGTGTTTTAAATGTTCGTCTAGTAAAGACAAAACTTTTCTATATTCTTCCGATACATTCAAAAATTCTTTTGTGTATAGTTTATTTCCGAATTTTAAAATATTCCAGAAAAATTCACAAGTATTTACTAAAAATTCATCTTCTGTAAGTTTATGCACTTTTTTTTCAATATATACTCCACTTTTTTTATTTTCATCTTTATTAAGTACACAAATATATTTTTCTTCGAGCTCTTCTAAAACATCTATTGATTTATTAGATACAATTCTGAAAATTCCTTGAGTAAAGTTTTCATAAATTATTCTATATTCTATTACATTTTCATTTTCTGTGTTTTCAAACATAGTTAAAACATCGCCAAAATGTTCAATAAATTCAAATGAAGCGTCATCAAAAGATAAATCTTTTACCAAGTATAAAACATTAAAAAAGTTTACGTCGCTAGACATACTTTGTGTTTCCAACTGTTCAATATAAAGTTTTTCAACCCTATCATCATCCATTGCAATTTTTTTTGCTATTTCTTTAAGTTCATTAAATGTTAAAATATTATTCAAAATAAAACCCTCCTAAATCTCTTGTATTTTAAATCCTCGACCTTTAACTTCATAAGCCTCAGATATTATTAAAAATGCAGTCGGATCGACTTCATCCAATATTCTTTTTATAGTTACTACTTGTCTTGTACTTACAATGCAGTATACGACATTTTGCTGTTTATGTGTAAATGCACCTTCTCCATGAAGAAGCGTAACACCTCTATGTAGATCGGATAAAATTCTATCTGTAACTTCTCTTTGCTTTGATGTTACAATCATAATTTGCTTTGTATCTCCAAAGCCCATTTGTATTTTATCGAGCATTTTGTAGGCGACATACATTGAAACAATGGTTAAAAGCCCTCTTTCAAGGCTGAATATATAAGATGCAATACCTATTATAATTGCATTTATGGCCATAAGAGATGAACCGATGTTTACATTAAGTTTTGTTTTAAAGATAGTTGCTAAGATATCAAGTCCACCTTGACATGCACCATGTTTGAATAAAACTCCCATTCCAAGACCATTTATAAAACCTCCAAAAATTGCATATAACATATTGTTTTCTAGTTTTAAATCGATTGGGATATGACGTATTGCAATCAATATAAAGGAATAAATAAAAGTTGATAAAAATGCATAAGTCATAAATTTTTTATTCAAAAAAAGGCACCGACAATCATCATAGGTAGATTCAAAATAAAAACTGAAATACCTGTTGGAAGACCTGTTAGGTATTCAATCATAAGTCCGATACCACCAAGTCCACCTGAAAGAAGTCCTGCAGGAACTAAACATTTAACTACTGCAAATGAACAGATTAAATCGCCCATTAGTATATAAAAAATAGTTCTAATGAAATATTTTTTATCTCCAAAAAAATCTTCTAACATAAACATCACCCCAATTTAATAATTTGTAATAAAAATAGTTACATTATTTTTTACTACGCTTATTATATCATAGTTTTTATTTTATAACTAGATAAATGTAATTATATCATAATTAAATTAATAATTTAACTGTACATTTGTAAATGATGTGAGACTAAAAATTCTAAAAAATAATAACCTGTATGTTACAATTAATGGAGAATTAATTCTCCATTAATTGTTTTCTTTTCTCAATAGGTGATAACCAATTTAAAGTTTGCATAGGCAATCTATTTGAACGATAAAGATATTTTTTCATTTGTTTAATTAAGTCATCATATGAATAAAAGGATAAATTATTATAAAATCTTTTATTATCATTTCTATGACTTTTTTCCACTTTACCATTATGTCTAGGGGTTCTGGGTCTTATTAATTGATGTTTTATTCCAAGTTCATTACATAGTTTATCAAGGGGATGAATTTTTTTGTGTCTTTAAAATGTGTAAATTCAAAGCCGTTATCAGTTTGTATTGTTTTAGGAATATATCCAAAATAATCAATAGCCATCTTAACAAAAATAATGGTACTATAGGAAGAATGTTCCTTAAAAGCATAAATAAATCGTTCCCTAGTAGCTTCATCAATCATAGTGTATTGGTAAAATTTATCAGGATATATACCGACATAACAGTTTTTAGGAACATATTTAACATCCATTTGCATTTTAACCCCTAACATAGAAGGAGTATCATAAGGCTTAGGAACATAAGGTTTAATTACTTTTTGTTGTTGTTTAAAGAAGCCCAGTTTTCTAAGTATTCTAAAAAGAGAACAAGGATGTCTATCATAACCTTTATTAATTTTAAGTTTTGCAAAAAGCTCAATCATAGTAATATTAGGATTTCGTCTGATATAGTTTTTAATCCAATAAATTTCTTTATCTGTGTGAGACTTAGGATGTTTAGATAAAGGTCTATGAGATTTATCCCTTAAAGAATCGATGGAACCATCAAATTTTTTATTCCAATGCATAAGAGAGGCTTTAGAAATCTTATAACGTCTACAAACATAACTAACGGAATTACCGTTTCTGTAAGTTTTAACATCATGGAATCTGGGTTCAAGTAAGTGAGGGATATATCTTTGAGTATTTTTTATTTTTTCTTGATTTTGTGATATAATATTATTCATAAAAAGAGAGTTCCTTTCTAGTTGGTTTTGGTTATTTCAATTATACAGGATATTCTCTTTTTTTTATATACTTGGTCTCACATCAATTGTATCAAATCAATTTAAATATTTTATCTATTTAAATTGATTTGACTTAAATTGTTTTTTATGGTATAATAACTATAATTTTATGAACATGTATAAAATTATAATTATTTCATCACATTTACGTTAAAAAATTTATTTTAATGGAAATGTGATACAATATACAAAAGGACGGTGTTGTTATGATACAAAAGAAAAGTTAGCAATGATTAAAAAGGTTTTGGGAAACAACATTGGGAGAAAGGTATCGCTTACTATAAGAAGAAGTAAAGAAGAGTATGTTGAGATTAAGGGAATAATTGAAGATGTTTTTACATCGTTTTTTACTGTTCAGGTTGAAACTGATGAACATAAAAAAAGAACTGTTTCATATTCTTATTTTGATGTTTTAACATCACAAGTGAGTTTAAAAGCAAGTTAATATGAATCTAATTAGAGCTTTGATTTTTCAAAGCTCTTTTTTGTAATAAAAATTTATAAAAAACAATACAGAAACTAATAATTATTTCTAATTTTATTGTTGTGTTTTTTTTTTATTATGATATAATTAACATAATAAAATTTGAAGGAGGAATTAATATGGAAGATATTAATGAAAAAGTTTTATCAGATCTTGAAATTGATAATGAACAGTTAGATTTAGAGGATTTTTTTTTCAGAACTTGAAGTAAATTCTGTATTTTTAGGACCTGGAACAAAGAGAACTTAGAGTGCTTGATTAAGTTGTGAGTGTATATTATGAAAAAAGATATTTTTATAGAATTTGATGAAAAACCAAATTCTATAAATCCTCTAATGTTTTCTGATTTTAATAGTAAAATACTCAATAGCTTAATGTTTGAAAGACTGGTTGATGGCAAAAATTGTAAAATCGATATCTTTAATAACTACAGAGAGTACAAAGTTAGTTTTTATGATTCTTTATTATCTAATCATATATATCCTATAGATTATTTAAGAACCATATTATATCAATTAAAAAATAATTCATATGTATATGGATATTTTTCTAAAAAAGCTATAAATAGTTTGAAATATGAATTTAACAAAGAATATTTTAAATTAAAATTTTTATTTCCTGTTTTGTTTTTTGATATCGTTTTACAATCTAGCTATATTGTTAATAGTAGTAAGATAAATTTGTATAAATATATTTTAGATAAGTTTAATATAAATAATCATCTTGTGAATATCATTTATAATAGAGATAAAAATAAAACTTTAGATTATATATACAACGGGGAAAATTTTATTAGTTGTTTTTCAGAACCTAATATTAATTTATTGACTTCTTTTAAAGATAAAAAAAATATATTTGAAAAGGATAGTAGTCTTATTTTTTATATTTTTTCTAAAAAAAGATGTTTTATAGATTTATTATATAGTAATAAAATTTTTCTAAATAATGAGTTAAATAAAATAAAACACAATAAATTTATTTCTGTTGTAAATTCTTTTATTCCAATAAAAAAAGATATATTTTTTGATCTAAAAAGAGAAGTATGTGATAGTAATGTTAAAATTAATTTAGATAAATGTATAACACTGTGTTATTGTGATTTTTTACCTAACAAAGAAATAGTAGATGTAGTTATTAAATTGCTTAAACTATATGGAATTAGTGTTTTAACAGTAAAATATGATAGTTTATCTGAATATTTAAAATATAGAAATAATTATGACATGCATTTAGGAATTTCTAGTCCTAGATTTAATAGTTATTATTTTTTTATATTTGATTTATTTAATAATTTGGAAAAATCAAAACAAGATTATGTAAAAAAGATTTTTTTAAATAATTTAAATGATGTTAAAAAATTTAGTACTGCTTTTTCTCATACTAAAAATTTTTTACCTATTTGCAGGCTTAAATTTATTTACTATAACAACACAATTTTAAATATTAATGAATTTGGAGATTTTTATGCTTATTGATAAAAATTTTTTGAAACAGTTTAGTTTGTATAAAGAAATAGCTATTTGTTATAATTTAGATTTATTAAATAATATCATTAGAGGGCTTAAAGAAGATATAAAAGCTATAAAAAATGTTGAAATTTTGTATGCTGTTAAGTCTAATAGTGATAAAGAAATATTAAAAACTATATATGAAAATAATATAGGATTTGATATTGCTAGTGAAGAGGAATTTAATTTATTAAAATTTAATACTAGCAGTATTTCTATTACAGGACCTGATTTTAATAATTTATTTATAAAAAAATGTTTAGATTCAAATATATCATTTGATTTTAATTCAAAAATTCAACTTGTAAATTTTTTTAGAGAGTATGCTCATTGTTTTAACAAAATAGGTGTAAGATTAAATGTCAATGGTTCAAGATTTGGATTTGTTGAAGATGATTTTAGCTTTTTAGAAAAATTTGTTATAAATAGAATTCATGTTCATTATGGAAATAAGGATATTCAAAATACAAAAGAAGTATTGAAATATTTAACTTATTGTATATTTAATTATAAAGTGTTTAGCAATATTGATAGTATAAATCTAGGAGGTGGGATAGAGAATATCTATATAAATCAAAGTAAATATGAGTTTTTTGATATTTTGGAAAATTTTAGGGTTAATATATCTAAAAAATTAAATAGAGATATACGATTAATTTTGGAACCGGGAGATTTAATTTCTGGATTTATAGGTTTTGTTAATCCAAGAATTATTGAGTATAATAAAGATTTTATTATTATAAATATTTCTAGACTTAATTTTTCTCCTTGGAAAGATATAAGGTTAGTTTATCCAGAACGAAAGATAGGGAGAACTTTTAATATTTTTGGAAATTCTTGCTTTGAGGGAGACTATTTTTGCGATTCTAAAATATTTGATTATGATAAGAATTTGGTTTTATTTCCTGTTAGTTCTTATAATTTTAATGTAGAAAGAACTATTCATAACAGAAAATCTCCTAATATAATTTATTATAGATGTGGTAAATTTTATGAATGATTTTATTAACGTGGTGATATATAGTGCTAAAAATGAACTTTGTGATTTAAAAGAATTTATATTGTACTTTAATATAAGAAATAAAAAAATTGATAGAATAATTTTAGAAATAGAGAACCAACTTAAAAATTTTAATATCGATAAAATAGATATAAAATTATTCCAATTATATTTTAATGTGCGTCTTGATATATTGAAAAATAATGTGCATTTAAAATTTAAATCTCCTATATTTACAGAAAATATAATAAAAACTAATATTACTCCATTTGACTATGAGCGGGCGATGAATCCGGATTCTTTAGATATTAAGTTAAAAAAAATATTTTTCAGAAGTGGTATGAGCGCAATTAATGGGGTTTTAATGTTGTTATCTAGTTTTAAGTTTCTAAAAAATTCTAGTCTTTTATTTTCTAGTACATATTTTGAAACAAAAAATTTAGTAAATAATTTTTATAATAATTACTTTCTTATAAAAAATAAAGAGCAAGATCTTATATGGTATGACCTTATAAAAAGTTATGATATAATTTTTTTTGATATAATTGATTATTCTAATTTGCAAAAAACTATAGATATAAAAAAATTAATAAATAGTTTAAATGGTTCAAATAAAAGTATTATTTTTCTAGTTGTTGATATTACTATAGAATGTTTAGATTTTGATTTTAATTATGTTGTTAATAACATAAATGACAAGAAAATTATTATTTTTTGTGTTAATTCACTAATAAAATTAAATCAATTTGGATTTGAATTTTTTAATCTTGGAAGTGTGGAGATTTATTCAAATATAGATTATGAATATATTGAAATAATATATGAAAAATTAAAATCGTTTAGGACTTTTTCTGGAACTTCATTAACCCATTTAGAGGAATTAATTTTTAATAATGAAATATTTTCTGTTAAAAATATATTAAATTATAAAAAAAATATTTATTCTAATACAGATTATTTATTTAGTAGCATAGTCAAAAACAGCTGTTTAGATATAAAATTTAGTGAAGGGATTTCTCCATATATTTTACTAAAAATTAATTTTAGAAGTGATTTAAAATTCTATAGAGATTTTATTTTTAGTTTAAAAAAATTTTTGCTATCTAATAAAACCTTTATTTCAAATGGAACGAGTTTCGGTTTTAGACATATACGAGCAGAGATAGTAAAAACAAATTGTGATAATTTTTTAAGAATTTCACCAGGAGTATATAGAGGGTTAAATTTTTTTCTTACAATTGAATTTATTAAAAATTTTAAGGGAGGAGATAGTAATTTATGAATTTATTATTAAAGAATAGAATATATAGATTCATCACGTATTCTGATATATTATCTGTAATAGGGGATTCACTTTTTTATTTGGCATTTTTGACTTATGCTTCAACTTTAGAAAATAGTGCGATTGCAATTAGTATAATTTCTATTTCAGAGAGCCTTCCTGAAATTTTTTCAATATTTACGGGAGTTTATGCGGATAAGGTTGAGGATAAGGCGAAAGCAGATATATATTCTAATTTTTTAAGAATGTTTATTTATTTTTTTGTAGGTTTTTCTTTTCTTATATTTAAAGATTTAAAACTTGTTATAATTGCATCTATTTTTAATTTAGTTTCTGATGTAATAGGAACTTTTTCGGATAATTTAAGATTTCCAATTATATATGCGATTTTGGATAAAAAAGATTTTGATAAAAGCGTTGGAATAAGTTTGTTTTGCTATTATTTTTTTGGATTTTTAGCTAAATTTATTGGAGCTACAGTTATAGTTTTATTAAATTATAATTATTTTGTACTTAGTAATATTAATGCTTTCACTTTCCTTGTGGCAGGATTAATTATGGTTAAAATTTATAGAAAATTAAAAATTAAAATGGATAGATTGGAACAAACTAAAGAGGCAGATGAAGGTGAAAAAATATCTTTTTCATTAAAAGAGAATTCAAAACTTGTTAAAAAACTTTTTAAAAATGAAAATATAAAAAAGTCAATAATATTTTCCTGTTTGATTTCTGCAATAAATGCACCTGTTTTACCTATAGTATATGTAGCAATATCAAATAAGGAATTTTTTATGTTTGGTTTTGAAACAGTAAAAATATTTTCTATTTTGAATGTAGTAGTTCTTTTTGGTGTTATTTTAGGAAATTTAATAATAACAAAAGATATTAATTGGAGTAAATATTTGCAAAAAATTATAATGTTTCAACTTTTTTGTATCATAATTTCATTTTTAAATATATTATTTTTAAAAGACATTATAACTATATGCATATTGTTACTTTTTGTAAGTCTTAATAACGGACTTATTTTTCCAATTCTTTCAGGGGTACTTATGAATAATCAAGACTATGGGAAACTTGCAAGTACAGTTGGGTTTTTAAATACAGTAGAGACTATTTTACCAGCTTGTTATTTACAATTAATTTTATTCATATTAAATATAAACTTTACTTTATCAATTGTTATTTCAGCAATTGTTGCAATATTTACTTTTATATATTCACTAAAATGGAAGATTAAGGAAGAATAAAATGGAAATTATAAAATTAAAAAATTATATTGGTATTTTAAAAAGAAATAATGAGTTACACATAGGATATAGAAAAATATTTAAAATAATTTTTGATGAAGAAATTTTTAAATTTTTATTAAATTTAAAATACAAAGGTTTTGAAAAAGAAATATTTCAAAGTTTTTTAAAAAATAGTAAGATTAAAGAAGTTATAAAAAAATTAGCTTTATTGTCTATGTTAACGATAGATAACAGTTTTATTTATAAAGATACAATTTTAGAAAATACTTATTTTTATTTTGAACAATTTAAAGATAATCCTATAAATTATATTAGTAAAATTAAAAATGTAAATATTTTAATTTTAGGATTAGGTGCTATAGGTGCGAATGTTTTAAACAGCTTGGTTAGATCTGGGTTTAGAAATTTTGTATTAGTGGATTTTGATATTGTAACCATAAGTAACTTAAATAGACAAAATTTGTATGATTCAGATGATATAGGGTATAAAAAGACTATTATTTGTACAAAAAAAATAAAAAAATTTTTTAAAGATATAAATATAAAATATTATGATATAAAAATAAATTCTAAAAGAGATATTTCACATATACTAAAGCAAGAAAGAATAGATTTGTTTTTACAAGCTTCGGATACTCCTTATTTTATAAACAAAATATGTTTTGAAAGTTCAAAGGTATTTAACGTACCGATATTTTTGTGTGGAGTTGGAATTGATCTAGGAATATTTTCTTTAGTTAGTGATTTTGATAAAACTTCTCTAGATAAAAATTTTTATTTAAATAAAGATAAACCATTAAAAGCTTCAATTGAAATGACTAGTAATATAATATCCTCATTTATTTCGTTGGAAATTTTAAAATTTTTTATGCTTGATAATAATAGATATAATTTTGTTAAAATTTTTGATTTTAATACTATGAAGTTTTCTTAAAAATGTTTAACAACTAAGGTTGAGGAGAAAAAACTCCTCAGCTTTTTGTGTTTCATCTTTATTGAGTACACAAATATATTTTTCCTCAAGTTTTCTTAAAACTTTTGCATCTTTTTTTAATACAATTCTGAAAATCCCTTGTGTAAAGTTTTCATAAATTATTTTGTATTCTATTACATTCTCATTTTCAGTGTTCTCAAACATAGTTAACACATCACCGAAACATTGAATAAATTCAAGTGAAGTATCATCGAATGATAAATCTTTTACCAGATATAAAATATTAAAGAAGTTTACATCACTGGACATACTTTGTGTTTCAAGTTGTTCTATGTAAAGTTTTTCAACTCTATCATCATCCATTGCGATTTTTTTTGCTATTTCTTTAAGTTCATTAAATGTTAAAATATTTTTCAAAATAAACCCCTCCTAAATCTCTTGTACTCTAAATCCTCTACCTTTAACTTCATAAGCGTCGGAAATTATTAAAAATGCAGCCGGATCGACTTCGCTTAATATTCTCTTAATAGTTACTACTTGTCTAGTACTAACAATACAATATATAACATTTTGTTGTTTATGTGTAAAAGCCCCCTCTCCATGAAGAAGTGTAACACCTCTATGAAGATCGGATAAAATCTTGTCTGTAACTTCTCTTTGCTTTGCTGTCATTATCATGATTTGTTTTGTATCTCCAAAACCCATTTGTATTTTATCAAGCATTTTGTATGCTACATACATTGCTACAATTGTTAAAAGACCTCTTTCTAAACTGAATATATAAGATGCAACTCCTATTATAAGTGCATTTATAGCCATTAAAGATGATCCAATATTTACATTAAGTTTTGTTTTAAAGATAGTAGCTAAAATATCAAGTCCACCTTGACAAGCACCATGTTTGAATAGAACTCCCATTCCAAGACCATTAATAAATCCACCAAAAACTGCATATAACATATTATTTTCAAGCTTGAAATTAATAGGGATTTGACGCATAGCAATTAATATAAATGAATAAATAAAAGTTGATAAAAAAGCATAAGTCATAAATTTTTTATTTAAGAAAAAAGCTCCAACAATCATCATAGGTAAATTTAAGACAAATACTGAAACCCCTGTAGGAAGTCCTGTTAAGTATTCTATCATAAGTCCTATACCACCAAGTCCACCGGAAAGTAGTCCGGCAGGAACTAAAAATTTAACTACTGCAAATGAGCAAATTAAATCACCTAAAAGGATATAAAAAATAGTTCTAAAGAAATACTTTTTATCTCCAAAAAAAGATTCTAACATAAACACCAACCTCTTCTAATGTATTTAGTTAATAATAACAATATAATTATATCATAATTTTACTTTATATGATATAATTATATTGATTATATCAGATTTTTCTTATAAATAATTAAATTAAGATAATTAAAGTTTTAGGAGATGAGTATATGTATTTGTTTTTGTTTGTTTTAATAATATCAATTTATATTTTATTACAATTTTCATGTTTTAAAAAGGAAAAAAAGGCAAGAAAAATTTTTAGAAATGGAGATTTTCCACTTGTTTTTGCTCATAGGGGATCAAGTGATTTATTTCCGGAAAATACTGAATTGGCTTTTATAAAGTCTTTTGAAATGGGCGTTGATGCTTTTGAAACGGATATTAGACTTACAAAAGACGGAAAAATAATAACTCAACATAATGAAGATATTGATGAAACAACTGACGGAACAGGTAAAGTAATAGATTATACCTTTGATGAAATAAAAGAGTTTAATTTCGGCTATAGATTTAAAGATATTTATGGGAATTATCCTTATGCTGAAAATAGAGTAAAGGGATTATATCCGATGGAAGTTTCTTCACTTTTTGAAAAATTTGGTGATTCTGTTGTTTACAGTATAGATGTTAAGGACGATGGAGAATTGGGATTAAAGTCTGCAGAACTTTTGTATAAATGTGTAAAAGAATATAAGCTTGAAAAAAATGTGATTTTTTCAAGTTTCAATGAAGAAAATCTTAAATATTTAAGAAAAATAAGTAATGGAGAAATAATTGTATCCGGTTCTATGAAAAAGACTATTGATGTTGTATTATCATCTTATTTTGGATATGATAGTTTTAAAAAGTTTGATACTCATGCAATGATGATTCCAAGATTTGAAAAACTTCCTTTAGATACAAAATACTTGATTTATAAATTCCATAAGCATAATATTGCAGTTTGTTATTGGACAATAAATACTGAAAAAGAGATGAGACAACTTATAAATAAAAAAGTTGATGGGATTATAACTGACAGGGTTGATTTGCTTTTAAAAATAAAAGAGGAAATGTCAAATTAGAATATTGACTTTTTCTTAATAATTTAGTATCCTATTATAAATGAATATATATGTTGAAGAGGAAGAGAAACAACGAATTTTAGAGAGATGTTGTGTGGTGAAAAACATCAAGTTGAAGGTGCATCCTTGGAGTATTGTTTGCTACTTTATAGCAATTTAAGTGGATTTTTTCAATTAGAGTGGAACCGCGGAATTTTTTCGTCTCTTGTTTTTCAAGAGACGTTTTGTTTTATATAAAATAATTTTAAGTAGTAAAATACTATGAAATAAAAATAGAGAGGTGTAATATGAAGATTTACAACACATTAACTAGAAAAAAAGAAGATTTTAAGCCTATTCAAGCTGGAAAGGCATTGATTTATGTTTGTGGTCCAACAGTTTATAATTATATTCACATCGGAAATTCAAGACCTATGATTGTATATGATACTTTAAGAAGATATCTTTTATACATTGGATATGATGTAAAATTTGTAAGTAATTTTACAGATATTGACGATAAGATTATAAATAGAGCAAAAGAAGAAAATGTACCTTTTACAGATATTACAAAAAAATATATTGATGCATATCTTGAAGATAGTTATGGATTAAATCTTTTTGAAAGCCATACTATTCATCCAAAAGCTACTGAATGTATAGACGAAATGATAGAATTTGTAAAAGTTTTAGAAGAAAAAGGCATTGCATATAATGTTGATGGCAATGTATATTTTGATATTACAAAAGCCAAAGATTATGGTAAATTATCCAGAAAAAATATTGATGATTTAAGAGCCGGAGCAAGAATTGATATTTCTGATGAAAAGAAAAATCCGCTTGATTTTGCTCTTTGGAAAAAAAGAAAAGACGAAACTGAACCCGCTTGGGAAAGTCCATGGGGAATGGGAAGACCGGGTTGGCATTTAGAATGTTCTGTTATGGCAAAGAAATATTTAGGAGATACAATAGACATTCATGCAGGTGGAGAAGATTTACAATTTCCACATCATGAAAATGAAATTGCTCAGTCCGAATGTTGTAATGATAAAGTTTTTGCAAACTACTGGATGCATAATGGAATGATTAATGTTGACAATGAAAAGATGAGTAAATCAAAAGGAAATTTCTTTACAGTTAAAGATATTCAAAAAGAATATAACTTGGAAGTGATTAGACTTTGGATTTTATCAACTCATTATAGAAATCCATTAAATTTCAGTCGAGAAGTTATGGAACAAACTAAAAACGGGCTTGAAAGAATGTATAATGGAAAGGAACATTTGGAAAGACTTCTAGAAATTTGTGAAGAAAGAGAAGATGGAGATATTTCTAGATTAGTTGAGCTAAAAAAAGAATTTTTAGAGTCTATGGATGATGATTTGAATACTGCAGATGCAATTTCTAAAGTTTATGAGCTTATTCGTTATACAAATACATTTGATGAAAATACTGATTTGAAAGTTGTAAAAGGAGCTGTTAAGTTGCTATCTGATTTTGCTTCAGTTTTAGGACTTCTTTATAAAGAGGAAGATGATAATTTAGATGAAAAAGTTGAAAAACTTATTGAAGAAAGAGAAGAAGCAAGAAAGAATAAAGATTTTAAAAGAGCAGATGAAATTCGTGATATTTTAAAAGAAATGAATATTGAATTAAAAGACACTAGAAATGGTGTTGTTTGGAAAAGGGTGTAATATGAGCGACTATATATTCGGAAGAAATGCTGTATTAGAGGCATTAGAAAGCGATAGAAAAGTAGAGAAAATATATATTTTAAAAGGTGATTTAAAGGGCTCAATAAATAAAATAATCGGAAAAGCAAAGGCAAATGGTATTTTAATTTCAGAAATTGATAAAAACAAATTGGAAAATATGGCTGACGGAGTTGTTCATCAAGGAGTTTGTGCCTTAATTTCAAGTTTTGAGTATTCAACTGTTGAAGAAATATTACAAAGTGCAAAAGATAAAAATGAAGATTTGTTTTTAGTAATTCTGGATGAGATTGAAGATCCACATAATTTTGGAGCAATAATTCGTACTTGTGAAGCTGTTGGTGTTCATGGAATTATAGTTTCAAAGAGAAATCAAGCACCTGTTACATCAATTGTTCAAAAATCATCTGCCGGAGCTGTAAATCATATTAAAATAGCAAAAGTTGCAAATATTGCAGATACAATTTTAAAATTACAAAAAGAAAATGTATGGGTTTATGGCGCTTGTGGAGAGGCCGAAAAAATTTATACAGATATGGATTTTAAAGGAAATATTGCAATAGTAATTGGAAATGAAGGAAATGGAATAGGTCAACTTATAAGAAAGAGATGTGACTTTTTAACCAAACTTCCAATGAAAGGTAAAGTTTCAAGCCTTAACGCATCAAATGCTTGTGCAATTTTAGTTTATGAGGCATTAAGACAGAGAGATGAAAACTAAAAAATTAATTATAATTGACGGTTACAATATTTTAAATGCTTGGGAAAAATACAAACCATTTTTAAATTTGAGTTTTGAAAATGCAAGACATGAGTTAATTTATGATATGGGAGAATTTTCAAAATTAATAGGAATTGATTTGTTACTTGTCTTTGACGCATATAAGATTAATTTTAAAGGTACTTCAGATGTTATAAAAGGAATTGAAGTTGTTTATACAAAACAAAATGAAACTGCAGACCAATTTATTGAAAAAAAATTGGACGAAATAGGAAGAAAAATTTTGGTTTCTGTCGGAACAGATGACACTCTTATTCAAAAACTAGTTACACAAAGAGGTGGAATAGTATTAACTTCAAAAGAATTATTGTTCCGTTATGAAAATTTAAAAAACAAAAGTAATCGTTATGAAACTAAAAATAGAATTACAAACAAAAGCTATTTCAACACTCTAGATGACAAAGTTATAAATCAACTAGATGAAATAGAGAAAAAATTATTTGGAAAGTAGGATGGAGTATGAGGAAACCTTGGGAAGAATATTTTATGGATTTGGCGAAAATGGTCGCAACTAGAGGAACTTGTGATAGGGCTTATGTTGGTTGTGTTTTAGTTAATAAAGACAATAGAATTGTATCAACTGGATATAATGGCTCAATTTCAGGTAATCCTCAATGTGATGAAATAGGTCATACTATGAGAGATGGGCATTGTATTGCAACAATTCACGCAGAACAAAATGCACTTTTATATTGTGCAAGAGAAGGTATAAAAGTAAAGGGCTGTACTTGTTATGTAACTCATTTTCCTTGTTTAAATTGTACTAAGGCATTAATTCAAGCCGGAATTTCAAAAATCTACTATGAAAATAGTTATAGAATGGATGAATATGCAATAGAATTGTTGGAAAGAAATAAAATAGAATATATAAAGATTGGTGAATAGTTAAAAGGATATGAATTTTTTCATATCCTTTTATAGTAGATTTATTTTATTTTCTTTACATATATTTAACATTTCTTCTGGCCAAAAACTTGATTGTACTTCTCCAATATGTGCTTTTTGAAGGAAAAACATACAAATTCTAGACTGACCTATTCCACCACCTATTGTAAGAGGTAATTCATCATTTAGTAGCATTTTGTGGTATTTCAGATTTTTTCTATCTTCATTTCCGCTGATTTTTAACTGTTTTAATAGTATTTCTTTGTTAACTCTAATTCCCATTGATGAAAGTTCCAATGACGAATTTAATATTGGATTCCAGAAAATTAAATCTCCATTTAATTCCCAATCGTCATAGTCAGGACTTCTTCCGTCGTGTTTTTTTCCACTATTTAAAACATTACCAATTTTTGTAATAAATACAGCTTTTTTTGCTCTTGCAATTTTATGTTCTCTTTCTTTTGGTGTATCATTTGGGAACATATCTTCAAGTTCTTGGGTTGAAATGAAAAACACCTTTTTTGGTAATATTGTTTGATAATTTAAAAATCTTCTGGATAAAAATTCGTCAGTTCTTTTAAATACATTATAGATTTTTTTAACAATATCAGTTAAAAATTTTTCATTTCTATCTTCATTACTTATAACTCTTTCCCAATCCCATTGATCTACATAAACAGAGTGAATATTATCTAAGGTTTCACAAGGCCTAATAGCATTCATATCTGTATAAATTCCTTCGCCATCAGGAATAGCATAATTTTTTAATGCAATTCTTTTCCATTTTGCTAAAGATTGTACTATTTCTAGCTCTTCTGAATTTTCTTCTTCACTTAAAGAAAAAATTACTGGATATTCAATTCCACTTAAATTATCATTTATTCCTGTATTTTTTTTAACAAATAATGGGGCAGAAACTCTAGTTAAATTTAATTCATTTGCCAAATTTGTTTCGAAAAAATCCTTTATTTCCTTGATTGCTTTTTGTGTTTCAATAATATTTAAGTCTGAAGTATATCCTTCAGGAATAATTATATCGTTCATAAAATCACTCCTTGTTAATGTAATAAAATATAAAATATGATACTATATTCTTCAAATAAAGTCAATAGTTTAGAGAATTAAAATATTAGGGTAAAAAAAATAGAGTTGATTTCAACTCTATTTTTTAATGCTTATAATAATTCCTCAATATATTCAAATTGAATATCTTCATCTTTTTTAGCGTAAGCCATATCTCTTTCTTTTGTAACTGCAATATCATCTACAAAAAATGGTTTAATAGTTTCAGTATTATTATCTTCATTTACTATCTTTACTTTTACAATTTCTGATAGAGTATAACTGTCAACTATAATGCCTTTGCCTTCACTTGTTATTACATAAGTACCACAAGGTGGAATTTTTTTTAATTTTTCTTCGTAAACATTTTGTTCGTATTTCAAACAACACATTAGTCTACCACATGTTCCTGAGATTTTATTTTGATTTAGAGATAGAGATTGATCTCTTGCCATTTTTATAGTTACAGGAGCAAATTCTCCTAAAAATCTTTTGCAACAACAAACTTGACCACAAGAGCCGAGAGCACCTACTATTTTCGCATGATCTCTAACTCCAATTTGTCTAAGTTCGATTCTATTTTTAAATATATATGCAAGGTCCTTAACCAATTCTCTAAAATCAATTCTATTGTCAGAAACAAAGTAAAAAATAACTTTTTGATTGTCAAAAGTATATTCACAATCAACTAATTTCATATCTAAGCCGTGTTCATTTGCTTTTACTTTGCAAATTTCAATAGCATCTTTAGCTTTCTTTTTATTTTCTTCATGTATATAATCATCCATGTTATCAGCAATTCTCAAAACTGGTTTTAATGATGAAACTAGTTTTGATTCTTCAACTTCTCTAGGTTCAATAGCTACATTTCCATACTCTATACCACGAGAAGTTTCTACGATTACATTATCATTTTTATTTATACTAAAGTTGCAGGGATCAAAGTAATATATCTTTCCGGCTTCTTTGAATCTTATCCCAACTACTTTTTTCATGATTCCTCCTAAAATTTATACACACATATTATACCATAATTTTCTGTTGAATACTAGATATATTAATTTAATGGGATTAAAGTTGTCATAAAAAACAACGGAATTTTTTTCCGTTGTTTTCTAAATTAGATATAAGATTATACTCTTGATTATGGCAGAATTAAGTGATAGTAAATTATTCTCTGTTTTTTAAAACTTCGCTGAAATTCATTTTTGATATTCTATAAAATTGTAATATACTTACAAATAAATAAGTAGCAATAGTTATCACAATTGACATTATTACAATTTTTGGAGAGATATAAAGCTCTAAATATCCTGAAAATTTAAGCATAGAGTAGTACATTATTTCTTTTACCGCATATAATTCAAGAGGAATTAAACCTAGCAAACTTATTAAGACTGTTATAGTTATCGGTCTTATATAAATTTTTGAAATTTCTCTATTAGTATATCCGAAGATTTTTAAATAGGCTATTTGTATAGTATTTTTATCAGTTATTATTTTCATAAGGCTATACATAAAACCTGCCAAAAATACTGCAGATAAAAATATAAAAGTATTTATAAGAGGTTCCATAATTTCAGATAATTGTTTGGAAACATCGGTCATTGAATTTTCATCAATTGTAGTTGCGATGTATTTTTCATCAATATCCAATTTTTCTTTGCTGAAATATCCATTAAAGAATTCCTTTTTTTGTTCTATTTCTTCGTTTAGGAATTCTTTTTTTACAAAAGCTGAAAGAGTAGAAGATTTTTTGTAAATACCAACTATTTTATAAGTTTTTTCTTTATCTAACAATTTGCTTTTTATAGTTATTTCATCTCCTACATATTTTCTAAGTTTTTTTGAAAGATATTCACTTACAATGATTTCATTTTTATTTTCCGGCAGTTTTGTATTTTGAAAATACTTTGAATTTTCACTAATTCCTAATAACAATATATCATCATCTGCTTTTCTGATAGGGTGATAAACACTTGCAGATATTGTTGTATATTTTTCAGCCGTTTTATCTTCTATTTCTATGGGCGCTTTTAAGACATATTGATACTTGCAAAACAAATTCTCCTTTAAGTTATTTCCATAGTTGTCAAATGTTGGCTTTGCAGAAAAACCGAAAATAAATAAGATTGAAGTAATAAAAATTCCAAGTATTATAGCTACATAATCACCTCTATTGGATTTTATAATAGATTTTCTAAAAGACCCCAAAAAATTTTTCTTTATCTTCAATTCACTTTCAGATTTTAATTTTCTTTTATTTTTATAATGTTTTAAATTTTTTCTCAAAAAATCTAAAGGTGTAAAATTTAATTTCCTATAGATATATAAATAATTAAAAATTAAAATTATAGAAATTGGAATTATAGTTGTAATTATCAGCGCTTCAAAGTTGAAATTAGGGGTAAAGTTAGGCAAGTTAAATGATTTGTAGTAAACATCTTTGAATGAATCTGTAAAATATGTGTAACCTAAAATATTACCTAAAACTGCCGCCAAAAAAGTTATTATTACTGAATTTGCAATATAATTTAAAACGAGTTCCGATTTTTTATATCCGTTTGCAAGTAGTATTCCGATTATTTCAGATTCTTCCTGTATTTTATTTACAATTGAAAGTGCGAATATAAAACTTAGTAAAATTACCATAAGACATAGCATTACAATCATCATAGGTCTATCTCCACCCATATCGTCTATCAAATAACTTATGGCATTATTGTCTTTTTTTGTAATCTGCTCCAAAACTGTTTTTGATTTATTTGCTGATTTTACTATATCTTTATTCTTTTCGTCAATTTCTTTTTCACTTAAGTTCCTATCATTAAATCTATAAGAAACTTGATATTTTAATTTGCTTTCACTAAAAATATCTTTTTCTTCTTCAGATATCAATCCTGTTCCGAAATCTGTTGCATTAAATATTAAATCGCTATGTTTTTGAAAGGATGAATTATAATCCGGAAGAGTGGCAAATCCGACTATTTTAAAAGTATGTTCCTTATTGTCTTTAAAAAATTCTTTTTGAAATGTTATAGTATCGCCGATTTTTAAATTATTTTTTTCAGCGAATAATTTGTTTATGGTGATTTCACCCTTTTTTGTCGCAAGAACACCTTCATTTATAACTGGAAGATTTATATTTTTTCTATTTGTATAAAGCCTAATTGTCTTTTCGTCTTTATTATACTTATTTTCCTTAATTTTTGCATCAACATAAGTAGCTTTTTCGACTTTTACATTTTCATCTTCAATAGATTTTATAATTTCATCTGTAGGGTCAAAGGCAAATAATAATTTTCCGTCTTCTACAATTCCTTTAGACATAAGTTCATAATATATAGTTTTTATACTTCCTGATGCAACTAACATACCTGAAGTTATGGAAATCATAGAACACATAAGGATAAAAAGCAATAAATTTTTTGACCATTGAGTTTTTAAACTTCGAAAAATTCTTTTATTTAAGTTTCTCATACTACCACTCCAATTCTTGTGCATCCAATACCTTTTCGTTTTCTATTTCTTGAGATATAATACCGTCCTTAAGTCTTATAATTATATTAGACATCTTTGTTATTTCTTCGTTATGAGTTGCAAGAATAATTGTAGTTTTATATTCCTTATTTATTCTTTGAAGTAGGGATAAAATATCTTTTGAAGTTTTGTAATCAAGAGCACCTGTAGGTTCATCACAAAGCAGTATTTCAGGTTTTTTTATTAAAGCACGTCCTATTGCACATCTTTGTTGTTGTCCACCTGATAATTGTCTTGGATATTTATTTTTGTGTTCCCATAGACCTAAATCTTTTATTAATTTTTCAATATCCATAGGATCATTGTGTATAAAAGAACCCACTTGAATATTTTCCGTTACGGTTAAGTCCGGAATTAAATTGTAAAATTGAAAAATAAAGCCTAAATATTTTCTTCTAAAATTTGAAAGAGCATTTTGTTTTAAACCAGAAATTTCACATTCATTTATTATGATAGATCCGCTGTCAATTTTTTCAAGTCCGCCAACTGCATTAAGTAAAGTTGACTTTCCAGAACCTGAAGGTCCCAATAGAGTACAAAGTGCTCCTTTTTCTAAAGAAAAATTTATATCTTTTAAAACGGAAATTTTATTTTCATTTGTTCCATAAGATTTGTTTAAATTTTTTACAACTAAAAACATAAATACCTCCATAAAAATTTATTTAACTATAAACCAATTATAGCACTTTCGATATTTATTATCAACAATAAAATTTTATAACAGAAAGTATTTTTTAATTTGATTATTAAAGAAATTTTTGCGGTATATTAGTTATGTTATAGATGAAAAATATAGTATAATATAGATGAATTATTTTTAATATAAAAAATTTTATTTAATATATATAAATTGGAGTACATTATGGAGTTTGTTTTAAATTCAAAATTTAAGCCTACGGGAGATCAACCTGAGGCTATTGAAAAAATTTCGGAATCGATTAAAAAAGGAAATAAAGAAATAATTTTAAAGGGCGTTACGGGTAGCGGAAAGACTTTTACAATGGCAAATATTATTGAAAAAGTTCAAAAACCAACACTTGTGATTGCGCATAATAAGACTTTGGCTTATCAGCTTGCGAGTGAATTTAAAGAATTTTTTCCTAACAATGCTGTTGAGTTTTTTGTGTCCTATTATGATTATTATCAACCTGAAGCCTATGTTCCACAATCCGATACTTATATAGAAAAAGACAGCTCAATAAATGATGAGATAGATAAACTTAGACACTCCGCTACAATGTCTCTTTTTGAAAGACGAGATGTAATCATTGTTGCTTCCGTTTCTTGTATTTACGGTTTAGGTGATCCAATAGACTATGAAAATTTAGTTGTTTCATTAAGACCGGGAATGATAAAAGATAGAGATGAAGTTATAAGAAAACTTGTAGATATTCAATATGTAAGAAATGATATTAATTTTATTCGTGGTACTTTTCGTGTAAGGGGAGACAGTTTAGAAATATTTCCGGTTTCCTCATCTGAAAATAGTATTAGAGTAGAATTTTTTGGAGATGAGATAGATAAAATTTCAGAAATTGATGCCTTAACAGGAAATGTAATAGGAACTCGTGAGCATGTTGCAATTTATCCTGCTTCTCACTTCGCTACTAGTTCTGAAAAAATAGAAAGAGCTATTGGTACAATTTCAAAAGAATTGGAAGAAAGACTTTTAGTTTTAAATCAAGAAAATAAATTAGTTGAAGCTCAAAGACTTGAACAGAGAACAAAATATGATTTGGAAATGTTACAAGAAATTGGATTTTGTAGTGGTGTAGAAAATTATTCTGCTCATTTAAGCGGTAGAGAAAGAGGTTCAAGACCTTATACTTTGATTGATTATTTTCCTGATGACTTTTTGATTATTGTAGATGAAAGTCATGTTACTGTTCCACAAATTGGAGCAATGTATGAAGGGGATAGAAGTAGAAAACAAAATTTGGTTGATTATGGATTTAGATTGCCTTCTGCTTTGGATAACAGACCATTAAAATTTACAGAATTTGAAAGTATGGTAAATCAAATCTTATATGTATCTGCAACTCCCGGAAAGTACGAAAAAAGCCATAATTTAGAAGAAGTTGAACAAATTATAAGACCTACGGGGCTCTTGGATCCTTTAATTGAAGTTAGAAAAACAGAAGGACAAATTGATGATATAATTGGGGAAGTGAATTCAGTTATTAAAAAAGGTGAACGTGTTTTAATTACAACTTTAACTAAAAAAATGGCTGAAAACTTAACGGACTATTTAAAAAATGTAGGGATAAAAACTACTTATTTGCATAGCGATATTGATACGATTGAACGTATGGAAATAATTAGAGATTTGCGTGTTGGAAAGTTTGACGTTTTGGTTGGAATAAACTTGTTAAGAGAAGGACTTGACTTGCCTGAGGTAAGTATGGTTATAATTATGGATGCAGATAAGGAAGGTTTTTTACGTTCTGAAACTTCTATGATACAAACAATCGGACGTGCTGCAAGAAATGTAAATGGAAGAGTTATTATGTATGCAGATAGAATTACAAAGTCAATGGATGTGGCAATTAAGGAAACAAATAGAAGACGTGAAATTCAAAATAAATACAATATAGAGCATAATATTACTCCGAAGAGTGTTAAGAAAGATATTAGAGAGATTATTCAAGCTACAAAGGTTGCTGAGGATAATGTGGATTATAAAACAGAAGATGTTGAAATTACAGATTATGAAAGTTTCATTGAAGATTTGAAAAATGAAATGTTATCTGCTGCCGATTCTTTAGATTTTGAAAGAGCAGCATCAATAAGAGATGAAATAAAGAGGTTAAAAGAAATGTGGGGATTAGATGTCTAAAAATACAATTAGAATTAAAGGAGCAAAAGTAAATAATTTAAAGAATATAGATTTGGAAATTCCAAGAGATAAAATGGTTGTTTTTACAGGTCTAAGTGGAAGTGGAAAATCATCTTTGGCTTTTGATACAATTTATGCCGAAGGGCAAAGAAGATATGTTGAAAGCTTATCAAGTTATGCAAGACAATTTTTAGGTCAAATGGATAAACCTGATGTTGAATATATTGATGGACTAAGTCCGTCAATTTCTATTGATCAAAAAACTACAAACAGAAATCCAAGATCTACTGTAGGAACTGTTACTGAAATTTATGATTATTTAAGATTGCTTTTTGCAAAAATTGGAATTCCAAAATGTCCAATATGTGGAACTGAAATAAAAAGTCAAAGTATCGACCAAATGGTTGATAGGGTTATGAAACTTGAAGAGAGAAGTAAGATATTTGTGTTAGCTCCTGTAGTTCGTGGAAAAAAAGGAGAGCATAAAAAACTTTTAGAAAATATAAAAATTCAAGGTTTTGTTCGTGCAATTATTGACGATAAGGAATATGAACTTACAGAAGAAATTGAATTAGATAAAAATAAGAAACATAATATTGATATTGTAGTTGATAGACTTGTTGTAAAAGAAGGGATTGAGTCAAGACTTACAGAGAGTTTAGAAACCGCTTTTAAATTTAGTGATAGTATTGTAAAAGTTAAAGTTGTTGATGGAGAAGAAATTTTATTTTCTGAAAAAATGTCCTGTCCTAACGGGCATATTTCATTTGATGAAATAGAACCTAGAACTTTTTCTTTTAACAGTCCTTTTGGAATGTGTCGTGATTGTAATGGACTTGGAAGCCATAAAATTATAGATCCAGATTTGGTAATTCCTGATAAAAATAAATCACTTTTAGAGGGAGCTATTGAATGTTACAACATGACTACCGGAGAAGATGGATACTATTACAAAATATTTCACGAAATCATAAAATATAACGGTTTTGATGAAAATACTCCTTTTAAAGATTTAAGTAAAGAAACTATAGATGAACTTCTTTATGGGACAGGATCAAGAAATATAAAATTTAGGTTTGAAAGTAAGTTCACAAATGAAAATAAAACTTTTAATAAACCATTTGAAGGAATAGTAAAGAATTTGGAAAGAAGATATGCTTCTTCTCCAATGTCTTCTATGAGAGAAAAAATTGAAACAGTGATGTCTGAAATGGAATGTGAAACTTGTAAAGGAAAAAGACTTAATGAAAAAGCTCTTTCAATTTTTATAAGAGATAAAAATATTTCAGATGTTACTGCAATGTCTGTTCAAAAATTAAATGAATGGTTTAATGATTTAGAATTAACAGAAACTGAAAGTATTATTGGTGAAAGAATTTTAAAGGAAATTAGAGAAAGACTTAAATTTTTAAAAGATGTAGGTCTTGAATATTTAACTTTGGCAAGAAGTGCAGGAACTCTTTCAGGAGGAGAAAGTCAAAGAATTAGACTTGCAACTCAAATTGGTTCTGGGCTTGTTGGAGTTGTTTATGTTTTGGATGAACCAAGTATCGGTTTACATCAAAGAGATAATGAAAAACTTTTAAATGCTTTAAGAAATTTAACAAATCTTGGAAATACATTGATTGTAGTAGAACATGATGAGGATACTATTCGTTGTGCCGACCATATTGTAGATATTGGACCAAGAGCAGGTATTCATGGTGGAGAGGTTGTTGCACAGGGAACTCTTAAAGATATTATGAAGAGTAAAAAATCTATTACAGGTGCATATCTTTCAGGAAAAAGTAAAATAGAAGTTCCTAAACAAAGAAGAAAATACACAGATACAATTAAAGTTTTTGGAGCAAGAGAAAATAATTTAAAAAATATTGATGTTGAATTTCCTATCGGTGTTTTTACTTGTGTAACTGGTGTTTCCGGAAGTGGAAAGAGCAGTTTGGTAAATTCAATTTTAAATAAAGAATTGTCAAACAAATTAAATAGGAGCAAACAAAAAACAGGAAAATTTGATAGGATAGAGGGCTATGAAAAACTTGATAAAGTTATTGAAATTGACCAAAGTCCGATAGGTAGAACTCCGCGTTCAAATCCTGCAACTTATACTAAACTTTTTGATAATATAAGAGATGTTTTTGCCATGACTACAAAGGCAAAAATGAAAGGATATAGTAAAGGCAGATTTAGTTTTAATGTTCATGGTGGTCGTTGTGAAGCTTGTAAAGGAGACGGAACAATAAAGGTTGAAATGCACTTTTTACCTGATGTATATGTACCTTGTGAAGTTTGTGGTGGTAAAAGATATAATAGAGAAACTTTGGAAGTAACATATAATGGAAAAAATATTTCAGATGTTTTGGAAATGACCGTTGAAGATGGACTTAAATTTTTTGAAAATCATCCTTCAATAAAAAGAAAATTACAAACTTTATATGATGTAGGATTGGATTATATTAAGATTGGTCAAAGCTCAACAGAGCTTTCAGGAGGAGAGGCTCAGAGAGTTAAACTTGCATCTGAACTTGCTAAACGTGGAACGGGACAAACTGTTTATATTTTAGATGAACCAACTACAGGATTACACATTGATGATATAAAAAAATTGATTGAAGTTTTAAATACCTTAGTTGAACAAGGAAATACTGTTATTGTTATAGAACATAATTTAGATATGATAAAAATTGCAGATCATATAATTGATTTAGGTGTTGAAGGTGGAGACGGTGGAGGAACTATTGTCGTAACAGGAACTCCGGAGGAAGTTGCAAAATGTGAGAAGTCATATACGGGTCAATTTTTAAGAAAAATATTAGGAGGACAAAATGGATAGATATATTTTAATTTTAACAGATACCTTTGAAGAAGTTGAAGCACTTACTCAAGTTGATTATCTTAGAAGAGCGGATATTAAGATCGATATGATTTCAATTACAGGAAAACTTCAAGTTACAAGTAATAGAGGAATAACTGTTTTAGCTGATGATTTGATTGAAAATATAAATTTAAAAGAATATGCAGGAATTATTATTCCTGGTGGACTTCCTGCTGCTTTTGACATCAGAGAGGATAAAAGAGTTTTAGAAATAATAAAGAAATTTGATGAAGAGCATAAATTGATTTCTGCAATTTGTGCAGGACCTTCAGTTCTTGCAAAAGCAGGTGTTTTATCTGGAAGAAATGCAGTAATTTATCCTGGAATGGAAGATGAATTGCTTGATGCAAATGTTAAAGAAGATGCAATTTGTATAGATGACAATATAATTACTGCAAGAGGAGCAGGACTTGCAGGAGAACTCGCTTATACATTGATTAGAAAAATAAAAGGAAAAGTTCAAGAAAAACAAGTTCGTTTTATGTCTGTTGATTATTTGTTGAGAGATTTTATTCTAAGGGAAGAAAAGAATGGGAAATAAAAAAATAGAATTTAATTCTTTGAAAATTGAAGAGCTTGAAGATTTATTTTTGAGTTTGGGAGAAAAGAAGTTTAGGGCTGAACAATTTTTTAGATTTATGCACCAAAAGAAAAACTTTGAAATAGAAAATTGCAAACAACTGCCTAAAGTTTTAATTGAAAAACTAAAGGAAATAGGATATATAAATACTTCTTCAATTTATACAAAATATGAATCAAAGCTGGATAATACAAAAAAATATTTGATTAAATTATATGATAATAGAATAATTGAAACTGTATTTATGGACTATGGAAGTTATTGTACTGTTTGTATTTCAAGTCAAGTAGGCTGTAGAATGGGCTGTACATTTTGTGCGTCAACAAAAGAAAATTTCAAAAGAAATTTAACTTCTGCTGAAATGTTAAATCAAATTTATCTGATAGAGAATGATTTGAATTTAACTATAAATAATGTTGTTATTATGGGTATTGGAGAACCACTTGATAATTATAATAATGTAATAGGATTTTTGAAAATTATAAATTCTGAAAAAGGTAAAAATTTGAGCTTAAGAAATATTACAATTTCAACATGTGGGCTTGTCCATAATATTTATAAATTAGCTGATGAAAAATTACCCGTAACACTTACAATTTCGCTACATAATCCATTCCAAAAGGAAAGAAGAGAGATAATGCCTATTTCCGACAATTTTTCAATTGATGAAATATTAAAGGCTTGTAAATATTATTTTGATAAAACTTCAAGAAGAGTGAGTTTTGAATATACAATAATCAAAGGACAAAACGATTCAAGAGAACATGCATTAGAGCTTAAAAATATTCTAAAGGGCTTAAATTGCCATATTAATATAATTCCTTTAAATTCAATAAAAGAGTTTGATGGAGTTGCACCAAGTACAAAGTATATTTACTCTTTTAAGTCAATGCTTGAAAATTATGGAATAAATGCCACGATAAGAAAGAAACAGGGCGATGATATAAACGGAGCTTGTGGACAACTTAGACAATGTGTATTAGAAGAGGAGAATTAACTGACTGCGAAGTCAGTTTTTTTGTTATTTAGAAATCTTATATTTTTTATGTATAGACTGTGAAATATTTTATGTAAAAAATCCTTTTGATTGTTAGAATAAAAATATACAGGAGGATTAAATTATATCAAGAAAAAATTCAGAAACAAAAGGAAATAAATTTGTAAAAATGTTGATTAAAAAATATCAGCCAGAAACAGCACGAAATATTTAAGATGCATTAAAATATATATTGGGCAGATCAATGGAAAAAATGGTTATAGTGAAAAACAATAAAATCATCTCAAGGAGAGATTGAATTGGATATACCAAGAGATATAGTAGGAACATTTGAATCAATGATATTAAAGAAATATTAAAAAGATATTTCAAATATAGGAAATTAAAAACCACTAAAATATTTTTAAAAAGGTATTGAATTGTTTTCATAATAATGGTAAAATATAATTGGTTTAGATATTAATATAATTTAGGAGGCGTATTATGGTAGAAAAAAACGTTATAATAAAAAATGAAACGGGATTACACGCAAGACCTGCAGCATCTTTGGTTCAATTTGTTAAGAAATTTGATGAAAGTATTGAAATTATTATGGATAATAAGGTTGCAGATGCAAAAAGTATTTTTAATGTTATGAGTTTAGGTATTTCTAAAGGAACAGAGGTAACATTGAGAGTTGATGGGGAAAATGAGGAAAAAACTTTAGAAGAAGTTGTAAACTTCATAGAAAATTTAGCTGATTAATTTTTAAGTATAGCTTCTCGAGAGAGAAGCTTTTTTGGTGGAGTATTATGAGAATATATAACGGATTTTCTGTTTCGAACGGAATTGTGTACGGTAAAGTTGTTACATTATTTTATGAAAAAAATTTTATTCAAGATAAAATTTCTGATAATGAAAAAGAAAGAGAAATTATAAGATTTGAGAATTTGCTATCAAGTTATTTAGAAGTGGATAGGGTAAAAGTTGATGATAAAAAGCTTGAAAATTTATTAAATGTTCATATTGAATTAATAGATGATCCATTTTTAAAAGATACTGTAAAAAATAAAATATTGACAGAAAATAAATCTCTAGAAAAATCTATAGAGGAAACTTTCAGTCATATCTGTTTTGAATTGAACAACCTTGATTCAGATTATATGAGAGATAGAATTTATGATTATATTTCAATTCAAGATGAATTTATTAGAGATTTAACTTCCGATGAGGAGATTGAAATTTATGAAAATAAATTTATACTTTTTACAGAGAATTTATCTCCAAAGATAATTGAAAAGTACAAAGAACGATTAATCGCAATAGTTTCTAAAAACGGCGGGAGAACTTCTCATGCATCTTTGTATGCTAAAAATTTACAAATTCCTTATATAATTTGTGATTCTTTAGATTTTCAAGAGTTAAAAAATAAAAATTTTGATTGTATTTTGGATTGTGATCAAGAAAAAATATTTTTAAATCCGGATGATGAAACAATTAATATTTATAAAAAGTTATTAAAATCATCACAAAAAGAATTTTTAGATAAAAATATAGTAAGGACAAAAAATAATAGATATGTAAGAGTTTGTAGTAATATTTCAAGTTTTGAAGAATTTGAGATATCTCTTAAGAACGGAACAGACGGTTGTGGATTATTTAGAACAGAATTTTTATATATGTCTTCTGAATCTCCAACTGAGGAATATCAATTTAAGATTTTTAAAAAACTTGCACAAAGCACGGATAAGCCTATCGTAATCAGAACTTTTGATATTGGAGCGGATAAAAAATCAAAGTTTTTTAGATTAGATGAAGAAAAAAATCCATTTTTGGGACTTCGTGGTTTTAGAATTTATAAAGAATTCTATAAGGAACTTAGGAAACATCTAAGAGCAATTTTAAGAGCTTCAGCTTTTGGAAATATAAAAATTATGATTCCTATGATAACTACATTAGATGAAGTTTTGTGGATAAAAAACGAAATTTTAAAAATTAAAGATGAATTGAGAGAAGAAAAAATTGATTTTGATGAAAACATCGAATTTGGGATTATGATAGAAACTCCGGCATCGGTTTTTCTTTTTGATATTCTTGTTAAAGAAGTTGATTTTGTGAGCATTGGAACAAATGATTTGGTCCAATATATGTTAGCATGTGATAGAGAAAATTCTAAGATGCAACAACTTTATGATTGCTATGATCCGTCAGTTATTCGTTCAATTCATCGTGTTGTGGACATTGCTCATAGAAATGGAAAAATTGTTTCAATGTGTGGAAATTTCGCAAGTGAATTGGATGCTGTTGAACTTCTAATTTTACTTGGAATTGATGAATTCAGTGTTACTAACGATGTTTTGCAAAAAATAAAGAAAAAGATAAAATTGTTTGATCACAATAATTATTTAGACTTTTTTGACAATATAAATAAATTTAAAACCGGTCGTTCAGTTATAAATTATTTTGATAATAAATAAAATCCCTTAAAAATATTAATTTTTTGTAATATTTTTGTAATTATTTTGTAACTTTTTTGGTTTTTTTACTACATTTAGTAAATTTTATGATATAATAGTTCTGATGATTATTTATAAATTTATTTGAGGTGGTATTTTGTTAGAATTTATAGAAGTAAATAAAATATATAACAATGATGTTTGTGCTTTGAAGGATCTTAGTTTCAAAGTCGAAGATGGAGAGTTTGTTTTCTTAATAGGAGCGAGCGGTGCCGGTAAGACAAGTATAATTAAAATGCTGTTAAGAGAAATAAAGCCGACATCAGGAGAAATAATTGTTGATGATGTAAATATAGTTAAGTTAAGAAATAGAAAAATTCCTCAACTTAGAAAAACAATGGGTGTTGTATTTCAAGATTTTAGGTTATTGGAAGGAAAAACTGTTTTTGATAACATAAAATATCCATTACAAATTTTAGGAGTTTCAAAAAGGGTGATAACTAAAAGAGTTACAGAAATTTTAGAGTTGGTAGGATTGTCAGATAGAGCCAATTCTTTTCCAAATCAATTATCCGGTGGAGAACAACAAAGAGTTTGTATTGCTAGAGCTTTGGTAAATAAGCCGAAATATTTAATTGCTGATGAACCTACAGGAAATTTAGACCCGAATACTTCAGAAGGAATTATGAAGTTGCTTTTAGATGTTAATGCTAAAGGAACAACAGTTATTGTTTCTACTCATGATAGAGATATAGTTAATAAACTAAAGAAAAGAGTTATCAGTATGGATCATGGAGAAATGATTAATGATGAAGAACGTGGAGGTTATTTTAATGAGTTCAATTAGAAGATTTTTTTCTGCAATAGGAGAAGGCTTGGTTGGTCTTTGGAGAAATAAATCCATGGGTGTTGCATCAATAGTTTCTATTTGCTCAATGCTTTTAATTCTTGGTGGAATTACTTTTGGAGTTTTTGTGGCTAATAATATTGTAGAAGATATGAAAACAAAGGTTGATCAAATAGATGTTATTTTAGAGCCGGAAGTTACGCATGAAAGAGTTTTGAAAATAAAAGAAGAGTTGAAAAAAATTGAAAATGTAAAAGAAGTAAATTATGTTTCAAAAGAAAATGCTCTCGAAAAAATGAAAGAACAGTGGAAAGAAAACTCCTTTCTGTTAGATGGAATGGAGTCCGCACTTCCGGAAAGTTATGAATTAAAAGTTGAAAATATTGAAAATTCAAGTACTGTTGCATCAAATATATATAATATTAAAGATGTTGAAAAAGTTGTTTATTATAAAGACATTGTAGATAAACTGACAAAAATGTCAGATGTGGTTAAGTATGTAGGGATTACACTGGTTGGTGTACTGTTGCTGGTAAGTTTCTTTATAATGTCTATAACTATAAAATTGACAGTTATTGCAAGAAGAAAAGAGATAAGCATAAAGAAGTATATAGGAGCAACGAATATGAGTATTACGGGGCCGTTTATTGTTGAAGGTATGTTACTTGGAGTGCTCGGAGCGGGAATATCTTTTGCAATGATATTTTTTGCTTATAAATATGTTTATGAAAGTCTTGCTTGGGGAGTAGGTAATATATTATATAATTATCTTATACCTGTTAATATTTTTGGATTTTATGTAGCTATTGCGTATTTTGGAATAGGTATAGGTATTGGAATATTGGCGTCAATATTCTCAAGTAGAAAGTATATGAAAGTATAGGTGGTTGTGTATGAAAAAGAGAAGATTTATAGCATTAATACTTTTGTTTTCAATGTTTGGTTCAGGAGTAGTTTCTTATGCGGATAAAGTTGATGATTTAAAGAAAGAAAAACAAAATCAAGAACAAAATGTGGAAAATAAAAAGAAATCAATTCAAGATATGACTACTGAAAAAGATGCAGCTTTTAAGGAAATTGTTGAAAAACAAAAGCGTATTGAGCAGTTGGATAAAGATCTTACTGATTTGGAAGATTTGATTAATAAAATATCTGAAGAAATTCAGGCTTCAAAAGATAAAATAACAATTTTAGAAGATAGAATTACCGAAAAACAAGAACTTTTTAAAAAGAGAGTTCGTGTAATGTATGGGAATAAAGATTTAAATTCTATTGAAGTTTTATTTTCGGCATCAGATATAAGAGATTTTATTTCAAGATATTTTATGATGCAATCAATTGCTGATTATGATAAAAAATTAATTACGAGTTTAAAAAATGATAAACTTGCTTTAGTAAAAGAAAAAGAACAACTTGAAGCGAGAAAAGAAGAAAAAGTAGTTAAGAAAAAAGAAATGGAAATAAAATATCAAGCTTATACTGAAGAAGTTGAAAAGAACAAACAACGTATTGCAAAATTGGAAGAAAGCATAGAATATACTAAATCAGAAGTTGACAAATTGCAAAGTAAAGTTAAGAGTCTGGATGCGAATATAAGTTTTGAAGAAAAAGTAAAAGCCGATATTTTAAGAGGAATGAATGAAAAGAGAATCCAAAAAGATATTGCTGACGGTAAAATAGATGCACGTCCTTCAAATGGAGAAATGTTATGGCCGTTGAAAGGCTATTATAGCATTTCTAGTGGATTTGGTTGGAGAAATGCACCAATTGGTAGTGGTGGAGAAAGACATAGAGGAATTGATATTCCCGCTCCTACAGGAACTCCTGTATATTCTGCAACAGATGGTGTTGTAATTTCTTCAGGATGGAATGGTAGTTATGGTAATGCTGTTATGATTAAATATACAAATAATATTGTTATTGTATATGGACATAACTCAAGCCTAATAGTTAGAGCCGGACAAAGAGTAAGTAAGGGACAAGTTATTTCTCTAGTAGGTTCTACAGGAAATTCAACAGGACCTCATTTACATTTTGAAGTAAGATACAATGGATATCCGGTAGATCCACTTAAATATTTGAATCACTAGGAGTAATAATTTATGATAAAAAATAAAAAACTTACGTGTTTTTTGGTCTTGATGATATTTTTGTGTTCATTTATATCATACAAGGCCGGAAAAAATTCTACAGCCGTAACGGGACAAAATACAAATAGTGGAGCAACCGCTGATTACGGAAGTTTTAAATCTTTTGTGGATGCTATAAAGGAAAAATATTATTTTGATATTGATTATGAAAAAATGAATACTGAAATAAAGAAGGCTATATTTTCTTCTTTAGGAGACCCATATACTCAATATATGACTGAAAAAGATATGAAAGAACTTCAAAAAACAAGCACAGGAAAATTTATTGGTATAGGTGTTCAGGTCAGTGTCAACGAAAATGGAGAAGTGGTTGTTGTTGCCCCGATAAAGGGCGGTCCAAGCCAAAAGGCAGGGATACAAGCAGAGGATATTATAGTAAAAGTTAATGACGAAGAAGTCAAAAAAAATGATTTAGAGTCAACTATTAAACTTATGAGAGGAAATGAAGAAGTAGGTTCAGAGGTTAAGGTTACAGTTAAAAGAATTGTGGATTCTAAAGAAAAGATTTTAGATTTTACAGTAAAGAGAGAAGAAATAACCACAGAATCTGTCATTTCAAAACTCTTGGATAATGGAACTCTATATGTTCAAATTACTAATTTTGCTGAAAAAACAGGAGCTGATTTTGAAAAAGCTGTTGATGAGGGTATTAGTAAGGGAGCAAAATCTTTGATAATTGACCTTAGGAATAATCCAGGAGGACTTTTAACATCTGTTAAGCAAGTTGCAGATAAACTTTTACCTGAGTCTACAATTATGAAAATTGTAGATAGCAAAGGAAAGGAAACTATTGAAAAAGCAACTGGAAAAGGAATTGATATTCCTATAGTAGTTTTGATTAATAAAGGGTCTGCATCTGCATCAGAAGTACTAAGTGTTGCACTTCATGATAACAAAAAAGCTACATTAGTTGGAGAAAAATCTTTTGGTAAAGGAATTATTCAATCAATTTTTCCTATAAATAATGGAGGAAAAACTGAAGGAATAAAAATGACTGTTGCAGAGTATTTTGGACCTAATGGTACTAAAATACATAAAGTTGGATTGGAACCGGACTATAAAGTTGAACAAAAAAATTATTCTAAAATAGGAATAGAACATTTAGACAGTGATTCACAATTAAAAAAAGCTATAGAATTGTTAAAATAGTTTTGATTGTTAGTTGTTAGAAATTCTTGTCAGTTGTTAAATTGAAAAAAAAATGATATAATACCTTTATGAAAATTATAAATTTTCATAAAGGTATTTTTTTAAGGAGTGTTTTATGTCTTTTTATATGGATTCAGATAGAGGAAATGTTAGACAGAATAATGAAGACAGTTTTCTTTTTGAACAATTTGAAAAACTAAATATTTTAATTTTAGCTGATGGTGTAGGAGGACATGAAGATGGAGAAATTGCATCAGGTTATGCAGTAAATATAGTTATGGAATACATAAAAAGTAACTATAAACTATATTCAGATTATTTGCATTTATTAGTTGATGCTTTTTGCGAGGCTAATAAAGTTATTTATGAGATAAATTTAGAAAAAAATTCAGAAGAAAATAAAATATCAAATAGACTTATGGGAACAACTTTAGAAGTTCTTTTATTTGATGGAGATGTTTTATACTTTGGACATGTTGGTGATAGTAGAATATATATTAAAGATGATAATTTTAGATTGTTAACTAAAGACCATTCTTTAGTTCAATATTTGTATTCAAGTGGGGCATTAACAGAAGAAGAAGTAAAAAATTATAATGATAAAAACTCTATTTTGAGAGCGATTGGGATGGAAAAACATGTAGAAGTTGATGTTAGTTCTGTTAGAATCAAACCTAAAGATATTATACTCGTTTGTTCTGATGGACTTACAAATGAACTTGATGATGACAAAATTTCAGAAATGTTAGATTTTAAATACAGTGCAAAAGAAATGGTTGATAATATTATATCTACTGTTAAAAATGGATTAGCAAGAGATAATGTTACTGTTGGAATTTTTAAAAATGATGAGGAGATTATATGTTAGGATCAATTTTAAATGGCAGATATGAGATAATTGAAAAAGTTGGAATTGGCGGAATGGCCATTGTATATAAAGCTAAAGATATTTATTTAAAAAGAATTGTTGCCGTTAAGGTTTTGAAAGAGCAATATCTTGAGGATAAAGAATTTATCAAAAAATTTGTTATCGAAGCTCAATCTGTAGCTAATTTAAATAATCAAAATATAGTTAAGATTTACGATGTAGGGCAACATATAGAAGATGGCAAGATCTACAATTATATTGTTATGGAATATATAAAGGGTAAAACTTTAAATGAACTTATAAAAGATAAAGGTAGATTAAATTCAAATGCTGTTGTTTCTATTTCAAAACAAATAGCAAGCGCTTTAGATTGTGCACATAAGCACCATATAATACATAGGGATATAAAGCCACATAATATTATTATAGATGAAAATTTGAATGTTAAAGTTACGGATTTTGGTATAGCGAGAATAGCCACAAGTTCAACTATAACTTATACTTCATCTGTGCTTGGAACTGTGCATTATATTTCACCTGAACAAGCAAAGGGAAAATTTATTGACGAAAAATCAGATATCTACTCTTTAGGTGTTGTTATGTATGAAATGGTAACAGGTAGAGTTCCTTTTGATACAGATAATGCTGTTGGAATAGCAATGCAACATATAAATGAACCTTTGGTTGAGCCGATTAAACTTGTGCCAAACTTAGAACCTTGGTTAAATGCAACTATTGTTAAATGTATGGAAAAAAATCCTGAAAACAGGTTTGAAAGCGCTGAAAGTCTAATTAGAGCGTTGGAAGATAAAAGTGTAGGAACTAACCCAAAAGCTACATTTAATGATAATACTAATAGAGCTTTATATAGAGAGTCTGTTTATAAGGCGGATAAACAAAAAGATTTTAACAAGCCGATTATAAAAAATAATAATAAAAATAGGGAACAGCTAAAAAAGAAAAAAGGCATTTTTGATTATAGTATAACATATGTTGTTTTAGCATTATTTATAATTGCGTCGGTATTTTTTATCTATAGACTGGCTATTTCAAACAAAGCTACAAATACTGTCAAGGTACCTGCTGTTATTGGATTGGATAAAGATGAAGCTATAAAAGTTTTAAAAGAAAAAAAACTTAATGGACTTATAGTAAAGACTGTAAATGATGATTCTGTTGAGGCGGGAAAAATTGTTCAACAATCTCCGGCTCCAAATGCAGAAGCAAAAGAAGGAACAAATGTTGAGTTGACAGTTAGTGTAGGCAAAAATAAAACAATAGTTCCAAATCTCTCAAATGTTGAATTTGAAAAAGTTGAAGAATTATTAAAAAAGAGCAATTTGACATTGGGGAAAGTTGAAAGAAAGTATGACGATAAAGTCGATGAAAATAAAGTCATAAGTCAAAGTATAAATTATGGAGACGAGGTTGAAAAAGGAACAAAAATTGACATTGTAGTAAGTAGAGGAAAAGAAGATAAAAAGGTAGAAGTTCCCGATTTAATTGGAAAAACTGAAGCTGATGCTATTAAAGCATTATATGATAGTGGACTTGCGGTTGGCAGAACAGAGAAAAAGGCTGATTCTAAAAAAGCCGGAACCGTAATTTGGCAATCTTATGGCAAAGGAGTAAAGGTTGATGCGTCAACTAAGGTTGATATTGTTGTAAGTTCAGGAAAAACAAGTAAAGATAATGTACTAAACTTAACTTCTTATAGTGAAGCAGATTCTGTTACTAAAAAATATACAATAAATGAACCGGATAAGAATTATCTTTTAATGGTAACAAAAAATACAGAAAATGGTGAAACTAAGCTGTATGAAAAAACTATGGTTACCGGTGGAGGAAAATTGACAATAAATATAAAAGCTAAATCTAGTGAGAAATTTAATATTTATGTAAATGGAGAACTTATTTTATCAGGTGAGAATTAATATGTTTGAAATTGGCGTTATATTTGATATTTCAAAAGATTTATATTATGTAAAAACAAAAACTGGTAGATATATGTCAAAAGCTAGAGGAATTTTTAGGAAACAAAAATTTTCCCCAATGGTTGGCGATAATGTTAAGATTGAAATTTTTGAAGACAATACTGCATGTATCGTAGAAGTTTTTGAAAGAAAAAATGAAATTTTAAGACCTCCAGTTGTAAATGTAGATCAAGCTATAATAGTTTTTTCTTTAAAAGACCCAGAAATTTCATATAAAATTATTGATAGATATATAATGTACTATGAAGTAATGAAAATTCCAATAATTTTATGTTTGAATAAGTGTGATTTAATTGATAAAGAAACAGAAATTAATTTTAGAAATATTTATGATAAACTTGGTTATAAGATAATTTTTAATAGCATTAGTTTAGACAATAGAAAATTATTTGAAGATATTTGTAAAGATAAAATTTCAGTTATTACAGGTGCTTCGGGAGTTGGAAAAAGTACAATTTTAAATTTTTTAAATCCGGAATATAATATTTGGGTTGGAGATATAAGTAATAAGACAAAAAGGGGTAAACATACAACAAGAGCTGCTACTTTATATGAATTTTTTGATAACTCATTCATCATTGATACGGCTGGTTTTACTTCTCTTGATCTTACTAAATTTATAGATAGTGAAGTTCAAATTAGAGATGCATTTGTAGAATTTGAATTTGGCTCTAAATGTAAGTTTTCTGACTGCAAACATATCAATGAACCGGATTGTTATGTAAAATCAAAATTAGAAAGTGGAAGTATAAGTAAAAGTAGATATGACAGTTATATATTTTACTTAAATGAATATCTAAAAAATAGGAGGTATTAAATGTTAGAATTATCACCATCATTGTTATCGGCTGATTTTACAAATTTAAAATCTGAAATGGAAGTTTTAGACAAAAATGGAGTTAAGTATTTACACTTAGATGTAATGGATGGAATGTTTGTTCCGAATATTTCTTTTGGACCAATGATAATTAAACAGTTAAGACCTTTAACAAATATGATTTTTGATGTTCATCTAATGATAGAAGATCCTGATAGATATGTTCAAAATTTTAAAGATGCAGGAGCAGATATTTTAACTGTTCACTATGAAGCTTGTAAACATCTTCATAGAACAGTTTCTTATATCAAATCATTAGGAATGAAAGCCGGAGTTTCTTTAAATCCTGCAACTAATATTGATGTTTTAGATTATGTATTAGAAGACTTGGACTTAGTTTTAATTATGAGTGTAAATCCGGGTTTTGGCGGACAAAGTTTTATTCCTTCAGCTATTGATAAAATAAAAAATTTGAAAGCAAAAATAAGAGAAAGAAATTTAAATGTTATAGTTGAAGTTGATGGTGGTGTAAAAACTACAAATGTTAAAGATGTTATTGAAGCCGGAGCAGATTTGATAGTTTCAGGTTCAGACGTTTTTGCGGATAAAGAAAATAGAATTAGAGCTTATAAAGAAATTTTTAAAAATTATGAAAAATAATTATGAGTTTGTCATTAAAAAAAGATTGAGCTTTCAATCTTTTTTAAAATTAAATAAGAAAAAGAGGTTAATATGTTTATAGATATTGCAAAAATAGAATTAAAAGCTGGAAAAGGTGGAGATGGCTGTGTTTCTTTTAGAAGAGAAAAATATGAACCTGATGGCGGACCTTACGGTGGCGACGGCGGAGATGGCGGAAGTGTAATTTTTATATCCGATGAAGGTGTAAGGACTCTTATGGATTTCAGATATAAAAAACATTATTTTGCTCAAAACGGCGAAAATGGAAAAACAAAAAAACAATATGGGAAAAAAGGAGAAGATTTAATCGTAAAAGTTCCTGTTGGTACCTTGATTAAAGATTTTGAAACTAATAGAGTTATTCACGATTTTAAAGTTAAAGATGATGAATTTATAGTTGCTAAAGGTGGCCGAGGTGGTAAGGGAAATGCAAGATTTGCCACAAGTACAAGACAAGCACCTCGTTTTGCACAACCTGGAACAAAGGGTGAAGAAAGAACTATAAAATTAGAATTAAAGCTAATTGCAGACGTTGGACTTGTCGGTCTTCCAAATGTTGGAAAATCTTCTTTGCTTTCTGTTTTAAGTGATGCAAAACCTAAGATTGCAAATTATCATTTTACAACATTAGAACCTAATTTAGGAGTTTGTAGAGTTGAAGAAAATAAATCATTTGTAATAGCTGATATTCCTGGTCTTATTGAAGGGGCTAGCGAGGGAATTGGACTTGGTTTTGAATTTTTAAAACATGTTGAAAGGACAAGACTTTTAGTACATGTCTTAGATGTTTCTGGAATTGAAGGAAGAGATCCTATTGAAGATTACAATACAATTTATAAGGAATTAGAGCTTTATAATGAAAATATTAAAAATAAAAAAGAGATAATTGTTGCAAATAAAATAGATTTACTTACTTCTGATGAGAATTTAAAAAGAGTAAAAGAATATTTTAAAGATAGAACAGTATTGGAAATTTCTGCTGTTACTCAAATGGGAGTAAAGGAATTAAAATATAAAATATTTGATGAATTATCAAAAATTGAAATTGATTATGAAACTTTTGATGAAGATTATGAATATATAGAAGAAGTTGAAAAAGAGGCTTATGAAATTTATAGTGAAGACGGAACATTCTATGTTGAAGGACCTCTCATTGACTATCTAGTTTATATAACAAATTTTGAAGATTATGATTCTTTAAAATATTTCCAAAAAGTTTTAACTGATAAGGGAGTAATTGAAGAATTAAAACAAAAAGGTGTAAAAGAAGGTCAATCCATTGTAATTGGAGAAATGGAATTTGAATTTTTTGAATAATAAGGAGAAAATATGATAAATCCAAAGCAAAGAGCATTTCTAAAGTCATTAGCCCACTCTATGGAACCTATTATGAATATAGGCAAGTATGGAGTTAATGATGAAACTATTAGACAACTAGATTTGGCTTTAGAGAAAAGAGAGCTTATAAAAATCAAAATTCTAAATAATAATTTAGACGATAATAAAGAAATAGTAGATTTAGTTTTACAAAAAACTAGAGCAGAATTTGTTCAATATATTGGAAATAAATTTGTTATTTACAGAAGAAAAAGAAAAGATGAAAATAGAATAGAGTTACCGGAATAATGAAAAAAATTGGAATTTTTGGTGGAAGTTTTTCACCTACTCATAATGGACATTTACAAATTGCTGAAGACTGTTTGCTGGAAATGGGACTTGATAAGATAGTTTTTCTCCCAAATGCAAATCCTCCACATAAAACGGTTGATAAATTTAGTTTTGATACAAGAGTCGAAATGTTAAGATTAGCTTTAGAAGATAATGAAAATTTTGAGATTTCTTTAGTAGAAAATGACCCTACAAAAGTTCATTACTCTTATAATACCATTAGTGAAAATTTTTACAATGGTAAAGATAAATTTTATTTCATAATGGGAGATGATGAGTTTTTAAATATAAGATCGTGGTATGAATATGAAAAACTTTTAGAACTCACTTCAGTTATAGTTTTTCTAAGAAAATATGATTATAATTCTATTTTAGAAAAAAATAGAGAAATAATTGAAAAATACGATATTAATATAATTAAAAATTCTGTTATTTCTATTTCATCTACCGAAATTAGAAATAGAATTAATGAAAAAAAATCTATAAGATATCTTGTTCCTGAAAAGGTAAGTAAATATATTTATGAAGAACTTAATTATTTTGATTTAATGAAGATAAAAAAAGATTTAGAAAAAAAACTTTCAAAGAATAGATATGAACATTCTTTAAGGGTTGCAGAATATTGTAAAAGACTTGCTAAAATATATAATGTTGATGAACATAAGTCTTATTTATCCGGACTTGTGCACGATTGTGCAAAAAATTTGGAAGAATATTATATGTTGAATAAAAAAGTAAATTCTGATATAATATTGGATATTGAAGAAAAAAATAATCCGAAAATTCAACATGCTCCAATAGGTGCAGCTGTTTGTAAAAATTTGTATGGTATTTCTGATAATGAAATAATTTCAGCAGTTCGTTATCATACAACGGCAAGAGAAAATATGTCTTTAATTGAAAAGATTTTATTTATATCTGATAAAATTGAACCTAATAGAGAGTATGATACAGTAGAGGAACTTAGAAAAATTGCAGATTATGATATTGATAAGGCTATAATAAAGTTTTTAAACGATAGTTTTGAATATTTAAGAAAAAAATCTCAAAAAGTTCATCCTTTGTCTGTTAAAGCAAGAGATTATTTAGTAAATATGAGGTGATTTTATGGAAAAACTTGATATTATATTGAAAGCATTGGATGATAAGATTGCAGAAAATGTTGTAAGCATTGATTTGAAAGGTAAGTCATCAATTGCCGAATATTTTGTTATCGCAACCGGTAGTGCAGTTAATCATAATCAAGCTATTTGTGATGAAATTGAGTTCCAATTAAAAAAGAATAATATGGACTGTTTAAGTACAGAAGGATATAAAGATGGAAATTGGATTTTGTTGGACTGTGGAGAAATTGTAGTTCATATTATGACAAAAGATTATAGAAGCTATTACAATCTTGAAAGATTGTGGGCATAGATTTAGGAGGTAAGAAAATGAGCGTAGAATTTTTAAAAACTGATAAGGCTCCAGCGGCAATCGGACCTTATTCACAAGCTGGAAAGGTTGGTAATTTAATATTTGTTTCTGGACAATTACCAATTACAAATGGAGAATTACAAACTGAAATAAAGGCAGCAACACTTGCAAGTTTAACTAATGTTTTAGAAATTATAAAAGCAGGTGGCGGAAGTTTAGAAAGTATTGCTAAAGTTAATGTTTTTGTAAAAGATATGAATGATTTTGAAGCAATTAATGGGGTTTATGCTGAATTCTTTGGTAATCATAAACCTGCCAGAGCATTAGTTCAAGTTGCTAAATTACCAAAAGATGCTTTAATAGAAATAGAAGCAATAGCTGCTGTTTAATAAGATTTTTTATACTGATGTGAGAGCATCAGTATTTTTTTTATAAAAATTGGTTTGTTTTTCATTATCTGAACTTTTTTGGGGTTTTGTTTTTTTTATAATTTTGATATAATATAATTTATGAAAATAGAAGTTGATTTAGTATATTATTTTAGGTTTATTTAAAGTTCATATTATAGAATGTAAATGTATTGTGGAATATTTTATTTGGAATCTGTTTTTATGTTGAAAAATACTATATCATATTTTTCACTTTTGACAGTTCTTTAAAATATGAAATATAATAAAATAATTATTTATTAATTATTATTAAAAAAGGATATACTTTATAATTTTTAGTGATTTGGGGGAGCTTTGTGGGGTATTTAGATAGTTTCAATAATTATAAAAATTCAGAAAAAATTGCCTATATTTGTGATGATGAATCCATTACATACAGGGAGCTTATGTTGTATTCGGATCGACTTGCAAAATATATTTTAAAAAATTTTGGGGTCGGAAATAAAGATGCAATTGCTGTTTATGGACATAAAGATTTTTTAATGTTGGTCAGTTTTTTGGCCTGTACAAAATCAGGACATCCTTATTGTCCTATGGATATTTCTTTTACCAGAAATAGAGTTGAGGATGTGTTGACTATAACGAATTCAAAATTTTCAATTTTTACAGAAGATTTGATTGTTGATGAAAAATTTAGCATTTTAGATAAAGAAGATATTTTAGATATTATTAATGATGAAAAATATGATGATATCTCAAATGACGGCTTATATAAAATTGAACCGGAAGATATTGTTTATATAATTTTTACATCCGGTAGTACCGGAAAGCCTAAGGGAGTTCAAATAACATATAATAATTTAAATAATTATATTGGATGGATACATAATGTTGTAGGAAATGAAAAGAATAAGATTTACTTAAATCAGGCACCTTTTTCTTTTGATTTATCTGTAATGGATTTATATTTGTCTTTGTATTCTGAATCCACTTTATTTGCAATAACAAAGGAGAAACAACAAGATTTTTCTAAACTTTATGAAAGTTTAGAAAAATCCGGCATTACAAATTGGGTTTCTACACCTTCATTTGCAGATATGTGTTTATCTTTGCAAGAATTTAATTCTGAAAATATAAAGAATATAGAGTATTTTCTATTCTGTGGAGAAGTTTTGACTAAAAAAACAGCTCAAAGATTAAAGCAAAGATTTCCAAATGCAAAAGTAATTAATACTTACGGACCTACTGAATCTACTGTTTGTGTTACGGATATTTTAATTACAGATGAGATTTTAGAAAAGTTTGATATACTTCCACTTGGAGATGTAAAAAAGGGAAGTAGAATTGAAATAAGAGAAGAAGATAAAATTCTTGGAGATGATGAAATTGGTGAGATTGTCATTATTGGAGATACGGTAAGTAGCGGATATTATAAAAATCCTGTTCAAACTGAAAAAGCATTTTTTATTACTGAAAATAACGAGAGAGCATATAAGACGGGCGATTTAGGATATTATAAAGATGGAAATTTATTTTTTTCCAATAGAAAAGACTTTCAAGTCAAGTTAAATGGGTATAGAATTGAACTTGGAGATATCGAAAGTAATCTTTTAAATATAAGTGGAGTAAGTTCCTGCTGTGCTTTGCCGAATTATGATTCAGATAATAAAGTAAAGAGTATTACAGCATTTATTGTAAGTAATAACATTAACGATGAAAAAGAATATACAAAATTTTTAAAAGAAAAGTTAAAAAAATATATTCCAAATTATATGATACCTAAAAAGTTTAAATTTTTAGAGAAATTACCAATGAATAATAACGGGAAAGTCGACAGAAAAGAACTAAAGAAAATATTAGAAAATAGATAGGGAGAGAGTATTATGGAAGAAAAAGTTTTTGAAATTTTAGAAGATATTTGTGAAGAAGATTTAAGAGAAACACCGGACGTAAATATATTTGAAGAAGGTTTTATGGATTCTCTTGGACTTGTCAGATTTATTGTTGAAGTTGAAGAACAATTAGGAATAACTTTAGGAATAATGGAATTAGATAAGGAAGTAGTTAATACACCAAATAAAATAATAGAATTTTTAAACAATAGGAAGTAGAAATGGAGTTTTTTAGTGGATTAAATTTCTGGTTAGTATTTATTTTAATATCTATACCTGCGATATTTTTAGGTATTAGAGAAAAGAAAAGTAAATACTATATCTTGGGAGTTTCTCTTGTTTTTTGTTTTTTTGTTTATTCAAAAAATATAAATTCACTCATATCATTAATAATATTTGTGATATATGAATTTTTATTGATAAAAATGTATCTTAAACTTAAAACAGGAAAAAATTTTGAAAAAGTTTCTATATTTATAATTTTGAGTTTATTACCACTTGTTTTAGTTCGTGTATTACCTTTTACAAAGATGCATTATAAATTAGGATTTTTAGGAATCTCATATATAACTTTTAAGGTAATGCAAATACTTATAGAAATTAAAGATAATTTAATAAAAGAAGTAAAATTTGTTGATTACTTATCCTTTATGATATTTTTTCCAACTCTTGCATCAGGTCCAATTGATAGAAGTAGAAGATTTTTCAAAGACTTGGAAACTACAATTAGTAAAAATGAGTATTTAGATAAATTAGGAAAGGGTATAGAATACATTTTACAAGGATTAGTATATAAGATGATTTTGTCACAATTAATCTTTGATAAGATGAATATCGTTGCTGAAAGACACTATACGATTCCCAATTTATTGATGTATATGTATTTGTATGGATTTTATTTATTTTTTGACTTTGCAGGATATAGTTTAATGGCAGTGGGAGTTAGTAAGGTATTTGGAATTGAAACACCAATGAACTTCAATAAACCGTTTTTGGCAAAGGATATGAAAGATTTTTGGAATAGATGGCATATCAGTTTATCACATTGGTTTAGAGATTTTATTTTTAGTAGGTTAGTTTTTGCAATGTTTAAGAGAAAAACTTTTAAGAGTTCGCTAACTACTGCAATGGTTGCATATGTGATAAATATGTCAGTTATGGGGATATGGCATGGACTAAATTTAAGTTATTTTTTATACGGTTTATACCATGGAATTATTCTTGCACTTACAGAACTATTTCAAAAAACTAAATTTTATAAAGCTAACAAAAATAAAAAATGGTTTGAATATTCATCCATTTTTGTTACGTTTAATTTAGTTATGTTTGGATTCTTTATATTTTCTGAAAAATTTGTTCACATTTTACGAATATTAGGAGGTAGATTATGGTAAAAAAAGAAACAAAAGAATTCATATTTAGAGTTGCGTTTTACACATTGATGATTACCTCACTTATAATTTTTTGTGTATTGTATGATTTTAATGTTGTAAAAGAATTTATATATAGTAATTTTTAGGAGTATGTATGAAAAGATTAAAAGCATTATTTGTAGCAATAATTTTATCTTTAGTTATTTCTTCTACTTTTTTGCATTTTTATACCAAAAAAGAGAAGAAAGAATTTGATGAATTATCCGTTCAGAATAATTCTATAAGATATAATGATTCTCCAAATAAATATAAATCTCATGATGCCATAACAAAAAATATAGGTAAGGGAACTATAATTCTTTTAGGTTCTTCTGAACTTATTGTAACTAACGATTGGAAAGAACATCCAAAACAATTTTTAGATTATTCAGATAGGAATATTATGCAAATTGGAGAAGGATTTTATCAATCTTTAATTCAAGCTATAACTTTAGGTTCTATTGGAGAAAAATCACCTGTAAAAACTGTTAATTTGATATTGTCTATGCAATGGTTTGAAAAAAATGGAATAAAGCCGGAAGCATTTCAATCAAGATTTTCAATAGATCATTTGTATAATTTATATAAGAGTGAAAAAATTTCTAAAGAAACAAAAGATAAAATATATAATAGAATTTTGGAACTTTCAAAAAATAATGCTATTGTAACTAAGATGGTTGAAGGATTAAAAAGAGATAACACTTTAGATAAAGCAATAAATAAAGCTAATGCTGAAAAATATAAACTCATTGCAAATAGCAAATTTCTAAATTCATATCATAGAGATGATAGTGTAAATGATAAAAAAGCTCCGGAAAAATTTGATTGGGAAAAAGCTAAAGATGAGGCTGTGAAGGCTGCAAAAAAAGATTCAAATGATAATAAATTTTTTATGTTTAATGAATATTTTAATAAAAATTTTAGAAAAAATTTTGCAAAACTAAAAGGTTCTGCGAAAGATACAAAATATAGAAGTGAAGAAGAATATGGAGATTTACAATTATTTTTAGATGTTGCAAGAGAATTGGGTTTTAAAGTTAATTTAATTTTAGTTCCACTTCAAGGACATTGGGCCGATTATACCGGAGTTCCAAAGTCTGAGATAGAATATTTTTATAAAAGAATTAGAGATATTTAAGCAAAAAATAATATAAATTTGATTGATTACAGTAATTATTCATATACACGTTATTTTTTTAAAGATGCTACACATTTAGGAAGGCTTGGACTTTTACAATTACAAGAAGATTTATTAAAATACAATAATGATTAAGTATTAGAGAAAAATATTTTAAATTCAATAAATTGTCTTAAATGATTGCAAAAAAACTTAAAATGTTATATAATGAGTAGCCGATATAAATTTAGGAGGAAATTATGAATTTAAAATCAAAAATTAGAGTTATTGAAGGGTTTCCTAAGGAAGGAATCAGTTTTAAAGATATAACTACATTAATCAGTGATGGTAAAGCTTTTAAAGAAGCCGTGAATATTATGAGAAAAAATTTGGAAGATAGAAATATAGATTATATTGTTGGACCTGAAGCTAGAGGATTTGTCTTTGGGTCTGCTGTTGCTTATGCTTTGAATGTAGGCTTTATCCCTGTTAGAAAGCCGGGAAAATTGCCGGGAGAAACAGTTTCTTATGAATATGCATTAGAATACGGAACGGATGTTCTTGAAATCTGTGAGGATGTATTAAAGCCGGGAGATAGAGTTGCAATAGTTGATGATTTACTTGCTACAGGAGGAACAATTAATGCTTGTGCAAAATTAATTGAATCACAAGGTGCAGAAGTTGTTTCAATGCAATTTTTAATGGAGCTAACAGATTTAAAGGGTAGAGAAAAAAATAAAGAGTATCAGATAGATTCTGTTATGGAGTATGACATTTAATGAGAATTGATAAATTTTTAAAAAATTCAAGACTTATAAAGAGACGAACTGTTGCAAAAGAGGCTTGTGAAAAAGAAAGAGTTTTTAGAAATGGAAAAGCTATGAAACCATCTGATGAAGTTAAAGTTGGAGATATTATAGAGCTAAAGTTTGGAAATTCTGAAGTTAAAATTAAAGTTTTAGATATAACTGACAGTCAAAAGAAAGAAGATGCACAAAAAATGTATGAAAATCTGTAAGAGTATTGAAAAATTGTATCTTTTATTATATAATCTATGTTAGATGGAGGTGATGGCTTGATGAATAAGAAAAATAAAGGTCGAATTCGTGTCTATAGTTTAATATTTTTTATATTCTGTATTGTTTTTGGAAAGACTTTTGTTTATCAAGTCAAGGAAAAAAACAGATTAAATAATAAAATTCAATCTTTGCAAGAAAGAAAAGATAAGTTGGATTCTGAAATTACAGAAGCAAAAGATAATCTTAAAAAAGTTGATACTGAAGAATTTATTAAAAAAGTAGCTAGAGAAAAACTTAAAATGATAGAAAAAGATGAGATAGTAGTAAAGTATAAGGATAATGATTAGTTTAATTTAGGAAAGAAAGGAGCCGAGTTTTTACTCGGTTTTTTAATTTTTATGAAGAATGAATTTTTGAAAAATTTAAAAAGTTATAATCTTGAAGGTTTCGGCGTTTTACTTGCCGTATCAGGTGGTAAAGATTCTATGACTATGTTGGACTTGTTTAATTATTTTAAATATGAACTAAAATTAAATTTAGTTGTTTGCCATTTTAATCATTCTTTAAGAGATGATGCTGACAGAGATGAAAAATTTGTTAAAACTCAATGTGAAAAATATGGATTGAAATTTTATTCCAAAAAAGAAGATGTCCTTCTTTATTCAAATGAAAATAAATTATCTACTGAAGAGGGAGCAAGATTTTTAAGATATAAATTCTTTGATGAAGTAAAAAGAATTGAAAATCTTGAATATATTGCAACGGCACACAACAAAAATGATTTAGCAGAAACTGTTATTATGAGAATTTTAAGGGGAACTGGAATAAACGGACTAATTGGAATACAATCAGAAAGAGGAGATTTAATTAGACCGATTTTAAACTTTTCAAGAGATGAAATAGAAAAATATATTGAAGAAAATAATATACCTTTTGTAGAGGATAAAACCAATTTTGAAGAATTGTATCTAAGAAATAAAATCAGATTAAATTTATTTCCGATACTAAAGAACGAATATAATCCTAGAATTTTGGATGCTATTTCAAGATTATCTAATATTGCTTTTGATTATAGTACAATTTCAAGAGAATATATTGCTTCAAAAGAAGGATTATTATGGGAATTTAATAAAGAAAAAATACTGGTTTATATTGAAAAATTAAAACTTCAATCTAGGTCTTTCAGGAACATTATGTATAGAGAATTTTTTGAATTTATTAGCAAAGATCCGGATGGAATAAATTATAAAATAATTGAAGAAATAGATAATTTGATTTTTTCAAAAACGGGTAAATATATAGAAATAAAAAATGTAGTTTTTAAAATTGAATATGATAAGCTTCTAATTTATGATAAAAATATTTTTGAAAACTTAGAAATGAAATTTTATTTTGAAAATTTAGATTTTTCTTTGTATTCTACGAAATTTTTTGATATAATTATAGAGCAGTCAAGTTTTGAGGAATTTAAAAATCTAAAACAAAATAAAGACTTGCTTTTTATAAATAAAAAATATCTTGATTTTCTGAAAATTAGAAATAAAGAAAATGGAGATTTTTTAGAATTGGAATTTGGAAAAAAGAAGTTGAAAGATATATTTATTGATGAAAAAGTCAGTAAAGATATTAGAAAAAACATTCCCATATTTGAAATTGAAAATAATATTGTATGGGTTCCGAATATTAGAAGATCTAATAGATATTTAGTAGACGAAAAGGATGATATTATAAAAATCAGAGTTTTATCAAAGGAGAATTTATGGAAAGATTAGATTGTGTCGTTAAGTCAGATATGAAAGAACTATTATTTGACGAAGAAACTATAAAAAATAGAGTTGAAGAACTTGGAAAAGAAATAACTAAACATTATGAAAATGATGAATCTGAGCTCGTTGTAGTTGGAATTTTAAGGGGTTCTACTTTGTTTTTTGCAGATTTGATTAGAAATATAAATCTACCAATTTTAATAGATTTTATGGCAATTTCATCTTATGGGAATACATCTGAAAGTGGAGTTGTGAAAATTGTAAAAGATTTAGAAGCAGATGTTACAGGAAAAAACATCTTGATAGTTGAAGATATTATAGACACAGGAAAAACTTTAAAATACCTTTTAAATTATTTTAGAGAAAGAGGAGCAAAAACTGTCAAAGTTTCCAGTATGTTGGATAAGCCAAAAAGACGACTTGTTGAAATTTCTGGAGATTTTGTGGGGTTTGAAGTTCCAAATGATTTTATAGTTGGTTATGGGTTGGATTATAACCAATCATATAGAAATCTTCCATATATAATTTCACTAAAAGAAGAAGTTTATAAATAGAATAATAGGAGGAAAAACGTGAATAAAAAAACTAAAGCGTATCTTATATATTTGATACCTATCTTATTTTTAACTGTGTATTTTTTGGTTATAAAAACTTCAGCTCCTGTAGTTAAGGAATATACGGTTACAGAGATTGTATCAAAAATTAAAAATGATGAAGTTTCTGAAATAACAACTCAAGGTTCATATATAACCGGAAAATTAAATGATAAAAACAAAACTGAATTTAAAACTTATTTACCACAAGAGTTTAGATTCCAATTTTATGAAAATTATCTAAAGTCAAAAGTAGAAAATAACACATTGAAATATAATGGAAAGGCAGAGCCTACAAAACCATTTTATCTTGAGATTTTACCTACTCTTATAATTTTAGTCGGACTTGGAGTTCTTTGGTTCTTATTTATGAAACAAGCTCAAGGTGGCGGAAAGGTAATGAATTTTGGAAAGAGTAAGGCAAGACTCCACAAAGATAAGAAAAATGAAGTTACCTTTGCCGATGTTGCCGGACTTGAAGAAGAAAAAGAAGAACTGCAAGAGATAGTAGATTTTTTGAAATCGCCGAAAAAATATAGTGATATTGGTGCTAGAATTCCAAAAGGTGTTTTAATGGTAGGTCCTCCGGGAACGGGTAAGACTTATCTTTCAAGAGCTGTTGCAGGAGAAGCTAAGGTTCCATTTTTCAGTATAAGTGGCTCAGATTTTGTTGAAATGTTTGTCGGTGTCGGAGCTTCAAGAGTTAGAGATTTATTTGAAGAAGCTAAAAAGAATGCTCCTTGTATCATATTTATTGATGAAATTGATGCTGTTGGCAGAAGAAGAGGTGCAGGGCTTGGTGGCGGACACGATGAAAGAGAACAAACATTAAACCAATTACTTGTTGAAATGGACGGTTTTGGTGTAAATGAAGGAATTATTGTTATGGCTGCAACAAACAGACCTGACATACTTGACCCTGCAATTTTAAGACCAGGTAGATTTGACAGACAAATTTATGTTGGTATTCCAAATGTGAAGGAAAGAGAAGCAATACTTATGGTTCACACAAGAAATAAGAGGTTAGATCCGGATGTTGACCTTAAAGTCATTGCTAAACATACAACAGGATTTACTCCTGCAGATCTTGAAAACTTATGTAATGAAGCAGCTTTGCTATCTGCAAGATATAATTTAAAGACTATTACCATGAAAGTTTTTGAAGAGGCTGCTATAAAAGTCGTTGCAGGACCTGAAAAGAAATCAGCTGTTGTAACAGATAGAGATAGAAAGATAACTGCATATCACGAAGCAGGACATGCTATTGTTTCAAGATTTGTACCATTATCAGATCCTGTTCAAATGATTACTATCGTTCCGAGAGGAAGAGCCGGTGGATTTACTGCCTATACTCAAGATGAAGATAGTCAATATATGACTGTAAATGCCATGAAATCAAGATTGGCGATGATGCTTGGAGGTCGTTCAGCAGAGCTTATAATTTTTGAAGATTTTACAACAGGAGCATCAAATGATATTGAAAGGGCAACTAAACTTGCGAGAAGTATGGTTACAACTTATGGAATGAGTAGTAAAATCGGACCTATAAATTATGATATGGGAGAAGAGGAAACTTTCTTAGGAAGAGATTTTGGAAAAGGCAGATCTTATTCTGAGGATATTGCAAAACTAATTGACGGAGAGGTTAAAGATCTTCTTGATGAAGCTTATGCAACTGCTCAAAGAGTTTTAAGTGAAAATGTAGAATTTTTACACATTATTGCAAAGAGGCTTTTAGAAGTAGAAACTATAAGTGGAAAAGAATTTGAAACTATGTATAAAAAATATATGGGAATTGAAGAAGAAAAAGAAGAAGTTGTAGAAGAAACAGTTGCTGAAAAAAAAGATTCTATTGATGAAATCAGTTCTACTGTAGAGACTACAGAAGAAACTAAAGAAGAAGCTACTGATGTAGAGAAAACTGAAACAGAGTAAAATTAGAATTAAGTAGAAGCTTGCTTCTACTTAATTTATATGGAGGATTTATGGGAAGTAATGATTTTTTATTAATAGTATTTGGAATAGTTTTAATATTTGTAATTAAAAAAATAGTAGCTATATTTCAAACAAGGAAAAAATTGTCCGGAGAAATTTCTACTATTAAGCTTAGAGGAAGAAAAGTATTGTTTGGCTTATCTATTGCATTGGTAGGCTTTGGAATTGTCTATGCTGTGAAAATTCAAGACATCTACAGTATAGTATATGTATTGATAGGTGTAACTTATTCTGTAGTTTCTCTGGACAAATTATATATTGGAGAAAACGGATTTTGTTTTGATGGAAAATTTGGAGAATTTAAAAAAATAAAAAAATGGGGAGCTATAAATAATAAATTTTATGAAGTTGTAGTTTCCGGAGACTTAAAAGATGAAATATTAACTATTCCTCTTGATAAAGAAAATGCTGAAAAATTTTCTGCAATTATTAAACAACATAAATCGAAAACAAAGGCGAAAAAATAATGAAACTTTATGAAAAAGACAATTTAGTAATTTTAGAAGAAATTGAAAATTTTGATGCAAAAGCTATTTTTACTTGCGGGCAGGCTTTTAGATGGTATGAAGAAGGTGATGGAAGTTTTACAACAGTCCATTTAGGAAGAGTTTTAAATGTTTTAAACGAAAAAGACAGAGTTATATTTAAAGGAACTAATTTGAAAGAATTTGACGAAATTTGGATGGATTATTTCGATTTGAATACAGACTATAAAGAGATAAGAAAAGTACTATCAAATAATGAAATTTTACCAAAGGCAATGGAATACGGAGAGGGTATCAGGATTTTAAATCAAAACCATTTTGATGAAATGTTAATAAGTTTTATAATTTCAGCCAATAATATGATTCCTAGAATAAAAAAATCTATTGAAGTAATTTCTATGAGATATGGAAAGTTTATATGTGAAGATGAAAATAGAAAATACTATTCTTTTCCAACTGTTGAAGAATTGAGTAGGGCTACTGTAGAAGACTTAAGAGAATTTGCAAAAGTTGGCTTTAGAGATAAGAGAATTTTTGATACTGTAAATATGATTTTAAATGAAAAAATTGATCTAGATAATTTTGAAAATTTAGAAACTGATATTTTAAGAGAAGAATTATTAAAATTTTCAGGAGTTGGAAATAAGGTTGCAGATTGTATAATGCTTTTTTCATATAAAAGAGGAGAAGTTTTTCCGGTTGACGTTTGGATTAAGAGAGTAATGGAAGAACTATTTATAAAAGAAGAAACTCCAGTGAAAAAAATTTCAAAAGAAGTAGACAGAATATTTGGGAAATACGCCGGATATGCACAACAATATCTTTTCTATTACGGAAGAGAAGAAAAAATAGGGAAATAAAAACCCCACCCTTCCTCGATGCTTCGCATCGGATGGGTGCCTGGGAACCTTGTTGTTTCACAATAAAAAAAGGAGGTGATATATTTCACTTCCTTTTTGTGTTATTTTTTTATCTTCTTACGAATAGTTAATGAGCCTAATAGAATTGCGGAAACAACAAATAATACTATTGAATTGTTTGAAATTCCTGTTTTTACTAATTTGTTATTTTTATTCTTAATATTAGTATTACTATCATTAGTATTATTATTTGAATTATTGCTATTATTATTGTTGTTTGGTAATGCATCTTTGTTAAATATTGTTAAAGATGTTTCTATTTTACCTGTTGTAAATTCGAATAATAGTTTATGCTCTCCAACCCCCAAAGTATTTATAAAATTATCATTGAATTTTATAATTGTACTTCCTTTTTCTACTGAATAATAATCTTTACTTAGTTCTTTACCATCAACTAAAATTCTAATGAAATTAGATATATCTTCGCTTATTTTGATGTCGAAAATTTTTCCTCCAATGCTAACAGTTTGATTTTCTCCATAGTCAAATTTTAATTTACTTGGATTGTCATCAGGATTTTGAGGTTTTTCTTTCTTAGAAATTGCGATAGTATCTTCTGCTGTTTTATCTTTAGTAAGTTCTACTTCAAAATTGTTTTTATCAGTATTGTAGTTTTCATTTAATTCTACTTTTATTTTATATTTTCCAAGTAAAACAGATTTTTCAAAAGATTTACCTTTATTTTCAAGCTCAACTTCTTCTCCTGTAATTACATTAATAGCTTTTATTTTTAAATCTTTTGGAATATCATCGCCATTAACCTTAATTTTAATTACATAACCCATTGTTGCTTTAGCATTTTCAATATCTTTTATAGAAGTTTCAAGTTCATTTAGTTTGAAATTTACTTTTAATAAGTTTTTAGCATTTTCAATGGCTTCTAAATATGCTTCATTATCTTCTTCATTAGAATTTACATATAGATGTCCATCAGTAATTGAATCTTTTTCAGCAATTAAATTATTAAGTTTCTTAACAAGTTTTGCATAAGGTTTATTTCCATCTAATGAATCTTTTGCAAGTTTTATATCTTCAACTGCTTTCTTAACAACAAACTCATTTCTACTATTTTCGTTGTCAATTAATTCTTGTCCCGCTTTTATTGAATTATCATACAATTCTTTTAATTCATCAACAGCATTTATATATTTTTCTGATTTCTTGATTTCTTTGCTTTCTTCAACTAAGAATTTTAATTCTGAAATATCTATACTGCTTGGCTTTCTCTTGATTTTGAAATTAAATACTTGATCAGGGTCTTCTAATGTTAAGTTGAAATTATTTATTGCATTAGGGGAGATTTCATAGTCTGAAAGTTTTCCATCAATATCTGTAATTTCAAGTTTATGTTCTCCTATTGAAACAGGAATTTTATTTCCTGAAATTGAAATTTCTTTTCCATCAAGTTCGATTTTACTTAATTTATTAGCGGTGTCAACAAATTCAAGTCCAATATCAATTGTACCTTTTGTAATCTTTTCAAGCTTTACTGAAATTTCATTAGTATCTTTTGTAATTTCAATTTCCTTGTCTATATTTTTTCCTTTATAACTTTCCGGGCTAACTATTTCAAGTTTATATTTTCCTACTTCAATATTATTTTTTCCGGATTTAAAGTCTAATTCATTTAGTTTGAATTTTACATTAGGAATTTCGGTATCTCCGGCTTTAAATTTAATATCAACTTCTTTTCCATCTTTAACTTCTTTTGTAATATTAAGAGTTATAGGATGTCCTTCAGCACCGAAGACCCATGCTTCTCCATTAGGACAAGTATATCCACTAGCTAAATTTGTTACAACTACATCATATCCTGAACCACTTGGAATAAGAACTGAATGAGTATTTTCATCTGATTGTTTGTAAGTATGTTTTACAACAACTTCATCTGAATTTTTCTTTCTAATTTCCAATTTAAGCTCATCATTTGGATAGTTTTCAGGAATATTTATATTAATTTTTCTTGGATATTTTTCAACAAAGTTATTTTCATTATTTTTTCCCCAAGTAAATCCTACTGTAACATTTTTTTCTCCTCTTTTAACTTCTATAACTTTTTCTTTTAAGTTATATGTAGGAGTTGGTTCGTTAGCTTGAGCTTTATATTCTCCAAATTCTTCCTCTTGAGCTTCAATACAATACCAACCAGGATTTAGTTTCATTCCCGGAGTATAGTCCAGACTCAATTTACCTTTTTTAAAGTTGAATCTTTCGTTATAATTGTAGATTTTATACTTTGTTTGAATTCCTTTTTCATTTCCATTATCTTGAATTAATAGTGAAAATTTATCTTCGTCTTTTTCTTTGAAATATTCAAAAACAACTTCTTGTACAGGATTTTCTTCTGTTAATTTTACTGTTTGCATTCCCGGAACCACATAATATCCATTAGGAATTTCATTAGGGACTATTTCTGAACGACCTCTACCAATACTTCTTATATTTACAGGTTGACCAACTGAAAGATTCATTCCCATATATTCTATATGTCCATCATATCCCTTTGTTATTGGAACAACTTTAAATTTACTTTCTGAAAAAAGTAAATCAATTCTTTTTTTGAATGAATTTTCGTCAATTGTTATTTCTGATATTTCTTTTTGCTCATCTGTACTAAGTTCATAATTGTATTTGAGAGCTTTATTTGCATCAGTTATCTCAACATTTAGCTTATATTTTCCATAAGGAGCATTTAAGAAAAATTGTGGAGTATCTTCTATTTCTTGCTTTAATTCAAATTTTAATTTAGGATTATCTACATTTGTAGCAGTTATTTTAAATTCGTTAAAAGCTAAATCTCCTGTGCCTCTTGCAAGAACCATTTTTTGACCAATTTTTTGTTTTTCAAATTTTAATTCTATTTTTTTATTTAAGTTTTCATCAGTTATTTCAAATTCATGTTCAGTATTTTCTCCAATTAATTTGTACTCAATAGGGCAGAATTTGTAAATAAAAGTATATTTTCCATTTCTAAGTTTTTGAGTGTTTTTAACTATTTTATTATTTTGGTCATAAAGGTCATACTTTATAGGAACATTTTCTCCATCTTCTGTTTTTGCAACAACTTCAAGTTTTCCAAGTTTTTTATCAGAAGTCATAATTTCACAGTCTTCGGTATATTCATTATATGCGATATCTGTTGCAGTAACTTGAACATCTTTTAAATTTGTATCATCTTTTAATTGGATTTCATATTTATTTTCTCCAATATTTTTAACTTCAAGTTCAACTTCTTTAGCTACTTTATAGTCAGGATAATTTGGGTAAGGTGCAACCATTTCTATTCCTGTAGCTTTAACATTTCTTATTTCATTTGCATCTTCAACTTCAAAAGTAAATTTTTTAGTTTCATTGTCGAATTTAGCATTTTTAAATTTAGGAGCTTCTTTATCTATTGAGAATTTAATAGAATGTTTTTGTTCTCTTGCTCCTTCAGTAGTAGGTTTAGCAATTATATTTAGAGTATAATCTCCATCATTTTGATTTGATAAATTTTCTATACCAAGATTTGTATAACCTAAGAAGTTTTCATCTAAATCTTGTCTATCTGCCCAGTCTGAAATGTTTTTAAGGAAAAGTTTTGAATCTTTCTTTTCTGCAACAATTTCATTATTAGAATTTCTAATTTCGTATCTTGCATCAGCATTTCTTGTGAAAACGGAATAAAGTGTAATTTCATCTAACTTTCCATCTCCATTAGGGCTGATAATCAATTTTTTATTAAATTTAGGTTTTATATCTGTTTCTTTTTGAGCTTTTTTCAACTCGTTTAGTTCATCGAAATTTTCCATTCCTAAAACAATAGGTTTGCCGTCTATTTTACTTTCAATATGAGTCATAAATCTATGCCAAGCATTTGTTATTGGTTTTAAATTCCAGAACATTGGATTTTCTTTATTAAAATCAAATTCATACACAGGTTTTTCGATAACTGAAAGATTAGTAAAATCTCCCTTAAAAGTAACGAATGGAAAATTAGCTTTTTTGCCATCATTACTTGATAAAGTTAAGAAACCTTCAATAAAAGCACCTTTTTCAAAATCTTTAAGTTTTTCTAGATTTTCAACCGGAATATTTATTTCTTTAATAATTTCTTGATTGGCACCTATAGTAAATTTTTCGTTTTCTAGTGTTTTAGTAAATAATTCTGTAGGTTTTAATAAATTTTTCTTTCCTTTATGTTCATCAACGGTTACTATTACAGATGGTGTAATTTCTTTTGAATGATTTGAATAATTTTTAATTCTTAATTTTAAAGTAATAGTATCATTTATTCCTTTTATGAAAGTAGAAGGAACATTTGTATCCTTATCAACAACAGTAAAGTCTAATTCAGTTGCGGACTTCATATCAACTACACCAGCACCTTGATGTCTAGGGGAGACAGGTACATTATTTTCTTTATCATTAAGTGGTTTTGCAGAATTCATAAGTATTGTCTTAATTAATTTTCCTCTATTAGCTACACTTAAGTTTTTAAATTCTGCTCTTTCTTTTAAACTTTGAGAAACAAGGGCAACAGCACCTGAAACGTGAGGAGTAGCCATTGAAGTTCCACTCATTTCAACAAATCCTGAACCGTTTTTTGCAGAGTATATATGTCCGCCCGGAGCAGTTAAATCAGGCTTTAGAATTCCGTCTGAAGTAAGTCCCCAGTTAGAAAAACTACTCATTCTTCCTTCTAAAGGATTTTTAACTAAGTCTTCTTCGCCCGAAATAGTAATTTGCGTTGGAGTTTTTGCCTTTAATTTTTCTCCATCTTCCATAGATATACCAATTGCTGGAATTGTTGAGGAATTATCTAAAGACATTGAAAAAGAACCTAAAACATTGTTATAAATAATAACTCCAATTGCTCCTGCATCTTCTAATCTTTTAATTTTGTTATTAAAAGTATCTCCACCACGTTTAACAAGAGCTACCTTTCCATTTACATTAGAAGGAATTGATCCTTCTAATGCTTCTCCACAATCTATAATATCAAAAGTTTTACTCTCAAAAGTTCTATCCTTAACTTCATAATATACTATTTTTTCATCTTCAGATGATAGATATTTTGCAATATACTCATTATTTTCAACAGATGCTACAGTTATTGCACTTTGTTGAATTCCTGGAGATGCAATTGTTCCAAAATCAGGATGATCTATAGAAATATCTCCTTGGTATTCGCCTTCATTACCGCCAGCGATAACAACATTTGTACCAACAGATGTGGCTCTATCAATTATTTCTGCTACGTTTTTATCTTTTGCATTATGAGTCCTTACTGTTCCTTTGGGTTTTCCAAGGCTCATATTTATTGCAGCAGCTCTTAAATAAACAGCATCACTTATAGCCTTTATATAATAAGTTGAGGAAGTTCCTTCATTTACAAAACAGTTCATCATTAAAAGTTGTGAATTTGGAGCGACTCCACGCCAATCATATTTATTCTTGATTTTAGTTTGGCTTCCACCAATAACAGCAGCGACATGTTGTCCATGACCTTCTTCTGTTTTTTCAGGATTTAAGTTTGAATTTTCATTTATATAATGATAAGCTAGAGGAACTTTTGAATTAAAATATACATTTTCTTCGGTGAAATTTTTATTTTCTCCATTTTTGTGTTTCACTAGCTTTTTAATATCTTCTTTTGTTATTGCAGGAGTAATATCTTTATCCAATTTAAAAACCTCATGAGTTGGATCAAAGTTTGTATCAATAACTCCTACAACTTCTCCACGTCCATCATATTTTTTTAAAAAATCATCATCAATACCGATTAACTTTGTTGCATGTGCAGCACTTCGAGGTGTAGGTTTTGCAGTATTCGGTTTCAAATCAACTTCATATTCAGTATCTTGTTCAATTCTCTTAATAAAGTCTAAATTTTTTAGCTTGGCTATTTGAGTCTTAGTTGCTTCGAATGAAATAAATGGCAAAAGAAACTCGTCTCTAGATAGTTCTTTAAAATCTCCTATAATTTCATTTATTTTTTCTTTTGCAATATTTAGAGAATTTGAATTTATTTCTTTTATTTTTTCATATTCTCCATTTTTTAAAAGTTTATCAATGTTTTCTCCCGAAATTTTGGAAGTGTTAATTGTTATAATGATTTTACTGACTTTATCTTCAGCTTTAGTTATAAAATTGCTTGTAAATATTGATAAAACTAAACATAATGCTAAAAATCCAGAAAAAAGTTTTTTCATAACAATCCTCCTGTAAATAAAATTTATAAAATATTCTAATATTTTTTAATGAAATATTAGATATATAATATAAGAATATTATATACTAAGATATGGTTTTTTACAATATTATTATCAACACCATTCAATAAATAAATCTAATGGAATTAATTAATTAAATTAGATTTTCTAATAATTTTAATTTATTTAAGTTGAAAATTTATAAAGTTAATTTTGTTTAATATTTTAAAATTTTAATAAAAAATTTTAAATTTTTAGTAAAAAAGTATTGAATAAAGATTTATTTGTGATATAATATTTATTGTTTAATATAGGGATATTTATAGTTTAATATAGTGTTATATTAGGAGAAAGAAAAGTGGATATTGGAGAAAAAATTAAAAATTTAAGAACCATTTTGGGACTTACACAAGAAGAACTCGCAGAGAGAGCAGAGCTAACTAAAGGCTTTATTTCTCAACTTGAAAGAGGACTTACTTCGCCATCAATTAGTTCTTTAGAAGATGTTTTAGAGGCACTTGGGACTAATATTTCAGATTTTTTTAAAGAAGAGAAAGAAGAAAAATTTGTTTTTCAAAAATTTGATGCTTATGAAACTATTTTTGAAAATGGAAATAGTAAATTAGAGTGGATTGTTCCAAATGCACAAAAAAATTCAATGGAACCGATAATAGTAACTTTAAATGGACATAAAAGTTATTCAAGGACTTATGAACCTTTTGAGGGAGAAGAATTCGGTTATGTTTTGAAGGGAAAAGTTGAACTTCATCTTGGAACAAAGGTATTTGTTTTAAAAGAGGGTGAATGTTTTTATACGAGGGGTCAATTTGAAAGAAGTATAATAAATTTGTCTAAAAAAGAATCTAAGGTTTTGTGGATTACTAATCCACCAAGTTTTTAGGAGGAATATATGGGAAATCACGCAGTCGAATTAGTTAATATAAATAAAAGATTTGGAGATAATATTGTTCTTGACGATATAAATTTATATATTAGAGATAAGGAGTTTTTAACTCTTTTAGGTCCATCAGGTTGTGGAAAGACAACTACGTTAAGACTTATTGGAGGTTTTGAAACTCCTACAAGTGGAAAAATTTTATTTGAAGGAAAAGACATTTCTAATGTTCCTCCTTATGAAAGAAATATAAATACGGTCTTTCAAAAATATGCTCTTTTTCCAAATATGAATGTTTATGAAAATATTGCTTTCGGTCTTAGAATTAAGAAGATGCAAGAAAGTATAATAAATGAAAAAGTTAAAGAAATGTTAAGACTTGTAAACTTGAAAGGATATGAAAAAAGATCTATTCTATCTTTAAGTGGAGGTCAACAACAAAGAATTGCAATTGCAAGAGCTTTGGTAAATGAACCAAAAGTTTTACTTTTAGATGAGCCACTTGGTGCTTTGGATTTACAACTTAGGAAAGATATGCAAGTTGAGCTTAAAAATATTCAAAAGAGAGTTGGGATTACATTCGTTTATGTAACTCATGATCAGGAAGAAGCTCTCACAATGAGCGATACTATTGTAGTTATGAATGATGGTAAAATTCAACAAGTTGGAACTCCGATAGATATTTATAACGAACCTAAAAATGCCTTTATAGCTTCTTTTATTGGAGAAAGTAATATTTTAGACGGAGTTATGAATGAAGATTTTGTCGTAAGTTTTTCAAATAGAACATTCAAATGTGTTGACAAAGGCTTTGCACCAAATGAAGAGATTGATGTAGTAATTCGTCCAGAAGATTTGGAGCTTGTTGATGAAGAAAATGGAATGTTGGTAGGTATTGTAAAGTCTGAAATTTTTAAAGGAGTTCATTATGAATTACTTGTTAAAGTTGGAGAAGTTGAGTATATGGTTCATTCCACGATTACAAAACCTATAGACTCAAAAGTTGGACTTAGAGTTACACCTGATAATATTCATATTATGAAAAAAGGAGCTAAAGAAATATAAATGAAATTTAAGAGGTTTGCATATCCATACGTTGTATGGTTAGTGATTTTTATTGTTGTTCCTCTTGTTTTCATAGCAAAATATTCAGTTGACTATGGAGGAGAAAATTTTCTTTTTTCATTGGAACATTACAAAAGATTTTTTAACCCGACTTATATTAAAGTTTTATTAAGATCTTTAAGAATGGCGGTTTTATCTACAGTATTATGCCTTATAATTGGTTATCCTTTTTCATATTTTATTTCAAAGTTTAAAGTTAAAACCAGAAATATGATGATTTTGTTGGTAGTAATTCCGATGTGGATGAACTTTTTACTTAGGACTTATTCTTGGATTAGTATTTTGAGTAAAAATGGACTTTTAAATTCAATTTTAGATTTTTTTGGACTTCCTACTGTAAATCTTATGTATTCTAATGTATCAATTTTAATAGGGATGGTATATAACTTTTTACCTTTTATGATTTTACCTATTTATACAACTTTGATTAAGATAGATAAGGAATATATTGAAGCATCTCACGATTTAGGTGCTAATAGAGTTAAGACTTTTACTAAATTGGTATTTCCTATGAGTTTGCCTGGAGTTATTACGGGAATTACAATGGTATTTATCCCTGCAATTTCAACTTTCGAAATATCTGCACTTTTAGGTGGAAATAAAGAGAATTTAATAGGGAATATAATTGAACAACAATTTAGAGTAACAGGAAATTGGAATTTTGGTTCTGCAATGAGTATGGTGCTTTTAGTTATGATTTTGGTTTCACTTTTCGTTATGAATAAGTTTGATCCAGAGTATTCAAAAGAGGTGGAAAATGGAAAATAAGTTAAAAAAATTATATATTTCATTAGTATTCATATTTATATATGCACCAATTTTTGTGCTTATACTTTATTCATTCAATGATTCAAAACTTCGTGGGTCTTTTACAGGAATTACTTTTAAATGGTATGTTGAATTATTTAATGATAGAGAGGTTTTGACAGCACTTTATTATACAATTTTAATTGCTGTATTAACTACAGTAATTGCAACTTTTATAGGGACTGTTGCAGCTATTGGGATATATTATATGAAAAAAAGTGAAAGATTTGTAGTTTTAAATTTGAATTACATTCCAGTTTTAAATCCAGATATAGTAATAGCTATTTCATTAATGGTTTTATATAAAGTTTTTAATATCGATTATGGATTTTTGACTTTGCTTGCTTCACATATCGTACTTGCGACGCCTTATGTAATACTTTCTGTTTATCCAAAGATGAAACATATGAATAAATTTTTACCTGAGGCAGCCATGGATTTAGGGGCAACACCTTTTTATGCTTTGAGAAAGGTTATTTTACCAGAAATTAAGCAAGGAGTATTTGCTGGAGCATTACTTGCGTTTACTCTTTCATTAGATGATTTCGTTATAGCATATTTTAATAGTGGAAATGGTGTTGTAAACTTAAGTACACAAATATACTCTATGGCAAGAAAAGGAATAAATCCATCAATAAATGCTCTTTCAACATTGATGTTTATTGCAATGTTAGTTCTTTTACTAATAATAAATAAGAAAAGTGAGGATGGTATTTTATATGACTAAAAAAAATATATTTTTGAATGTACTTTTTTCATTTTGTATGATTTTTTTACTATCTTCTTGTAGTAAAAGAGAAGGTAATGTTGTTAATATGTATAATTGGGGAGAGTATATAGATAAAGAAGTTTTAGATGAATTCACAAGAGAAACCGGAATTAAAGTAAATTATGAAACCTTTGTTACTAACGAAGATATGTACTTGAAGATAAAACAAGGTGGAAGTAATTATGATATAGTTGTTCCTTCAGATTATATGATTGAAAAGATGATTAAGGAAGATATGCTTGAACCAATTGATAAAAGTAAGCTTTCAAATTATAAGAATATAGATGTAAAATTTTTAAATAAGAGCTATGATCCTGAGTCAAAATATTCCATTCCTTTGTACTGGGGAACATTGGGTATTTTATATAATAAAAATTTAGTTGATGGAGAGATTACTTCTTGGGCTGATTTATGGGATGAAAAGCATAAAGATAAAATTGTTATGCTGGATAGTTCAAGAGATAGTTTTGCAGCAGCACTTTTAAAAAATGGTTTTTCGATGAATTCAAGAAATAAAGAAGAATTAGAAATTGCCAAGAAAGATTTAATTAAGCAAAAAAAATCAATACTTGCATATCTTGTTGATGAGACAAAAGATAATATGTTAGCTGAAAATGCTGCAATTGCTGTGATGTACTCTGGAGATGCAACAGAATTGTTAGATGCAGATGAGAAGTTTGAATATGTAAAACCTAAAGAGGGGACAAATCTTTGGTTTGATTCAATGGTAATTTTAAAAAATTCAAAAAATAAAGAAAATGCTCATAAGTTGATAGATTTTTTAATTAGAAAAGATATTCTTTCGAAAAATATGAACTACACATATTATGCAGTTCCTAATCAAGAAGTTATTAATGAGAATGAACTAGTAAAATCTGTAACAAAAATTGATGATGAGTATTTCAAAAAAATGGAAGTATTCAAAGATCCGTCAGACTTTTTAAAAGAATATGATAATATCTGGACAGATGTAAAAGCTGATTAAAAAAGTAAGGCATAGATTTTCAAAATCTATGCCTTTTCGATTTAAAATTTACTTATCTAATAAATATTCCAACATTAATTTATAAGTATTTTCGATACCTAAAATATGAGTTCTTTCATAACTGTGGCTAGCATCAACTCCTGGACCGATTAATGCACAACGAATATCATGTCCTGCTCTAAGTGCAGCAGTTGCATCTGATCCATAATGTGGATAAATATCTATTCTATAATCAATTTTCTTTTCTTCAGCAATTTTTCTTAATTTATTTCTCATTCCTAAATCATAAGGTGTTGTAGAATCCATTGCACATATTGTTACAGCTTTTTCATCGGATTCTTGTCCAACTCCCGGAGCCGCCATATCTACGGCAAAGAATTCAACAGTATTTTCAGGAACAAAACTTGAGCCATGACCAATTTCTTCATAATTACTTATGAAGAAATTAATTGTATTTTTCGGTTTGATTTTGTTTTCAACTAAATATTTTGCAAGTCCCATCATTGCAGCTATACAAGCCTTATCATCTAAATGTCTTGATTTGATAAAACCTGAGTCATAAATTCTACATCTTGGATCTAAACAGATAAAATCTCCAACAGAAATTCCAAGCTTTCTAACATCTTCAGCAGTTTTAACATCTTCATCAATTCTGATTTCCATATTTTTTATTGAACGTTGACCGGTAGTCGTAGTATCATAAACGTGAACTGACGCTTCATTATATAGAGCAGTTCCCGGAATTAATTTTCCGTTATAAGTTTTGATAAATACATTTTCAGTTTCAACACTTGTTGGAGAAAAACCACCAACTAAGCTAAAAGCTAGACGTCCATTCGCTTTTATTTCCTTAACCATTAAACCTAAAGTATCAACATGACCTGAAAAAGTTATAGCTTCTTTTTCTTCACCTTCTATTGTAGCTATAAGAGCGTTCTTATTAGTTCTTCTACAAGGAATGTTCAATTCCTTAAACTTTTTTTCCATAAAACAAATTGCGTTTTCAGTGTCTCCAGTAGGACTGTAGATGTTTAATAACTCTTCAAGTAAATTTTTAACATAATTTCTATCCATAAAAACCTCCAAATATATTTAATACAAATATTATACACGATATTAAATATATTGTAAATTATCCCAAAATTGACAATGATATAATAAAATGATATACTTTCTTTGATTTCTAATGGATGAGGGGATACTATGAGCATTTTGACGAATAAAAAATTTAATTTAATTATAAATATTTTGATTGTTTTTATCTGTATTTTAATGTTAATCTTTTTTAAGGCGAGAACTTTTGAAAAAGTATTAATTATTATGATTTTAATTTTAAAATTATTAAGTGTTTTTGATTTTTTTAAAAATAAAAGAATAGAAGAAAAACAGGAAGTAAAAAAAAGTGGGAAAAAGAAAAAGGGAGCAAAATAAAGCTCCCTTTAAATTTTAATTTTTTAAGCATCAGATCTTGAAAAACCATTTTTCATTTCACAGCTTGCTGTGTAAAGAACTTTGCCTAATAAATCAATTGTTTGTTTTCTTAATTCTGTTGCAATTTCTTCATTTGCATTTTCGCAGAATTCAACGACTTTTTCTTTTGCAACTTTTCCACCTAAAAATTCATTATCATACTTATTTATGATTTCAGTGCATTTTGATTGAATAGCCAATTGGTAACGTTCAATATGTGAACTACAAGATGCAAAATGAGCATCTGCCAAAGCTGCGACCAGACGATTTGACCAATAGAAATCTTCTGTTGTAAGTTCTTTAGTAGTGTTTGCAAGATATTCAGGTGTCTTATCTATATTTACATAGAAAGGAATCATTGCATTAAATACATTTGAACCAAGTGCAAGCCATTCAATACTTCTAATTTCTTCAGGCATATCAGGTCTTATTTGTACAAGTCCCAAGAAGTTATTTCTGTTAATACCGATTGGTCTGAATTTTCCTCTTTCATTTGAGAATTTTCCATAAGGATCATAAGGAGTTCCTTGGAAATGATTAGAAAGTGCATATTTGATATCTTCAACAGTTATTTTTTTGTCCGGAGTTCTACACCATGGAATATAATCTGATTCAGGAACATAATCTGCATCCATTCCATCCCAATAATTTGTAAGTGGATTAAAATATCTTTGTAATACCCAAGCACGAGGTGTATTATAAGTATGATCTGCATCTGAATGACTACCAAAAGCATCTCTAGGATTTAGACTTCCATCAACAGAAAGATCTAAATGGTATCTATTTATAAATTCTTTTAAATCTGAAGAACACATATATTCTTTTTGTTCACCGAAAGCATCTTCCAAATCAAAATAATCAATTCCAAGTTGATTTGGCATAATTACATAACAATCATCAGGAACACGTCTTGCAATCCAATGATGACCTCCGATAGTTTCTAACCACCAAATTTCATTTACATCTTGAAAAGCTATACCGTTCATTTCATAAGTGCCGTATTTTTCTAAAATTTCTCCAAGTCTGATTACTCCGTCACGAGCAGATTTGATATATGGTAAAACTAAAGTAACCATGTCTTCTTCACCAATTCCACCAACTTTTTCAGGAACATAATCTTTGTCTCCTTCTTTTCCAACAGCAGGAATGAAATTTACAAGAGGATCAGCACCCAAAACTCTTTCATTTGAAGTTAGAGTTTCTGTTGCAGTCATAGAAATATTTAACTCATTAACACCACAAGCACCCCAAACTCCTGATTCATCAACTGCATTAGGCATACAAGTATAACGCATAGGATTAGTAGGTAAATCAATTTCAACATGAGATAAAACTGATTTATATTTTATTGGTTGTTCGTTAGGTTGAACAACTATGAATTTTTTTTCAGAAAATTGACCAGATGGAGAGTCCTCATTACGAGCAACCATTGTTGATCCATCAAAAGTAACGTTTTTTCCGACTAAAATTGTAGTACAAGCCATAATAAAATCTCCTTTCAAAATATAATAGTTTGCATAAATTGCGTAACATTTTCATCTATGCTACAAGTATATTATACTCCAAAAAAAATAAAAAGTAAACATATTTAATAATAAATATCAAAAGATAAACAACAATAAAAGTTGAATATATTAAATTCCTCTTTCAGCCATTATTATTTCAATTTCATTTTCATTTATTCCAACCATAGCTTCTCCAAGATTTTCAGAAACTTTTGCAATAATTTTAGGATTATTATAATGTTTAACAGCTTCAACAATTGCCTTTGCTCTTTGTTCAGGATTTCCTGATTTAAAAATTCCTGAACCTACAAAAACTCCTTCAGCTCCTAATTGTCGCATAAGAGCTGCATCTGCAGGAGTTGCAACTCCTCCGGCTGAAAAATTTACAACAGGAAGTTTTCCGTTTTTGTGAACATATTTTAATAATTCATAAGGAACTTTAAATTCTTTTGCTTTTTCAAATAATTCATCTTCTGCCATTGCAGTTACTTGACGAATTTCACCTTGAATTTTTCTCATATGTGAAACAGCTTGAACAACATCTCCTGTACCTGCTTCTCCTTTTGTACGAATCATTCTTGCACCTTCTTGAATACGTCTTAAAGCCTCTCCTAAATCTCTTGCACCACATACAAAAGGTGTATCGAATGTTGTTTTATCTACATGATGAATATTATCTGCAGGAGATAACACTTCACTTTCATCAATATAATCTATTCCAATTTCTTGTAAAATTTGAGCTTCAACAAAATGTCCAATTCTACATTTTGCCATAACAGGAATTGAAACAGATTTCATTATACTTTTAATCATTGCAGGGTCACTCATTCTTGAAACCCCTCCGGCAACACGAATATCAGCAGGGATTCTTTCTAAAGCCATTACTGCAACAGCTCCCGCTTTTTCAGCTATCTTTGCTTGTTCGGGTGTAGTAACATCCATTATAACTCCACCTACAAAATTTTGTGTTAAATCTTTCTTTTTCATAATAATACTTTCTCCTTAAATAAATTTTACATAAACAGTATAATATATTTTTGATACTAGAGAAAGCACCAAAATTAATATAAAAAATGGTATCAGATTAAGGTTTTAATTACACATAAAATTTTTCCTTTTTCAAGAGTTATTTTTGCAAAATTTGATTCTATAATATTACTCATACAAAGAGAATCTCCTTTTTTAAGAGTAATATTATCAATATTATATTTAAAACCGAATAATGTTAAATTTTTTATTTCTTCTGAAAATGGTATAAATGAAATTTTTGTATTCGATAGATTGTTAAATTCAAAATTTTTTTCTATCTTAAATAGCATTTCATTTTCTTTTAAGAAATATAAATTATCATATTTAAACATTAAATTAATATTTGTAAGTTCATGAGCTATATCTCCTCCAAATGCTCCAATACAATATATTTTATCGTAAGTTTTATCTTTAACGTAATTTAAAATTAATTCAGAATCTGTAAAATTTTTATCTTCAGGGAATTTTTTTATAATTACATTTTTTTTCTCATAAAAATTTAAAATATCTTTATTAATTGAATCTAAATCTCCCCAAATTTCATTTGGAATTAAATTTAATTCATAGCAAAGATTGGCTCCTCCGTCTGCACAGAATATATCACCTATATTTTGCATAAAGAAATTTTTAAAATATTCTACATTTCCTAAAAGTTTTCCATTAAAAAATATATAAGCAAATTTCATATTTTTTCTCCTAATTTTTTCTATATTTATATTTTAACACAATTTAAAAATTTTTAAACTATTGAATATTTTGTTTATTAGGGGTATAATTTAATAAATTGAAGTAAAAATTTTACATAAAAGGAGGAGATATTATGTATTTAGAAAAAATCAATTCACCAAAAGATATAAAAAAATTATCTATTGATGAATTAAAAGAGTTAATTGTGGAGCTTAGAGCACATTTGCTAAAAAGACTTAGCGAAAAGGGGGGACATATAGGTCCTAATCTTGGATCATTGGAATTTACAGTTGCACTTCATTATGTTTTTGACTCTCCAAAAGATAAGATTGTTTTTGATGTATCTCATCAAACTTATGTTCACAAAATGTTGACAGGAAGAAAAGATGCATTTATGATTCCCGAAAAATATAGTTCAGTTACGGGATATACTTCTCCTAAAGAAAGTGAACATGATTTCTTTACTATCGGGCATACTTCAACTTCAATAAGTCTTGCATGCGGTCTTGCAAAAGCTAGAAATTTAAAAGGAGATAACGAAAATATTATTGCAGTTATAGGAGATGGTTCTTTAAGTGGAGGAGAAGCTTATGAAGGACTTAATAATGTTTTTGAACTTGATAGTAACATGATTGTAGTTATAAATGATAATAATCAATCCATTGCTGAAAATCATGGAGGTATTTACAAGAATCTTTTTGAACTCAGAAAAACAAAAGGAAAAGCTGAAAATAATATTTTTAAAGCCATGGGACTTAATTATATCTATGTTGATGAAGGAAATGATATTGAAGAACTGATTTCAGCATTTAAGTCCGTGAAGAACATTGGCAAACCTATAGTTGTTCATCTTTCGACAAATAAAGGTAATGGATTCAAACCTGCAGAAATAAATAAAGAAGATTTTCATTTTGGAGCACCTTTTGATATTGAAACAGGAGAATTTAAGAGAAATAAAAGTGGACAAAAAGACGAAGATTATAGTTCTATAACTTTAGACTTTTTGATAAATTCAGTTAAAAATGATAAAACTGTTGCTGTTTTGACTGCGGGAACACCTGGAGATTTTGAATTGTCAAAAGAAGTTAGGGAAAAAATGGGCAAACAATATATCGATGTTGGAATTGCAGAGGAACATGCAGTATCTATGTCTTCAGGACTTGCAAAAAATGGTGCAAAACCTGTTTTTTGTGTATGTAGTTCATTTATCCAAAGGACTTATGACCAACTTTCTCAAGACTTGTGTCTAAATAATAATCCTGCATTGATATTAGTTTATTATGCGTCTGTTTATAGAGCAAATGATGTGACTCATCTTGGAATTTTTGATATACCGATGATTTCAAATATTCCAAACTTGGTTTACCTTGCTCCTACAAATAAAGAAGAACATTTAAAGATGATGGAGTGGGGATTAAATCAAAATGAACATCCTGTTGCAATAAGAGTCCCTGCATTAGATTTAATATCAACAGGAGAAGAAGACAAAACGGATTATTCTATTTTAAATAAATACAAAGTTACAAAAAAGGGAAAAGATGTGGCCATAATTGCTCTTGGTAATTTCTATAAACTTGGAAAAGAAATTGCAGATGAATTGGGAGACATTACTTTGATAAATCCAAGATTCATTACAGGATTGGATGAAGAATTGCTTGAAGAATTAAAAGAAAATCATAAATTGGTAATAACTTTAGAAGATGGGGCTATAGATGGAGGTTTTGGAGAAAAAATTTCAAGATTTTTTGGAACATCCGATTTAAAGGTTAAGAATTATGGGATTAAAAAGAATTTTCCGGATAGAGTCGTTGCAGAAAAATTACTCCTTGAAAATGGAATTTCAAAAGATTTAATCATCAATGATATCAAGGAAATATTGAATAAATAGGAGATAGGAGGTACTGGTTATGAGTAGAAAATTAGTTGCATATTTCAGTGCAAGTGGAGTAACAAAAAAACTTGCAGAAAGAATTTCAAAAATTGCAGGAGCGGATTTACACGAAATTGTGCCTAAGGAAATTTACACAGATGAAGATTTAAACTGGATGAATGAAAATAGTCGTAGCAGTATCGAAATGAAAAACAAATCATTTAGACCTGAAATAGCAAACAAGATTAATAATATTGATGACTATGATACTATCTATGTAGGATTTCCTATTTGGTGGTATGTTGCACCTACAATCATAAATACTTTTTTAGAAAGTTATAATTTAACAGGAAAAACTATTATTCCTTTTGCGACTTCAGGAGAAAGTTTAATGGGAAATACTAACGAAGAATTGAAAAATTCCTGTAATGGTTCAGTTCTAAAAGAAGGAAGAAGATTTGACATTAAAGATAGTGATGAAATAATTAAAAATTGGATTGAAAGTTTATAAAATGTTAGCCGACTTAATTTCAAGTCGGCTATTTTTGTATAGAAGAACCTCATCCTTCTACGATATTTCACATTGAGAGGAAATGCGGAAACCTGTTATTGTACAATAAAAAAAGAGATTTCGTTTGAAATCTCTTAATATTTTAATTAACATCCGCATCCGCAAGAACATTCGTTGTAGTTTCTATTTTGATATCTTTTTTCTACAATATCCCAGTTTACAACCTTCCACCATTCTTTTAAGTATTCAGCTCTTTTATTTTGATATCTTAAGTAATAAGCATGTTCCCAAACATCATTTCCTAAAAGAATAATTTTTCCACATGAAATAGGACTATCTTGGTTAGGTGTTGAAACTACTTCAATATTTCCTTCTTTATCACAAACAAGCCATACCCAACCTGAACCGAATTGTCCTGCACCTTTTTTGTTAAATTCTGCTTTGAAAGTTTCAAAGTTTCCAAATTTTTCATTAATTTTTTTAGCAACTTCTCCAATAGGTTCTTTTGATCCACCTGGAATCATGCTTTCCCAGAATAGATTATGATTGAAAACTCCACCTACATTATTTCTAATTCCATTCTTTTTTTCTTCCGGAGCATGTTCTAAATGTGTTAAAATTTCTTCTAATGAAGCTTCTTCAAACACTGTATCTTTAATTAAGTTATTTAAGTTATTTACATAAGCTTGATGATGTTTGCTATGATGAATTTCCATAGTTTCTTTATCTATTACAGGTTCTAGTGCATCATAAGCATAATTCAATTTTATTAATTCAAATGACATTTTATTCCTCCTAAAATTTTAAAATATTTAAAAACTTATTTGTTTTTCAAGTTTATTTTACCCATAGGAATATCCTTAAAACTTTAATAATGAATATCAATAAAATGACGGTTTATATAAAATATTTTTTTCTATTGAAGTTTTTTAAAAATATGATATACTATGAATTGGAGGTATTTATGAAAATTATAATAGTTGGAGCCGGGAAGGTTGGAGAGTATTTATTTACTGATTTGAATACAGAAGACAATGATATTATTTTAATAGAAAAAAGACAAGAAATACTAAATGAAATGTTATCTAAATATGATATTATGGGAATTTCCGGAAGTGGAACGAACTATGATGTTTTAGAAGAGGCGGGAGTTGCAGATAGCGATGTATTTATTTCTGTAACTGAGAGTGACGAAACAAATATTATATCTTGTATCTTTGCAAAGAATATGGGAGCAAAGTATACTATTGCACGTGTTAGAAATCCGGAATATTCTTCTAAGTCTGGTTTTGTAAAGGAAGTATTGGGAATTGATTTAGTAATTAATCCCGAATTTGTCGCTGCAAGAGAAATTTCCAGAGGGTTAAAGTATCCATTTGCACATTCAGTTGAAACTTTTGCAGATGGGCGAGTGAAGCTTATAGGAATTTCTGTTGGGAAGGACAATCCATTGAAAGATATCAAAATTTCGGACTTGCAACAAAAGTTTAATATAAAAATTTTAATTGGAATAGTTGAAAGAAAAGATGAAATTTTTATTCCATCAGGAGATTTCATTATTAGAGAAAATGATAAAGTTTATTTCACAGGAACTGATGAATTTGCATATAAATTTTACAATATATTAGAAGGTGGAAATAAAAAGATAGAATCCGTTTTTATAATAGGTGGTAGTAGAATTTCTTACTACTTAATTTCAAACTTAATTCGTGAAAATATTAAAATTAAGCTGGTTGAAGTTAATAGAGATCTGGCAACTTCATTTAGCGAAAAATTTCCATCAAATGTTAAAGTTATTTGTGCAGATGGTTCAGACTCTGATGTTTTAGATGAAGAGGGATTAACAAATTATGATGCTTGTGTAGCATTAACAGGGATTGATGAAGAAAATATTATGTTAGGAATGTTTGCTGAAAAACTTAATGTAAAAAAAGCTGTTGCAAAAGTTAGTAGAATTTCTCTTTTAAATATAATTCCATCTACTGAAAGATTTTCATTTGTTACACCAAAAAGATTAGTTTCTGACATAATAATTAGTGTAGTAAGGTCAATTATTAATAGCGAGGGATCAAATATAGAGACTTTGCATAGATTATCAAATAATGCTGAGGCTGTTGAGATAAAAGTAAATAGAAAATCTAAAGTACTGGATATCCCACTAAAAGAGTTGAAAATAAAAGATAATGTACTTATAGCATACATAATTAGAGATAATAAACTAATTTTCCCAACGGGAGAAGATTCTATAATGGTAAATGATACTGTAATAGTGATTTCAAAGGCAAATTTAATACAAAATATAGATTGTATTTTGGCATAGGTGTATTATGAATAAGAAAATTATAAGATATATTTTGAGCAAAATTTTATATATTGAGGCAGGTTTTCTACTTTTACCTATTATTGTTTCTCTCATATATAAAGAAGATATTAGTAATATTTTAAGTTTTTTAGCGACAATAATTTTATTATTGTTAAGTGGATATGCAATCGGATATAAAGCAGATGGTAGTGGAGCATTTTATGAAAAAGAGGGATTTGTAATAGTTGCTTTATCTTGGATACTCTTATCTGCTTTCGGTTCTTTACCATTTATTTTTTCGGGTTCGATACCAAGTTTTATAGATGCTTTTTTTGAAACTTCCAGTGGTTTTACTACTACAGGAGCAAGTATCTTAACAGATGTCGAAGCACTTAGTCATTCAATACTTTTTTGGAGAAGTTTTACACATTTGATTGGAGGTATGGGTATTTTAGTTTTTGCTCTTGCAATTTTACCTCGTTCAAATAGACATTCTCATATTATGAAAGCAGAAGTTCCGGGTCCCGTTTTTGGAAAACTTGTTGCAAAGATGAGTTATACTGCAAGAATTTTATATAAAATTTATTTTGCAATGACCGGAATTTTGATAATTGTACTTATTTTAGCAGGGCATCCTGTTTTTGATTCATTTATTCATGCTTTTGGAGCAGCAGGAACGGGTGGTTTTGGAATAAAAGCAAGTTCAATAGCTTATTATAATAGCCCGGCGGTTGAAATTATTTTGGCAATTGCTATGATAACTTTTGGAATTAACTTTAATTTATTTTATATAATTTTAATAGGAAAAGTTAGAGATGGATTTAAAAGTGAAGAGTTAAAATGGTATTTATTTATAGTTTTTGGAAGTGTGATTTTAATATTTTTCAATATAAGAAATAATTATACTTCATATCTAAAGGCGATGAGAGATATATTTTTCACAGTCTCTTCAATAATATCTACTACAGGGTATGCTACTGTTGATTTTGGAAAATGGACGGCTTTTTCCCATTCAATCCTTTTGTTTTTGATGTTTACAGGGGCATGTGCAGGTTCAACTGCCGGAGGGTTAAAAATTTCAAGACTTATAATTTTAGTAAAGTCATCTATTTTACAATTTAGAAAGGCGATAAATCCGAAAAGAGTTTTAAGCGTGAAAGTGGATAATAAGCCTGTTCCTAAAGAAGTTTTAGAAGAGGTGAAGACTTACTTTGTAATTTATATATTTTTAGTTATTATTTTTACAATTTTAATATCTTTTTCAGTTTCGGATTTTTTAACTGCATTTTCAGCCGTGATGGCTACATTTAATAATATTGGACCCGGAATGGGAATTGTAGGACCTACAGGAAGTTATGCAAGTCTTACTGACTTTAATAAGATAGTTTTATCTTTTGCAATGCTAGCAGGAAGACTTGAAATATTCCCAATATTAATTTTATTTTCTTCAACAACTTGGAAAAAGAAATAGGAGGAGTTATTTTTGGCTAAAAAATATTATGCGGTTAAGGTTGGAAAATCTGTTGGAATTTATAATAATTGGGAAGACTGTAAAAAACAAGTTACAGGTTTTTCAGGGGCAATTTATAAATCTTTTCCAACTTTAGAAGAAGCTAAAAATTATTTGAATAATGAAAATATAGAAGTTAAAAGCGGTGGCTTTAATTTAGAAGACATTGCTGAAGATGAAATTGTGGCCTATGTTGACGGTTCTTATAAAAAAGATACTTTAGAATATGGATATGGAGTTGTACTAATTTTAAAAGATGATATTATTGAACTTTTTGGAAAGGGAGAAGACCCTGAAGTTGCAAAGAGTAGAAATGTAACGGGAGAGCTTTTCGGGTCAATTAGGGCTATTGGTGAGGCAATAAGGCTTAAAAAGAAAAAAATAACTGTCTTTTACGATTATCAAGGTATTTCATCTTGGGCTAATGGAGAATGGAAATGTAATTTACCTCTTACTATAGGATATAGAGATAAGATTAAAGAATTTAGAAAGGAAATAGAGATTTTATTTGTGAAGGTTAAGGCACATTCAAATGATAAATATAATGACCTTGCAGACCATTTGGCAAAAAAATCTTTGGGAATTGAAAAATAGTTTATGACTGAGATATTAAAACCGACAAGAGAAAATATAGAAAAATCTACAAAATTAATATTAAATGATGAAATTGTTGCAATTCCAACTGAGACTGTGTATGGTTTAGGAGCAAATGGCTTATCAGATGTTGCAGTTTCAAAAATCTTTAAGGCCAAAAATAGACCGCAGGATAATCCGTTAATTTTGCATATTTCAGATTATGATATGATGGAAAATTTGGTTTATGAATTAAGTGATGAGATAAAAGAATTTTTAAATCATTTTTGGCCAGGACCACTGACTGTTGTTATGAAAAAGAAGGAGATAATTCCTGATGCTGTTAGTTGTGGACTTGATACTGTTGCAATTAGAATGCCAAATAATGAAATTGCAAGAAGTTTTATAAAGCAATGTGGAGTTCCAATAGCTGCACCTTCTGCAAATATTTCAGGAAAGCCGTCACCAACGACTGCAGAAGATGTTTTTACTGATATGAATGGTAAAATATCTGTAATATTAGATGGTGGACTTTGCAATATAGGAATAGAATCAACAGTTTTGGATTTGACTAAAAAACCATATACGATTTTAAGACCGGGCTTTTACACGAAGGAAGACTTTTTGAAATATGAAGATGAAATTTTAATTGATGATGCTATTGTAACAGAAAATACAATTCCAAAATCACCTGGGCAAAAGTATAAACATTATGCACCAAAGGCAAAAGTTGTAGTAATTTCAGCTAAAGACAGAAAAAAATCATCAATTGAGATTGAAAAAATAATAAAAGAAAATAAAGACTTAAAAATTGGAATTTTTAAGTTTGACGAAACATTTTTAAATGTGGAAAGTGAAAATATATTATCATTGGGTTCAGTTTTTGACTTAAGAGAAATGTCAAAAATATTATTTAGAGGGCTTAGAGAATTCGATGAAAATAATGTTGATTTGATTGTTGTTGAAGGTTGTGATGAAAAGGGACTCGGATTTTCAATAATGAACAGACTAAAAAAATCAGCAAGCGGAAATATAAAATATATTGATTAAATAATATGTTTAAATAGAAGATATAAGGCAAGACAACATAATAATTGGACATTTTGAACACATAATTCAATGAGGGGGTATTATATGGCAAAAAATATAGATCCAGAATTAAAGAAGATTGGTAGTTATTTATATTTAGAAGATACTTCTAAATTTTCAATTCCTGAGTACCAAAGGGCGTATTCTTGGGAGATTAAGCAATGTGATAAGTTATGGCAAGATATAGAAAGCTTTATTGATAGTGGAGGCACTGACCCATATTTTATTGGGACTATTATAATTAATTGTCAAGACAGCGATACAAAATTAAGTTTAATTGATGGTCAGCAAAGAACAACTACTTTTATTCTTTTATGTAAGGCTCTTTTGTTAAGGATAATTCAAGCAATAGATGAAACAAAGAAAGATGAAGAATCTGAAGACCTTACCTATGGATTAAAGAAAAAGAGAGATAGATTAATCCAAATTCTTTATAAAGTAAGTGATAGTCAAATTTTAGCAGTATTAAAGGATATTGAAAGCGCACCGACGAGACATATTTTAGAAAATAATTCTATAAATGAACTATATAAGAATGAACTACAAACGATAATCGAGAGTCCAGATTTTGAGGTAGCAGAACAAAGAGTTGAAAAAATTAAATATAAACAAAAAGATAATAAATATACTAATTTCTTTAGAAATTTTAAGTTTTTCTATACAAAGCTTGAAGAGCTATCTCCTTCGGAAGTAAATGTGTTTACAGAATATATTTTAGATAAATCTGAGATTATTGAAATACGTAGTTGGAATGTTGAACAGGCTATAACTATGTTTAATTCTCTGAATTCTGATGGAATGCCACTTTTGGATTCAGATATTATTTCTGCTAAATTGTATTCTAATTCTGGAGAAGACCGAGATGGGTATAATACAAAGTGGTCAGAGTTAAAGAAAATTATTATGGGGCTTGAAGAAAATAAAATTACAGATATTGACGGGATTTTAATGCAGTATATGTATATAAAAAGGGCACAGAATAAAGAGTATATTTCAGAAAAAGGCTCTGTTAATGTTGCAACCCCTGGTATAAGAAGATATTATACAGAAACTAATCAACAACTTCTTGAAAGTCCATTAAAACTTACCGCTCAATTATTAAAAGTTTCAAAAATATGGTTTGAAATAAAAGATTATTCAATAATTGAATTATGTTCTAAATTTAATGAAAATCTTAAGCTTTACCTTATTTCTTATTTGTTTAGGTTTGAAGTAGATGAAATCACGGAGAATCTTGTAACCGAGTTTTTGGAAAATTTACTAAGACTGTTTTCAATTTTAGAATTAGTTGATTTAGGCTACTCAAGTTCCAAATTTAAGACTTTTCTATTTGGTCTAAATACAAAGCTTGTTGATAAAAATATCAGTTTATCTGAAATAAAACAAGAGATTAATCGTCATATTAATGATGGGTGGGAAAGAAAAGAAATTGAAGATGCTGTTAGAAATTATACTAAAAATTCATTAGTATTCTTAAACGAATATTTATCTTGTAAAGAAAATAATCAAAAATTTATTCTTTCTGCTAAATATGAAATTGAACATATTATGCCAAGAAGTGGCAAAAATATTGATCAAATAAGAGAAGATGCTGGAATTACTGACGAGGAAGAGTTCTTGAAAGTTGTCAATAAGCTTGGAAACAAAATTTTGCTCGAGGAAGATATAAACCGTTCTATAGGAAATGCTTGGTTTAGAAGTAAAATTCAGAATTCAATTAGTGAAAAAAAAGGATATAAAAATAGTAATTTTTCTCTAACAAAGGAAATTCTTTCTGATTTTGAAAATCAAGAAAATCCTCTTTGGACTGTTAAAAAAATAGAAGAAAGAAGTGATAGATACGCTAAAAGGATTTCAAATTTTATCTTTGGCTTAAGAGAATAAATTTAATAATTATTTTATATTTTTATACTGGTAGTAGGATGGAATGGGATAAAAAATATTAAAAAGTAAATTTAAAGGAGTTAGTAATTTGAAAGAATTGATTATTAAAGAAATTGTTGATATTAAAGAAAAGGAAAAAATATCTAGGGAAATACTAAATGATCTTCCTGAATGGTTTGGTATGCCAGAAAGTACGGAAGAATATATAACAGATTCACAAGATAAACCGTTTATTGCATGTTTTATGGATAACGAGGCGGTAGGCTTTGTAGTATTGAATTCTACAAGTGCTGATTGTGCAGATATTTTTGTTATGTGAATTAAGAAAAACTATCATAGAATGGGTATTGGAACAAAGTTAAATGATGCTTATGAAGAATTGGCAAAAAAACTTGGTTACACTTATTCTCAAGTTAAAACTGTTCAAAGCGGTCATTATAAAGAATATGATATAACAAATAATTTCTATAAATCTGTAGGATATAAGGAATTGGAAGTTTTTCCAACTTTATGGGATGAATGGAATCCTTGCCAAATATATATTAAATATATTGGAGATTAGTATTATCTGGTATATAAATTAAATAGTTGAATATAAGATGAAAGGCAGTAAATCAAAGTACTGCTTTTTTATTGTTCAAATTATGATATAATAATTATAGATTTATGCCTTATGATAAAGCTGTAATTATTTCATCATAATAACCTAAATATAATTATAAAAAAGAGATTATGATATAATAATTATAGATTTATGCCTTGTGATAAAGCTGTAATTATTTCATCATAATTACCAAAATTTAGTTATTAAAAAGAGATTATGATATAATAATTATAGATTTATGCCTTATGATAAAGCTATAATTATTTCATCATAATAACCTAAATTTAATTATCAAAAAGGAATTATGATATAATAATTATGTATTGAAAAATGATTTATGATTTTGTATTTGGAGGAAGTATGAAAAGAAATATTATTTTTTATCTGATTTCCTTAATATGTGGAATTTTACTTTGTTATTTTCTAAAAATGGAACATTTTACAAAATTTTATATATTTTTGGGTTTATCAGTTACTTGTATAGTTTCATATTTTTTTAGATTCAATAAAATAAAATTATTTCTTTTGATTTTCTCATTAGGCTTTTTAGTTAGCTTCTTTTCAGAGAAAGAAAGTAATTTAAAACAATTCTTTGATCAAGAAGTTTCTTTTACAGGAGAAGTTTTAAATTCAACTGCTCGTTCTGATGGAGAGGGATTCAAACATGAAGTCAGATTAAAAAATATTGAAAATATAGAAAAATCAGAGAAAATTTTACTTTTTACAAATCATAAAAAGTTTGAAATTGGAGATATTGTAAGTGTAACGGGAAAACTTCGAGAAATAAGGTCAAATGGTAATCCTAGACTTTTTAATTATAAGAGATTTAATTTAAAAAAGAATATATATTCAAATATTTATTCTGATGATGTGAAAAAAATTGGAGAGAATAAAAATTTAAAGGGAGCTTTTCATAATTTTGTTGAGAATGTCTTTGATACTTCTCTTTCATCTGAAAATTCGGATATTATGAAGAGGATATTTCTTGCAAATAATTATGATACGGCTTTTGAAAATGATATTAGAGAAATTGGACTTTCACATATTTTAGCAGTTAGTGGTCTACATATTGGAATAATATATCTAATTTTAAGCAAAATTTTAATCATTTTACCAATAAAAAGAATTTTTAGAGAAATTGTAATTTTATTTTTTATATTTTTATATGCATATTTGATAGGCAATCCAGCAAGTGTTTTAAGAGCAGAAATATTTTTGTTTATCTCTATATTTTCGTCGCTTTATGGAAAAGTTAAAGATAGATTAAATGACCTTTTGTTGACTATTTTTGTCATTTTATTAATAAATCCATATATGATTTTTGATGTAGGATTATATTTAAGTGCGTTTTCAGTACTTGGAATTATAAAGATTTTACCATATTTTTCAAATAAGAGAGATGGCTTTGTTCTTAAATCTTTAAAACTTACATTTTCAGTTATGCTTATAATTTTACCTATTATTTTATATACTTTTGGGAAGTTTTCAGTTATTACCTTCTTTAGTAATTTAGTATTAACACCAATTTTTGTAATTTGCATAGTTATTTCGTTTTTTATTTTGTTATTTGGTTTATTTAGTTTAAAAGTTTGTGTATTTTTGGGATTATTAGTTAATAATTTATTAAATCTTATAAGATTAAATGTTGATTTTTTAAAGGATATAAATATAAACGTTACTTTTTATGAATATAACATAGTACTTTTAATTTTTACATATTTTTTACTTTTAATTTATTTTAAGAGGAGAGATTTTAAGTATTTTACATTTGATAACTTTAAATTTTTTATACTTTCTGTTATGATTCTATTTGTTTCTACAAATATTTATAACATTTATAAAAATGAAGTAAATATCAATTTCATAGATATAGGACAGGGAGATGCCTGTTTAATAAGAGGAAAACAGAATAATATTCTAATAGATACAGGTGGAATTACTTTTGGTAAAGGAGATAGCGGAAAATCTGTTTTAATTCCATATTTACAGAAAAATGGGGTTAAAAAACTAGATTTTGTATTTATTTCGCATTTAGATGCAGACCATTGTAAAAATTTGAGCTCTTTATCTAAGGAAGTGGAGATTAAAAATTTATTTTTTAGAAAAGACGGGTATAGAGATTTTGTAAAAAAATATGGAGAAGTTAAGGCTGAAAATATTTATAATATTGAAAATAATTTAAAAATAAATTTAGAAGATATAGATTTAGAAGTTTTAAAAGCAAAAGATTCTACAGAAGAAAATGAAAGATCCATAATAGTTAGAGTTACAGTAAATGGAAGGAAAATACTTTTTACCGGAGATATTGGAGCTTTTACAGAAAATCAGCTTATAAAAAACGATATAGACTGTGATTATCTGAAAGTTGCTCATCATGGGAGTAAGAATTCTAGTTCACCTGAATTTTTATCAGCTTCAAGTCCAAAATCTTCTATAATTTCCTGTGGTTATAAAAATAGATACAACCATCCACATAAAGATGCACTAGATAGAATAAAATCTACAGGAAGTGATGTTTTTAGGACTGATTTACAGGGAAATATTATGCTTAGAATTAATAAATTTGAAGAAAAAATTACAGGCTTTAGAGAAATTGATGGAAATTTATTAGGTTTATTAAATTTCTATTTTATGGATATTTTAAATGTTATAATGTATTTATTAGGATTCTTTGTTTTAGTTAAAATTAGAAAAGATTCAGTTATAGATTTAGAGTTTATTGAGGAGGAACTATGAATTATATACAAGCTATGAAGTTGCTAGACAATGGGGAACTTAATGGTATATATGTTTTAAGTGGGGAAGAAATTTTTTTGATAGATAGATTTGTTGAGCTATTTAAAGAGAATATTGTTTCAAAAGATTTTTTTGATATGAATTATATCGAATATGATTTTTCAAAAATTGACTTACAAAAGTTAAAGATTGATTGTGAAACAGCTCCATTTTTCAGTAATAAAAGACTTATCATTGTAAATGATGTAAATCTTTCAAAAAATGGAATTTCTATGTATAAAAACTTCTTTGAGGAAATGTATGATTATATAGATAAAATTCCAAATACAACAGTTCTTCTTTTTGTGATGAAAGGAAGTCTAGCTTTTCGTGGTAAATTTTATAAACAAATTTCGATTTTAGGACATAATATTGAACTTATAAGATTTAATGAGATTGAACTTTTTAAATTTATTAAAAAAAGATTTGTTTTAAAAAATATCGAAATTAAAGATAATGTATTGAAATATATTATTGATAGAATTGGGTATTTAGATAGTAGTCGAGAAAAAAATCTTTATGATGTAGAAAATGAAGTAAACAAACTACTTAATTCCTTTTCCAGAAATGTTTTAGATTTTAAAGATGTTGATGAAATTCTAGTTGATAAATTTGAAAATAGCATTTTTAAATTGCTGGATACAATTTCTAAAAAAGATTATAAAAATTCTATTAAGATTTTAGTTGAGCTTAAAAAATCGGGAGAGGACTCTTTTTCTACATTTTATATGATTGTAAGATATATTAGAAATCTTTTAGGAGTAAAAGTTTTGAAACTAAAACAAAAACACATAGACTATATTTCAAAAGAGTTAAAAATTTCAAACTACGAATGTAAAAAATTGTATTCAGTTTGTGATAGTTTTTCTATAAAAACTCTATGTGATTATATTGATTTAACATATTCTGTAGAATCAGATATTAAGACAAAAAATAGAGATATAGATTTATTGTTGGAGCTTTTGATTTCAAAAATGTCATTAGGAGGTGCTTCTTTTGAGTAAAAAGGTTAATATTTTTGTTGACGGAATGACTTGTCAAGCTTGTTCTATGAAAGTTGAAAAGGGACTATCAAAGCTTAAAATAGTTGAGGACGTCTCTGTAAATCTTATGAGCAAAACTGTCACAGTATCCGTTGAAGATGGAGCGAAAGTTGAAGGCCTTATTGGAGTTATAAAGAGACTTGGATATAAACCGAAAAGAGATGAATTAAAAATTGAAAAGAGCAGTATCAAAGCTGAAGATATTGAAAAAATAATTTCTGAGTTAAAAGAAAAAGATACTGTTTTAGTAAAAGATGAAGATGACATTTTAAAAGTAAAATACTTAAAAGATGTTGTTTCTTTAGATGAAATAAATTCAATTTTAGAAAAATATAAAATTTCGGTTAAAAAAGAAAAAAAGGAAAGACAAAATATATATGAAGATGAAATTAAGGACTTAAAGAAAGACTTAATCATTTCAATAGTATTTAGTGTTCCACTTATGGTTTCAATGTTTTTCCATATGTTCAATTTGCACAAGTTTATGTTAAATGGTTATATTCAATGGGCATTGGCAAGTGTTGTTCAATTTTATGTAGGTAAAAGATATTATATAAATGCCTATAAAAATTTAAAAAATAAAAGTACAAATATGGATGTTTTAATAGCTTTTGGTACGTCCATGGCGTATTTTTATTCAGTTTATAAAGTTTTAATAGGAAGCGTTGATGTTTATTTTGACAGTTCTGCGATGATTATAACACTAATTTTACTTGGTAAATTTTTTGAAGCAAATGCAAAGTCAAATACTTTCGGGGCAATTATGAAATTGATGGATTTGAAAGCGGACTATGCAATTGTAATTGACGGTGATAAAGAAGTTAAAAAGAATATTGAAGATGTAAAAATTGGAGATATTGTTTTAGTTAAACCTTATGAAAAAATTCCAGTTGATGGAGTTATTATTTCAGGTAGCAGTTCTGTAAATCAAGCTATGATTACTGGAGAATCCGTTCCTGTCGAAAAGAATATAGGAGATACTGTTATTGGAGCAACCAATAATATCGAGGGAATTTTAAAAATTGAAGTAAAGAGTACAGTAGAAAATTCTGTATTATCTAAAATACTTGATTTGGTTCAAAATGCTCAGACAAAAAAAGCCCCTGTTCAAAGACTTGCAGATAAAATTTCAAGTTATTTTGTACCGGGTGTAATTTTGTCATCTTTAGCTACTTTAGTAATTACTTATATTGTTACAAAAGATTTTACAACAAGTTTATTAAATAGCTGTGCAGTAATGGTTATAGCTTGTCCTTGTTCACTTGGATTGGCAACACCAACAGCGATTATGTCAGGAACAGGAGTCGCTGCACAAAATGGAATTTTAATAAAGAGTGGAGAAGTCCTAGAAAAAATTCATAAAATGGATAGTATTATTTTTGATAAAACCGGAACTCTTACAACAGGAGAATTAAAAGTTATTGAAATAAAGAATAATACTGTTTTATCAGAAGGAGATTTCTTAAGTATAATTTATTCTTTAGAAAAAAATACAGATCATCCTATCGCAAAATCTATTGTAAACTTCTGTAAAGAAAAAAATGTAAAAGAATTGGATATTTCAGACTTGAAAGTAATTGCTGGAATGGGAATTCAAGCTAATTACGATGGTAAAGAAATTTTGATTGGAAAGAAAAAGTATATTGAAGAAAAACTTGGAAAATTAGAACTAAATATAGAAAATGAATTATTGACTATCTTTATTTCGATAGGAAATGACTTTGCAGGTTTTGTAGTTTTAGAGGATGAAATTTCAAAAAACGCTTTTGAAATAATTAAGAAATTAAAAGAAAAAAATATTGATGTTTATATGATAACCGGAGATAGTGAAGTTGTAGCCAGAAAAGTTGCAAATAAACTTGGAATAGAAAATGTGCTTTATGAAGTTATGCCAGATGAAAAATCTCAAAAAGTTTTAGAATTGCAAAAACAAGGAAAAATTGTTGCGATGGTAGGGGATGGAATAAATGACGCTCCTGCTCTTGCAAGTGCAGATATAAGTTTTGCAATGGGAACCGGTACAGATATTGCTATGGAAACTTCAGATATTACTCTGATGAATGGCAATTTAAACACACTTTTAAATTCAATCAATATAAGTGAACAAACTCTTAAAATAATCAAACAAAATCTATTCTGGGCATTTTTCTATAATATTATTGCAATTCCATTTGCCGCATTCGGATACTTAAATCCAATGCTTGCAGGATTTACAATGAGTTTTAGCTCAGTAAGTGTTGTTTTAAACAGTTTAAGATTAAAAAGATATAAATTTTAGCAAAAATGGTATGCCTAAAAAAAGCATACCATTTTTAAATTCTTAATTATTTTTTATTGTATTTTTTTACAAAATTGTAAAGTGTTTTTACCGGAGCACCACTTGCTCCTTCAGGATTTGTTCCCCAAGCTAAATTTGAGTATGAAGGACCTGCAATGTCTAAATGAACCCAAGGAGTGTTTTCAACGAAGTGTTCTAAGAAAACTCCTGCAGTAATTGCTCCGCCGGTTCCGGGAGCAGTTACATTTAATAAATCTCCAACTTTTCCTTTTACACTTTCTCTATGTTCTTCATAAACAGGAAATCTCCATAAGTATTCACCCATAAAGTCTGCTGATTCTTTAATTTTTGCAAAGACTTCATCATTATTACTTACAGCTCCAATAACTCTTGAACCCAAGGCTTGAATACAAGCACCTGTTAAAGTTGCTACATCAATTATACATTCAGGGTTTAATTTTGATGCTCCATAGTAAATAGCATCTGCTAAAGTCAATCTTCCTTCAGCATCAGTATTAATTACTTCAATAGTTGAACCTTTCATTGAAGAAATTATATCTCCATTTCTGTAAGCATGTCCATTAATCATATTTTCACAAGATGCAACAAGTGCAATTACATTTCTTTGCACTTTCATTTTTCCTACTGCATACATTGTTGAAATAACAGAGGCACTTCCACCCATATCAGTTTTCATAGTAACCATTCCTGTAGCAGGTTTGATTGCATATCCACCTGAATCATAAGTTAAACCTTTACCAACTAAAACAATAGGTTTTTCATCTTTGTTTGGTAAATGTTTCATAATTATAAATTTAGGGGGTAGGTCACTACCTTGTGCTACTGATAGAAAAGCATCCATTTTTAAAGATTCAATTTGTTTCTTTTCCAAAACTTCAACTTCTACACCAACTTTTTCAAGTTCTTCTTTTGCAAATTTCGCTAAAGTTTCAGGATAAATATCATTAGCAGGTCTATTTACAAGATCTCTACACATAAATACTGCTTCCATTATCACTTCAATTTCTTTAATTCCATTTTCTACAATTTCTTTTTTGTCTTCTAAAATATCAAAGAATACTTCACAGTCAAATTTATCTTTCTTTTCTTTCAAGAAGTTGTCAAAAGCGTAGGTAACATTTATAATGCCTTCAATCATTGCTTGAGCAGTTAATTTATAACAAATACCATCAAACTTTTTGATTTCGATATTACAAGATTTTACATTATTAGATTTTAAGATTTTTCCAAGAGAAAGGAAGGCTCTTCTGATGTTTTCAAGAGAAATTTCATCTTCTTTTCCCAAACCTAATAAAATTACATTTTCAGAATTTGGACCTAGATTTGAAAAAATTTCGCCTCTTTTTCCGTTAAAAAGTTTGTTCTCTTTTACATATTTTTTTAACTCTTCACTTATTCCGCAAACATCGTTTCCATCAAATAAAGTAATAACTTTAACTATTCCGGAATTGCCAATTTTAAATTTCATATATATTACCTCCAAAATAAAATTAGATAAAAATTATCTTATCTATATAATAACCAAAATTTTGATTTTTTGCAATAGAAAAGGACAACTGAGTTGCCCAATTTAAAAAATATTAAAACTAATTGTAGCCATAATTATTCCGGATAGAATTAATCCTATAATAGCCGCTAAAAAACTTGTTTTAAAATCTATATCTAAAATACTCGCAGCAAGTATACCGGTATATGCACCGGTACCCGGAAACGGAATACCTATAAAAATCGCAAGTGCAATTAAAATTCCTCTTTTACCAGATTTTTTTAAAATTTTTTCTCCTGCTTTATGCCCTTTTAGTAAAATTTTTTTACAAAACTTTCCAATATACCTTTTATGTTCACCCCAAATTAAAATCTTTTTAGCAAGAAAGTAAACAAATGGAACTGGAATTAAATTTCCTATTAGTGCAATTATATATGAACTTAGAATCGGAAGTCCCATTGCTTGGGAATATGGAATGGCACCTCTTAGTTCAATAACCGGCACCATTGAAATTAATAAAACTAAAAAATATTTTAACATCAAATCACCTATAATTTTTCTTAAATAATGTATATATTCTACCATAAAAACGAAATAAAAGAAATATAAAAAAATTTTAAAAAAAGTATTGCATTTATTTTGAAATATGGTATAATATATATGTTAATTTTATAGGCTACCCAAGACCGTAGGGACATTCGTTTAAAAATCCTACATAGGTGGAAATACTTATTTTGTATTTTATCTCTACTCTTGGTAGAGATTTTTTAATATGTAGCCTTTTATGGAGGTGAAAAAGATGAAAGATTCTGTTTTAGAACAAAAACAAGCTGTTATATCAGAAATTAGAGAAAAGATTGAAAATTCCGGATCTTTAGTTTTAGTTGACTATAGAGGCTTAACTGTTGAACAAGTAACTGACTTAAGAAAAAAATATAGAGAAGCTGGTGTTCAATATAAGGTTTATAAAAATACTATGATGAAATTAGCCTTTAAAGAATTAGGTTTTGAAGATTTTAATCAATATTTAGAAGGACCAAGTGCCGTTGCGTTTTCAGGAGAAGATTTAACAGCAGCAGCTAGAATTACTAATGAATTTGCAAAGTCAAATGAAAAGTTGGTTATTAAAGCAGGTATATTAGAAGGAAAGATTTTAGACACTAACGGCGTTAAGGCTGTTGCAAACATTCCTTCAAGAGAAGTACTTATTGCAAAATTACTTGGCAGCCTAAAGGCTCCGGTATCAAATTTTGTGTATATGTTAGATGCACTAAGAAAGAAAAAAGAAGAAGAAGCAGCTTAATGGTTGCGTAAAATTTTAGGAGGTATATTATGGATTTCGAACAAATATTAGAAGCAATTGAAAAATTATCAGTTCTTGAATTAAATGAATTAGTTAAAGCAGCAGAAGAAAAATTTGGAGTTTCTGCATCAGCACCTGTAGTAGTAGGTGGAGCTGTAGCTGGTGGAGAAGCAGCTGGAGCAGCAGAAGAAAAAACTGAATTTGATGTAATTTTAGCATCAGTTGGAGCAGAAAAAATGAAAGTTGTTAAGGCTGTTAAAGATTTAAGTGGATTAGGCTTAAAAGAAGCTAAGGAAGTAGTTGACAACGCTCCAAAAGCTGTTAAAGAAGGAGTTTCTAAAGAAGAAGCTGAACAAATGAAAGCTAAATTAGAAGAAGTGGGAGCTACTGTAGAATTAAAGTAAGAAATTATTTCTATTTAAATTTAAGTATTAAAAGTGGATTTTTATCCACTTTTTTTGTGGAAATTTTTAGTACTTATTAAGTATTGATTTATTTTTCTTAAAAATATATAATAAACAAATAAGATTATTTAAGAGGAAATTTTTTAAATGAAAACAATAAGATTGATTGACATTACTTATAAAAATGTTATATTTTTTATTAATTTGTATAATGATATAAATAAATTTATATAAGGAGGGTATTTGTTGAAAGAAGTTTTTGCTATTCCAGCCGTAGGGGCATTAATTTACAGAATTAAGGATAATAAATTAAATATTTTAGTCCAAGAAAGGTATAAGGAAAATGAAATTTTTGAGAAAGGTTTATTAGAATTACCGGCAGGAAAGATTAGAGAATATGAAGATATTTTTAAAGCGTTAAAAAGAGAAGTAGAAGAGGAAACAGGATTAACAGTTATAGAAATTATTGGTGAAAATAATATAGATACTAGAGAAATGGGTGAATATACTGTTAATAGTTATGTTCCATTTTGCTGTACTCAGAATTTATCAGGAGGGTATTCCATTATTCTTCAAACTTTTTTATGTAAAGTTGAAGGTAAAATAATACCAAATTCCAATGAAACAAGAAATGTTAGATGGATGAATGTTGATGACATATATAGTTCTATTAATAAAAATTTAGAAGCCTGGTATCCTATGCATATTAATACATTATTTAAATTTATTGATTATTATCAAAAAGGGTTTATTTATGAGTGATAAAGTTCAATACTTTAATATTGTAAAAAATATTTATTAGATGAATTTCAATATTTAAAACTATTTGATTTTTTGAAGGATAAAATTATAATTGATATATATGTATGTTCTACTACTTGTAATTTGTATTATAATCCGCTTTTTTATGAAAATTTTTAATAATTATTATTAAGTATTGATTTATTTCTCCTAAAAATATATAATAATTAAATAAGATTATTTAAGAGGGAGTATTTTTAGTTTTACTAAAAGAAGATATATATGAAGGTAAAAAGAGGAGATATTTTTTATGCTGATTTAAGTCCCGTTGTAGGTTCTGAACAAGGAGGGGTAAGACCTGTCCTAGTTGTTCAAAATGATATCGGGAATAAATACAGCCCAACTGTAATTATTGCAGCTATAACTTCTCAGATGAATAAAGTCAAACTTCCAACTCATGTTGAAGTTTCAGCAGAATTTGGGCTTCCTAAAAATTCTGTTGTATTGCTGGAGCAAATAAGAACCATAGATAAAAAAAGACTTAGAGAAAAAGTCGGTTTTACGGATGAGTTCTTTATGAAAAAAGTTGATGAGGCACTTTTAAAATCTGTAGGAGTTTAGTACATAGAGGGAAAATATGCTTAAATTGGTAGAAAATATAGAATTTATAAAAAATAGAAAATTAGAAGTCAATAAAATAGATGAGAAAGAATTTATTTTGGAAAATAAAAATGAAAAGTATATTTTAAATTTATTTCCGTTTGGAAAATTTTCTAAAATAAGTAAAATTTTTGATTGTTTAAATAAATTATCTGAAGAATTTTCTAATATTTCTTATGGAGATATTGGAATTTTAAATGATAAATTTTGTTATAGAATTATCCCTTTTGTTATTGATGAAAAAAATAATTTGACTGATGAAGAAGCTTACAATATAGGATTTGAAATTGGGAAATTTGTTTTTGAATATCATAAGAGTTTTCAAGGTTGTGATTGTGGTAGGTGGAATAAGCATTATAATTATAGGATAAATAAATTCTTACACAAATACGGACTTGGAAAGTACAGAGGGAATCTTGATTACGTTCTTTTTGATTTTTTGGAAAGAAATAGGTATTGTTTAAGTGAGAGGACTTGTACTACTATAATTGGAATTAACGGTCTTAATGATATAAAAATTTCAAAAGACGGAAAGTTTCAAATTATAGAAGAGTATAAAATTTTAAGGTCTGATTCGTATTTTGAGTTTAGAAATTTGAATTTATATTATGATGATAATGCAAGTTTATTGACAGGAATTGTTGATGGATATTTTAATAATAATGTTCCGAGAGCATTTTTTAAACTTTTAGGAGTATATACTATAATTGAAAATTTATATGATATTTTTGTTGAAAGTAATGATTTTGAAGATGAGATAATAAATGAAAAGATAACAAAAATTAACGATATTTATGATGGATTTTCGAGTATATATCCTATTTGGTATTTAAGACATAAAAAATTTTAATAGAAGTTGGAGAAAGATGAAGAAATTTAATAGAAGTATTATAGGGTTATTGTTATGTTGTTTAGTTTTTGGAGCTTGTTCAAAAAAAGCCGAAAACGAGGAATCTAAAAAAAATGTGAAAAATAATGAGAGTGCAAGTTTTAAGAAATTTTCAAAATCATTTTTTGGTGTTTTTGATACAGATGTGGCTTTCAGTGCATATTGTGTAAATGAAGAGGAATTTAATAAATATTTCAAAGTATTGGAAGAAGATATGAAAAGATACCATAATCTTTACAATTCTTTTGAAAATGCTAATGAAAATAATATAAAAACTATAAATGATAATGCGGGAAAAGAAGCAGTTAAAGTTGATAAAGAAATTATAGAGCTTTTGGAATTTTCTATTGAGAGTTATAAAAAACTCTCTGATAAAAATAATATTGCAATAGGAAGTGTAACTTCTCTTTGGAAAGCTGAAAAGGATGCAGCTGTTGATCTTAAGGGAAAACTTCCTGATGATAATAAAATAAAAGAGGGATTAAAACACACAGATATTAATAATATTGTAATTGATAAAGAGAATAGTACTGTTTTTCTAAAAGATAAGGATATGAAGCTAGATGTTGGAGCTATTGCAAAAGGTTATTCAGTAGAAAAAGTGATGAATAAATTAAAATCAATGGGTTTAAAATCTGCAATAATTTCAGCAGGTGGAAATGTAAAAGCCATTGGAAGTCCCTTAGAAAAGGATAAAAATAAATGGGGAATCGGAATTCAAGACCCTAAGTTCGATTCTGACAAAGTTGATATTAAAGAAGTCATTTTTTCAAATGAAACTTGTGCAGTAACCAGTGGAGATTATCAAAGATTTTATTTTGTAGGAGATAAAGCATATAATCATATTATTGATCCAAAAACAGGTTATCCTAAAGATAAAATTAAGAGTGTAACAGTTTTGTGTAATGATTCCGGTCTTGCGGATTTTCTATCAACAAGTTTGTTTTTGATGGATGTTGAAGAAGGTAAAAAACTTTTAGAAAAAGTAGAAGGAGCGGAAGCCTTTTGGATACTTTCAGATGGAAGCGTACATTATACGGAAAAAATGGGAAAAATGTTGCAAAGTAAAGGAGCTACAAATAAATAAAGTTAAATTATATATCAAAAGTTAGGATTCTTTCCTAGCTTTTTTTATGTTTGAATTAATAATAAGTTTTTTATAATAAGAGCATAAAAATAATAAAAAAATTTCAAAAAAAGTATTGAACATTGTTCATAAAAGTGTTATAATAACTCTTGTAAAAAATAATGAACAATGTTCAATAAAATGAAAGGGGGCAATTATGACTGCTATAATAGATAAAAAGATGAGCAAAGAGGTTAAAATTATTAAAGCTGCGCTTGAAGTTTTCAAAGAAAAAGGTTATGAAAAATCAACTATTAGAGATATTATGAGCAGAACTGAATTTGGATTAGGAACTTTCTATTTATATTTTAAAAACAAACAGGATTTGAAAGAACAAATAATTTTAGACAAAGCAATGGATTTAGTTGTTCATGCTGAAAATAAATGTATTCATACTGATTCTGTTGAAAGATATATTTGTTTTTTAAATTATATTATTGATTATTTGATTGAAAATCCATTCGATTTAGAGCTAATATCTCAAAATATTAATTGGACTTTATATACAAAGATTGAAAATGATAAAAGATTTATAGAGGCTGATACAACTTTAAAGTTTATACTTAGTAAGTATGAGAAGTTGTTTTCACATAAATATTCTTATTCACAAAAGTTATATATCCTTTCATTAACCATAGAAATAGTAATTTCTACTTGTAAGAGTGCAATTATGAAAGATTCTATTTTATCAATTGATGAAATGAAAGCTGTTTTATTTGAAGTAATAAAAAAAATATTGATAAGTAATGGAGATTAATATGAGAAAATTTACAAAATTTATTTCACACCATCCAAGACTTGTGTTATTAATAATGACAATGTTATTGATTCCGTCAATAATAAGTTACAAAAATACGGGAGTAAATTATAATATTCTTTCATATTTACCTGCTGATTTAAAATCTACTCAAGGACAAAATATTTTAGATAAAGATTTTAAAAATGCAGCTACAGTAATGGTAATTTTAGATGGTAGTGATAGAGATGCTGAAGAGTTAAAAAAAGAAATAATGAAAATAGATGGTGTAGAAGATGTTATTTCAAGAACATCAATAATTGGAGATTCTATTCCCAGTGGTTTTTTACCGGATAAAATTAAGAATATTTTTTATTCCAAAGGAAGTACATTAATGATGGTAAAGTTTAATGAACCGGCTTCATCATTCAAAACTATGAATGCTATCGAAAGCATAAGAAATATTCAATCAAATAAAAAATATTTGAGTGGAGTAAGTTCACTAGTCAAAGATACAAAGGATTTAATAGATAAAGAGACTGTTATTTATGTCGGGTTGGCAATTGTTTTAGGCTTGATTATATTGAGTATTACTAATGAATCTACTGTTATTCCTTTTGTGTTTATGTTAACAATAGGATATGCGGTTATTTATAATTTTGGAACTAATATATTTTTGGGAGAGATATCGTATTTAACAAAAGCTATTGCAGCTGTTCTTCAATTAGCGGTAACAATGGATTATTCAATTTTTTTATATCACAGGTATGTTGAAGAAAAGAAAAAAAGAAATAGTCGTAATGAAGCTATGGATAGAGCAATTCAAAATACATTCACTTCCTTATTTTCATCTTCACTTACAACAATTGCCGGATTTTTGGTTTTGATTTTAATGAGATTAACATTAGGAAAAGATATTGGACTTGTAATGGCTAAAGGAGTTCTAATCGGTTTGTTATGTACAGTAATTGTACTTCCACCGATGCTTTTAATTGCGGAAAAAGCTGTAAATAGATATAATCATAAGGTTTTGTTACCTTCATTTAATCGATTAGCTGATTTTGATATTAATAAAAGAAAAATTTTAGCATTAGTATTTATATTGCTTTTTATACCTGCTGTTATAGGTTCTAATAATACAAAACTTTATTACAATCTTGATAGATCTTTACCACAAGATTTAGATTCAATTGTTTCGTTAAATAAAATGAAAAAAGATTATAATATGGCAAGTACACATTTTATTATTGTTAAAGAAGATTTATCAAACTCAAATTTAACTTCTATGATTGATGAGTTGGAAAAAGTTGATGGAATAAATACTGTACTAAGTACGCACTCAATTACAGGTGTTACTCTACCGGCTGAATTTTTGCCTAGCAAGTTAAGAGATAACTTTGTAAAAGATGGCTATCAAATGATAATGATAAATTCGGAATATCAAACTGCATCGCCTGAAGTTAATAGACAAATAGAAAAAATCAGAAATATTATTTCAAAATATGATGATGAAGGATATCTAACAGGAGAAGCAGTATTGACCGATGATTTGACAGAAGTTTCAGAAAAAGACTTCAAAATGGTAAATATTGCTTCCATAATTACCGTATTTATAATTATAGCAGTTGCATTTAAGTCTATTGGAATACCAATTATCTTAATATCTGCAATAGAATTGGCTATTCAGATTAATATGGCTATTCCTTATTATTTAGGTCAGACTATTCCATTTATCACATCAATAATAATAGGAGTAATTCAATTAGGATCAACTATAGATTATTCAATTTTGATGACTGACAGATTTTTACATGAATATAGAAAGACAAAAGATTTAAATAATTCTTTGAGAGTTTCTGTAAAAGAAACTTCCAAGTCAATAGTAACAAGCGCATTATCTTTTATGGCTGCAACTATTGGAGTAGGACTTTATTCAAAAATGGAAATAGTATCTACAATATGTATGTTTTTAGCCAGAGGAGCTATTATAAGTATGTTAGTAATAATAATTTTATTACCGGCTATATTGAGTGTAACTTTTCCATTTATTAAAAAAACAACAAAAAATTTAGTATAGAGGAGAGGATGATAATGAATAAAAAATTTCAAAAAATTGTAGCATTAAGTTTGCTTTTTTCAATGATTATTGTGAATGTTTCATTTGCACAAGAAAATAATGTAATTAAGAAAAGCGAAACGGTTTATGTAACAGTAGATGGTGATGAAATTAAAGATAAAACTGTATCAGTTTGGTTAAATTCCGATAAAAATATAAAAGTAAAAGATAAATCAAATTTAAAAGAGGTAAAAAATTTAAAAACAGATGAAAAAGTTTTAGGAAAAAATGGATATTTAAACTGGAATGAAGATAAAAAAGATATATATTATCAAGGAAAAACCGATAAAAATTTACCTGTAGAGTTGACTGTAAAATATTATTTGGATAATAAAGAAATTAAAAATTCTGAATTAGAAGGAAAAACCGGACATTTAAAGATAGTCTTAAGTTCTAAAAACAATAGATATGAAATAAAAAATATAAATGGAAAAAACAAAGAAGTATATTCACCATATATCGTGGCAACAGCTATGATTTTTAGTGATGATAAAGTAAGCGATATAAAATCAGATGATGTAAAAATAGTCAAAGATGGTAAAAATCAAATAGTAACATCAATATTAACTCCCGGATTGAAGCAAAATTTTGAAGATATTTTAAAAGAAAAAGATTTAAAGATGTTTAAAGACACCATTTCATTGGAAATGGAAATAAAAAATTACAAACCGATAGAAATCTATTCAGTTATTACAAATGAATTATTCCAAGAAAAGAAAAATATTGATTCACTTGATAAATTAAAGGATGGGATAAAACAATTAGAAGATAATTCACAAAAATTATTTGATGCTTCTATTAAGTTAGCCGAAGGACAAGACAAATTGAATAATGGAATTGGTCAAATGCAAACAGGAGTAAAAAAACTCTATTCAGGAACAGAAAAATTATCTGATTCAATGAAAGCAATTAAGAGTAAATTTGATTCTCTAGAACCAAAAGTTGGAGTAATTCAAAAGTATATTTCTGAAATGTATGAAGGCAGTGTGAAACTATTTAACGGAGTAAATATTTATACAGGAGCTGTAGGTGAAATAAATAAAAATGTTGAAAAAATTCAATATGGAGCAACTCAACTTGCTAAAGGCTCAAGTGATTTAGATAATGGAGTTGGAAGGTTAAAATATGCTACTGGAAAAATGAAAGTTGGAACTAAAAAACTTGATAATATAATTGCTCAAAAGGATGAATTATTAAATAAGTCATCACAATTATCTCAAGGTTTGACTAATTTAGGAAATAGCTATGGAACATTACTCTCAGGCATCGAACAAATTTCAAAAAAATCTACTGAATTAAAAAATTCAACTCAAGAATTTAATAGTAAATTTCATCAAGTTGAAAATTCAATAAAAAACTTAAATTCTAATATTTCTTTAGAAAATGATATTAAAAATTTAGAAGATAAAGCAAGAAATATTCAAAAAGTCATTAATGATTTATCAAGCAAAAATAAAGATGGAAGTTTAACATCTGAAATATCCATTTTAAATAAAACAAAAAATGATTTGTTAAATGAATCAAAAACTCTAAGAGCAAAGCAATCAGGATTGGCTAAATTAAATACTTTAACTCAAGCTATATCAGAACTAGCAAGTGGTTCAGATAAATTATTGAAAGGAAATACTGATTTATCAAATGCTTTATCAAATGTTTATGCAAAGATGAATGAGACAAAATCACAATTGGAAAAATCTTCTTTAGAATTAAACAAAGGACTTTCAAAAATAACAGAAAGTTTGAAAGGCGATGACTTGAATATTTTAAAATCATCAATAGAACAATTAGATGGAGCAACCGGAAAAATTAAAACTGGAACTGAAAGTTTAAAATCAGCTACTAATCAAAATAAAGTTGCAATGGGAATGTTACAATCAGCGATGAGTAAATTAGATGAAAATTCTAATTCTTTAAAGAATGGTTCTGGGCAATTAGCTAATGGATTAGGTGAATTTAAAACACAATCTCAAATTTTAAATTCATTATCTCAAGTCAAAGAACAAGCTATTATTCCATTTTCAAATGCTATTAATTCACTTAATGGAGGACTTAAAAAAATGGATTCAAGTACTGATCAATTAAAAGAAGGTAGCGACAAGTTGACTTCATCACAAAAAGAATTTAGTTCAAAATTAGGAGAATTCAAGCAAAAGGGAATTGATGAATTAGAAAATAAAACAAAAAAAGTAAATGAATTTAAAGATATTTTAGATATAATGCTTTCTATGTCAAAACAAGATGCTTCATTCAGTGGAACAGATGAGAACTTTGATACAAAATCTAGAATTATAGAAAAAATAAAATAAAAGTTAGGATAAAATGATATTGACCCCTAAATCCATTTTATATGAATTTAGGGGTTTTTGTGTGTCAAATTTATTCTAGCTTTTTTTAATTTCTTCATGTTTGCAATGTGGACAAATTACTTTTATCTTTCCTTTTCCTTTTGGAATTCTAAGCTCTTGTTTGCAGTTTTTACACTTAAAATATATATAATTTTTTCTGTCTTTAGATGCGAATTTTAAAAGTCTAGAGTATATTGGAGAAATTAGATTAAAAAATTTTAGTTGCTCCATTGCTCTTTTTCTTTTGTTTTTTGAAAATGCTCTAAAAAGTGCAATAAAAATTAAAATTATAGAAGTTATTGTTAAAATATTGCTTCTTCTAAATAGATTTATAATTGAAAATCCAATTGCAAAGTAGAAGATAATATTATTTAAAATGTCTCCGCCATATCTATCTTTCATAAGATTTAAAAATTTTTGTTTCATAACATTCTCTCCTTAATAAAATTATACGAACCAGTTTAATTATACCACAAAAAATACTCCTATCAACAGTTTGATATTGTTTGTAATTTGTGATAAAATAAATGTTATGATGTGATTGAATATGTAGAGGTGTCTTATGGAAAATTTTGGAATAAGTGTTAAATTTCAATACGATATAGATGATTTTTTAGAAAAAATTGATGAATTTGCAGAAAATGGTAATTATGGATTTTCACTTGAAGAAATGGACGGTTTGATGATTCTAAACTTTGAAATTCTTCCTTATCTTTCATTGAATTTTAAAATTGATGAAGAAATAGAAATGAAAACTGAAACTTGCTATTATGGAGTAGGTTATCATATTTTAGTTGTAGATTTTATCAACGAACTCTTTTCATTTTTAGGTTGTAAGTTTGAAATTAAAGATGATACAGGATTTTATAAAGATGGTAATTTTGAAAGACTTAAAGAAATGTATGATCTTTGGTTTAAAAATAGAGTAGAGCTTATTTTAAACAATAGAGATAATATTAGAATTAAGTCCATATTTATGGATAACAAAAAAATTTTTCCTGTAACTATAGAAGATTATATTTGTACTTATATGGGCGTAATTTCTTTAACAGAGTTTGAAAACTTGTATACAAATGATATTGAAGCTATTAAAAAGAGAATTTTCTTGTTTAATGAAAAAGTATTAGATCCTTATTCTGATGAAAATTATTTGCTTTACCATGTTTGGAATAACTTGAAAGATTTGACATTAGTTGACGATTTTGATGAAAGATTGTCTATGGTTATGTTTATGTTTGAAAATTTAATCGAAAATAATGTACAAATACATTTACCACAAAAATATTCCAGAGAAATATATAAATATTTAGGGGTAAATAAATTTTCAGCATCAAACTTTGCATATAGGAAAGTTAGATACGAAGTTGGGTATCATTTTTACGATAAGTTTTTAAAAGATTTAGATTTTTCTTTGAAAATACCAAGCTGGTTTGAGTACAATGGTAAAATTAAAGGCTATTTAACAACTGATAATGCTATATTTTTAAATGAATATGCAAGTTCAGATGGCTTTAATTTTGATGAAAAATATTTATCGGAAAAAAGTTCAGATAATTTTAAAATTTTGATTTTTGATACAATTAACAAAAACAAATTCTTTTTAGGTTTTGAAAACTTGGATGATGAATATGGCTATGTTTCAATACAAGAACAAAATAATATGAATTGTGAAGAAACAAATTGTCAGATTGTTGATTTAAAAAGAAATAAAATGTATGAAATTTGTGTTTTAGGAACGGAATCAACGGAAATAATAAAACATATGATTGAGTTAATGTAGGAGATAGATGTTTTATGAATAAAAGAGGTAGAACAAAGGAAGATATTTTTAATGTTTTAAAAGATAGAATTGTAACTTTACAATATGAACCCGGAAAAATTTTAAACGAAATTGAATTATCGGAAGAATTTGGAGTTAGTAGGACTCCAATTAGAACTGTATTTCAACAACTAGAATCTATAAAGTTGGTTGATATTGTTCCAAGATACGGAGTTCAAGTTGCAACATTGAATTTTTTAAATATAAAATCACTGTTTGAAGTTACAAAAGTTTTGGATCCACTTGCTACAAAACTTGCAGTTTCAAAATTAACAGATGAAGACATAAAACAGCTTAAAGAAATAGTTTCAACTTTAGAAACTTATGATACAACAAAAAATTATCAAGAGGCAATTTTACTTGATGAAAAATTTCATAAAATAGTTACAAAATCTTGTGCAAATCCTTGGTTGATAGATATATTAACAGATTTACATTGTCAAACAGAAAGACTGTGGCATTATTGTGATATATATTTTAGCGATATGGAAATTTTTACAAGAACATTTAAAAAGATTGTGGAAGCATTTGAAAACAAAGATGAAGAAATGGCTGAAAAATATGCAAGAGAACATATTGAGGATTTTGTAGAAAAAATAAAATCGGCATTATTATAAGATAGAGAATGAGTGATTAGATTGACTAATCACTTTTTTTATTGTGAAACAACAAGGTTTCCGGGAATCCACCCGATGCAAAGCATAGCTGAAGGGTGGAATTATATTTAAGAACAATAAGTTTTAAATTTTATCAATTATTTCGACACAAAATATGGTTAGGTGAAATTATTTTTATAGCGATGAACAAATTTTATTGTTAAAAAAATAAATAATAAATTTATTAATAGATAAATTTTATTAATTATTACATTTTTGCAATTTTTATTTATGAAAAAAGGAATTTTCATAAAATTTTTTAATGTTTTATAAATGCCTCAAATTTTAAAATTTTTTTAAATAACTATCTAGAATAAACATTTTCAACAAATAAAAAACTTATAAAATACTTTTGAAATACTAAAAATAATATATTATAATACAATTAACAAAGGAAGTGATTTGTTTGAGTTTAAAAATTGTATCTAATAATTCTTTAGTAAAAGAAAAATTTGATTGTGTTGAATTTGTTGATGGTAATTATATTGATGTTTTAACCACTGCAAGAGATTTAATACATAAAGGATGCTCTCTAGTAAGTCATCCTTTGCCTGCTAGTATCAGAATGGTTTTTTCATCTGTTAGGAGTATTGTAATTGAAGATGAAAACTGTTTTGATGAAAATAGTGTGTTGATTATTGAAGAATCGATTGATAAATATAATCTAACAATGAAAAATAGAAATATTGATTTTAAAAATGTTAGAGATTATGAGTTAGTTGATTTAATGCTGGTTGAAAGTGCATTGGAAGAATACAAAGCACTCAACAATTTGAAAAAATAAGTGGAGGTGGTATTTTGAAACTTCAAGTGAACAGAATCTTCATTAAAGATTTGGCATTTGGTGAAGAAACTAAAGTTGAAAATCATACTTTATTTATTAACAAGGAAAGAATTGTTAATGAATTAAAGAAGGAACCGGGAGTTAAAGATATTGATATTGATTTTGCAAAACCGGGAGAAAAGACAAGAATTATACCTGTAAAGGATGTTATTGAGCCTAGAGTAAAGATTAAAGGTGCTAAAGGATTTGCAGGAGTTACAACAGATGTTGCACAATTAGGAGAAGGTATTGTTAATGTGCTTTATGGAGCAGCGGTTGTTACAATTGGAGATATTGTAGGTTTTCAAGAAGGTGTTATTGATATGTGGGGAGAAGGAGCAAAATGGACTCCGTTTTCCAAGACATATAATATCGTAGTAGATATCAAAGTTGTTGAAGGATTACATCCACATGAACATGAAGAAGTAGTTAGACTTGTTGGACTTAAGGCAAGTGAATTAATCGGTGAAGCAGGAAGAAATGCTAAGATTGATGAAACTGTTGAGTACGGCATAGGTGACAACGATGAAGAAACTAAGAAGTATCCTAATTTACCAAAAGTTGTTTATGTTGAAATGTTGATTTCACAAGGATTGCTTCATGATGGATATATCTATGGAACATGTACAAGACAAACTTTACCTACATTAATTCATCCAAATGAAGAATTAGATGGAGCTGTAATAAGTGGAAACTGTGTTGCTGCATGTGATAAAATTACCACTTATCAACATCAAAATAATGCCTGTATCTTAGATTTATACAACAGACACGGAAAGGATATTAATTTCATCGGTGTTGTATTAACTCCGGAACTTACAACTTTAGCAGGAAAATTCAGATGTTGTGATTATACTGCAAAACTTTGTAAGCTACTAGGAGCTGATGGTGTAATAGTAAGTGAAGAAGGATATGGAAATCCTGATTCAGACTTAGTAATGATTTGTACAAGACTTGAAAAACAAGGTATCAAAACTGTTCTTGTAACAGATGAATGTTCAGGTTGGGATGGAATGAGTCAGCCATTAACAGATACATCTAAAGAATCAGTTGCTGTTATTTCAACAGGTAATGTAAGTCATGTTGTTCATTTAGAAAAAGCTGATAAAGTATTAGGAGATTCAGAAGCTATTGCTAATTTAGCAGGAGGCTGGGACGGAGCTTATAATTCTGAGTCAGGAACTCTTGACTGTGAATTGAATGCTGTTATAGGAGCAACTTCCGAAATAGGTTATCATAATGCAACTGTTGAACTATACTAAGAGAGGTGAGAGTTTTGAGTAAAAAAGTTTTATATTATATAAACCAATTTTTTGGACAAATTGGTGGAGAAGAAATGGCTCATGTAGCTCCAACTTTTGAAGAAAAAGCAGTTGGACCTGCAATGGGCTTTGAAAGAAGTTTAGGTCAAGAAGCAAAAATTGTTGGAACAATTATTTGTGGTGATAACTACTTTAATGAAAATTTAGAAGATTCTTTAAAATTTATAAAAGAAGTAATGGATAAAGTTAATCCTGATATTGTTGTGGCAGGACCTGCATTTAATGCCGGAAGATATGGTATGGCTTGTGCCGGAGTTGCAAAATTTGTAACTGAAAACTACAATGTTCCTGTTGTTACAGGAATGTATGAAGAAAATCCGGGACTTGATGCTTGTAAGTCAATAGCTTATGTGGTACCTACAGGCAATGTTGCAAGTTCAATGGGGAAAGCTTTACCGGTTATGGCAAAGTTAACTTTGAAATTATTAAAAGGTGAAGTAGTTAAACCTTTAGTTGACGGATATTTTGCTCAAGGTAAGAGGCTTACTGTATTATCAGAAAAAATTGGTGCTATCAGGGCAACTGAGATGTTGATGAAGAGATTAAGAGGAGAAGAATTTGAAACAGAACTTCCAATGCCGGTATTTGATAAGGTTGAACCTGCAAAAGCAATTGTAGACTTATCAGAGGCAACCATTGCTGTTGTTACAAGCGGTGGTATTGTTCCATTGGGAAATCCTGACAAAATTCAATCAGCATCTGCACAAAAGTGGGGTAAATATGATATTTCTGCTTTAAACGAATTGGGAAAAGATTATTGTACAATACATGGTGGTTATGACCCTGTTTATGCAAATGAAAAGCCCGATAGAGTAGCGCCTGTAGATATTCTTAAGGAAATGGAAAAAGAAGGAAAAATTGGAAAAGTTTATAAGTATTTCTATACTACTACTGGAACCGGTACAGCAGTTGGAAATTCTATAAAATTTGGCGTTGAAATTGGTAAGGAGTTAAAAGAAGCCGGAGTTGACGGTGTTATATTAACTTCTACTTGAGGTACTTGTACACGTTGCGGAGCAACGATAGTAAAAGAAATTGAAAGATATGGAATACCGATTGTTCACATGGCTACGATAGTTACAATTTCAAAATCTGTTGGAGCTAACAGAATTGTACCTACAGTTGCAATTCCTTATCCTGTAGGGAATGCAAGTTTAGAAAAAGACAAAGAATATGCAGTTAGAAGAGATTTAGTTGAAAGAGCAGTTGACTCTTTAGCAACAACTATAGAAGAAGCAACATTTTTCTAAAGAAAAATTTGTAATAAAATACATTCCACTTACAATTCAATGTAAGTGGAATGTTGGCCTAAAATTTATAGGAGGATAAATTTATGGAAGAAAATAGAAGTAATTGGAATAGTAGATTTGGTTATATAATGGCTGCAGCCGGATTTTCAATAGGTCTTGGAAATGTTTGGAGATTTCCTTATTTAGTTGGAACAAATGGCGGAGGAGCATTTGTATTAATTTACTTGGCTATTTGTATAGTGATAGGTATTCCTTTATTCTATATGGAAGTTACATTAGGTAGAAAAGCTATGGCAAGTCCGATAGTAGGGATGAGAAAATTAACTAAAAAAGGAAGTCCTTGGGTAAGTTTCGGTTGGCTCGGTGTATTAAGTGCATTTTTTATTCTAACTTATTATATAAATATCATGGGTTGGATAATGGCATATATTGTTAAAATGCTTACAGGAGCTATGAAGGGTTTTACAGCTGAACAATTTACTGCTAATTTTAATGATTTGATGGCAAATCCTACTCAACTTGTAATGTGGACTTTAATTTGTACTGTTATAATTGGAGTAATAGCAGCTAAAAATTTAAATTCAGGTCTTGAAAAAGCTTGTAAATTTATGATGCCTGCATTATTTATTATGTTAATCATAGTAGTTATAAGATCCGTAACTTTACCGGGAGCAGGAGAAGGTATCAAGTGGTATTTAAATGTTGATTTTTCAAAAGTAACTTCTCAAACATTCCTTACTGCGCTAGGACAATGCTTCTTCTCAGTTGGTATAGCAAGTGGTGGAGCTTTTGTATATGGTTCATATTTAAAGAAAGATTCTAATATTCCAGAAGATGGATTAATGGTTGTTGGTTTTGATACATTAGCAGCATTAATAGCCGGCTTTGCAACATTTCCAGCAGTATTTGCATTAGGATTGAAACCGGATTCAGGATCTAACTTATTATTTGTTACAATGTCAAATGTATTTATGCATATGCCATTTGGACAAATATTTGGATTTATGTTCTTCTTGTTAATGTTTTTTGCAGCATTGTCAAGCGCTTTAGGATATTTGGAACCAATTAGTTCTTCATTCTCGGATATGTTAAAATTATCAAGAGCAAAAGGTACGATTTGTGCTTTGACATCTATTTTTGTAGTTGGACTCTTCACAATATTTGGATTAAATATAATGAGTGGAGTTAAAATTATAGGAAAAAATTTATTTGACTTTGCAGATTATTTGTCAGGAAATATCATGATGCCACTTGGTGCAATAGCATTAATACTATATGTATTAATCGTTTGGAAATTTGATAACTTTAGAGAAGAAGTTAATGCTGGTGCAAAGGGTCTTAAAGTTCCTGCATTTTTCAAACCTATAGCTTATTTGTTGCCTATAGCATTAATAATTATATTTGTTACAGGACTTGGAATATTTTAACTAAGAACTTGAGATATATTGATTTTAATACACAACTCACCTATAAAATTTATTAAAAAACTCAGGCTGTTGAATTTCCTGAGTTTTTTGTGTGATTTTATGAATTTATAACTTTTTTTAATTCTCACTAAATATCATATCATTATTTATTTTTGTATAGAATAATTTTTTTACTGTTTCAAAATTTTTATCAAAATTTCCTAGAATCCACATTATTTTTGTAACAGTTGCTTCAGTTGTCATATTGTGAGATTCTAAATAAGATATTGAGCTTATTCTCTTACCAACTTCATAGACCCCAACGTCAGAACCTTCTTGTGGTACTTGAGTTGTCATTATTATAGTTTTTTGATTACTATACTCTGATATTAGTTTTTTTAATTCTGTTTCTATCGTTTTTGGAATTCCGCCAACGCCAAAGCTTTCAATTATTATTGCATCATAGTTTTTGAAAATTTCAGGTAGAATTTTAGCGGTCATTGAAGGAATTAATTTTAATACAAAAACATTAGTATTTAATGAGTCATAAAATTTAACTTCTTTTTCACACTTTTCGTCGTTTATATATCTATAAATTTTTTCATCTTGCATAATTGCCAGGAACGGAAAGTTTACTGATGAAAAGGCATCAAAACTTTTAGATCTTTCTTTTCTTGCTCTAGTTCCGGCAATTACTTTTCCGTCAAAAACTATGCTAACTCCTTTTGAATTGCTTTTTGAAGCATATAAAAGGCTATTTAATAAATTGTTTTTAGCATCTGTAATATGCATATCTATTGACTTTTGAGAACCTGTTAAAACGATAGGTTTTTGACTGTTTTGTATCAAATATGATAGAGCTGAAGCTGTATATGCCATAGTATCAGTTCCATGAGTTATAACAAAGCCATCATATTTTTCATAATTATTCTTTATTTCATCTTTTATTTTTAGCCAATGTTCGGGTTGCATATCCGTTGAATCTACATTTAATAGATTTACTGTGTCTATTTCAAAATCAAGTTTTGTAAAATTTAGATATTCAAGTAATTTTTTTGAATTGATTTTTGGTGTCAAACCTTCATCAGTAGGCATTGATGCTATTGTTCCTCCTGTTGAAATTAATAAAATTTTTTTCATAATCTAAACTCCTATATTTATAATTTTTACATCCGCTATAGTATATCACAAAATATTAATAATTAAATACAAATTTTTATTGTAAAACAACAAGATTTTTGAGAACTCACCTGATGCGAAGCATCATTTAAGGATGAGATTCTTATTATTGTTTTAATAAATTTTTTATTAACAATAATCCATTGGGACTTACATATAGTCCTTGTATATTGTTGTGAACGAGTACTGAAAATGAACGTTTATATAGTGGGAAAATAAGATTTTCTTTCTGTATATCTTCAATTGAAGTATACATTTTTGAAAAGTCATCACTTTGTAAATAGTGATTTATATAGTATTTAATATCCATTTCATCAGTTGTACCCATATTAAATGTTGAATGTGTTATGGAACTATTACCATCACTTATAATACTTACTTTCATTCTGTACTTATCGATCCATTCCTTGGATAATGAAGCTAAAATTCTTTCAGATAACTTTGTTCCATTATGTTTTAAAGTTAGAATTTCATTTTGTAAATTTGAAGATTTTAAGATTTTATCGACTTCATTTTTTAATTTTGTAATTTGTTCTGAAACTAACTTTTCCTTTTGCACAATAGGTACTGAATTATTATACAAAACGAATTCCGCTAAAAATTTAGAATCTATTAATTTTTCCAAGTTTTTTCTTAAAGTATCATTTTTTAAGATTTTACTATTTTTATCTAATTTTAAAAATTCAAAAATATTAGTTTTAAAGTTTAGCAGTTCCGGCTTTTTGCTGGAATCAAGGCGTCTTTCATAAGGGATTTCATAAAATGGAAGACCGAAAAAGTCAATTTGTTTTAAGTCGAAAAGTTGATAGGCCAATATATCATTTTCAACTAATTTCAAAGTTACTTTTTTAATCTTTGTATTTACATTATCCCAATAATTTTCATTTTGCTCTAAAATTATTTCTTCATCATTATAGTTTTTTAATTTAAAAGCACTGTTAGTTATAAGATTCTCTTTATTTATTTTACTGCCTTTTTTAGTAGGGAACATAAAGACATTTGAAAGTATTTCATCGAAATTTTTGACAGGATATTCCATATTAACTTCTATGGTATTTTTGTTCGTGATTTTAATTCCCTTAAATTCATTTGGCTTTATTTTTCCATCATATAGTTTTTTTGCATCTTTTATAAAAAATAGTTTGAATGCATTTGGATTTTTATTTTCCTTATTTAAGATACCAATCCAGGATTGTACATAATCTTCAGCAGTAATGTTTGAACCATCAGACCACTTTAAATTATCTCTAAGTTTAATTGTCCATTTTTTAAAATCTTCACTTTTTTCTATACTTTCTGCTTGATTTAAGGCGATTTTTCCATGTGAAGAGTATTCGGTAAGGCCTTCAAAAAGTTGAGATATAACTGAGTCGTTATTTAAACTATTTGATAGTTTTGGATCCAAATTATATTCTTGCTTTTTTATAGCCGTTATTATTTCTGTATTTGATGTGTTTGAAGCATTTTTTTGTTTTTCTTTTTTATTAGTTGAACACGAAACTAATAGAAATACCATTAATATTAAAAATATTTTTGAAAATTTTTTCATAATATTCTCCTTAAAATTTATATAACAAATATATTCTATCATAATTTTATAAAAAATGAAATAATTACAAAAAAGAAATAAAATAATTAAAAGTTATAGTGATTTGAATCACAATTATTATATTTATAAAATTTTATTGTTAAAAAATTAAATAAGTTTTGATATTTTCTATTAATTTGAGGTAAATACATAGTACAAAATAATAATTTTGATATTTAATTTTGGAGGTTTGTTGTGAGTAATTCAAAAAAATTAACAAAAAAAGAACTTTTAGAAATGTATGATAAAATGTTGCTTATAAGACATTTTGATATGGAACTTAGTAAATTATATTCAAGAGGTTTTATTCATGGAATGACACATTATTCTGTTGGAGAAGAAGCTGCGAATGTAGGTGCTATTTATCCCATGAGAAAAGAAGATTTAATGTATTCAAATCATAGAGGACATGGTCAAACAATTACAAAAGGTATTGATATAAATAAAATGATGGCAGAAATTTTGGGAAAATCTACTGGTCAATGTAAAGGTCGTGGAGGCAGTATGCATCTTTACAATTTGGAAGTAAACAATATGGGATGTAATGGTATTGTTGGCGGTGGACATGGTTTAAGTACAGGTGCTGCTCTTGCTCAAAAGATGAAAAAGACAGGAAATGTTGTTGTTTGTTGTATGGGTGAAAGTGCTACAAATGAAGGAAGTTTTCATGAATGTTTAAATATGGCATCAATTTGGAAATTGCCTTTAATATTTTATGTAATCAATAATAAATATGGAATTTCAATGTCTCAACAAAGATCAATGACTGTTGAAAGAGTTGTTGATAGAGCAGAGGCTTATAAAGTAAAATCAATTTATGTTGAAGATGGTAATAATGTTTTAGATGTTTATGATGCTATGAGTGAAGCACTTGATTACGCTAGGGAAGGTAATGGACCTGTTTTGGTTGAAGCGAAAAGCTATAGATGGTTTGGTCACTCTGCTTCAGATGCAGGAAAATATAGAGATAAAAAAGAAGTTGACGAATGGAAAGAAAAAGATCCTAATGTTGCATTTAAAAAATATTTGGTTGAAAATAAAATTGCGACTGAAAGTGAACTTGATGAAATGGAAGAAAGTGTAAAGAAAGTAATCGCTGATGCAATAACTTTTGCTAAGGAATCACCTTTAGCAGATGAAAAAGATGCTTGTACTGACAATTATGCTTAATATTATTTAATAGGAGAAGATTATGGCTAGTGAAATAAAGATTATGACTTTGCGTGAAGCAATAAAAGAAGCAATGTCCGAAGAAATGCGTAGAGATGAAAATGTATTTTTAATGGGAGAAGATGTTGGTATTTTCGGAGGAGATTTCGGAACTACTGTCGGAATGCTTGAAGAATTTGGAGAAGAAAGAGTTAGAGATTGTCCTATAAGTGAAGCTGCTATAGCAGGAGCTGCTGCAGGTGCAGCGTCTGTTGGAATGCGCCCTATCGTTGATTTAACTTTTATGGATTTTGTTACAATAGCAATGGATGCTATAGTAAATGAAGCTGCTCCAATGAGATATATGTTAGGTGGAGAAGTAAGTGTTCCAGTTGTTTATCGTTGTGCGTCTGGATCTGGTACTGGAGCCGCTGCTCAACACTGCAAGGCTCTTGAATCATGGTTTTGTCATATTCCGGGTTTAAAAGTTGTTGCTCCTGGAACAGTGAACGATGCTTATGGAATATTAAAAGCATCAATAAGAGATAATAATCCAGTAATTTTCATTGAATCTAAAGCCCTTTTTGGAAGAAAAGGCGAAGTAAAGATTGGAGAAATTGTTGAAATTGGAAAAGGAGAAGTTAAAGTTGAAGGCAAAGATGTAACTTTAGTTTCTTGGGGAAGAATGTTAGAAAGAGCTTTACAAGCAGCTGAAGAATTAAAAGCTGAAGGAATTAGTGTTGAAGTTGTTGACCCAATAACATTAGTACCTTTAGATGAAGACTTGATAGTTGAATCTGTTAAGAAAACAGGAAGACTTGTTCTTTGCCATGATTCATTTAAAACAGGTGGATTTGGTGGAGAAATTTCAGCTAGAATTGCTGAAAGTGATGCTTTTGATTATTTAGATGCGCCAATTTATAGACTTGCTGGAGCCGACACAAATATACCTTCTGCTAAAAACTTAGAGGCAGTAATTGTACCAAGTGTTGAAGATATTAAAAATACAATTAGAAAAGCAGTTAATAGATAGGAGGAAATTATGTCTGATATAAAATTAAGAGCAACACCTGCTGCAAGATTTTTATCTAAGCAAAATAATATCGACTTATCATTGCTAAAAGGAACAGGCCCTAAGGGAAGAATTCAAAAAGAAGATGTTTTAAATTTTAAAAATTTTGGAATTATTAAAGTTTCTTCTCTTGCGAAAAAAATTTCAGAAGTTGAAGGTGTTGATTTAACTAAGGTAACTGGAACTGGAGTTAATGGTAAGATTTTAAAGGAAGATGTTTTAGAATTTCTAACAAATAAAGATGTAATTTCTACAGAAAATGCTGTTGAAGAACAACAAGTTGAAGTTCAAGAAGTTAAAAAATCATATGGTGAAGTTGAAGAAGTTCCAATGTCAATGATGAGAAGAACTGTTGCTAAGAGAATGAGTGAAAGTTATTTCACAGCTCCAGTTTTTGTAGCAAATATAGAAGTTGATATGACTGAAGTTAAAAACTTAAGAGCTAATATTATGCAACAATTAATTGATGAAACAGGATATAAACTTACTATTACGGATATAATTTCTTTAGCAACTGTTAAGAGTTTAATGAAACATCCATATGTAAATTGTAGTTTATCAGCAGATGGAACTAAAATTTTACTTCATAAATATGTAAATCTTGCTATGGCTGTGGGTCTTGAAAGTGGACTTTTAACTCCGGTTGTTAAAAATGCTGAGAAAATGAATTTAAGAGAACTTATGATTTCATTAAAGGACTTAACTAAAAAAGCTGTTGAAATGAAATTAGAGTCAGAAGAATTAGAAGATAGTACATTTACTATTAGTAACTTAGGAATGTTTGGAATTGATTCTTTTGCTCCTATTATAAATCAACCTAATAGCGCTATTTTAGGTGTAAGTACAACTGTTGATAAGCCGGTTGTTCTTAATGGAGAAATAACTGTAAGACCTATTATGAAATTATCAATTACTGTTGATCATAGGGTTGTTGATGGAATGGAAGCAGCGAAGTTTTTAAATACTTTGAAAAATTATTTAGAAAATCCTATTTCAATTTTAGTTTAGTGTGAGGAGAAAATTATGTTAACAGAAATAATAATGCCAAAAGCTGGTAGTGAAATGGAAGAAGGCCAAATTGTAAAATGGCTTAAAAAAGAGGGAGACAAAGTTGAAGCCGGAGAAATAATTTTAGAAATTATGACTGATAAGGTTAATATGGAAATTGAAGCTGAGACTTCAGGAACTTTGCTTAAAATATTAAAACATGATGGAGAAATTGTTCCAGTAATAACAACTATTGCATATATTGGAGATGAAGGAGATGTTATACCTGAAACTGCTTCAGCACCAGCTAAAGAAGAAATTAAGGAAGAAGTTAAAGCACAAGTAGAAGAAAAAGTAGTTGAAGTTAAAGCTGAAACAAAAAAAGAATTAAAAGATGGTGAATATGATGTTGTCGTAATAGGTGGAGGTCCTGCTGGTTATTATTCAGCAATTAAAGCTGCTCAAAAAGGAGCAAAAGTTGCAATAGCTGAAAATAATAAATTTGGTGGAACTTGCCTAAATAGAGGTTGTATTCCAACAAAAACATATTTACAAAATGTTGAAGATATAGAAAGAATTAAAGTGTCTAGCAAGAGAGGAATTATTTTAGAAAATGATAATGCTACTGTTGATGTTGCAAAGGCTTTAAAATTCAAAAATTCTATAGTAAAGAAACTTACTGCTGGAGTAGAATTCTTATTAAAGAGCAATTCAGTAGAAATGTTTAAAGAAACAGCTTATATTAATTCAAATGGAAATGTTACTTTAGAAAGTGGAAAAGAACTTGTATGTGGTTCTATAATTTTTGCCGGTGGTTCTAAATGTGTTAAAAATATCAAAGGATCAGATAGCTCAAATGTTATAGATACTGATGAAGCTTTAGATTTAAAAGAAGCACCTGAATCATTAGTAATAATCGGAGCAGATTATATTGGAGTTGAAATGGCTCAAATATTCAGTTCTTTCGGAAGCAAAGTGACTGTTGTTGAAAGAAAAGATTCTGCAATTGAAGTTGTAGATTCAGAAGTTTCTTCAATTTTAATCAAGTCTTTAGAAAAATCAGGAATTAAATTTATCTTTGGTAAAGAAATTACAGAAATTTCTGGAGAAAAAGTATTAGCTGGTTCAGAAGAAGTTGCAAGTGCAAAAGTTATTTTAGTTACAACTAGAGAAGCTGATTTAACAGCATTAAAAGATGTAAATCTTGAAATTTCAAATGGAAATGTAGTTGCTAATGAAAAAATGGAATCAAGTTTAAAGAATGTTTATGTTCCAGGAGATGTTAATGGTAAAAAACTTCTTGCACATGCTGCATTTAAAATGGGAGATATTGCTGCTTCAGAAATAGTTGAAGGTAAATCAGACAAATACAATAACAATATTATTCCAAGAGCAATTTACACATATCCTGAAATAGGAAGTGTAGGTTTAACAGAAGAAGAAGCAAAGAAATCATATGATGTTAAAGTTGGAAAATTCAATTATGGAGCAAATGGAAGAGCTTTAGCCCATGGAGATTCATCAGGAATGGTTAAGATTATTTCAGATGCAAGATATGGAGAAATCTTAGGAGCACATATTGTTGGACCTAGAGCATCCGAGTTGATTAATGAAGTTTCAATTTTAATGCAATCAGAAGTTATTGTTGAAGAAGCAATTAAAATGGTATTTGGACATCCAACTTTCTCAGAAGCAATTTATGAAGCAATTGCTGATGTAGAAGGAGTTAGTGTACATTTGCCTAAAAAATAAAATAAATATAAATATTGAAAAAGGATAGAAGTTCTATCCTTTTTTTAATGAATATGATAAAATAGTTCTAATACTTTTGGAATTGAGGAGAAATTATGATTTTTATTAAAAATAAAAATACAGATGTGTATTTTAATTTAGCTATGGAAGAATACTTTTTTGAAAAATTTAAGAAAGATGAAGTTTTTATGCTTTGGATAAATGAACCTTCTGTAGTTATTGGAAAACACCAAAATTTAATAGAAGAATTGAATATGAAATACTGTTTTGAAAATAATATCAAGATTGCTAGAAGACTCTCCGGTGGTGGGACAGTTGTTCATGATTTTGGAAATCTAAATTATACTTACATAACAAATACAACAGGAGATACTGCACTAGATTTTAAGGAATTTTTAAAACCGATGTATAAAGCTCTTTTAAATTTGAATATTGATGCTAATATTTCTCCTAGAAATGATTTTAGAGTTGAAGAAAAGAAAATTTGTGGACATTCTCAATTTATGAGAAAGAAAAGAGTTTTACATCATGGTTGCATTTTGTTTGACAGTAATTTAGATAATTTAAGAAATGCATTGAATGTTGAAAACAAAAAAATTATTTCAAAATCTGCAAAATCTGTAAAGAGCAGTGTTGCAAATTTAAAAGAGATTTCAAAGCTAGATTATGAAATTTCAGATTTTTTAGAAAAATTAAAAAATGAAATTTTAAAAACTCAAGAGAATTTTGAAATTTATGAATTAACAAAAGAGGATATTTTAAAAATAGAAAAAATAAAATCTGAAAAATATGCTACAAAAGACTGGATATATGGACAATCTCCTAAATGTACTTTTATCTTAGATGAAGAAAGAGATTATACTGTTGAAATTGATGGTGGAAGAATTGAAAAAATCAATATTGGATACGATAATAAATTTGAGAGTTTAATAGGATTGTATTTTGAATATGAAGAAATAAAAAATAAAATAGATGAGTTGAATATAAAAGACGATTATGCTCAGAAATTTATAGAAATTTAAGGTGATTATATGCTATTTTTAAAAGAGATGAATATTGAAGATGCAAAGAAAGAATATATTGCAATAACTTCGATTCCTAAAGATGAGAATGGATTTGAGAATAAATTTTACAATGTTTCATTTAAAGAATTTGTAAATGGGATAATTCCAACTTGTGAAAAACAATCTAAGGGAATAGATTTAAAACCTAATAGAGTTCCTCAAAACTATTATTTTTTGTGGGATGATGATGAAATTGTAGGACTTTTTAAAGTTCGAAAAAAGCTTAATGACTCTTTAAGAGAGGGTGCAGGACATATTGGTTATGGAATTATAAAAAAATATAGAAAAAGAGGCTATGCAACTAGGGGTCTTAAATTAGTAATCGAGCTTATAAAAGATGAAATTGAAGAAGATGAAATTTATATGAGTGTAAATAAAGATAATACTTACTCTTTAAAAACTCAGCTAAACTGTGGGGCTTATATATTTAATGAAAATGAAGACCATTATTTTACTAGAATTAAAATTTAAGATTTATTTTTATAATTGGCAATTCAAAATGGATTGTCTTTTTTTGTTAAATAAAAATGTTATTCAGGATCTATCAAATGAGAAGTAAAAAATAGCATAAAATCAATAAAACTATTTTACTTTTTTACGTATATATGCTATAATTAATTGTTATGCGTTGGATATATAATATAGAAAGGAAAGTATATGAGAAATATTGAAAATATAAGAAATGTTGCGATTATAGCACATGTTGACCATGGTAAAACTACTTTGGTAGATTGTTTATTAAAAAGTAGCGGTGTTTTTAGAGAAAATCAAGATGTAAAAGAAAGAGTAATGGACTCAAATGATATAGAAAGAGAAAGAGGAATTACAATTCTTTCAAAAAATACTGCCATTGATTATAATGGAATAAAAATTAATGTAATTGATACACCAGGACATGCCGATTTTGGTGGAGAAGTTGAACGTGTTTTAAAAATGGCAAATGGAGTTATTCTTGTAGTTGACGCTTTTGAAGGACCTATGCCTCAAACTAAATTCGTTTTAAGAAAGGCATTTGAACTTAAATTGCCAACTATTATTTGTATAAATAAAATTGATAGACCTGAAGCTAGATGTGAAGAAGTTGTTGATGAAGTTTTAGATTTATTTATCCAACTTGACGCATCAGAGGATTATTTGGAAAGTCCTTTTGTTTTTGCATCTGCAAGATCGGGATATGCAACTATGGACTTTAACAAAAAGACTGAAGATATGAAAACTCTTTTAGATGTTATTGTTGACTATATTCCTGCACCAAAAGGAGATGAAAATGCGCCTTTTAAATTACTTATTTCTACTACTGATTATAATGAGTATGTAGGAAGAATAGGTATTGGTAAAATAGAAAGCGGTAGTGTTAAGCTTGGAGATGATGCTGTAATTGTAAATTATAATGACAGCAGTATAAATAAGAAAATAAAAATTACTAAAATATATGAATTTGAAAATTTATCCAGAAAAGAAGTTGAAAGTTCATCTGTAGGAAATATTATTGCAGTAACGGGAGTTGAAGGTATTAGCATAGGTGATACTCTTTGCTCTTTGGAAGATGTAACACCACTTCCATTTGTAAAGATTTCTGAACCTACTCTTGCTATGAATTTTATAGTAAATAATTCTCCTTTTGCGGGAAAAGAAGGAAAATTTGTTACAAGTAGACAAATTCGTGCAAGACTTTATAAAGAATTAGAAACAGACGTAAGTTTAAGAGTTGAAGACACAGATTCAACTGATAGTTTTAGAGTTTCAGGAAGAGGAGAACTTCATCTTTCAGTTTTAATTGAAAATATGAGAAGAGAAGGTTATGAATTTCAAGTTTCAAAACCTGAAGTTCTTTACAAAAAAGATAAAAATGGTAAATTATTAGAACCGATAGAAATTGTGACAATAGATGTAGATCAAGAATTTGTTGGTTCTGTAATAGAAAAGTTAGGGCAAAGAAAAGCTGACTTAGTTGATATGAATCCATCTCAGGCAGGATATACAAGACTTATATTTAATATTCCTGCAAGAGGACTTATTGGATATCGTTCAGAGTTTTTAACTGATACTAGAGGAAGTGGAACTTTAAATACTGAATTTAAAGGTTATGAACCTTTTAAAGGGGAAATTCCAAAGAGAAATGTTGGCTCATTAATTTGTTTTGAAACTGGTGTGGCAACAGCTTATGGATTAAATTCAGCACAAGAGAGGGGAATATTATTTATTTCTCCACAAGCTGAAGTTTATGAAGGAATGGTTGTAGGTTCTAATGCTAAGGGGCTTGATATTGAAGTTAATGTTTGTAAAAAGAAACAACAAACAAATATCAGATCTTCAGCATCTGATGATGCTTTAAAACTTAGTCCACCAAAGATCATGAGTTTGGAAGAAATGTTGGAATTTATTGAAAGTGATGAATATATCGAAGTAACGCCTAAGAGTTTAAGAATGAGAAAAAAAATATTGGATTCACAATTGAGATATAAATCTAAGAAAAATAGTAAATAGTTTAAAAATATAGTATAAATGTGGTATAATAAAAGCAGATTTATAATTTATGACAAGACAGAATCTATTTTTATTATCATAAATTTATTTTAATGACTGAAATAAAGTAATTTTAAATAGATGAGGACTCCACCTTTCCATGATGTTTCACATCGGATAGGTATATTGGAATCTTGTTATTTCACAATAAAAAAATATTTTGGAGGGATTTGTTTGCCTAAGATATTAGTAAGAAAAAGTGCCCCTTTAGAAGGCACTGTAAAAATAGATGGAGCAAAGAATGCAGCACTTCCTATTATAGCTGCTTCGCTTTTGGGAACTGAACCGATAGTTTTAGAAGACGTTCCTAATTTAGTGGATGTAAAAATAATTTTAAAAGTTTTAGAGAGTTTGGGTGCCAAAGTTGAATTTTTATCTGAAAATAGAGTCTCTATTGATTCCAGTAATATAAATTCTTTTGTAACTGATAGAAGTTTAATGGAAAAGATGAGAGCGTCATTTTTAGTTATGGGTCCGTTGCTTGCAAGATTTGGTAGAGCGGATGCATTTTTGCCGGGTGGTTGTGCAATAGGCTCTCGTCCTATTGATTTACATTTAAAAGGATTTAAAATTTTAGGTGCATTAATTGAAGAAGAACCGGATAAAGTTTCAGCGAGATGTGAAAAACTTTATGGAGATACAATTTATTTAGATTTTCCATCAGTAGGAGCAACACAAAATATAATGATGGCTGCAACTTTAGCAAGAGGAGAAACTATAATTGAAAATGCTGCAATGGAACCGGAAATTGTAGATTTAGGAAATTTTTTGAATAAAATGGGAGCAAAAATTTCAGGAGCGGGAACTTCCACTATAAGAATTATAGGAGTAGAAAAATTAGGGGGTACAGTTCATACTATTATTCCTGATAGAATAGAAGCCGCTACATTTATGATAGCTGCTGCAATTACCGGAGGAAAGGTTGTAGTTCAAAATTGTATTTCAAACCATATCAAACCTGTTATTGCAAAATTGAAAGAAACAGGTGCTTATGTTGTTGTAAATGAAGATGAGGATTCAATTTTTGTAAAAGGAAGCGATAAGATTAAGGGAACAGATATTAAAACTTTACCTTATCCGGGTTTTCCAACAGATGTTCAAGCACAATTTATGGCTTATTTATGTGTATGTGAAGACCAAGCAAAAGTTACTGAAACTGTTTTTGAAAATAGATTTATGCATGTGAAAGAGCTTAACAAAATGGGAGCTATTATTGCAACAAGTGGTAAAGAAGCTAGAATTGCAGGGGTAAGAAAACTTTCCGGAGCAGAAGTTAATGCAACGGATTTAAGAGCGGGAGCTGCTCTTGTTTTGGCAGGTCTTGTTGCGGAAGGTACAACGACAATTGGAAATATTTATCATATAGATAGAGGATATAATGACTTTGTAGGTAAAATGAAGTCATTAGGAGCAAATATTGAAAGAATAGAAGATTAACTTTTTAGGAAACTAGTTTTAGTTTCCTAAATTTATATGCAGGAGAAGTTATGAAATTAACAGGAGAAGTTATAAAGGTCAGATATGTAAATGAAGAGAACGGATATTCGGTTTTTGATTTAAATACAAGTGATGGAGAAATAAAAATTGTAGGAATTTTTGATTCTGTTAATATAGGAGAAAGTTTAGAAGTTGAAGGGGAATTTACATACGATAACAAGTATGGCGAACAGCTGAATGTATCTTCCTATCAAAAAAAGTTACCTAGTTCTACTGTTGAAATTGAAAAATATTTGGCAAGTGGAATTATTTCTACAATAGGTCCTAAAAATGCAAGTTATATAGTTAAACAATTTGGTAAAAAAAGTTTAGACATAGTTTTCGATGAAACTGATAAATTGTTAGAAGTCAGAGGAATTGGAAAGAAAAGTATAGAAAAAATAAAAAAATCTGTTGAAGAATTAAAGTTCAGTAAAAACATTTTATTTCATCTTACTGGTCTTGGTATAAGTTTAAGTTTATCTAAAAAAATTTACAATATCTTTAGAGAAAATACTTTGGAAGTCATCAATGAAAATCCGTATAAGTTGATTAAAAATGTAAAAGGAATTGGCTTTTTGAAGGCAGACGAAATAGCTTTGAAGAATAATTTAGATAAAAATAGTCCCTATAGAATAGAATCAGCCATTCTTTATGTATTAACTCAAAAAGCTATAAATTTTGGACATGTTTACTATCCAAAAGAAAAACTTACTAATGAAGTTTCTAAACTGATAGGAGTTGAAACAGAACTTATAGAACCTGTATATATGAATTTACTTTTATCTTCTGAAGTAGTTATAGATAATTCATTTGAGGAATCAAATATTTATTTAGATTATTTATATGTTTCTGAAAGTTATATTGCAAGTAAACTTGCAAAAATGGCATTAAATGATGATTTCAAAATTTTATTTGATATTGAAAAGGAAATAAAGCAAGCGATTAAAAGTCTATCTATAAAATTATCAAAAATTCAAATAGATGCAATTAAATCTTGTTTTGAAGAAAATATTTCTATTATAACTGGTGGTCCGGGCACCGGAAAAACCACAATAATAAATACAATATCTAAGATATATTTAGACAATGGTTATAATATTTCTCTTTGTGCTCCAACCGGTCGAGCTGCAAAAAGAATTGAAGAAACTACCGGAATAGAAGCTAAGACCATTCATAGAATGTTAGGTTATATTCCAAGCAGTTATGATGATATTGGACATTTTGAGTATAATGAAGATAATCCTTTAGATACTGATGTTATTATTATTGATGAGATGAGTATGGTTGATGTAGTTCTTTTTGAAAAACTTTTAAGAGGAATGAAAGATAATACGAGATTAGTAATTGTAGGCGATGTTGATCAGCTTCCAAGTGTCGGTGCAGGAAATGTCTTGAGGGATCTAATTAATTCTAAAAAGATAAAATATACAAAACTTGTTGATATTTTTAGACAATCTGAAAGTAGTAATATAATTGTTAATGCTCACAAAATTAATAATGGGCAAGAGCCGATTTTAAATGAAAAAAATAGTGATTTTTTCTTTTTAAAAACTGAAGCTCCTGCAATTACCAGAAATGTTGTAGTTGATTTGATTAGTAAAAGACTTCCGAAAGCCTATGGCTATGATTTTTCTAGAGATATTCAAATTCTTACTCAAAGTAGAAAAGGAATTTGTGGGGTTTTTGAATTAAATAGATTGTTACAAGATATTTTAAATCCAAAAAATGAAGAAACTGATGAACTATTAGTTGGTAATAAACTTTTTCGTGTAAATGATAAAGTTATGCAAACTAAAAACAATTATAATCTTTCTTTTGTTGATTCTGATGGCGAAGAAAATTTTGGAGTATATAATGGAGATATGGGACATATTATTTTTATTGATAAATCAAGCAAGAAATTGACTGTTGAAATGGATGATAAAAGGCTTATAGATTATACTTTAGAAGATTTGGATAATTTGGAATTAGCTTATGCAATAACTATTCATAAGTCTCAAGGTTCTGAGTTTAAATCTGTTATCATTCCAATGTTTGATGGATATAAACTACTTCAAACTAGAAATTTATTATATACTGCTATTACAAGAGCAAAGGAAAATATTGTTTTAGTAGGAGATAAAAATGTTATGAACAATATGATTAGAAACAACACTATAAATAGCAGATATTCAAATTTGGAAAATAGAATTAAACATTTTTACGGTCTTGTTGAGGAATTGTTGTAATGATAAAAAAATTTTTAAAAAGTTTCTTTTTTAATGAAGATTATTGTTTTTTCTGTAAAGATAATATTGTAAAAGATTTTTATTTGTGTGAGGATTGTATATCCAAAATAAGAAAATATGACAAGGAAATTTTTAATGATTATGGAGAAGAATATTTTAAAAAAGATATTTTATTCTATTATTCTGGAATACTAAAGATAAAAATTAAGGAATTTAAGTTTGAAAATGGAGTCTATTTAAAAAAGCCTTTTGGAAAGTTGATATATGAAAATTTGGATAAATCTTTGATTGAAAAGATGGATTACATAGCTTATGTTCCTTCAAGTAAAAAGAAGATGAAACTTAGAGGATATAATCATTCAAAACTTCTTGCAGAGGAAATTTCAAAGTATTCTAATATACCATTATTTGATAATCTTCGTAAGATAAAAAATACAAAATCACAACATTTTTTATCCCTTGAAGAAAGAAGTGTAAATTTACAAAATTCCTTTTTAGTTGATTGTGATTTAAGTGAAAAGAATATTTTACTATTAGATGATATACACACAAGTGGAGCTACCATTGATGAATGTTATAAAGAACTTAAAAAGGCAAATTGTAACTTTGTTTGGGCTGTGTGCTTATGTGGAGTTTTTTAATATTGTAATTTAAGCGAGTTGAAATTACTCGCTTTTTGATTATAAATTTTAGTAAAGGTAATACTACGATTTTTAGATTGAAAATTTTTAAATTTTTATTATTAAAAAAGTTGAAAAAAAGTCATAATTTTAATTGTAAACGCTTATTTAAAATGATATAATATAAGAGTAAATCATACAATTTATTTTTAACTAATATACAGGGGGAATTATGAAAATATTTAAAAGAATTTTAATCTCATCTTTGGCACTTGTTTTAAGTGCAGGACTTCTTGTGGGTTGTGGATCTAAGAAAGAAGCTAAAAAATCTGCTGATGGGAAAATTACTATTGAAAAACTTTCAATCGGTTTTGTGCCTTCAAGAGAACCGTCAGAAATAGTTACCGCAACAGAACCTTTGAAAAATTTACTAAAGGAACAATTAGCAAAAGAAGGCTATGATGTTAAAAATGTTGATATAACAGTTGGAACGAGTTTTGAAGCAGTAGGTGAAGGACTTAATGCAGGAACTTTAGATATCGGATTTATTCCTGCAGGAACTTATGTTCTATATAGAGACGGAGCAGAAGTTCTTTTGACTGCTACCAGAAAAGGTCTTTCTATAAATGATGATTCTGCTAAGGTTTGGAATGAACAAAAACCTACAAAGAAAACTAATGACCAAGCTACTTCTTATAGAGCATTGATGATTGCCGGACCGTCTGAAAAAGGGAAAGCTATCGCTAAAAAAGTAAATGCCGGAGAAAAATTAACATGGGATGATGTTAAAGACTTAAAATGGAGTGTTATGAATCCAACTTCACCAGCAGGATATATTTATCCAACTCTTTGGCTAAATGAAACTTTTGGGAAAACTATTAAAGATTTAGGAAATAATGCAATTTTGAGTGATTCTTACGGTTCTGCATTTGCAAGACTTGCTTCAGGACAAGTTGATGTGCTTTGTACATATGCAGATGCCAGACTTGATCAAGAAAAGAAGTGGACTGAAAATTATGGTAGAAAAGCATCAATTTGGGAAGAAACAAATCTTATTGGGGTAACAGCTCCTATATATAATGATACTGTAAGTGTTTCTAAAAAGTCTAAAAATATAACACCTGAATTCAAAAAAGCTTTAGAAAAAGCATTGATTGAAATCGCTAAAACTGAAGAAGGCAAGAAAGTTATAGCTGTTTATAGTCATGAAGGGTATCAACCGGCAAAAGACGCTGATTATGATAATGAAGCAAAAGCTCAAGAAATTGTAAAAAAATTAAAATAATATTGAATTAATTAAATTGTGTGAGAATTAGGGAGAGAGAAATCTCTCCTTTTTTAACAAATTGTGTGGAGAAAAAAATGATAGAATTTAAAAAAGTTAGCAAAGTTTATCCTAACGGAACAAAGGGATTAATTGATGTAGATTTAAAAATTGAACAAGGAGAGTTTGTGGCTATTATAGGGCTTTCAGGTTCCGGAAAATCAACACTGATAAGATGTGTCAATAAAATGCATGAGATTACTTCGGGAGAATTGATTGTGAATGATGTTGATGTAAAAAAATTAAGTGGATCTGATATTAGAAAGTTTAGACGGAAAATTGGGATGATTTTTCAATCTTTCAATTTGGTTACAAGAACTACTGTTATAAAAAATGTTTTAGCTGCATTTGTTCCGGATTTAACCGGTTTTAGAAAATTTTTTGGTATATTTCCAAAGGAATGTAAGATTAAATCTTTAGAAGCCCTTGATAAAGTAGATATGTTGGAAAAGGCTTATGTAAGGGTTGATCAACTTTCAGGGGGTCAACAACAAAGAGTAGCTTTAGCAAGAGCTTTGGGTCAGAACCCACAAATTATTTTAGCCGATGAACCTGTTGCTGCTCTTGATCCTGTAACTTCAAATCAAGTTATGGAAGATTTTAGAAAAATTAATAAAGAAAATAAGATTACTATTTTACTAAATATTCATGATGTTGATTTAGCTTTAAAATATTGTGATAGAGTTATTGGAATAAATAAAGGTAGAATTGTTTATGACGGGAAATCAAGTGATATTACAAAGGAAATTTTAGATAAAATTTACAAAAAAGATTTATTTGAAACTGGAGAATAATATGAAAAATATATTTGATACTATATTTCCTAAGGAAAAGATAACTTTAGATAATGGAAAAGTAGTTTTTAGACCACGTTCAAAAACTCCTTTAATCACAATTATTGTAATTTTTTTAATGTATATTTCAGTAAAGGTTACCGGATTTAATTTTGAAGTATTTAAAAATTTTGGAAACTTTTTTAATATTTTAAAAGGAATGATTCCACCTGATTTTAGTTATAGTAAAGAGGTTATAACTCCACTTTTTGACACTATAAAAATGTCATTAATGGGTTCGTTTTTAGGGGCATTGGTTTCATTACCTATTGCAATTTTGGCTTCCAGCAATATAACTAAAAATAAATTTGTAAATGGATTTTTTAAATTGTTTTTAAGTATTCTAAGAACTTTACCTTCTCTTGTTTGTGCTTTAATAGCAACATATATTTGGGGTCTTGGTACTTTTGCAGGAACTGTTGCAATCTTTATTTTTTCATTATCTTATGTTGGAAAATTATTGTATGAGTCAATTGAAACAGTTGATATGGGTGCTTTTGAATGTATGGAATCTATGGGATTTACTAAATTCTATGCTTTTAGATATGCTATATTACCGGTTGTTTTACCTTCATATATTTCAACAGCATTATTCAACTTTGAAGGTAATGTTAGATATGCAGCAATTTTAGGTTATGTTGGTGCAGGCGGTATCGGTATGATTTTGAATGAAAAACTCGGTTGGAGAGAATATTCAAAAGTTGGTACTATAGTATTTTTATTACTTTTAACTGTTTTTGTAATAGAAATTATAAGTGAACATTTTAGAGGAAGGTTGGAGTAATGGAAATGATGAATTCAAAAGTAGAAGAAAAATTAAAAAAAGAGCCAAAATCATACACTTATATTATTGCCATTATTGTAATTGTTTTGGGACTTTTAATTTGGTCTGCAATGTCAATCAAAAAAGGTGACGATGTAAAAGATTCAATGACTATTGCTAAAAATATTATAAATGGTATATTACATCCTGATTTGGAATTCCTTTTTAGATTCGATAGTAAAGGTGTAATTTATTTGCTTTTTGAAACAATGTGTATTGCATTTTTAGGAACAATAATAGGGGCAATTATTTCTATTCCTTTTGCATTTATTTCTGCAAAGAAAATTGTTTCAAAATATGTAGCTGTAATAGGAAGATTTTTTACAATGTGTGTTAGAACTGTTCCGGCTTTTATTTATGGACTTATGTTTATAGGTGTTACAGGCCCTGGAGCGTTGGCTGGTGTATTTACAATGTCAGTTGTTTCAATAGGAATGGTTACTAAATTATATATAGATGTTATAGAAGATTTAGATTTTGGTATTATCGAATCTCTTTCAGCGATTGGATGTACTAAAATTGAACAAATAAGATATGGAATTTTACCACAAATTTATTCAAAATTAATTTCTATCGTTATTTATAGATTTGATATGAATTTAAGAGATGCATCAGTTCTAGGACTTGTAGGAGCAGGTGGAATCGGGGCACCACTTATTTTTGCGATGAATAATTATCGTTGGAATGAAGTTGGGTCAATTTTAGTTGGAATAATTATTTTAGTTTTAATTATAGAAGTTTTTTCAAATAATGTAAGAAGAAAATTAGCGAGGGGATATTAATGGCTTTTAAAATTTTATCTACCACTGATGTTCATGGTAATTTACTGGCATATAATTTTGTAAACTCTGCTATAGCAAATAAAGGACTTTCAAGGTTTTCCACTTTTTTAGAAGAGGAAAGAAAGAAGGGGAAAGTAATTTATGTTGATAATGGAGATATAAATCAAGGCACTCCTTTGGTAACCTATGCAAATGCGAATTTAAAAGAAAATATAGTTGCTAAGGCTCTTAATCATTTACATTGTGATTATATAAATATAGGAAATCACGATTTTAACTATGGTAGTGAGTTTTTATATAATTATGTTAAAGAAACCAATGCAAAATGTATTACCGGTAATGTAAAGTATAAAAATAAAAAACTTGGAAGTACAGATATTATTGATATAGATAATAAAAAAGTTGCACTAATCGGAGTTGTAACTGACTATATTGACCATTGGGAAAATCCTAAAAATTTAGAAAATTTGGAAATTTTAAATGTTTTTGAAACTGTTAAAAACTCAGTTGAGGTTGTTAGAGATAAGGTTGATTATGTTGTAGTTTTTTATCATGGCGGTTTTGAAAGAGACTTAGAAAGTGGGAATCCTACCGAAAACTTGACAGGAGAAAATGTCGGTTATGAGATTTGTGATAAAATTTCCGGAATAGATGTTTTAGTTACAGGACATCAACATAGGACTTTAACAGGAAAGATAAAAGACACTCTTGTAATACAATGTGCAGATGGCTGTTCAACTTGTATGGAAATTTTGTTTGATAAAAATATTTCAGTTAATCTTAAAGATATTTCAGAATATGAAATTGATGTTGAAATGGAAGAAAAATTTAAAGAAGTTTTAAATGAGACAGAAAAATGGTTGGATATTGAAATTGGAAGTTGTAATAAAGAAATGTATATTTCAAATACAAAGATTGCTCAATTGGAAAAACATTCAATTACAAGTTTTATAAACAAAATTCAAAAGGAAACAATGGAAGCGGATATTTCTTCTTGTTGTCTTTTTGAAGTTATGCCCGGTTTTGGAAAAAAATTGAGATATAGAGATATAATCTTAAATTATCCATTTCCAAATACATTAGTTTTAAAAGAAATGAGTGGACAAAATATTTTAGACTATTTAACACAGCTTTCAACTTATTGGATTGTTAAAGATAATAAAATTGATATTAATCCGAAATTTTTATATCCTAAAAGAGAAATGTACAATTATGATATGCTTGATGGAATAGAATATACAATGAACATTTCAAAAAATGGTACAAATTTCATAACAGATGTAAAAGTTGATGGAGAAGAGTTGATTTTAGATAAAAAATATAAACTTGTATTAAATAATTATAGAGCAACAGGAGGAGGAAACTTTTCTTTTTTCCCAAAACTTAAAACTCTTAAAGAAGATACTAGAGATATTGCCGAAGTTTTAATTGATTATGTAAAAGAAAATAAATATGTTGAAATCGAGGATAAAAACAATATAAAATTAAAAATAGTAGAGTAGAATTAAAGACTATTGCAATTGATGTAATAGTCTTTTTGTGTTAAAAATAGGCATAAAAAAAGATACATTTAAATAAAAATATATCTTTTAAAAGTAAGCTATTTTATTTCCAAATAAACAGGGCAGTGGTCGCTTCCTAAAATACTTTGATGAATTTGTGCATCAACAAGTCTATCGTCCATATCTTTTGAAGTTAAGAAATAGTCAATTCTCCAACCTGCATTTCTTTCTCTTGATTTTCCAAAATAACTCCACCAACTATATTCATTTTCTTTATTAGGGTAGAAATATCTAAAAGTGTCTGTAAAACCGCTATCTAAAAGAATGGACATCTTTTCTCTTTCTTCATCCGTAAATCCTGCATTTTTTCTGTTTGTCTTCGGATTTTTTAAATCAATTTCTTCATGTGCAACATTTAAGTCACCACATACAATTACAGACTTTGTTTTATTTAATTCAATCAAATAATTTCTAAAATTATCTTCCCAAATCATCCTATAATCAAGTCTTAAAAGTTCCTGCTTTGAATTTGGTGTATAGCAAGTTACCAAAAAGAAATCATCATATTCTAAAGTTATGAGTCTTCCTTCAGTGTCGTGTTCTTCAATTCCCATTCCATATTTTACACCCAAAGGTTTATATTTTGTAAAAATTGCAGTTCCGCTATATCCTTTTCTTTGTGCATAATTATAAAAAGTTTCATAGCCTTCAAGTTCAAGATTAAGTTGACCTTCACTCATCTTAATTTCTTGTAAACAGAAAAAATCCGCATTAATATCATTAAAATAATCTAAAAATCCCTTCTTAATACAAGCTCTAAGCCCATTCACATTCCAAGAAACAAATCTCATTCAATCACCTCATATTATTTTCTTTAGTTATACCAATTAATTATACCATAAATTTGCCATTACAAACATTTTTTTGATTTGTTTTAGCTAAAATATTGAAATAAAATATCTTTTGATGTAAAATATAATAAAATGTATATTTAGGGGGACTTTATGATAGATTACAAAAAAGTTTATGAAGAATGGTTAAATAATGAGTTTTTTGATGAAAATACAAGAAAAGATTTACTTTCAATAAAAGATAATGAAGAAGAAATTAAAGATAGATTTTATAAAGTTTTAGAATTTGGTACAGCAGGGCTTCGTGGAAAACTAGGTGCCGGAACAAATAGAATGAATAAATATATGGTTTCAAAGGCTGCACAAGCTCTTGCAAATACTATTATTGATTATGGACAAGAAGCTATTGAAAGAGGAGTTGCCTTAAGTTATGATGTAAGATATGGCTCTAAAGAATTTGCAGAACTTACTTGTTCAATAATGGCTGGAAATGGAATTAAATCATATATCTATAAGGGAATCAGACCTACTCCAATGTGTTCTTATGCGATTAGAAAATTAAATTGTATAGCGGGAGTAATGGTTACTGCTAGTCATAATCCACAAGCATATAATGGATATAAAGCGTATTGGAAAGAGGGATCACAAATTCTTGATGATATAGCAAATCAAATTTCAGCTCATATGGATAAAATTGAAAAGTTTGAAGATGTTAAATTAATTCCTTTTGAAGATGCTATAAAGAGTGGAATTGCTAAATATATTGATGATTCAGTAGATGAAGATTACAAAAAAGAAGTTTTAAATTTAACTATAAATGATGAAAATATAGATAAAGATATTAAAGTGGTTTACACTCCTTTGAATGGTGTTGGAAATTTACCTGTTAGAGAAGTTTTAAAAAGAAGAGGATTTGAAAATATTTTTGTTGTAAAAGAACAAGAATTGCCTGATCCTGAATTTACTACTGTTGGATATCCTAATCCTGAAGTTCCTAAAGCCTTTCTTTATTCTGAAAAATTAGGTAAAGAAGTTGGAGCTGATATTTTAATTGCAACAGATCCTGATTGTGATAGAGTTGCTCTTGAAGTAAAAGATAAAAATGGAGAATATGTATTTTTAAATGGTAACAGAATAGGAGCTCTATTATCATATTACATTTTCTCACAAAGACATGCACTTAATAATTTACCTGAAAATCCTGTTTTAGTAAAATCTATTGTAACAGGAGATTTATCCAGAGCAATAGCTAAAAAATATGGAATAGAAACAGTTGAAACATTAACAGGTTTTAAAAATATATGTGGTAAGACAAACGAATATGATGTAACTAAAGAAAAAAATTATGTTTTCGGATATGAAGAAAGCATAGGTTTTTGCTACGGAACATTCGTAAGAGATAAAGATGCTGTTGGAGCTTCAATGATGGTTGTAGAAATGGCTGCATATTATAAAAAACAAGGAAAAAGTCTATTAGATGTTTTAAATGATATTTATGAAGAATTCGGATATTATAACGAAAGACAAATTTCTCTTGAACTTGAAGGAATTGAAGGACAACAAAGAATTGGAAGAATGATGGAAGATTTTAGAGAAAATCCTATAAAAGAAATGGGAGATATTTCTTTAAAAGAAATCATCGATTTTAAAGATGGATATTTAGATTTTCCAAAACAAAATTGTCTAAAATACTATTTGAATGATGGGTCTTGGTATGCTTTAAGACCATCAGGAACAGAACCTAAAATTAAGTTATATATCTATACAATAGGAAAAACTGAACAAGAAAGTATTGATAAGCTAGATTTAATTGAAAAAGCTTGTAGAGAAAAAATGAATAATGTAAAATAGATTAGAAAGGTATGTTGATTCATACCTTTTTTGCAATAAGAATCCCACCCTTCCATGATGCTTCGCATCGGGTGGGTTCCCGGGAACCTTGTTGTTTCACAATAAAAAAAACTAACAAAAAAGTTAGTTTTTGAAATGGTGCCGGCAGTGGGACTCGAACCCACACACCCTTGCGGATAACAGATTTTGAGTCTGTCTCGTCTGCCAGTTCCGACACGCCGGCAAATTTAATTACTGGAATAGTATAACATAAAAGTAAAAACATTTCAATATTTTTATGAAAATTTTTTGTGAAAAATATTAGAAATATTTTATCAATATAACAAATAGACTTTACTAATTAAAAAAATTTTTGTATAATAGTAAAGATTAAGTTAATATAATAAAAGTTTTTGCATAATTGTAGGAGGTAATAATATGTCAAAATTAACAGTATTCGATCATCCGGTAATTTCACATAAGTTGGGATATTTAAGAGATAAAAATACCGGTGGGAAAGATTTTAGAGCTTTGGTAAATGAAATTTCTATGCTTATGGCTTATGAAGTTACAAGAGATTTAAAAACTGATGAAGTAGAAATTGAAACACCTTTACAAAAGACAAAGGTTAAGAGATTATCAGGTAAAAAGTTGGGAGTAGTTCCTATCCTAAGAGCGGGACTTGGAATGGTTGAAGGTATGTTAAATATTCTTCCTGCTGCAAAAGTTGGTCATATCGGGTTATATCGTGATCCTGAAACTTTACAACCTGTTGAATATTATTGTAAATTACCTGTAGATGCAGAAGAAAGAGACTTTTTAGTTCTTGACCCAATGCTTGCTACTGGTGGTTCAGCATCTGATGCAATTAAACTTTTAAAACAAAAGGGTTGTAAAAATATTAAATTGGTTTGTATAATTGCGGCTCCTGAAGGGGTTAAGGCTGTTCAAAAAAATCATCCTGATGTAGATATTTTTGTAGCTGCATTAGATGAAAAATTAAATGAACATAGTTATATTATTCCTGGACTTGGAGATGCAGGAGATAGATTGTTCGGAACAAAGTAATTTATAGAATTAAAAAAGTTGGAGTTTTCTCCAACTTTTTTAATTGTTAAATCTATCATTTGTCTTGTATCGTACAAATTTTAGTAACCACCATTTGTAGTATAAAATAGGAATTATTGAGAGAGATGTAACAATATAAATATATCTTGAATTTCTGAACAATAATGCTATAAAAGAATATATTATTGAAATAATTAAGTAAAAATTTCCATATTTTTCTATTATATCATCTTTTGTTTTTTCAGAAATTTGATTTTCATTATAATAAGGAATTTCTTTTACTTTAATTATTTTTTTTATAATTAAATATCTTTTTATTAAACTGATAATTCCTATAAACACTAAGAAGTAAAACATTATTAATTTCCTCTAGTAATCATTTCTATAATTTTATACAATGATTATATATTATTTTAATTTGTTTGTCAATTGATGTGATATCTAGAATCATAAAACGCTAATTTTTATGAATTGAATCATAACAATAAATTGTTTGGTTGTATATTAAATCTAGATTTGTCACATATGTTTGACAACTCTAGAGTCTTAGTTGCTGAATCAATAGTTATGTTATTGAAAAAAATTGTATTTATTGATATAATTAATTCGTTAAGTTTGTTTTTAAAAATAATATATTTAAGTGAGGGAATGATATGGAAATTAAGAATTTATGTATTAATACTATGAGAACATTAAGTGCTGATGCTATTCAAAAGGCAAAGTCAGGACATCCTGGACTTCCACTTGGAGCATCACCAATGGCATTTACTTTATTTAATGATTGTATGAAGATTTCTCCTAAAAATCCAAATTGGTTTGACAGAGATAGATTTATTTTATCAGCAGGACATGGTTCTATGCTTTTATATTCATTACTTCATTTATTCGATTATGGTGTTAGTATTGAAGATATAAAGAATTTTAGACAAATTGACAGTTTGACTCCGGGACATCCTGAATATGGACATACTGCAGGAATAGACGCTACAACAGGTCCACTTGGACAAGGTGTTTCAATGGCTGTTGGTATGGCACTTGCTGAAAGTCATTTAGCTTCAATTTTCAATACTGACGATTGTAAAATAGTAGATCACTATACTTATTCTATCGTTGGAGACGGTTGTCTTATGGAAGGAATCAGCAATGAAGCATCTTCACTTGCAGGTACACTAAAACTTGGAAAACTTATAGTTTTATACGATAGCAATAATATAACGATTGAAGGAGATACTTCAACTGCTTTTGGTGAAAATGTAAGAGGCAGATATGAAGCTTTAGGTTGGGATACTTATTTTGTTGCAGACGGTAATAATATTAACGAAATTAAAGAAGCGATAGAAAGAGCAAAGCTAACTGATAAGCCTTCATTAATCGAAATAAAGACAAAAATTGGATATGGTTCAACCAAAGAGGGAAGTGCTTCAGCACATGGTGAACCATTAGGAGAAGATAACATTCCAACATTTAAGAAAAATATAGGTTGGGAATACGAAGAAAGTTTTTACGTTCCTGAAGAAGTTAAAAAATATATGAAAGAAGTAGTTGAAAAAAAGAATACTTTTGTTGATGAATGGGAAAAACAACTTGAAGAATACAAAGTTAAATATCCTGAAAAGTATGATTTATTCAGAAAATTTATGAAAGAAGAAATTGACGAAGAAATCTTAAATGACCCTTCGATTATTGAATTTGATAAGGATATGGCTTCAAGAGAATCAAGTGGAATTGTTCTTAACAGATTTTCTAAACTACTACCAAATCTTTTTGGAGGATCAGCAGACTTAGGACCATCAAATAAATCAACAATGAAAGAATTTGACTACTATTCACCTGAAAACAGAAGCGGTAAAAATATTCACTTTGGAGTAAGAGAACATGCAATGGCTGCAATCTGTAACGGGATTTCATTACATGGAGGACTTTTACCATATTGTGCAACATTCTTTGTTTTCAGTGATTATTTAAAACCTGCTGTAAGACTTTCTGCACTTATGAATCAAGGCGTTATCTATGTTTTAACTCATGATAGCATTGGAGTTGGAGAGGACGGACCTACTCATGAACCAATTGAACATTTGGCAATGTTCAGATCTACACCAAATGTTTCAATGTATAGACCTTGTGATGCAAAAGAAACTGCTTATGCTTGGATTTCTGCATTAAAGAATAGAAAAACTCCAAGCTGTTTAGCACTTACAAGACAAAAATTGACTAATTTAGAAGAAACTTCATCAGAAGCTCTAAAAGGTGGATATGTCCTAAAAGACTTTGGAAAAGATTTTGAAATGATTATAATTGCATCAGGTTCAGAAGTTGGATTGGCTTACAAAGTTTGTGAAAAACTTTTAGAAGAAAATATTTGTACAAGACTTGTATCAATGCCATGTATGGAAGAATTTGAAAAACAAAGTAAAGAATATAAAGAAAGTGTATTACCTAATAACATCAGAAAGAGAGTTAGCATTGAAGCTCTATCAACATTCGGCTGGGGTAAATATGTTGGATTAGATGGAATTTCAATAGGTCTTGATACATTTGGAGCATCAGCACCTGCAAATTTATTATTTGAAAAATTTGGATTTACAGTTGATGCAGTTTATGAAAAAATAAAAAAAGAATTATTCTAATTAATAAAAAAATGTAAAAAATGGCGAAGAAAAACTTCGCTATTTTTTTATGAAAATATTTTCATTAAATTGTTGAATATATTGGTTTAATTTGTTATAATCATCTTAAGTTATAAATTAATAAGATTACTAGGAGGATAACAATGAGATACTTGTTTTTTTATGGTTTAATGGTTTTAATTTTGACAAGATATGTATATATAGGACTTATGTTCTATAAGATTAGAAATAAGGAGTATGTTTCTGAAGCATATAATATTTTAATGAGAAATCCTAAAATGAAAAATCCTGAAAAGATTTTACAATTTTATGGATTATTTCATTTTATTATTGCTACTTTAGGAATTATACTCTTTTTTATTATAGATTTGGTAGTTATAGCATTATTTGTTTGGGTTTTGGCTTTGTTAGAAGACATTTTTTTCATCATAATATCAAAGAAATCTGAAAAAATAAAACATATAATAAGTTTAGTTTCTATAGTAATAATATTACTTTTTGAAATAAAAAGTCTTCAAGTTCGTGAAACTACAAAAAATATTTATAACATTTCATATACAATCGTGATTGAAAACGGAGTAAGTGATTTTAAAGAACTAAAAGAAAAATCTCATCTTCAAGAAATTTTTAATAGTGAAATTAAAAATATCTCTAAAATGAAAGATAAAAAAATTGAATTATACGACCAAAAAGGAAAACTATTAATAGAATCCGACTTATACGAAGCAGAGGTCAAAAATTCAGCCACAAATGAATATGAAAAGCAGGAAAATATAATAAAGTACAAAGGAAAATATTATAAAATTTATGAACCTAAGAAATTTGATTAAAGTATTAAAATTTGAAATTAAAATAAGATAATAAATAATAAATTAATATAAAGAGAGGTGTTTGTTATGAAAATCGTTTTAAAATTTAAAACAGATAATAATTTCATCCCTAAAGATTATCATCGTTTCTGTATTAAATTTTTTAAAACAGCAGTATCAAATTATTCTAATGGTGAATTTTTTGAAAAGTTTTTTGGGGATGATTATATTAAAAGTGATGAAAAAAAATATTCGTGGGCGGTCAAATTTTTTAAACCCAAATTTTTTTCCAACAGAATTGAAGTTGGAGAAAATAATTTTGAGATTACTTTTAAAGCTCCAAAAACTGATGTTGGAACTATCTTTTTTAATTCGTTTTTAGAATATAAAGACAAGGAATTTAAAATTTCTGAAAATAATTTTATAGTTTTAACAGATGCTAAAATTGTAAATGAAAAAAAGATTGTTGGAAATTGTGCAAGATTTAAATTTTGTTCTCCTCTTGTAATTCGTGAACATAATAGAGAAGATAATACAGACAGACATATAACTGTTGAAGATAAGGATTTCTTTGATAAATTTAAAGAAAATTTAAAAATCCATTTTCCAAATTATTCCAACTCTATAGATAATATGAAGATTGATATTTCTGAAATGAAGAAGGCAGTTGTACTATTTTATGGATTATATATAGATGTCAGTTTAGGAGTAATTGTAATTAAAGCAGATAATAGCTTATTAAATGAAATGCTGATTTCATCTGTCGGAAGTAAAAATGCATCCGGTTTTGGACTATTACAACTTATAGAATCTTGGGAGATGAAATAGAGTAATTCATATAAAATATACTAAAATGGAGGTAGTTATGGACGATTTTTATAGCAAACATATTTTTATAGCAAGCTTTAAATTAAAAAATAATTCTAGAGATATAATTTCTGATAATGTATGGAAAGAAGATTTTATTGATGATGTTAATACTGTTGGGGAACTTGTAGATAATTATGCTAATTATAATTATTTTAATAAGCAGGCTCGGAATTTAATATTTAATTATGAAAAAAATAACCCAGATAAAGGAGATTCAAAAGTAGTAAATTACAAATTTTCACCTGAAGATTTGAATGAAGATTTTAAGTATATAATTAATGTTAATGAAGAAAAAACATATGAATTAAATATAGATAAAATAATACTTAAAGAGTATGAAATCGCAAACAAAAAAATTTATCTAATGATGATATATGTTACAAATAATGACTATGACAGCTTATCAGATATAAAAAATATAAATCAATATGGAAGACGTCTTTATTCTCCTTGGATTCCATTGGACTTAGGGAATGGGATAAATACAGAATGTCCGGATGATTTACAAATTCATATTGGAAAGTATAAAATTTATTCTAATTATGAAAATAGTGGTAAAGCAGATTTGAATTATAAAGATGAAGAAATTTTTAAGTATAATTTTGATGATAAAAACAAATACAAATCATATAGTGAAAGATTAAATTTTATAAGACAAAAAGAAGTTAATGATAAAAATGATAAAAATGATAATAGTATTATAGATAATCGACGTGAATCTTATCTAATAAGAAATATATTAAATTATAAAATAGAGTCAAAAGATGAAAAAATAGAAATAGTATTAATAAATCCTGATAGGATGTATGTAGGATTTTATGTAAAAAATTTTTTAATTGGAAGAATTAAAAAATATTCATCTGAAAAACAAGAATATTCAACTGAAAAACAAAAATATTCATCCGAAAAACAAGAATATTCAACTGAAAAACAAAAATATTTAACTGAAAAACAAGGATATGCATATCTATATGATGATAGTTTATCAGATCAACTTTATGCATTAGCCTATATTGATGGGGGAGATGCGACATGTCAGTCTAAGGTGATGAGAAAGAAACTATTACAAGAAACTATTTATGATAGATGGATTGATTGGGGAACAATTCATACTGTAACACATAATGGATTTGGATGTATAGCGACTGATGGAGCACCATACGAGTCGGTAATTATGCCTTTTTTGACAGAATATATGGAAATGATGGCTTTAGTATTATTACAAAGAAATTTGTTATTAGAATTTCATATAGAAGCAAAAAAATTATCGCCTGAGTTTAATTCTGAAAAATTGGAAAATTTACAAAAAGATTATGTAAAATTTAAAACACAAGTATTGTTATTTGAGGTTACTCCTCAGGAACAGGGATATGAAATATATCGACTAATGCAAAAACAGTTATATATTGATGAAGAAAAAGAAAAATTAGATGATATTATGAATAGTTTATATGAAGTTGCAAATGTAAAGCATAGTATTGAATTAAATATTATAATGAACAGGTTAACAATAATAGCTATATTAATTGCTTTAGTTAGTTTTGCTATTAGCGTTCTTGATATATAATAATATGTTTACATTGAAAGGAGATAATATGTTTGAGTCAAATAAAATTACATTCACTTTAAAACAAGTAACGCCCATTATTCATTTTAAAGGAGAGAAAGATACTTTAAGAGGAACAGATTTAAAACCGAGATTTGATAAATTTTTAAACTTGGTTATTGATGAAAAAGAAAAGAAAGACTTGTTATTAAAGAAATCAAAAGATGATAATGAGCAAATAGATGCCTTTGATTACAAAATTAAGATAAGTAAAATAGGAAAAAATCTAAATTGTAATCAATATTTAAAAAACAGGAAAATAATAGGGGCATATTTTGGAGATTTAGGTAAATCATCTAAAGATTCAGATAAACCTGCCTATGAATTATCGTTTTATAAAAACATTAACGTAGAATTTATAGTAAATAACGGTAGATTAAAAACTGAGATAAAAAAATGGTTTCCAAAATTTATGGTTTTTAATACTTTTGGAACTAGAAAAAATAAGGGTTATGGTTATTTTTTGCCTGAAAAATGTAATATAAGTATAAGTAATTTAGAATCTATAATAAAAGAGATAAGTGATAAATATTGTTATAAAGGTAAATCTTATTTGGGTGTTTATAAAATAGATAAAAAATGTTCTACAGAAAAAATGCTTAAATTTATAGATGAATTTCATAAAAAATTAAAATCAGGTTATAATAAAGAACCATCTATTATGTTTAGTAAAAATAATAAAATAATTAATGAAAAAGATTTTATGAAAACTATATTAAAAATTAATGAAGATTATATTTATACCAAGTTAAAAGGTAAAAATAATAATTTTAAAAAAATTTTAAATAAAAAGTTTAAATTTGTAAAAAAAGATGATAATAAATTTTTCCTACGTACTTTGCTAGGCTTTCCACCATTTTATGATTTTAATTTAGATTCCAAAAATAAACAAGAAAATAAACAAATAGATAAGTTTGAATTGAAAAGTTGTAATAAAAATGGGGAAATTGACGATTTATTTGAAAGATTTGAATCTCCAATAAGTTATATACCTATACCAAATGAAGGTGTTATTATTTTAGTAAATTACAAGAAGATAGAATGTTTTAGAAAAAATAGATATTTTATATTTGAGTCTAATCTATTTAGGAATGAAGATATAGGAGATAATATACTAAAAGTACCAAGCGAGAAAGAATACAGTATATGGGATATATTTAAATGTATAAATGTTAAAAATTTTATAGTAAGAGATATAGAAGAATATCCTTATGGTATAGGAGAAAAGGAGGATAAAAATGTCAAATAAATTTATTGGTATTACTGTCGGACCAATTGTTGAAACATTATTGTTGACAACAAAACCTGCAGGGCTTTGGGGAGCAAGTTATATTTTTTCTTACTTTTCAAAAACTTTGATAGAAAATTTAATTGAAAGTAAAAATGTAAAAAGAGAAGACTTTATAATCCCGTTATGGACAGATAAAATTTCAAAAAAAGTTAAGGATAGTCAAGTTGGTTTATTACATGACAGGATAATTTTTAGAACAAATGAAAATACTGATTTATCGGCTATTGAAAAAACTATAAATAGAACAAAAGAAGATGTTGCAAAAATAATAATAAAAGCATTTGACAATTGCAATTGTAGTAAAGAGAAAACTGATGTAGAAGAATATATAAAAAAATATATTAGAACACATACAGTTTGTATTGAAGGAGAAATTGAAAATGATGATAATGTTATTCTAAAAATTGGTAAGTATTTAAGCTCATTGGAATTGGAAAATACTTTTATTGAAAAAGAAGAAATGAACTACATTTTAAAATTTTTGGAAAATAGAAGCAGTATGGAATCAGGAAAATCAGAAGGCTCAAATGATATTTTGAAAAATTCAGATTTGACTAACTTTAAAGATGGTTGGTATTTTAAAAATGGAAATGGAATAGTATCTATTGATGATATTTCAAGAATTAACAACAAAGGACATAATAAAAATAACACAGATGGATACTTTGCTTTAGTTCAAATGGATGGAGATAGTTTAGGGAAAATTTTAGGAACATTAGATGAAAACAAATTGAAAGATTTTTCCAAAAATTGTTTTGATTATGCAGATAAAGCATCCGCAATTATAAATGAATATGGAGGAAAAGTAATTTATGCCGGAGGAGATGACATATTATTTTTAGCACCTTTGATTTCAAATAATAGTAATCAGCATTTATTTAGCTTAATTGAGAAAATTTCTAAAAAATTTAATGAAATATTCGATTATAGTAATGTAACACTTTCTGCAGGTATATTCATTTGTTATTATAAATATCCTCTTTGTGAAGGACTTAAATCTGTTTTTAACCTATTAAACAAATCAAAAGAAGATGGTAAATGTAGAACTACTATTCAATTAGAACAACATTCTAAGAGTATGGGAACATTACAGTTGAAAACTTCTTTTGAAGATGCTGATGTTTTTAAACTTCTTATCAAATGGTTAGATGATGTAAATAACAAAAATGAAAATAAAGTTGATTTATTACGATCAATTCAACGTAAAATCTCAATATATGAAACTTTATTTTTAAAAGCTTTGGAAAGTGAAAAAAGAGAAGAAAAATTAAATATTTTATTTAAAAATCTTTTTGAAGAAGTTGAGAATAATCAAAAGGAAGATAATGACATTAGTGTTACAAATATTGATTTAAAAAACTCTATAGGATTTTTAGTAAAGTCTTATAAACATAAAGAAGAAAATAAAATAAAAAATATTTCCAAACAAGTTTTAGATGAATTAAATACTTTAATCAGCATTTTGAAATTTTATGTTAAAGAGAAAAAAATAAAAACTGAGGAGGGAAAATAATCTTATGAGTTCAATATATAAAATTTTATTTACTCCATTGGAAGAATATTTTTTTGGAGACGAAGGTTCCTTTTTTAGTGAAATAGATGAAAAACAAGGATACTATTTAGTTTCTAAAGATATACCATCTCAAACTACTATATTCGGCATAATAAGATATCTTGGATTATCTCATATTAAATCTGATTATAAATATACGCCTAAAGAATATGAAGCTAATAAAACTGCTATTGGATGTAAAGGATTCAATATAGAAAAAGCAATAACAGAAAATAATAGTCAAAAGAATTTTGGAAAAATTAAAAATATAAGTTCAATATTTATTCATGAATTTTCTGAAAATTTAAGTAAAATATTTGTTCCTATTCCAAAAGATGCAAAATTTGATAAGAGTAAATATTCCAGCATATTAGAAGAATATGTAGAAATAGAAGCTGATGACAATAAAAAGTATGTTCCTAAAGATTTTGATTATAAAAAAGGAATATTAGATGGATATATTTCTATAGATTATGGATATGATACGGTAAAAAATAAATTAACAGAAGATACAGGTGATTTGGAAATTTTAACTGATGTATTTACCGGAATTGTTAAAAGTAGGATTAGGATTTACAGTAATGAAGAAAGAGAGAAAAGAAAGAAAAATAATGAAGAATATGATGAAATGTCATCATTGTTTAAAAGGGAATACAAAATATTTAATCCAAAGATAAATAAAGAATTAAGTTTTGGTGTGTTTTTAGAAACTGATTTTGACGATGATTATATGAAAAAACATTATAATACTATAGTTGGAATGGGTTTAGGTAATAAAAAATTTAAGGTAGCTTGTGAAAAAGTTGAAGCAGAAAAAATAAGATTAAAAGAAAATTTGACTATTAATGTTAATAAAATTTTTGAAAAACATAATCATAAGAATAATATAATATATTTCATATCACCAAGTTGGATAGAAGACAGTAAAATTATAAAAAAATCACTTTTTGCTTCAATTAATTCAACAAGAAACAGACCACAGATTAACAATTCTGAAATAAAAAATCAAATAGAAAAAACAAAGACATTATATAGAATGATTGATTCAGGAAGTATTATCATAACAGATAATAAAGATGAAATATTGAAAAAATTAAATAATATTGCTATGAAACAAATAGGATATAATCACATTTATGTAGGAGGAGAAAAAAATGGAAAGTAAATTTTATGGATTAAAATGTATAACAAATTTATTTGTAGGTAATGGAGATAATAGTTATGGAATAATTGATAATCAAGTTGAAAAAGACCCTATACTTGAAACTCCAATTATACCATCTTCATCATTAAAAGGTTCTTTAAGAGATTTTTTTGAAAATAATTCTGATAATAGTATTAAAATTACAGAAATTTTCGGAAGTGATGCAAAAGAAACAAAAAATACTAATAGTGGAAGTTATAGTTTTTTCACAGCACAATTACTATTTAGACCGATGAGAGTTTCTGATGGCAATTTTACTTATTGCTTAGTTACAACAGTTGATTTGTTGGAGAAAATGGTACAAATGATGAGTGATTTGAACTGTGGTTTACCTTGTGATATGCAAGAAGCTATTAAAAAGGTTAAAGAAAAAATAAACAACCTAAACGATAAGTATGGAATTTCGAATACAGATATTTCAGTAGAAGGATATGATTTAGAAAATTGTAGAGAAGATGTTAATAAAGCTATTAACTTATTATTAGAAATATTTGAAAATTTTAACTTAAAAAACGGAGTGCCTATAGTAATTTTAAAGCCTGAAATTTTTAAAGAGATTGATTTGCCAATAGTTGCAAGAAACCAATTAGAAGATGGACTTAGTAACAATTTATGGTATGAAGAAATTGTTCCTCATGAAAGTATATTTTATTTTGCTATAATGTGTCCGGATAATTGCAAAAATTTTGAAAAATTTGATGAGGAATTGAGAAGTGATATTGTAAGATTTGGTGGTGGAGCTTCAATAGGATACGGATACTGTAAAATAGAAGAATGTACTATTAACAATAAGGATGGTAAAAGTGATGATAAGTAATAGAAATATTGACGAATTTATAACTTGTGCAATTGATATATTGGAAAACGAAAAAGAAATAGTAAAAAATGGTAAAATAAAAAAAGGATACTCTTCACAGATTTCAACATTTGGAAGTGCGATATAAACAGGTAGTTTATTATCCGGGATTGCTTATTTCAGCAAAAGTGGAGATAGTTCAGTTAACAGAAGTCGATTAATGTGGATTATATATGAGATATTAAAAAATACAAATAGATTAAATCCTAATTTGCAAAAAGAGATAAAAAATGAAGTTCCGGAACTTGAATTATACTACTATGTAAAAAAAATTACACAAGATAAAAATAAAAAAGAAATTATTAAGCTAAAAAGAACAATAATCGAGATAGCAACAGCAATAAAACTTGCTATGAATTATTTTGTTATAGAAAATACAAATTTAGATGAGGAAAAAACAAATGAGTGATAATAATAGCTTTAATGTAGGATATGCTTTTTACAATATAAATATTGAAGACGATTCAAAAAATATTACAGATAATGTTAAAAAGATTTTAAATTATGAATTAGATAAAAATGAAGATAGTTTTTTATACAATACTAATTTTAACGACATTTTTAAAGACTATAATGAAAATGAAAATTCGAAACCTAATTATGAAGAACAAAAATTAAAAACTACTTATCCCGGACTTTTAGTTGGATTGGGGAATACACCTATGGGCGTTCTTATAGATGAAAGTAATGAGGGGGAAATAAAAACAGGGTTTTCATTTGATTATGTTACAGGACTTCCTTATATACCGGGATCCACAGTAAAAGGAATTATTCGTTCAAGAATAAAAAAATATGAAAAAAGCATACTAGAATGGTTAAAAGAGGAAGTCAAATTAGAAAATTTTAGTGGTAATATTGATGAATTAATAAATGAATTATTCGGTTCTTCAAAAAATACTAATGTAAATAAAAGAGATGTGTTTTTTGATGCAGTAATAACCAGTAATGGAAAAATTTTTGAAGATGATTTTATAACACCTCATAAAAATGAATATTCAGGAGTAAATCCTATAAGAATTCTTAAAATAAAAGAGGGAGTTGAAATTACATTTAGATTTTTATTAAGAAAAAATGATATACTTGGTATAAAAGCTGATGATAGAAAATATTTATATGTAAATATATTAAAAGAATTAGGAGTAGGTGCAAAAACTAATACCGGTTATGGATTTTTAAAAGAATAATCTAAAGTAAAACTAAAATATTGAAAATATTTGTAATAAATAGTAAAATTATTAAAAAAGATGATTTGTCAACCTTCAGTATGTGAAATTTACTGGAGGTTCGACAGATTAAAAAAACGTTAAAATTTCAAGTAATTCTGTTTTGGTTAAAAAATTTAGTGGAAAATTTCAAAAAAATTTTATATATAGACAGAATTGACTTATTAATGGTAGTATTTTCAATATGTATAGAACTACCTGTGTAAATAGCAACATACTGTAATGTAAATTTAAATACTGTATATTCTTTTTTTGATATAACTATAGTTTAAATAGAAACATACTGTAATGTAAATACAACTCCTTATTCTCGTATATATTGCCTATTACTATTTAAATAGAAACATACTGTAATGTAAATAAATATTTCAATGTAAATCTTCAAGTTGAAAAGCCAAGTTTAAATAGAAACATACTGTAATGTAAATATGGGTTTCCGTAAGGAAGTGGGTTATTAGGTATATTAGTTTAAATAGAAACATACTGTAATGTAAATCTTTATCCCAACCCGATAAGTAGGCTTCTTGTTGGTTTAAATAGAAACATACTGTAATGTAAATATATTTATCAGCCATATCTTTCATTTTGCCCATGCTGTTTAAATAGAAACATACTGTAATGTAAAGAACATCTTTCCAGCTTTATCAAACTCTTTATGTTTAATATGTTTAAATAGAAACATACTGTAATGTAAAGATCCAATCTCTAACTTCATTTCCAAGTACAAGACCACGTTTAAATAGAAACATACTGTAATGTAAATTTAAATCTTTATAATAATTATACTCATCATTGAGTGTTTAAATAGAAACATACTGTAATGTAAATTTTCTACTATAATTTTAAAACGTAATGAGTTATATATTGTTTAAATAGAAACATACTGTAATGTAAATTAGTCAAATATTTTTCATTGTCTTGCAAATCAAATAGTTTAAATAGAAACATACTGTAATGTAAATGATTTGATAGTCGCAAGATAAATTGTTTTTTATTGCGTTTAAATAGAAACATACTGTAATGTAAATCTTCAAAGTCTTTTAAAAATGCACTTTTTTTCATTTGTTTAAATAGAAACATACTGTATAATGTAAATAAAGTAAACCCAGAAGGAGAGAAGAAAAAAATGGAGTTTAAATAGAAACATACTGTAATGTAAATTTGTAAAAAATTGACTTTGTACTGGTATTAAAATATGTTTAAATAGAAACATACTGTAATGTAAATACTCTTTCATTGGATTTGATAAAGTTTTGAAAACTGTTTAAATAGAAACATACTGTAATGTAAATTATATTTTCCGTTTAATGTTATTGCTTCCATTTAAGGTTTAAATAGAAACATACTGTAATGTAAATAAAAGATTGGCTATTGGTATATTACTAGTTAATGAGTTTAAATAGAAACATACTGTAATGTAAATTTTCTGTAGCTAAATTCTCCCCAATATTTCCCTGATGTTTAAATAGAAACATATTGTAATGTAAATTTTACAAGTCCACGTTTACTAGGGGGACATTGCTCCGGTTTAAATAGAAACATTCTGTAATGTAAATTAATAAACACCATTATAGTTTTTTCTTTCTTCAGTGTTTAAATATAAACATACTGTAATGTAAATGATGAATACATTTCTACATTACTTTTACGTCTTCCACGTTTAAATATAAACATACTGTAATGTAGATGAACTATATAAATTAGTTTTTGACATTTGTTGAAATGTTTAAATAGAAACATACTGTAATGTAAATATAATACCGTCTTCTGCATATTGCGCCAAGTGATTTCTGTGTTTAAATAGAAACATACTGTAATGTAAATCTCCATAAATATAAGCAGGACTTGAGCATTGAACAAAGTTTAAATAGAAACATACTGTAATGTAAATTAATTATAAACTTTCTACATATTCAATAAATTCTTTGTTTAAATAGAGACATACTGTAATGTAAATAAAACAATATTAAATTTTATAGTTTTAAATATAAATAGTTTAAATAGAGACATACTGTAATGTAAATCCCGTAACAAAGTTACTTTTATTTGATGTCATTAGTTTAAATAGAGACATACTGTAATGTAAATTTGTTTGTGCTAAAAATTGTTTATCTTGATTTGGTTTAAATAGAGACATACTGTAATGTAAATTTAAAAAATACGAGATCTCCTACTTTTAATTCTTCGTTTAAATAGAGACATACTGTAATGTAAATATCTAAAGCAATTCTCTGTTCGGTTGTGGTACTCAGTTTAAATAGAGACATACTGTAATGTAAATAGAAGTAAATATTGGAATTGGGCGACTAGTAACGGAGTTTAAATAGAAACATACTGTAATGTAAATAATTCCCAATTGTTTATGGGGGTGCGTTATAAAAATGTTTAAATAGAAACATACTGTAATGTAAATTGGGTACAACAGCATATAGAGAAGATGATTTTAATAGTTTAAATAGAAACATACTGTAATGTAAATAGTGATTGGAGCAAGTTTCCTATTTTAGTTTATGAAGAAGGTTTAAATAGAAACATACTGTAATGTAAATAAACCTTAAACTATCGTGTGTTTTATCTTTATAAAGTTTAAATAGAAACATACTGTAATGTAAATTTCCTAAAAAGTCTGCTAGGCTTATTGGTTGCCTTGTTTAAATAGAAACATACTGTAATGTAAATAAAATTAAAATTGGAACAAGGAATTATTGGAAAGGTGTTTAAATAGAAACATACTGTAATGTAAATTTTTCTTTAGTAAAAATAAAACCATAATTTTCAACATCAGTTTAAATAGAAACATACTGTAATGTAAATCTATATTCATTATCCACAGTTCCTAAATAAACCATAGTTTAAATAGAAACATACTGTAATGTAAATTTTAAGTATTTACTGTACCAATAATTGCCCCATTTTCTAGGTTTAAATAGAAACATACTGTAATGTAAATATAAAAACAGTATCAGTAAATGAAAAAGACTTCTTTGGTTTAAATAGAAACATACTGTAATGTAAATGAGGTTGAAAGTTTTGAAAGAGAAGAAAGAACATCGTTTAAATAGAAACATACTGTAATGTAAATTTCTATGAACGTTAAAATTTCAACAAATAGCCCAAAGTTTAAATAGAAACATACTGTAATGTAAATTTTACAAGTCCACGTTTACTAGGGGGACATTGCTCCGGTTTAAATAGAAACATTCTGTAATGTAAATTAATAAACACCATTATAGTTTTTTCTTTCTTCAGTGTTTAAATAGAAACATACTGTAATGTAAATGTACTTCTTTTCTTGCTAGATAATCTGATTTAATGTACGTTTAAATAGAAACATACTGTAATGTAAATTTCATCAATGTTATTGAAGTTTTGGGAAGCTGTTTTGTTTAAATAGAAACATACTGTAATGTAAATGATGAATACATTTCAACATTACTCTTACGTCTTCCACGTTTAAATAGAAACATACTGTAATGTAAATCTACCAACTGCAATTGTGAAAAAGCAGTATGAATTTTGGTTTAAATAGCAACATACTGTAATGTAAATTAAAATTCTATTTCATAATGGTACATGTAAAACTTAGTTTAAATAGCAACATACTGTAATGTAAATAATTCACTTAAATCATCGTTTGAAAACTCTGAATTGTTTAAATAGAAACATACTGTAATGTAAATTTAGTTTGATTTTCCTGTAGCTTTAAGATTTTACGTTTAAATAAAAACATACTGTAATGTAAATCTTTTGTATAAATTCAACATTTCTTTCGTTGCGTGGTTTAAATAGAAACATACTGTAATGTAAATGTTTTGCATTTTGATTTTCTGATAATATGCTTCTTTGTTTAAATAGAAACATACTGTAATTTCGTAGGATAGTCATATTTTTGACATTGAGATGGCGATTCAAGTCTTGTTTGTGAGTAGTGAAAATGTCATTACTATATTGCTAATCCTAATAGAGTTATTTCTGTATTTTGATTAGCAATTATGCTATAATATAAAAAACTACAAAACTAATTATAATAAATGTTTCCTTTGTATTGTTTGATACAACATTATTATAAAGTTTTAGGAGGTCTGTCTTATGAACGAATTTAATAAGTACAAAATACTAAGTGCGGGAAAAACATTTGGACATAGGGCTAAAATTGCTTTATTATTACTTGATAGCAGTACAGCTTATGAAGAACTTAAAGAGGAAGCTACACATACTTCAGTTGCTGGAAGTTATGATTGTGTAGGTGGTTTTCCTGCTGAAATACTTGAAAGAATAATAAAGGAATTGATATGCCGTGATATATGGTATTTGCCTGACAATGTAAAATTTTGGGACAGGCGTTTTGGCAGTCTGTTTGAGACAAAGTTTTTTTGTTATGATAATGATGTAGAAACTTGGAGTAGGATACTGAATAAATTCTTTGTAAAGCTACAGTGGATGCCAAAAAGAGAAGATTATAGTTCAACAAAAAGTTTCAATAATGCTTGGGGATATTTTGCAGAACTTTTAGCAGTTGTAAAAGAAAATAATCATCCTGAATTCAATGATTATTATGAGATTGCAATTAAAAATGGGATGAATGAAGCGGTATTTGAAAAAAAGCTAAAAAAGTTGTCTGAAATAAAAGAGTCATTTATTAAAGGTTAAATAAATTAAGTTTGGAATTAGAGCAGGGTGTACTATAGGAGCAACTATATTTTCCGATTGCACTAAGTAGTTTAACATATATAGGAGGGGCTATATTAAAATGGATATTTTATTTTTACAAGTAGTTTTATATTGCTTATTATTCACATTATTAGTAGCTTTGTCATATAGAGGTAATGCGATTAATATTGTATATTTTTATCCTAAATCCGTTATAGATAAGGTTGTTGAATTTGGTTATACAGATTATAAAACAGTTAAAAGAAATAAGGTTATATTTTATTCTTTATTTATTATTTTAATGTTTGGAAGTTTGATACTAATTGTTGGATTGTGGAATAAAATCAATGATTTTAAACAGGCATTTATTCAATTAAATATTTTTCTTCAATCTTGGAATATCTTTGATGGAGCGGTTATGGATATTTTATGGACTAAGAACAGCAAAAATTTAAAAATCAAAGGTATAGAGGATAGTGAATATATACCTAGTGTTTTAGATATAATTAAAAAGAGAATTATTTTTATTCCTGTTTTATTTTTAGTGGCTTTAATTTTAGCTAAAATCATTGTACTTATATATTAAATTATTTGGCAGTATATAATGAATAGTTTGTTTTAAACTGAATCAATAAGATCATAGAAAAGATATACTTTTATGATTAGAACAAGATTAAATATTATTGATAGTTTTTTAAAAAATATAATAGTAATATAAAGCGCAAATATTATTGGATGTAAATTGAAAAATTATGAATCCATTATTTTACAAAAGGATGTAATGTAATTTCTTTCTTTAATAATTCTTTAAATACATTAGTTAGTTTAAATAGAAACATACTGTAATGTAAATTGCGACATTGCTTGAAGTGCTTCTGAAAGATAAACTGTTCAAAAAGAAACTAAAAGAATTTTTAAATTATTCCACTTTAAGGATTGATTAGATAAGGGGATATAGGAAAAAATTTTTTTACCATAATTCAAAAAACTATGGATAATTTAAGAAAATTTTCTAACCCGGTCTTGTTTTGACGTGGAAGTGAAGAATCTATTTCAGCTAAGGGTGAAAAGAAATTGAAAGGATATCTGCCTAAAATTTCAACAGAAGTTTTTGAAAGTATGTGACACGGACAATTTTTGCACGAGTATCCGAAAGAATATGCATATAAACTGAAAATATTTTTGTAAGAATAAAATTAAACTATAGGAGAAATAATTTAGATGATTAAGACGCTTATTATGTTGGGACTGGTGTGTTTATTAGCTATATTTATGATGATGGACTTTATTATTGTGATTCCGAAGTTCGGCTCTAAACATTTTGGTGCACCTGATGATATAAAGGAAATGATGGAGAAGATACCGGACAGAGCTTCTTGGGTGAATATAATTGGTGTATGTATTATGATAGTCGGATTTGTTGGAGTAATAGCGGTTTTTATATGGGCTATGGTTGATACGGTAAAAACTGATATGTCTTTTTTTGGTGCATTCATCAGATTTTTCATTATCACTGAAGGATATAAATTATTTGATATCATATTTTTTGATTATCTTATGCTTACAAAGTTAAAGTTGCCTGCAAAGATTTACCCTGAAACTGCCGGAGCGAAGGGATATGACAACTTTGGATTCAATACGAAAAGTCAAATTAATAAGCTTATTATATTTTGTGTTGCAAGTATTCTTTTAGCATTCATTTTAACGGTAATTATTCCATTAATGTAAATAAATATATTTGATAAATTTCATTAACACCGAACTTTTTGTATAGATGGAAACATAATGTAATGTTAATATCAAGGGAAGGGAAAATATAAATTAATTATTAATAAACATTATTTTGGGAAAATTTTTAATGTTTAATAAATTTATTTTATTCATTTGCTAATTTGTGAAAAAATAGGTTATAATATATTTATTCTTTAAAAGACTTTAAATTTTGAATTAATATTACTTTTTATATAATTTTTGATGTAATTAGTAATATATTTGGAGGAAAAATGAAAGCTATATTTTTTGATTTGGATGGAACTTTGCTTCCTTTAGATGAGAAATTATTTGTTGATATTTATTTTGCGGAATTGTCAAAAGTATTTTCTGTTTATAATATTGATAGTAAGAAGCTTGTTGAAACTATTTGGACTGCAACTCATGAAATAATTAAAAATGATGGAAAGAGAACTAATGAAGAGGCCTTTTGGGATAAGTTTAAGAGTATTGTAAATATTGATTTATCTGATGTTAAAGAAGTATTGAAAAAGTTTTATGCAAATGAGTTTTTTACTAAGTTAAAAAAGTGTTCAACTGAAAATAGTTTGGCAAAAGTTGCCGTTGAACTTGCAAAGAAGAATGGAAGAAAAGTTGTTCTTGCTACTAATCCGGTTTTTCCTATAGATGCATTAGTTAGATTGAAATGGATAGGACTAGATATTGATGACTTCGATTATGTTACTCATTATAGTAATAGTTCTTTTTCAAAGCCAAATCCAAAGTATTATTTAGATTTATGTGAAAAATTGGATGTTGAACCGAAAGACTGTTTGATGATTGGAAATGATGAAAGACAAGATATATTTGCTGCGAGTAGTGCAGGGATGAATTGTTATTTAGTAACGGATTATCTTTATACTTATCCTGAATGTAAAGTAAATTGTGAAAAAGGAAGTTTTGAAGATTTAATTGAAAAGCTAAAAGTTTTATAATTGAAATATTTATAAATTAAAAAGACAACAATTAGTTTAAATTGCTGTCTTTTTTGATGTTCTTGTTTAAAATTAATAAAATTTAAATGTTATCTATTGTTATTAAAATACTTTTTATTTACATAGACCAAGGAAATTTCATTCTAAATAAAGCTTTATGAGATCTCTCGACTACACTCGAGATGACGTAGGGGGAGATATTCTTTGAATAGTAAAAAGACGTGAATTATTTCACTATTACACAATTATTCTCTCAAATTTACTATTGTTTACAAGTAAACAAAGTTAGGATTAGATTGACTTAGTTTCACATTGTTCAACCATACTATATATGATGCGTCGGGAGACATTCTAAAGATGACGTTCTTATTTCTTCTTAGCAATTAAGAATTTTATTTTTATTCCTAATGATTTGAATTTGTTTTCATATTCTGTTTCTATATTTTGTGGATAGTCAAAGTTTGCTAAGTCATAAGTTATTAGTATTACTTCAAAACCATTTTCGTTAAAGTATTCTAAACTTGCTTTGAAAAGATCGTCGTCATCTGTTTTGAAATGTATTTCTCCTTCTTCTATAAGTAGTTTATTGTATTTTGCTAAAAAGTTAGGATGAGTGAGTCTCCTTTTATGATGTCTTTTCTTTGGCCAAGGGTTACAGAAATTTATGTAAATTCTGGATATGGAATTTTCGCTAAAAATTTCATCTATTTTTTCTATATTTGTGGGAATTGCACGAACATTTAATAATTCTAAATCCCTAATTTTTCTTGTTGCATATACAATAGCATTTGTGTCCAAGTCCAATATACAGTAATTAATATTTTTATTTACATCAGCAATTTCACTTATAAATTTTCCTTTTCCACAACCAAGTTCAAGATTAATAGGATTTGTATTTTTAAATTCTTCATTCCATTTTCCTTTTAAACTTTCTGCATTAAATATTACCTGAGCATTTTCTTTCATTTCCGGGACTGCCCACCATTTTTTTCTAAGTCTCATTAATTTTCCTTTCATAAAAAATTTTTTCATCATAATTATTATATCATATTTTTGAATTTTATATTTATTTTATAAAAAATTTAAAAAATTTTTTAACTACTAATAGTAATATTTTTATATCCACCAAAATATTTTTAGAAATACCGCAAAACATACTATATATAGTTCAAAATAAAATTTTATTTCTATATATATTTTGTTTTGTAATGGGTATAAATTTTCGGAGGTGATTTTATTGAAGATTATAAAGAGAGATTTATCAGAAGTATCATTTGATATTTCAAAGATAGAAAATGCAATTTATAAAGCATTTATTAGTGTTGGTGATGAAGATAAAAAGTTACTTTCAAAACGATTGGCAGAAGAGGTTTTTGAAAGTATTTTACAAGATAAGGCAGAAAATTCAAGTATAAGTGTTGAAGAAGTTCAAGATTATGTTGAAAAGACTTTAACTAAGAATAATCATTATGAAACTTTGAAAAGCTATATCTTATATAGAGAAAAGAGAAATTCACTAAGAAAAGAATTAAATTCTTTTAGAGAATATATTGAAGATGAAAGTTTAATTGAAGTACTTGCTAAAATTCAAAAAGATTTTTCAACAGAAGGTTACGAGCTTGACAGATTATGTAGAAAGTTTTTGTCCTTTGTTAAACCAAATTCAACTTTGAATGAAAAAGTTGAGCTTTTGATAAAGGCATCTTCTGAATTAACTTCAAAGGAAAATCCGAATTGGGAGTATATTTCTGCTAGAATTTATGCTTATAAAATTCATAAAGAGATTTCAAATTATGAAAAAGAATGGCATATTGTTGATTTTAAATCAAAGATACAAGCTTTGACAAAAGCTAATTTATATGGGGAATATATTTTAGAAAATTATTCAAGTGATGATATTGATGAGCTTGAAAAGTATATAGATAATAGTAGAGATGAGTTATTTACTTATTCATCTTTAGATTTAGTATATAAGAGATATTTAATTTGTGATTCACATAAAAAAGTAGTTGAAACAATGCAAGAGATGTTTATGGGTATTGCGATGCATCTTGCAATTCCTGAAAAAGATAGAGTTTCCTTTGCAAAAAAAGTTTATGACGTGCTTAGTAATTTAAAGGCGACTGTGGCGACTCCTACAATGTCAAATGCGAGAAAGCCATTCCATCAACTTTCTTCTTGTTTCATAGATACAGTTCCCGATACTTTAAAAGGAATTTATAGAAGTATAGATAATTTTGCCCAAGTTTCGAAACATGGTGGCGGAATGGGACTATATTTTGGAAAAGTTCGTGCAAGTGGTTCTGATATTCGTGGATTTAAAGGTGTTGCAGGTGGAGTTATCAGATGGATAAAACTTGCTAATGACACAGCAGTTGCTGTTGATCAACTAGGGGTTAGACAAGGTTCTTGTGCTGTTTATTTAGATGTATGGCATAGGGATATTCCTGAGTTTTTAAATCTTAGAACAAATAATGGTGATGATAGAATGAAAGCACATGATGTTTTCCCTGCAATTTGTTTCCCTAATTTATTCTGGCGTTTAGCAAAGGAAAACATAAATTCTAATTGGTATTTATTCTGTCCACATGAAGTAAAGGAAGTAATGGGCTTCTGTTTGGAAGATTTTTATGGAGAAGAGTGGGAAGAAAAATACAGACTTTGTATTAAAGAGCCTAGACTTGATAAAAGAGTTTTAACTGTAAAAGATTTAGTTAAATTAATTTTAAAGAGTCAAGTTGAAACTGGCACACCTTTTATTTTTAATAGAGATAATGCAAATAATGCAAATCCAAATTCACATAAGGGAATGATTTACTCTTCAAATCTTTGTACTGAAATAATGCAAAATATGAAAGAAATTTTAGATGTTGAAGATAAAATTTTACAAATAGATGGAGAAGATCATGTTGTAACTGATGTTAAAGCTGGAGATTTTGTAGTTTGTAATCTTGCAAGCTTAGTTCTTGGAAATATTGATCTACAAAATGATGAAGAAATGGAGTTTGTAGTTTCTACAATGATAAGAGCGTTGGACAATGTAATCGACTTAAACTACTATCCAACACCTTTTGCTAAAATAACAAATGCAAAATATAGAGCAATTGGTCTTGGAACAAGTGGATATCATCATTCTCTTGTAAAAAATAAAATTATGTGGCAAACTGAAGAACATCTAGAATTTATGGATAAGGTTTATGAAAAAATAAATTATTTTGCTATTAAAGAAAGTTCAAAGATTGCTGAAGAAAAAGGAAGCTATAAATATTTTGAAGGTTCAGAATGGCAAAACGGAAAATATTTTGAAAAAAGAGAATACAATTCTAAAGAATGGATTGAACTTAAAGAAAAAGTTGCTAAAAATGGACTTAGAAATGCTTATCTTTTAGCTGTTGCTCCTACGGGTTCAACTTCTATTATCGCAGGAACTACAGCGGGAGTTGATCCTGTTATGATGAGATATTTTCTTGAAGAGAAAAAAGGTTCTATTATTCCGAGAGTTGCTCCTGATTTAACTCCTGAAACATTTTGGCTTTATGAAAATGCTCATGAAGTAGATCAAACTTGGTCTATAAGAGCGGGTGGAGTTAGACAGAGACATATTGATCAAGGACAAAGTTTAAATCTTTATATCACAACGGATTATAAGATGAGTCAAATTTTAAAACTTTTGATTTTATCTTGTGAAGTTGGTTTAAAGAGTATTTATTATATTAGAAGTAAGAGTTTAGATATTGAAGAATGCGATAGCTGTTCAGCATAGGAGGATATATTATGGAATTAAATAAAAAAGCTCTGTTTAATGAAAATGGAGATATTGAATTATCAAAAAGAAAAATGATAAATGGAAATACAACAAATCTAAATGATTTTAACAATGTAAAATATACTTGGACTACCGAATGGTACAGAAATGCTATGAATAATTTCTGGATTCCGGAAGAAATAAATTTATTCCAAGATTTAAAAGATTATAAAATATTGGATGAATATGAAAAAACTGCTTTTGATAAAGTTTTAAGTTTTCTTATATTTTTAGACAGTATTCAAACTGCAAATCTTCCATATATTGGAGAGTATATAACAGCGAATGAAATCAACCTTTGTCTTACTATCCAAGCATATCAAGAAGCTATCCATTCACAAAGTTATGGATATATGTTAGATAGTATATGTTCTCCTGAAGAAAGAACAAATATTTTATATCAATGGAGAGATGATGAACATCTTCTTGCAAGAAATAAATTCATTGGAGACTTATATAATGAGTTTCAAGAAAATAAAGATCCATACAGTTTAGTAAAGACAATGGTTGCAAATTATATTCTTGAAGGGGTTTACTTCTATTCAGGATTTATGTTTTTCTATAATTTAGGAAGAAATGGGAAAATGCCTGGCTCAGTACAAGAAATCAGATATATAAATAGAGATGAAAATACGCATCTTTGGTTATTCAAAAAAATGATTCTAGAATTACAAAATGAAGAACCGGAATTATTTACAGAAGAAAAAGTTGCTGTATATAAAGATATGATTAAAACAGGTGTAGAACAAGAAATAGCTTGGGGAAAATACGTGTTGGGGGAAAATATTCCAGGTCTTACAATGCAAATGGTTGAAGATTATATAAAATATCTTGGAAACTTAAGAAGCACTGCTTTAAACTTTGGTAAACTTTATGATGGTTATGATGAAGAACCAGAAAGCATGAAGTGGGTTAGTGAGTATTCAGACCCAAATGCAATAAAGACAGATTTCTTTGAAGCAAAACCATCAGCTTATTCAAAAGCAAGTGTAATAGATGATGATTTAGACGATTTATAAAATACAAAAAAAACTACTTTTTTGATTTTTCAATTAAGTAGTTTTTTTTTCAAAAATTTGATTTTAGCTATTGCAAAAATAAATTAATAGTAGTATAATATTAACACAAATAAGAATTATTTGCATTAAAGAAATTTTAAGGAGGATTATTTATGAATATAAAATTGAAAAAAATTATTTCAATTATTATGATTAGCTGTATGTTTTTAGTTGCTTGTTCATCAAATAAAGATGAAAAAAATAAAGAGCAAAAGACTACAGAACAAAAAGGAAATAAGAAAGTTATTTATACAACATTTTTTCCTGTAACAGATCTTACGAAGAGAATTGTTGGAGATAAAATGGAAGTTAAAACAATAATAAAAGGAAGTCAAGAACCTCACTCTTTTGAACTTAAAGCAGGAGATATGCAGGAAATTGTAAAAGCGGACTTAGTCATTTACAACGGTGCAAATATGGAGTCATTTATTTCTTCAATTGAAGAAGCTATTAAAGACAAAAATAAATTTTTAAACCTTTCACAAGGATTGACTTTATTAGAGAGCGGAGATGGATTGGAAGAGGAAGCAGAACATGAAGATGGAGACAAACATGAAGATGAACATGGACATGGACATAATCATAAACACGGACATGATAAAACAAATCCACATACATGGCTTAGTGTAAAAAATGCTATTATACAACTTGACACTATTTATAAAAAAGTTTCTTCTATAGATCCTGAAAATGAAGCCTATTACAAAGAAAATCTAAAAAAGGCACAAGATGAGTTTAGAGCTTTAGATAAAAAATTCGAAACAGAACTTTCTAAAGTTAAGAGTAAACAAAAATATTTTGTTGTAAGTCACGCTGCTTTTAACTATTTAGCAAATGATTATGGCTTAAAACAAGTTGCAGTAACAGGTATATCACCGGAAGATGAACCATCAGCAAAACAACTTCAAAAAATTGCAGACTTTGTTAAGAAATATAAGATAAATACAATTTTCTTTGAAGGAAAGGCAACTCCAAAAGTTGCTGAAACTCTTGCTAAAAACACAAATACAAAAACAGACACTTTATATACAATGGAAAACTTGACAGACGAAGAAATTGAAATGGGATATTTAAAATTAATGGAATTAAATTTAAAAGCCTTGCTTAAATCTTTTAATGAATAGGAGGAGATTATGAGTAGAAATTTAAAGAAAAAAATTTATAAAATGAACTTGATTTTAGTTTGTAGTGCAGTTTTACTTGCAAGTTGTTCAAAGAAGCAGGAAGAAAAGGAAAAAACTTCTACTAAAAAATTTGAATTTGTGGAAAAAGAAACAAATTATAAAAAAGATGAGACAACAGAAGTCTTAATTGACGCTGAAATAAAAAAGAGTGATATTGTAAGGTCTTATAAACATGGGGATCACTGGCATGTATTTACTAAAGATGGGAAAGAACATATTACCTATACAGACCCTTCAAAATTGGGAGATGGAAATTCATTATCTCTTGTCAGTGTTGTTTCAAGGAATAAATTAAGAGGGTTAAATGTAAGATCAATATTAAAACATGGAGACCATTGGCATGTTTATACAGCTGACGGAAGAGAATATTTAACTTATGAAGATCCATCAAGTATGTTTCCTAATATTACTGTAGGAACTTATGTAGGTTCACATAATTCACACAGAAATAGAAGAAATTCAAATAACTATTCACATGCAAATATTATTGAAGAGAAAAAAGATAGGGTTGTAAAAATTTTAAGACATGGAGATCATTGGCACATTTATACTGCAAGTGGTAAAGAATATATTAGCTACACAGATCCAACTTCAAAATATCCTGATGCGGAAGTCGGAGAATATCAAGGAAATCATGGAGATTCACAAGATAATACTGAAAATGAAAGACCAAATGTTCCAAGTGCTAGTGAGAAATTATACGAAGCTAGAAAAAATTTAAATATAATAAATGTTTTAGGAAAAAATCCTGTTGACAGATATGATATAGTGAAGATTTTAAAACATGGAGATCATTATCATCTTTATGATTCAAAAGGAAATGAAGGAATAACATATACAGATCCAAGATCACTTTATCCTAATGCTGAGTTTGGAGAATATAAGGGAAATCATGGAGATGAAAATAAAAAACCATTTGAATGGCCAAAAGGTGTAACAAAAATTGTGGATCATGGAGATCATTGGCATTTATATGTTGGAGATAAGGAAGTTGGCGTAGTTCACGAAAACCCTAGAAGTCGTTATCCTAATGCTGAATATATTAAAGAGGGAAGCGACCATTCAGATATAGGCGTAGATGAAAAAGAATTATTCACTTATGAAAGTGTAAAGGCAGAAATAAAAGACAAAGTAATCCCATATCTTGATAGTAACCTCAGAGCGATGAGACATTATGGAGATTTGGATACAACATTACCTGTTTATGGTTCAAATGGAGTGAAAAAAGGAATATTTTACTGGTTACATGGAGGTCACTACCATGCAATAACTATAAAACAAATTATTCAAAATGCGAAAGCAGGTCAATATGGTGATTGTACGGCAAGAGAAATTGTAGCTGCTTTAAAATATATAATTCAAAATCCTGATAAAGAAATTGAATCAAAAGTAACTGTTGATAGAGAAGAAGTAGTAAAATATCTTATGAAAGTTTATAATCTAAAAGACAGAACGGATGTAAATATTATTGGAGATATTGCTTATGTTTATATAAATGATGAAACTTTAACATTTAGTTTAGCAGATTTTGAAAAGGTAAATGGAGAAATTAGATATAAAAAGAAACTGCCAGAAACACCAAAAAAAGCTAAAAAAGATAATGAAGATTATGTGGATGAAGAAGATACAAAAGATTATTCAAGTTATGAAGAAGAGAAAAATAAAATAACTAAAAAAAATAGTGAAGAATCTAAAGAAAAAATAGTTGAAGAAAAATCTGCAGAAAAAAATAACTCTGTTCCAAAGGCTGAAGATAAAAAAGTTGATGATAAGAAGGATGTAGAAAAAACAAAAATAAATAAATCAACAAAATCTGAAGAAAAGAATGAGGAAAAGGAAAATAAAAATAATTAGTTTTATAATTTAATAAATTTTCTAAATTTAAAATCACTCAATTATAGAGTAAAATCTGTATTGAGTGATTTTTTTGAATAAACAAGTTTATTTTAAATAAATTTTTTCTAAATATGTTTATAAATTATGTTTTATGTGGTATAATATATTTGTAATCAATTAGCACTCAAGTTAATAGACTGCTAATAACTTTAATAGGAGGTATGTTATGAAATTAAAACCAATAGGAGATAAATTAGTTATAGAAATGGTTGAGGTAGAAGAAAAGACAAGTTCTGGAATAGTTCTTCCTACTTCTGCTAAAGAAGCACCAAGTGTAGCAAAAGTTTTAGCAATTGGTGATGAAATTTTAAAGGATGAAGATAAAAAAGATTTAATTAAAGTTGGGGATAAAATAATATTCTCAAAATATGCAGGAACTGAAGTTAAACTTGATAAAAAAGAATATATTGTTGTAAAAATTGCTGATGTTTTAGCAGTTGTTGAAGATTAGGAGGTTTTTAAATGGCTAAAGAAATTAAATTTAATGAAGAAGCAAGAAAAGGAATGGAAGCTGGTATTAATAAGCTTTCAAATACAGTTAAAGTTACTCTTGGACCAAAAGGAAGAAATGTAGTTTTAGATAAAAAATTCGGTTCACCACTTATTACAAATGACGGTGTTACTATTGCAAGAGAAATTGAATTGGAAGATCCTTATGAAAATATGGGAGCTCAACTTGTTAAAGAAGTTGCAACTAAGACAAATGATGTTGCAGGTGATGGTACAACTACAGCAACACTTTTAGCTCAAGCAATTATCAGAGAAGGTTTAAAGAATGTTGCAGCAGGAGCAAATCCAATGATTATTCAAAAGGGAATTAAAAAAGCGGTTGATAAAGCTGTTGAAGGAATTAAAGAATTTTCAAAACCTGTTGAAACAAAAGAAAGTATTGCTCAAGTAGCATCAATTTCTGCAGCTGATGAAGAAGTTGGAAAATTAATTTCTGATGCAATGGAAAAAGTTGGAAAAGACGGAGTTATCACTGTTGAAGAATCCAGAAGTATGGGAACAACTTTAGAAGTTGTTGAAGGTATGCAATTTGATAGAGGATATGTTTCTCCATATATGGTAACAAATACTGAAAAAATGGAAGCTGAACTTGAAGATCCATATATTTTAATTACCGATAAAAAAATTACTAATATTCAAGAAGTTTTACCTGTATTAGAACAAATTGTTCAACAAGGAAAACCACTTTTAATTATTGCTGACGATGTAGAAGGCGAAGCAATGGCAACTCTTGTTGTTAATAAATTAAGAGGAACATTTAACTGTGTAGCTGTAAAAGCCCCTGCTTTTGGTGATAGAAGAAAAGATATGCTACAAGATATTGCAATTTTAACAGGTGGTACAGTTATTTCAGAAGATTTAGGATATGAATTAAAAGAAACTTCTATTGAAATGTTAGGTAAAGCAAGAAGAGTAACTGTTGGAAAAGAACTTACTGTTATCGTAAATGGAGCAGGTGAACAATCAGCTATTGAAGAAAGAGTTGCTTTAATTAGAAATCAAATAGAAATAAGCGATTCTGAATATGATAGAGATAAATTACAAGAAAGACTTGCTAAACTTGCTGGAGGAGTTGCAGTAATTCAAGTTGGTGCAGCTACTGAAACAGAACTTAAAGAAAGAAAGTTAAGAATAGAAGATGCGCTTGCAGCTACAAGAGCAGCGGTAGAAGAAGGTATTGTTCCTGGCGGTGGAACTGTATTGTTAAATGTAATTCCAAAAGTTAAAGCACTTATTGAAGAAACTAATGGAGACGAAAGAACAGGTGTTAATATAATTGTTAAAGCGCTTGAAGAACCGGTTAGACAAATTGCAATCAATGCAGGTTTAGAAGGTTCAGTTATCGTTGAAAATGTTAAGAATGCTGAAGTTGGAATTGGTTTTGATGCTTTAAGTGAAAAATATGTAAATATGCTTGAAAGCGGAATTGTTGATCCTACAAAAGTTACTAGATCAGCACTTCAAAATGCATCAAGTGTTGCATCAATGGTTTTAACAACAGAAGCTGCTGTTGCTGATGTAACTAAAGATGAACCAATGGGACAAATGCCTGGCGGAATGAATCCTGGAATGGGATATATGTAGAAAGTAGTTAACTTATAGCTAAATTTATGGTAAAATAGAACTTGGATAAACCAAGTTCTTTTTTTATGGAGTTTTTATGATTAAATTATTTTTTAATATTATGTTTTTAGTTAGTATTTCTGTTTTAGTTATACATCAAAGTTTTTATTATTATCAATTTAATAAGATTTTTAAAAAATTGAAAAATTTAAGTGAAGATAGAAATATTAGAGAAGATAGAAATTTAATTTTAGAGTATAATTATAATCTTGCACAGCTTAATTATATTTTTTGTGTATATTTTTGTGGGTTGTTGAAAAAAATTCTATATAAAAAGAATAATTTTGAATATGTTGAATAGGAGAAAGTTTTGAAAGATTATTTATTTATATACAAAAATGAAGAAAAAATTGAATATGGAAAAGTTTTAAATTCAAAATTAAACTCCTATTTTGTAAAAACATTTAGTGATTTTGAAATTGGAGACATATACAGAGTAAGAGTTGTAAAAAAAGTTGAGGCATTACAATGCTTTTTTGTAGAACTTAAAAATGGAAAAAATGGATTTTTAGACTTTAAAGATACTATTGGCGAAGTAAAAGTTGGAGATGTTATATTTGTTGAAATTTTCAAAATAAATGCAGGAGAAAAAGCACCTAATGTTTCAATGAATTTCTCAATTTCTTCAATGTTTTCAGTTATATCTTACAAAAATAGAGAAGATATTTTGATTTCAAAAAAATTAAAAGAACATAACTTTGATTTAGTAAAAATAAAAAATATAAAATCAAATTTTTCAGTAAAATTGAGAACAAAAAGTGTCGATTGTGATGAAGACACTTTATTGAATGATATAAGAAAAAATGTAGAAAAAATGCAAGAAATAGTAGATAGTTTAAATAATTTACCGGTTCCGAAATTAATCTACAAAAAGGAGAATTTTTTAGAGGATTTTTTATTTGAAAATGAAAAATATTCCTGTATATTAAATGATAAAGAGTTATACAAGAGTTTTAAAGATAATAAATTTTTGAAAAATGAATTGATGTACGATGAAGAATATTCTCCAAAATATGATTATAATATCGGAGTATATCTTGAGGGATTAAATAAAAAGATAGTTGAAGTTGAAGATATAAATATAGTTATAGAAGAAACAGAAGCACTTACAGTAATAGATGTAAATTCAATGAAAAAAACAAATGAAATAAATAAAAGTAAAAATGCATTATCTGTAAATTTAATAGCAATTGAAGAAATCATAAGACAGATTTCTTTTAGAGATATTTCTGGAATAATAATTGTAGATTTTATAAATATGAAAACAAAAGATAAAGAAATTTTGGAAGAAAAAATTAAGGAAATACATATTTTTGACAATAAGATTTGGAATTTTCACGGATTTACAAAACTTGGTTTATATGAAATTACAAGACAAAGAGGAAAATAATGGAATTAAGAAATTTAGAAATAATTGACAATACCAATGAGGGACTTGGAGTTGCAAAAAGTGAAGAGGGAATAGTTTTTGTAAAAGGTGGACTTGTTGGAGATATTGTTGATGTTGAAATTACTCAAAAAAAGAAAAAATTTTCTAACGGATTTGTTAAAAAATATTTGAAATATAGTGAATACAGAGAAAATCTATACGATGAAAAACTAACAGATATCTATCATTTTATAAATTTGAAATATGAAAAAGAGCTTAAATTAAAGAAAAAGATGTTTTTAGACAGCCTTAGAAAAAATACAGGTATAGAATTAGAAGATGTTGAAATTTTAGAGAATAAAAACAACTTAAATTATAGAAATAAAATTGAATTAAAGACAAATGAAAACTTTGAACTTTGTTACTGTGTAGATAATGGAGAAAGCAAAATAAAACTTGAGAATTGTCCATTAAGTGATGAGAGTATAAATGAATTTTTACCATTTTTACAAGCAAAATTAAAAGAATTTAAGGTTAAGTCCTATGATGTAAACACAGACGAAGGAATTTTGAAAAATATCAGCATAAGGTCAAATTTCAATTCTGAAATTATGATTACAGTTGTTGTAAAAGAAAATATAGTAGAAGCTCAAAATTTTGTAAAAAGTTTAAATGAATATGAAAAATTAGTAAGTGGATATATAAATATAAATCCTAAAAAAGCAAGTATAATTATGGGACAAGAAAGTAAATTAATATTTTCAAAGAAGAATTTTACAGATAAAATCGGAAAATACGAATTTAATATTTCTCCAAAGAGCTTTTTCCAAGTAAATAGATTTCAAACTGAAAATTTATATAAAATAGCTAAAGAATTTTTAGGAAAAAACAAAGATAAGAATTTGTTGGATTTATATTCCGGAATAGGAACTACAAGCATATATTTTTCAGAAAATTTTAAAAAAGTAATTGGTGTAGAAGTTGTAAAAGATGCAGTAAAAGACGCTAAAGAAAATTTAAAACTAAATGATGTAAAAAATGTCGAGTTTTTATATGGTAAGAGCGAAGAAAAAATTGAAGAAATATTAAAAAATAATAATATAGATATAATTTCCGTAGATCCTCCACGAAAAGGACTTGATAAAAAAGTTGTAGATACTATTATCAAAAGTAATATAAAAAAAGTTGTATATGTAAGTTGTAACGGAGCAACATTGACAAGAGATTTAAAACTTTTTATTGACGGTGGATTTGAATTAAAGAAAGTAAAACTATGTGATATGTTTAGTAAAACAGCACATTGTGAAGTTGTTGTATTTATATCAAGATAATTTTACTTATTATTTCTATGTATAGCGAAATAATTTATTCTGATACATTTAATATTGTTTTAATATAGTTTTTCAAGTTTTTTGGAGGGTAAAATGTGTAATTATTGGTTACATAGAATTTCTCACGAAAGGGAAGTTTCTTATGACTTATTAGAGAAAGGATATTTGACTATTGGATGGTCAAATTTTATAGGAACAGATATTCTTAAAGCTATAGAAAAAGGTGAGGATGAATATCGTAAATTCACAGAAGAAAAACATAATATTACTTCAAGATCAAAATGGAATCTATGGTATTTTTCAAAAATAGAGGTTGATGATTTTGTTCTTGTACCAATGGATAATGGTAAATATGGAATTTATAAAGTTAAAAGCAAGATAAAACCTATTGCAGATTTATCTTTGAAATTTGCTAATAAAGGATTTGTAACTAAAAATGGTAAAGATATTGAGATAACAAAAGATAGGATATACAATAAAACAGATAAGGTTAAATTTGATTTAGGATTTTTTATTGAAGTAGAAAAAATAATTATTTCTAAACGAGAATATGTCAGTGCAAAATTAATTGCTAGAATGAAAATGCGTCAAGCTACTGGAAATATTAATGATTTATCTGATGAAGTTGAACAAGCAAAAAAAGCTAAAAAGCCTAAAAATATAAGAGGAGAAATATTAAATGCAATGTCAGAAATATTTATTAAATCGAATTTTTTTAATAAATATACGCCAGAACAAATAGAAATATTAGTAAAACTCTATTTTGAAAAAATGGGAGCTACAAATATTGAAATTCCACCTAAAAATGATTCATTAAAAAAAGAAGAATCTGATGTTGATGTTATTGCTTCTTTTGAAGATTTAAATATTTTATTTTATGTACAAGTTAAACATCATGAAGGAGAAACGGATACTCAGGCTATAAGCCAACTAACTAATTATAAAGAATATAATTTTAATAAAGAAGATCAAACAACAAGTATAGCTTGGGCAATAACAACAGCAAAATTTTCTGATAAAGCAAAAGAAGAAGCTAGGAAAAATAATATTAGATTAATTGAAGGAAATGAATTTGCTAAAATGTTACTTAATGCTGGAATTAGTAATTTAGATATTGACAGGAAATAGTTGAAAATTCTTGGATTGTATTTTTTAATGGAGTATTTATGGATAATTTAGGTCTTTATAAATTTTTAAATAAGTGGAATGATTATATTACTAATGTAAGTGATTATGAATTTAAGAAAAATTTTAATAAGATGTTTAATGAATATTGTAAATTAGATATTTTTGAAACTTCTGATTTGCTTTTTTCAAAGAATTATTTTAGGAAAATTAAATCTCATATTAAATTAAAATATATTATAGAACATTTTTTAGATTTGCCTATGCTTACGTCAATTTTACTTATTAAATTAAAGGTTTTTAAATATTGTAGAGATGTAAAAGAATATCGTTTATGTATTGAATGTCTTTTTAATCAGATTCTTTTTGTTTTAAAGATGAATCCTTTTTCAATTGGAAAGAAAATAAATGAGATAAAAATAACTTCAAATAATGTTGGTTATAGATTTCCTAATGAAGAACTTAAGGAGATTGAACAGAATATTTTTATAAATATTAATGGAGATGTCTGTGTTTCAAATTATTATTATTGGAAAAAGCAAAAGGAAAGTACAAGTATAAAGAATTTTAAAATTGATGATAAAGAAGTAAAGAAAATTTTTAAGCTGATTTCTAAATTTTTAGAGGATAATTATGTTTATTACAGTTTAGAACATTCAAAAGAAATTGGATATTGGCAAATGGAACTTACAGATTCAGATTATGAAAGTTATAGATATGAAGGTAATTTAAGATATAATATAAGAGTTGATGGAGAAAGTCTTTCCGAAAAAATTAGAGAAATATTGAATTACGATAATTTACTTTTATTTGATAATTATGAATATGATAAAATTAATAGAATTCAGTTGAATTATAAAAAAGTTAAAAATGTAAATAATAAGGAATTAGTATATACAGAGGAGCTTATTTTAGATAGGGATAGTAATTCTATTGAACATTCACAAATAAGTGCTGATGTAAATTATTATATGAAATTAAATGTAAATAAATATTTTTTATATTTATTAGAAAATTTATATTCTCCCTATATGCTGGAGAATGGAGAGAAAAATAAAAATTTTGTTGAAATTCCTAATGAAAAAAGAGATTATGAATTGATTGTAGATTTTAAAAAATCTCCTAGAAAAGTTCTTAAGGGTTCTTATGATAAAAAAGGACTTCCTTACGATTGGAAAGATATTATTGAAGAAATTAAGAGTTTTATGTTACATTTTTATGAAGTTGAAGTTTTTAGTAAGGATTTTTATGATAAGCCAAGACGAAAATATGGAGAATATATTTATTGTAAAGTACAATTTAGAAATTCTTATAAGTACTATTATTATATTACAACTGATGATTCTATAATTAGAGGAGATTATGTTTTAGTTCCAGCAGGAACTAATAACAAAGTGGAAATAGTAGAAGTTAAAAGTGTTGAATATTATGAGGAAAAATTTGTTCCTTTTCCACTTGATAAAGTAAAACATATTTTAAGAAAATGTACTGATGATGAATTAGATGAAATATATGACGAATACTAAATTTTAATTTTTGTAAATTTGTGGTTAAATTGAAAGGAGATTTTACAATGAATAGTAAATTTGAAAAGATAAAAGTTCTTGAAAGTTCAAATACAAAAAAGGAATTAAATATAAAATTATATGGTGAAGAGCAGGCAAAAGCAGTATTGAAATTTCATAAACAAATTGAGGAATATAAGAAAACTCCACTTGTTTATCTTCCTAATTTGGCTTCAAAGTTGAATGTTGGTGCCATTTATGTAAAAGATGAATCAAAGCGTTTTTCGTTAAATGCATTTAAAGGGCTTGGTGGAAGTTATGCAATGTTTAGAATTTTATGTGATGAATTAAATCTTAATCCTGATACTACAAGTTTGAATGATTTGTTATCTGAAAAGTATAAAAAAAGGCTTGAACAGATTGAATTTGTAACATGTACTGACGGAAATCATGGAAGAGGTGTGTCTTGGGCATCAGGATTATTTGGATGTAAAGCTCATGTATATATGCCTTATGGAACTGCGGAAGTTCGTGCAGAAGCAATTCGTAAAGTTGGACCTTCTGAGGTAGAGATTACAGATTTAAGTTATGATGATACAGTAAAATATGCTTTAGAAATGAGTAAAAAGTATGGTTGGATATTAATTCAAGATACATCTTGGGATGGATATGAGAAAATTCCGACTTGGATTATTCAAGGGTATCTTACAATGGCTTATGAAATCACTGAAGAATTAGAAAAATTAAATGTAATTCCTACACATATTTTTTTACAGGCAGGAGTTGGTTCAATGGCTGGAGGAATGATTGCATATTTTGTAGAACATTATAAAAATAAAAAACCTATATTTACTATTGTAGAATCAAATGTTGCAGATTGTATTTATCGCTCTGCTGAGATAGGAGATGGAAAATCTTATTCTGTAGGAGGAGCTCCAACAACTATTATGGCAGGATTGAATTGTGGATCTGTTTGTAGTCTTATCTGGCCAATTATTTGGAATTATACTGATTTTTATATTTCAGGTTCTGATGATATGGCTGTTGATGGAATTAGAGCCTATGCTTTTAGTGAAGGGAAAGATTTAAAAATTATTTCAGGAGAATCGGGTGCTTCAACAATGGGTGCATTACTTGGAGTTTTGACAGAATCTTCTATGAAAGAAATGAAGAAAAAAATGAAAATAGATGAAAATTCTGTTATTCTTTTAATTAATACAGAAGGAGATACTGATCCGGAAAATTATAGAAAAATTATTAATGGAGATTGGAAAAAATAAATTATTTGTTTTTTGGGGGGAATTATGAAAGAGCGTATAGCACTATGGGATAATCTTAAATTTATTTTAATAACACTTGTTGTTATTGGACATTTAGCCGATGAATTTACAGCAAAATCAGATGTGTATAAAAGTGTATTTTTATTTATATATACTTTTCATATGCCTCTATTTATTTTTATTTCAGGATTGTTTCATAGCGAAAAAAATATTGTAAAAAAGTGTATTTTTTATTGTAGTATTGGATTTTTGTATAAAATAATAACCTTAATTTTTGATAGATTAAGCGGGAATGGCAATGTTAGCTTCAGTCTTTTATCTGATGGGGGAATATCATGGTTTATGTTTGTTCTTGCAATTTATACGATAATATCTTATGTTATAAAAGATGAAAATAAAAAATATATTTTAGTTTTTTCAGTAGTTTTAGCTTGTTTTACCGGATATGACAAGTCTATTGGAGATTTTTTGTATTCATCAAGAGCTATTGTGTTTTTTCCTTTTTATTTGTTAGGGACAATGCTTAAAAGTGAGGATATAATAAGTATTAAAAATAAATATAAAGGACTTTATATAGTTTCGATATTGATTTTATTGATATGGGGATTTTTGTGTTTTTATAAAATAGATAAATTTTATATTTTACGATATTTATTTACCGGAAGAAACGCGTTTTATGAACCAATAGTAAGATATGGAGCTTTGGCAAGACTATCTTGTTACATATTGTCGTTATTGATACTTTGCTCTTTTATAATCTTAATACCAAATAAAAAAATTAAGTGGATAAGCAATATGGGTAAAAACTCGATAAATGTTTATTTTTGGCATTGGAAATTCTATATTTTACTTGAAAAACTATTTTGTATTTCAAGCTTATTTTATGCAGGAGTTATGGGAAAGATTGAATTTTTATTTGTAGGATTATTCATAAGTGTTGTGCTATCACAAAGAGGAATATTTGAATTTCCTATAAAACAAATTAAAAGGTATTGCTTTTCTTAAGTTTGTGTCGACTGAAAATATGGAGATTAAAGCAAATAAGAAAAAGGGTATAAAAGTAATAGGTATTAAAAAATAAGTAAAGTAAATAGAAATTTTTAAATTATATCTATGATTAATTAAAGTTAAAATGAAAATAAGGAGGTAAAATATGAAAGCTATTATTTTCTACTATTCAAATAGTGGTAAGACTAAAAATGTTGCAATGAAAATCCAAAAAAATCTTGGTTGTGATATTATAAGTATTGAACCTGAAGTTTCTTATGGTTCATATTTTAAAGCTATTGGAAGAGCGAGAGATGAAAAAAAGAAGGATATAACAGCTAAATATGTAGCACCAGTTGTAGATATTTCTGATATTGATGTTGTTTTAGTGGGATATCCAATTTGGTTTAGTAAACCACCAATGATTGTATTAGATTATTTAAAGAATTATAATTTAAATGGTAAAAAGGTGGTTCCTTTTTCAACATCTGGATCTACTAATGTTAAGACAACTCTTAACACACTTAAAGAATATATTGGGAAGGCAGAACTATGTCTTCCATATAGTAAGGCAATAATATTTAAAACAAACTTTAATAAATGGATTGAAAAAGTTAAAGAATTATAGTATGTAGGCTTTTGATACTTAAAATAAAAAAATACAGTCATTTAATTGAACTGGATTTAAAAATACAAAAATTATTAAAGGAATGTAATCCATAATTAATAGGAGACATTCCTTTTAAATTATTCTTAATTATTTGAGTCGGAAATGATTAAAACCAATTTGTTTTTTCATCCCTAAATTTTGGTATTTTTCCATTTTGATAAGGATTATAGTTGTTTCGATTACAGCCGAATTCTTTTAATTCTTTTATTTTATTATCATCAGTCCATACAATAAGAGAAATTCCGTCAAAATCTTCGATACTTCCATTATTCATTTTATTCTTAAAATACCATTCTACAATAGTTTGATTACCTTTATGAAAAAATTGTTTAATTGTCCAATCTATTACCATTCCACGATTATTCCATTCATTAAACCATAATTTTACTGTTTAACGATTTTCATATTTGGGGCTCCAACTTTCTGTATAAATAACATCTTCTGTAAAAATTTCATCTATTCCTAAATCTTTTTGTTTTATCCACATATCAAACCATAGTTGAATTATTTTTTCTTTTTTATTCATCATACACCACCATATAAGCAATTCTCAATCAATTAAATAAACACAATTAAAAGAATGTTTTTATCATTATAACACATTTACATATAGTTTTATAGTATTCATTTTTACTTATAACAGTCATTATTTCCTATATGTTTTCACAGAATAATTTTTCTATTATTTTTATATTTAAAAACTGACCTTCAAAAAATTATTTTAAATTTATTAAAGTCAGTTTTAATTTATTAATATACAATGTTTTTATAGTAGTTTAAATTTGTTTTTTTTAAAGTCTATTATTCCTTCTTTTTTTAATTTTCCAAGCTCTCTTGAAAGATTACTTCTGTCAAGTGCTAGGTAGTCTGCCATTTCATTTCTATTCAGATTTATTTCAAAGTTACTGTCTAAGGATAATGCTTTTTTTTGATTAGAAAGATATTCTAAAATTTTTTCTCTTGTAGTTCTCTTTGATAATATTTGCAATTTTTTATTTAAAATTAAATTTTTTGTAGAGATTATGTTTAAAAGATTATTTAAAATTTTTTGGTAATATAGAGATTTTGATAGACTTTTATATTCAATCCATACGATAGATGAATCTGTTAGAGAAATTACTTCATGGGGGATTTGAATTTCTAATGAAACCAAAGCTTCAGCAAAAGAGTCTCCTTTTTCAAAAACATTTAAGATATTTCTATTTCCAAAGTAATCAAAATTTGATAAAGCTATTTTCCCATTTGTAATTATTCCAAAATATTCTACTTTTGTATTTTCTGCAAGTATAATATCATTTTTTTTATAGTCTTTTTCGTAAAAAGATATTACTGAAAAGATTTCTATTATTTCATCTATTGAAAAATTTTTAAATATCGTACATTCCTTTACTGTTTCAAAGTTATTCAAGTTGACCTCCTAAAATTTATTAATTATATTTTAGAACTTTTTTTTACATTTTTCAAGATATATTGTTTGAAATTGATTAAAAAGTATTTATTATAATAAATATAAAATGATAAATTTTAAAGAAATTAGTTATACATTGTAAAAAACATTGTAAAAAATATTGCAATAAATTTAAATTGATGTTATAATACTTAAAAAGAATATGTGTCTTTAAAATTACATATTAATAAAATTGATTGAAAAAAATGAATTGGTAGGAGGATATTATCATGTTGGATGCAAAAATTTCTGTTGCGGTTATAAAACGTTTGCCTAAATATTACAGATACCTTGAGCTTATTGGAGATAAGGGTATAATCAGAGTATCTTCTCAAGAATTAAGTAAAATTACGGGTTTAACTGCGTCACAAATAAGACAAGATTTGAATCATTTTGGTGCATTCGGGCAACAAGGTTACGGTTACAATGTTGAAGAATTAAAAATTGAGCTGGAAAAGATTATGGGTGTTGATAAGCCATATAATGTAGTTATTATCGGTTTTGGTAATATTGGTAGTGCATTGTTAAATTATAGCGGTTTTAAAAAGAAGGGTTTCAAGGTTGTAGGCATTTTTGATAACTCTCCTGAAATAATTGGAAATAAGGCAAATGATGTGGTTATAAAAGATGTTTCTGAGTTAGAAGAAGTTGTAACCAGAGAAAAGGTAGATATTGCAATTTTAGCAATTCCTGCAATTCCTGCACAAGAAATTACAGATAAGTTGGTTGCTTGTGGTATAAAGGGGATTTGGAATTTTGCGCCGATTGATTTAAAATTACCAAGAAATGTTGTACTTGAAAATGTTCATTTAGATGGAAGTTTATTAACTCTTACTTACTATATGAATAGTTTAAAGGATTATCCGGGAGTAAGATAATAAAATTCTGACTAGGATACGAGATTATGCATCAAAAAGGAATATATAAAAACTTTGATGCTTTGCAATTATTTGATAAAACTCTTTTTTAAGAGTTTTATTTTTTTTTGTTTTATGCTATAATTGGAATAAGTTTTATTAAAAAGTAGTGACTTTTTTATCGACAGGATAAAGTAAAAGGCATTACAATTTAACAATGTTGATAAAATGGCTTATGAAAGGCTTAAGATATATGAATTATATTAATAAAATTTTAGAAAAATATGAGCTTAATTTAGATGAACTTTTAATTTTAATTGTTTCATTTACAGTATTTTTACCTTTTTATTTTTTAGTTTTTTCGTTCAATGCTTTATTTTTCTATTTATTAGTTAGTGAGAAAATTATTCCAGTTTTAAAACAGACACCTTATGTTAAGAATGTTTTGGCATTTACAGGACTTATATTTTTTGTATCTATTTTAAAACAAAATTTATACGGTATAGGAGTATCAATTATTATATTTGAATTTTCTATATTTTTTATGTACTATAGATCTATTATAAATAGAAAGCTGTTTTCAAAGATTATAAATTTATATATGATTGTTTCAATATTTTGTTTTATTTTAACAATTTTTTCAGTTTTGTATAGTAAATTCAGTATGAATTTAAAAATGTATGAATTTATAGAATATATGGCTTTACATAGACCTATATCATCATTTTTTAATACAAATTATTATGCGACTATATGTGAATTTATAATTATAATAGCAATGTATTATTTTTTATCTAACAAAAATAGAAATAATAGATTGTACTTTTTGTGTGTAAGTACACTTGCATTTATTGTTTTGTTTTTAACTGAAAACAGGACTGCTTTGCCAACAATTTTAATTGCAACTTTAGTACTTTCTTTCACAAAAAACAACAAGAAGGTATTTACATTTCTTGGTATTTTTACAATAGTTATAGTTATTCTTATGATTTTTTCAAATAGAATTTTTCCAAGATATGAATTTATAGGGAATTCTTTAGGGACGAGAAAAGAAATTTGGGAAAATGCAATTAAATTATTTAAGAAAACTTTTTTGTTTGGGAGTGGACCGATGGCTTATCAAAATGCAAGTTGGGTAAGTCACCCGGCAAATCATGCACATAATATTGTGCTTGATTTGCTTATAAATTTTGGTATCGTTGGAAATATAATAATTTTTCCTCTTTTTATAGGAATATTCAAAAAAGTATATAGTATAAGAAAAAGAAATTTATTCAGACTTATAATAGCTTTAACTGTTGTAGTTATTTTGCATGGAATGTTGGATGTTACAATACTTTGGCATCAAACTGCGTATATCTATTTTAGTGTTTTACTTGCCGTTGGAAAAGTTAGTAACTTTGAATCTAAATTTATTTTCTAAAAAGGTGTTTTATGATTGTTTTAAGTGTTAATGGCTTAACTAAGTCGTTTTTAAGTGAAAATATATTAGAAAATGTGACTTTTTCAATTTCTGATAGAGATAAAGTTGGAATAGTAGGAGATAATGGAAGTGGTAAAACTACATTATTTAACCTTTTAATTAAAGATTTATCTGCAGATAGTGGAGACATTAATTTTGCAAAAAATATAAATCTATCTATTCTAAAACAAAATATTTCTTATACTAGTGATAAATCAGTTTATGAAGAGTGCTTAGAAGTTTTTGAAAAGATTATTTTACTTGAAAAAGAGATTAGAGAATTAGAAATTGAAATGGGAAATAAGGACTTAAGTGAAGAAGAAATTCGCAAACTTTTTGATATTTATGAAAGCAAAAGACATTATTTTGAAGAGAACAATGGATATTCTTATAATTCGAAAATTAGAGGAGTTTTGTTTGGACTTGGTTTTTTAGAGCAGGATTTTTCTAAATCAGTTAATAATTTGAGTGGTGGACAAAAGAGTAGATTACATTTAGCTAAAATTTTACTTAAACCGTCAAATTTGATTTTACTTGATGAACCAACAAACCATTTAGATATAGAATCAATTCAGTTTTTAGAAAGCTATCTTAGAGAATATAGAGGGAGCTGTCTTATAATTTCTCATGATAGATATTTCTTAAATGCTGTTTGTAATAAGATTTTTTCAATAGAAAATAAAAAATTAAAAAGTTTTAATTGCGGATACGATGAATATATTTCAAGACGTGAAAAAGACTTTGAAGTTAATAGACATCTTTATGAAAAACAACAAAAAGAGATTTCAAGACAGAAAGAAATTATTCAAAGATTTGAAAATTATGGAAACAATAGATTTATAAAGCAGGCAAGTTCAAGACGCAAACTACTTGATAAAATGGATTTGATTGAAAATCCTGAAATATATAAAAATTCCATGAAATTAAAACTGGTTCCGGAAGTGGAATCCGGAAAAGATGTTTTAACTATTTCAGATTTATCAATGGGCTTTAATGATAAAATTTTATTTGATGATATAAATCTAAATGTTTATAAGGGAGATAAAATCGGTCTTGTAGGAAAGAATGGAGTAGGAAAGACAACTTTATTTAAAATAATTTGTAATAATCTTGAGGCTATAAAAGGAAAATGTGATTTAGGTGCTAGAGTATCAATTGGTTATTACGATCAGGAACAAAAAACTCTAAGCAATCAAAATACAGTTATGGATGAATTTTGGGATGCTTATCCAAAAATGAATAATTTTGAAGTTAGAAGTCATCTTGCAAAGTTCAACTTCTTTGATGAAGATTTATTTAAATCTGTTGGAGAATTAAGTGGTGGAGAAAGAGCAAGGCTTGAACTTTTAAAACTAATGTTGTCGAAATCTAATTTTTTGCTTTTAGATGAACCGACTAATCATTTAGATATTGAAAGTAAAGAGGTTTTAGAAAATGCAATTGTAGATTATTCCGGCACCGTACTTACTATTTCTCATGATAGATATTTTTTAAATAAGGTTGTCAATAAGATTTGGTATCTAGAAGATGGAAAAATTACTGAGTTTTATGGAAATTATGATTATTTTTTGGAAAAATTAAACGAAAAAAACGAAGCAGAAGAAAAAATAATTTCAAAAACTGAAATTGAGAAAGAAAAAAAGAAAAAAAAGGAAAAAGAAAAAGAAGAAAGAGCAAAAAAACAAAAATTGAAGGAAATTGAAAATAAAATTTTTGAAATTGAAGAGAAAATTGAAATTTGCAATAAAGATATTCAAAATCCTGAAATTTTTAATGATAAAGATAAATTTTTACAGATTGGTGAAGATTTATCGAAATTGATAAAAGAAAAAGAAAAATTATATTTAGAGTGGGAAAATTACTTATAGGAGAATTGTATGAATAATGTTAATCCGTTAGAAAATGTTCAAATGATTTTAAAGAAATCTTGTGAATTATTAAATTTAGATGATAGTTTATATGACCTTTTAAAAGAACCGGAAAGGACAATAGAAATAAATATCCCCGTTAAGATGGATAACGGGAAGGTCAGAATTTTTAAAGGGTTTCGTTCACAACATTGCGACGTTATGGGACCTTATAAAGGTGGAATAAGATTTCATCCAAGTGTAAATATTGATGAAGTTAAGGCTCTATCCATTTGGATGAGTTTAAAATGTTCTGCGACTCATCTTCCTTTTGGTGGAGGAAAAGGAGGAATAATTGTAGATGTAAATGAATTATCCGAAAATGAACTTGAAAAACTTTCAAGAGGATATGTAAAAGAATTGTATAAATATATTGGAGATAGATTTGATATTCCGGCTCCGGATGTAAATACAAATGAAAAAGTTATGGCTTGGATGTTGGATGAATATATAAAATTGACAGGAAACAATACTCTTGCAACTTTTACCGGAAAAGCATTAGGTTTTGGTGGTTCTTATGGAAGAAAAGAGGCAACAGGAGTTGGAGTTGCAGTTATGACAAGAGAGGCTCTAAATAAGTTAGGAATAGATATAAGAAATTCGCGAATTGCTATTCAAGGTTTTGGAAATGTCGGCTCTAACACTGCAAAACATTTAGAGAGAATGAGTGGAAATATTTTATCAATCTCAGAATATGATAAGGAAAAAGGCGTTTATACAATCTACAATGAAAACGGGTTTAATATTTCAGAACTAATTTCTCATTTTGAAAAATATAATACATTATATAATTATAAAAATGCAAAACATATTTCAATTGATCAATTCTACTCTTTAGACGTAGATGTAATCATTCCATGCGCTTTGGAAAATTCTATTACTGAAGATGAAGCCCAAAAGATTAGGGCAAAATTAATCGTTGAAGGAGCTAACGGCCCTGTTGATTATCTTGCTGATAGAATTTTAAGACAAAAAAATGTTGTAGTCATTCCGGATATATTGGCAAATTCCGGAGGAGTTATAGCTTCATATTTTGAATGGGTGCAAAATATTTCAGGTATTGATATGACTGAAGATGATGTTTTGAATAAAGTAGAATATAAAATGTTACTTGCTTATAACGAAATAATGAAAATACAAAATAAATACGATGTAACTATGAGAATTGCATCTTATATCTATTCAGTATTAAGACTTTATAAAATATTAAAACTAAGATCAAGAATTTAGTTTTAAAAAATATTTTTATTTTAAGTCTTGACATAATTGAAAAAATATTCTATTATATTAATGTAGGTCGAACAAAAATATAAGTGAATAAATAAAAAATTTAGTAAATTGGTTTTTTTTTTCTCTATTTAGAGGTAAAAAGAAAACCAATTTTTTTATAGGAGGAAATTATGAGCAGAATTGAAGACTTTGGAAAATTTACTTTTGACAAAAGTGCAATGAAAAGAAAACTGCCGTATCCGATATATCTAAAGTGGAAAAATGCAATTAGAAAAGAAGAATTGTTGGATAAAGACAGTGCTGATATAATTGCACATGCAATGAAGGAGTGGGCAATTGAAAAGGGTGCGACGCATTATTGTCATTGGTTTCAACCTTTGAATGGTAATACCGCAAAAAAACATGAGAGTTTTATAAGTAAATCAAATGAAAATTTACCTATAGTTAGATTTTCTGGAGAAGAACTTTTAAAGAGTGAACCTGATGCTTCATCTTTTCCAAACGGAGGAATGAGATCAACATTTGAGGCGAGAGGTTATACATATTGGGATTGTACCGCAAATGCTTTTATAATGGATAATATTTTATATATTCCTTCGATTTTTGTTTCTTTTGATGGAATAAGTTTGGATAAAAAAGCCCCGCTTTTAAAAAGTATGGACTTTTTATCAAAACAAGCTACAGCTTTATATAATTTATTTTCAGATGAAAAGATTTTTAGAGTTAGAATTAAGGTTGGTTTAGAACAGGAATTTTTCTTAATTGATAGAAAATTTTATGAACAGAGAGTTGATCTTATAAATACGGGAAGAACATTAATTGGTGAAATGCCTCCAAAAGATCAAGAGTTATTACAGCATTATTTTGGTTCAATTCCTAAAAGAGTTATGAATTACTATAATAGTATAAATAAAAAATTAGAGGATTTAGGTATTAATTCTAAAACCGAACATAATGAAGTAGCTCCCGGACAGTTTGAAGTTGCAATTTTATATGATACAGTAAATGTTTCTGTTGATAATAATCAAATTGTTATGGAAGTTTTAAGAAAAACAGCTTATGAGCATGATCTTGTCTGTTTATTACATGAAAAGCCATTTAAAAATGTAAATGGAAGTGGAAAACATAATAATTGGTCTTTGGTTACGAATTATGGGAAAAATTTGTTAAAATTACCAAAAAAGGATAATGAAATCGATAGGTTAATTTTTGCGATTTTTATGGTTTCTACCGTTTCTGCTGTAAATAAATATTCTTCACTGCTTAGAGTTTCATCTTCAAGCGTTAGAAATGACTTAAGGCTTGGTGGAGATGAAGCTCCACCTTCAATAGTATCTGTATATTTAGGAAATGAGATAGAAAATATTTTAGATGATATTTTAGACTTGGAAGTTAAAAATTCTATTAAATTAAATGATTTTAATATTAGTAATTTGGAATTTGCACCAAGAGATACTGATGATAGAAATAGAACATCACCTTTTGCTTATACTGATGGAAAATTTGAGTTTAGAATGTTAGGTTCAATGCAAAGTGCAGCAGATTGTAACATAATTTTAAATACAATAGTTGCCTCAGAGCTTAAAAATATTTTACAAAGAGTTGAAAATATTAATGATAAGTCTGAAAGAATTGTGGCTTGCAAAAATATTCTAAAAGAAATCTTTATTGAAAGTGAAAGAATTTTATTTTCTGGCGATAATTACTCAAAAGAATGGATTGAAGAGGCAGAAAGAAGAGGACTTAAAAATAATAGAACATATTTAGAAGCTTTGTTATGTGCTAAAGAAAGTAAGGAATATGAAGTTCTTTTGAAAAATGATATTTTAAACGATTTAGAATTGAGTGCCGTTTATGATGTTTGTATTGAAGACATCAAAAATACCTATATGTTAGAGATGAAAACATTGGTTAATATGATTAATAAAGATGTTATCCCATCTTGTATAAAAGAACTTAATTTTGAAATGATTTTAAATGATAAAATAAAAAATGCAAAGCTTAATGAAAGAGTAAATAAACTCAATAATTTACTTGAAGGATTATTTGTAAAACTTGAAGAATTTAAAGAGTTTGAAAAAACAATTAGAAGTAAAAAAGGAATTGAAGAAGTAATTAGTTTACATAAATTCGTTCCTAGAAAAATAGAAGAAATTAGGAAAATAAGTGATGAAATTGAATCAAATGTTTCAAGAGAAAATTGGAATATACCAACTTATGAAGAAATGTTTAGAGTATTAAATTAGGAGGATGTAATGAGTAAATTTATTTTTATTACCGGAGGAGTAGTTTCAGGGATTGGTAAAGGAATCTGTGGGGCAAGTTTGGGAAGACTTTTAAAGGACAGAGGTTTTAGTGTTTTTATGCAAAAATTTGATCCTTATATTAATGTTGACCCGGGTACTATGAGTCCTTATCAACATGGAGAGGTTTTTGTAACAAAAGATGGAGCTGAAACAGATTTGGATTTAGGACATTATGAAAGATTTATTGATGAAGAGCTTACTCAAAGAAGTAATGTTACTACTGGAAGAATTTATAGTGAAGTAATTCAAAAGGAACGTAGAGGAGATTATAACGGGGCAACTGTTCAAGTTATTCCACATATTACTGATAGAATAAAGGGATATGTTTATAAGGCTGCTGAGGAAAGTAAAGCTGATATAATAATAACTGAAATTGGTGGTACAGTCGGAGATATTGAATCATTACCTTTCATTGAAGCAATTAGACAAATTCATGCGGAAAATAAAAAAGAAGATGTTTTATTTATTCATACTACTTTGGTACCTACTATACCGGGATCAGATGAATTAAAAACTAAGCCAACTCAACATTCTTTTAAGGAGCTTATGAGTCAAGGAATTAAGACAAATATAATAGTTGTTAGAAGTCCTGAAAAAATTTCTGATGAAATAAAAAATAAAATCAGTCTTTTTTGTGATGTTCCAAAGAGTGCAATTGTTCAATCTGAAAATGTTGATTTTATTTATGAAGTTCCTGTTAGATTACATGAACAAGGTTTAGATGATTATGTTTTGCATAAACTTTGCCTTGAAGGAAATCCAATAATAAAGAATAATTGGAAAGAAATGATTGATTCTTATAAAAATGTAAAAACTGAATTAGAAATTGGACTTGTTGGCAAATATGTTCAACTTCATGATGCTTATCTTTCAGTCTCTCAAGCGTTAATAGATGCAGGATATAAAAATGCTCATAAGATTAATATTCATTGGATAAATTCTGAAGAAGTTACTGAAGAAAATGCCAAAGAAATATTTAAAGGGCTTGATGGAATTATTGTTCCAGGTGGATTTGGAGGAAGAGGTATTGAAGGAATGATTGCAACAAGTAAATATGCAAGAGAAAATAATATTCCTTATTTTGGTATTTGTCTTGGAATGCAAATCGCTATTATAGATATAGCTAGAAATGTTGCAAATCTTGAAGGAGCAGATTCAACTGAAAAAGATGATACTACAAAATATCCTGTTATAGATTTGATGGAAAATCAATTTGATGTTGAAAATATTGGTGGAACTTTAAGACTTGGGAATTATGATTGTAAACTTTTAAAAAATACTAAAGCTAGAGAACTTTATAATTCTGAAATTATTCAAGAAAGACATAGACATAGATATGAATTTAATAATAAATACAGAGAAGAACTAGAAAAGGCTGGGGTTATTTTCTCTGGGATAAATCCTGAACTTGATTTAGTAGAAATTATAGAATATACTGGCAGTGATTATTTTGTTGCTTGTCAATTCCATCCTGAATTCAAATCAAGACCAAATAAAGTCCATCCACTATTTGATGGTTTTATAAAGGCATCTATAAAAAATAAAAATGAATAGAATCAATGGTAAGAAACATACTATTTGTTTCTTACTTTATTGTGAAATAACAAGGTTCCCGGGAACCCACCCGATGCAAAGCATCGTGGAAGGGTGGGGTTCTTATTTATATGCTGATATAGACATGTGTTTTGTAAAATGATATAATTTTAGTGAAAAAATTTTTAATAATGATATTAATATAGGAGGAAATAATAGTGGGATTATTTGATATTGTTAAAAAAGCTATAACAGGAGCAAATGATGAAGATAACAGAAAAAATAAGGCAAAGATGCGTGAAATTTTCAATTCTTGTGTAGAAAACGGCGACGAATATAAGTTAATTTACTGTCATATGCAAAATGAGACTAATGCTGTTGTTGTAAAAGTTACAAAACATAGTAATTTTATTGTAGGATATAAAGAGGGAGAAGTTGTTATAATTGATGTAAATGCTACATTATCAGAATATGGAGAACCAGAATTCTTTAATAAAGAAAATGGAGCAACAATAAAAACATTTGTAGGTTATTGTGTTGCTGATAAAGAAAATGTACATTATCAATTTGAACCTATAACATTTGAGCCAGGATTTGTAAACGGTGCAAAATATAAAGTATCAATTTCACAAAGTGTTGCTGAAGTTTCTGAATTCCGTAAATTCTTCAAACGTGGATTGTAATTTAATATTTATTTTATAAGATTTTGACGATTAAGATTTCTTCTTAATCGTTTTTTTGTTGAAATAGACCAGGAATTGAAAATTTATATATAAAATAATTGTAATAAAATATAAAAAATGTTAAAATTAGATTGAAATAAGTGATTGAAAAAAATTATTAATGATTTGGAGAAAAATATGTTATTAGTTATAGATGTTGGTAATACAAATATCGTATTAGGTGTTTATGAAGGATATTCACTAATTTGTGATTTTAGACTTAATACGATAAAAAATAAAACAAGTGATGAGTATGCTATGTCCATTACAGAGATATTACATGCTAACGATATTAAAAAATCTGAAATTGACGATGTTGTTGTAGCATCAGTTGTTCCTGATGTTATGCATTCAATTGAAAATGCTATAAAAAAATATTTTAATTTAAAACCAATAATTATTGATGATAATTGTGATTTGGGAATAAAAATAAATCACGATAATCCTAAAACAATTGGAGCAGATAGAATAGTAAATTCAGTTGCAGGAATTAAAAAATATGGGGTTCCTTTGATAATTATAGATATTGGGACAGCTATTACTTTTGATGTAGTTGATGAAAATTCAATTTATCAAGGTGGAGCTATCATTCCGGGTATTGGAATTTCATCTGAAGCACTATTCTTAAAAACTGCAAAACTTCCAAGAGTTGAGCTTTTTAAGCCTGAAAGAATTGTAGCTAAAAATACAATGGATAATATTAGAGTTGGTATGGTTATTGGATATATAGGACTTATTGAAAAGTTGATTGATGAGGTTGTAAAAGAGATGAATTTTGATGTTTCTAAGTTAAAAGTTGTTGCAACAGGTGGATATTCCAGCTTAATTACTAAAGATATAGATAAGATTAATATTATAGATAAGAAACTTACTCTTGATGGAATGCTTGAAATCTATAAGATGAAAAAGGGGTTATAATATGCTGGGAGGAGATATTTTTTTAGCTCCACTTGCAGGTGTTAGCGATGTTGCTTTTAGAATTTTAGCAAGCGAAATGGGTGCAAGTTTAACTTTTACGGAGATGGTTTCTGTAAAGGGATTATATTATGATAATGAAAATACTTCAATTATAACTTATATTGATAAGAGGGAAGGTCCTGTAGGATTACAAGTTTTCGGAAGCGATGAAAATATTATGGCGGAAATAATACAAAATAGATTCAATAAAAGAGATGATATTTATCAACTTGATTTGAATTTGGGCTGTCCTGCTCCAAAAATTGTAAAAAATCACGAAGGCAGTTATTTAATGAAAGATCCTAAAAAAGTTAAAACTATAGTTTCAGCTATGGTAAAAAATTCTAAAGTTCCTGTAAGTGTAAAAATCAGATTGGGTTTTGACGAAAACAATAAAAATTTTTTGGAAGTTGCAGATGCCATTGTTGAAGCAGGAGCATATATGATTACATTACATGCCAGAACAAGAGAAATGTTTTACTCAGGAAAGGCTGATTGGAATGCTATAAAAATTTTGAAAAATCATGTTCCTATAAAAGTTGTTGGAAATGGAGATGTTTGTAGCGTTGAAGATTATGTAAGAATGAAAGAAGAAACCGGAGTGGATGCAGTTGCAATAGGACGTTATGCTCTTGGAAATCCATTTATTTTTAAACAAATTAAGGATTATAATTTAACAAAAAAATATTCTTCTCCATCTTTAGAAGAGGTGATTGATACTATAAAAAGGCATTATAAACTGGAGCTGGAATTTAAACAGGAAAGAATAGCAATAAGAGAAATGAGAAAAAATATTTTATGGTATTTGAAAGGCTTTAAAGATTCAAACAAGGTGAAAAATACTATAAATACTTTAACTGATATTGACGAAATTTTTGATGTGTTAAATGAATATAAGAACAATTTTAATTAAAATTAAAATATACGTAAAAAAAATTAATTTCACTATAATTATTTTTATAAGTTTTGGAGGATGTTATGAAAAAATTATTTAAAGTCTTATCGTTTTTACTTGTTTTTGTATTATTTTTAACTTCTTGTAAATCAACAGTGAATGGGACTTTTGAAGGGAAAGCTAGAGGTCATAATGGAGATGTTGTTATTGATGTAAGTTTTGAAAATAATAAAATAAAAAAAGTATCATTAAAGGAAAGTGCTGAAACTGAAGATGTAGGGAAACTTGCTATTGAAAAATTGATTGAAAAAGTGAATTCAGGAGATTTCAATTTAGATGAGGTAACAGGTGCAACCTATTCTTCAAAGGCTTTTATAAATGCCCTTGCAGATGCTATAAAAAAATCTGGGCTTGACTATAAAAAAATTCTTAAAAACAATCCTACTATGAATGAAAAATTTGAAACGAAGGAAATGAATGTTGATGTAGTTGTTGTCGGTTCAGGTGGTTCGGGATTAATTGCGGCAATAAAAGCTAAAGAAGCCGGAGCTAATGTTGTAATTTTAGAAAAGTTACCAATAATCGGTGGAAATACTTTAATTTCAGGTGCTGAATATGCAGCTCCAATGAATTGGTTACAAGAAAAGGAAAATATAAAGGACAGTATAGACTTATTTAAAAAAGATGTTGAAAAAGCTGGAGGAGATAAAGAACTTATAGATGTTTTAGCTAATAATGCACTTGATGGTGCAAAATGGTTAAGAGATGATGTTAATGTTGAGTGGACTGATGAACTTATGTTTTTTGGAGGTCATTCAGTTAAGAGATCTTTAATTCCTAAAGGGCAGTCCGGAAAAGAATTGATAAATAAATTACATGCTAAAGCTGAGGAATTGGGAATAGAAATTTTAACAGAGACTAATGCCTATGAACTTATCACGAAAGATAATGTAGTTATAGGAGTTAAAGCTAAAATAAAGACTGGAGAATTGATAGTTAATGCGAAATCCGTTGTTTTAACAACAGGTGGTTTTGGAGCAAACAAAAAAATGCTATACAATAATGATAAAGAAATTGATGATAAAATTCTTTCAACAAATTCTGCAGGTTCTACAGGCGATGGAATAAAAATGGCTCAAGCCATTGGAGCTGATGTCGTAGATTTAGATAAAATTCAGTTATATCCAGTTTGTGATGTTGAGACAGGTAAACTTTTATATACCGGAGATACAAGACTTGTTGGAGGTGCAATACTTGTAAACAAAGAAGGAAAAAGATTTGTTGAAGAGTTGGGTACTAGAAGAGAAATTTCAATGGGAATTAAGGCTCAAACAGATAGTGTTGCATATCAAATTTGGGACGAAGAGTCAATGAAAAAATCAAATATTTTGCCTACTCATGAAGTTGAATATAATAATTTGATAGAAGGTAAAAAACTTTGTAAAGTAAATTCAATTGATGAAATGGCAGACTTTTTCGGAATAGATAAGGAAAATTTAAAAGCAACAATAAATAAATTTAATGAAGATTCAAAAAATGGAAAAGATACATTATTCAATCTTAGAAGATTAGGTTTTAAAGTAGATAAAGCACCTTTTTACTGTTTAAAAGCCGTTCCTGCAGTTCATCACACAATGGGTGGTCTTAAGATAAATAAAGATGCAAATGTATTGGATAAAAATGGAAATATTATAAAAGGATTATACGCTGCAGGAGAAACTACGGGTGGAATTCATGGTAATAATAGACTAGGCTCAGTTTCAATTACTGATATAACAGTTTTTGGAATTATGGCAGGAACTAATGCAGCGAAAAACAAATAATTTATACACAAAAAAGGAGCTTTGCTCCTTTTTTAATATTTGTTTTTTAATTCATTGTAGAAAATTGAAGGTTCAACAGGTAAATTGTTTCTTTCTTTTATTGTATACAAAAATAGTCTTTTTCTCGCTCTTGTCATTGCAACATAGAATAATCTTCTCTCTTCTTCTAATAATTTTTCATCAAAAGAATTTAATATGCTTTTTTGTGGGAATTCTCCATCAATTAGGTCAATTATAAATACATTATCATATTCTAAACCTTTTGAAGAATGTATTGTTGAAATTGATATATTGGATTTTGAACTTGAAGCATTTTTAAGTAATTCTTTTAAATTGTCCAATTTTTCAATAAATTCATCGAAAGTTTTTAAATCTTTGGATAAATATTTTATTAAGTCAAAGATTAGATTATAATTTAGATTGGAAAATTCATTAAAATTATCCAAATAATCTCCATATCCTAGCTCATAGAGAATACAATCAATTTTATCTTCCATTTTCATTCTTTTTAATCTTTTAAAATCATTTCTTAAAGATGTAAATTTGTTTAGATAAAAATCATTTAATTCATCCAAGTCTAGTAAACTCTCCAATACACATTGATTATAGGGTTTATATTCCAATTTAGTTATGAAGTCCTTTTTTATATAGGCATTAAGTTTAAAATAAATTCTTTTAAAAACTTCTAGGTCTGTTGTATCTTCAGAAAATAAAAGGATATTTTTTACATCATTTAATATTCTGTTAGAATAAAAATCGAATTTATTTTCTTTTACAAAAAAATCAATATCATTATTTTTTAATATGCCCGCTATATATAGCGAAGATATATTATTACGATACAAAACTCCGATTGTTTCATTAGGATTTATTTCAGAAATTCTTTTTACTAATTCTCTTGCTTGAATAGTTGAATTTTTAACTTTAAATAACATTATTTGAGAGTTTTCTTCAGTTGTATGTTTGGAAGATTTTTCATATCTAATTTTATTTCCTTGAATTATTTTATTGCTTATTTTTATTATATTTTTAGTGGAGCGAAAATTTTTATCCATAAAAAATATTTTGGAATTCGGATAAATATTTTTAAAATTTAATAAGTTTTCAGGACTTGCACCTCTAAAACTATAAATAGACTGATCATCATCTGCTACTATAAATACATTATTTTCAGGAAATACAATCTTTCTAATGATTTCAAATTGTAATGTTGAGGTATCTTGACCTTCATCAATTTGAAAAAATTTATATCTATTTTTTAAAGCTTTTAAAAGTTTTTTATCTGTTGAAATATATTCATTAGCCAAAATGAGCAAATCATTAAAATCCATAAAATTATTTTGAATTTTTATTTCATCATACAAATTATACAGTTTTAACATTAATAAACGATTTGAAATAAAATGATTTTTTCTTATATAGCCTTCAAAATCATACATCTTATTTTTTGTATAGTCATAAATTGAAAAGAAGTCATTTATTTCTTCGTCAGATAGTTTTTTGTAATTTTTTTGATAATACACTCTTTTTAAAATTAAAATTCTATTGAATTCATTATTACCTTCAATTAAAGTTTTTTTGATGTTTTTTAATTTCATATAATTTCTAACTATCTCATAGCAAAAAGCGTGAATAGTTTTAAAAGTAATTTTTCCTCTGAATTCAGGATTTTGAGCTAAAAATCTCTTTTCCATATCAATTCCTTGAGATTTGCTGAAAGTTATCGAAATTATTTCACTTGGATCTATATTATGATTTTTAATTAAATTTAAAATTCTATTTAATAATACAGTTGTCTTGCCTGAACCCGGAACTGCTAAAATTAAAGCAGGACCTTCAAAATGTTTAATGGCATCAACTTGTTGACTTGTAAATTTCATATAATCACCTTAGTATATTCTATCATAAAAATAATTCCTTTTAAAGCGTATTTATGGTAAAATATATAGGTCGGAGGTTATTATATGGACAAACATTATATTCCTAACACCAAAGGTGTTATATTTGCAAATAAGAATAAATTTTCTTTCAGCATTGATTCAATTTTGTTATCCTATTTTTCAAAAGTTAAAAAAGATAAGATATTAATTGATATCGGAGCAGGAACCGGAATAATAGGTTTTAGAATTAATTTTCTAAATAATTTAAAAACTATATATCTTATAGAAATACAAAAAGAAAATGCAAAGCTTATTGAGCATAGTATTGTTGAAAATAAACTGAATAATGTTGTTCTTTTAAATAAAGATTTAAAAGAATGTTATAACGATTTTGAAAATTCATCAGTTGATTATATTGTGTCAAATCCTCCATATAAAAAAATGAACACAGGAATATTAAATAAAGATGAGAATTTTTTAATTTCAAGATATGAATATGCACTTAAACTTGAAGATATTTTAGATTTTTCATATAAAAAACTTAAATCTGGTGGAAAAGTTTTTTTGATTTACAGTATGGAACGTTTGGTTGATGTTTTAAGTGAATCTAGAAAATTTAGATTAGAGCCTAAAAGAATACAATTTATTTCTACAAATATATATAAAAAGCCACATCTATTTATGGTTGAACTGGTTAAAAATGGTAATAGCAATTTATTTGTTGAAGATAATATTTATATTTATAATAAAAGTGGCGAATATACTGATAAGATTAAGGAGATATATTATGGACAGGATTTCTAATATTTATTTTGTTCCAACACCTATAGGTAATATGAAAGATATAACACTTAGAGCATTGGAAGTTTTAGAGAAAAGTGATATAATTTACTGTGAAGATACTAGAAACAGCTTAAACTTATTAAAATTTCATAATATAAATACTAAATTAGTATCATATCATAAATTTAATGAGAGCGAGAGAGTTGAAGAAATAATAAATAATATAGAAGACGGAAAAATAGTTTCTGTAATTTCAGATGCAGGAATGCCGATAATAAATGATCCCGGTTTTGTGATTTTACAAGAAGTTATAAAAAGAGATATATCTTATGAAATTTTACCCGGAGCATGTTCGTTGATAAATGGAATTTGCGGTAGCGGATTTGATGCGACAAGTTTTGTATATATGGGATTTGTTCCTAAAACGGATTCAGAACGTAAAAAATATTTTCAAAGTTTTAAAAATATGAATGTTACAGGAATATTCTATGAAAGTCCACATAGACTTTTAAAAACATTAAAATTTTTATATTCCCTATTTGGAAATATAAATATCTGTGTATGTAGAGAATTGACAAAGCTATTCGAAGAGTATAAAAGAGGATGTTTAGAAGAAATTATTTCATATTATTCTGAAAAAGGGGTAAAAGGAGAGATAGTCCTCATAATAGAAAAAATATCGGAAGAGAAAGAGGATGTTGATATTAAAAAAGAGATATTAAATTTAAAAGACGATAGATATAGCAATAAGGACATTGTAAAAATCTTAAAAAATAATTTTAATATTTCAAAAAATGAAGCGTACGAATTAGTATTGAATTTAGAAAATGAGGAGGGAAAATAAATGTCACAACAATTATTAAAAGAAAAACAATACCATATTGATATGAAAGCGGGAGATGTTGGAAGATATGTAATTTTACCAGGAGATCCAAAAAGATGTAAATTAATCGCAAAATATTTTGATGATGCAGTTTTAGTTGCAGATAATAGAGAATATGTAACATACACAGGATTTTTAGAAGGAGAAAAAGTTTCTGTAACAAGCACAGGAATTGGTGGGGCAAGTACATCAATAGCTGTTGAAGAATTGCATAAAATCGGTGCAGATACATTTATAAGAGTTGGTACTTGTGGTGGAATTGAATTAGATGTTGAAGCTGGAGATTTGGTAGTAGCGACAGGAGCCATCAGAATGGAAGGAACTTCAAAAGAATATGCGCCAATAGAATTTCCTGCTGTTGCTGATTTTAATATCGTAAATGAGCTTACAAATGCTTGTATTGAAACAAAACAAAAATATCATGTTGGAGTTGTTCAATGTAAAGATGCATTCTATGGACAACATCAACCTGAAAATAAACCTGTAAGCTATGAATTATTAAACAAATGGGAAGCGTGGAAAAGGCTTCACACTAAGGCAAGTGAAATGGAATCAGCAGCACTTTTTGTAGTATCAAGTTATTTGAATACAAGAGCAGGTTCAATATTTTTAGTTGTAAATAATCAAGAAAGAGTTAAACAAAATCTATCAAATAATGTAATAGAAGATACTGATAGAGCGATAAAAACAGCAATACATGCTCTTAGAAATTTAATAAAAAAAGATAGGGAAAACAGATAAATTTATTAATTTTAAAAACGGAATTTTTTGTAAAATAAAGTTTATAATAAATGACTTAAATTGCTTGACAATTGATTTGCTTTATGTTATCATCTTATGAGTAATATAATGTATAGTTATGTTCAAATTTAGCTTTCAAGGAGGTGTTTCTATGAGAGATAAAGTTGTGTTGGCATGTACAGAATGTAAAAATAGAAATTACAATACTAAAAAGAACAAAAAAGTTACAACTAACAGAATTGAATTGAATAAGTATTGTAAGTTTTGTAAAAAACACACTCTTCACAGAGAAACAAAATAGTTAGAGATTGGAGGAGAGTAGTATGGCAACAAAAACTACTGATCAAAAACAAAAGAAAACTAGCTTTATGCGTGGAGTACGTCATGAATTCAAAAAGATAGTATGGCCTTCTAAAAAAAGTGTTTTTTATTACAGTCTTGCAGTAGTTACAATTTCTATAATTAGTTCAACTATGATTTGGGGATTGGATAATATTTTAAAAAGATTGTTAGGTTTAATTATCCATTAATTATTAAGGAGGGAAGGACTTTAGTCCGTTTGTATGACAACAGAAGAATTAAAGGATATTAAAGAAAAAGAAGCCAAATGGTATGTAGTACATACATATTCAGGGCACGAAAACAAAGTTAAGGCTAATATTGAAAAGTTAGTTGTTAATCGTGGAAATGACATTGATATATTTGAGGTTGTTGTTCCAACGGTTAAAGAAGAAACAGAAACCGGAAAAATTAAAGAAAGACAATTATTTCCCGGATATGTTTTAGTTAAAATGATAATTACAGATATTTCTTGGTATTTAGTTAGAAATACTAGAGGAGTAACTGGATTTGTAGGCTCAGGTAATAAACCTGTACCTCTATCAGAAAAAGAAGTTGAAACATTAGGTGTTTCAGCAAAACCATATGATAATGTGGATATACACGAAGGAGATTCTATTACAATTATAGATGGAGCATTTAAAGATTTGACTGCTAAAGTAATAGAGGTATCTCAAGAAAATGGTAAATTAAAAGCTTTCGTTTCTTTATTTGGAAGAGATACGCTTGCTGAATTAGATTTTAGTGACGTAATAAAAAATTAAATTTGAAAATAATTTGAAAAATATTCAAAACAGAGATATACGAGAGTGGGAGGGGTTTAGCACCCGAAAACCACATTAGTTTTTAAGGAGGAACTATAAAATGGCTAAAAAAGTACAAGCATTAGTAAAATTACAAATTCCAGCAGGAAAGGCGACTCCTGCTCCACCAGTAGGTACTGCACTTGGACCTCATGGTGTAAATATAATGCAATTTACAAAAGAATTTAACGCAAAGACAGCTGATCAAGCTGGATTAATTATTCCGGTTGTATTGACTGTTTACCAAGATAGATCATTTACATTCATTACAAAGACTCCACCGGTACCAGTATTAATTAAGAAAAAATTAGGTATCGAATCAGGATCAAAAGTACCAAATAAGACTAAAGTTGGTAATTTAACTAAAGAACAAGTTAGAGAAATTGCAGAAGTTAAAATGCCTGACTTAAATGCTGCTACTATTGAAGCAGCTATAAGTATGGTTAAAGGTACTGCCAGAAGTATGGGAATAACTGTAGAAGAGTAATATTAAGTGGGAGCAAAAATTAGCGAACACCACAAGGAGGATATAAATGAAAAAAGGTAAAAAATATTTAGAAAGTTTAAAATTAATAGATAAAACAAACTTATATGATTTAAAAGAAGCATGTGAGTTAGCCGTAAAAACTTCAACTGCAAAATTTGATGAAACAGTAGAATTACATGTTAAATTAGGGGTTGACTCAAGACATGCTGATCAACAAGTTAGAGGTACAGTAGTATTACCTCATGGAACTGGTAAAACTTTAAGAGTTTTAGTTTTATGTAAAGAAAACAAAGTTCAAGAAGCAAAAGATGCCGGAGCAGATTATGTTGGAGCAGATGATTACATTCAAAAAATCCAAAATGAAAACTGGTTTGATTTTGATGTAATAGTTGCAACTCCTGATATGATGGGTGTTGTTGGTAGAATTGGTAAAATTTTGGGACCTAAAGGTTTAATGCCAAATCCTAAATCAGGAACAGTTACATTTGATATAGCTAATGCCGTTAAAGAAATTAAAGCTGGTAAGGTTGAATACAGAGTTGATAAAGCTAACATCGTTCACTGTCCAGTAGGAAAAGTTTCTTTTGGAGCTGAAAAAATAGAAGAAAATTTAAGAACTATAATTTCTGCTATTATAAAAGCTAAACCATCAGCAGCCAAAGGGAAATATTTAAAATCAGTTTCTATTGCTACTACAATGGGACCTGGGATTAAGTTGGCTTCTACTAAATTGGGAGAATAATTAACAAATTTTTAGACACCGTAGAGGTGTCTTTTTTTGTATATTTTTATTTATTAAAAAATTATGAATATTACATTGATGATATTATTTTTTATTTTAATTTATAAATTAAAATAAAAAGTAGTATTAAAGATATTGAAAAGCAATATTAAAAGTGTTATAATATTTTTAAACGACGAGAACGTCGTTTGAAAATATTTTTAATCAAATTGATATTTTAAATATCAAATAAAAATAGGAGGATTTAATGAATATCTATAAGAAATTATTTAAATATGTGCCTGATAAAAAGCATCTTGTTTATATTGCAATTTTTATGAGTGTTATTTCATCAGCACTTTCAATTTTACCATATTGGTATTTGTATAAATTTTTGAATGAATTTTTATTGAAAAAAGATTTTACTCAAGCTAAAAATTATGCAATTACAATTTTTGTAATAATGCTTTTACAGTCTTTGATTTATTTTATTTCAGTAGGATTTACTCATTTATTTGCTTTTAGATTGGAAACAAATCTTAGAAAAGCAGGAATAAGTCATTTAATGAAAGCTTCATTTTCTTTTTTTGATGTCAATGAATCAGGGAGAATCAGAAAAATAATCGATGATAACGCCAGTGATACTCATATGATAGTTGCACATTTAATTCCTGATATTACTGTTGCTATAGTAACGCCTATACTTTTATTTGTAATAATGTTTTCTGTAGATGTCTATTTGGGAATTGCTACCGTTATTTTAACTATTTTATCCGCTATTTTTACTAAACTTATGTATGGTGATATTAAGTTTATGGAACAATATAATAAAGCACTTGAAAGAGTTAATAGTGAGGCAGTTGAATATGTTAGGGGTATGCAAGTTTTAAAGATATTTAAAGCTTCAATATTTTCTTTTAAATCATTTTATGATTCTATCGTTGACTACTCCAAAACTGCTTATGAGTATAGTAAAAGCTGTAAACAGCCTTATGTTATATTTCAAATTGTTTTACTTGGAGCAGCTGCTTTCGTAATTCCATTTGCAATCATGTTTTCAAAGGGTACAGAAAATAATGTAGTAATAATGATTAAATTAATTTTTTTCACATGTTTTATTGGAACTTTGTTTAGTTGCCTTATGAGAATTATGTATGTTGGAATGCATCAATATATGGCAACGCAAGCAGTAGAAAAATTAGAAAATCTTTTTACGGAAATGGAAGCAAATGATATTAAGTTTGGAAATAATAAAGAGTTTTCTGGTTATGATATAGAATTTAGAAATGTTAGTTTTAAATATGATACTGCTAATATTTTGGAAAATTTAAGTTTTAGACTTGAAGAAAACAAAACTTATGCTTTGGTTGGTTCATCAGGTGGTGGTAAGTCAACAATCGCAAAATTAATTTCCGGTTTTTATAATATTAATGAAGGAGAAATTTTAATTGGAGGAAAGAATATTTCTACTTATTCAAGGGAAGCTCTTATGAATAATATCTCGTTTGTTTTTCAAAATTCAAAACTTTTTAAGACGACAATTTTTGAAAATGTAAAGATTGGAAATGAAAATGCTAGTTATGAAGAAGTTATGAATGCTTTAAAATTAGCAAGATGTGGAGATATTTTAGATAAATTTGAAACTCGAGAAAATACTGTAATAGGATCAAAGGGAGTTCATCTTTCAGGTGGAGAAATTCAGAGAATTGCAATAGCTAGAGCAATTTTAAAAGATGCTAAGATTATAATTTTAGATGAGGCTTCAGCAGCATCTGATCCGGAAAATGAACATGAGATACAATTAGCATTTTCAAATTTAATGAATAATAAAACTGTAATTATGATTGCGCATAGATTGAGTTCAATTAGAAATGTTGATGAAATATTGGTTGTTGATAATGGGAAAATTATTGAAAGAGGAACAGATAAAGAGCTTATGGAAATTGGTGGAAGATATAAATTTTTACAAGATTTATTCTCTCAAGCTAATGAATGGAGGATGTAATTATGAAAATGCTTAAAAGAATGTTTCAACTAACTGACAAGGGAACTGCCGGAATCGTAAAGGCATCAATAGCATCATTCTTTTCATATTGTAGTTTAATGATTCCTATGATTTTACTTATGTTTTTTGTTCAAAATGTTATCGAAGGAAAGGAAAATAGTATTACCTTCTTTGTAATAGGAATATTGATTATGCTAGTTGTGATGTATATTCTTATGTCAATAGAATATGACTGTTTATATAACGAAACATATAAAGAAAGTGCAAATATTAGAATAGAAATAGCAGAGATTTTAAGAAAATTACCGCTTTCATTTTTTTCAAAGCATGATGTTTCAGATTTGTCTCAAACAATTATGAAAGATGTTTCAGTTATTGAACATGCAATAAGTCATGCTATTCCAAAGGCTATAGGACTTATATTTTATTTAATATTAATAGTAATAATGTTATTAATTTATAATTTCAAACTTGCTCTTTGTATTTTAATTCCTATTATTTTGGCAACTGGGTTCATATTAATTACAAAAAAAATACAAGTTAACGGAAATAAAAAATATTATAATGTTATGAGAGGTATTTCAGAAGATTTCCAAGAATCTATTGAATTACAACAAGAGATAAAAAGTTATGGACAAGTAGATAAAATTACTAAAAAAATATATGATGATATTGACTATTCAGAAAAAATTCATATAAAGGCTGAAGGGAAAATGGTGCTTCCATTGAGTATTTCAACAAATATACAAAATTTAACTTTAGGAGCTACGATTTTATTTGGAACGGCTTTATATTTAAAGGGTGAGGCGTCTATTCTTTATCTAATAGGTTATATAATGTGTGCTTCAAAGATTATTGACGCTGTAAATGGAATGCTTTCAAATTTTGCGGAACTTATGTATTTGGATGGAAATTTACAAAGAATTAGAGAATTAAAAAGCACCAAAATCCAAACTGGAGAAGCTAAGGAACTTCATAATTTTGATATAGAATTCAAAAATGTTGAGTTCGGATATGGAGAAAATAAAGTAATTAATGATATTTCATTTGTTGCAAAACAAGGTGAAGTTACCGCATTAGTTGGACCTTCAGGTTGTGGAAAAACAACAGTTCTGAGATTGATGTCAAGATTGTATGACTATGATAGCGGAAAGATAATTATAGATGGAAATGATATAAAGGGTATTGAAACAGAGAGTCTTTTTGAAAATATTTCAATAGTTTTTCAAGAAGTTACATTGTTTAATACTTCAATTTTAGAAAATATCAGATTTGGAAATAAAAATGCAACTGATGAACAAGTTAAAGAAGCTGCAAGACTTGCTAATTGTGAAGAATTTATTGAAAAATTACCTGAGAAATATAATACCTTAATCGGAGAAAATGGAAGTAAGTTATCAGGAGGAGAAAGACAGAGAATTTCGATTGCACGTGCATTTTTAAAGAATGCTCCAATAATTTTACTTGACGAAATTAGTGCAAGTCTTGATGTCGAAAATGAAATGAAAATACAAGAAAGTTTAAATAAACTTATTAAAAATAAAACTGTATTAGTAATTTCACATAGGATGAAGTCTATAGAAAATGCAAATAAAATAATAGTAATGGAAAATGGGAAAATAGAATCTCAAGGAAATCACAATGAACTTTTAGAAAAATCTAAAGTTTATAATACTATGGTTAAAAATTCTAGTTTAGCTGAAAATTATAGTTATTAATATATGAGCGCTGTTTTTACAGCGCTTTATATTGTGAAACAACAAGGTTTCCGGGTACCCACCCGATGCAAAGCATCGAGGAAGGGTGGGGTTGTTATTGTGAAACAACAAGGCTCCCGGGTACCCACCTGATGCAAAGCATCGAGGAAGGGTGGGGTTGTTATTGTGAAACAACAAGGTTCCCGGGTACCCACCCGATGCGAAGCATCGAGGAAGGGTGGGGTTCTTATTAATTTTTAATCGATTGGGGGAATTTATTTGATAGAGCAACGTAGAATAAATTTATTTGTCTTAATTTTTATGAATTTGATTTTTGGAACATTGATTTTAGTGTGGAATAATTTCAAATTAGATATGATTTATTTTTGTATTTGTTCTTTAATTTTAATTTATAGTGGAAAAACTAAAAGATTTATAAAATTTCTAATTTTTTATCTTATTTGTTTGTATATAGTTTTTTATATAAAGTTGCCTGATGATTCATTTTTCTCCTTCATAGGTTTTATCAGTTATTCCAATGTAAAGATGTGTCCAACATATATGATAGCGAGTTTTATTGTTTTAGATATAAGAACAAGTGAATTGATTTATGTTTTAGGAAAATTGGGATTTGGTAAAAAAATCAGATTTGCATGTACAATTACTTTAAAATTTATTCCTATTTATTTTGCAGAAAAAAGAATTATAAAAAATGCTTTAAAACTTAGAGGAATAGATGTTTCATTTACTAAACCTATTAAACGATTTGAATATTATATTGTACCGACTCTTTTTAGAGCATCGAATATTGCAAATGAAATGACGGAGTCAGCATATACAAGATGTGCGATGTGTACTGATAATATGAATTCAATATACTATAAAAAGTTTGATATGGTAGATTTTATTCTTATTGTTATGTTGATTTTACTAGTTGCTTCTTGGGGAGGTGGATTTATTGATAAAATTTGAAAATGTAAGTTTTACTTATGAAAATTCTGATAAAAAAGCCTTAGAAGATATAAGTTTTGAAATAAATAAAGGAGAGTTGGTGTTAATAACAGGAGCTTCCGGTTCCGGTAAATCTACGATATACAAATGTATAAATGGACTAATTCCACATATTTATGACGGTGAACTTTTAGGAAATATTTTTATTGATGATAAAAATACGAAGGATTGTGAGAATTATGAGCTGTGCAAAATAATAGGTTCGGTTTCTCAAAATCCGAGAGGACAATTTTTTACTGATAATACCACTTCTGAATTGGCATTTACTTTGGAAAATTTGGGATATGAAGTTAAAGAAATTGTAAAAAAAATAAAAAATATTTCAAATTTCTTTGGTATTTCAAATATTTTAAATAAAAATGTTTTAGAAATTTCTGGGGGCGAAAAGCAAAAAATCTCTATTGCATGCGTTTCAATATTAGATGCAAAAACTTTAATATTTGATGAGCCTTCTGCAAATTTGGATTACTTGGGAATTGAGCTGTTGAAAGAAATTTTTCTAAAATTAAAGAAAAATGGATATACGATTGTTGTTGTCGAACATAGAATTTTTTATTTAAAAGAAATTTTTGATAGGTTAATTCATATAAATAAAGGGAAACTTATTGTAAATTTAGATAGAAAAGATGCTTTAAATTATAGTGCAGAAGATTTGAGAAGTTTAAATCCATTTGATAGAGAATTAACGATGATTAATAAATGTAGCAGAGAAGAGAAAATATTAGAAATAAGAAATCTTAAATTTAAAGATATTATAAAAGATATTTCTTTTGATGTTTATAGAGGTGAAATAGTTGGACTTGTAGGAAAAAACGGCGTTGGAAAATCTACAATTTCTAAGTTGATTTCTGGAATATATAACAAAACTTCAGGAAAAATTTCAAGTAAAAGTTTACCATTTGTCTTGATGCAGGATGTAGATTACCAATTATTTTCAGAAAGCGTGTTTTCAGAATTTTTCTTATCAAAGAAAGACTTGACTGATGATGAAGTTTTGGAAATATTAAAAGTTATTAATCTATATGAAAAAAGAAATTGTCATCCATTTTCGCTTTCCGGGGGAGAAAAACAAAGATTGCTTATGGGAATTTGTGCAAAAAGTGATTCTGATATTTTAATTTTAGATGAGCCGACTAGCGGTTTAGATTTTAACAATATGACTATTATTTCTGATATTATAAAAAAATTAGCAAAAGATAAAGCAATAATATTAATTTCTCATGACTATGAATTGTTGTCGAGAGTTGTAGATAGAGTGATATTTCTTGAAAATGGAAAAATCACAGAAGACTTTATTTTAAAAGAAAAAAATCAACTAACTAATATTTTTCAAAAAATAAAAGGAGGAAAAGAAAATGAAAATTAAAGATTTAGTTTTAGTTGCTATTTTAGGAGCGTTAAATTTAGTTGTTTCAATGATTGTAACATTTGCATTATTCCCATTGGGGCCATATGCTCATTGTATAAGTCCGGGAATTGCAGGATTATTTGCAGGTACAGTTTTTGTATTTATGTGTAATAAAGTTGGGAAAAAGGGGAGTTTTTTGCTGTTTTCAGGTGTTTATTTGATTGCAATGGCTGGTGTTGGATTTTACCTTCCGTGGATTATTTCATATACGGTTTCCTTTATTATAGGAGAAGTTATACTTTCATATATGGGTTATCAAAATAAAATTGCTCAATTTATAGCTTTTGGATTGATTCAAGTAGGAAGTGAATGTGGACAAATAATACCGGTAAATTTCTTCTTAGAATCGTTTAAGAAAACTTGGGTAGGAAAAAATGGAGTTACAGAGAGTGCTATAAATGAGATGATAAAATTTTCAACTGGAACATATGGATTAATTAACCTTTTGATTGTATTTATACTGGGTGGACTTGGAGTTGTAATCGGAAATAAAATTTTGAAAAAACATTTTAAAAAAATTTAAAAATTTGGAAAAATAAAGATTTTAAGAGATATATTTTGCGTATATCTCTTTTGTTTTTTTTAAGTATATGTGTTATAATTAATATAGTTTTATGCTTTGTGATAAAACTATATTAATTTCATCGTAATTACCAAAAAAATAATCAAAAAGGAATTACGATATAATAATTGTAGTTTTATGCCTTGTGATAAAACTATAATTTTATTTGTAATTCTGAATGGAATTAAAAATAAAATTTCATCATATTTTACAATAAAAAATTGTAATAAAAGGAAAATATGATATATTAATTATAAATAAAGATACTTATTTAATTGCATATTATAATTTGTGATATAGATTTTATATAGTTAGGAGTTAGAGTATGAATATTACAATCATATTAGCCGCAGGTGAAGGAACTAGAATGAAAAGTAAGAAATCAAAGGTTTTACATAAAATTGTTAATCGAACTTTGATTGATTATGTTTATGATGCTAGTTGTGATGCAGGTAGTGATAAAACTATAATTATTGTTGGAAAAAATAAAATTGAAGTTGAAGAAAAATTTGGAGATAAGGTATTATATAAGGAACAAAAAATCGGTAAAGAATATCCTTATGGAACGGGTTATGCAGTTCAACTTGCTGTAGATGAAATCCGTGATGACGATAGTGTTTTAATTTTAAGTGGGGATACTCCTTTAATAAAAGGGGAAACTTTGCAAAAGTTGTTAGAAGAACATATTGCTATGAACTCAAAAGCAACTGTTCTTACGGCATTTATCAATGATACTACAGGATATGGTCATATTATAAAGGACAATAATGGTAAATTTTTAAAAATAGTCGAAGATAAGGATGCTACTATTGAAGAAAAGAGAGTCAAAGAAATAAATTCAGGAATTTATGTTTTTAATGGGAGAGCATTAAAAAATTCAATAACAAAAATTGATCAAAATAATGTTCAAAATGAGTTATATCTTACAGATGCAATTAAAGTTTTAGTTCAAGATGGAGAGCATGTTTCAACATATAAACTTGATGACATTGAAGAAATTTATGGTATAAATTCTAAACTTCAACTATTTGAAGCTGAAAAAATTATGCGTTACAGAATAAATTCTGAATATATGAAAAATGGTGTTATAATGGAAAATCCGGAAAACACTGTTATTGAAAAGGGAATAAGTATAGGAATAGATACATTTATTGGAAGTGGTGCCAGAATTTTTGGAAATACCAGCATAGGAGAAAATGTATATATAACAGGAGATTCTTTTATAGAAAATTCTGTTATAGGAAATGATGTTGTAATTAGAAGTTCTTACATAGAGGATAGTACTGTTGGAGATTCTGTAACTATGGGACCTTTTGCTCATCTTAGACCAAAGAGTATTTTAAAAAATGAAGTTCATATAGGAAATTTTGTTGAAGTTAAAAATTCAACAGTTGGAGAAAATACTAAAGCTGGTCATTTATCCTATATTGGAGATGCGATTGTTGGTAAAGATGTAAATATGGGTTGTGGTTCTATTTTAGTAAATTACGATGGGAAAAATAAACACATTTCTGAAATCGGAGATGGCTGTTTTGTAGGTAGTAATTCTAATATAGTTTCTCCGGTAAAAATTGCAAATGATACTTTTATTGCTGCAGGTACAACTGTTGTTTCAGATATAGAAAATGAAGGCTCATTAATAATCGGACGTAGTGAAACTTTTGAAAAAGAAAATTGGGTTTATAAAAAGAATTTAAAAATAAAAAAGTAGTATTTTAGGAGGAATTATGTTAGCTTATACTGGACCTATGAAAATTTTTTCAGGAACTGCAAATAGAAAGTTTGCAGAAGATATTTGTAAATGTCTTGATATGCCGTTGGGAGAAATTACTATCGGTAAATTTAGTGACGGTGAAATTAATCTTTCAGTTGAGGAAACTGTAAGAGGTTATGATGTTTACATTATTCAACCAACTTGCAATCCAACAAATGATAATCTTATGGAAGTATTAATTATGGTTGATGCTTTTAAAAGGGCTTCTGCAGGAAGAATTAATGTAGTTATTCCATATTATGGATATGCAAGACAAGATAGAAAAACAAAAGCTAGAGAACCAATAACAGCGAAATTAGTTGCTAATTTGATCGAAAAATCAGGTGCTGATAGAGTTATAACTATGGATTTACACGCCGGACAAATTCAAGGATATTTTGATATTCCTGTGGATCATCTTTCTGCTATTAAACCACTTGCTGATTTCTTCAAGGATGAATTAAAAGATGAAGACAAAAAAGATATGGTTGTAGTTTCTCCCGACTTAGGTGGAGTTACGAGAGCTAGAAATTTCTCTAATTATTTGGATTTACCTATTGCTATTTTAGAAAAGAGAAGACCACGTCCAAATGTTTCTGAAGTAATGAATGTTATAGGAGATATTGAAGGGAAAACTTGTATAATTGTAGATGATATTATAGATACAGCTGGAACTATTACAAATGCTGCAAATGCTTTAATAGCAAAGGGAGCAAAAAAAGTTTATATTACTGCAACTCATGGGGTATTTTCAGGAAAAGCGATAGAAAATATTGCTAATTCAAAAGTTGAGAAATGTGTTGTAACGGATACAATCCCTCAAGAAAAAAATTTAGGCGGAAAAATCGAAGTTGTATCAGTTGCCCAATATTTTGCAAAGGCTATTGATAGAATAAATAACAATAGACCCGTGAGTATGCTATTTGATGGAAGATAATACATTTTTAATTGTAGGTCTTGGAAATCCCGGTAAAAATTATATTGGAACCAGACATAATGTAGGATATGGTGTTATTGATATTTTAGCTGAAAAGTATAGTATCAATATGAAAAAAGAAAAATTTAAATCTTTTTACGGTCAAATAAATATGTTTGGGAAGAAATGTATCTTTCTAAAACCTCTTACTTATATGAATTTGTCAGGAGAAGCAGTTATAGATGCGGTAAATTATTTTAAAATAAAACCGGAAAATATTATAGTTGTAGTGGATGATATAGACATTCCTTTTGGAACTGTCAGAATTAAGAAAAAGGGAAGTGCCGGTACACATAATGGGTTAAGATCAATAATCTATCATTTAGAAACAGAAAATTTTCCTAGAGTTAAGATAAGCGTTGGTAAATGTCCGGATTATATGGATTTAAAAGATTTTGTTTTAAGTAAATTTTTACCATCTGAAGAGAAAATTTTGAAAAAAGAATTGGAAATTTCTGCAGATGCAGTTGAAGAAATAATAAAAAACGATGTTGACAAAACAATGTGTAAATTTAATGGAATGTGTATAGAGGAATAATATTCCTCTATATTTTTTATAAACGAGGAGTTAATTATGAATTTTTTAATTGATTTTTTAAAGAATAATGAATCATATTTGGATATGATTTCAGGTTTAAAATCAAATAATGTTCCAATTTATTGTAATGGACTTATCAAAGAGAGTCTATTCCATTTAATATATTCTATTTTTAATGATTTGCCCGATAAAAATTTAGTTTTACTTGTTGAAAACGAAAATAGAGCTAATGAACTTTGTGATGAATTGAAAAGTTTGGTAGGAGATAAAGTTGTAGTTTATACAAATTTTGAGATAAGATTTCACAATATCAATAGTTTAGAAACAAATCTTGAAAATATTAGAATTGAGATAATGAATAGACTTCTCTCTAAAGAGAAATTCATAATAATTACAACTGCAAGTGCTTTATCAAAAAAAATCAGCACACCAAAATTTTTTAAATCACATTATATTTATATTGATGAAAATTTGGAAGTAAATCTTAAAGAATTGACAGAAAATTTAATTAAAATGCATTATGATAGAGTTGACTTCGTTGAAGCAAAAGGTCAATTTTCAATAAGAGGATCTATTTTTGACATTTTTCCCGTAAATTTCAAAAATCCGATAAGAATAGAATTGTTTGGAGATGATATTGATTCCATACGTATTTTTGATATTAACAGTCAAAGGTCCGTTGAAAAGTTGAATAAGGTGGAAATAATACCTGCAAAAGAAATGGTATTGTCAAAATCTGATGTTGAAAATATTTTAAATGGTTTGAATAAAGATATTGAAAAGTTACAAAAATTAAAACTGTTTGGAAAAGATATTGAGAAATCAACAGAAAAATTTTATCAAATTTATAATGATTTAAAGATAAATTACCATATTTCAAATATGGATTTAATCTCTCCCTATATAAGAAAAGGTAGCTATTCAACTCTTTTAGATTATTTGGCTCAAGATTCAATAATATGTACTGAGGATATTTTAAAAATTTATGATAGAAATTTGGAAATAGAAAATTTATTCCATGAAAATGTAGTATTTTCTATTGAGAATGCTGAGATTTTAGACTCACATAAAGATATTTTGATTCCTTTTGAACATATTTTAAGGAGAATAAAGGATTTTAGTATAATTAATTTCACACAACTACTAAAAAGAACAAAAATAATAAATCCAAAAAGTATTATAAATTTAAAAACAATTGAAGCTGAGATATTTAATAGAAAATTTGATTTATTATTTCAGAATTTGAAATCTAAATTACAAAGAGGGTATAAAATTGTTATCTTTGCAGGTTCATTGGAAAAGGCAAATAATTTAAAGGAAATTTTATATGCAGAAAATATAAATTCCAATATATTTGAAGGATTAGAATTCGAATTAAAAAGTTCTATTTTAGGAATTTCTACTTTAAATTTAGAATCAGGTTTTGAATATCCAATTCAAAAAGTACTGTTTTTAACACATAAAGAAATTTATGGAACTGTAAAAAAAACTTCTAAAAAAACTAGAAAAAAAAGCAAAGAGAATTTACTTGACTACACAGATTTAAATGTTGGAGATTTTGTAGTTCACGAAAATCATGGAATTGGAGAATATAGGGGAATTGAACAAATTGAGGTTGACGGTATTGTAAAAGATCATATTTTAATTTTGTATAAAGGAAATGATAAATTATACATTCCAACAGACCAAATGAATTTAATTCAAAAATATATTGGTAAAGACGGATATAAACCAAAATTAAATAAATTAGGTTCTAATGATTGGATAAAAACTAAGACTCGCGCTAAAAAAGTTTTAGATGAAATTGCAATAGATTTAGTTCAGCTCTATGCGAAAAGAGATAAAATAAGAGGTTTTGCTTTTTCGGAAGATACAACTTGGCAAAAAGAATTTGAAGATAGTTTTATTTATGAAGAAACATATTCACAACTTAGAGCAATCAATGAAATAAAGAAAGATATGGAGCAGTTTAAACCAATGGACAGATTGCTTTGTGGAGATGTAGGATATGGTAAAACAGAAGTTGCCTTAAGAGCTGCATTTAAAGCAATGATGGATGATAAGCAAGTAGCATTTCTAGTTCCAACTACCATACTTGCTCAACAGCATTATAATACTGCTATCGATAGAGTTGGAAATTTTCCTGTTGAAATTGAAATGCTCAGTAGATTTAGAAGTCCTGCAAAGCAAAAAGAGATTTTGAAAAATGTGAAAAACGGAAAAGTAAATTTACTTATAGGCACACATAAATTATTGTCAAAAAATTTGGAATTTAAGGATTTAGGACTTCTGATAATAGATGAAGAACAAAGATTTGGTGTTAAACATAAAGAGACCTTAAAAAAAATAAAAGAAAATATTGACGTATTATCTTTATCTGCAACACCAATTCCAAGAACTATGCAAATGAGTTTAGTTGGAATTAGAGATATGAGCATTTTAGATGATCCGCCGGAAGAAAGAGTTACTATCGCTACATTTGTTTTAGAATATAATGATTCAATAATTCGTGAAGCAATTTATAAAGAAATAGATAGAGGTGGACAAGTTTATTTTGTCTATAATAGGATTCATGATATGGATAAAATGTATGTTGAATTATCAAGACTTGTTCCTGATGCTAAAATTGCGATGGCTCATAGTAAATTGTCTAACAAAGAGTTAGAGAATATAATGTATGATTTTCAAGAAGGAGAATATGATATATTACTATGTACTACAATAATTGAAACCGGTATGGATATAAAAAATTGTAATACTATGATTATATATGATGCAGATAAAATGGGTTTATCTCAACTTTATCAGTTAAAAGGACTAATCGGTCGTTCTACAAGAAGAGCTTATGCATATTTTACTTATGAAAAAGATAAAGTCTTAACTGAAATTTCAGAGAAGAGACTTATGGCAATAAGAGATTTTTCGGAATTTGGATCTGGTTTTAAAATAGCTATGAGAGACTTAGAGCTTAGAGGTGCTGGAAATATCTTAGGGGAATGTCAATCCGGACATATAGAGACTATCGGATATGAAATGTATGTTAGAATGTTGGAAGAAAGCATAAAAACTGTTAAGGGAGAAAATTTACAAATTAAAGATCAAACTACGATTGAATTATCAGTTGATGCGTATATTCCTTCAAATTATATAGTAGATAATAATCAGAAAATTGATATGTACAGAAAAATTGCTGCAATATCATCAAGAGATGACTTTGATGAAATTTATGATGAACTTACTGATAGATTTGGTAATGTTCCAACAACGGTATTAAATGTTATGAATGTTTCATATTTAAAGACTATTTCTACAGAGCTGAATTTTATAAGGATAATAGATAGAGAGAAGTCTGTCGTATTTAAATTTGAACAAACAAATAGAGATATTTTACAGCTAATAGGCAGATTATCAGATGTTTTATTTAGAAAAATTGAATTCAATTTAAATGAAAATGCGGAGTTAATATTTAATTACGATAAGGATAAATTATCAGAAAGTATTGATTTTGTTGAAAATTTGCTATTTTTAAAGCAAAAAAATTAAAAAAACTTTGACATTAATAAAAAAATAATGTATAATATCAAAAGATTAGAATATTAATCAAAAAGGAGAGAGATATGAAAAATAGATTTATAAAATTTGCAAGTGCTATTGCATTATCAGCTATGCTTTTAACTGCTTGTGCTTCGGCACCAAGAGGCGCGATGGTAAAAATTGGTGAAAAGTATATCACTAAGGATCAAGTACAAAAAGAGTATGATAGAGTAATTGCATCTTACTCAGACGAGCAAAAGGCGAAATATGATGAGTCAACTGAAGAAGGAAAAAAGGCTTCTTTGACTTTGAAGCAAAATATATTAGATATGTTTTCTAATATAGAAGTTGTTAAACAAAAATTTGCTAAGTTAGAAAAAGAATATAAAGACGAAGGTAAATCTGAAGAAGAAATAGCTAAAGTAAGCGTTACAGAACAAGAAATTAACGATAATCTTGCTAAAGTTAAAGAACAATTAGGTGATAAATTCAACGAAGAACTTGAAAAAGCCAAGCTTACTGAAGATGAATTAAAATATAAGATTGAGGACAATTTATATTCTACAAAATTTCAAACTTGGTTTAGTGAAAATTATGATCCAACTGATGAAGAAATTATGGAAAAATACAAAGGTAGTGACTTTGACGGTCCACAAATTAATGCAAGCCATATACTAGTTGAAAATGAAGAGGATGCAAAAAAAGTAAAGAGTCGTTTAGAAGCGGGAGAAAAATTTGAAGACGTTGCGACTGAAGTATCAAAAGATCCATCAGCTAAAAAGAATAAGGGAGTTTTAGGAACTTTCACTAAAGGGGTTATGGTTAAAGAATTTTATGATGCAGCTGTTAAATTAAAAGTTGGCGAAATTAGCGATCCGGTAAAAACTAAATTTGGCTATCATATAATAAAATTAAATGAAATTGTTGAAGATTACGATAAATTTTCAGATGAAAGTAAAAAACGTATAAAGCAAAATCTAAAAAAATCTCTGTTATCTGAAAAATTCAAAACTGAGTTTGAAAAGATTCAAAAAGAAGTTGGGTACTTACCAATTAAAAATTTTAAATAAATTGGCTGAATTGCTTGATATTTTTTAAAAATTAATATATAATAATATTGCACAATGGTTAAGTGACCATTTAATAGGCAATTATTAAATATAATAGTGTATTTAGGAGGAAATTTTAATGAACAAATCTGAATTATTGGCTAGTATGGCTGAAAAAGGAAAAATCACAAAAGTTGATGCTGAAAGAGCATTGAATGCTTTCATTCAAACTGTTGAAGAAACATTGGTAAAAGGGGAAAAAGTTCAATTAGTTGGTTTTGGAACTTTTGAAGCTAGAGAAAGAAAAGCAAGAAGCGGAAGAAACCCAAGAAACCCTAAAGAAGTTATCAAAATTCCAGCATCAAAAGCTCCAGTATTCAAAGCTGGAAAATCATTAAAAGAAATTGTAAATAAGTAATTTTTGATTGCTAATAAAAAATCAGACGCGTAGTCTGATTTTTTTGTAAAAATTTCGTTAGATATGTTGAAAAATGAAATATATTATGTTATAATATTTTGGTAAATAATCACATATTCTGATTGAACAAGCGTTGCCCAAGTGGTCCTTGTCAAGTTGATGAATATGGGTGGCTAAAAACAGGAGGTAAGAAAATGTCACAAGTAATTTTAATGAAAAACTTATTAGAAGCAGGAGTACATTTTGGGCACCAAACTAGAAGATGGAATCCAAAAATGTCAAAGTTTATCTTTACAGAAAGAAATGGAATCTATATCATAGATTTACAAAAAACTGTAAAACAAATCGAACAAGCATATGATTTTGTAAGAGAAATTGTTGCTGATGGTGGTAGAGTTCTTTTTGTTGGAACTAAAAAACAAGCTCAAGAAGCTGTTGAAACAGAAGCAAAAAGAAGTGGACAATTCTATGTTAGTCATAGATGGTTAGGTGGTATGCTAACTAATTATAAGACTATAAGAAAAAGAATTGAAAGATTGAAAAAATTAGAACTTATGGAAGAAGATGGAACTTTCCAAAGATTGCCTAAGAAGGAAGTAATTAAATTAAAAAGAGAAGCTGAAAAATTAGAAAAATTCTTAGGTGGAATTAAAGAAATGGATAAACTTCCGGATGTTCTTTTCGTTATAGATCCGAAGAACGAAAAAATTGCTGTAAATGAAGCAAAAATATTAGGTATTCCGGTTATTGGTGTTGTTGATACTAACTGCGATCCTGATGAAGTTGATATTGCTATTCCAGGTAACGACGATGCTATCAGAGCTGTAAAATTGTTAACAGGTACTATTGCAAATGCTATTGTTGAAGCTAAACAAGGAGAACAAGAAGAAACAGAAACTGTAGTAGAAGAAGTTGTAATGGAAACAGAAGAAGTTTCTGAGGAAGTAGCTGAATAATAAGCAAGTAGAACTTTAAGGGGTAAGGATTTAAATTTATAATATTTATCCTTACCTTATTTTTATAGATTATATTAATAATAGGAGGATTTTATGGAAATTACTGCAAAATTGGTAAAAGATTTAAGAGAAGCCACTGGAGCTGGAATGATGGAATGTAAGAAAGCATTACAAGAAGTTTGTGGAGATATGGAAAAAGCTATTGAATTTTTAAGAGAAAAGGGTTTAGCTAAAGCTGCTAAAAAAGCTAATAAGGTTGCTGCTGAAGGCTTAATTACTTTAGTACTTGATGAAAACAACACTAAAGCTGCTCTTACTGAAGTAAATTCACAAACAGATTTTGTTGCTAAAAATGAAAATTTCGTCGCATTAACTAAAAAAGTTACTGAACATGTATTTAATAATGAAATAAAGAATATTGAGGAATTAAATGCATCAAATATAGATGGAACTAATTTTGAAGAATTCTTGAAATTACAAATTTCTTCAATTGGAGAAAATATTGTAGTTAGAAGATTGGCATTTGCAAAAGCATGTTGTGAAAATAGTATAGTATGTGGATATGTTCACTTTAATAAAAAAGTTGGTGTTATTCTTAAAGCTAATTGTGATAGCGAAGCTACAAAGAAAGGTGCAAAAGATTTATTACAAAACATTTGTATGCATATTTCAGCAATGAAGCCACAATATTTAAGTTATAAAGATTTAGATGCTGATTTTGTTGAAAAAGAATATTTAGCTCTTAAAGGATCAATTGAAAAAGAAAATGAAGAATTAGTTAGACTTGGAAAACAATTAAAGAGAATTCCGAAGTTTGCTTCAATGTCTCAAATAACTGATGAAGTTTTAAGAGCTGAAGAAGAATTATTAAAAGAAGAATTGAAGAAACAAGGAAAACCTGAAAAAATTTGGGATAAAATTTTACCTGGACAAATCGAAAGATTTATTCAAGACAATACTTTGATTGATCAACAATATGCGTTATTCAGCCAACAATATGTATTGGATGATAATAAGACAGTTTTAGAAGCTGTAAATGATAAGGCAAAAGAATTAGGTGGAAATATTGAAATCGTAGAATACACTAGATTTGAAGTAGGCGAAGGATTGGAAAAGAAAGAAGAAAACTTTGCTGAAGAAGTTGCAAAACAAATGGGACTATAAAAATGGTTTTAAGACAGTGATTAATATCGCTGTCTTTTTTGCTTGAAAAATAAGATATTAAAATTTCAACAACTAAATGTATAATATATAGCAAAAATTGGTGGAAAATTTTCCACCAATTTTTGTACCAATCATATTATATATTTTATCTACAAAATGAACCCTGTTGCCATTTTCCTTTTAGATATATCAAATGAGCAATTATTGTTACTAAAATATTTGAAATTGCCATAGCGAGCCAAATTCCTGTTGCACCTTGTTTAGTGAAATACTTAAAGAAAAGTATTAATGGAATTCTTATTACCCAAAGTCTTATCATATCTATTGCCATTGAATATTTACTGTTTCCGGAGCCTTGAAAAAGACCCTGATATACAAAAAACATATTTAACATTACGAGAGTTATTAATGTATAAAACATATAACTATTTGCTTGAATCATAAGTTCTGATTCTTTTGGCGCATTTATAAAGAAAGATAAGATTTCATATCTGAATGTAAAACTTATAAATGCAATTAAAATTGACATAATAATTATTATAATAGATGCTTTTTTAAATGTTTCTTTTACTCTTTTTATATTATTATTTCCTATGTTTTGTCCAATTATTGATGTTATAGCAGATCCTATTCCACCAGGAGGTATATTCAATAGTCCACTTATTCTATTTACCATTCCATAAGCGGCAACAGTTTCTGTTCCATAGCTTTGAATAAATGAGTTCATTATCATGAAACCTATGGCAGTTCCAACTTGCCCTATTACTGATGGCAAAGTAATTCTGTAAATTCTTTTTAAGATATGTTTTTCCCATTTAATATATACTAAGCTATGTAGATTTAATTTTATTATATCTTTATTTATTCTTAAATGAATAAATCCTACTATACACATAATTCCTTGTGTTAATACAGTTGCAAGAGCTGCACCTTTTACTCCAAGACCAAGTCCTGAAATTGATGTAAATGGTATTACATCAAAGATAAAAATTGGATTTAAAATCATATTTAATATAACACAAATTGTACTAATCATTGTAGGAATTGTGTTTTTCCCCTGAGCGGATAAAATTGATGAATATATATAATATAAAAATATAAATGGAATTCCAAGATAACTATACTTTAAATAGATTACACTGTATTTTGCAAGATTACCTGTAGCTCCCATCATTTTTACTATCAAATCGGCACTAAAATATCCTAACAACATAAATACTATCGAAAAGAGTAAAGAAATATTAATTAAAGTATCTGCATATTTTTGTGCGTGTAAAAAATCTTTTCGTCCTAATAGTTGAGAAATTAAAGATATAGCTGCAATTGATAGTCCAATACCAATAGAATTAAATAGAAAAATAACAGGCCAAGTAAAACTTGTTGATGCAAATTCAGCAGTTCCTAATTTTCCAAGCCAAAAGGCATCCGCAAGAGAGTATAACTGTTGAATAAAATTGTTTAAAATAATTGGAATGGATATTATTGCGATTATTTTGTAAATATCACCATGTAGAATCATTTCACTTCGTTCTTTTTTCATACAACACCTCCCATAAAAATTTATGCCTTTATTATATTCCACAAATATAGTGGAATAAAACATATTTATATAAAAATTTTTGAAAAATATTTCTAAAATTAGTAAAATATTTATTTAGTTTGATCAAACTTTTTCGAAAATATTTCTCATAAATTATAGAAATTTATTATAATTAAATACAAATTTGTTAGTTATTTTAAAATTATAATATAAGCATAATATCAATGGTAAAAAATCATATTATCATATCAAAATAAATTATGATAAATTATAAAAATATGATATAATAATTATATCTTTATCCTTTGTGATAAAGTTGCATTTATTTTATTTCCATAATTATATTAAATAATATGGATTAGATAATTTAGGAGGAAAGTATGAAGAAATCAAGAATTTTATCTTTAATGCTTGCAGGTTTAATGTTAGTCGGTTGTCAACCAAAAAAAGCAGAGGATAAAAATGAAAAGAAAAAAGTAGAAACTACTAAGAATTTTGAAGGAAAGACATTAAATGTTGTAGCAACTTCAGAAAAGTATAAAAAACTTTTTGATAAATTTTCTGAAGAAACTAAAGCTAAAGTTGAATTCCTTTCAATGTCAAGTGGAGAAGTTATTGCTAAACTCAAAGCTGAAGGTGGAAAACCAAGTGCTGACGTTTGGTTTGGTGGAGGAATAGATGCCTTTATGAAAGCTAAATCAGATGGACTTTTAGAAATGTATAAACCTGAAGGATTTGATAAAATTAAAGAAGGATTTAAAGATAATGAGGGTTATTGGATTTCAAAGGGAGTTACAGTAGTAGGATTTTTAATTAATAATAAAATTTTAGAAGAAAAAGGGCTTAAAGTTCCAAAAACTTGGGCAGAAATTGTAGATTCTAAGTATAAAGATGAAATTATTATGGCAAATCCTGCTGTTTCAGGAACTAGTTTTGCCAATGTTAAAGGTCTTATAGATATGTATGGAGAAGAAAAGGCTTGGGAATATTTTAAAAAGTTAAATGATAATGTTAAGTTCTATGGGAAAAGAGGCAAAGATCCACAAGAAAAAACTGTTGCCGGAGAATTTGGAATTGGAATTATTCCAATTGATAAATCAGCTTTTGATGTAGCTGAAAAAAATAATTTAACTGCAATTTATCCTGAAGATGGTTTATGCTGGGTACCGGAAGGTGTAGCAATTTTTAAGAACAGTCCGAACCTTGAAGTTGCTAAAGCATTTGAAGACTTTATTTTAAGACCTGAAAATCAACAATTAATTGCTGAACTTGATGGAAAAGATGGTGCACAAATGGTAATTGAAGGGACTAAAGGTTATGATCTTGGTTTACCTAAAGATAAATTTATTAAAGAAGATATTAAAAGTTTTGGTTCACAAAGAGATGACATTCTTAAGAAATGGGCAGAATTAACACAAGGAAAATAAAATTTTACGATGTTTTTCATCGATAATATTTTTAAAAATCTTGTTGTTTTACAATAGAAAATAGGGAGAGCAATCTCCCTTTTTAATTAGATAAAGTTATGAAAAGATATTTTAAATTTATAGATACAATTATTATATTTACTCTTGTTTTTTGTTTATTTACTTTTATTTTATTTCCTTTTTTAAAAGTTTTTTATTCTACTTTTTTCAATGATGGAAAATTTACTTTAGAAGGATTTGCATTTTTAAAAACACAGAGTAAACTTTTATATAATTCAATTTTTGTAGCATTTTTTGCTACTATAATTACAACAATTGTTTCAGTTTCAATTGGAATTTTTTGTTTTACTATAAGAAAAAGTGTAAAGAAATTAATCTCATTTGTATTAATGATTACAATGATATCTCCGCCTTTTGTTTCATCATTAGCATATATAAAACTTTTTGGACGTAGGGGATTTATAACTCATGATATTTTTAACCTTTCATTAAATGCTTATGGATCTTTTGGTGTTATTCTAATGCAAAGTATAGGTCTTATATCATTGAGTGCTCTTATGATTATTTCTTCTCTTGATGGTATTGATAAGGAACAGATAAACAGTGCAAGATCACTTGGAGCAAAGACAAATAATATCATTTTAGATATTATTTTACCTCAATTATTGCATAGTATAAAAGTTGTTGCAATTTTGAGTTTTATAAGAAGTATTGCCGATTTTTCTACACCTTTAATAATAGGTGGATCCTTTGAAACTTTAGCTTCAAAATCATATAATGTTTTCATTTCTGATGGAAATATTGTTCAAGCTGGAGCGATGAATATAATACTTTGTATTCCGGTTATTTTTACTTTTATATTTTATATAAAGAACTCAAAAATAATCTCAAATACAAACTTTGGATCTAATATATCAGAAGTAAATATTGAAAAGAAAGGTATTATTTTTTCTTTTGCTGTTTTTTTATCAACAGTATTTTTGATTTTATTAATTTTACAGTACAGTTCAATAGTTTTATCTGCTTTTACAGATTATTCAAAAGGAAAATTATATTTTACATTTGAACATTTTGCAGGAATAAAAAATTATATAGATAAAACTGTTTTTAGAAGTATTTATTATTCATTAATTTCAGCTTTTTTTGGAAGCTTAATAGGACTATTACTGCAATATTATATTCATATAAGAAAAGTAAAATTTCTAAGGATATTTGATTTTATTGCTACAATGCCATACATGTTACCGGGAACTTTCTTTGGTATTGGTTATATATTAGCTTTTAATAATTATCCAATTTACATTACAGGAACGGCTTTGATTGTGATTTTAAATGTTACTTTTAAACAACTTCCTTTTTCTACAAAAATATTTAGTTCAAGTTTAGAAACAATAGATGAGAATCAAATTTTAAGTGCTAAGGACTTAGGTGCCAATGAATTTTATATTTTTAAAGATGTAATACTATCACATACGAAAAATCATTTTGTCATAAGTATGATAAACGGATTTAACAGTACTATGACTACAGTGGGGTCTATAATTTTTATCGTTTATCCTGCACAAAAAGTTTTAACTCTTGTCATGTTTGATGTTATAAATAGTGGTAAATATAATACAGCATCAGTTTTAGCTCTATTGATAATTCTGATTTGTTTAAGTTTTAGTTTGCTATTTATGTTGATTAATTATATTTTAAATAAATTAGGAGATTTTTATGTTTTTAGAAGTAAAAAATTTATGTAAAAATTATGGGAAAAAAGAAGTTTTAAAAGATATTAATTTTTCTCTTGATGAAGGAAATATTCTATGTATATTAGGACCTTCCGGTTGCGGAAAAACCACTATTTTAAATTCGATTGGAGGTTTTATTAAAAATAATTCCGGACGAATTATTTTAGATGGTGAAGACGTAACTTTATTAAGTCCGGAAACTAGAAATATTTCTACTGTTTTTCAATCTTATGGATTATTTAGTAACAAAAATGTTTTGGAAAATGTGGCTTATGGATTAAAATTTAGAAATGTAAAAAAACAAGACAGAATGAAACAGTCTATGGAAATTTTAAAAATAGTTGGGCTTGAAGGATATGAAAACAAAAAAATTCATGAGTTATCTGGAGGTCAAAGGCAAAGAGTTGCTCTTGCCAGAAGTTTGGTTATAAATCCAAGACTTATTTTACTTGACGAACCTTTTTCAAATCTTGATAAAAACTTAAGAAATACAATGAGAAATGAGATAAAAAAACTTGTAAAATATTTTAAAATGACAACAATACTTGTAACTCATGACCAAGAAGATGCTTTTATAATGGCAGATAAAGTTATTTTGATGAATGAAGGAAAAATAATTCAAAACTCAACCATTACAGAGCTATATAATTTTCCGAATAGTGAATTTTCTCTTTCATTTATTGGAAATTCAAATAAATTTGACAAAGAGAATTTTATTAGACCCGAAAAAATAAAAATAGTTGACTATGAAACTGATATTCCTGCTAATATTTTTGAAAAACAATTTAGAGGGGCGTTTATAGAATATCAACTAAAATTAAAGGGAAATGATGAAGAAATTTTAAAAGTTATAGAATTAAATACAGGAAAAGAGAAAAACATTGGAGATGATGTTTTTATTGAGTACAAAGTACAAAAACTTTCAAATTAATTGGAAGTTTTTTCCTTTTTCTATATTATTGAAATGTTGAATTTTAGTTTATATTATATTATAATTAATATGTAAATTATAAAAATTAGAAAGATGTGATTTTATGGGTTTAGATAAATTAGTTTTTTTGTTATCAACAATAAGGATAACAGATGTTATAGATATATTTATAGTCAGCTTTATGTTTTATAAGTTATTTGCTTTGATAAGAGGAACAAGAGCAACTCAGCTTATAAAGGGAATTTTATTCATTTTTATAGGTTCAAAACTTAGTGAATTTTTTAAACTTTATACTATAAGTTGGATTTTAAATAATGCGGTTACTGTTGGATTTATTGCTATTCTAATTGTATTTCAACCGGAACTTAGGAGAATTTTGGAACATATTGGAAATAATAAACTTTTAAAACCGGTTAATTTTGAAGAATCTAGAAGTAATGCTAACGTTATTGAAGAAATTGTTAAGGCAACTTATTCTTTAGCAGGTAAAAAAATAGGGGCGTTGATGGTTTTAGAGAGAAAAACCGGACTTAGAGATATTATTGAAACCGGTATTTCTTTAAATTCTGATATTTCTTATGAATTACTTATGAATATATTTATTCCTAATACTCCTTTGCATGATGGAGCAGTTGTTATAAGTAATGATCATATTATAGCAGCATCTTGTTTTTTGCCATTAACAGATAACAAACAAATTTCTATGGAGCTAGGAACAAGACATAGGGCAGGTATTGGTATTTCCGAAAAATCTGATGCTATAGTAATTGTTGTTAGTGAAGAAACAGGATATGTTTCTATTTGTGAAAAATCAAAAATAAATAGAAATGTTTCAAAGGAGTATTTATTGAATTACTTGGTTGAAAATTTTGTTGTTGAAGAAAAAAATACAAATTCCTTTAAAGAAATTTTCCAAAATTTATTTGAAAACAAAGAAATTTCAAAAGAATCTGTAACAAAGGAAGAACTTAAAGAGGAAGTAAAAAAAGAAATTATTGACGATATAAAAGAAGAAGTTAGTGAAATTGTTGAAAATCAAGGTGATAAAGTTGTTAAAAAAGATTAATATAAAGAGTATAATTGAGCTAGTAAAAAAAGATTTTAAATTAAAATTAATTTCGTTATCTGTTGGGATTGTTATGTGGTTTCTAGTAATTGGAGGAGTTAATCCTGTGGTTACAAGACAATTTACTGATGTTCCTGTAAGTTTTAAGAATCAATCTGTTTTAGAATCTAGGAAATTGATAAGAGTTAGTCCTGAAAATCCAACGGTAACGGTTACTATAACAGGAAAAAGAAGTGACGTTTATTCTGTGAATAAGAGTGATATTGTTGCAGAAGTAAATTTACAAAATGGAATAACATCTGGAGCACATAGATTGTCTATTAACTATAAGGTTCCATATAATGTTCAGTTTAAATCAGCTTCAGATAATGATTTGCTTGTAACTTTGGATGAAGAGATAAGTAAGACTTACAAAGTAGAAGTAGAAACTATTGGGCAGATAAAAAATAAAAATCAAGTTGTTGCTAAAAAGGAACCTGCAGATTCTGAAGTTGTAGTTAAAGGTCCTGTAAGCTATGTAAATAAAGTAAAGAGAGTTCGTTGTGTAGTGGATGTTACTAATAAGGATGGAGACGAAGTGGTTCAGTCTAAAATTGTTCCTGTTGATGAACTCAATAAAGAAGTCAAAAAGGTCAGTCTTAGCAAAACAGATACCAATGTTTCTATCGGATTTAAGAACTTTAAAGAAGTTCCAATAAAATTGGTAGAGATAAATTCACCGCCTAGTGATGTAAGAATTTTAAAGAAAGATATTGTTCCTAATATAATTTCTATAGTTGGAAATTTGACAAGTTTAGAGCAAATTTCTCAGATAAATACTAAACCTTTTGATTTATCACAAATAAAAGAATCTGGTTCGTATAACCTGAATTTAGAATTGCCATCTGATGTAACACTTGTTAATAATGATCTTAAAGTTGTTATCAATATTGATGTTGATAAAAAAATTGAAAAAACTTTAGAAATAGATACTTCAAATATTGAAATAGAAAATGAATCTGGAAAAGATATTCTCTTGAAGGGTTTACAAGATAAAGTTAAAGTTACTGTAAGAGGTTATGAATCGGATTTGGCTAAACTTAATGCAGAGGATATAAGACTTTACATTTCAGTAAAAAAAGAAGACGTTGGCAAAAATGTTCAAATAAAAGCTAAAAATATTGAAAATATTGAAATCGCAAAGATTTCAAATGATATTGTTCAAGCTATTGGAAAATAAATTTTAATTAAGCAATGGTAAACCCATTGCTTTTTTATAAATAATTAATGAGGTTATATATGGATTTATTAAAAGGATTAAATAATAAACAATTAGAGGCTGTGGAGCATTTTGGTTCTCCATTGTTGGTTCTTGCAGGAGCAGGAAGTGGAAAGACTAAGGTATTAACTACAAAAATTGCTTATGCAGTTTTAGAAAAAAATGTAAGTGAATATGAAATTTTAGCTATCACCTTTACAAATAAAGCAGGAAAGGAAATGAAAGAGAGAATAGAAAATATCTTTAAAAGAGATATTTCTAGTATGTGGATAGGGACTTTTCACTCAATTTGCTCTAAAATTTTAAGATTCAATATAGAAAAAATAGGATATTCAAATAATTTTACTATTTATGATAGAGACGATCAAAAGTTAGTTTTAAAAGAGATTTTTAAACAAAATCCTACTTGGGAAAGTGTACTTGGAGAGTTCAAAAATGCTATTATTGGAATTATAAGCGATGCTAAAGGAAAAAATGTTAAATCAAGTGAATTTTCAAAATATTTTTCCTTTGGAAATAATACTGATGTAGTAGAAAAAATTTATAAAAAATATGAGGAAATCTTAATAAAGAATAATGCTTTAGATTTTGACGACCTTATTTTTAAAACTATTGAACTTTTTAAAAAATGTCCTGAAGTTTTGGACTATTATTCTGAAAAATTTAAATATATTTATGTTGATGAATATCAAGACACGAATGATTCCCAATATGAGATTATAAAACTTTTAGCATCTAAATATAAAAATGTATGTGCCGTTGGAGATATCGACCAATCAATTTATGGGTGGAGAGGTGCAAACATTTCAAATATTTTGAATTTCGAAAATGACTTTCCCAATTCAAAAATAATTTTACTTGAAGAAAATTATCGTTCAACACAAAAGATTTTGGATTGTGCTAATGAACTTATAAAAAATAATGTAAATAGAAAAGAAAAAAATCTCTGGACAAAAAAAGAGGGCGGAGATGAAATAATTTATAAAAGCTATCAAAATGAAAATTATGAGGCTATAGAAGTTGCACAAAATATTTCAAATTTGATTTTTGAAGGTTATAATTTATCAGATATCGCAGTTTTATATCGTGCAAATTTTCAATCATTTGCAATTGAAAATGCACTAAGAAAAAATTCTATTGCGTATAGAATGGTCGGTGGTCTAAAGTTTTACGATAGAAAAGAAATTAAAGATATTTTGGCATATTTAAAATTAATTGCAAATCCGAAGGATGATAATGCTTTTAGAAGGATAATAAATTATCCTAAGCGTTCAATTGGAAATGTAAGTTTGCAAAAACTAGAGGAATATTGCTATGCTGAAAATATCAGTCTTTTTGATGGACTATTTAGAAATGAATTTTTGGACTCTGTAAGTAAAAAATTAAGAACTGAATTTGAAAATTTTAGAGATATGATTTTCGGCTTTATCACTTGTGTTGAAGATACTGAAGTTGAAATCTTGATTAAAGAACTTTTAGATTCAATCAAATTTGTAGATTATTTAAGAGAAAATGAAAAGAAAGAGTTTGAAAAAAAGGCAGAAAATATAAATTTATTTTTGGAAGAAATTTCTAATAGTTATAAAGGAATTAAATTATTAGAATACTTAGAAACCAATAGTCTTTTGTCTGATATAGATAAGACTGAAGATTCGGATGATACAGTTACTTTAACTACTATTCATTCTGCAAAAGGACTTGAATATAAAGTTGTATTTATTATAGGAATGAATGAAGGTATATTTCCGAGTGAAAGGTCAATTAAAGAGAGAGATGATGGACTTGAAGAAGAAAGACGACTTTTCTATGTAGCTATTACTAGAGCAAAAGAAAAACTTTTTATTTCTTCAACAAAGAGTATGACTATGTATGGGAAATTAAATCTTTATAGAGTTTCAAGTTTTGTAGATGAAATAATTAATTATGTTGACGATAAAAGTATTAATCTTGAATTTAATTTTGATGAAGAAAGAGTTGCTACTTCGAAAATTAGAAATGATGCTTATACAGATTATTCCAGAACTTATGTTCCTAATGCAGATCTTGGAAGAACGAAATTAGATAAACCATTAAATCATTATCAAAAACCAAATAAGACTTCATCTAAAGATGTTTATAAAGTTGGAGAAAAGATTATACATGAAAAATATGGTGAAGGAACTGTAATTAAATGTGAAAAAGCAGGAACAAAGGTTATGCTTATGGTTGCATTTGATGGAGAAGGAATTAAATTATTTGATATAAAAAAAGACAAGCGTATAAAGAGGGCTTAATAATGGATAAAATGAAAGAAATTGTAGAAAAATTAAATCTTTGGGCATATCAGTATTACACTTTAGACGAACCTAGTGTAAGTGATGCTGAGTATGATAAACTCTATGATGAACTTCTTAAATTAGAAAAAGAAACAGGTGTAATTTTGCCAAATTCTCCAACTCAAAGAGTAGGAGGAGAAGTTTTAGAAAAATTTGAAAAACATACACATTTAAAAGAGCTTTATAGTTTACAAAAGGCTCAAAGTTTTGAAGAACTTAAAGAGTTTCATAATAGATGTACTAAACTTTTGAATGAGTATAATTCTATCAATAATTCTAAAAAAACTTTGGAATATTATGTTGAATTTAAATTTGATGGACTGACAATTAATCTAACTTATGATAAAGGAATTTTAGTTTCTGCATCTACTAGAGGAAATGGAGTATATGGAGAAGAAGTTTTTGAACAAGTGAAGACAATAAAAAGTATCCCGCTTGAAATTGATTATAAAGGTTTAGTTGAAATTCAAGGAGAAGCCATTATGCCTCTCTCTGCTCTAACAAAATTTAATGAGACGGCAGAAGTACCTTTAAAGAATGCCAGAAATGCTGCAGCAGGAGCGATTAGAAATCTTGACCCTAAAAAGACAGCTAGTAGAAATTTAGATGCTTTTATTTACAATGTTGGTTTTAAGTCTGATGAGCAATTTAAAACTCAAGAAGAGATGATTTCATTTTTAAAAGAAAATAAATTTAAAGTAAATGAATATGAGAAAAAATGTCTTAATCTAAAAGAGATAAAAGATAAAATAAGAGAAATAGATGTTTTAAGAAAAAAAGTTGATTATTTGACAGATGGTGTTGTAATTAAAGTTAATGACTTTGAACTTAGAGAATTTTTTGGATATACTAATAAATTTCCTAGATTTGCAATAGCTTATAAATTTGAGGCAGAAGAATATAGTACAATTTTAAAAGAAGTTGTATGGAATGTAGGTAGGACAGGAAAAGTTACTCCTACAGCTATTTTAGAACCAGTTGAAATAGGTGATGTAACTGTTCAAAGGGCAACTTTAAATAATTATGATGATATTTTAAGAAAAAAAGTAAAAATAAATTCAAGAGTTTTGATAAGACGTTCAAATGACGTTATTCCGGAAATTCTTGGAACAATGGATGAAGATAATGGAAATGAGAGAGAAATTAAAATGCCAACACATTGTCCTTATTGTAATAGTGAATTGATTAGAGATGGAGTACATTTTTTCTGCACAAATACACTTGCCTGTACGCCACAATTAACTTCTTCACTTGTTCATTTTTCAAGCAAAAACGCAATGAATATAGAAGGACTAAGTGAAAAGACTATTGAATCATTGTTTGATAAATTAGGAGTAGATAAAGTCTATAAAATATATGACTTAAAATATGATGAACTTCTAACATTAGATAAATTCAAAGAAAAAAAGGCAAATAATTTGTTAAATTCAATAGAACATAGTAAAAAAGTTAATATTGAAAATTTTATTTATGCACTTGGAATTAAAAATGTTGGAATAAAAACTGCAAAAGATTTAGCTAAAAAATATATAAATTTAGATAACTTAAGGGAAACAACTGTTGAAGAACTTTTACAAATTAATGATGTCGGAGACGTTGTAGCTAATTCTATTTTTGAGTTTTTTAATGATGAATATAGCAAAGATGCTTTGAATAAATTACTTGAAAAAGGAATAGAAGTAATTCCTTATAAAGAAATTTCAAAAAGCGAGTTTACAGATAAAAAAATTGTAATAACTGGAACTTTTAAAAATTATAAAAGAAAAGATTTGGAAGATATTTTTTCTCAAAATGGACTTATAGTTCAATCTGCAGTTGCTAAATCTACTGACTACTTAGTAGTAGGAGAAAAAGCTGGTTCAAAATTAAAAAAAGCACAAGAGCTTGGAATTAATATAATTTCCGAAGATGAACTTGAAATTTTTATAGAAAAGATAAGATAAAAGCAGGAGGAATTATTATGAATGAAAATATACAAAATGAAAATGTAAAAGTTTTGTTAGATATTAAAAAATTTTCGGAAGAAGAAAATAAAAATTTTGATGTTGGGAAATACTCAAAGATTTCTATAAGTGATTTATCAATAGCCGGAATTATTGCTTCTTCAATAAGAGAAAAAGGGCTATTTAGAGTTACTATGAAATCTGCTGGGAAATTGATGAAAGCAAAAGAAGGCGGATTTTATACAGCTGTTGTAAAGGATGGAAAAATTGTAGAACAGGCTAGATTAATTCCATCAAATATAAATTGTACAATGATAATAGTAGCAATTGTTTTAAAGTGTATTGATAAAAAATTGGATACTATTCAAAGGACTCAAAAAGAAATATTAAATTTTTTAGAACAGGATAAAATATCACAACTTAAAGCGGATTCAGATATTCTATTAAAAAGTTTAAAAGATTTTTATTATAATTATGATAACGAAATATTTAGAAATTCTGAAGTTATAATGATTAATGAAATTTATAGAAATTCGATTAAAGATATTTCATTTTATAAATGGAAAATAAAAGATTTTTTTGCAAATAATAAAAAAATGAGTCTGAACGAAAAAATTTTTGAAATTAATAGAATTTTTGGAGCATATAGATTAGCACTATATAATTATTCTTTTTCTTTATTTTTAAAAATTTTATTTATTGAAAATGTTAATTTAGAATATTTTAATGAACATATTAAAAATATAGAATTTGAATCTAGAGAATATAAAAATATATATGGTGAGCATTATGATGATGTAAAGAATATTATTGATAAAGATAACTATATAGGTAAAAAAGTTTCGGAAATTTTCAATGGATTTAGTAAAAAAATTAATAGTTCGATAGATTTTTTTAATATATCAGATGATAAAAAAGTACAATATATGGTTGATAATTTTATAAATGTAAATAGGTATAGTGGAATAGAAGTTTTTTCTGATAGACTTAGAAAAATAGCAAAAATGTATAATGAGCCAATAGAACTAGTTTATAAAGAAAATAATTTGTATATTGAAAATAAATATTTTGACTAAATAATTTTTTAAAAACTTGCAAAGGTGAGTATTCTATGATATAATACTACTGTTAAATTTGAGTTTGTAAAAGGAGGTATGAGAATGTCAAAAAGATGTGCAATTTGTGATAAAACAAAATTATTTGGAAATAAAGTAACTTTTTCACATAGAAAGAGCAGTAGATCATGGGGAGCAAATATTAGAAAAGTTAGAGTTGTTGTTGACGGTTCTGTAAAGAGAATTAATGTTTGTACTACATGTTTGAAGAGTGGTTTTGTTGAAAGACCTTCATTTACTTCAGCTGAATAATGATAATTTATATTTTAGGAAGATTTTATCTTCCTATTTTTTTGTTTAGTTATAAATATAAAAAAATTTTACAAGAGAAATTTTATACGATAATATATAACATATTTTTACATTTTACTAAAATTATATTAAATGTAAAAATTCAAAAATTAAATAACAAAAAAATTTGACTAATTGCAAAAAATATTTTATACTTATATGAGTTAAATTATTAAGTTCAAGGTAGTGATTTTATAAAAATAGCAGTTATTGGTGCAGGTGCATCAGGTATTATGAGTGCGATATTTTCGAAGAATGAAAATACGAATGTATTTTTGTTTGACGGAAATGAGAAAATCGGAAAGAAGATTTATATCTCCGGAAAAGGAAGATGTAATATTACTAATTCAAAAGAAATTTACGAATTCTTTGATGAAATTAATAGAAATAAAAACTTTTTATATAGCAGTTTATATTCATATACTAATGAAGATATACTAAAATTTTTTGACGAATATGGTTTAAAGACTAAAGTTGAACGTGGAGGGCGTGTTTTTCCGATTTCTGATAAATCAAGTGATGTTATAAAGGTATTGGAAAAAGCATTAAATGTCAAAGGTGTTAAAATTATTTTAAATACTGAAATTGATGATGTAAAGATTATTGGGGATAAATTTAAATTAGTTTGTAACAAAGATTATGGCCTTTTTGATAAAGTTGTATTTGCTACAGGTGGTAAATCTTATCCTTTTACAGGTTCTAGGGGGAAAGGTCATGAAATTTTAAAGAGATTGGGTCATACAATAACTGATTTAAAAGCTGGACTTGTTGGAATTGATGTAAAAGAAAATATTAGGAAATATTCAGGAGTAAGTTTAAAATTTGTAGATTTTAATATATATGGTAAAGATAAAAAGCTTTTACATTCTGAGTTTGGAGAAATGATTTTTACTCATACAGGTTTTAGTGGGCCAATAGTTTTGAAATCAAGCAAGTATTTTGATAATTCAAAAGATTTTGTTATTTCAATTGATTTAAAACCTAAACTTGATCAGCATACATTAGATCTTAGATTACTAAGAGAATTTGATCAAAATAAGAATAAAAATTTAAAAAATGTTCTTTCGAATGTTTTAATAGGTTCTATGGTTGAACTTGTACTCGAAAAATCTGGAGTTAATGGAGAAATTCCAGTTAATCAGATTAATAAAGAAGATAGAAAAAAGCTTGTAGAAACTATAAAAAATTTAAAATTTAACTTTAAGAGCTTAAGACCATTAAGTGAGGCAATTATTACTATTGGGGGCGTTTCAGTTAAGGAGATTAATTCTTCTACTATGGAAAGTAAGCTTATAAAAAATTTATATATTGTAGGGGAACTATTAGATGTAGATGCAAATACAGGTGGATATAACTTAACTATTGCATTTTCTACTGGACATTTAGCTGGAGTTTCCTGTATAGAAGGAGAGTAATTATGGATTATATTATAGCAATAGATGGACCTTCAGGAGTTGGAAAAAGCACCATTGCAAAAAAACTTTCTAAAATTTTAAAGATTAATTATATAGATACAGGAGCGATGTACAGAGCGATTGCATTTAAACTAATTTCTAATAATATTCCTTTAGATAACCATAATAAAATAAAAGAAATTCTTGAAAATACTGATTTTACATATAAAGCTAATTGCCTTTATATGGATGGTGTAAAATTAGGAAAGGAAATTAGAACTGATGAGATTTCAAAAGGAGCATCACTAGTTTCAAGTTATGATTATGTTAGAAATCATTTGGTTTCACTTCAAAGAAAAATAGGATTGGAAGGAAGTTGTGTTCTTGATGGGAGAGATGTTGGAACTGTAATTTTTCCAAAGGCAGATTTTAAATTTTATTTAACTGCTTCTTCTAAAGAAAGGGCAAAAAGAAGATTTTTGCAAAGTGAACGAAAAAAAGGTCTTAATTTGGAGCAAGTTAGGGAAAGTATCGAAAAAAGAGATTTTGATGATATGAATAGAGAAGCATCTCCTCTAAAAAAGGCAAAAGATGCAATTGAAATAGATTCTACCGATAAGACTCTTAAGGAAACTATATTAGAGTTTTTATCCCATATTAGAGGAGAAAGTAATGTATAAATTTTTACTTAGGATAGTTTCTGTTCTTATAAAAATAATTTACAGAGTAAGAGTTAATGGAATTGAAAATTTTAAAGATGATGAGCCTATAATAATAAGTGCTAATCATATTCATATATTTGATCCTGTTATTCTTGCAACTTTGACAAAAAAACAAATATTTTTTCTTGCAAAAAAAGAACTTTTTGATAAAAAATTTTCGGCAAAATTCTTTTCAAAACTAGGAGTCATCCCTATAGACAGAGAAAATACTGATTTAAAAGCAATAAAGTCTTGCTTTAGAGTTATAAGATCAGGAAATATGCTTGGAATTTTTCCAGAAGGTACAAGAGTTAAAACGATAGACATTAGTAATATGAAAAAAGGTGTAGCTTTAATTGCTTTGAAAAATAAAGTAAATATATTGCCTATTCATATTGAAGGAACCTATAAAATTTTTTCTAAAATAACTGTTGATATATATCCTATGATAGAAATTAGTGATTTTGAAAATATGGAAGATGCGGAGGCTATTGATAAATTGACAGAAGAATTATTCTATAAAATTTATCAAGGAAAGTATGGAGATTTATATAGCAAATAATGCCGGTTTTTGTTTTGGAGTAAAAAGAGCTGTAAAATTAGCAGAAAAAACTCTAAATGAAAATCAAAATAATGAAAAAGTGTATTCCTATGGAGAATTAATTCATAATCCACAAGTCGTTGAGAAATTTAATAAAAACGTACTTAAGGTAATAGATGATTTTGAGAAAGAAGAGCAGGGAACAATTGTTTTACGTTCTCATGGGATACATCCAAATATAAAGAAAAAAATGGCAGAACTTGGACATAGATATATTGATTGTACTTGTCCAGTTTTGTTAAATATATATAAAAAAATTGAAAAAAAAGTTGAAAATGGATATGAGATTATAATCATCGGAGATAAAAACCATCCTGAAATTAAAGCTATGATTGGATATTGTGGTGATAAATTTTGTGTGATAAATACGAAAGAAGAAGCTGAAATAATAAAAAATAAAAAAAATTTATATATTATTTCACAAACAACCAATTTAGTAGAGAAATTTTTTCAATTTTCTGATATAATAAAGGGTAAGAATGAAAATGTTATAATTGAAAATACAATTTGTGATGCAACTTCAAAAAGACAAAATTCTTGCGAAGAAATTTCTAAAAGAGTTGATTGTATGATAGTTATTGGGGGATACAGTAGCTCAAATACAAACAAACTTTATGATGTAGCTAAAAAGCATTGTAAAAACGTATATAGGATTGAAACATTTTTAGATTTGCCATTGAAAGATATGGCAAAATACAAGAAAATAGGATTAACCGCCGGTGCTTCAACTCCGGATTGGTTAATAGAGGAGGTAGTTGAAGGTATGGAAATTTTAAGCAAGGATGAATTTATGGAACAAATAGAAGGGAGTATTAAGAAAATTTATCCAAGAGACGTAGTTAAAGGAACTATAATTTATGTTACCGAAACAGAAGTTATGGTAAACATTGGTTATAGAAGTGATGGGATTATTAAACTTGATGAGTTATCTTCTGACGTTACTAAGAAACCTAAAGATTTATTTCATGAAGGTCAAGAAATTGATGTTTATGTAATTAAACTTGATGATGGAGAAGGTAATGTTGTTTTATCAACTAGAAGAGTTGAATCTCTAAAAGATTGGCAAAATCTTGTTGAAAAATTCAATAACAAAGAGTTGGTAGAAGCTGAAGTGGTAAAAGAAGTTAAAGGAGGCCTATTAGCTACTGTTGATGGTATTAATGCTTTTATTCCGGCAAGTCATATTACAACTAGCTTCGTAAAAGATTTTACGCCATATATTGGTAAGAAATTGGAATGTGCAATAATTAGCATTGATGAGAGAAAGAAAAAAATTGTTCTTTCCAGAAGAGAAGTTGAAGAAAAAGAATTGCAAGAAAAGTTGGATTTAGCTTGGAGTAAATTAGCCGTTGGAGATGTGTTAAGAGGTACAGTTAGGAAATTAACTGACTTTGGTGCGTTTGTAAATTTAGGAGATGTTGATGGTTTAATTCATGTTTCAGATATTTCATGGAATAGAATAAAAAAGCCTTCTGATATTTTGTCAGTTGGAGATGAAGTAGAAGTTATTATCTTAAAACTTAACAGAGAAAGAAATAGGATTTCTTTGGGTCTAAAACAATTAACAAAAAAACCGTTTGAATTGTTTTTAGAAAACAATTCAGTTGGAGATGTAGTTACAGGTACTGTAATTAATCTTGTTGATTTTGGTGCGTTTGTTAAATTAAAAGAAAATGTTGAAGGTTTAGTTCATATTTCTCAAATTTCTCATGACCATATTGAAAAAGCTTCAGATGTTTTGAATATTGGAGAAGAAGTGCAAGTAAAGATTATTAACATTGATGAAGAAAATCAAAAAATCTCTTTATCAATCAAAGAACTTCTTGAAAAACCTGTTGAAGAACCTGTTGAAGAAGAAAAAAACGAAGAAGAAGTAGTTATTGAAGAAGAAAAAGAAGAAACAAAATTTGAAAATCAAGAATTGGATAATTCAATTGGTGCATTACTTGATATAGAATTATAAAATTCAAAAATTTTACAAAGCTGTCGAAAAAACGACAGCTTTTTTATGTTTTCATTGAAATAATTTTCGTTAAGGTATATAATTTAACTGGAGTGATTTTTATGAATGTAAAATTTTTTAATAAAAGTTCGGAAGAACGACGAAATATGATTCTGAGTGAAAAAGTTTTAAAGACAATTATTATTTTGACAATACCAATGTTTATGATGGGAATAGTACAAGCATTAATTCCAATTACTGATGGCTTATTTTTAAATAACAAATCCGGTTATGTAATTGCAGGAGCTATTGGTTTTTCTCAATCCGTAATAGGTATTTTAAATGCATTTTCTCAAGGGCTCAGTGTTGCGGCGTCGGCAATAATAGGACAATTATATGGGAAAGGCGATATTGAAAAAACCAAGCATAGTTCGGTTCAAATTTTGGTTTTATCTTTTGGTATAGGACTACTACTTTCGCCTCTCTGTTTAATATTATCTTATATAATATCAAGAGGAGTAAATGAAGAACTTTCAGTACATGTTTTTGAGTATCTTGGACTTTATTCTTTTGTTTTACCTTTTTTATTTATGGCAGCTATTTTTAATTCTATAAAAAATGGGACAGGACATCCTGAAGCACCATTTTTTCGTATGATAATTCTTTTGGTTTTTAAAATAGTTTTTAATACAATATTTTTATCAATTTTAAATTTAGGAGTTTTTGGTGCAGTATCTGCATCTTTTATGTCTTACTTTTTGATTGGTATTTGGATGTACTATGATTTATTTATAAAAAAATCAGATATGCAACTTTCTTTAAAAAATTTTAGATTCGATTTTGAATTTATAAAAAAAACAATGGCTTTGGCAATTCCCAGCATTTTATCATATATCTTAGTTTATATTGGATTCTTTTTAATTAATAAAGAAGTAGTAAAATATGGCTCTATTGCCCTTAATGCTTCTACCATTGCTTCTAATATAAATTCAATTTATTTTGTTTTGCCTACAAGTGTTGGAACAACGGTTACTACAATGATTAGTATGAATATAGGAAATGGGAATTCCAAAAATGCAAAAAAAGTATTTTATTATGGAATTTTGTTTTCTTTGATGATAGTATTTTCGATTATAATCATTTTTACACCTCTAAATCCTTATATTGTTGAGTTATTCCAAAAGAATCCGGAAATTACAACAATAACTAATAAGGCGTTGACTATTTATATGTATTCTGTGATAGGATTTGGAATATTTACAGTTGAACAAGGAGTATTTATAGGACTTGGAAGGACTAAAATGCCTTTGCTTACAGGAATAATGAGAGTTTGGTTACTTAGATATATTTTTATAATTTTTACTGAAAAGTATTTGGGAGTATATTCAATTTTCTGGGGAAATTTATTTTCAAATTGTATGGCTGCATTTATATTTTTCTTTTTTGTTATGAAAGTGAAATGGGAATCAGCGATTAAAGATTTATAAAATCTTGATTTTTTTTCTAAAATTTGATATAGTAATCTATATAATTATGTATAAATTAGGAGGTATTTTATGGAATTTAATAATGAATTAGGTAAAGTTTCTATTAACCCCGTTGTGATTAAAACAATCGTAGCTAATGTATTAAGAGAAAGTTATGGAGTTAGCGGATTGGCTAATGTTTCTCCTAAAGATGGAATTTACCAACTTTTAGGTTGGGATAATTCCGGTAAAGGTGTTCATGTCGTGCTTAAAGAAAATAATATTTTTATAGATTTACATATTGTTATTCAATACGGAATAAAGATATCAACAGTCTGTGAAAATATAATAGAAAATGTAAAATATAATGTTGAAAACTTGACAGGATTAACTGTAAAAAAAGTTAATGTTAATGTTCATGGTATTAAATTAGAAGGTAATTAGGAGGAGTTTATGATAAATAGTGAACAATTGCAAATGGCATTTGTAAGAGCTCGTAATTATCTTGAATCTAATAAAGAGATAGTTAATAGCTTAAATGTATTTCCGGTTCCTGATGGAGATACAGGTACAAATATGTCTTTGACTATTAAATCAGCAATAAAGAATTTAGAAAATTCAAAAATTAATACTTGTGCAGATGTTACTAAAGCTATTAGCGATGGGGCATTGATGGGCGCAAGAGGAAACTCAGGAGTAATCTTATCTCAAATTTTAAGGGGTTTCTATTTAGGAAGTAAAGAAAGTGTAACACTTGATGTTGAAACTATTAAGGAATGTTTTGTAAATGCTTATAAGGTCGCTTATAAATCAGTTATAAAACCTACTGAAGGAACAATTTTAACAGTTATAAGAGAAATGGGAGAATTTGCAGAAGCTAATTACACTTATTATAATGATGAAATAGAATTTTGTAAAGAAATTTTAAAGGAAGGTTTTAGAAGTTTGGAAAAAACTCCTGAAATCCTACCTATTTTAAAAGAAGCAGATGTTGTCGATGCAGGTGGTCGAGGATTGATGTATCTGCTTGAAGGTGCATTAGGAGATGAAGTTGTTGAAATTAAAAACAATTACGAATTTAATAGACCTGCAAGAATTGAACATTTGGCTGCACAACAAGATGAAGATATAAAATTTGGATATTGTACTGAATTTATGATTACAAGTGATTCAGAAGAATATGGAGTGTTGAGAGACAAACTTGCAAGTATTGGAGATTCTTTAATTGTAGTTAAAGGTGATAATATTATAAAAGTTCATGTTCATACCAATCATCCAGGACAAGCAATTGAATGGGCATTAGAATTTGGACCTTTACATGATTTAAAAATTGATAATATGAGAAGACAACATAATCATTTACATCATACTGACAAAGAAGTTGAGGATGCTAAGCATTCTGAAGAAGTAAAAGAACATAAAAAATATGGCTTTATTTCTATTTCAACAGGAGATGGTATTGATGAAATCTTTAAGAGTATGGGTGTAGATGAAATTATTACTGGGGGGCAAACAATGAATCCTTCAACTGAAGATATACTAAATGCAGTTGAAAAGATTAATGCTGATGATATTTTTGTTTTCCCTAATAATAGTAATATTATACTTGTTTCAGAACAGGCAGCAAAAATTTCGAAGAAGAGACTTCATGTTATAAAAACAAAACAAATACCACAAGCATTTAGCTCATTATTTAATTTTGACGAATCCTTATCAGTTGATGAAAATATTGAACTTATGACTGAAGCTATTTCCAATATTAAAGTTGGTCAAATAACTTATGCCCTAAGAGATACTGAAATTGAAGGAGTAAAAATCAAAAAAGATGATTTTATGGGTTTAAATGAAGGTAAAATCACAGTATCCAAAAAGAAAATAGAAGATACATTTGAAGCACTTATTGATCAACTTATTGATGGAGATTCATCTATAGTAAGTATTTACTATGGAGAAGATGTAAAAGAAAAAGATGCTGAAAAATTAGCAAAATTAATTGAGAAAAAATATGAAGATGTTGAAGTTGAATTAGTATATGGTGGTCAACCATTATATTACTATTTGATTTCAGTTGAGTAGAAAAAGTCCGAAAGGACTTTTTTTGTAAGGATAATTATGGAATTAAAAGATATTAAAGGAATTGGAGAAAAGAAAATTGCTCTTTTAAATAAACTTGGAATTTTTACAGTTAATAATTTATTAGAGTATTTTCCATATTCTTATATTGATACAACAAAATTTAAAAAAATTTCTGAAATAACTGAAGAAGGAAGTTATTCATATAGATTAAAAATTATTTCTTTAATGGAAAATAGAAAGAAAAGAAATATTAGAGTTACAAAATTTTTAGCAATGGATGAAGAAATGAATTATTGCACAATTGTATATTTTAATAATATCTTTATTTCAAAAAATTTAAAAATTAACAATGTATATGAAATGTACGGAAGAGCAAAACTGCTTGGAAAAAATGTTGAAATTCAGTCTCCTACAATGCAAAATAAAGCTAATATTATTGGAAGTATAATTCCACAATATCATTTGTGTAAAGGAATTTCTAATCTAGACATAGTTAAGATTATTCAAAATTTATTAAAAAAGAATTCATATTTTGAAGAAAAAATACCTAGTAATATTCTAAATGAATTAAACTTAGAAAGCTATGACAATGCAATTAGAAACATACATTTTCCAAAAGATAACGAAGGTTTTATTAGAGCAAAAAGAAGACTTGTTTTTGATGAGATTTTTTACTTTCAACTCTCTATGAAAAAAATAAAGAGAAATAATGAGGATACTATTAAATTTGAGATAAAAGATGAAACATTTGATTTTATAAAATCCTTGAGTTTTAAATTGACAAATTCACAAAATAAAGTATTAGATGATATTTTTAGAGATATGACTAGCGATAAGCAAATGAATAGATTAGTTCAAGGAGATGTAGGTTGTGGAAAAACAATTATATCTTTTGTTGCTATGTTTAATGTTATAAAAAATGGATTTCAATCAGTTCTAATGGCTCCAACTGAAATTTTAGCTAGACAGCATTATGAAAGTGCAAAAAAACTTTTTTTTAAATATAATATAAAAGTTGAGTTGTTAGTTGGAAGTTTAAAAGAATCCGAAAAGAAAGTTATTAGAGAAAAGATTGAAAATGGAGAAGTTGATATTATAATAGGAACACATGCGGTTTTTCAAGAAAAAGTTGTTTACAAGAATTTAGGTTTTGTTATTACGGATGAACAGCATAGATTTGGTGTTAAACAAAGACTTTTACTTTCTAAAAAATCAAAAAATCCGGATATATTAGTAATGAGTGCAACTCCTATACCTAGGACTGTTGGTCTTGTTATGTTCTGTGATTTGGATATTTCTACTATTGATGAATTGCCTAGCGGAAGAGGAAAGGTAAAGACTTATTTTGTGGATGAAAATTATGAAGAAAGATATATGAATTTTATAAAAAAACATATATCAGAAGGACGCCAAGCTTATATTGTTTGTCCACTTGTCGACGAAAGTGATACATTAGAATTGCAGTCAGTTATAAATTTATATGAACGTCTAAAAGAAAGATATTTTCAAGACGTTGAAATTGAGTTTATACATGGTAAGTTAAAACCCGTTGACAAAGATAGGATAATGAAAGATTTTGAAAACGGAAAAATAAAAGTTCTAGTTGCAACTACTGTAATAGAAGTTGGAATTAATGTTCCTAATTCAAATATAATGGTAATTTACAATGCAGAAAGATTTGGTCTTAGTCAATTACATCAACTAAGAGGAAGAATAGGAAGAGGAAATTATGAAAGTTTTTGCATTTTAGTTAGTAATAATAAAAGTACAAATGTAAAAAAGAGAATGGATATAATGTGTTCATCAAATGATGGTTTTTATATTTCTGAACAAGATTTTTTACTAAGAGGATATGGTGATATACTTGGATATCGTCAATCAGGAGAAGCCAGATTTAAAATTTTAAATATTCAAAAAGATTATGAGCTTTTAAAATCTGCTATAAAATATGTTGATAAGATTTTGATGGATGATTTTAATTTTGAAAAAGAAGAAAATCAAGTTTTAAAAAGAAATGTTGATGAGTTTATCCAAAATCTTAGTAATAACATTATTATGAATTAGGTTTTAAAGATATCTTATTGTGTAATCAAATTTGCAATTAGTATTAAACAATCTTATTGCTGATAGAGGGGGATTTTTTGGTTAGAAAATTTTATAAAATTATTAATTTTAATTATTTTACTCATATAGTAATTTTTGCCGTTTGTATATTAACTTCTGTTTTTCAACTTCTTGTTTATACTTATACTAAAAAAATAGTTGATAAATTTATTGAGTTAAATGGTATTTATTGTTATGGTGTTAAAATATTTGTGTGTATATTATTTGCTTTTTTAGTAATGAGTACCTTAAAAAAATTTTTGTTTTCAGTTATTGCTATAAAGCTAGAATATAAAATTTTGAGTAAATATATTTTAAATATAAAAAATTTAAAAGAAGAAGAATTAAACAATTCCATTGTTATCATGGATAGAATTTCAAAATTTACAGATTTTCTAGATAATAATTTAAACAGTCTTATTTATACACCTTTTTCATTTATATTTACTTTTTTAGGAATTTTCTTGATTGATAGAATGACTGCAATAATAATTATCCCAGTTGTGGTAACTACCGTGTTTATCGGTTTTTTGTTGACAGATAAACTGATATATTCTTCACAAAAATATTATAAAGAAAATAGTCATTGCATAAATTTTCAAAAAGAAATGTTAGAAAAAATTGAAAATATAAAAATTAATAGTCTTGAAAATTATGTTGATAGTTTACATAGAAAAAAACAAGAAAATTTATTGAAATCTAAAAATTATCTCACATTTAGAGAACAAATTTCCTATATTCCTGCACTATTAAACGAATATTTACCGACTATTATATTAATTTTTATAGCAATTTTAAGAGTAAAATATTCTCCTATGAGCTATGGTCAGTTTTTTGCATTACTTAGTATGGTTGTTGGGATATCATTACCTTTTACGAAATTTTTAAGAACAATCACTAATTTGAAATCAATAAGTGTTTTGTTGGATGACATTGTAAAAATAATAGATTTAAAAGATTGTCATATCATTAAGAATAATTTTAAAAGTTCAAACTTTACTAATGATACAGTAATTAATGTTAAAAATTTGGATTTTAATTATGGAGATAAAATTATTTTTAGGGATGTAAATTTTAGTGTAAAGAATGGTGAAAAAATTTCTATAATTGGTGAAACTGGCTCAGGAAAGTCTACTTTGATAAAAATTATTTTAGGATTATATGACTTAAATGAAAAAACAAAAATAAATATTTTTGGATTTGATGTTAATAATGAAAAAAGAGAAATTTGGGAAAATATTGGATATGTTGATAATAATACATATTTATTTGATGGGAGTATAAATTATAATATTACTTTAAAAAATGATTTAACCAATTCTGAATTAACAAATTTAGAAAATATAGCTTTAATGCTTGGTATAAATTATTTATTAGATAAAGATTTGAGTATAAAGCAATTTGGAACAAATTTATCTGGAGGAGAAAAATTGAAAATTTGTATAGCCAGAGCATTATTTAGAAATCCAAGTCTTTTGATTTTAGATGAACCTACATCTGCACTTGATGATTACAGCGAGGGCTTATTTTGTGATTTGTTAAAAAACATTAATGTTACAACTATATTGGTTACACATAGAAAAAAACTTATGGATATGAGTGATAGATTACTTAGAATTTCAGATAATAAAGTTTTTGAAATAAATAAGGAGAGTGAAATTCATGTTTAAAAAAATTAATTTAGTAAAAAATAGTTTTAATTTACTATCTGGAATTTCATTCCTATTCAATTCTTTTCAAAGTGTTTTTGCTGATTTTCTTTTTGGAATATTATATTTTTTAATTTTTGAAAAATTGTATTATAGTAAAATAGATTATCCATTTTTAGTGTTATTGACATTTCTAGTGTTTTTATATTTTGTGTTTTTAATTCCTTTTTGGGGCTATAATATGGAAAAAGGTGTTAATGTTTATCAGAAAAATTTAACTGATTTAGTTTTTACAACAATTCTTAATAGAAATAGTGATGTACATTCATCTGAGAACATTACTTTAATTCAACATGATGTAATAAATGATTCTAAGATATTAGGTTGGGATCTTGTAGTGCTTTTTCAGGCTATTTTATCAGGTATTATATCAACTATTGTGATTTTTAATGCTTCATATAAAATGCTACTATTACTTTACATTCTAGGTTTAATTGCAATAATATCAAATTTATTTTTTATAAAAATTATAAAAAAATTATATTTATGTATAAGAAAAAATATTGAGCTTAAAATAAAATATGTGTCTGAGTATGTAAATAATTTAATAATAGTAAATATTTACGGATTAAATGAGTCAATGGAAAGTGATATTTTAAAAGTATTGGGGGAAGTATGTAAACAAAAATTAAGAATTAAAATTTATGAAACGATAACTTTTTTTATAGACAATATGGTATATAAAATTGGATTCAAATTAGTCATAATTATTTATGGAATGTATCTTGTTTCGATAGGAAGTATAAATTTTGGATATCTATTACTATGTTTTTCTATGGTTGAAGGAATAATTTTCTTTTTAAGTTATACAGGTGAATATATATCTGTTATACAAAAATTATTTATAAGTATTTCAAAAGTTAATACTTTTTTATATTCTAAAAGAAATTCTGAAAAATCAAAATTTGTTTTAAAGCCTATATCTAAGGTAGAATTTAGGGATGTATTTTTTAAATTTTTTGATAGTAAAGAGTATTTAATAAATGGATTAAACTTAGAATTTGATTTTTCAAATAACTATATAATTTGTGGTAAAAATGGTATTGGCAAAAGTACAATATTTAAATTGATATTTGGTATTTTAAAACCTGATAAAGGGAGCATTAACTTTAAATATTGCAAATTAGAGAATAGTGGAAATCCTGTTTATGTTTCTCAAGAACCTTTGATTTTTTCGGGTACTGTAAGAGAAAATATAATACTAGATAAAAAAGACATTAGTGACGACAAAATATATGAGGCTTTACAAACAGTTTGTTTAGATAATTGGATAGATTCTTTGGATGATGGACTTAACTTTTATATTGATGAAAAGGTAAGTGTTTTATCTAAAGGAGAAAAAATGAGATTAACAATAGCTAGGGCATTAATAACAAACCCTCAAATACTTTTTTTAGATGAACCTGATGCAAATTTAGATGTTGAAACAATAAAATTAATTATAAATAATATAAAGAAATTATATAAATGTAAATTTATGATTATTTCACATTTAACAAAGTATAATATTTATGATGAAGATTTTAAAATAATAGAGTTTTAAAAAAGAAATGTTGATGAATTTATCCAAAATCTAAGTGAAAATATAATTATGAATTAAGATAAATATTGCTGTTTGTCTTTTTTTTATATAATTTACAGTAATGATTATTGAATTCGTTTCGCTAATGTGATATAATGGAAGAGAATATACAGAGGTGGTTATTATGAGTAAAAAAATTAAACTTTTTAATTTTAAAGTCCTATTGGCAACATTTTCTTTTTGCTTTTTAATTCTTTTTTCTTCTTGTAAAAGTTCTAATATTAGTATAGAAAAGTTTAGAAATAAAGTATTTTTAGCAAATGACAATGGACGTATTGTATTTCATATGGATAAAATTAATATAAAATATCCTGACTATTGTTGGAATAAAAATTCAGGTGTTATAGTTGATAAGAATGGAGAGGTTTTTAAAAAGCCAAACAGAGAAGAAGCATTCTTTGAAGCCTTTAACCTAAAAATAGAAGTAAGGAACGGGAAAAAATATATAAATTCTGATAGTAAGTTTTATCCAAATTATAGATTTGAAATCAAAGATGAATTTACGATTTTAGATACACTTTTGGGGATAGAATATGTTGATAATTTGAGCAAATATGGAATAGAGAGTGATGACAACGAATATATAAATGCTTATAAAGAAGCTAAGGATTTAGTTAATCAATATAAAAATACAATTAAAGGTATGGAGAATAATAAAGATGAACTTTCTCCAAAAGTTAAGGATGAAATAGAGCGAGAAATGAAAAAAGATAAAAAATAAAATATTTTATAGATTGGAATTATATTTCAATCTTTTTTTATATTACTTAAATGCAAAATATATTACTTAAATGCAAAATTTAATTTTAATATATTTTTTGAAGTTTATATATTTATAAATATATTTTAAATATTGAAAAATTTTCGAAAAAATGATACACTTATTGTATAAAATTAAAGGAGAAAAACTATCTTATGGATTTAGATTTTAAAAGAGTAGTTATTAAACTTAGTGGAGAGGCTTTGTCAGGTGGAATAGGACATGGGCTTGATGATGAAACAATTGAAAAAATTTGTAAATCAGTAAAAGATGTATATGATTTAGGTATTCAAATTTGTATTGTAGTCGGTGGTGGAAACTTTTGGAGAGGCCGTTCGAGTGAAAAAATAGAACGTTCAACTTCTGACCATATGGGTATGCTTGCAACTATAATAAATTCTTTAAGGTTACAAGCTACACTTGAAAATATGGGAGTACCTACAAGAGTTCAGACCGCAATTAGTGTTCATGAAGTTGCAGAACCTTTTATAAAGAGAAAGGCTGAACGTCATCTTGAGAAAGGTAGGATTGTTATTTTTGGAGCAGGAACAGGTATGCCATATTTTTCAACAGATACGACTGCAGCTTTAAGAGCAGCAGAAATGCAAGCAGATGTAATTTTACTTGGTAAAACAGGAACTGACGGTATTTATGATAAAGATCCAAATAAATTTAAAGATGCGAAGAAATTTGAAGAATTAACATATATAGAAATTTTGAATAGAGGATTGGGTATAATGGATGCTACAGCTACTTCTCTCTGTATGGATAACAATATTCCTCTTATTGTATTTGGAATTGATAATCCGGAAAATTTAGTTTCAGTTGTAAAGGGAGAAAGAGTAGGAACAATAGTAAGGGGGAAATAAAATGCATAGAGAAATAATTAATGAATTAGAAAGAAAAATGTCAAAATCAATAGAATCTTATGAAACAGAACTAACAACAGTAAGAGCTGGTAGAGCAAATCCTACAATTTTAGATCAATTTACTGTTGATTATTATGGAACAGAAACTCCAATTAAGCAAGTTGCATCTATTTCAGTTCCGGAGGCAAGATTATTGGTTATTCAACCTTGGGATGCATCTTTGATAACTCCTATAGAAAAAGTTCTTTTAGCATCAAATTTAGGAATAACCCCATCTAATGACGGAAAAGTTATCAGACTGCCATTCCCGGCGTTGACGGAGGATAGAAGAAAAGAATTAGTTAAGGTTGTTAAGGGATATGGAGAAAACTCTAAGATAGCTATTAGAAATTTGAGACGTGATGGACTTGATAAATTGAAAAAATTAGAAAAAGATAAGGAAATCAGCGAAGATGAATTGAGACAAGCTGAAGAAGAAGTTCAAAAAGTTACAGATAAATTTATCAAAAAAGTTGAAGATATTACAAAATTAAAAGAAAAAGAATTAATGGAAATTTAATGAAAGATATAGATTTAAAAAATGTGCCAAAACATATTGGTATAATTATGGATGGCAATGGAAGATGGGCAAAAAAAAGATTTTTGCCCAGAATTGCCGGACACAAAGAAGGAATGAATAGAGTTGTTGATATTGTTGAAGAGTGTTGTAAAATAGGAGTTAGGACTCTAACTTTATATGCATTTTCAACTGAAAATTGGAAAAGACCTGAAGAAGAAGTGAATGGTCTTATGAATATTTTAGTTATTTACATAAATTCTCAATTAAAGAGGATTTTAGAAAATAATATAGTTTTTAGAGTTATTGGAGATTATAGTAAGTTGCCGGATTCTATAGTTAAGTTACTTGAGGACAGTATAAACAAGTCAAAAAATAATAATGGAATGGTATTAAATATTGCATTAAATTATGGTGGTAGAGCTGAAATTATTGCATCAATAAAAAAATTATATGATGATATTTTAAAAGAAAAATTTTCGATAGATGATTTAAATGAAGAAAGCTTTAAAAATTATCTATATACAAAAGAAAATTCAGATGTTGATTTAATGATAAGAACAGGAAATGAAAAGAGGATAAGCAATTTTTTGATTTATCAATTAGCTTATTCTGAATTTTATTTTACAGGTATTTTATGGCCTGAGTTTTATGCCGATGATTTGTATGATGCAATATATGATTTTCAAAATAGAAATAGAAGATTTGGGGGAATTTAATGAATAGTTTTATTAATAGGACTATAAGTGGAGTTTTAATGTTAATAGTATCTTTTATTTGTATCTATTGTGGTGGTTATGCACTTATAGGATATGCTATGACTATTGCTGTTCTATGTTTAATTGAATTGTTTAGGACATTTAAGTTAAATGATATATTAGTAATAGTTCTTAGTATGTTATTTTCTGTGGCAATTTTGTATTCTATAGGGAGTTCAAATAAAGATTTAGTATTGACTTTTTTTTCATTATATTTTCTTTCTATTTCCATATATTATTTGTTTTTTAATAAAATCAATATTGAAAATTTTGGAAAGTTATTGTTTTCTTTTATTTATATTTCAATACCTATGGGAATTTTTTTAAGGTTAGGTCAAACAAATCTTTTATGGGTTGTATTTCTTATTTCATGGGGAACTGATACATTTGCTTATCTATTTGGAATAATTTTTGGAAAACATAAGTTATATCCGAGTATAAGTCCCAAAAAGACTGTTGAGGGTTCTTTAGGAGGAATTTTCGGATCAGTTATATTGTTAAATATATTCAATTTTTTTGTTTTAAAATATAATGCCGTTTTTATAATTAGTTTTGGAATAATTCTTTCTATTGTTGCTCAATTGGGAGATTTATTTGCATCTAAGATAAAAAGAGAAATTGGAATAAAAGATTTTAGTAATATTATCAAAGGACATGGCGGATTTTTAGATAGGTTTGACAGTATAATTTTTGTAACTCCTTTAGTCTATATTATTTTTCTCATATTTGGAGGTAGTATTTGATGATTATAAAAATAATAATAGCACTTTTAGTATTTATGGTAGTAGTTGTAGTTCATGAATTTGGACACTTTATTTTCGCTAAAAGAGCTAAGATAAAAGTAAATGAATTCTCTGTCGGAATGGGTCCTAAAATCTTTGGGAAACAAAGAGGAGATACATTATATTCTATTAGAGCTTTACCATTAGGCGGTTTTTGTGCTATGGAAGGTGAAGATGAAGGAGAAGACGAAGAGGAATTAGATTTTTCAAAAAGAGGACATTTTAATGGAGCTTCAATAGGAGGAAGAATCTTAACTATTTTTGCAGGACCATTATTTAATTTCATTTTAGCATTTGTTATCCTTTTTGCATTATTTGGATTTAGAGGACATCAAACAACTACAGTGGATAATCTTAAGGACAATTCAATTGCTCAAAAGTATGGAATTCAAGTTGGAGATAAAATTGTAGGTATTGGAGAAAATAAAATAAATTCTTGGAAAGATATTCAAGAAAGTTTATCTAAACTTGACAAACAAGAAACTGTCGTTAAGGTAGTGAGAAATGGACAAGAAAAAGAAATAAAAGTAAAATTTGATAATTCTAATGAAAAAATTTTGGGTATTACTTCAAAATTGGAAAGAAATTTATTAGTTTCTGTAAAAGAAACTTTTAATACATTTTTTTATTTTATAAGTTCAATGTTTGATATTTTAAGACAATTATTTACAGGTAAAGTTGGTGTAGGACAATTATCTGGACCAATAGGAGTAGTTGGAGCAATAAGTAGTGCTGCAAGTAATGGATGGTATTCATTATTATACATTACAGCTTTTTTAAGTGTGAACTTGGGCTTTATAAATTTATTGCCTATTCCAGCTTTAGATGGAGGAAGACTGGTTTTCTTATTTATAGAATTAATTTTAGGAAGGCCTGTTTCAAGATCTAAAGAAGGCTTAATTCATACAATAGGTTTTATATTTTTAATGGGTCTTATTTTATTCGTATCGTTTAAAGATGTAATAAGACTAGGAATTTTTGGAGCAAATTAATGGAAAGAAAAATAACTAAGAAAATTTATGTGGGGAACGTACCTGTTGGAGGAGGTTCTCCTATTTCTATACAATCAATGACTAATACGATTACAAAAGATGTATTTTCAACTGCTAGACAAATTAATGAATTTGTAAAAGAAGGTTGCAATATTAGTCGTTCAGCAGTGAATGATTTGGATGATGCTTTGGCAATCAAAAAAATAAAGTCTTTAACTACTATACCTTTTATTGCAGATATACAATATGATTATAAACTTGCAATAATGGCAGCCGAAAACGGAGCGGATTGTTTAAGAATTAATCCCGGAAATATTGGTGGAAAAAAGAAAGTTAAAGAAGTTGTGGAATGTTGTAAGTACCATAATATTCCAATAAGAGTTGGGGTTAATTCTGGATCTGTAAATCAAAAGTTTATAGATAAATTTCATGGAGTTAATAAAGAGTCTATAGTTTATAGTGCCTTAGATCAAGTTGAATTTTTGGAATCACTAAATTTTGACCAGATTAAAATATCAATAAAATCAAGCAATGTTCCTATTTGTGTTGAGTCTTATGAACTTTTGAGTAATTTATGCGATTATCCATTACATCTAGGGATTACAGAAGCTGGACCGAGCTTTAGAGGAACCATAAAATCTTCTGTAGGACTTGGTATTATTTTAGCAAAAGGAATTGGAGATACGATTAGGGTTTCTTTAACCGGAGATCCGGTAGAAGAAGTTAAAGTTGGAAAAGAAATTTTGCGTTCACTAGGACTTTTAAAAGACGGAATAGATTTAATTTCCTGTCCTACTTGTTCAAGAACAAAAATAGATTTAATCAATATTGTTGAACAGGCTGAAAAGGAATTAAAAAATGTAAAGAAAAATTTGAAAATTGCGATAATGGGATGCCCCGTAAATGGTCCCGGAGAAGCAAAAGAAGCGGATTTAGGAATTGCAGGGGGAAATGGTAAAGGTCTAATTTTCAAAAAAGGGCAAATTATAAAAAAAGTTGAAGAAAAAGATTTATTAGCAGAACTTATTAACGAAATAAATAAATTGGAGGAATAATATGTATAGGAGTTTAAAAAGTTTTTATTTTTCACAGCGAAAAAATTACAGCTTATCAGATGATTTTATCATTGATGAGTTTATTTTTGGTGATGAAAAGATAAGTTTTAGATTGCTTACAAACTCCGATGATATTGGAATAGAAGAACTTATTGTTTTGGACAAAGAACTTCATGAGATATTTAATGGAAGAGAAGTAGATTTTTCGGTTCAAAACTTTTCAAAATCTGAATATCCTTATAAATATTTTTATTATATAAATTATGATGAATTTGTGAATGAAGTTCAAAAATTATTGAAGAATCATGGATTTTCACTTACTAATAGTGATAGAATAAATTTTTTGGAAGATTATATAGAAATTTTTATTTCAAATTCTCTTTGTAGGTTTAAACTTATTTCAAATTCTTTTTTGGATGATTTAAAAGAATTTATATCCGGTAAATTTACTGAAGACATTGAGCTTATTATGCTAAATTGTTTAATAACAAGAGAAGAAAAAAGTTATGAAAAACTTGATAACAAATTAGAAAATAAAAGAAAAGAAATAAAGCAAGAAAATAAAATTAAAGCTGAAAAAGTTAAAGTAAATAAAGAAAGTACAGAAGAAAATAGTTTATTTAGACTAGGTAAAAAGATCTCGGATAAAGATCCAATTTTAAAAATTTCAGATTTAGATCAAAATAGTGGTTTTTGTAAAATTCAGGGAAGAGTTTATGATTTAGAAATTAGAGAGCTGAAAAGTGGGAAAAAATTAGCATTATTTGATATTGAAGATGAAACTTCTGCTATGAATTGTAAATGGTTTTTAGATGAAAAGAAATTATCTATTTTCAATAATAATATAAATAAAGACTCCATTAAAAAAGGAATTTATGTAACGGCTATCGGTAGAGTTGAATATGATCAATATGCAAAAGGAATTTCTATGATGATTGATGGCATGGAAAAGTCTTCAAGTTTTGTTTATATTGATAATGCACCTGAAAAGAGAGTTGAACTGCATTTGAATTCACAAATGAGTGGACTTGATGGTTGTGTAAATTTAGAAGTCTTAAAATCAAGATTGGAAGAAATGGGTCATACTGCCGTAGGTGTCACAGATATTGGAGTTGTTCAAGCATATCCGAAAATGATGGATTTGTTTGGGAAGAGCGATATAAAGGCATTATATGGGCTTGAATTAAATTTGTTAGAGGATAACCCGAGAATTTTATATAATTATAAAGATGGTGTAAATTTTGATACTTTTGTGGTTTTTGATATTGAGACAACCGGTCTTTCACATTTAAAAAATAATATTACAGAAATAGGAGCTGTTCGCGTTGAAAGTGGAAAAATAGTTGATGTTTTTAATGAGCTGGTAAATCCTGAACAAGAAATATCTCAAGAAATTACTGAAATAACCGGTATTACTAATGAAATGGTAGCAGATAAACCATTAATAAGTGAAATTATGCCAAAGTTTTTAGAATTTTCTAAAAATGCAGTTTTTGTTGCACATAATGCAGAATTTGATATTTCATTTATAAAAACTAACTGTAAGAGATTAAATCTTGAATTTAATCCAACATTTATAGATACAATGGGTTTTGCAAGAGCTATATTACCACATTTAAAAAATCATAAACTTAATACATTATGTAAGGAATTAGGAGTAAATTTATTAAATCATCATAGAGCCAGTTTTGATGCTGAGGCTTGTGCAGGAATACTTTTAGAACTTATAAAAATAGTTGAAAAAGAAGGAAAAGTATTTGATGAAAATATAAATAATATTGAAACAAAATGGCCTGTTGCAAAAAACATTTCATATAATTCAATTATATATGTTAAGAAAATGGAAGCGTTAAGTGGATTTTATAAGATGGTTTCTGAAGGATTAATGAAGTATTTTAGAAGAGTTGCCGGCTTTCCAAAGTCAAGATTGAAGGAATATAGAGAAGGCCTTTTAATTGGTTCGGGAAACTGGGATGGAGAACTTTTTAGAGCTTTTATTGAAGAAAAAAGTGAAGAAGAAATTTTAGAAATTGCAAAATTTTATGATTTTTTTGAGATTCAACCTATATCTAATTTAAAACATTTGTTTTTTAGAGGTAAAGTTTTAAGCATAGATGATTTAAAAGAAATAAATAAAAAGATTTATGAACTCGGAAAGAAATTAGACAAGTTAGTGGTAGCAACTGGAAATGTAAAATACTTGGATAAAAATGATTATATTTTTAGAAATGTAATTTTATATGGTCAAGGAAGAAAAAATCTTGAAAAAGAAGGTTCATTTTATTTTAGAACTACTGATGAAATGCTTGATGAGTTTTCATATCTTGGTAAAGATGAAGCCTATGAAGTTGTTGTAAAAAATACAAATATATTTAAAGATATGCTGGAAGATATTTTACCTATTCCTAATGGAACATATCCACCTTTTATTGAAGGTTCTGATGAAGAATTAAGAAAAATATGTTATGATAAGGCTAAATCTATTTATGGAGAAAATTTACCTAAAATAGTTGAAGATAGGCTTGAGAGAGAATTGGGTTCTATTATAAAGAATGGTTATGCAGTTTTATATATAATTGCACAAAAATTAGTTTGGAGATCAAATGATGATGGATATTTGGTAGGTTCAAGGGGATCTGTCGGCTCATCTTTTGCAGCTACTATGGCTGGTATAACAGAAGTAAATCCATTAATTCCACATTATATTTGTCCAAAATGTAAGTATTCAGAATTTCATGAAGAATATAGCGGACAATCTGGAGTTGATATGCCTGATAAAGAATGTCCACATTGTAAAATAAATATGATTAAGGAAGGACATGACATTCCTTTTGAAGTATTTTTAGGATTTGATGGTGATAAAGAACCGGATATTGATTTAAATTTTGCCGGAGAATATCAATCAACTTGTCATAAATATACTGAAGAACTATTTGGGTCGGATAAAGTTTATAGAGCCGGAACAATTGGTACAATTTCTGATAAAACTGCATTTGGTTATGTTAAAAAATTTGTAGAAGAAAAAGAAATTTCTTTAACTGCCGGTAATATTAGAAGGTATGTAAGAAAGATAGTTGGCGTAAAAAGAACAAGTGGTCAACATCCCGGTGGTGTAATGATTGTTCCTCATAATAAAGAAATCTATGATTTTACTCCGATACAATATCCGGCAGATGATCCAACGTCTGAAACTAAAACAACACATTTTAGTTATAAGTCTATAAGTGGAAGAATTTTAAAACTTGATTTACTTGGACACGATGTTCCAACTATAATAAAACATTTAGGAGATTTAACAGGAGTTGATCCCCTAAACATTCCTATGGATGACAAGGAAACTTTAAATATATTTTATTCAACAGATAGTTTAAAACTAATGGATAACAAATACAAAGATTCAGTAGGTACTTTAGGAATACCTGAATATGGAACGAATTTTGTAAGACAGATGCTACTTGATACAAGACCAAAAACTTTAACTGAACTTATAAGAATTTCAGGTCTATCTCATGGAACTGATGTATGGCTTGGGAATGCACAAGAACTTATAAAAAAGGGAATTCCTTTAAATGAGACGATTTGTACCAGAGATGATATAATGACATTTTTGATTTTTAAAGGTCTTGAAAATAAACGTTCATTTAAAATAATGGAAACAGTTAGAAAAGGAAAAAGTCTTGATGAAGAAACAGAATCATATATGAGAGAAAACGGAATACCTGAATGGTATATTGAATCATGTAAAAAGATAAAGTACCTTTTTCCAAAAGCTCATGCTGTTGCTTATGTAATGATGAGTTATAGAATTGCATATTTTAAAGTTCATTATCCGGAGGCTTTTTATGCAACATATTTTACAACAAAAATAGATAACTATCCAGGTAATTTAATTTTTAAAGGACTTACTGCAATCCAAACTAAAATGAAGGAAATAGAAGAATTAGGAAAATTAGCATCACAAAAAGAACAGGATGTATATGATATTCTTGAAGTTGCGGAAGAAATGTATCTTAGAGGAATTGTTGCAAGCAAAGTTGATTTGGAAAGGTCAGATTCTTCAAGATTTTTAATTGATGGAAATGGAAAAATCCTACCTCCATTTAGAGCGTTAGATTTTGTAAGCGACGTAAATTCAGTTTCAATTTATGAAGAAGTTAGAAAATTACCATTTATCTCTATTGAAGATTTTCAAGAGAGAACAAAAATAAATAAAAATGCTTTGGAATCCTTAAGAGAACATGGGGTGTTAAATAAGTTGCAAGAAACGAATCAAGTTAGTTTGTTTGATTTATTGTAATTTGAAAAAAGAACTGGGATTATGCTATTCCGGTTCTTTTTATTGTGGAACAATAAGATTATCCGGTGCTCATTCGATGGTATTTCGAAAATTGCGCTCTTAAAGATAACATTTAGTTGTATATTTAAATCTTTAGCAATAGGGCTTGTAAAAATTATATGTTTGTAGTATAATATTAATGTTATTTTTGAGGAGGTGAATGAAATGGCAAATATTAAATCAGCACTTAAGAGAATAGATATTACTAAAAAACAAACTCTTAAAAATAAAAGTAGAAAATCTGAAATAAAGACTTATATTAAAAAGTTTGATTTAGCTTTAGCTGAAAAAAATTTAGAAACAGCTAATGAATTATTGAGAACAATTGACAAAAGACTTAAACAAGCTACTGAACACAGTGTTTTTCATAAAAACGCTGCTTCAAGAAAAGTAAGTAAATTAAGTAAAAAATTACATGATGCTTCAACACAAGCATAAATATAGTGTGTATGGATCCAACACATTATATTTGCTCCGTGTGGAGCTTTTTTTTTTACTTTTTTATGTTGATATGATATAATTATCAGAAGAAATTATGATTCGATATTTCAGTTTTTTATGATATTATAAGGAGAGTTGTTAAATTGAAAATTTTACATTTAATTAGTCAGTACCCTTCAAAAACAGGTAGTGGAATATATTTAACGGAAGTATATAAAAATTTTAAGTCTATGAACTTTACTCAAAAAGTTTTATGTGCAATGAATGAAGATGATATCATAAAAGTCAATTTTGATGATTATGAAATTATCAAATTCAAGAGTAAAGATTTATCTTTTCCAGTTGTTGGAATGAGTGATGTAATGCCTTATGAGTCATTTTTATTTTCTAATTTAGTAAACGAAAAATTAGAGGAGTATATTAAAGTTTTTACAAACAAAATAACAAAAATTGTTAATGAATTTAATCCCGATATTATTTTTACAAACCACTTATATATTATGTCATCCATTGTTGCAAATCTTAATTTAAGTTGTAAAGTTTTTGCATTTTGTCATGGAACTGATTTAAGACAATTATATAAAAATAACATCCATAAAAAATTAATTTGTAAAAATATCCCAAAAGTTGATGGGATTTTTTGCTTGTCCGAAAAACAAAAAGAGGAAATTATTGAAGTATTTGAATATAATAAAGATAAAGTTTATGTTATCGGAGGTGGATATGATTTAGAATTTTATTATAGAGGCGAAGATAAAATATATAATAAAAATTCTAAATTAAAACTTATATATGCCGGAAAATTTAGCAGAGCTAAGGGAGTTATATATTTACTTAAGGCCTTTGAAAAAGTAAAAGACAAATATAATATAGAATTAATTTTGGCAGGAAGTGGAACGGGAGAAGAATATGATGAAATTATTTCATATTCTCAGAAAATGTCAGATAAAGTCAAATTGTATGGATATATGGATACGCAAGAAATAGCTGATTTATTTAGATCTTGTGATATCTTTGTTATGCCTTCATTTTATGAAGGACTTTCACTTGTAACAATAGAAGCAATGGCTTGTGATCTAAAAGTTGTTATGAATGAACTCGAAAATTTTATGGATTTTGTTGGAGATGATATAATAAATTCTAAAAATATAGAATTTGTAAAAATGCCAAAATTGTTTGACACTGATAAAGTTGTGAAAGAAGAAGTAAATGATTATATTCAAAGATTAAGTTTGGCTTTAGAAAATCAAATTAATAATTTATATAATAATAATTTTGAAAAAGATTTTTCATATAAAATAACCCAATTTAGTTGGGAAAATATATGTAATAACATAAAAAATATAGTGATATAGAAAAAATTTATTAATAAGTTGTATTAATAAGAAAAAATTATTTTACTTTATTTTAAATATATGATATTATTCTATTGATTAAAATTTAGGAGGTAAATTAATGAAAAAATTATCAAGAATATTGCTTTTGTCATTAATCACTGCAACAACTTTGGTAGGTTGTGGTTCAAAGAGTGATAATAAGACAGCTGAAAAACAAACTGAAAAAAAGGATGATAAAAAATCATCAAATTTAATGAAAGGGGAAACTCTTTTAGAAGAACAAAAAAAAGGTGCTACTGTTATAGATGTTAGAGTTGTAGACCAATACAAAGAAGGACATATTAAAGATGCCATAAATCTTCCTTTAGAAACAATTGAAAAAGATATTGCATCTAAGGTACCTAAAAAAGATACAAAAATTGTTTTATATTGCAATACTGGAAACAGAAGCGGACAAGCATTCGAAAAATTGAAAAAATTAGGTTATACTAATGTTAGCAATGCACAAGGTGTAAAACAATATAAATATGATCTTGTAAAATAATTTATCTTTTTAAAAGCGGTGAGGATTCATCGCTTTTGTTGTAAAATAAAAAGTCTCTCACCTAATTTAAAAAATCATATAAGGGTGAGATTCTTTATTATTATTATTATTATTTTTACTTCGTAAATTTTATTATAAAATATAGAAAATAAATTTTAAATGTGGTACAATATAGTTCGAGGTGAAATTATGGCAAAACAAATTTCTGTTATAATTGTTGCAGCGGGTTCTTCAAATAGGATGGGAATGAATACAAATAAAATTTTTTTGGACTTATGTGGACGTTCTGTAATTGAAAGAACAATTTCTGCTTTTACTGATATACCTGAAATATTTGAGATTATTTTAGTAACAAAGAAAGAATTTTTTGATGATTTTAAAAATATAATTAAAAGATACTTTTTAAATATAAAATTAGTTGAGGGAGGCTCCTCAAGAGAAGAATCTACTTATAATGGACTTTTGGAAGTATCAGATGATTCAGATTTTGTAATTTGTCATGATGGAGCTAGACCACTTGTCAGTAGACAAAATATTGTAAATGTTATAAACGAATTGGATAATTATAAAGCTGTTATTACAGGCGTTAGAGTCAAAGATACAATTAAATATATTTCTTCTGATTTAGAGGTTATTTCTACACCTGACAGACGTTTATTATATAATATTCAGACACCTCAAGCTTTTGAAAAGGAAATTATTTTAGAAGGATATAAAAAGTTCTTTGAAAAAAGTAATTTTATTACTGATGATTCTTCTATCATTGAAAAATTAGGTGTTAGAATAAAACTTGTTGAAGGTGAATATTCAAATATAAAAATTACAACTATAGAAGACATTTTATATGCAAAAGTATTATTAGAAAGAGGCATTTAGTATGAGAATAGGATTTGGTTTTGATGTTCACGAATTGGTCGTTGGACGGGATTTAATAATAGGTGGAGTAAAAATAGAACATGAAAAAGGACTTTTGGGACACAGCGATGCTGATGTCTTAGTTCATGCAATAAATGATGCTATAGTGGGAGCATTGTGTTTAGGTGATATTGGTAAACTATTCCCTGATAATGATTCGAAATATAAAGATATAAACTCTTTAATAATGACTAAAGAAGTTGTAAGACTTATGAAAGAAAAAGGATATAAAATAGGGAATGTAGATAGTGTTATTTGTGCTCAAAAGCCTAAGCTTGCTGATTTTATTTTTAAAATGAGAAAAAATATTGCAAATGTTTTGGAAACTGATATAGAAAATATAAGTATAAAAGCTACTACAACAGAACATTTGGGTTTTGAAGGTAGAGAAGAAGGTATTTCTTCTCAGGCTGTGGTATTACTTGATAAAATATAAGGAGGTAAAAATGAAAAAAGTTTTATTTACGTCTGAATCTGTGACTGAAGGGCATCCGGATAAAATTTGTGATCAAGTTTCTGATGCTATTTTAGATGAAATTTTAAAAGTTGATCCGGTTGCAAGAGTTGCATGTGAAACTTTAACAACAACTGGAATTGTAATGGTTGTTGGTGAAATTACAACTTCTCAATATGTTGATATACAGAGTATAGTTAGAAATGTTTTAAAAGAAATAGGATATACTAGAGCTAAGTTCGGTTTTGATGCATCAACTTGTTCAGTTGTAACAAGTATAAACGAACAATCAAGAGATATAGCATTAGGTGTTGACAGCGCATTAGAATATAAAAATGGTAATGAAGATAAGTATAATTCTGTCGGAGCAGGAGATCAAGGAATGATGTTTGGTTATGCATGTACAGAAACTGATGAATTTATGCCTTTACCGATTACTTTGGCTCATAAATTGTCAAAAAGATTATCTTATGTTAGGAAAAATGATATATTAGGATATTTAAGACCTGACGGTAAGAGTCAGGTTACTGTTGAGTATATTGATGGTGTTCCTTCAAGAATAGAAGCAATAGTTGTTTCTACTCAACATAGTCCTTCAGTTAAGTTAGAGCAAATTCAAAAAGATATAAAAGAATTTGTCATTGATGAAGTTATCCCTGAATACTTAATTGATGAAAATACTAAGATTTATGTAAATCCTACAGGTAGATTTGAAATTGGGGGACCAATGGGAGATTCAGGATTAACAGGAAGAAAACTAATAGTTGATACTTATGGTGGATTTGGAAGACATGGTGGTGGAGCTTTTTCAGGAAAAGATCCAACCAAAGTAGATAGATCTGCTACTTATATGGCGAGATATATTGCTAAAAATATTGTTGCCAGTGGAATTTGTGAAAAATTAGAAATAGGAATTTCTTATGCTATTGGGGTGGCTAAGCCTCTTTCTATTTATGTAGATACCTTTGGTACAGGAAAAATTTCGGATGATAGGATTATTGAAATAATCAACAAGGTGTTTGATTTAAGACCTGCTGCAATTATCGATACTTTAGACTTAAGAAGACCTATATATCGTCAAATTGCCGCTTATGGTCATTTCGGACGAAATGATTTAGATTTACCTTGGGAAAAATTGGATAAAGTTGAAGATATTAAAAAATTAATATAGATTAACGTAAATTTTATAGGAGATGTTATTATGGGAAGATGTTATGATTTTAATGAATATGTAGACAGAAAAAATTCACACGCAGAAAAGTGGAACAATATGATTTCTGCAGGAGCACAAAAAAATGACCACTCAATTTTGTCTATGTCCATTGCTGATATGGAATTTAAATGTTGTGATGAAATTTTAGAAGCTTTGAAAGAACCGATATCAAACGGAGTAATAGGATACGACTGTCCATGTGAAAAGTTTTTTTCATCATTTATAAAATGGGAAAAGGAAAAAAATAATTGGGATATAAAGAAAGAATGGATAGTTCCTGTCCCTGGAGTAGTACCGGGAATTGCAAACACTATTTTACGTAATACAAAAGAAGGAGATGCTGTTATTATAAACACTCCTGTATACCCACCTTTTTTTAATGCTATACAATTAAATAACAGAGTCGTTGTTGAAAATCCACTAGTTGAATTAGCAGATAAGTATATTATTGATTTTGATGATTTTGAAAAGAAAATTATTGATAATAATGTAAAATTAAGTGTGTTATGTAGTCCTCATAATCCTGTTGGAAGAGTTTGGACAAAAGAAGAGTTGAATAAATATGGGGAAATCTGTAGAAAGCATAATGTATTAATGGTTTCAGATGAAATTCATGGAGATTTAATTCTTAAGGATTATAAACATATACCAATTGCATCTCTTAATGATGACTTTTTATATAATACGGTTACTTTAACTGCTCCAAGTAAAACCTTTAATATTGCAGGTCTTGCACAATCTGTTGCTATTATTCCAAATGAAGAACTTCGAAATAAATTTATAGAAGGATTAGTAGGATATGGAATTTTCCATATGGCAAGTTTTGCAGCAGTTGGATTTGTGGCAGCCTACACTTATGGTAAAGAATGGTTTGAAGAATGTATAAGTTATATTGAAGATAATATTGACTTTGCTATAGATTTTATAAACAAAGAAATTCCAAAAGTAAAAGTAAAAAGACCGGAAGCAAGTTTTCTATTATGGCTAGACTTTAGAGCTTTTGATATTGATCACGATGAGTTGCACCAAAAACTTATTAATGAAGGTAAGTTACTACTAAATTCAGGAATAACTTATGGAGAAAATGGAAGACTATTCTTTAGAATGAATATAGCTTGTAACAGAAAAATGCTAACAGACGGGTTGAACAGATTGAAAAAAGTTGTAGATAGTTTATAAGTTTTAAGACTGCTTAAGCAGTCTTTTTTTGAGAATTTTTTAGATTGTAAATATTTATAATCTATGGTAAAATATTTCTGTGATTGGAGGTGTTTTTTTGAAACTTGAAATTTTTCAATTTTTAGAAAAATCAATAGAACATATGGATAAGAATATGGATTTTATTTCTAATTCGTCTGAATCATTAAAAAAGTTCTTTAACGATATTTTTTTGAATTGTGATTTTTTTATAAACACAACCGCAAGAATAAAAAGCGAGGATAGTATCAGAGAAAAATTGTTAAGAAATAATTATTATTATAAATATCCTAATTATAAGACTGCAATCGAAAATCTTCCAGATCTAATAGGTATTAGAGTTGAATGTAGATTTATTGATGATGAAAAGAAAATTTTTGATGAAATTTCCAAAAATTTTACTGTTGAATTAAAAGATGGTTTTTATAGGAGTGAACTAAATTCAAATATAGAATTAAAACTTAGTGAAAAGCAACCTACAGTTCAGAAAAACGGTTTTGAAATATATAAAATTGACGGTAGATATGTAGTTGAGGGTGATTATTTTGTAAATTTTGAATTGCAAATAAAGTCTTTGGTAAATATATTTTGGGGAGAAATTGATCACAGAGTATTGTATAAAAATTTTAATTATATGATAACAGAAGATTTTATTCGATCTATAATGTTTTCTATTAAAGCTAATTTATCGATGATAGATAATCAACTTCAAAGTGTTTATAATCATTTAAAAAATGTAGAAAACAAGAATAATTATGATTCTTCAAAGATACATTTAAAAACTATTGTTTCAAAGATGGTTCATGATTTGTATTCTGTTAAAATTAAAGAAAGCACAGGATTCGTTGTTGATTTCAAAGATTGTGCAAATATTATTGTAGATTATATTTTTTCAAAAAACAAATTTCATAATTCTATGCGCTACGAGGATTATTTTGTTAGATTTTTAAATAGGCTTAGTGGAGCAAACAATAGAACCATTGTTATTGGAGAAACTTTTGAAATTTGTGATACAATTGAATTTAAAAATGATTTGTGTAAAAAATTTGGATTAGGACTTTTAGAACTGGTAAATAAGGATTTTAAATGGAATTTGATTTTTTCCGTTATTCAAGATATTGAAGAAAATGACTTTTGTGAAGAATTTGTTTTGTTTTCAGAATTTATTGTATTCGCAGTTGTTAAGAGAGTGAAACGTGCTGTTGATGAATTAAATATTTCAGATGAAGATAAGTTTAAATTGAAGTGGGATATTTCTTATGTGGTTATGGAATTTATTTGTAATTCATATGCACCTAGTTTAATTACTTTTAAGAGTATGAAAGAAATTGAGAATAAAATTAGAAATTTCTTAAAAAATGTAGAACAACCTGAAGAAATATTAGCTTTAAATTATGAAGAACTATATAAGTCTTTGGAAAATAATTTTGTTATAAAAGAAATGGATGAATTTGAATAATGATAGGAATAGATATTTGTAGTATTTCAAGATTTTCAAATATGAAAAATTTGGACAAGTTTTTAAAAAGATATTTTACAAATGAAGAGATTGACTATATTTTAAAGACGGGAAATAGAGATGAAACCATAGCAGGTATTTTTTCCTTAAAAGAAGCCTTTGTAAAGGCAATTGGCACTGGATTTGGAAACATTTCACCTATTGATGTAGAAATTATACATAATTTTTCCGGAAAACCTGATTTAATTATTCATAATGAAATTATAAAAAAAATTGAAGATTTATCTTGTTCTGTTTCCCATGATTCTGATTATGCCATTGCAGTAGTAGATGTTAAATTTTTAAATATATCAATAAATACCAAAAATGCCTTAGAATGTAAAAATCTCATATTAAATAGAAAAGATGATGGACATAAAGGTGATTTTGGAAAAGTCGGAATAATTGGTGGAAGTATTGGAATGTGTGGAAGTGTTGATTTATGTGCAAAGGCTTCACTTAGAACAGGAAGTGGATTGATTTATAATATTTGTCCTAATTCTATTTCAGATATTTTACAAATAAAAGCTGTTGAAAATATTGTTTTACCAATTTCTGATGACAATAAAGGTTGTTTTACTTTTAGATATATTGACGAAATAATTGATAAAATAAGTAATTTGGATGCTATAGCTATTGGATGCGGATTAGGAAGAAATGAAGAAAATGCAAAAATTTTAGAAATGATTGTAAAAAATTTTAAAAAACCTATAGTTATAGATGCTGATGCTATATTTTTCTTAAGAAATATTAAAGCAGAGATTTTAAATAGAAACAATATTGTAATAACTCCTCATGAAGTAGAATTTTCAAGGTTTTCATCTTATGATTTAAAAAATATTAAAGAAAATAGATTGGAAGTTGTAAATAAATTTTTTGAAAAAAATTTAAAATATACTCTTGTTCTAAAGGGAAAAAATACGATAGTTAAATCAGATAAGGAGATTTATATTAATGACACAGGAAATTCCGGAATGGCAACGGCAGGAAGCGGTGATTGTTTAACAGGTATTATTTTATCTTTACTTGGACAGGGATTGAATGCGTTTAATTCTGCGAAGCTTGGAGTTTTTATTCATGGTTTGGCTGGAGATTTTGCCAAAGAAGAATTAGGTGAAGATTCTTTAGTAGCATCAGATATAATTAAATTTTTACCAAAGGCAATTAAATATATTAGGGAGTGATATTATGTATGAAAATCAATCTTTGATTTTTGTTAATTTAGATAAATTAAAAAATAATTTTTTAAAAATAAAAGAAAAATGTAATGGAGCAAAAGTAGGAATAGTTTTAAAAGCAAATGCGTATGGACTTGGTGCTTGTACTGTCGCTGAATTTTTGCAAAAACAAGGAGCAGATTATTTTTGTGTTGCAAACTTTTCAGAGGCTATGGAGCTTAGAAAAAAGAAAATAAAATTACCTATTTTAATTTTAGGTTATGTTCCAAATGCATTATTTGAAAAGTTAATAAAGAATAATGTAGATTTAACAGTATATAATATAGAAATGATAAGAGAGTTAAATGAAATTTCAGCGAAATGTAGAAAAAAATGTAAAATACACATCAAAATAGATACTGGAATGAATAGACTTGGTTTTTTAATTGATGATAAATTAAAAGATTATTTAAAAGAAATTTATTCTATGAAGCATATTATTGTAAAGGGAATGTTCTCACATTTATGCGTTTCTGATATCGATGATTTTTCATTTACAAAATTACAAGTTGAAAGATTTGAAAAAGTTAAACATATTTTAGAAGAAGAAAATCTAAAAATACCAATGTTACATATTGCTAATGATGGTGGAGCATTGCTTCATAATTATTATTATGATATGGTTAGAGTTGGAATTGGAATATATGGTCACTACCCTTCAGAATATGTGAAAGATAATTCTAAAATGAAAATGGATACTGTTGTGAGTTTTGTTAGTACAGTGAGTAATATAAAATATATTCATAAGGGTGATACGGTTGGATATGGTAGGACTTTTTGTGCAGATAGAACTATCAAAGTTGCTACCATTTCAATAGGATATGCAGATGGATACCCTTACGAATTAAGCAATAAAGGGTATGTTATGATAAATAATAAAAAGGCTAAGATTTTAGGAAAAGTTTGTATGGATCAAACTATGATAGATATTTCTGATATTGATGATGTAAAAATAGGAGATACAGCCTTACTTTATGGAGAATACAAAGATATGAAGCTTGATATTTTTGAGATTGCAAAAATTGCGAATACAAATGTCTATGACTTAATTTGTAGAATAAACATGAGAATTCCGAGAGTCTATCTCGAGGGGAATAAAGTAGTAAGAGTAGTAGATTATCTATCAACCGAAAAAAACTATTATGAATTATAAAAACTCGGTGCAAAAATGCATCGAGTTTTTATGTTCATTAATTCAGAATAGTTTAATATAAAAAATAAAAATTAAATATGTTTTACATAAAATCAAGTGGAGTTTTTTCACAAGATATAGATAATACTATTCCCATTGCTATTAAATTTACTAATTGAAAAGTTCCACCATAACTTAAAAACGGAAGTGGAATGCCTGTTATTGGCATTAGTCCTATTGTCATTCCTATATTTTCAAATATATGTGCTAAAAACATTGCACATATTCCAATAATTAACATTTGATTGAATTTATTTGCTGTCTTTTTAGAAAGTTTAACAAATCTATACAACATAATTGTATATAATCCGATTAAAATTGTTCCACCAACGAATCCCATTTCTTCAACAAAAACCGGAAAAATATAATCTGTTTGTTTTTCAGGTATAAAATTAAATTGATTTTGAGGACCTTTAAACAGTCCTCTTCCTATAAATTTTCCTGAACCTGCAGCTATTTTTCCTTGAACCGCTTGATAACCTGTATTTGTAATATCTCTTTCAGGATGTAAAAAGTTTAAAATTCTATTTTTTTGGTATGGTGATAAACTAAAATAAAAAGCAGGCAAACTTGCTACTGCAGCGAGTAATGTATAAACTACGAGTCTTAGACTTATTCCTGCTACAAATAGCATTGACCCAATTACCAATATAAAAACAAATGCAGTTCCAAAGTCTGGTTGCATTAGAACTAATCCAACCGGAATAAAAGCAAATATTAGAACTTTTATTAGAGTTTTCGGCTCGTTTAATTTAGCACTATTTTTTTCAATAACTGTAGCTAAACAAATAATCATCCCAAGTTTTACAAATTCTGATGGTTGAAAAGAAATAGGACCGAATTTAATCCAACTTCTTGCTCCTACGGAATCTCCTGTACCAATTATAAGTACTAATATTAATAGTGCTATTGAAACTATATAAATCGGTAAATATAGTCTTTTTAAAAATTTTATATTTACTGCAATTAATATAAACATTAAGACGAAACCTAAAATTGTAGCAACTATTTGCGACAACATAAAATTCCTCTTTAAACTTATTGTTGCACTATATAAATTTACTAATCCTATTAGTATTATTAAAATCAACGATATCAGTATAAATAAATCTATTTTATATAAATTCTTATTTTTAAAAAACATATTAATCACCTCATGATGTATATATTATATTAGAAAATCTTTAAATATGCAAATAAAAAGTTAAAAAATGTTAATAATTATTTTTGATTGGGTATATACCAACTATTAAAGGTTAGGAGAAAAATATGGACTTTGAGTACGTTAAGGTTATTAAAAGTGATTTGGATGATATTGATGAAGCAGTTTCTTTTATTTTGGGGAAATTGTCAAGTGTTATTAGAGATGAAGAATTAATGTTTAATATCCGAATAGTTATAAATGAAATAGTTATAAATAGTTATGAACATGGAAATAAATGTAACAAAGAAAAGGGTATAAACTTAAAAGTCTGTGTTAATATGGACTGTATACATATAAATGTTAAAGATGAGGGAGATGGAATAAATTACATATTTAATGAAAATAAAGATATTAATACGACCACTTCAGGTCGTGGACTTAGAATTGTTAAACATTTAGTTGATGAACTTGAAATAAATAATAATGAAATCAGTGCAAAAATAAAATGTGAAACGGATGACGTTTAGAAATCAATTTTATAAATTGGTTTCTTTTTTTATTGAATTTTTTATAAAAAGTGATATAATATAATCATACACGGAAGTGTAAATAAATTATGGAGGACTTAATTATGAAGATGTTACCACAAACAATTATGAAAGTGTTACCAACAACTAATAGCATTATTGTTATTTTAATAGTGGTTTTGGTGTTTGGATTCTTTTATTTTGTTCCCGTAGGACTTTGGATTACGGCTTTATTCAGTGGAGTTAAAGTTAAAATTTCGAACCTTATTGGAATGAAACTTAGAAGAGTTAGAGCGTCAAAAATTATCTATCCATTGATTAAAGCAACAAAGGCTAATGTTAAAATTAACATTTCAGAATTAGAAGCACATTATTTGGCAGGAGGTAATGTAAATAATGTTGTTGATGCTTTGATTGCAGCTCAAAAGGCTAATATTGAATTGACTTTTGAAATGGCAACAGCAATTGACCTTGCCGGACGTGATGTGTTGGAAGCCGTTCAAGTCAGTGTAAATCCTAAAGTTATCAATACTCCAAAAATTGCAGCAGTTGCAATGAATGGTATTGAAGTGATAGTTATAGCAAAAGTTACTGTTAGGGCTGATATTTCAAGACTTATAGGTGGAGCTGGAGAAGAAACTATCATAGCGAGAGTTGGAGAAGGTATAGTTACTACTGTAGGTAGTGCAGAAAGGCACAGTTTAGTGCTTGAAAATCCTGATGCTATTTCAGAAACTGTTTTGAAAAAAGGATTGGATTTAGGAACAGCATTTGAAATTTTATCTATTGATATTGCAGATGTGGATATTGGTAGAAATATAGGTGCTCAATTGCAAGCAGATCAAGCTGAAGCTGACAAGAAAATAGCACAAGCCAAAGCAGAAGAAAGACGTGCAATGGCTGTTGCAGTTGAACAAGAAAATAAAGCTAAGATTGAAGAAATGAAGGCGAAAGTTGTTGAATCAGAAAGTAAAATTCCACTTGCTATTGCAAAAGCATTTGAAGAAGGAAATATTTCTGTATTTGAATATGAAAAGTTAAAGAATTTAAAATCTGATACTAAAATGAGAGAATCACTTTCAGAATAGAGGTGAATTTCTATGAAAAAAGAAAAAGGCTTTTTGTCTTTTATTGATGATTTAAAATCTGAGATTAATAATATAAAGACTCAAATTGATGAAGTGGGAATTGATGAACGTAAAAGTAATCATGTAGAAACATCAAATAAGTCTAAAGCTAAGAAAAATAACAAGAATAAAAAAAATAAGAGTCATAAGAATAATAATTTCGAAGATTATGAGAGCCCTGAAGGTACGAGTGTTATGACTTCTACTTTTGAAGGAAATACTCTAGAAAATTATTCTTATGAAGGTAAGACGGCTATGACAACTTCTATTGAAGGTAAGAGTATTATGAATACTTCTATTGAAGGTCAAGGTCAGATGTATAATTCTCGAAAAACAGAAAGAGTTACATTGAGAAAAGATATTCAATCTTTAGATGAATTGATAGAAAGAAAGACTAAAAAGTTTATTATAAAAGGTAAAGAAAGTCTATCAAAAGCTGTACTCTATTCAGAGATTATCGGAAAGCCTAAATCATTAAAATAAGAATTCCATCCTTTCATGATACTTCATCGAGTTGGAGTTTGGAAATCTTGCTATTTTGATAATTAAAAGAGGAGACTGTTCAAAGTCTCCTTTTTAACTTAATCAATTTTTTCTAATGTTATATAATCTACTCCTGAAATTATTAATTTCATTTCATTTTCTAATTTTATTTCGTGTGATTCTTGTAGATTTAAAATTTTAACCTCATTATTTTTTGAAATAGTTTTTATAATTGTATCTTTTGTTGTATTTGATATTTTATAAGTTCCTTGTTTTAAATCGGTTTCTATACTAAAAATTCCACTTGGCAGATTTTTAAAGTCATCATATTTAATATTATCTTTAAAAATAATACCTATAATATTTCCATTAAATTCAACATTAGAATTTTCTAAAATCTTAATTCGCACATATCTAGGTTTTTCATTTTCTTTTAGAGTTTCTTCACAGATTATTCTTTTATCCACAGAATATTTGAAATTACCCTTACCGGTTAGTTTTATTAAATAATTATCATAAGAAAATTCTTTTTTACTAAGTTCTGTTTTTGTGTTTTGATTTAATAACTTTTCTTCTACTTTTACATTTATTGAAGATTCATTTTTAAAATTTATATATTTTTTGCCATAAAAATTTTCTATTTCTTCAAGCTTTTCCAATATTTTTGTTTCAAATGCTATATCATTAGATGAATTTTCTTTAAATTTATTATACTTTTCTAATATTTTATTAAATACTTTTTTGTCTTCGTCTGAAAAATCTCTATAAGGTTTTTCTAATACAGCTAATTCTTCTGTATTTAGGGAAAATTGAGAAGTTGAATTTTTTATCTCATTATTTACCTTATCAACATTTTTAGTGCCTGTTTTACTACATGATACTAGCATAAAAATTGAAAATAAAATCAAAATAAATCTTTTTTTTATACAAAACATATTTAAACTCCTTATTTAGTAAGTATTCACATAAATATTATACTACATTTTGATTATATTTCAAAATGTATCAGTAATTTTTTCTATATTATGCTTACATTAATTAAACTATTATGATATAATTACTGTAGCTTTACGTCATATGATAAAGGTATAGTAATTTTATTATAATAACCTTAATTTTAGCAATCATAGAGAAATTATGGTATAATTACTGTAGTTTTATGGTGTATGATAAAGATATGGCAATTTTATCATAATTGCCTTAATTAAGTTATTAAAAAGATTTAATTGTATAATAATTTTATAGTGAAAATTTGAGATAAAGGAGAAAATATGTATAATTTAGGAGAATTTCAAAAATTATTTATAAAGCGCTTTAAAAATAATGGTGCTTATATTGGACTTAAAGAAATAAAAAATGAAAAACTAGATATTTTACTACCTAAAAAGGAAGTCCTAGAAACAGATAAGATTGGTGATGAAATTGAGGTTTTTGTCTATAAAGATAATCAAGCCAGATTTGTTGCTACAAGAAAAATTCCGAAAATTTCTTTAGGAAAACTTGAAACTTTAGAAGTGATGGATATTTCAAAAATTGGAGCTTTTTTAGATTGGGGACTTGAAAAAGAATTATTTTTACCTTTTAAAGAACAATCTATGAAACTTGAAAAAGGAAGAAAATATTTAGTTGCTTTATATATTGATAAGTCGGAAAGACTTTGTGCAACAATGAAGATAAGAGATTATTTAACTTCTGATTCACCATATAAGGAAGGTGAATGGGTTGAAGGAATTATTTATTCAATTCATAAAGATTATGGTGCTTTTGTTGCTGTAGATAAAAAATATGATGCAATGATTGAAAATAAAGACATAGTTGGAGTTTTAGAAATTGGAGAACCAATTAATTTTAGAATTTCAAAAGTAAAAAAAGATGGTCGTTTAAATTTGGTTTTAAAAAATCTTTCTCATATTGAAATAAATGATAATGCCGATATTCTTTTTAATATTATCAAAGATAGAGGAGGTTTTTTAGACTTAAATGATAAAAGTGATCCTGATAAAATTAAAGATATTTGTGGGATGAGTAAATCATCTTTTAAAAAAGCAGTAGGAAGACTTTTAAAAAATGAAAAAGTTAAATTTGAAGGTAATGGAATTAAACTAATTTAAGGAGGAAATATTTATGGAAAGTAAAGTAATGGCAATTGTGAATGGAGTAGAAATTTTAGAGAGTGACGTTGACAGGTTTATAGAATTAATGGGGGATAGAGCGTTACCATATAAAAATCCTGAAGGTAAAAAACAATTATGTGAAGAACTTGTAAAACAAGAGCTTATAATTCAAGATTGTTATAATAGAAAGTTAAATGAAAGTGAAGCATTCGTAAAGGAAATTAATGAAATTACACGCTCAATTTTAGCAAAACATTTCTTAAACGAATTATTTGGTGATATAAAAGTTTCTGATGAGGAAATAAAAAAATACTATGAAGAAAATAAAAATTTATTTAAGAGTAGATATACTTTTAAAGCTAAACATATTTTAGTTGAAAGTGAAGAAAAAGCAGATGAGTTAAAGAAGCTTTGTGAAAATGGAGAAGAATTTGAAGAATTAGCAAAAAAATATTCTATGTGCCCTTCTAAAGAAGTGGGGGGAGATTTAGGAGAATTTTCTCAAGGACAAATGGTATTGGAGTTTGAAAATGCCTGTATAGATGCAAGAGTAGGAGAAATTACTAAACCTGTAAAAACACAATTTGGATACCACTTAATTATGCTGGAATCAAAAACAGAACCTGAACAACTAGATTTGGAAACAGTTAAAGATGAAATTAGAAAAAATATAGTAAAAGCCAAAGAACAAATAGCTTATGTGAAAAAAATGGATGCTTTGATGAAAGATGCAAAGATAGAAAGAAAATATTAATATGTACTTTGTAGGTGGGATACTTAGTTTTTTTGTTTGTTTATTTGTTTCATCAATCGATTTAAACTTTTTGAATAAAAAAGAAAGGATTAAGGTTTCAATTAGAAATATAAAAAAATATTATAATTTAATAAATTTTATAATAATATTTTTTGTTAACTTATACTTAATATCTTTATTTTTGAATAATACTGTATTATACATAATAAATTTACTTTGTTTTTTATGTATATATATTTGTTCAGTTACAGATATTATTTGTAAAAATATTTTTTTAGATATAATTTTGAGTTTTGCTTGTCCTATCATATTTTTTAATATATATGGTAATTATATTAAAATTTCTGTTTTTGGACTGATTTCCGGGATTCTTTTGTATGGGATTATTTATATTTTATCTAAACTATTTTATGGAATGGAAGCATTTGGGATAGGCGATATCTATGTATTATCTTTAATTGGACTTTCAACTGATTGGTATACAGTTTTTAATATCGGTTTGTTCGCTTTTGTAATTGCAGGAATTTTTTATTTCATAAAGTATATATTCGTAAGGAAATTACAAACTTTTAAACATCAAGAAATACCACTAGTCCCATTTATACTATCTAGTTATTTAATTTTAATTTATTTTTAGAATCAACTTAAAAATCAATATTTTAAGTTGATTTTTACTTGTAAATGTGTTATCATAAGTAGCAGGTTAATTATGGATGTAACGGAGGTGTGTTATGCAAGTTTTTATGGAAATAATATTGTTTATTGCTAGTATTGTGATAATAGTTGCAGTTCTTATGCAAGAATCGAAGTCTGATGGAGTAGCATCTTTGACTGGAGAAACTAATATTTCAGGAAAAGGTGGTAAAAAAACTAAAGATGCTTACTTAAGTCAAATTACTATTATAGCATCAATTGTGTTTTTTATAGTAGCTATTGCTATGGCTGCGATTAAATAAAAAATTTAGGAGGAAAAAATGGATACTAATTTGATTTTTTATTGTGCAATTGCCGTTGGGGTTATTGCGCTTGTGTTTGCTTATATTAAATATTTAAGCATTACAAAAATTGAACCTGGTAATGAAAGAATGAAAGAAATATCAGGTTACATTCAAGAAGGCGCGATGGCTTTCTTAGTTCGTGAATATAAGTATTTAGCTATATTCGTTGTTGTTGTTGCAATTATTTTAGGAGTAGCCATTAATTTACTTACAGCAGTTTGTTTCTTAGCCGGTTCAATTTGTTCTATTTTAGCAGGTTTTTTTGGAATGAAAGCTGCTACAAAAGCAAATGTTAGAACTGCAAATGCTGCTAAAGAATATGGAATGGGAAAAGCACTTCAAACAGCATTTTCTGGTGGAGCTGTAATGGGACTTTCTGTAGTTGGATTAGGTATTTTAGGTATGACAGTTTGCTACTTCTTAGTAGGAGATGTTAATATTGTAACAGGATTCAGTTTTGGTGCATCATCTATTGCTTTGTTCGGAAGAGTTGGTGGCGGTATCTACACTAAAGCTGCTGACGTTGGAGCGGACCTTGTAGGTAAAGTTGAAGCCGGAATTCCTGAAGATGATCCAAGAAATCCTGCAGTTATAGCAGATAATGTAGGGGATAATGTAGGTGACGTTGCAGGTATGGGAGCTGACCTTTTTGAATCTTATGTAGGTTCAATTCTTTCTGGTATTACACTTGGTTCAGTTGCATTTGGAAAAGAAGGTATCATATTTGCATTAGCTCTTGCTGCAACAGGTATTTTAGCATCATTAGTCGGATTGTTCTGTGTTAGAGGAGATAAAGATCCACAAAAATCTTTAAATATGGGAACTATTGTTAGTTCAGTATTAACTATTATAGTTACATATTTCTTAAGTAAACAAATTTTAGGAAATAACTCAGCATTTATTTCTTCAGTTGCCGGTATCTTAGTTGGTTTAATTATTTCACAATTTACTGAATATTATACTTCAGGAGATAAGAAACCTGTTCAAAATATTGCGGAAGAATCTGAAACAGGTTCATCAACAAATATTATTTCAGGTTTAGCTGTTGGAATGAAGTCAACTGCTGGTCCTATTGTAGTAATAGCAATAGGTATTTTAGTATCATATATAGCATCAAATGGTTTTTCAAATGCAGGTCAAGGATTATATGGTATTTCTGTTGCTGCTATAGGTATGCTTTCTACTTGTGGTATGACTATTGCTGTTGACGCATACGGTCCAATTGCTGATAATGCAGGCGGTATCGCAGAAATGTGTGAATTACCTCATGAAGTTAGAAATATTACAGATAAACTAGATGCAGTTGGTAATACTACAGCAGCTATTGGTAAAGGATTTGCAATAGGTTCAGCAGCTTTAACTGCATTAGCATTATTTGCATCATATACTCAAGCTGTAAAATTAACTTCAATAGATGTTACAAAACCTCAAGTAGTAGCCGGAATGTTTATTGGTGGTATGTTGCCATTCTTATTCTCAGCTTTAACTATGGAAGCTGTTGGAAATGCTGCAAATGAAATGATTCAAGAAGTTAGAAGACAATTCAAAACTATTCCTGGAATTATGGAAGGAACTGGAACTCCAGATTATAGAAAATGTGTTGATATTTCTACAATGGCAGCGTTAAAACAAATGATTATTCCTGGATTATTAGCAGTAGTAGTTCCTGTATTAGTAGGTCTATTGATAGGAGCTGAAGCTCTTGGTGGACTATTAGCAGGTTCATTGGTAACAGGCGTTTTAATGGCAATCTTTATGTCAAATGCTGGTGGTGCTTGGGATAATGCTAAAAAATATATTGAAGAAGGACATCACGGCGGTAAAGGTTCAGATCCTCATAAAGCAGCAGTTGTTGGTGATACTGTAGGGGATCCATTTAAGGATACTTCAGGTCCATCATTAAATATTTTAATTAAGTTAATGACTGTAGTAGCTTTAGTATTTGCTCAAGTTATTTTAAACTATGGTGGAATGTTAATAAAATAATTATAATATTATGTTTTTGTAAAAAGTGTATTTTTATACACTTTTTATTTTTTTGTATTAGTTATCTACGTAAAAATATTTAGTATTATTGTTTAAATGAAAAATATAATATATTTTATTTGCAATATTTAAAAATTTTTGATATAATGCTTTTAAATGAATAAGTTTTAGGAGGTTATTATGGATAGTGGACCCGAGGTCTATTTTCAAATTATTATTTTAATTTTATTAACTTTAGTTAATGCTTTTTTTGCTGCATCAGAAATGGCAATTGTTTCTATGGATAAGAAAAAACTATTGACTTTGTCAGAACAGGGGGATAAGAGAGCTATTAAAGTTGAAAAGCTTTTGAAAGAGCCTTCAAAGTTTTTATCAACGATTCAAGTTGGAATTACTTTTGCCGGATTCTTTACATCAGCTTCTGCTGCTGTTGGACTTTCGCATAAGTTTGGAAATTTTTTAGAAAATTTATCAGTTCCATTTGCATATAGAGTTTCTTTTGTCTTGATAACTGTTATTCTAGCGTTTTTTAGTTTGGTTTTTGGAGAACTTGTACCTAAGAGAATTGCTTTACAAAACGCAGAGAAATTTGCTTTATTTTCTGTTGGAACAATAAATTTTGTTTATAAGATTATGAGCCCTTTTGTTTATTTATTGTCTTTATCTACAAATGTTATTTTGAAGATTTTTTCGATTCCTACAAGTGGAGTTGAAGCTAAAGTCACTTTAGAAGAAATAAAATCTATTGTAGAGGTAGGGCAAGAACAAGGGATAATTAATCCTACAGAACGTGAAATGATAGATGGAGTTATTTCTTTTGATGATGTTTTGGCGGAAGAGGTAATGACTGCTAGAACTGAAGTTTTTATGATTGATATTGATGAACCTGATAAAGATTTTGAAACTTTAATGCAAATGAGATATTCAAGGGTACCCGTTTATGAAGGTGATATTGATAATATAATAGGAATTCTGTATATTAAGGATTTTTTCTTAGAGGCTTATAAAGTTGGATTTAAAAATGTTAATATACGTTCTATTTTAAGGCCGGCTTATTTTATTCCTGAGAGAAAGAATATAAATGATTTGTTTCTTGAACTTAAAAATTCAAGAAATCAAATGGCTGTATTAATTGATGAATATGGTGGTTTTACGGGAATTGTTACTATGGAAGACCTAATTGAGGAAGTTATGGGTGAAATAGATGACGAATATGATAAGAAAACTAATCCTGCAATAAAAAAAATAGATGATAGACATTTTATCGCAACAGGTGCCTGTGAAATAGAAGACGTTAATAATGCTTGTAATTTAAAACTTGATGAAAATTCTGAGGATTATGATACATTAGGCGGAATGCTTATGTACCTTTTGGGATATATACCAAATGATGGTGAAAAACTTACTATTGAGGATAATGGTGTTGTTTATAATATTTTGTCGATTTATGAACACAGGGTTAAGAAAGTTAGAATAGTTCTTCCTAAAGAAGAAGTTGTAGAGACTGACAAAGATGAAGATGAAGAAAAGAATTCTGAAAAATAATAAATTTTTTTGACGAAGATCCTTTTTAATAATTTATATACTTGAAAACCGCTAAGTAAATCTAGCGGTTTTTGTGTTTTTGTTATTTATTCTATTCCCAATTTTTCTATTGTTTGAACAAGTATATTACAGTCAACATACCTAAAATCTCTTAGGACTCTATCGATCCATAATGGTGTTTTCATATTGTTTTGGAATTTTTTATATGTTTCTATTGCTTCATCAATTATTATAATTCCATTAACATCCAGTTCTTTTGTTTTTGTTATTAAAATAGATCTGTAAGGAGTTTCATTAGGTTTTATACTTCCACAAAGTGGATGAGTCGAAAGTTCAAAACCATTTTGCAGTTTTTTCTTAACTATATCTAAAACATCTCCATATGTATATTTTTCATCGAATATTATGTCTAAATCTTTTTTGTTTTTTACCTTTTCATATAAATCAATATTATTAGTTATTAATGTAAATTTCATATCGTTTCTCCCTTCGTACTATAAAATTGTAACATAAAAATATAAAAATATAAAGTGATTAGGTAAAATATATTTAAAAAATATTAAAAATATGGTAAAATCAATAAAGAGGTGATAATTTTTGGCTAATGATTTTGTACATTTAAATGTTCATACGGAATATAGTTTGTTGAATAACTATAATCCGATGGAAAAATTGATAGAAAAAGCAAAAGAATTAAACTTTAAAGCTATGGCTATTACTGATTATAACAATATGTATGGTGTTATTGATTTTTATAAAAGATGTAAAAAAAATTCTATAAAACCTATTATTGGCTGTGAGCTTACTTTGTCGTACTCAAATAATGAATTTTATAATATAATTTTATTAGCTAAAAATAATCTTGGTTATAAAAATTTATGTAAATTAGTTTCTAATTTGTATGTTGTTGAAAATAGAAATAGAGAATTTATAACTTTTGATGAACTTGAAAAGTATTCTAAAAATTTAATTTTAATAGTTGGTTCAAAGAGAAGTTTCATTCGAAAATGTTTATATTCAGAAGATATTTTGAGTGCAAAAAATGAGATTTTAAATTTTAAAAGTTTATTCAATAGAGAAGATTTGTTTTTGGAATTAAATTTTCATTTTGAAGAAAATGACGAATTGATGATGAATAGATATTTGGAATTTGCAAATGAGGTGAATATAGAAACTGTAGTAACAAATGATGTTCATTATTTAGAAAATACGGATTTTAATTTGTTTAAAATTGCAAGATGTATTTCTAAAGGAGTTTTGTTATCCAAATTAAAAGAAGACAATTTTACTCAGGCCGAATATTTTTTAAAGAGTGAAGAAGAAATGTTAAAGATTTTTTCTACACTTGAAGATTCAATGTATAATACAAAAATGATTGCTCAAAGGTGTAATGTTGAGTTTGATTTTTCTACATATCATTTACCTGAATATAAAGTACCTGATGGGGTTAGTATAAAAGAAGATTATTTACATAGTCTAATTATAGAAGGCATGAAAAAGAGATATGAAAATCTAACTGATGAAATCAAAAAAAGAGTAAATTATGAATTTTCAGTAATAAATAAGATGGGATTTACCGATTACTTCTTAATTGTATGGGATTTTGTAAATTTTGCTAAGAAAAATAAAATTCCGGTAGGACCTGGAAGAGGGTCGGGAGCAAATTCTATTGTTGCTTATTGTTTAGAGATTACAGATATTGATCCGATTGAGTATGATTTAATTTTTGAAAGATTTTTAAATCCTGAAAGAGTTTCAATGCCTGATTTTGATATAGATTTTTGTAATGAAAGACGTGAAGAAGTTATTGACTATGTAATTAAAAAATATGGGAAAAATCACGTTTCACAAATTATAACTTTTGGAACAATGAAACCACGTGCAGCAGTAAGAGATATAGGTAGAGTTTTGGGATATAAATTATCAACTGTGGATAAAGTTGCAAAACTGATTCCAAATAATTTGGATGTTACTTTTAAAAATGCATTAAGAGATAGTTTAGAATTAAAAAAATTATATGATGAAGATATTAATATAAAAAAATTGATAAATATTTCTGAAAAATTCGAAAAATTTCATAGACATATTTCAATTCATGCTGCGGGCATTGTAATAACAAAAGAAGAACTTACAGAGTATATTCCACTTGCTAAAAGTGGAGAAAATATTGTAACACAGTTTAATATGGTAGAATTAGAGGAACTTGGACTTTTAAAAATGGATTTTTTGGGTCTTAGAACACTTACCGTAATTGATGATACAATAAAACTTGTTAAAAAGAATTATAATAGAGATATAGATATCGAAAAAATATCTTTAAATGATAAAAATGTTTTAAACCTATTTAAAACGGCAGATACCATTGGAATTTTTCAATTTGAAAGTACGGGGATGAGATTATTTTTGAAAGATTTGAAAGCAGATAATTTTGATGAGTTGGTTGCTGCAAATTCTCTATTTAGACCCGGACCTATGAATCAAATACCTAATTATATTAAAAACAAAAGAAATCCTAGTGGTATTAGATATTTGGATAAACGTTTAGAAAAATATTTAAAATCTACTTATGGAATTATTGTATATCAAGAACAAGTTATGCAGATTGCAAGGGAACTTGCAGGATATACTTGGGGACAAGCTGATAATTTGAGAAAAGCCATCGGTAAAAAGCATATGGACATTATGGAATATAATCGAAAAATATTTATTTATGGCTTGGATAATTTAGATGGAAGTATCAAAATTAAAGGCTGTATTAGAAATGGAGTTGATGAAAAACTTGCACAAAATATTTTTGATTTAATTGTGGAGTTTGGTAATTATGCTTTTAATAAATCACATAGTGCTTGTTATTCTTTAAATGCATATAGGACCGCATACTTAAAATACTATTATCCGCTTGAATATATGGTTTGCCTTTTAAATTCTGTTATAAATTATGAAAGACAATTTTTCTTATATTTTCAAGAAATTAAAAGAATAGGAATAAAGATTTTACTTCCAAGTATAAATTTCAGTGTTTATAAAATAAGTACAGAAAATAAATGTATGAGAGTAGGTTTTTCTCAGATAAAAGGATTTAATAGACTTTTAGCTAAAGATATTATAGAGGCAAGAAAAGCAGGAAAATTTAAAAATTTTAAAGAATTTTTGGAAAGATTGAAAGATTCAAAAAATATGAATCTGATTTCAATCGAAAATCTAATAAAGTCGGGAGCTTTTGATGAAATAGAAAAAAATCGGATTGAGATTTTAAATTCTTGTGAAACTTTGTTTACACAGATTGTTTCAAAAAGTAAGAATGAATTATCAGGACAACTTTCTCTAATCAGTTCGGATTTTATGCAGGAAAAGTTTGTTGAATCTAAAAATTTTTCAAAAGATGATACTCTAGAGTTTGAAAAAGATGTTTTAGGTTTTTATATTTCTGCACATCCGTTAGATTCTTATAAAGAATATATAAAGTCTAAAAATAGTATGAAGCTTATTGATTTAAAAGTTTTAGATAAAGGTATTTATAAAGTAATAGTTTATGTAAATTCTGTAAAAACTAGAAAAAGCAAAAAAAATAAGACATTAAAAATTATAAATGTAGAAGATTTTTCAAGTAGTATTGAACTTTTAAATGTAAAAGATTTAGATATTAATAAAGGGAAAATCTATGAAATATCTGTTAAAGTAACTGTGAATTCCTTTGGAAATACTAATTTTACTATAATAGATGCTGATGAAATATATGATATTTATATTAAGAAATTGTATATAAAATTAGATAGTTTAGATTATGATACTAAGAAAAAATTGGGAGAATTTTCAGAAAAATACAATGGAGAAAATCAAGTTATTTTATATATTTCATCTAATCATAAAACCTTGAAGTTAGAAAATAAATTTGATTTGAGAAATGAAAATTTACTGGTTGAGCTAGAAGACAATTTTGGAAAAGATTGTTTTTATATAAATTAATGGAGGGATATTTTGAAAAAAATCGCTATTCTTACAAGTGGAGGAGATTCTCCGGGAATGAATCCTGTAATAAGAGCTGTTGTAAGAACCTGTATTTATCATAATATTAGAATTTATGGAGTTAAGTTTGGTTATGATGGTCTTATAAAAGGAGACATCTTTGAAATGAATGTATCTAGTGTTGCAGATATAATTCAAAAAGGAGGAACTATATTAGGTAGTGCTAGGAGTAAAGAATTTATGACTAAAGATGGTCAGGAAAAAGCAGTTCAGAGTTTAAAAGATAATGGTATTGAAGGACTTGTAGTTTTAGGAGGAGATGGTACTTTTCGTGGTGCTAATGTTTTAAGTAAATATGGAATAAAGACTATTGCTATACCTTGTACTATTGATAATGATATGGGATATACTGATTATACAATTGGATTTTTCACTTCAGTAAATACAGTTATAGATGCTATTTCGAAACTTCGTGATACTTCATCTTCACATGGAAGAGCAAATATATTAGAAGTTATGGGACGAAAATGTGGAGATATCGCTCTAAATTCCGGATTGGCTGGTGGAGCTGAAAGTATAATAGTTCCGGAAGTCGATTTTGATATAGATAAAGTTTGCAATAAAATTGTATCTGGTAGAAAAAGAGGTAAATTACACCATATAATAGTTTTAACTGAGGGTCTTTTAAGTCCTTATGAACTTAAAAGACAGATTCAAGAAAAAACAAAGATTGATACAAGAGTAACTGTTCTTGGACATATCCAAAGAGGAGGAACTCCAAGTTCATTTGATAGAATTATTGCAAGCCAAATGGGAAGTATGTCTGTTAAATTATTGTTGAAAGAACAAACTAATTTAGCTTTAGCTTTTAAAAATAATAATATTGAGTATATTACTATAGAAGATGCTGTATCTAGCAAAAAAATATTTAATAAAGATTTATATGATATAGTTGATGAACTATCTATTTAGGAGAGAATTATGAAAAAAACAAAAATAATATGTACGATTGGACCTGCTTCAGATTCAGTCGAAAGTTTAAAAGAATTAATGCTTTGTGGAATGAATGTTTGTAGACTGAATTTTTCACATGGAAGCAAAGAAGAACATCAAGTTAGAATTGATAATATAAAAAAAGCAAGAGAAGAATTAGATTTACCTATAGCAATAATGCTTGATACTAAAGGTCCAGAAATTAGGCTTGGGAAATTTAGTGTTGATGAAGTTGCTTTAAAAGCAGGAGATACTTATACTTTTACAACTGAAGAAATTTTAGGAAATCAAGAAATTTGTTCCGTTTCGTATAAATTATTACCTAGTGATGTTAAAATTGGAGGAACAATTTTAGTAGATGACGGTTTGGTTGAAATGGAAGTTGTTTCTAAAACTGATAAAGAAATAAAATGCTTTGTAAAAAATAATGGAATAATTAAGAGTAATAAAGGTGTAAATATACCGAATGAAATAATAAATTTACCTTCAATTACAGAAAAGGATAAATCAGATATTTTATTTGCAATAAAGAATGATTTAGATTTTATTGCAGCATCTTTTGTTAGAAAACCTGAAGATGTATATGAAATTAGAAAAATTTTAGATGAAAATAATTCTGAAATCAAAATTATATCTAAAATAGAAAATCAAGAGGGCGTTGAAAATATTGATAAAATTATAGAAGCTTCTGATGGAATAATGGTTGCTAGAGGAGACTTAGGAGTTGAAATTAAAGCAGAATTTATTCCAAAAATACAAAAAGAAATAATTAGAAAATGTAATTTAATAGGAAAACCGGTAATAACTGCAACACAAATGTTAGATTCTATGATTAGAAATCCAAGACCAACAAGAGCAGAAGTTACAGATGTAGCAAATGCAATTATTGATGGAAGTGATTGTGTTATGTTATCCGGTGAAACTGCTGCTGGAAAATATCCAAAGGAAGCGGTTAAAGTAATGAATAGCATTGCTATAACTACTGAAAACTCATTTGATTTTCAAAATAGTATAAAACATAAAAATAGAAATGATATTTTAAATACTATGAATTCAATAAGTTTATCTACAAAAGAAATTGCCGAAAATTTAAGAGCAAAAGCAATTATTTGTGCTACAGCTTCAGGAATTACACCAATATCAATTTCAAAATTCAGACCATTTGTTGATATTATTGCTGTTACGTATTCTGAAAAAGTTAGAAGAAAATTACAAATATTTTGGGGAGTTACTAGCTTAATTTCAAAAAAATCAGAACATACAGATGAAGTGATTGAACGTTCTATATCAGCAACATTAAATGCAAATTATATTAGTGACGGAGACACTGTTGTTTTAACAGCAGGGATACCTGTCGGAGTTGCAGGCACAACGAATTTGATTAAAGTGCACACAGTTGGAAAAATTTTGATAAAAGGACTTGGTATAGGAAAAGAATCAATTACCGGAAAAGTTTGCGTAATACATCGTGAAAAAGATTTAAAAAATAAATTTAAAGATGGAGATATTATTGTTTCTAAATTTACAGATAGAGAGTTTGTCGAATTTATTGATAGAGCATCAGGAATTATAGTTGAAACAGGAGGATTGACTTCACATGCTGCAATAATTGCATTACATTTTGACATTCCAACAATTATTGGTGCTGAAAATGCAACAAATATAATTAAAGATGGACAACTTGTAACAATAGATACTGTTGGTGGTTTAGTTTATGATGGAGATGTTAAGGTTCTTTAATTTTACTTTATTTTAAATATATGTTATTATATTACAGACGTTTAAATAAGGAGAAAATATTTTGATAAAATATAAAGATTTACCTAAAGAGTTTCAAAATAATTCTGTAAAGAAGTATTATGAAATAGTTTCAAAAAAGAGGCTTAGTTTGGTTTTTAAAAGGATATTTGACATTATTTTTTCTGTCTTAACTTTAATAATTTTGCTTATTCCGATATTTATAATTTCTATTGCTATAAAATTGGATTCTAAAGGTAGTGTTTTTTATAGACAGGAAAGAGTTACAATGTATGGTAAGAAATTTAAAATTTTTAAATTTAGAACAATGGTTTCAAACGCTGATAAAATCGGAACACTTGTAACTGTAAAATCAGATTCGAGGATAACTAAAGTTGGAAAATTTTTGAGAAAATATAGATTAGATGAATTTCCACAAATTTTTAATATATTTTTAGGTGATATGAGTTTTGTAGGGACAAGACCTGAAGTTACAAAATATGTTGAAAGATATTCAGACTATATGTATGCGACTTTGTTATTGCCGGCAGGACTTACGTCATATTCCAGCATAAATTATAAAGATGAGGACGAAATAATATCAAAGCATTTAGATGATAATACCAGTGTAGACGATATTTATATAAAATATATTTTACCTGATAAAATGAAATATAATATAGAATATATTGAAAGATTTTCTTTTTGGTATGATATTAAGATTATGTTTAAAACATTTTTATCTGTATTTTTGGGAGGAAAAAATAATGAAGGTTAGCATAGGAGTAGTTGCCTTGAATGAGGAAAAAACTTTACCTTCTCTTTTTGAAGATTTTAAATTACAGACATATCCACATGATGAAATTGAGATAATTTTAGTTGATGGCATTTCTACAGATAATACAAAGGAAATTATGCAGACTTTCAAAGACAATAATGATTTTTTAGAAGTAAAAATTTTAGATAATCCTAAAAAAATTCAGTCTGCAGGTTGGAATATTGTAATAAAAAATTTTACGGGAGATGTTTTAGTAAGAATAGATGCACATTCTTCAATTCCAAGAGATTTTATAGAAAAAAATGTTAAGAACATAAAATCTGGAGAAGATGTTTCAGGTGGTAAAAGGCCAAATATAATTGACGAAAATACTGCTTATAAAAGAATGCTTTTAGAAGCGGAATCTTCTATGTTTGGGAGTAGTATTGCACCTTTTAGAAATGCATCAGGAAAAAAATATGTTAAATCAATGTTTCATGCAATGTATAAAAGAGAAGTATTGGAAAAAGTTGGTTTTTTTAATGAAAAATTATTACGAACAGAAGATAATGAATTCCATTATAGAATCAGAAAAGCAGGATATAAACTTTGCTATGATGATAATATTGTTTCATATCAACATACAAGGAATTCACTTCTAAAAATGATTAAACAAAAGAAAGCTAATGGAATGTGGATAGGACTTACAACAGCTATTTGTCCTGAGTGTTTAAATTTATATCATTATGTTCCTTTTGCATTTTTAGTTGCACTTTTTATATCAATTATTTCATTATTTTTTACTAAATATTTATTTTTATTAGTATTTGGTTCATATCTTATAGTGAATATTTTGATGTCTTTAAGTTCAATTTTTAAAGGTAAATTTAATCCCTACAACTTATTACTTCCAATTGTATTTTTCCTTTTACATATTAGTTATGGATATGGAACATTAGTAGGATTTTTAAAAATCCCATCATTTTTAAAAACATATAATAAGGAGGACTAGACTATGATATATGCAGGTATTCTTGCTGGGGGAATAGGTAGTAGGATGAATATTTCCAATATTCCAAAACAATTTTTAAATATTGGAGATAAGCCTATTATAATTCATACTATTGAAAAGTTTTTATTATGTAACAAAATAGATAAAATTTATGTTGGAGTAAATCCTGATTGGAATTCTTATCTCGTTGATATAATTGAAAAAGATTATAATTATATATCTGAAAAAATTGTTGTCGTAGATGGTGGAAAAGATAGAAATTCTACAATTTTAAATATTATTTCAGCTATTGACAAGGATAATGGATTGTCTGATGAAGATATTCTTATAACTCATGATGCTGTTAGACCATTTGTTTCAATTAAAATGATTGATGAAAATATTGAAAATTGTAAAAAATACAATATTATTGATACAGTAGTTCCAGCTTTTGATACTATAGTTTCTTCTGAAGATGGAAAGTTTATTTCATCAATACCAGATAGAAAAACAATGTTTCAAGGACAAACTCCTCAAACATTTAAAATTAATAAATTCATGGAATACTATAATAAATTGACAGAAGAAGAAAAGAATATTTTAACAGATGCTTGTAAAATATTTGTGTTAAATGGAGAAAAAGTATTTTTAGTTAATGGTGATTTTTCAAATATAAAAATTACTACTGTAACAGACTTAAAGATTGCTAAGGCAATGCTTATGGAGATTTAAGATGATAAATAGAATTTTTCAATTAATGAAACCGGGTTTTATCTCAGTTAAATATGTTGATGAGAGCTTTTTAGGAGATAAAGTCATTGTAAAACCACTATACGTATCTTTGTGTCATGCTGATCAAAGATATTATTTAGGAAAGAGAGATCCAAAAGTATTGGCAAAAAAATTACCGATGGCTCCAATTCATGAATCTTGTGGAGAGGTTGTTTTTGATCCTACAAATACTTTTAAAGTTGGAGATACAGTATCTATGATTCCAAATACTCCACCTTGTAATTTTGATGAAAGAATATATGAAAATTATGTAAAAGGATCTTATTTTTTATCAAGTGGTCATGATGGTTTTATGAGGGAATTTGTCAAAATTGCTCCAGATAGGCTTGTTAAATTTAATGATATTGATTTATCGGTAGCATCTATTTTGGAGTTTATTTCGGTAGGTTTTCACGCTTATGACAGATTTATAAAAAATTCACTTGAAAACAAAGAAACAATAACTATTTTTGGAAACGGAAGTTTAGGATTCGTTATGGCTAATGTTTTAAAGTATAAGTTTCCTGATAGCAAAATAGTTGTTATTGGCAGAAACTTGGAAAAATTAAAAATCTTTTCGTTCGTAGATGAAGTTTATTCAAGTGATGATATTCCTGAAGATTTTTCTACAGATCATGGATTTGAGTGTGCCGGAGGGCCGGGAAGTGAAGATGCCATTAATAATATAATAAAATATATTAAACCTCAAGGCTCAATTATGTTGATGGGTGTTAGCGAAAATAAAGTTGCAATTAATACTAGAGATATATTGGAGAAAGGACTAACATTAATTGGATGTTCCAGATCGGGAAGAGTTGATTTTCAAGAAGCAGTAAAGATGCTTGGAAATAAAAAAATCCAAAGTAGATTTAAATCTATTGTGTTTGAAGATGACGAAATAAATAGTGTTGATGATATTCATAGATTTTTCAAAAATGACTTGAATACACCTTTTAAAACTGTTGCTAAATGGAATATTTAATTAGTGGTTATGATATAAATTATGGATGAAATAAATTTAAGAGAGTTACAACTTAAGAGTTTAGAAATGGGAAAATATTTTGTTTCATTTTGTGAAGAAAATAATTTGTTATGTTATCTTTGTGGTGGAGGAGCAATTGGTAGTTTAAGACATTCAGGATTTATTCCTTGGGATGATGATTTAGATTTTTTTATGCCTAGAGAAGATTATGAAAAATTAGCTTTGTTATGGAATGAAAAAGCTGATACTAAAAAATATTCACTTGTTAAGGCCAATAAAGATTTAGTTGATCATAATCTTTTTATTACTATTAGAGATAATGAAACTACTGCTATTAAACCATATCAAAAAGGTTTAAATATAAGTCACGGAATAGCGCTTGATATTTTACCTCTTGATGGTTGTCCAAGTGGGAAAATTAAGCGAAAATTTCAGATAATGTGGGGACTAATTTATTCTCTTTTTTGTGCTCAAGTTTTACCTGAAAAACATGGTGGGCTAAAGAAAAAAGTTTCTAAGTTGTTATTATCAATTTTTAAATCTAAAAAAATTAGATATAAAATTTGGAAGTTCGCAGAAAAAAGAATGACTAAATATAGAATTGATAAATCAGAATATATTACAGAACTTTGTTCTGGGCCATATTATATGAAAAAAGTATATAGAAAAGAGTGGTTTACTGATAAGAAGTATTTTGACTTTGAAGATACTAGGATGCCAATTCCTATTGGATATGATGGATATTTAAAAACAGCTTTTGGAGATTATATGAAATTACCTCCAGTTGAGAAACAAATACCTCATCATGATTTACTATTCTTGGATTTGAAAAATAGTTATACAAATTATGAAAAAATTTGGAAATAGGGTGATGATTTGAAAAAGAAAAAAATATTGTTTTTCTTATGGTCTTTTTCATTAGGAGGAGGAGCAGAAAAAATATTATCAACAATTGTAAATAATCTTGATAGCGAAAAATATGATATTGATATATTGGAAATCGAGCATTTTGATAAAGGATATGAACCTGTTAATGACAATATAAGAATATTAAAATCGTGGCAAGACTATAGACAGTCTAAGATAAAAAGAGCTATTTTATGGAGAATAAGAAAATTTTTTCCAAATTTAGTAAGAAAAATAATGGTTAAAGAAAAATATGATATTGAAATTTCATTTACTATAATTAATCCGCCATTTGAATTTTCAAAAGATAAGAATATAAAAAAAATTGCTTGGATTCATGGCAGTATTGAAGATTTTATGAAAGATTCTCAAAAGAGGAATAATCATAAGAGATATTTAGAAAATGTTGATAAAATAATTTCTGTATCAGAAAAAACTAAAGAGTCCATAATTTCAGTTTATCCGGAATACAAAGATAAAGTCTTGACAATTTATAATGGTTATGATTTTGAAAGTATTTTGGAAAAATCAAATGAGAGGACAGATATTAATATTGAAAAAAATTCGATTTGTGTAATTGGAAGAATTGAAAACTTAAAAGGTTCATTGGAAGTTTATGATACAATAAAAAAATTACATAAAAATTTAAATAAAAAGTATCATTTATATTTTTTAGGTACAGGAGAATTAGAGGCTCATATAAAAGAGCTTGTACAAAAAGATAATTTGGAAGAGTATGTTCATTTTTTAGGATATCAAAAGAATCCATATAAATATATAAAAAAAATGAATTTAATGTTTTCAATGTCTAAACAAGAGGGATTTTCCGGTGCAATTGTTGAAGGATTGGCTTTAGGAATTCCTTTCATTTCTACAGATGTTGGAGGAGTAAAGGAACTTTCAAACGACGGTAAATTCGGTAAAATTGTAAATTCTACTGATGATGCTTGTGAATGTATTGTTAATTATTTTGAAAATAGTATGTCAGTAGATAAATCAGAAATGAAAAATTTTATAACTCAGTTTACGATTTCAGAACAAATGAAAAATATAAATGAAATATTAGAATAATGGAGATAATTATATGAATATTACTTTTAGAAAATTTTATTCTTTAATTACCGCGTTCTCTTTTATTTTTACTCTGTTACTTGGAGTAAGTTATTTATATACAGATAGATTGGATATATTACTTTTTACATTGTTGTCTTTTTTTGTCAGCTTAATATTGTTTTGTTTTACAGATATAAAATATTATATAATACATTTATTTTTTTATATAACTATTTTTATATTTCTAGTTTCAAGGCCTACGATAGATTACTTGAGAAGTTATAGTTTTAATACTTATCAAAAAGATGCATATGTTTTTGCGTTTGTTATAGTTATGATTTCACTTTTAGGATTGTTTATTGGAGGAATAATTTCAAAAGCATTATTAAAAATAAAAAACAAAAAGAGGTTAGATGTAGATAGTAATGATAAGTTAAAAAGCTCTATATGGCTAAAAAATATAAGAATTGTTTCTCTTACTGTATATGTATTGACATATCCATTTTATGCTTTAAGGCTGATTGAAAGATTAATATTTAAGCTAAATACATCTTATTATATTTATTACGCGTCTTTCAAAAGTAATTTGCCTTACTTCACGTATATATTATCAGTTTTTACAGTATATTCGATGTGTGTATATTTAGCATCTAAACCAAATAAAAGAAATGCTACTATAGTTCTGGTAAGTAACCTATTTGCAAATGCAATATATTTATTTATTGGGACCAGAAATCCATTTATTTTAAGCTTAATATTTTCTTTTATATATTATTTTATAAGGGGACAAGAAGATATTAAAAATAAATGGATAGGAGTTAAAGAAAAAATACTAATTTTTACAAGTCTTCCTATAATAATTGTAGGAATGGGACTTTTAAACTATGTCAGAGACAATGTTGAAGTTTCTAATTTTAAAATATTTGATATATTTATAGATTTTATCTATAAACAGGGAACAAGTTTTGGTGTTTTAGCTAAAGGATTTTTGTATAACAGTAATATTGCAGTAAGAAGTTTTACAAACTTTACCTTTGGACCTATTGTTGAGTATTTTACTCATGGGAATTTTGGTAAGTTATTATTTGATACAAAACCATTTACAGCTACAACAAACAGCATTGAGTTGGCAATAAAAAGTAATAGCTACGCACATAATCTTTCTTATATAGCGATGAAAGGTGATTATTTGCAAGGACATGGTTTAGGAAGTAGTTTTATAATGGAAAATTTTACAGATTATGGATATTTGGGCGTATTCTTATTTAGTGTTGCTTTAGGATTTTTATTTATAAGAATGTTAAATGTTTCTTACAGAAATAAAATTTTACCTTTCGTTTGCACATTAATAATATTAAACAATTTGTTTTTTATGCCTAGAAGTAGTTTTTCAGAAAGTTTTTCAATATTACTTACATTCCAATTTTGGTTTATAATTATATTAATTTTTGTAGTGGCAAAATTAATATCAAAAGAAAATTCTTATACAATTTTTAAAATAAAGGAGATATGATATGTTTGAAAATTACTCATTTGGAGATTTATTATCCAATATATATAAAAAGAGAATTTTAAATTTAATAGCATTTTTGCTGTTGAGTATTGCTTTGGTTTGTCCGTTGGTTTTACAAACAATAAATAAAAAAACTATAACAAAAGAAGGAGTGCAATATTCAACTTATGTTGCTTATAAAATAACAGCTCCTGAGAGTGATAATATAAATGCGTTATATAGTAGAAGAGGCTATTCAGATTTTTATGAAAAGCTACTAGTATCTAATCTAAATGGTGCTTATTTATTTAATGATGTAAGCGATAAAGATTTGTCAAAAATGGCTAAAGAATTGGATACATCGGCTGTTACTTTGAAAAATTCTAATGTTGATTATTGGGATAAGAAAGTAGTGGTAAATTATATTTCTACTAATTTAGGGGTTTCTGCTAAAATTTTAACACCAAGTAAAGCTGTAAATGATGTTATTGAAAAGAAATTTGATGAATTAATAAATAAGTATAAATCCGTTTATAAAAATGTTACTATTGAAAAAGTTGAATCAAATTATTCTAAAGAATTAAGCTCTAAAGAAAATGTTAATACAGGATATAGTATGAAAAAATTGTTAGTAAAAGTATTTGCTATCGAAGTGGCTCTAATAATTTTAGTTGCTATTATGAATTTTGTTATGTACATTTTTAATCCAACAATTAATAGAGAAGGAGATTACAGAAAATACAATATAAAATTTGTTCAGGAAATAAAAAATAATAATGATTTACTTGAAGTTTTGAAATATAAAATTAATAATGAAAATATTGAAGAATTAAGTATACTTAGTTCAAATTCAAAAATTATTGATAAATTAAATGATTTGAATATTGATAAAGTAAATATAGTGAAAACAAATGACTTAAGTAATATAATGAATTTAAAAAATGTTATATTAGTTGAAGAGTATGGAATTACAAGATATTCAGCTTTTGAAAAATTATTGCAAAATATAAAAAATTATGAGAAAAATATAATTGGAGTATTATCATATAAATTATAATTTTAAAAAAACTAAACCGGCTAATGTTAGCCGGTTTTGATTTTTTTAGATATTAATTACTTTTCCTGCATTGAATAATGTTTCGTATATTGAATACATATTACTTATTTCACCAACTAAAAGTTTTTCTTTAAGTTTAAAATAGTCTAGACAAGTTCCGCAAGAAATAATTTCTACTCCTTTTTCTTGAAGTTTCTTTAAGTCATCAATACAAGGTGATCCTTCACAAGTCAATTCAACACCTGAATTAAAAAATACTAGTGTTTTTGGCAATTTTTCGTATTCACTTGAAGTATAAACAAAGCCTTTGATTAACAATTTTCCAAGTTCTTCAGAGCCGTTTCCCATAAAGTTCTTAGAAATAGCTATTACTGTATCTGATGAGTTTTCAACAGAACAAAAGGCACTTGGTTCCTTTAGAGAAGTTTCGTTATTTTTTGATACAAACACATTAAATTCATTATCAGATATTTTATCAAATTTAAAATCCAGATTGCTACTTTTAGCAAATTTCTCTAAGTTTTTTACTGCAGTATCATTGTCAACTATAACTAAAAAATCTTTTTCTTCTGAACTTTCAACAGCTCTTTTAGTTAAAATCAATGGTTGAGGGCAAGCTAAACCTTTGGCATTTATTTCTTTCATAATTTACCTCCAAAAAAATTAATTTATACAATATAATTATACAATATAAAAATTATTAATACAAGTAAAATAGTTTATATTTTTGTATGCAATATCATGTATGAATTTTTAGTGTACAAATCAATATTAAAATTTAAATAAAGTTAAAAATCATATTTAATTTTTATAAAAATATTGTTTAAATTTTCTATATAGGGTATAATAAAAATAAAGGTCAAAGAAAGTCAAAACAAGGAGGAATTTATGGAATATAAAGATTATTATAAAATTTTAGGCGTCGATAAGAACGCGACTGATGCAGAGATAAAAAAAGAATATAGAAAGTTGGCAAAAAAATATCATCCTGATGTTAATCAAAATAATGAAGCTGCAAGTAATAAATTTAAAGAAATAAATGAAGCTTATGAAGTTTTGTCTGATAAAGAAAAAAGAAAACAATATGATATGTTCGGATCAAATTATAATTTTAGTGGTGGAGATAATTTTGACCCAAGAAATTATGGTTTTAGTGCTTCCTATAGTGGAAGTGATATGGGTGGTTTTTCTGACTTCTTTAATATGTTTTTTGGTGGAAGTGGAAAAACTTCATCACATTTTAGCGGATTTTCAGGATTTGATGGTTTTACAAATTCAAATGCATATTCTAGAAATTCTTACTCAGGATTTGGAAGACAACCTCAAAGACAAAAATATGAAACTAGCTTGAATTTATCTGTTAAAGAAGCATATTCCGGAATAGAGCGAGTACTTTACGTCAATATAAATAATTCTCCTAAAAAAATAACTGTTAAGATACCTAGAGGAATTACAACAGGTAAAAAGGTAAAAGTCAATGGAGATAAGTATAAGCTTGATGGTGATATATATGTAAAAATAAATGTTATAAATGATGAATATAGACTTGAAGGTTTAGACTTAATAAAGACAGTTAGTTTATATCCATGGGAAGCATATTTTGGAGTTACAAAGGTTATTGAAACTTTAAACGGAAATGTTAGAGTTAAGATTCCTGCAAAGATAGAAAGTATGAAAAAAATAAGAATTTCAAACAAGGGATATACTGATTTAAAAGGAAAAACAGGAGATTTATATCTTGAAATAGTTATAAATAATCCTAAAAACTTATCAGGTGAAAAATTAGAATTATATAAAAAATTAATGGAAAAATAAGATTAAAATAATGATATTTAACTTATCTATTACAGAATGTATATGTTAAGTTGAATAAAGTTTTATTATTATTATGCAATAAATATTTAATTATGTTGAATTTAATTTTTAAGTGAAAAGTTAAATTCAAAAAAAAAGGAGGAGTATTATGAATTTAGAAAAATTTAGTAGTGATGCAATGAAAATTGTAGAAGAGTCTCAAAGTTTAGCAATAAAAAATGCAAATGTAGAAATATCAGATATTCATTTACACAAAGCTTTGATTGATAATGATAATATAATTATTAAAATTTTAAATATCATGAATGTAAATATAGATAATTATAGAAATGATGTAAAACTTGCATTTGATAATTTACCTTCACAATATGGAGATTCTAACATTTATCCAAATACCGTTTATCAAAGAATTTTGCTTAATTCCGAAGATGAAATAAAAGGAACAGGAGATAGTACAATTTTACCTGAACATATTTACCTTTCTCTTTTGAAAGAAAAGAATATAAAATCATCAGATATTTTTAGAAAGTATAACATAACATACAACTCTTTTAAATATGCTTTGATGGGAATTAAGAATATGAAAAATGAACATAAAGATGGAAGTACAAGCGAAGAATTGTTAAAATATGGAAGAAATTTAACAGAAGAAGCAAGAAATGGTAAACTTGATCCTGTGATTGGTAGAGATGAAGAAATAAGGCATTCAATTAGAATTTTATCAAGAAGAACAAAAAATAATCCTGTTTTAATAGGCGAACCCGGAGTTGGTAAGACAGCTATTGTTGAAGGATTAGCTCAAAGAATTGTAAATAATGACGTTCCAGATGGATTAAAGAATAAAATAATTTTTTCATTAGATATGGGAAGTTTAATAGCAGGTGCCAAATTTAGAGGAGAATTTGAGGAAAGATTAAAGGCTGTTCTTGAAGAAATCAAAAATTCAGAAGGCGAAATAATTTTATTCATTGATGAAATTCACACTTTAGTTGGTGCAGGAAAAACCGACGGAGCTTTGGATGCATCAAATATGTTAAAACCAATGCTTGCTAGAGGAGAATTGCACACAATAGGTGCAACAACACTTGATGAATATAGGAAATATATTGAAAAAGATGGAGCTTTGGAAAGAAGATTTCAAAAAGTATTGGTAAAGGAACCTACTGTTGAAGATACAATTTCAATTCTTAGAGGAATAAAAGAAAAATACGAAATTCATCATGGAATAAAGATAACTGATTCTGCAGTTATTGCATGTGTAACTCTAAGTGATAGATATATTACTGATAGGTTTTTACCGGACAAGGCGATTGACTTAATGGATGAAGCATCTTCTATGGTAAGAACTGAAATTGACTCAATGCCACAAGAAATTGATGACCTTAGAAGAAAAGTTTTACAATTAGAAATCGAAAAAGCAGGTCTTGTTAAGGAAACTGATGAAATTAGTAAAAAAAGATTGCAAAATTTAGAAGAAGAACTTTCCGATGTGAAAAACAAGTACAATGTTGAACTTGCTAGATGGGAAAGTGATAAAAAAGATATTAATGAAATAAAATCTGTGAAAGCTGAAATTGATTCTGTCAGAATAGATATTGAAAAAGCTGAAAGAGAATATGACTTTGAAAAACTTTCAGAATTAAGATATGGAAAACTTGCAAATTTAGAATTAAAATTAGCTGAACTTAATGAAAAGAAAAAAGAAAAAGAAAGTTATTTAAAAGAAGAAGTTACAGAAGAAACGATAGCTGAAGTAATTTCTAAGTGGACAAATATTCCTATAAAGAAATTGGTCGAAGGAGAAAAAGAAAAATTATTACATCTCGGAGATATTTTGCATAAGAGAGTTGTTGGACAAGATGAAGCAATTGATTTAGTTAGAGATTGTATTTTAAGATCGAGAAGTGGGTTAAAAGACGAAAATAAACCTATCGGTTCATTTATTTTCTTAGGACCTACAGGAGTTGGTAAAACAGAATTAGCAAAAACATTATGTGAAAGTATGTTTGACAGCGAAAAAAATCTTGTTAGAATAGATATGAGTGAATATATGGAAAAACATTCAGTTTCAAGACTTATAGGAGCACCTCCAGGATATGTAGGATATGATGAAGGAGGACAACTTACAGAAAGAGTTAGAAGAAATCCATATTGTGTAATTTTATTTGATGAAATAGAAAAAGCTCATCCGGATGTATTTAACATCTTATTACAAGTTCTTTATGATGGAAGACTTACTGATAATCAAGGAAGGGTGGTTGACTTTAAAAATACTATTATAATTATGACTTCCAATATAGGTTCAACTTACTTGCTTGATGGAATTGATGAAAATGGCAAAATTACAAAAGAAGCTGAGAATGAAGTTATGAAAGAGTTGAAAAACTCTTTTAGACCTGAATTTTTAAATAGAGTTGATGATATAGTACTATTCAAACCATTACAAAAAGAAGAACTTTATAAGATAATTGATATGACTGTTTCAGAAATTGAAAACAGATTAAAAGATATTGGAGTAAAGATTAATTTAGATGAAGATTGTAAAAAGTTAATTTTAGATTCAACTTATTCATTTAACTACGGAGCTAGAATAATAAAAAGATACATTCAAAAAAATATTGAAACTGAAATAGCTACAAAGATAATTGAAGGAAAAATTACTCCAAACTCCACAATAAATTTTAAAAATATAAATGGAAAAATTTGTATTTCATAAACTTATATTTTATAGACAAAGAGAGCTGAGAATAAAAAAATCTTAGCTCTTTTTGTATTTTTATAAATTTTTTTCACAAAAATTAAAAAATGTGGTATAATCATTGCGGTTATGAGATGTATTTTTTATAATGTATATTGTTATATAAAATATATATTATATTTATAGTTAAAATATAATTTTAATGATAAATTTCTTAATTTATTATTAAAATAATTATGGAGGAAGTTATGTATTTGATAAAAGAAAAAATAGCTCCTGAATTTCAAAGTCAGAATTTTGAGCTTAATATTGAGGCTATAAGTCTTAGATCTAAAAAATTTGAAATTAATACTAATCCACTATGAATAGTCAAAATTTAGAAGAAGACGGGAAATTATTTCAAGGATTTGAAATTAATCCTCCCAAGAGTTTAGTAGATTATATATTTGACAAAAATATATCTTCATGGCAAAAAATGATAAGATTTCAACCTTATTTTTTTTCAATAGTAACTGTAGTAATAATATTTTTTGTGTTTATTAAGATATTAAGAGTAAAAAAATTGGTTCAGTAATTAGCATTGAAGACTAAAATTATCAATTTGTTAATTTATTAATACAAAAATTGCATTAATAAATTAAGATTATATATTTTTTTAAATAGCAAAAAAATTAGTGAATGTTTTTTTATTTTATTTTTTAAACTTAATGATTGAACCTTTTTGTTTGAAAATTTTAAAAAGTGGTATAATAAAACTGTCTTAGTAAAAGAGGCAAATATAGGAGGTATTAGTATGAGTTTAATTGGAAAGAAAATTGAAGAATTTGATGTTCCAGCATATTATGATGGGGACATAATAAGAGTATCAAATAAAGATTTAGAAGGTAAATGGAGTGTTTTCTTCTTCTACCCTGGAGATTTTACATTCGTATGTCCAACTGAATTGGAAGATTTAGCACTAAGTTATGATAAATTTAAAGCTATTGACTGCGAAATTTATTCAGTATCTACTGATTCTGAATTTGTTCACAAGGCTTGGTGGGATGCATCTGAAACTATTAGAAAAATTCAATATCCAATGATTTCAGATAGAGCTTTAGCTCTTTCAGAACAATTTGGTGTTTTGATTGAAGGAGAAGGACAAGCATTAAGAGGAACTTTCGTTGTAAATCCTCAAGGTGAAATAGTTCTTTATGAAGTAAATGCTAATGGAATTGGCAGAAACGCTAAAGAATTATTAAGAAAAGTTCAAGCTGCTCAATTTGTTGCAAAACATGGAGATAAAGTATGTCCTGCAAGATGGGAACCGGGTGATGAAACATTAACTCCAGGATTAGATTTAGTTGGTAAAATTTAGTTATAAATTATTTTAGACCGATATTGTATTTCGGTCTTTTTTTATTTTGAAACAACGTGATTTTTAGCGATGTATTTAATAGAAATTATTGTAAGCAGGTGTATTATTTTTGTTGAAAATTAATTATTTTCGTGTTATAATATATCTAATATTTTTATGTAAATAGAAAATTAAATATAGGCATATAAAAGAGGAGTAACTTAAAAGGAATTTTTAGAGAGAATTTGTTTGGTGAAAAAATTTAATTCGTTTTTTGTGAAGGTAGCTTTTTAGCTTTGAAAAACGGGTAATTTCGTTATAAATTAGAGAGTCATTTTTATGAAAATTAGGTGGTACCGCGATAACTTCGTCCTATGTATAGGACGAAGTTTTTTTATAAAGTAACAATGTCCAAAACTTTCGTCAAATGTAAAGTATCACATTAAGAAGAAAAAATTATTATAGAGTACCGACCTGCCAAAAGTATCATAAGAGTAGATTCTATGTCTAGGAGGCTTTATGAAAAATTTAGAAAAAACTTATAATCCAAAAGATTTCGAAAAAAAAATTTATGATAGTTGGTTAGAAGATAAAGATTTTGTTGCAAGAGTAAATCCCGATAAGGTACCGTATACTATTGTTATGCCACCTCCAAATGTAACCGGTAATTTACATTTAGGACATGCACTTAACAATACTATTCAAGACATTTTAATTCGTTGGAAAAGAATGAGTGGTTATGAGGCACTTTGGGTTCCTGGAACTGACCATGCGTCCATTTCTACAGAGGCAAAAGTTGTTGAAAAAATAAAGAAAGATGGTAATTCTAAAGAAAAACTTGGAAGAGACGGTTTTTTAGAAGAAGCATGGGACTGGACTGAAAAATACGGAGGAAATATTAAAAATCAATTAAAAACACTAGGTGTTTCTTGTGATTGGTCAAGAGATGCATTTACTTTAGATGAGAATCTTTCTAAGGCAGTAGAAGAAGTTTTTATAAAAATGTACAATGATGGATTAATTTATAGAGGAGACAGAATTGTAAACTGGTGTTGTAATTGTGGTACTGCTATTTCTGATGCTGAAGTTGAACATAATGATGAAGATGGAAATTTTTATCATATTAAATACTTTTTTAAAGATAGTGAAGAGTATTTAACAATTGCAACAACAAGACCTGAAACAATGCTTGGAGATCTTGCTGTTGCAGTACATCCAGATGATGAGAGATATAAAGATAAGGTAGGAAAGACTTTAATTTTACCAATTTTAAATATTGAAATTCCTATTATAGCAGATGATTATGTTGATATGGAATTTGGTACAGGTTGTGTTAAGATTACACCATCACACGATCCGAATGACTTTGAAGTTGGAAGTAGACATAATTTAGGACAAAAGCTTATTATGGATTATGATGGTAAAATTGCTAAAGGATTCGGAAAATTTTCTGGATTAGAAAGAGAAGTTGCAAGGAAAGAAATAGTAAAAGAACTTAAAGAAAATGGATATTTGATTAAAATTGAACCACATAATCATGCTGTAGGACATTGCGAGAGATGTAAGACGATTATTGAACCAATTATATCAAAACAATGGTTTGTTAGAATGGAAGAATTATCAAAACCTGCTAAGCAAGCTTATTTAGATGGAAAGTTAAACATTATTCCGGAGAGATTTGGAAAAGTTTATATAAATTGGTTAGATAATATTAAAGACTGGTGTATTTCTCGTCAATTATGGTGGGGACATAGACTTCCAGTATATTATTGTAAAGAAACAGGAGAAGTTGTTGTAAGTAAAAAAGAACCAAAAGAAGAAGGAAAAACATTTATTAGAGATGAGGATACTTTAGATACTTGGTTTTCTTCTGCATTATGGCCATTTTCAACATTAGGTTGGCCTGATAAAACTGAAGATTTAAAATACTTTTTTCCAACTAATACTTTAGTTACAGGTTATGATATTCTATTTTTCTGGGTTATCAGGATGGTATTTTCAAGTTTATATAATCTTAATGAGGTTCCTTTTAAAAATGTATATTTTACAGGATTAATTAGAGATGAGCTTGGAAGAAAAATGAGTAAATCTTTAGGGAATGGAATTGATCCAATTGAAATAATTGATAAATATGGTGCAGATGCCTTAAGATTTACATTAGTTGGAGGAAACACTCCAGGAAATGATATGAGATTCTATGAAAAAAGAGTAGAGTCTAATAGAAATTTTGCCAATAAACTTTGGAATGCATCAAGATTTGTTCTTATGAACTTAAATGATGAAGAAATTTATGATATTGATTTAAATAAAATAGAAATAGAAGATAAGTGGATTTTGACGAGACTAAATAGAACCATTAAAGAATTAACAGAAAATCTTTCAAAATTTGAATTTGGTTTAGCATCAGCTAAAATTTATGATTTTATATGGAATGAATTTTGTGATTGGTACATTGAGTTTTCTAAAACCAGACTGTATGGAGATAATCTTGGTAAAAAAATTGTTGTAAAATCTGTCTTAGTATATGTTTTGAATAACATTTTAAAATTATTGCATCCGTTTATGCCATTTATAACTGAAGAAATTTATTCTTTTATGCCTAATTCAGCTGGAAAACTTATTAATGCAAATTTCCCGGTATACAATGAAAAGAATATGTTTATAGAAGAAGAAACTGAAGTTGAAAACCTAATTGAAACAATTACTGCAATTAGAAACAAGAGAAGTGAAAAGAATATTCCGCCTTCAAAGAAATCGGATTTGTATTTTATTTCAAGTAATGAGGTTACAAAAAAATATACTTGTTCATTGGAACATTTATACAGATTTTTAGCATCTTGTTCTAAGGTATTAGTAATGGATAAAGATGAAGAAATTGCAAATTCTATGGTTGTAATTTGTAATAATCAAAAAATTTATATTCCATTAGATGGACTTGTAGATTATGAAAAAGAATTAGAAAAATTAAATTTAGATTTACAAAAATATGAAGGAGAAATAAAAAGAGCCTCTTCTAAACTTTCAAATGAGAAGTTTGTTAATAACGCTCCTGAAAAAGTTGTAAATGAGGAAAGAGAAAAATTGAAAAAATATCAAAATATTTATGACGAAATAGTGTCAAGTATTGAGAAAATAAAGAATAATTAGGTGATTTTATGAATATAGATTTTAATGTTATATTTATGACTTTTTTAATTATAATACTTGTTAGTATTCAATATACTTTAAATAAAATATTGATAATTTTAAAAGAAATTAAAGATTCCGAAAAGAAAAAATTAGAATTAAGAAAAAATAAAAATGATAAAAAAGTTCCAAAGGAGGATTATTTTGATGAACAAAAGAGAGGTTACTAGATTTACAAGAGAAGAAATTGCAAATAAGGTAAAAGAACTTGGAAAACAAATTTCAAAAGACTATACCGGAAAAGAATTAGTGGCTATAGGTCTTTTAAGAGGCAGTTTTGTTTTTCTCGCAGATTTAGTTAGAGAGATAGATAATCCCATAGTTGTTGATTTTATAACGACATCATCTTATGAGCATTCTGAAATTTCAACAGGTACAGTTAATATCCTTTCTGATCTTAGAGAAAACATCGAGGGAAAAGATGTTTTAATTGTAGATGATATTATGGATTCAGGAAATACTTTAAAAAATATTAGAGAATACATTTTAACTAAAAATCCAAATAGTGTTAAAACCTGTGTAATGCTTGATAAACCTTGCAGAAGAGAGGTCGATATAGTTCCGGATTATTTTGGATTTGAAATTGAAGACTGGTTTATAGTTGGTTATGGACTTAATTATGGAAATAAATATAGAAATATTCCTTATATTTTTTCTTATGAGGATTAAAGATGTACGATAAATTTTCTTATATTTATGATGAACTTATGAAAGGGCAAGTAGATTATGATTTACTTGCCTCTAATGTTATACAAGTTTGCGATAAATATAAAATTGCTGTAAAAAATATATTAGAATGTGGAATGGGTAGTGGAAATTTAACTGAAAAATTTTTAAAAAGAAAAATTGATGTTGACGGTTTTGATATTTCAGATAATATGTTGTCAATTGCTTATAATAAATTGCTTGACTATAATAATGTTAATATTATGAAGGGAGATATAAGAACTTTTTCCGCTAATAAAAAATATAATTTAATATGTTGTTTTTTTGATGTTTTGAATTATCTAAAAAGCTTAAATGAAATAGAATTATTTTTACAAAATGCTCGAAAACAGATGGATAAAAATTCAATTTTGATGTTTGATATAAATTCAGAATATAAACTTAAAGAATATTTAGGAAATAATACTTTTGTAATTGAAGAGGACAATATTTTTTATGTATGGAGAAATTTTCTTTATAAAAAATATATTGATTTTGAAATTGATTTTTTTATAAAAAACAAAAATAATACTTATGAAAAAATTAAAGAAAGACAAAGGCAATATATTCATTCGGAAAATGATATAGTAAGATTAATTAGTAAAAATAAATATGAAATTTTGGAGATTTTAGATTTTGAAACTTTTAAGAACAAGAGTGAAAATAGCTATAGAATATTATATGTCTTAAAAATTTAAGTTTGACAAATATAATCAATGAGTATATAATTATAGGAGAATGTGAAAAGCATTCCATATATTTTTATAGGAGGTGTTTTATGTTATATTTTGCTCAAGAAGTGGCAAAACAAAAATATTGGTCACTTATCAAGATAGATAACACTTTAGTATTGTTAGCTATTTTATGTGCAATAGCTGCATTCAGTATTTATCTTGAACAAACTTATAGCTGGGCAGGAAAAGTTACAGGCTGTATTTTAGCATTGGCTTTTACGATGGTTTTATCAAATCTTAAAATTATCCCGGCAGAAGATACAACAGCATATGATATAGTATGGGGTTGGGTAGTTCCTCTTGCAATTCCTATGTTACTCTTCAAAGCAGACTTAAAGAAAGTTTGGAAAGAATCAGGAAGACTTATAGGAATTTATTTGCTTAGTGGTCTTGGAACAATTTTGGGAGCATTTATTGCGTTTTTCTTGTTGAGAAATTTTATTCCAGAACTTTATAAACTAAGTGCAATGATGGTAGGAACTTATACTGGTGGTAGTATGAACTTAACTGCTATGGCAGATGCTTTTCCTTTAACTGATAAAGGATTACTTGGTTCTGCAGTTGTAGCTGATAACTTATTTATGGGAATTTACTTTGTAAGTTTAACAATTATTCCTACAATGAAATTTTTCAGGAAACATTATTCACATCCTTATGAAGATGAAATGGAAAAATTAGGTTCTGCAGGAGAAAACAAAGCTGCACAATTTTGGACTAAAAAAGATGTTTCATTGTTAGATGTTGCAAAAGTTGTTTCTATTTCATTTGCAATAGTTGCAATTTCAACAGAATTAGGTGCGTATATTTCAGGATTTAAGCCTGATACTAAAACAATGGGAACAGGATTAAAATTCCTTGTTGATTTATTATTCGGTTTGTTAGGTAGTAAGTATTTATTAATGACTACTATTACAGTTATTTTAGCTACTTATACTAAATTCTTAACTAAAATTTCAGGTGCAGAAGAAATTGGTACATTCTTAATTCATATTTTCTTTGGAGCAATCGGTGCACCTGCATCAATTGAAATTATTTTGAAGAAAGCACCATGGTTATTGGTATTCTGTATTCTTATTGTAGTTATAAATATGCTTATTTCATTTATTTTTGGTAAAATTTTCAGATATTCAATCGAAGAAGTTTGTATTGCATCAAATGCTAATATCGGAGGTCCAACAACAGCAGCAGCACTTGCTATTGCGAGAGGTTGGAATCAATTAGTTGTTCCTGCAATGTTAGTTGGTATTTTAGGATATGTTATCGGTAACTATTATGGTGTATTTATCGGTAATATATTGAAGTTGTTTTAGTTATGATTTGTAGTATAAGATTAGAAAAAAATGGAGAGATGATTTTATCCAGTAATGGTCAGGAGATAGTTACACATAGTTTAAAATGTAAAGAAGCAAATTCCGGATATATGTCTCCAGGAGCTATGTTTATGGGTGCTCTTGCAGGTTGTAAACTTTTAACTTTTATAAAGTCATCAAAATATTATAAAATTGATTTTGAAGATTTGAATATTGAAGTTGAAGCGGATGTTGTAAATACTGATAATATTGGAGATACTCCATTTAAGAACCAAGAATATTCAGAAATAAGGACAAAATATTTTTTAAAAACAGATGCAAGTATTGATGATATTGAAAAAGTGATTAAGCTTGCAGGAAAAATTTGCACTGTAAATATAGCTGTTGATAAAAATATAAAACAAACACATATAATAGAATTATTATAGAATTATTTTAAATCACAGATTGTTTAATCTGTGATTTTTTATGCTTTAAGGAACTTTACAATAGTATGTATTAATGATATAATAGCTCATATAAAAAGTTGGAGGAAAATATGAAAAATAGATTTTTACTTATGTTAACGTTATTTTGCTTTTTGTTGAGCAATACGTATAGAACTGAGGCAGAACAAAATAATTTGACTGATAATTATAGAATTTATGAACCATTTAATTTATCTGATACTAAGAATTTGGAATTAACCGGAGAGTCGAAAATAGACTTTTCAAATGCAACTTCAAATGAAAATAAATTGGATGGGATATATAAAGCCAATTATACTCTAAAAAGTACAAATAATGGGAATTCTACTTTAAAAATGGGGTTAACATTTAATAGCAGCATTGAAAAATTAAGTAAATTTTCAATGAAGATGGATGGTGCAGATATTCCATATTCTTTTAAATTTTTGAATGATAAATTTAAATCTCCAACAGGTAGTGAATTTTATAAAGAGATTGTAAGTAATATAGATTCTCCGGCTTATGAACCTGTTAATTTCAAAAAAGATGATGTTGGAACTCTTAGGAAATTCAATTTAGAATCGAATAAGGCTGAAAACTTAAAATATGAGATTACAATTAAATACTCCACAGATAAGACAAAATTATTCTTATCCGGTGGAGAAGATATAAAAGTTGAAGAAAATAAGAATAATAAAACTTTAATTTTAACTCATGAATTTAGCGGAAAGAGTAAAACACCTATTTTATATACTATTGGAAAAGATGTAAATATAACAACTAAGGTGTTTTCAGGAGATAAGCAAGTAAATTCTGGATACAAAGAAAATATTGAAAAATCATCAATTAATGTTGAAAATTTTATGAAGACTATATTTTTAGGAGAAGTTCCGGAAAATGTTCGTCAAAGATTTTCAGAAGATAATTTATATGAAATTTTTGTTGAAAACTTTGATAAAATTTTAGGTGGTAGTGGATATGACAGTTTAGGAGTTTTAAAACCAACGGCAGACAAACAAATTGTTGTAACTTTTGAAACTTCAATTGAACCTAAAGTTGAGAAAAAGTTAAATGTTGAATATCCAATTTCTGCAACTATTACAACTGTAAATAATATTAATGTTATGAAATTAAATTTAGAAAGTTCTCCATTTTCTACTTTTGATAGTTTTAAGAATTTTAAATATAATTTATTAGGAAATGATGAATACAAATATATTATAAATTCAAATGTAAAGTATTATAACACCAAAAATGGTTCAGAAATAACATTAGCAAAAGCCTCAACAGAACTTATAACAAATTTAGTTTATAAAGAAAAATATGTAAAAGGACTTAGCGAAAAAGAGCCAAAATCATATACTAATTATGCACTCATTATGTTAGGAGTTGTGGAAATAGTAGGAGTGTTATATTTAAAAAATGTTTATTTTAAGAGTAAAAAAGTCAATAGAAGAAAAAGATAGAAATCGAAAATTATTTTCGATTTTTTTCATTATATTGCATTTGCAACATACACATTAAAAAATTTGTTGTAATATTATTTCACTGTTAGGAGGTAATTATGGAAAAAATAAATTTTGATGATAAATTATATAATATTTTAAATGGAAACGAAAAACTTTTACAGTTTTTTATAAATAATGGTTTTGATCAATTAAAAAATGAAAAAATGTTAAAAACAATGGGTAAAATGGTTTCTTTAAATATGGCTTTAAAAGTTAGAGGAATTAATAAAGCTGCTTTCGAAGAAAAGCTAGATTTATTTTTGAATGATGAACATAGCACTGTTGATAAATCACTTGAAGAAGAAAAAATTATTTCAGGTGATGTTATTGTAAGAGGTGTTTTGCCATGCCCTCTAAAAATTCCAATTTTAGAAGCTTTTGATAAATTTGTTGAAGATGAAAAGACGAATGATTTAACAATTGGATATGAACTAAAGTCAGCAAATTTAGGTTTAGATTGGATTGAAAATGATATTGATTCCGGAGATATTAATAAGGTTGCAGATATTATGATTTCAGCAGGTTTTGAGTTATTTTTTGATAAAGATAAATTTGGGAAATTTTTTGAAGAGGATAAATTTTATATAGAAAATAAGCAGATGAATAAAGACTTTGATAATGAAAAAATCTGTTTAAGAGATCCAAAAAATATCTACAATATTATTGCAGTAGTTCCTTGTGTATTTTTAGTGAATGAAAATAATCTTAATGGAAGAAAAATTCCTACTTCTTGGGATGATTTACTTTTTAGTGGAGAGTATACAGATAGTGTTGCAATACCATTATCTGATTTGGATATGTTCAATGCTTTAGTTGTGAATATTTATGCAAAATGGGGAATTAAAGGAATTAAGGCATTGGCAAAGATATATAAAAAGAGTTTACATCCTGCTGAAATGGTTAAGAAAAAAGGAGATTCAAAAAACAATCCACTTGTTAGTATAACTCCATATTTTTTCACACAAATGGTGTCAAGAAGTTCAGCACTAAAAGTTGTTTGGCCAAAGGATGGTGCAATTGTCAGCCCTGTGTTTATAATGGCTAAAAAGGATAATGAAAAAGCACAAAAGGTTGTTGAATTTTTTAGAAATGAAGATGTTGGAAAATTACTTTCTTCAAACGGAAAATTTCCTACTACGATATATGGTGTAGATAATATGTTGGATAAAGATTGTGGATTTCTATTCTGTGGTTGGGATTATATTCACAATAATGATATAGTAAAGGTTATGAAAGAATCTGAAAAGATTTTTAATGAAGAAATATTAAAATAGAGGTTTATATGAATTTAGTAGTATTTTCAGGTCCTCCTTCATCAGGGAAGACCAGTGTAATAGTAAAGACAATTGAAAACTTAAAAAATAGAGGTATTAAAGCAGGAGTTGTAAAATTTGACTGTCTATATACTGATGATGATTTAATTTATGAAAAAAACAATATTTTAGTTAGAAAAGGCCTTTCTGGTGCTTTATGTCCAGATCATTTCTTTGTATCCAATATTGAAGAAGTTGTTCAATGGGGAATAAGCAATAACCTAGATATTTTAATTACGGAATCTGCAGGACTTTGTAATAGATGTTCACCCTATATAAAAAATATAAAAGCAGTTTGTGTTATTGATAATTTATCAGGTATAAATACACCTAAAAAAATAGGTCCGATGTTAAAAAGTGCGGATTATGTTGTTATAACAAAAGGAGATATTGTTTCACAGGCCGAAAGAGAAGTTTTTTCATCAAGAGTTGCATCTGTTAATCCAAGTGCTATAGTTATGAATATAAATGGTCTCACAGGACAAGGAACTTATGAATTAAGTACTTTATTATATGATGAAAATAACTCAATAAATACAGTAAATGGTATGGAATTAAAATTTGCAATGCCAACAGCATTATGTTCCTACTGCTTGGGAGAAAAGAAAATAGGGGCGAAATATCAAATGGGAAATATCAAAAAAATGAAATTGGAGGATAAAAATGCATAATCTAAAAATTGAAAAATTAATTGAAAAATATCCTTTTGTTGAAGTTTTCTTTGGAGAAAATAACTTTGATATTTCAAATAGTAAAGATTTATCATTTGCAGAGTATTTACATTCATTTTCTGAAGAAGAAAAAGAAGAACTTGCGATAGACGAAGAACTGCTTTGTGAATCCTTAGAAATTTATATAAAACAAATGAAAAGTTTTCTAGGGGTTGAAGATGATGAAGTAAATTCAATAACTTTACTTGCCGGTACAGATAAGTTCGGTAATAGAGAAAACTATGATGAATTTAAAATTAATAAATCAGAAATAGTTTCAATAGTTGGACCAACAGGAAGTGGAAAATCAAGACTATTAGGAGATATTGAATGGGTAGCAGATAGAGATACTCCCACTAATAGAAAAATTTTAATAAATGGGAAAGACGCTGATAAGAAATGGAGATTAAGTGCTAATAATAAATTAGTATCTCAACTTTCTCAAAATATGAATTTTGTTATGGATTTATCCGCTTATGAATTTATAGAACTTCACGCTAAAAGTAGAATGGTTGAAAATGAAGAAGAAGTAATTAACAAAATAATTGTAGAGGCAAATAAACTTGCAGGAGAAAAATTTGACTTAAATACTCCTATAACTTCATTAAGTGGTGGACAGTCCAGAGCTTTAATGATTGCAGATACAGCAATTTTAAGTTCATCTCCGATTGTTTTGATTGATGAGATTGAAAATGCAGGAATTGATAGGAAAAAAGCTTTAGATTTACTAGTAAGTGAAAATAAAATTGTTTTAATGGCAACACATGATCCGATATTAGCTTTGATTGCTGATAAGAGAATTGTAATAAATAATGGAGCTATAGTTGCGATACATAAAACAACTGAAAAAGAAAAGGAATTACTTTTAGAACTTGAAAAAATGGATAATGTTATTCAAGATTTAAGAAAAGAATTAAGATATGGCAACTCACTTTCCAATTTTAAAATAAATTCTAAATGATTGACTTTTTTAATTTGCCGTATTACAATACTTTTATAAAGTATACATTGTACAGTGAAATAGGAGGAAATTATTATGAAATCGAGAACAATTTCTGTTTTAAGCATATTTTTGTTTATAATATCATTTTTTCTTTTAGAAAATATAATGTTAAATCAAGAGTTTACATTTAATTATTATAGATATATATTAATTAATATTTTTAGAGTGAATAAGATATTGTCACCACCTGAATATGGTTTGACTCATATATTTTTTTACAGCATATTACTTTATTCGATTTTAAATTTAATTTTCTGTTCAAACAAAATATATTTAATTATAAATCAAATATTTTTGAGTATATATTTTATTCTCAATATATATCCAATAACTATAGGACGTGCCGGTTTTGAAGATAATATTTCAATGATGTATTTTTTTACAAATATATTGATAATAATTTTGCTACATCTTATTAATTTATACCAATTTAAACATCTTAAAAATTAAGTTTTAATAAATAACAGATTTTATATTAAGGTGTTGGTTATGAATATTGCTAAAAAATATTTTATAAATTATTTATGGATTGTAAATTTTGTTATATTTATTGTGCTTATGTTTATGTTGGATTATGTCGATTTAAATAATGAGTATATATATACAGTGTTGATAAATATTTATTTCTAATGGTTTTGCCGATAATTGATGAACTTAATGGAGGGACATTCATTGTCATACTCTTATTATATATGACATTCTCAATTTTGTATAAGATAAATTATAAATTTTTAATTATAAATTTATGCTATGTAATATTTCAATTATTAGCAATATTATATCCAGTTGTATTTGGGAAAGTTGAATTATTAGGCTATAAATCAATTTTCTTGTTTATGATTATAATAATAATTCATTTTATTTTGATTTTTATTAATACTTTTCTTATAAAATTTAAATATGATTGAATATTTTAAAAGGAGGAATTTTAATTTCTCCTTTTATATTGCAAAAAATGTGGTATAATAAACATATCTTTACACATTTTTATAAAGATATAATTTTTATTGTGAGGGATTTTATGTTTGAACTTTTATCTCCGGCGGGGTCTATGGAATCCTTGAAAGCCGGAATTCAAAATGGAGCAGATGCTATTTATCTAGGTGGTAGCAGTTTTGGAGCAAGAGCTTCTGCAACAAATTTTGACAATGATGAGCTTATAGAAGCTGTAAAATATGCAAAACTTAGGAATATTAATATATTTGTTACGGTTAATACATCTATTAAAGAAACCGAAGTTGAAGAATTGATTTCTTATACAGATTTTTTATATAAAATTGGTGTGGATGCAATAATTTTATCTGATATTGGAGTTGCAGAAGTTTTAAGAAAAAGATATCCAAATATGGAACTTCATGCATCAACTCAAATATCTGCACATTCATTAAATGACGTTTTAGAATTAAAAAAAGTTGGATTTAACAGAGTAGTTCTTGCAAGAGAACTTAGTATAGAAGAAATTAAGGAAATCTGTGATAATGTTGATATAGACATTGAGGTATTCATTCACGGAGCAATCTGTATAAGTTATTCAGGACAATGTCTGATGAGCTCAATGCTTGGAGATCGTTCAGGAAATAGAGGCCGTTGTGCTCAGCCTTGTAGGCAAAGCTATAAATTGATTAACAAGACAACAGGAAAAATTATTGATGTAAATGGAAATTACTTATTGAGTCCAAAAGATTTATGTAGTATAGAAAACATTGAAAAAATATTGGATACTGGTGTTAAATCTTTAAAAATTGAAGGAAGAATGAAAAGACCAGAATATGTAGCAGTTGTTACATCAAGATACAGAAAAACTATAGACAATTACATAAATAATAAAATTACAGATGATAAAAAGGCTTTAAAAGAAGATTTAGAAGCTATTTTTAATAGAAAATTCACATCAGGATACCTTATGAGTAAAAACGGTTCTGATATAATCAATTTAGATAAGCCTAATAATGTTGGAGTAAAAGTTGGAGAAGTTTTAAGTTTTAACTCCAAAAAGAACAAATTGAAAATAAAGTTATCCAGCAAACTTTCGAAAGGAGACGGTATTAATTTAGGTGGAGGAAGTATTGGTAGAATAATTAAAAATGGTGAAATTTTTGACTTTGGAGTAGCTGGAGAAATTATAGAAATTGATTTTGTGAAAAATATAAAATCTAAAACTCCTGTTTACAAAACTTCTGATAAATTATTGGTAGATAATGCCAATAAATCATTTATAGAAGGAATTGAGAATAAAAAGATAAATTTAAAATGTGAAATTTTTATAAAAGTTGGTGAAAAAGCAAAGTTTATTTTAGAAAATATTGAAGTTTATTCAGACGAAAAAATAGAAAAAGCAAATGATAAAGAAGCTGAAATAGATAAGATTATTGAAAAATTGTGTAAAACTGGTGGAACTCCTTACAAATTCGTTTTTGATAATATATTTGTAGATAAAGATGTTTTTGTTCCAGTTTCAGTATTGAATAATCTTAGAAGAAAAGCAATTGAAAAATATGAGGAATATAAACTGGATTTTTCAAGTAAAAGGATTATATATTCTTATAAGAATTTTAGCTATCTGAAAGATAAAAAAGTATTTAATGGAAAGATTACATTAAAAGTACATAAAAATTCTCAACTTGATAAAATTTTAGAAAATCCGGATATATCAGAGTATATAAGAGAAATTTATACTGAAGATTTTACTTTACTTGAAGAATATTATAATAAATTTAAAACTATTGGGATAAATTTAGTTTATAGCGCTTTAGGTGTTATAAGAAATGAAGAGTATTCTATATTAGAAAAATATTTATCTAAAATAAATAATGAAATTTTTAATAAAGTTCAAATATCAACTTGGGGGTCAAAAAGCTTTTTTAAATCAAAATTTGATACCAAAAAATTCAATATAGATACATATTTTAATATCTATAATTCATATTCATTGAAATTTTTTGAAAAATATTTTAATGCTGAAGATATAACAGTTTCACAGGAAATAAATAAATTTGAAATAAAAAGTTTATTGAATAAATCAAAAGAAAAAAATGCAAATGTTGATATGATAATTTATGGACATACAAGAGCAATGCTTACGGAATACTGTGCAATGGGTGTTTTGACAAAAGATTGTCACAAAGATAGGCGTTGTGCCGAATGTGCAAGAAGTGACTATATTTTAAAAGATATGGAGAATAGAGAGTTTAGATTATTTCAAGATATATTTTGTAGAACTGAAATAAGAAATCATATTACACTTGATTTAAGAGAAAATATAAATGAAATATTTGAGCTTGGAGTTGACAGAGTAAGACTTGATTTTACTTATGAAGATTCTGATATGGTCTATAGAATTTTAAAAGAATGTGTTGAATATTTAAAATATTCAAAAAAATTTAATTATAAAAATGTGTTTAAAGGGCATTATATAAATTCAGTTAATTAATTTTTGAAAAAATGAAAATAAAGATAAAAAAGTAGTATTTTTAAATTTTTTTAATACTACTTTTTTTGTTTAGTTAATAAATATATGGATCATTTCCAGAAAAAAATTTTTAAAACATTGAAAAATAGATAATTTTTTGATAAAATTAATGTTGAGATGATAATCCTGTCTTTTTAATATTTGTTATATTGATAGGATATTCATAGTAAAAATAGGGAAGTGTATATGAAAAAAGGAGATATTATTGTTATCTTTACTTTAATTATTATTTTTTGCTTTTCATTTGTATATATAAATAAAAGTTTTATAACAACCGAAGATAAATATATAAGTGTTCAAGTAAATGGAGAAGAAATTAAGCAGATAACATTTGGAAAGGAAAAGAAAGTTTATCCTATAAGAACTTCTTTTGGACTTAATATTTTAGAAGTAGATAATGATGGAGTTAGAGTTATCGAAGCGAGTTGTCCCGATAAACTCGATGTTAAGTTTGGAAAAATAAATAAAGTTGGACAAGCAATTATTTGTATGCCAAATAGATTGGTGATACAAATAAAATCAAGACAAAATAATGATTTGGATGTGGTAAATTAATGAAAGCAAAAAAAGTTATTTTAATTTCATTATTTGTTTCAGTTGCTTTAATAGTATCATTATTAGAGTATTATATTCCAATACCTATTCCAAATGTAAGATTAGGGCTGTCAAATATAATAATTATAAATTCAATCTTACTTTTCGGTTTTAAAGAAACATTTTTTATTTCATTTCTTAAGGCGATTTTATTAGTAATAATATTAGGAAATCCTATAAGTTTTATATATAATTTTTCAGCGGGATTTACAAGCATTGTTACTATGTATATATTAAATAAGTTTTGTAGTAAGTATTTAAGTTTAATAGGAATAAGTGTTTTGGGGTCTGTTTCTCATGTTATGGTTCAAATACTGGTTTCTATGGTTCTTTTAAATACAAGAACTTTGATTAATTTTATTCCTTTTTTAGGTATAATTGGAGTTTTTACCGGAATCTTGGTTGGTATTATTTCAAATTATATGTATAAAATTTTAAGAGGTAATTATGTCAAGTAATGATTATGAAAATTTTTTAAAAGAGTTAAAAATTTTTTTAAACGATGAAAAATTAAAAGAGAAAAAAATTTTTGAAAAAGAAATTAAAGAAGAAAATCTATCTTTTGGAGAAAAAATAATAAATGAAGTAAATAGCGTAAAAAATATTGAATATGAAGATATAGAAACTTTTACTGTTTCGATAAAAGAGCTTGAAGAAACTGATAAACCGAGAGAAAAACTTTATAAATTTGGATTAGAAAATTTAAGCGAATATGAACTTATAGCAATTTTAATTCGAAGTGGTTCAAAAAAAGAAGATGTTTTGACTCTTTCAAAAAAATTATGGAAATATATGAATAAGTTTCATAGAATTAGTGAGATTACAATTAATGATTTGATGAAAATTGATGGAATAGGTCTTTCAAAGGCTTGTTCTATAGTTTCAGCTTTAGAACTTTCAAAAAGATTGAATATGAGGGGATGTGTTGATAATTTTTCTATAGGTTCTCCTAAAAGCGTTGCTGATATTTTTATGAATATACTGAGAGATGAAATGAAAGAGCATTTTTATGTTCTTTTATTAGATACTAAGAATAAAATAATTTCTTGGGATGAAATATCTAAAGGAGATTTAAATTCTTCTATAGTTCATCCAAGAGAAGTTTTTAAATATGCCCTAAGATATAGTGCAAATAGTATTATTTGTTTGCATAATCACCCAAGTGGGGATCCTACTCCAAGTTCACAAGATATAGATATAACTAAAAGATTGGAAGAGGTTGGAGATTTAGTTGGAATAAGATTATTAGATCATATTATAATCGGATATAATAAATATGTTAGTTTAAAAGAAAAAGGATTAATGAGGTAAGAGAGGTAGAAAAATGGGTTTTTCGTGGATTTTAGGAGAAGATTTGACCTTAGATTTAGGTACGTCTAACACTCTAATATACTCAAAAAGAAAAGATGGTAAAATTATGGAACCTTCTGTTGTTGCAGTGGATTTAAATAATTATGAAATAGTTGCAGTTGGAGAAAAAGCAAAAAATATGGAAGGAAAAACTCCAGACAATATAATAACATTGGCACCCATAAAAGGTGGGAAGATAATAAATTTTGAAATTGCTCAAGTAATGCTAACAAATTTATTAAAAAAAGCAAAATCGAGTTTTTCAGTTTTTCATCCAAAGGTGCATATTGCGATATCAAGTGGTATTTCTGAAGTTGATAGAAGAGCTATCGAAGATTGTGTAATTTATTCCGGTGCTAGAAGCATTGAATTTATTCCAAGCGCAGTTGCGTCTGCAATTGGAATGGGACTTCCGGCTTTAGAACCGTCAGGAAGTATTGTGGCTAATATTGGAGGAGGAACTGTAGATGTTTCTTTAATTAGTTTAGGTGGAGTTGTTGCGTCTAAATTTGTTGATATTGGTGGAGATTCAATAGATTATGACATCATAAATATCGTAAAAAATAAATATGATTTGATGATAGATAAAGAAACTGCGGAATTTATAAAGATTAATCTATCTTCATTTATAACTAGCAATATCACTAATAGTCTTTCAATATTCGGTAGAGATATAAACAGTGGTATGCCTAGAAATGCTACAATTTATGGGAAAGATATAACATCTTCGTTATTTCCGCTTTTTAATGCAGTTGCTGACGCAATAAAAGTTATTTTGGAAAAGACTCCTCCGTCAATGACAGGGAATGTTTTAAGAAATGGAATATTTCTAACAGGAGGTTGTTCTAAAATTAACGGTTGTGTTGAGTATTTACAAAACGAATTGAGAATAGCTATAAATATATCTGAAAATCCATTGATCTGTACTTGTGAAGGAGCAAGTATCTTGGTTAATAATATGAAAGCTAAAAATAATAGGAGAAAAAATAATGAATAGATTTAGAAATATTAAAGCACGTAAAAAGAAAATTTCTTTTTTTACAACAGTGATAATTTTAAGTTCTATAATTTTTTTCAGTAATAATTCTTCTATTATGAATATTGGAGAAAATGCGATAGGAACGGTTACCAGTTCAATTTCAAGAATAGTTTATTCTTCTATTGCAAGTTCAAAAGAGGTTTTTAAGAATATTTTTGGATCAAAAGCAATTAGAGAAGAAAATGAAAAACTAAAAATTGAAAACGCAGAACTTAAAGAAAAAAATATAAGTATGGAGAACATAATAGCTAAAGAAGAATTTTTAAAAAATGAATATAATTTGTATTTAAAAAATAAAGAAAATCTTTTAAGTGCTAATGTGATTGCTCTAGATAACAATAGTTTGTTTGTAAGGTTTAACATAAATAAAGGTAGTAAAGATGGTGTTAAAGTTGGAGATATTATTGTTCAAGGAACCGTTGGAGATAAGGAAAATACTTATATTAAGGCAGTTGTTGGAAAGGTAGTTGAAGTCGGATATAATTGGAGTAAAGTTTCCAGTTTAGTTGACTCTGCAAGTAATATTTCATTTAATGTTGTTAGAACACAATCATATGGAGCTATAAATGGTCAAGAAAACAATCTTTTGTCCGGTTTTATGTATAAATCAGATGCTGACGTTGTGGTTGGCGATAAATTAGTTACTTCAGGTAGAGGTGGAGTATTTCCAAGAAACTTATACATCGGAGAAGTTACAGAGGTAAAATCTTCAGAAAATAATTTAGAAAAAAAAGTTAGTGTAAAATCTCCTGTAGACTTTACGACTTTGTTTAGGGTGTTTGTATTAAAAGGAAATGGTGAAAGCAATGAATAGATTAAAAGTTGTATTAATGTTTTTTGCAAGTATAATGATACAAACAGCGATATTACCTAATTTTAGTATATTTAACTCTAAAGCAAATATGAGTTTAGCAGTTGTTGTTGCAATTGCTATGAATTTCGGTTCTTATGTTTCCGGATACTCCGGGATTGTACTTGGATTTTTTGAAGATATTTTATTTTCAAGAGTTATAGGGATAAGAGCGTTGATATATTATATGATAGGATTTATAGTTGGATATAATGAAGACTCCATAAACAAAGGAGACATACGTTCAGGCTCTATAATTACTGTTGTAGCAACTTTGTTTTATTGGGTTATGAATACAATAATTTATATGTTTTTGGAAAATTCATCATCAGCAAGGTTTATAAAATATTTAAAAGGTCCAATAATTATAGAGATGCTTTTAAATGTTTTATTGTACTTGATATGTAACTATGTTTTGAGAAAAGTGTTTAAAAAGAAAAAATTTAGATTTTAGTAGGTAAATTATATGAAGATTTTTGATAAGAATAAATTAGAAAAGATTAATGATAGACAATTGAGATATAAGATAGTTTATTCCATTTTATTTATTTTGATGATTGCACTTGTTGTAAAACTGTTTCATTTAACAATAATGAATGGTGATGACTATAGAGATAAAGCGGATAATAATAGACTTAAGGATGTAAAAATAACAGCTCCAAGAGGTAATATTTATGATAGAAATGGTAAATTATTAGCAGGAGTTAAGACTAGTCCGGCTGTTCAAATTTTGAAAGATGAATTTAATAGATTAAATAAAGATGAGAAAGTAAGTAAAATTGAAGAATTAACCAGAATACTTAATAAAGATGGTGCAAGTTGGGATACTGATGATTATTTTTTAGGAATTAATTATTTTGTGTATTCTTCTGATGTTGATTATTTTACTGAGTCAAAGTCTCCTAAAGAAAAAGTTTTGGATATAATTTTAGAAAATAAATTGGTAGAAGATATTTTAAAACTTAGAATTGAAAAAAATTCTTCATCAAAATTTTCGTACTATATTATAAAAAAGGTTATAAGAGATTTACAACTTAAAGGAATATATGTTCCAAGTGATTTTTTTGATGTAGATAGTGGAGATATAAGTTTTTCTAAAGATAAAAAATATGAAGAATATGCGAAAGATAAAGATCTTTCTAAAGGGATTTATTCACATGTTGCAGATTTAGTAAAGGATGACAAGTCAATAATAAGAAAAATATTGGATCAGCCTTTGGCAAGAAAATTAGTTTATGATGAATTAAAGAAAAAAAATCTTTTAAAAAATATTGAGCTGAGTCCATTGGTTGATTTGAATAGATATAATTTGTTACTAATAAAATCGGAATTAAATAAACAAAATTCAAAAGTAACTTTAGAAACCAGTGCAAAAGATGATTTCTATAATATGGTTAGAAAATTTACTATGGATAAATTATTGAGTTATGTAAAAGTTGATAAAAAAGGAAATAAAATAATTCCTGCAGAGATTTTATTAAAGAAATTAGAAGAAAAAAATATTGATACAAATGTTGAGTACACATTAGTCAAAGATGAAAAAGATAAAGAAAAAGTGCAATTTAATTATAAGGATAACGAAAAAAAAGACATTGAACCTTTGACTCACTTAATTTCTCTTGCAGAAGAAAATAATTTGCTTTATGATTTTGTTTTATCTGACGATATAAAAAACATTGCCCAAGAAGTAAATACTGAAAATAATATTATTTTAAAAATTTCTATAACAAATAAATCATTTGATTATGTATATAATATAAATCGAACAGAGATAAAGAATAGATATAAAGTAAAGGACGATTATACTGGTGAAAGTCTATTTTCCACATTAAAAAAGACTTATTCTATTGAAGATTTAGATAACTATACTGCATATAGTTATTTAGTTTTAAATAGAAAAGTTGAATTACAGGGAGATAAAGCATATATTCCTATTACTCTTACTTATGGAATTTCTGAGCCTTGTGTTTCTCATATAAAAGAAAAGTTTGAAAATAATAAGGGATTTACTGTTTCGATGGAACCAATAAGACATTATCCTAATGGGGAATTAGCTTCTCACATTTTAGGATATATTGGAAAAATTTCTCAACAGGATGAAATTGAAAAATATACTAAAGATAAGGGATATTCTTCGGATAGCTTTATTGGAAAAACAGGAGTTGAAGAAAGTCAGGAAGTTTCTTTAAAAGGACAAGATGGTTTTAAGAAAGTAATGGTTGATAATAGAGGAAATAGAACAGAAACAATTTCTGAAACGCAGGCTGTTCCTGGAAAAAATGTATATCTATCAATAGATTCAGACTTACAAAAAGTAGCAGAAGAGTCTTTAAAACGTACTTTGGAATCTATTAGAAATGGAAGTGAGTATAAAAGTAAGTGGGGAAGTTATAAGCCTAACGAAAGTCACAAAAATGCAACAAGTGGAGCAGTTGTTGTGCTTGATGTTAAAACGGGAAAAGTTTTAGCACTTGCAAGTTATCCTTCTTATGATCCAAATCTTTTTGTAACAGGGATTTCAAATAGTGACTGGATAAGTTTATTTCCGGAAGATGCAAGAGATTTTCTTGCTCCTAGACCTTTATATAATATTGCAACACAAAGTATTTCACAACCGGGTTCTACATTTAAACTTGCAAGCGCATTAGCTGCTCTTGAAAAAGGATTAAATCCTAATGAAAATATTAATTGTCAGGGTGTAATGGATGTTGGAGATACTAAATTCGGCTGTTGGATATGGAATCAATATAAAAGAACACATGGAAATGAAAATTTAAGAACTGCTTTAAGAGATAGCTGTAATTACTACTTCTATGCTTTGGCATTGGGAGAAAATCCTAAATCAAATAAAAAAACAGGGACTAAAATTACAATTGAAGATTTGTCTAAAACTGTAAAAGAATTGGGACTTGGAGAAAGAACAGGTATTGAGATAAATGTAACAAAAGAAAGTAAAGGAGTTGTTCCTGATTCAAATACTAAAAAATCTTTAACTAAAGCTATGTTAAAGCAAAAATTGGAAAAAGAAATTGATAAATATATCTTAGATGATAAAAATAAAGAAGATTATGACTTTAATAAAATAATTGATACTATTGTAAACTGGGCTGATGAAGAAACAGTTCCTTCAAGAACAGAAGTAATTAAAAGACTGGAAAAATTGGAACTAAAGGCTGAAGAAACAGTCGGAAATTCAAAAGTTACTTTAGCAGATATGATAAAATTTGATTATTTAAATCAAGCTTCTTGGTCTAATGCAGACTCATTAAATACTGTAATTGGACAAGGACAAAATGCTTATACACCTATACAAATGGCAAGATATATGGCTATGATTGCAAATGGTGGACAAAAGTTAAAAACGTCTGTTATTGAAAAAATAGTAAGTCATGATAATAAGACAGTGTCATTTCAAAATAATCCTGAAACTGAAAAATCAACTTTTAATCCTAAAAATTTAAAATATATTTTAGAAGGAATGAATATGGCATCTAAAACTTCTGAAAATTCTAAAATTTTTAAAAATTTACCGATAGAAATTGGTACAAAAACAGGTACAGCACAAAAAAGTGGAATCAATCCTGTTACTGGACAAGCATATGATAATTATGCTTGGAATGTTTCTTTTGCACCTTATAATAAGCCGGAAATTGCTATTGCTACTGTAATATTTCAAGGTGGAGCTGGTGCATATTGTGGACCAATTGTCAGAGATATCATTGGACAATATTTAGATAATAAATCTGAATCCGGAGAAAAAATTCAATCTGATAAACAAAATGACAATAATTCAGAAAATGGTGAAAATTTAATTGGAGATTAGTATAAAAAGTATTGAAATTTTAGTTATTTTGATATATAATGTACTAGACTAAATAATTTAGGAGGTTTTATATGAAATTCAAAAAGACTTTCGCAGCACTTTTAGTTGGTGCTATGATTCTAACAGGTTGTTCTTCTAAACCTGATGAAAAAAAAGAAACAAAAACAGAAGAAAAAAAAGAAAATACTAAAAAGCCAATCAAATATGCAATGGTAACTGATACTGGTGGTGTTAATGACCAATCATTTAACCAATCTGCTTATGAAGGCTTAAAAGAATTACAAAAAGAAGGAATAATTGAAAAACCTACTTATGTTGAAAGTAAACAAGCTTCTGATTACAAGACAAATCTAGAAACTTTACTTGATGGTAAAAATGATTTAATCGCTGGAATTGGTTTTGCATTAGCAAAAGATATTGAAGCTGCAGCAAAAGCTAATCCTGATCAAAAGTATGTAATTATTGATTCCTCTTTTGAAAACACTCCAAAAAACCTTATCGGAACAATTTTTGCAGATAATGAAAATTCATTTTTAGTAGGATATTTGGCAGGAACATTAACTACTTCAAATAAAGTTGGTTTCGTTGGTGGTATTACATCTCCATTAATCAAAAAATTTGAAGCAGGTTTTAGAGCTGGCGTTGAACAAGCAGCAAAAGACAATAATAAAAAAGTAGAAGTTGTTGCTCAATATGCTGAAAGTTTTGGAGACGCTACTAAAGGTAAAGCCATTGCAAATAGTATGTACTCATCAGGAGTTGATATGATTTTCCATGCATCAGGTGGTACAGGTAATGGTGTTATCGAATCAGCAAAAGAAAATAAAAAATTTGTATTCGGTGTAGATAGAGATCAATCTTACTTAGCACCTGAATATGTTATAGCTTCTACAATCAAAAAAGTAAATGAAGCTATTAAGAGCGTTGGTAAAGACTTATACGAAGGAAAATTTAGAGGTGGAGAAACTATTGAATTTTCACTTAAAACTAACGGTGTTGACGTTGCATACGGAAAAGAAGATCAATTAAAGATTAAAATTCCTAATGAATTAAAACAAAAAATTGAAGAATTAAAGAAGAGCATTGCAGACGGTAAAATTACAGTGCCAACAGAAGTAAAATAAATTATTTAACAAAAGGAAGCGAAAGCTTCCTTTTTCAGTTAAAATAACTTTATCGATATTTACCTTTTCTTGCTAATATTATATAATATTATTGTTAAATATAATTAAGGAGATTATCAAATGAAAAATGAATTAATTCTTGTCGTTGATTTTGGAGGGCAATATAATCAATTAATTGCTAGAAGAGTAAGAGATCTTAATGTGTATTGTGAAGTTGTTCCTTATAATAAAGCAGTTAATGAAATAAAGAGAAAAAAACCTACCGGCATAATTTTTACAGGTGGTCCAAATAGTGTTTATGACGAAAAAGCGCCAAAAATTGAAAAAGAAATTTTTGAATTTAATATACCAATTTTGGGATTATGTTATGGAATGCAATTAATATCTCAAACATTTGGTGGAGTTGTTGAAAAAGCTGACAAAAAGGAATTTGGAAAAACTTTGTGCATCAAAGATAAAAATTCAAAACTTATTTCAAATATGAAATCTGAAACAACTGTTTGGATGAGTCATCAAGATCAAGTTGTAAAACTTCCCGAAGGATTTGACTGTATTCAACATACTGATACATGTCCTTATGCTGGAATAGAAAATGAAGAAAAGAAAATTTATGCAGTTCAATATCATCCAGAAGTTAATCACTCAGAAGAAGGAAAAGAATTAATAAAATCATTCCTTTACGATATTTGTAATGCAAGTGGTGATTGGACAATGCAAAACTTTATGAATGAACAAATAGACAAAATTAAACAAACAGTAGGAGATAAAAAAGTTTTATTAGCTCTTTCAGGAGGAGTTGACTCTTCTGTTTGTGCATCTTTACTTTCAAAAGCTATTGGAAGCCAATTAACTTGTGTGTTTGTTGATACAGGACTTATGAGAAAAAATGAAGGTGATGAAGTAGAAGAAGCCTTTAAAAATGATGAATTAAATTTTGTAAGAGTAAATGCAAAAGACAGATTTTTAGAAAAGCTAAAAGGAGTAACAGATCCTGAACAAAAAAGAAAAATAATTGGAGAAGAATTTATTAGAGTTTTCGAAGATGAAGCTAAAAAAATTGGTCAAGTAGATTACTTAGCACAGGGAACAATATATCCGGATGTTATTGAATCAGGACTTGGAGATGCAAAAGTTATAAAATCACATCACAATGTAGGAGGACTTCCTGATGTTGTAGATTTTAGAGATTTAATAGAACCTTTAAGAGACTTATTCAAAGATGAAGTAAGAAGATTAGGTTTAGAACTTAAAATGCCTGAATATTTAGTTTTCAGACAACCATTCCCAGGACCAGGTTTGGGAATAAGAGTAATGGGAGAAGTAACAGAGGAAAAATTAGAAATACTAAGAAATGCAGATGCAATATTTAGAGAAGAAATTGCAAAAGCAGGAGAAGATAAAAATATAAGCCAATATTTTGCAGTTATTACAAACAACAAAACAGTTGGAGTAATGGGGGACTTTAGAACATATGATTACACTCTAGCACTAAGAGGAGTTACAACAACAGACTTTATGACAGCTGATTGGGCTAGAATCCCTTATGAAGTATTGGACAGAGTTTCCGTAAGAATAGTAAACGAAGTAGAAAATATAAACAGAATTGTCTATGACATAACAAGCAAACCACCAGCAACAATCGAGTGGGAATAGAACAGATTTCTTAGAAAATGTCTTATTTTCAAGGGCTACAGCCTATTATGATAACTAACTGAGACAAAATTGGTAAAGATTTTAAAAAAAGTAGATCTGATAATAGTTAAAAGTGGCTTTATAAATAAATAATAGTTTAGTAACTAAGGTTAGGGAGTAAACTTTAAAACTACTCTCTAATTTTTTTATTTCATTTTTTTAATTTTTACTTTCTAATCTTAATTACTAAACCTAAAAAAGTAAGAGAATCACCGTTAAGACTAAAGATAGACAAGCCATTTTTTCATGTCTATGACAGCGATTCTCAAATTTTTAGTGATACAGCTACAATAAAAATAGTCTTAATATTTTAAAAATTTTAGTAAAATAAGTTGAAATTTAAGTATAGCTATGATAGTATATGAATTAGAATATATTAGAAATAATTTTTCTAAAAGAAGCCTATAAATAACGTGCTTTATTTTAATAGAAATACTATACAAAAACTTACTCATTCTTATAAAATAAGTAGCATGATTATTTATGAATATCTAAATTTACATTCATATGGTATTACACAATTTTATCGCTTTTTGTAAGATTATATTTAAACTTTGTTATATTTTTTATGTTATTTTCGAATACATTGTAAATGCAACTAGGAGGATATTATGAAAGAATTCTGGTCTTATGATTTAGATGGTATATTAAAACGATTAAAAACTAATAAATCCGGATTATCAAGTAAAGAAGCTGAAGAAAGAATTGATAAATATGGACAAAACATTTTTGAAGAAAAGAAATCATCTTCAAATTTAGGCATATTCATAAATCAATTCAAAAGTCCTATAATTATGATATTAATTTTTGCAGCAATATTATCTATGTTTTTAAAAGATTATTCTGATGGTATTATCATTCTAATCATTATTATGATTTCTGCATTTTTAAGTTATAGTCATGAAAGCAAAGCTAATAATGCAGTAAAAAAACTTCTTTCTTCCGTAAGTGTAAAATCATCTGTTTTGAGAGATGGAAAATTTGAAGAAATAGACAATGCGATGTTGGCAATAGGGGATATAATAAATGTAAAAACCGGAGATATGATACCGGCTGATTGCCTGCTTATAGAAGAAAATTCGCTTTCAATGGATGAATCAAGTTTAACCGGTGAAACTTTTCCTGTTGAAAAAACTATACAAAAGTTATCTGCCAATACGGGACTTTCTGATAGAAAAAATTCACTTTGGATGGGGACTCATGTCATAAGTGGATCAGGTATGGCAGTAATAGTAAATCTAGCTAAAGATTCAGAGTTTGGAAAAATTACTTTATCTTTGGATAAAAAAGATTCTGATACAGACTTTGAAAAAGGCATAAGAGATTTTGGTAACTTGATACTTCATGTTACAACTTTATTAATTGGTATTATATTCTTATTTAATATAATTCTGAATAAATCTTTTTTAGAATCTTTTATGTTTGCATTAGCTCTCTCAGTAGGGTTAACTCCTCAAATGCTACCGGCTATTATAAGTGTAAATTTATCACAAGGTGCTAAGAGAATGTCGGAACAAGGCGTTATAGTAAAGAAATTAAATGCTATTGAAAACTTCGGTTCAATGACTATAATGTGTTCTGATAAAACAGGAACTATCACTCAAGGAAAGGTAAAGCTTGATTCTGCTTTAGATTGTAATGGTGAAAAATCAGATAATGTAAGCAAACTAGCATCTATAAACTCATATTTTCAAGAAGGATATACGAATCCTATTGACCAAGCTATTTTAGAAGCAAATAAAAATGATTTTTCTAAATATGAAAAAATATTTGAAATACCTTACTCTTTTGAAAGTAAGCTTTTAAGTGTCGTTGTAAAAACTGACCTAGATTTTGATGGTAGAAATATAATGGTTACAAAAGGGGCATTAACAAGCGTGCTGAATATATGCAAAACTTATGAAAAATCAGATAAGACTGGTGGAGATATTGAAGAAGTTAGGAGACATATACTAGATTTATTTGATAAGTATTCAAGTCAAGGTTATAGAATTTTAGGACTTGCCTATAAAATTATAGAAGATGATATAGAAACTAAAAATCAAAGAGCTGAAGATATGGTATTTGTAGGTCTATTACTATTTGTAGATCCATTAAAAGACGATATAAAAGATGTTATTGCCGAAATGAATAGATTGGGAGTTTCTCTAAAAATGATTACAGGAGATAACAGTCTTATAGCTAAAAATATAGGTAGTCAAATTGGACTTGATCCTGAAAAGATTTTATTAGGAGAAGAACTGGATTCATATTCTATAAGTCAGCTTAACAAGAAAGTTTTAGATATAGATATTTTTGCTGAAATAAGTCCTAATCAAAAGGAAAAAATAATTATGGCATATAAACAGGCAGGGGAAATAGTAGGATATATGGGAGATGGTATTAATGATTCTCCTGCCATAAAGCAAGCAGACGTTGGAGTATCTGTAAATACCGCTGCTGATACAGCTAAAGATGCAGCTTCTATAGTACTATTACAAAATAGTTTAAAGGTGTTGGTATCAGGCATAAGTGAAGGTAGAAGGACATTTATTAATACTTTAAAATATATATTTGTAGCCACAAGTGCAAATTTTGGTAATATGTTTTCAATGGCAGGAGCAAGTTTGTTTTTGAGTTTTTTACCTTTATTGCCTAAGCAAATTCTTTTGACAAATCTATTAACAGATTTTCCTTCACTACAAATTGCTTCAGATTCTGTTGATGAAGATTGGTTAAAGAGTCCTGTTAAATGGGATACAAAGTTTATAAAGAAGTTTATGATTCTTTTTGGAATTATTTCTTCAGTGTTTGACTATATAACTTTTGCACTATTACTCTTTACTTTTAAGGCCGATGAAAGATTATTTCATACTGGATGGTTATTAGAGTCTATTATTTCTGCTATGGTAGTAATGCTTATTGTTAGAACAGCAAGACCGGTTTTTGCCAGTAAGCCAAGCAATAAATTGTTGATTGCTATAAGTGGAGTAGCTGTGGTTTTGTTTGTGATTGTATATAGCCCAATAAGTTCATATTTAGGATTAATAGCTCTACCTATTAAGGTATTGATATCTTTACTTGGCGTTTCATTACTATACGCATTAACAGCTGAGATATTAAAAAAATTTTTCTATAAACATAATTCGTTTTCTAGAAAACAAAGTATTAAAAAATAATAATATTGTGACTGAAAATAGTTATGTTTTTTATGAAACAAAAGTATTAACTGTTATTAAGTAAATATTTTATGTTTTAGATTACGATTGAAATAATGGAAAAGAAATTTTCCGTTATTTTTTTATATAATTGCAGATTAAACTTATAAATTATTTTGCTAAATTTAATTTTGTGATATACTATCATTAGTTAATTAATTAGAAGAAAGAAAATTAGTAGTTAAAAAATTTAAGGAAGATGTAATAATGAAAAGTAAATATATAAAGTCAAATATTTTTCCTATTTTTATAGAAATTTTATTTGTATTATCGTGTTTTATTGTAGAGAAACAATTTTATATTTATACAAATTTTTGTTTTTATTTATTATTAGGTATCTATTTCTATATGAGAAAAGATTTTTCTATAAAAGAATGGTATAATGCTATAAAAAGTGGAAAAAAATTTTTTGTACAAGTAATTTTAACAGTAGTATTTCTTTCTGTTGCATTTTACTTTACTATTACTTTAGAAAATATATTTCCTAATTTTAATAAGGGAATAATTTTATTGAGAGCTGATAATTGGATAAAATTAGTTTTATTAATTTTATCAACAATAATTTTTCCGCCGATTGTTGAGGAAACATTTTTCAGAAAAAATTTAATTTCTTTTAAGAATAATAAGATATTGGTATTTACTACTTTGTTATCAATGTTTTTATATGCTTTGGAACATTCTTTAACATTGTGGGGAATATTCCTATGTATGATATGGGCTTTGCCATTTAGTATTTCATATATAAAAACGAAAAATATTTATGTTTCAATGACTGCACATTTAATATGTAACTTAATAGTGAATGGTATTACAGTTTTTGAGGTATGTAAATTTCTTTTTAATTAAAAATTTTATTGTTTTGTTAAGGTTTGCATTTTTATTAAAAAGGTGTATAATAAATCTATAAAATATATTAAGGAGTGTGTTATGGAATTTAAAGAAAAATTAAAGAAATATTCTGAAACTATCATTAAGATAGGAGCCAATGTTCAAAAAGGTCAAATGGTAATCATAAGGGCGAATATTGAAGCAAAAGATTTCGTTCGCTCTTTAACAGAAGAGGCATATAAAGCCGGTGCAGGAGATGTTGATGTTATTTGGAGAGATGACATTGTAACAAGACGTAAGTTTGAATATGCAAGCATCGAAACTTTATCAGAAGTTAAAAAATGGACTGTAGATCAATATACTGATTATATTGATAGTAATGCAGTGTTTATTTCTGTTGTTGGAAACGATCCAAATAATTTAGACGGATTGGATATTGAAAAAATTAAAGCAAGTAGTATTGCAAATTCTAAAGCTATGAAATATTTTTCAACATCTCTTATGTCAGATAAAAATTCTTGGTGTGTTGTAGGAGCACCTACTCCAGCTTGGGCAAAAGTTGTTTTTCCTGAACTTACTGAAAAAGAGGCTGTAGAAAAACTTTGGGAACTAATATTTTATACAACTAGAATAGGAGAAGGAGATTCTATCAAGGGTTGGAAAGAACATATTAATGAATTGAGTAGAAGAGCTAAATATTTGAATGAAAAGCAATTCAAATATTTAAAATATTCCAGTAAAAAAGGCACTAATTTAACTATTGAATTACCAAAAAATCATGTTTGGAATGCAGCAGGTAGTGGATTTAATTCTAAAGGAATTAGTTTTACTGCAAATATGCCTACAGAAGAAGTATTTACTCTTCCACATAAAGATGGAATAAACGGTGTTGTTTATAGTACAAAAGCTTTAAATTATAATGGAAATATAATTGATGAATTTAAGTTAGAATTTAAAAATGGAAAAGTTGTTAGTTATGAAGCAAAAAAAGGTTATGAAGTTTTAAAATCTCTATTAGAAACTGATGAGGGTGCTTTATCTTTAGGAGAAGTTGCCTTAGTACCTTTTGATTCTCCAATTTCAAATACAAATACAATGTTCTTTGAAACTCTTTATGATGAAAATGCATCTTGCCATTTAGCTTTAGGTAGAGCTTATCCAACTTGTTTAAAGGATGGAGAAAAGATGACAGAAGAAGAACTTAAAGAAAGAGGAGCTAATGATAGTTTGGTTCACGTTGATTTTATGGTTGGAGATGAAACGTTAAATATAGTTGGAATAACTGAATCTGGAGAAGAAGTTCCTGTATTTACTAACGGAAATTGGTCAAATTAAAATTAATTGCAGGAGTTTTCCTGCAATTTTTTTACCAATTTTTGAGATTGTGAGGTTGTATAAATGTGATGCAATTAACTTTTTGATTAGATTAGTTTATTGTAAAAGTTATTTAATAATTAATTAATTAATTATTTATTTGTTTTTAGGAGGATTTAAAATGAAAAAATTGAAGAAAAAAGCATTTACACTTATTGAACTTTTAGTTGTCATAGCGATACTTGCAATTTTGATTTTGATAGCAGTTCCTAGATATAACAATTCAAGAGTTAAAGCTGATAAAACTGCTCATTCTGCAAATGTTAAGGTTTTAGAAGTGGCAGGACTTAGATATTTATCAGAAGAAAAAGTTGAATCTGATAAAGATATAACTGAGGAATTGGTAAGTAAAAAATACATAAAGGAAATCCCTAAATTGCCAAAATCTATAAAAGGAACGGTTTATAAAGTTGAAATAAAAAACGGTGATGTTGTAGTGACACCTACAGTAGAAAAAGATGATTAAGAGAAAATCATTTACTCTCATAGAATTGATTGTCTGTTTAGCTATAATTTCTGTTATGGTTATGGTTATTAGAGTTAATTTTGTAAATAATAAAAAAACAATTGCGCATGAAGAGTTAAATTTAATAGCAGAAAGTATTGAAAATGCAAAAGTCTTTTCTATAGAAAATAGAAAAATTGTTGTTTTAAAATCCGATTCTGAAAATGGAACTTTTAATATTTCATCAGGAGAATCTGTATTGAAAAAAATTCATTGTAAAAATTTGAAAATATTGAATAGTATTAAATTGGAATTTAATACAAATGGAATTCCAAGTGAGGGAAAAACTTTTAAGTTTTCATATGAAAAAGAAAATTATGAAATTAGAATAAGACCGGTAACAGGTTTTGTTAATGTGATTAAAAATGAAAAATAACTTTTTAAAAAATAAGGCATTTACATTGATAGAATGTATTTTTGCGATTTTTATTCTATCAGTTATAAGTATTTATACAATATCAGGAATTAATAATTTTTTACAAATTCAGAATATGAATATAAAAAATAATAGCAAATTATCAGATATTGAAAATACAATAGAACTTATAAGAAATAATATTAAAACTAATAAACCAATTTTAAAAGAAGTGGATATGAGTAAATATGAAATTAAGGTTTCCGATTTAGGCGAATTGTACAATATAAAGATTTTTTTAAAAGATAATATGGAGAAATTATATGAATTTTATGTATCCAAATAAATTAAAATCATTTACGTTGTTAGAACTTTTGATTACAATTGCAGTTTCGAGTGTTATCATAATTTGTTGTGTGCATATTTTTTATGGGACATATTTTGTAAATTTAAACCAAAGGAAAAATTACTCAAAATTGGAGCAGATAAATTATGCAATGAGTTATATGGAAAATGAAATTGCAGATTCTGTAGAAACTAAAGTTAATACAGATGGAATTGAGATAAAAAGATATAGATATAATTCTTTTTTAAGTGAAAGTTCAAATCATACAATATCTAAGGTAAATGAAATAGCATATAAAAAAGTAAAATATGGAGATAAGTATGAAATACGCAGAATATCTAAAGATATTTTAAATTCAACATATTATGGAAATAATTTGTTGATAAAAGATATAGATTATTTTGATGTGGAGAATATTGAAGATTACTTGGTTTTAAAAATTTCTTTTAACGGGAGAGAATATAGTAAATATGTTTTTTTAAAAAATAAAAAATTTGAATATTTGACTGGAGAAAATTGATATGAAACGAAAATCTTATATTATGCCAATTGTTTTATTGATATTTTCTCTAGTTGTAGTTGCATTTTTTTCAATTTATCATAGAACACTAAATACACATAATCATAAAAATTCAAAAGAAAAGGCTATTTCTAAAAAGCTGAAAGAAATAAGTTTGGAAGAAATTTTAAGTACAAAAGCTACTTTAGATTTTGTAAATAATAAATTAAATAAAAGAGAAAATTTTAATTTAAAGGTTAATATTAATGATTTATTAAAAGTCAATAATATTAACGATTTTTCTCAAAATTTTGAAAATTATGACTTAAGATTAAATAGCAAAAAGGTAAAGAAAAAACTAAACTTTTATGACAGAAAAAGTGGAGCTTTATCTTACTTTGTTCGTCAGTATGAGATTTTCTTTGAAGTAAGAAATAATAATGAACTAACTGAATATAAAATTGTTGATAAGAATAGAATTGAAAATTATTTATTTGATTTACAAGTTAAAGGTTTTGTTGATGGTAAACTTAAAATGTTAAGTGATGATTTTTATTTTAACTTGAACAATGACTTCTCTAATTTATATGAAAGAATTTTTAGTAATGAAATTCAAAATACATATTCTGAAGATTTAAGAATTTATGATTATAAAGATAAGATATATTTTATGTATAACGAACAATATATAAAATTATTGAAAAATTATCTCTTATACAAGGGATTTGAATCAGAAAATATAGACTTAAACTTATGTGATATTGATAATTTTGCAAATAAGCATAATTTACAGAATTGTTCTAGAGATGATTTCATTAAAACTATGCTAATAGAAAATTCAGAATATATTAAGGATTATAAATATAATATTATAAACATTAATATTAAAAATAAGTTATATTTTGATTTGAGTAAAGAGGTAAAAGTTTTTAGTAATTTAAAAATAGAAGATAAAGGTGAGGTTATTGTTACTGATAACAGACTTAAAATTCAGGGAGTTTTTGTAAATAATTCAAATAAAGAAAAGTTTGATTTTAATTTTGAAGGGATTTTGTTTTCAAAAAACAAATTAACAAGTAAATATAAATTTTTGCCGGAAGTTTTAGATGTGACTGCAAGATTTATAAAAATAAGTGAAGATTTTTACTTGGAAAAAATAGATAATAATGATATTAAGTAGTTTGATTAAAAGTGATAAATTTGATATACTATACCTGTTAAAGTTTATTTTTTGGAGGATAATTTAATGGAAGTTAAAATTATAAATAGAAGCAAAAATGAGAATCCAACTTATGCTACGGAAGGAGCTTCCGGATTTGATTTAAGAGCTAATTTAGATGAAGATTTAGTTATTAAACCTATGGAAAGATTTGCTGTTCCAACAGGATTATTTATAGAGATACCTTTGGGTTATGAAGGTCAAATAAGAGCTAGAAGTGGAATGAGTTTAAAGCATGGTATAACTATGGCAAATGGTGTTGGTACTATAGATAGTGATTATAGAGGTGAAATAAAGGTTCTTATTGTTAATATTTCTGATAAAGAATATGTCATAAAAAATAATGATAGAATTGCACAAATGATAATTACAAAATATGAAAGAGCTGATTTTAAACTTGTAGAAGAACTATCTGATACAACTAGAGATAAAGGTGGATTTGGACATACAGGTTATTGATAGGGGAAAATATGAAAAATAAGAGAAAAACTAAGCCGAAGACAAAGAAAGTAAATTTCAATAGAGAAAATAAACTTTTTAAAAATATTATTTTGGGGTTGTTTTTATTAAATTCTTTTTTCATTTTATTTTCTTTTTTTGGTAATACAGGATTTTTAGGGAATTTTGTAAAAAATATTTTTCAAAATTTATTCGGTAGTACATATTTTATATTTTTACTTATTATGGAAGTTATTTATATAATTGTGCTTTTTGGGAAATTAAATAAGAAAAATAAAAACCGTAGTATTATGACTTTGTTATTATTTTTTAATTATATGGCTATGGTTGACTTGGCAAATAATTCTTCTAATAATTTTTCAATAAAATTAGCTGTCGCTAAAAACTCAATTCCAAAAGGAAGTGGATATATCGGAGCTGTTTTTGGATATTTTTATAATATTATGATTGGAATGATAGGTCTTTATATTTTTACTTTTATAATAGGATTATTTTTAATACTATCTTTTTTAGATATAACATTTGTAGATTTTTTAAAAATTATGAAAAGTTATATTTTAAAAGCTTTTGGAAATATAAATGATAAATATTCAAAATATAAAGAAGAAAAAAAACTTAAAGAGCAATCAAAAGAGCAATCAAAAGAAGAAAATGCCAATGAAAATTTAGAAATTACTGGAAATGAAGACAACTTAGAAGAAAGAGAAATAATAGTTTTAGACCATAGTGATAATTTTAGCAAAGACGAAGAAATTGAAACTGAAGAAATAAAAAAAGAAGAGCTGTTAAATAGTTTCAATCTGTTTCCAGATGAAAATTTAAAAAATATTGAGAGAAAAGAAAAATTTTCTGAAAAAAAATCAGATGATTTGGATATAAAAATAAATAGTTCTGAGGATAAAAAAATAGAATATAAGATACCACCTTTAAGTTTATTAAAGGGAAGTAGAGTAAAAGAAACTGAATCAGAACAAACTTTAAAACAAAGAGCTAAAAAAATTGAAGCAACTTTAAAAAGTTTTGGAGTAGGAGCAAAAGTTGTTAGAATAAATAAAGGCCCCACAGTAACTTGTTTTGAATTACAACCTGATATGGGTGTTAAAGTAAATAAAATTGTAAATTTAGCGGATGATTTATCTTTAGCTTTAGCATCTTCAGATATAAGAATCGAAGCTCCAATTCCGGGAAAATCAGTAATTGGTATAGAAGTTGCAAATACCTTAAAAGAAAATGTATCTTTAAAAGAGATATTATCTTCAAAAGAGTATCAAAATTGTACATCTAAGATGCCAATGGCACTCGGAAAGACAATTTCAGGAGAAATTATAGTTTCTTCTATTGATAAAATGCCACATATGTTAATTGCAGGAGCGACAGGATCCGGAAAATCTGTTTGTATAAATACTTTAATTATGAGTATTTTATATAAATCTTCTCCTGAGGATGTAAAAATGATTTTGATAGATCCAAAAGTAGTTGAACTTAAGATTTACAATAAAATTCCACATCTTGCAATTCCGGTTGTTACTGATTCGAAAAAAGCAAGTGCGGCTTTGAATTGGGCTGTTAGAGAGATGGAGAGACGTTATACTCTATTTTCTGATAATCAAGTTAGAGATATTAAAGGCTATAATGAAAAACAAAAAACTGATGAATTAGAAAAATTACCTTATTTGGTTATAGTAATAGATGAACTATCAGATTTAATGATGGTAAGTGCAAATGAAGTAGAATCTTACATTTGTAGACTTGCACAAATGGCTAGAGCTTGTGGAATTCATTTGATAGTTGCTACTCAAAGACCTTCAGTTGATGTAATAACAGGAACAATAAAGGCGAATATTCCTTCAAGAATTTCATTCCAAGTTTCTTCACAGATTGATTCAAGAACTATTCTTGACTCATCCGGTGCTGAAACATTATTGGGAAAAGGAGATATGTTGTTTAATCCTTCAGGTGTTTCAAAGCCTATTAGAATTCAAGGCTGTTTTGTTTCTGATAGTGAAGTTGAAGCAGTTGTCAATAATATTAAAGAACAAACTCAAGAAGTTTTTTATGATGAAGAAATTATAAAAAATATTGAATCTGAAGTTTCTAATATGGATAATGAAGATGATGATGTCGATGAGTTATTTTATGATGCAGTTAGAATAGTTTTAGAGGAAAATTCTGCTTCAATTTCATTATTACAACGTAAGATGAAAATTGGCTATGCTAGAGCTGGAAGAATAATTGATGAAATGGAAAATAGGATGATTGTAAGTAAACAAGATGGAAGTAAACCTAGAAAAATTTTAGTAGGTTTTGATTATTTAGATAGATTGAAAGGGGAAAGTAATGAATATAGCAAATAAATTAACTTTGTTTAGAGTATTTTTAGTACCTATTTTTATTATGAGTTTGCTATTTTTAGGAATAAATAATATTTTAGGGTTTTTAATTTTTGTAATTGCCTCTTTGACTGATATGTTAGATGGATATTTGGCTAGAAGTAGAAATTTAGTTACTACTTTTGGGAAATTTATGGATCCTCTTGCAGACAAAATATTGGCTTGTTCTGCACTTGTTATGCTTGTACAATTTGGAAAAGTTGAGGCATGGATGGTTTGCATTGTTTTAGCAAGAGAGTTTATAATTTCCGGATTTAGATTGATAGCTGCATCAAATGGAATAGTTATTTCGGCCAGTATTTATGGTAAGATAAAAACTATTACTCAACTTTTTGCAATAAGTTTTATACTTCTAAATTCTACAAGATTAATTAAAATTCCATTAAATATTGATATTATATTGTGGTATATATCTGTTGTGTTTACAATTATTTCAGCAATAGATTATATTTGGAAAAATATAAAAGTTTTAGATTTAAAAAATATATAATTTTAGGAGGATAAAATGGCTATAAAAAAAACAGATAAATTCGAAAGAATAGAAGATAAAGATGAAAGAAAAAAAGCTTTATCAATTGCACTTGAAAAAATTGAAAAAGATTTTGGAAAAGGTATAATAATGAGAATGGGAGATGCTCCTAAAGTAAATATAGAGTCCATAAGTACAGGAGCAATGAATTTAGATATTGCTTTGGGAATTGGAGGAATACCTAAGGGAAGAATTGTAGAAATTTATGGCCCAGAATCTTCAGGTAAAACTACATTAACATTGCATATAATAGCAGAATCTCAAAAAGCTGGAGGAGTAGCAGCCTTTATTGATGCAGAGCATGCATTAGACCCGGAATATGCTAGAAAATTAGGAGTAGATGTAGATAATTTACTTATATCACAACCTGATACCGGTGAACAAGCATTAGCCATTGTTGAAGCTTTAGTTAGAAGTTCCGGAATTGATTTAGTTATAGTTGATTCTGTTGCAGCACTTGTTCCAAGAGCAGAAATTGAAGGAAATATGGGAGATTCTCATATGGGATTGCATGCTAGACTTATGAGTCAAGCATTGAGAAAATTAGCAGGTATAATTTCAAAGTCAAATACAACGGTTGTATTTATTAATCAATTAAGATCAAATATTTCAACTAATCCTTATGCCGGAGGTGGTCCTGCAGAAACTACAACAGGAGGTAGGGCTTTAAAATTTTATGCAAGTGTTAGAATTGATATAAGGCGTGCAGAACAATTAAAGCAAGGAGATGGAGAACCTTATGGAGCAAAAACTAAAGTAAAAGTTGTTAAGAATAAAATGGCTCCTCCATTTAAGACATGTGAATTTGATATAATTTTTGGTGAAGGAATATCAAAACTTGGAATTATAGTAGATATGGCTGCTGATAAAAACATAATAAAAAAATCAGGTGCATGGTATAGCTGTGGAGATATTAAACTTGGACAAGGAAAAGAAAAAGCGAAAATTTATCTAGAAGAACATCCAGCGTTTTTGGAAGAAATTAAAGAAAAAATTTATGAATCTTATGGGATTGAGTATGAAAAGAAAGATGTTCCGAAAGAAGTTGAAACAATAAATTTAACTGATAAAGAAATTGAAGATTCGGAAGAATTACTATTGGATGATTTAATAATTGAATAATGTATATAATAAAGATGAGATTTTAAATGCTCATCTTTTTATATTAAAATTTGTATAAAGATGATTTTTATTTGTTATTATGATATAATAGACGTAGTTTTGTTCCTTATAATAATGATATTTATTTTATTATAGTGATATATAATAATTAGTTTTTGGAGGTTTTATGAAAATAGATTTATTAAAAAATAGTTTTATAAATATTTCTAAGAATATTTATGATTCTGATTTTATTAATTTAGCCAAAATTAATGATGAAAAAATATGTTTTGATGATAATACATTATTTCTTTCTAAAAGTAGTAAAGATAAATTAAATTCTCAACCTATTGAAAATAATAAAGAGTGTATTTATATTTTTAAGTATTTTAACTCCTATGGTGTACTTGCAGATTTGCCGATTGAGGAATATACGTCAGAAAAAATAAAATGTCATGAACTTGTTTTACCTGATGTTATTCAAGGGATGATTGCAAATTATCATATATATAATGCTGAAACAGCTCCTGTTTTCATTGTACACAAAGAAGAAATTGATTATAAAAAAATTATTGAAATGAAAAAATATAAAAAAGAATATAACAAGTACAAAGAACAAGGGGTAATAGTAGCACAGCAGGTGGAGCAGGTGTTGTAGCTCTGGGGGTTATTGGATATATTCTTTATAAAAGAAAAAGGAAATAGAACAAAGAATGAATACATTTGCAAATATAATAACAAGAAGAAGTACAAGAAAATATTTAGATAAAGAAGTTAGTCAAGAATTGTTAGAGAAAATTATAGAAATAGGAAGATATGCACCAAGTGGAGGCAATAGTCAAAGTAATCATTTCTAGTTATTCAAAATAAACAAATAATCGATCATTTAGTTAAAATGGTTGAAAGAGCGTTTTCTCAAATGGAAATTACCGAAAATATGTATAGAAGTTTACAAAATTCAATCAATCTTTCTAAAAAGGGCGAATATGTATTTTGTTATAATGCACCTGTTTTGATTATTGCTGCCAATAAAAAAGGTTATGGAAATAATCAAGCGGATTGTGCTCTTGCTCTTGAAAATATGATTCTTGAAGCTAATGAATTAGATCTAGGAAGTTGTTATATTAATCAATTAAAATGGCTCAATGAAGATCAAAAAATTTTATCTTATTTACAAAGTTTAGGTATGAATGAAGATGAAAGGGTCTATGGTTCTTTGATTGTCGGTTATCCTGATACAAATGATAGAAAGCCTTTAAGAAAAGTATTGCCTAGAAAAGGTAATGAAGTAACATGGCTTTAATATAAAAAACAAGGAATTATTTTTATAACTCCTTGTTTTTTTCTCTTTCTAACATATCTTGATAAGAATAAACACAACCACAATAATTTTGTCGATAAAGATTATATAATGCTGCAAATTTAACTGATTTTAAATAACCATTGTTCTTTTTAAAATCACTGAAAAGAAATTGTGTTTTTTCTTGAGGAAAGCTTGCGCCAATTTCATTGATCCATTGACTATTTTTATGTGGAGAAACACTTAAAACAGTTGTCCAATAATCAAAGTGATGTAAAGATGCATAATCATAAGCATCTTTCATTCTCTTTGAATAACAAAGATAACAACGTTTTCCACCTTCAGGTTCATCTTTATATTGAGAAATATCTTTTAGATATTCTTTTGGTTGATATTCTTTTTCAACAACTTGAATATTTTGATTGAAATCTTGATTAAAGCGTTGAATAAAATTTTCTAATTCATGAAATCGTCGAAAATACTCGGTATCTGGATAAATGTTTGAATTAGAGTAATAAATAGTTATATCGAAAAATTCAGATATTTCTTTTAAAACGTTTCCGCTACATGGCCCACAACAAACATGGAGAAGTAGGGTGGTTTTTGTACCTTTTATTTTTTCTAATTCTTCTTTGAATTTTAAGTCGTAATTGATTTTCATTATAAAATCATCATGCTATCACCAAAGCTAAAGAAACGATATTTTTCTTTGACAGCTTCTTTATAAGCTTTAAAAATAAGTTCTTTTGAAGCAAAGGCACTAATCAACATCAATAATGTTGATTTAGGTAAATGGAAGTTTGTAATCAAACAATCAATAGCTTCAAATTTATATCCAGGATAAATAAAGATATCAGTATTTTCACTTGTTGCTGTAAATTTACCATATTTTTTCATATTAGCTTCTAGAGTACGTGTTGATGTTGTTCCTACAGCGATGATTCTTTGACCATTTGCTTTTGCTTTGTTTAATTTATCAGCGACTTCTTCACTGATCATATAGAATTCACTATGCATATGATGATCTAAAACATTTTCTTCTTTAACAGGTCTAAATGTTCCAAGACCAACATGTAAACAAACATCTAAGATTTCAATACCTTTATCTTTTATTTTTTGATTGATTTCTTTAGTAAAATGTAAACCAGCTGTAGGAGCTGCTGCACTTCCTTCAATTTTAGCGTAAACTGTTTGATATCTATTTTTATCTTCAAGTTTTTCTTTAATATAAGGAGGTAAAGGCATTGTTCCTAATTGATCTAAGATTTCATAGAAAATACCATCATACATCATTTCAAAAACACGAATACCTTCATCTTTGATTTCAATACATTTTGCTTTAAGTAAGCCTTCACCAAAAGTAATCACTGTATTCATTTTAACAATACGAGCATTTCCACATAAACATTCCCAAGTATCTTTCTTTAATTCTTTTAACAAAAGAACTTCTACATGTCCATTTGTTTCTTCTTTAATTCCAAATAAACGTGCAGGAATAACTTTTGTATTATTTCTTACTAAAACATCACCTGGTTTTAAATAATCAAGAATATCATAAAAATGTCTGTGTTCAATATTTCCGTTTTCTCTATTTACTACCATTAATCTAGAAGTATCTCTTTTTTCAACAGGATGTTGAGCAATGAGTTCTTCAGGTAGTTCAAAATCAAATTCACTTAGTTTCATTTAAAAAGCCCTCTTATAAACATCTCTACCATATTTATCTAAAAATTCTTCTTTAAAATCTAATAAACGATCTTCTTGAATTGCTTTACGAATATCTTCTGAAAGTTGTAATAAGAATCTTACATTGTGAATCGATAACAATGTTTTTCCAAATAATTCATCTGATTTATGAAGATGTCTTAAATAAGCTCTTGTATAATTTCTACAAGTATAACAATCACATTCAGGATCAATAGGAGTAAAATCCTCTTTAAACTTTTCATTATTAATATTCATACGTCCATGATGTGTCATTAAAGCACCATGTCTAGCAACACGTGTTGGTAAAACACAATCATACATATCAATACCACGAATCGCAGATTCAATTAAATCAATTGGATTACCAACTCCCATTAAATAACGTGGTTTATCTTCAGGTAACCATTGAATTGCATCTTCGACCATTTTATACATAACATCTTTTGGTTCACCAACGCTTGTTCCACCAATTGAATAACCAGGGAAATCCATTTCTACAAGTGCTTTGGCACATTTTTCTCTTAAATCAGGATATTCTCCACCTTGAACAATTCCAAATAACGCTTGTTTTTCATTATGATGCGCTTCTTTACCTCTTTTAGCCCAACGAATTGTTCTTTCAACACTATGTTTCATATAATCATAAGTTGCTGGATAAGGAGCACATTCATCTAAAGACATAATCATATCTGCTCCTAATTTGTTTTGAATATCGATTGCTTTTTCTGGAGATAAGAATAAAGACTTACCATCAATAATACTTTTAAAATAAACACCTTCTTCTTTGATCTTTCTTGTTTTTCCCAAAGAAAAAACTTGAAATCCTCCACTATCTGTAAGCATAGGACCATCATAGTTCATAAACTTATGAAGACCACCCGCTTTAGCAACAATATCTTCCCCAGGTCTTAACCATAAGTGATATGTATTAGAAAGGATTACTTGTGATCCCATTTCTTTTAACATTTCAGGGGCAATCCCTTTTACTGTAGCTAGTGTACCTACAGGCATAAACATAGGTGTTTCTACATCTCCATGGGGAGTATGTAAAATCCCATATCGAGCACCACTTTGTTTACAAACATGTTTTAATTCATACCAAAAATCTTTCATTTTTCCACCTCTTTTTGCCTATTCATTATACATGAAAGTATTTATAAATAAAATAGAAAAAGAGCTAAAAGCTCTTAATCAAATGTAACATATTCATTTTCTAAAGGTTTAGCACCTTCTAAATGATCAACATGTAAAATAGGAATATTACTTTGAATAGATTCATCATATTCTAAACTAATGGTTCCATCAACCACTAACCATTCATCTTTAATTAAATCTTTAGCGTATTTACTAATACATACTAAACCTAAAAGTTGCATATCATCACTACAACATACCATGGCTTGTCTACCTAAAACAAAACCATTTTCAATTAATTTATCACGGCCAATCACTTTACCTTTGATCTTAATTGTTTTATTTTCATAGATTTGAGGATTTTCCATAATATGCATACAGAAAATACCATAATCCATATCATTTACTTCAATATAATCATCATTTAAGTTATATGGTAAATCATTAACAGTTAAATCTTCAATTTGTCTATTTTTATTTTCATAAACAATTTGACACATTGGATTTAAAGATTTAATACTTCCTCTAATAGGATATTTCTTTGTATTTTCATCACAACGATTAACAATAACTAAATCACTACCAGTAATATGATAAACAAATTGACCACGCATATTATTGTAATAAAGATCAAATGTTTCAGCAGAAATAGTTGTAAGAATTTGAACAACTTGCCATTGGTCAATACAAATTTCATCCACGAATTTTGTATTATCCCACATACCATTATATTCAATCATCACTTGTGTTGGTTGATATTTTTGATGTAAATGAAGAAGAGTTTCATAATTTAAATCTTCTTCGTTTTCAATAAATTCAACAGAAGCATTTTCTTTTTCTAAACCTGGAATATCAAAAGCGACTTCACCTTCTTCGCAGGCAATGATCAAAGTTTTTTCATCTTCACCAAAACCTTGTTCAAGAAGAGTATCTTGGATAAATGAAGATTTTCCACTTTCTAAAAATCCAGTAAACAAATAAACTCTTGTTTTATTCATACGCTTATCCTAAAAATAACTCCTTAATTGTATTTTCATCTAAGTCTTTACCAATTACACAAACTTGACCTGTATAAATAGGTTTACCTAAACGAATTTCAAATTCACCTGGTACTAAATCAAAATACCACCAATCTTCATTTCCACTATCTACAAAACCTTTAGCTCTTAAAACATTATCATCATTACATAATTTATTTAAGATATCACTTAATTCAACTTCATTATATTTTTTAACAGTGTCAAATCCAATACTATTAAATACTTCATCAGCATGATGGTGATGATGTCCACAACCACATTCATGATCATGGTCATGGTGATGATGATGTCCACAACATTCATGTTCGTGATCGTGTTCATGATGGTCATGTCCGCAACATCCATGTTCATGATCATGTTCGTGATGATCATGTCCACAACATTCATGGTCATGATCGTGTTCATGATGATGGTCATGTCCGCATTCACATTCGTGATCATGATGGTGATGATGTTCATGTTCATGTAATAATTCTTCTTGAATGTTCACGTCACAAGCATTAATGATATCTAAACCATTTAATTTATCCCAAGCAGTTGTAATGATTGGTGAATGATCGTTTAATCCTTTTAAGATATCTAAGCATTCTTTTAATTGGAATTCAGTTAAATCTTGGCTACGACTTAAAACAATTAATGATGCATGTTCAACTTGGTTATTATAGAATTCACCAAAGTTTTTAGTATACATACGACATTTTTTAGCATCTACAACTGTAATAAAATTATCTAATTCCATTTCATCACTATTAACAGTAGATACTGCTTTAATAACATCAGATAATTTGCCAACACCAGAAGGTTCAATAATAACACGATCAGGATGATACGTATCTAAGACTTCTTTTAACGTTATATCCCCAGTATCAGGATTTTCAGCCCATACATAATCTCCTACTTCAATATCTTCTATTGGAACTAATCCATCTTCTGTTAAAACTAAAGTTCCTTCTACAAAACAACCTTTTTTAGTTATTTTACTTACAAAATGAA